>MDTB01111504.1_pt1 | contig 602851 bp, 544 predicted proteins | sample 811161 | NCBI WGS metagenome assembly MDTB01 (sample SAMN05326650, study PRJNA326480) | marine metagenome | isolation source: seawater | place: Mediterranean Sea | collected 2009
CATACGCGGATTGAGTGAGCCATAGGGGTCCTGAAACACAAACTGCAGCCGCTTGCGCAGCCCGTGCTCGCGCCATTGCTGGTCATTGAGCGTGGTCAGGTCGAGCGATGTGTCCTGATCCAGATGATACCGGGCAGCACCGGTATCGGGGCGCAGGGCTCCGACGATAATCTTGCTGAGCGTGGTCTTGCCGCAACCGCTCTCCCCCACCAGCCCCAAGCATTCACCCTTGTTCACCGTCAGATTGATACCGTCCAGCGCCCGGATCGTGCGGACACCACCGCCGAGGCTCTTTTTCGATTTCAGGTGATAGGTTTTGGTGATGTCCTGCAGTTCCAACAGCGGCTGACCGATGGCGATCTCACGGCTCTCAGTTTCGGGAGCCTTTGCCTGTGCCGGTTGCTGACCGCTGAGCGCGCGACTGACCTCGATCGGACGCAGCGGCTGCAAACGTTCATCACGGTTGACACCGATCACCGGCACTGCCTTGAACAGCGCCTTCAGATAGGGGTGGGTGGCATGATCGAAGACCCGCTCAACCGGGCCGCTCTCCATGATCTTGCCACGATAGGCGACGGTTACGTAATCGGCCATATTGGCGACCACGCCGAGATCATGGGTAATCATCAAGACCGACATGCCGAAATCACGCTGCAAATCCCGGATCAGCGTCAGTATCTGCGCCTGAATGGTAACATCGAGCGCCGTGGTCGGCTCATCGGCAATCAGCAGCGCTGGCTGGCAAATCAGCGCCATGGCGATCATGGCCCGTTGGCGCAGCCCGCCGGACAGCTCGAACGGATATTGGTGTACAGCCCGTGACGGATCGGGGAAACCGACCCGATCGAGCATTTCCTCAGCCTTCGCCAGCGCCTTGGCCTTGTCATAGCCACGATGGATGGTCAGCACCTCGCCGATCTGATCACCGATCCGGTGCAGTGGCGACAGCGAGGTCATCGGTTCCTGAAAGATCATGCCGAGACGATCACCGCGCAAGGCACGCAGCTTTTTGTCCTTCGGCGACAGGGCGGCGAGATCAATCGGCGACGGCTCCCCATCACCTTGCGCTTGCGTATCGAAAAACAGAATCTTGCCCTGCTGTATCTGGGCGCTGTCGGGCAGCAGGCGCATGATCGAATTGGCGATCACCGATTTGCCGGAACCGCTCTCGCCGACAAGCGCCGTTACCTTGCCCGCCGGAATGGCCAGCGAAACATCGTCAACGGCCTGCACAGGCCCCCGCAGGGTTCTGAACGCAACTGACAGGTTATGAATTTCAACAATGTTGCCCATCTGAATGTCAGCTGTGTTCCTGCACTTATGCCCTGCCCTTATGTATCGCCGGTTACCCAGCGAGCCCCCGGATGGCTGCTCACAAGGCCAGCGAATTTTTCAGTAAATTGCCACACCCTGTCCGTATGCACCAGATGATGTGTCATCATCCCGGCGCGTTCATCGCTGTCCGCCTCGGTTCTTAGCCAACGCAAATGGCTGACGAGCGGTTCCAGCGTGGCCTCCTCCCCCGCAAAATCACGCCCGTCACGCCAGGCGATTGGATCAGCATGGGTATTGCAGCGTGCGAGTCCCGTTGGAAACAACGACATGGCCGGACGCCGGTTGCAGGATGAGACAACGGAGAAACCCAGTTCCGGCAGCATGGCCAGCACATCCCGTTCGATCCGGTTCCAGGGTGGCACCATCATGGCGACCGGCTGGTCAAACAGGTACTGTAACCGCTCGCGACCGGTGGCGAGGTCACGGCGCAATGCCTGCCGATCCACCAGCCCGCCAAGCTCGATGGTCTTGGCATCGGGTGCACCGTTATTGTGGTGGCTCCAGCCATGCTGGGCCACGGTCATCAGCGGGTTATCGGCGAGGCGGTCGGCGAGGCTCTGCTCAACCGGTTCGGGAATGACCGCCAGCGTCATCGGAATGGCATAACGCTCGGCAAGTGCCAGCAACTGCTGCAGCTGAGGTGTATCGGCAACCGCATCATCGTCACGCCACCAGATCGGTGCCGCCTTGTCCTCAGCGGCCCATTGATCCAGTTCGGCGTGCAGCAGGTCTAGGGTCAACGATCGATATGCTCCAGAATGAAGGCTGCGGTCTTGCCCGCGCCATCAAGGGAGATTTCTGGACGGGGATCGAGGACCGTTCCCTCCTCCCACAGCCGGTTAACCGCAGCGGCAAGGCGCTCGGGCGTCAGCCCCTCGGCCGGTTCCACATGGACGAGGCCATGCTGCATCAGGCGGTCGGCCCGCACGCGCTGTTCGGTTTCCTGCCCTTCATCATAGGGCACAGCCAGACCGCGACGACCGGCGAGCAGCCATTCCATCACGGTATTATATCCGGCCTGTCCGATGCTGAGGGCTGCCGTGCTGTGCAGTACCGCCATATCGGGTCGGGCCTTCTCGATCACCACGCCTTCGGGGGCATGGTTCATCAGCCGGGCAATATCCTCACCCGGCATGGACGGGCCACAGATCAGGTGCCAGCGCCGGTCTGCCAGTATCGTATGGGACTTCGCCGACATGGCACAGGCGAGCAGGTCATAGCCGACAGCACCACCACCGGCGGAAACGACAACTTCCTCACCCGGCTCCTGAAACGCAGAGATAACCGGACGAGCGCTGCGCTGATCTACAACAAAGCCGGTATAGGTCAGGCGGTTGGCATAGCTCGGATCGACCGGGAAGCTGTCTTCCAGACGCATGAATTTCGGGTCACCATGCACCAGAATATGATCGATATGCTGGCTCAGCTGGTCGGCGATCCATGGCAGACGCTTTTCCTTGGATGGCGGCACCAGAACATCGCGCACCGAGCTGATGGTGATCGGTCGGTCATCCCAATCGGCAATTTCCGTCAGCAGCGGCTCCAGCTCGAATTTGAAGCCGCGACGCCCGAAGGGATAAAGCTCAAGCACAAGGGCCGCCGGTTTGATCGTCTTGACCAGCGCAATCAGGCGACGGGTACGGGCATGACGGTATTCATCGGTGACCGGATTGCCATCGGCATCACGGTGATCGTTGAAGTCGCGCTCATGGATACCGATCGGCGGCAACTGCTCGACCCGACAGTTCGGCACCATCGTGGTCATGTCATTGGTACCGCCATTGATGACCACCACTTCGACATCCAGCCGCTTGCCCGCCTGCGCCACAGCCTCGGCCAGCGCTGCGGTGCGGTGAACATGGCCCATGCCCAGCAGGTGCTGGATGTAGAAGACAACAGAAGTCATGAGATATGGATGCTTGCGGTTACGAAAAGAAGGTATCGGGTGGCTGGCTGTTTAAACCGTTAATGCGGCGATGACTACAGGCTCATGCCACCGTCGATCATGGTGAGCCCGAGCAATATGTCGTCGAGCCGTTTGGCAACATGCCCAATATTGTGCTGCTCGGCAACCTTGGTCAGGGCTGCAGAGCCCATCGCCTGCCGCCGTGGCGGGTCGGCGATCAGATCGAAAACGCCTTGGGCAAAGGCCCGCATGTCACCCGGCTCGACCAGAATACCGGTGACACCATTCTCAACGATATCCGGTACCCCGCCAACCTTCGCGGAAACCACCGGCAGGCCGGCAGCCTGCGCCTCGAGCAGTGACATGCCATAGGCTTCGTTCACCGCTGGCCAGACGCAAAGATCGCTGGCGCCATAAAGGACAGGTATGGTTTCCGGCGCCACCTGTCCGAGTGGTATCACCTTGGCACCGAGTGGTCGCATGGCGGTCATCACCTCTGACCGGGCCTCACCGTCACCGGCAATGATCAGGCGGAAATCAACGCCCTGCAGCATGGCGAGCGCCTCACTCAACTGCCGGTAGGACGCGTATTTATCGCCCCGCCGCATCATGCCGACCACAACCAGCCATGGCACATTGTCCTCGATATTGAAGCGCCGGGCGAGCACCTTGCGGGCGCTTTCGTGCCGACTGCGCGCCAGGGCATAATCGGCGGGATCGAGGAACGGCTTGATCTCGACCAACATCTCCGGATTATCAAGCAGCGGCAACACACAGGGCGTATCGGCAGAATTGATGCTGATCACCTTACTCGCCTGTTCCAGCGCTTCTCTCACGGCGTTATGGCCCATATCCCATTGTCCGCCTGCCTGCTTCGGCGCATAGGAAGCCTCGGCGACGATATAGGGAATGCCCATGGCCTGACAGAAGCCGGGCCCGATCCAGTCCGGTGCCTTGTGATACAGGTGATAGGTGAACCAGACCGCCGGGCGCAGCTCGGGGCGCAAGGTCTCGGCACGTTGGATCAGCCGGGTTGCGGTCGTCACCCCGACATCGCGCAACCGCAACTGGCGCGTATAGTCACCCGCCCCTTCCCGGCTGCTGAACTTCGACGCCACCTGAACCGTATGACCGGCATATTCGAGCGCCTGTATCAACAGCCGCGCCATCATGCGGTCACCGGACGGTGTCGGATCGTCCGGGGCTTTCATCGGGGCGTAGAACGCAACTCTCATTTCGACGGCAGATCCGCGATGGTTGTGGAGCCGGTATCGGCCTTGGTTTCCCTAACGGCTTGCAGCAGATTGACCAGCGGATCAAGACAATGGTTGAAAGCGAACCCAGTTTGCAACCGGAGTGCCGCAGCGCGACCATACCGCTCGAGCCGCGTCCGATCTGCCGCCAGCCCGGCAATCGCCGCGGCCATGGCCGGGACATCATCCGGCTCGATCAGCCAGCCGGAAACATCATGCTCGATGAATTCCGGCAAGGCCCCGACCCGCGTACCAATGGCAGGGACGGCAAAGCTGGCAGCCTCCATCAGCACATTGGGCAGGCCATCACGGTCACCATTGCCGGTTACCCGACTGGCGATCAGGAACAGATCGGCCTGATTATACAGGTCACGAATAACATCACGCGGCTGCGAGCCGTGCCATGTGATACGACCGGCAATACCGAGGCGGGCGGCCTCTGCCTTCAGATCGGCGAGCAACTCGCCACCACCGGCATGATGCCAATGCCAGTCAAGCTGGTCCGGCAGCTGCGCCAATGCCTGCAGAATGGTGTCCAGCCCCTTCTTGCGCACCGCCCGGCCCACGGTCAGCAAGCGCAGTCCGCTGTTCCCAACAGGCTTGGCGGCTTCCTGCTCCGCAATCACCAGATCGGTCGTATCGAGGCCGTGATAGACGAGATGCACCGCTTCCGGTCGCTTGGTCAGCGGGCGCAAATGAGCGCAATTTCCGGCGGTACAGGTCACAGTCCAGAGCGCATCATCGAGCTTCTCCACCAGTTCCCAATCCTCGCTGGTATAGATATCCTTGGCATGGGCCGAAATCGCGAAGGGCAGATCCAGCAGTCTGGCCGCATAGCGGGTGACCGAGCAGGGCGTATGGATGAAGTGGGCATAGAGCAGATCAGCCGTGCCCGGCAGTTCATGCGCCAATACCAGCGCCTGTCCCAGCCTGCGGATACGATTGGCACTGCGGTCACGTTTGAAATCGCGCCACCACAGGCCCAGCACTGACCGCAAGCGCGGATTGCGCAGCATGGCGAGCAGCGCCGTCAGCACGCGCCACGGCTCCTGATAGAGATATTCCGGCAGATACAAAACCTCGGCCTGTACCCGATCATGAACCGGGTGGCGGTGGCTGTCGGTAGGGTGACGGAGGGAAACCAGCCGCACATCGGCACCGGCATGTTCCAGCCCCTCGATCTCCTGTGCGATGAAGGTTTCGGACAGGCGCGGATAGCCCTTGAGCACGATAGCCAATTTCAGCCCCGTCAACGGGCCTGAAGCATGGCCATCCGCAGGGGCAGCCTTATGGTCTGTATCGTCACGAGGCACGTATCACCGATTAATAAGTTGCCGCGTCAGCCGGAAGCTGATTTGAGGCTGCTTTCCGCGCCATCAAACCAGTTGTCGAGCACATCGCCCATACGAGCCAGCCCGTCCATCATCCCGGCAACCGCAAAATGCGATGGCGGCGGCTGATCCAGCAGATCGCGCAGGGCCTCGACCATCACGGCGGGTTCCCGACGGTTGCCATTGCCCGGCAATACACGGGCGAGTTTGAGTTCATCGGCCCGATTAGCACGCAGGGTCTGTTCCAGCCGCGGCACTTCGCGCGGCACGATCACCGATGGCTTGTCCAGCGACAGCACCTCGCAGAAGGTGTTGTAACCACCCATGCAGACCACCCCGACCGATTGCGCCATCAGTTGCTCCAGATGCGCATCGAAACGGGCGATGGTGACTTTGTCGAGCTTGCCGGTCCGGCGGACAAAGCTGTTCCACACCCGGGTCTTGATGAATGGGCCGGTCACGATATGCGCCTTGACCGGCATATCGGCATCGGCCTCATAGGCCCGCAGCACCCAGTCGATCAGGACATCGCCATCACCACCACCACCGGCAGTCACCAGTACAAACGGCTCCTCAAAGGCATTGCGGCGCTGGCGGTTGACGCCATTGGGCACGCGGCGGCGCAGATAGCCGAGATAGGCCATCTTGTCCTGCACATCATCGCCGATCTGCAAGCCACGGAGCGGATCATAAATCTGTTCCAGACCATAGACCCAGATATTGTCATAGTATTTGCCAAGGGCATTGGTCGCCCCTTTGCGCAACCATTCGGCACGCACGCGCAGCGGCTCATCGAGAATATCGCGCAGACCGAGGACATTGCGCGTCCCCATCTCCTGCAGCATCTCCAGAGTTGGTTCGATCTCTCCGCGCAAGCCGAGCGGTTCCTTGTCGACGATGAACACGTCGGGGCGGAACACCTCTGCGGTATGCTTGATGATCGAGGACCGCATGGCGACAGTCTCGTCGATATTCACATGTTCGTTGAGCGAGACATACTCGCCATTGCGCAGTTTGATGACACCGGGGATGCGGACAAAGTCAACACGGGAGCGGAAATCGAAGCTGCCGATGATCGGCGAGCCGGAGATGATCAGGACCGACACATCCTTGCGGCGTTCGACGATGGCATGCGCAATTGCTCTGGTCCGGCGCAGATGGCCGAGACCAAAGGTATCATGGCTGTACATCAGGACACGTTTGCGCGGGCGATTGGCTATCATGCCGCAGGATGGCTCACAGTTATCGATTGGTCGAATAAACGCGGAATGTGTTTCCCCAAGCCCCCTGTCGTCAAGCAATCAATAAACCTAACCGTCTGCCGACAGGACTGTAAAGCAAAAGGCAGCCCTGAAACAGGCTGCCTTTCCAGTGATTTATCAGGAAAACCACAGATACCGGGGTTTATCCCTTACATAGCGTCACAAACCGGTTATGCGGCGCGATCCGCACCGATTACCGCATTCAGAGCCTGCATGCCGGAGCGCAATTTGCCGAGCACATTGCCAAGTTCGCGATCTTCCTCACCGCCATCGGACGCACCACCCAGCAGGGCCAGCCTGTCCGCCAGAGCGCTGAGTACACGAGCTGCCTCATCGATATCGGCGATCAGATCATCGCCATCATCATATCCGACCGGATCAATATCGGGACTGCTGGCCTCGGCATTGCGCAGGCCGATCTCATCACAGAGCGCGCCCAGAGAACCGGAGCGCTGTTCCAGTGCGTCGATGACCGCATCGGCACGACGGGTGATCGCGACCAGCCGGGTGCTGGTCTTGGTCGAATGCGCCATCATTTTGCGCTCAAGGCGGTCGAGCCGCGCAACATAACCGATCAGCTCTTTCGCCGACATTTCAATCTGCCTCGTCACCATGTCCACATGCTGCAAGGCTGGTGAGTTTTCTTCTCTATGGTCGCCGGACATTGCCTTCTCGCTTTTCTTGCACTTGATCCTCGCCCGGGCGTTCTGCCCGTCGGCGTCATGCTGCAACCTTGCCTGAAGAACCTAAATGTTAGATTAATAGAGGTTGGGATTTCGGATCGGCAGCGTCTGGGGGACGATGATATTGCCCGATGGATCAAACATCATAACCGACAGCAATATGCCGGTGCTGAGCAGCGCCGCTGCTCTTTACCGAACCACAATCAACCGTCTTGCCATTGAAATCCGCACTCAGGACGACCCGACCTACAGCAGTGATATCGGCTGGCAGATAACCGAGTCTGACTGGGCCGCTGCCTCTGCCAATGCGCTTGACCTGCTCCGCAAGGCCGTCGCCGGGGAGCAGGAAGACAGCCCTCTGACCCATCGGCTGGGGCCCATCGCCGATCCCTACAGCCGCCCCGGCCTCGACGAGATCACCATTCAGGAATGGCGCGATCTCGACTTTGCCTTGCTCGACAAACCCTATGCGCCTTCCGGCGATACGATCAGCCGGGAAGAACTGAGCCTGTTGCCCCTGCTGGAATTCTACAGCGGTCTCGTGGACATCGATAACAATGTCGCACGCATGTATGATGCACGGCGTTTTGACCGGATCATGAATATCTGCCTGATCCTTGGCGGTATCCTGCTCGTCAGCACCATCGGTACGGCAATCATCAGCGGCATCAAGGAGTTCGATTGGTCAAAGGTGCCACTCGAAGGCTCGCTCGGCATACTCTGCGGCTTTGTCATAGGTTTCATTCTGGACCGCCGCCGCCGCGCCAAAACCCGGCGGCTGGTAGAGGGCTGGGGTGACCGGTTCGGCTGTGACCTGAAGCAGCTCCGTCACCGCCGCCTGCCGAAATTCGTTGCCCGGATCAAGGCAGAGATTGCCCGCCTCGGCGGTCAGCGCTTTGTCGATATGGATGCCGAGACCCTGCATGCCGAAGTGCACAAGCTGATGACCGCATCCGGTTATCGTCCGATTGGTTCGGAGATTGCCCAATAGGCACCGCCTGACAAAATACATACGCGCACTTGCAATTTTTGATGGCGCATTGTCCCAGCCTTGGCAAACTAGAGGTTTGTTAAGCCGTTCAGCCGCATCAGAAATCATTATCCATGGCCGCCAGCGACACTCAAGAAACCGAACAGCCAACCACTGAACCGGTGCAGGAAGCGCCGTTGCACCGGCTCGATCCCGAGCGCCTGCCCGGCATTCGCAAACGGATCACCGGTCGCCTGCAGGGGCTCTATGGCGACGAGATTGCCGAGCGACTGACCCAGAAGATCATTGACCGTATCTGCCGTCATCCGGGCGCTCCGGAAGATCTGGCGATGGGTGAGAAGCCCAAGCATCATGGCCAGTGGGATGAGACAGACACGATGCTGATCGCCTATGGCGACAGCCTGAACTACCCCGGTGAGGCACCGTTACGCACCCTAGACCGCTTCTGCACCGAATACCTCACCGACAGCATCTCGACGGTGCATATCCTGCCATTCTACCCGGCGTCATCGGATGGCGGGTTTGCGGTCATCGATTATTACGCCGTCAGCCGCAATCTGGGTGACTGGAGCGATATTCACCGCTTGCGTGAACGCTTCGACCTGATGTTCGATCTGGTGCTCAACCATGCCTCCAGCCGCTCGCTCTGGTTTGCCGAATATCTCGCTGATATTCCGCCGGGCAACAGCTATTTCGTCGAGGTCGGCGAGAAAGACAACATCGCCAACGTGGTGCGCCCGCGCCGAACCCCGCTGACCTTCGAGGTCTATACCAAGCGCGGTTACCGCAACGTCTGGGCCACCTTTGGCCACGACCAGATTGATCTGGATTTCCGCAATCCGGAAGTCCTGATGCAGTTCGTCGATATCCTGCTGACCTATGTGGATCAGGGCTCGCGCATCATTCGCCTCGATGCCGTTGCCTATCTCTGGAAAGTCTTCGGCACCACCTGCATCCATCTGGAGCAGACCCATGAAGTGATCAAGCTGTTCCGCGATATTCTGGAAATCGCGGCACCCGAGACCATCCTGCTGACCGAAACCAACGTACCGCACCACGAGAACATCAGCTATTTCGGGAATGGTGACGAAGCGCAGATGATCTATCAGTTCAGCCTGCCGCCGCTGATCCTGCATGCCATCCATACCGGCTCGACCCGCTATCTGCATGAGTGGCTGTCAGAGCTGGAACCACCGCCCTATGGCTGTACCTTCCTCAATTTTACCGCCAGCCATGACGGTATCGGCATGCGCCCACTGGAAGGGATCATTCCCGAGGATGAGCGCGCCACCATGCTGGACGAGATGCGCAATCGCGGTGCCTATGTCACCACCAAGCGTAATGCCGATGGCAGCGAAAGCCCGTATGAGCTGAACATCACCTATTTCGATGCCTTCAAGGCGTCGGAGAATGACCCGCTTCAGGTCTCGCGCTTTCTGCTGTCACAGACCATCCCGATGACACTGCAGGGCATCCCGGCCTTCTATATCCACTCTTTCACCGCCACACCGAACGACCATGTGGGCGTAGAGCAGACCATGACGACCCGCGCCATCAACCGGCGGCGCTGGGATATGGGTGAGTTGAATTTCCTGCTGCGCAATCCGGCCAATGCCTCATCACAGGTCTTCGACGCCCTGCGCCGCCGCCTGCAAATCCGGCGCATGCTGAAGGTGCTGCACCCGGACGTGCCCCAGCGCGTACTTGATCTCGGCCCGGATTTCCTTGGATTTTGGCGGGAAGATACGGAAAACACCCGCTATCTGCTGGCCCTGCACAATGTCACGCCCTATGCCAAGACGTTGTCGATCGGCATCCCGCACCTGCCATCCAAGGTCGGCGCTTGGGCCGATGCCCTCACTGGCGAGACGCTGGACCCTCAGGCAACGGAAATCACCTTCCGCCCATATCAGGCGATCTGGCTGGTGCCACTCGTCGATTGCCCGCACCCGGACCCGCTCAACAGCCCGACAGACAACGCAGAACCGGCAGAATAATCAAGATCAGGCGTTATCCGCCTCAACCGCCTCACGCAGTTGCTCACGCATTTCCGGGTGGGCGCTGAAGACGCGGTTCCAGTTCGGCATGAACGGTGCTTCCATCGGCGTATTGAGGAAATCGTCACCGGCATGGAGCACGCTTTCGAGGAAGACCTCGATTGCCGCTTCCTCCTTGTGCCGGTCGAAGTTCAGGCCGTTGATGCGAGCGTTGTAATAGTACTTCTCAACATCATCGAGGGCGGCACGGTAGTAGTTTGCCTTGATCGTGCGGATCACCGGACCGGAGATCACCTCGCCCTGGGTCGCCAGCTTGCGATAGAGTGATTTGGCGATGTCATAGCTCATCCGCGCCAATCCCTGCGTCATGTCATTGGCCGACAGGTCCTGATGCTTGTGGTCATAGCAGTCGGAAATATCCACCTGACACATCTGGTTGGTGGAGAGGATGTGGTACATCTCGGACAGGGTACCGACCTCAAGCCCCCAGTCGCTCGGAATGCGCAGGGCCGAGATCACATCACGGCGCATGGCAAACTCGCCCGACAGGGCATAACGGAACACACCGAGGTAGTTAAGGAAGTCGGTCGGCCCGATCGTCGCCTTCAGAGAGCGGATCATCGGATCAAAGAACAGGCGGAATACCCGTCCGGCCATGGCATTGTTGTGAATGCGGGCATAAAAGCCCTTGGCGAACTTGATATCGAAACGCGGGTGCACGATCGGATAGAACAGCCGTGCCGGCAGCCAGCGGTCGTAGGTAACAATGTCGCAGTCATGCAGGGCAATGGCCTTGGAGCTGTCCTCCGCCAGCGTATAGCCGAAGCAGTACCAGACATTCCGGCCCTTGCCGCGCTCGGTCGGAGCCAGCTGGCTCTCCTTGAGCTGGCGGTCGATCTCAAGCATCCGCGGGCCGTCATTCCAGAGAATTCGGACCTTCATCGGCAGAACGCTCATGATCTCCTTGACCCGCTTGAACTGATCTTCATCGGCCATATCGAGACCGAGAATAACCTCGTTCAGATAAGGAATTTTGGCGATTTCCTCGACAATTTTGGCCATCGAGGGGGTCTCGAACTCCGAGTACAGCGCGGGCAGTACAAGTGCCATCGGGCTGTTCTCGGCATAGCCTGTCAGTTCCGCCTCAAGGTCCTCGAGAGAACGGTCCCCCAGTTTATGCAGCGTCGCCACAATGCCGTTCTGGTGAAAATCAGCCATATCTGCCCCGGTTATTTTTTTTAAGTTCGTTTTACCCCTAGCCGCTCGGCCCCATCTGGTGCCTGACCGGATTGAGGCGCATAGTAGCGATGGCACACGGCTTGGCAACCCATGCGGCGGGGATCACTTGAATTTAGCCTGAAACCGAACTAGCTAGCTAAGTGTAGCAATTGACCTCTCGGCCAATTCTTTTCCTACCTTACCTTATTGGCCCGCCTGTTCATCCGACCGGCCACACAATTGATACCAGGAGCACTCCCATGACCGAATTATCCGGCAAGAACGCCATTGTCACCGGCTCAACCAGCGGTATTGGCCTCGGCATCGCGACGTCACTCGCCAAGGCTGGCGTGAATGTCATGCTGAACGGCCTCGGCGACGCCGACGAGATCGAGAAAACCCGGGCAGACCTTGAGAAAGAAACCGGCGTTACCGTGCTCTATCACGGTGCTAATATGCTTGCCCCGGCGGAAATTCACGACATGGTACAGGAAACCGAAAAGCAACTCGGTTCGGTCGACATTCTGGTCAACAATGCGGGCATCCAGCACGTCTCACCGATCGAGGATTTCCCGGATGCCAAATGGGATGCAATCATCGGCATCAACCTGTCCTCCAGCTTCCACACCATTAAGGCTGCGGTGCCATATATGAAGAAGCAGGGCTGGGGCCGGATCGTCAATCTGGTATCCGCCCACGGCCTTACCGCCTCACCGTTCAAGGTCGCCTATGTTGCCGCCAAGCACGGCATGATCGGCCTGACCCGCACCATGGCGGTCGAACTGGCCCAGGACGGCATCACCGCCAATTCCATCTGCCCCGGCTATGTACTCACCCCGCTGGTTGAGGCGCAAATCCCCGATACGGCCAAAGCGCGCGGGATTACCGAGGAAGAGGTCAAACGTGACGTTCTGCTCGCCGCCCAACCGACCAAGAAGTTCACCACGGTCGAGCAGATCGGCGAGACGGTTATCTATCTCTGCTCTGATACCGCTGAAAACATGACCGGTCATGCCCTCACCCTTGACGGTGGCTGGACCCAGTACTGATGGCCAAATCACGTCGACGCAACGCGAAGACGATCAACCTCGCCCTTCAAGGTGGCGGCGCCCATGGCGCCTACACCTGGGGCGTGCTTGATGCCATCCTCGAGGATGGCCGCATCACCATTGAGGGCATCAGTGGCACAAGCGCCGGTGCCATGAATGCGGTCGTGCTCGCCGACGGTTTCGAGCGTGATGGCGTGGATGGTGCCCGCAAGGCTCTGCGAGACTTCTGGCGACAAGTAGGTGAGCAGGCGGCATTCAGCCCAATCCAGCGCACCCCGTTCGACTATCTGTTCGGGTCGTGGAATCTGGACATGTCACCGGCATTCCTTGCCTTCGACATGCTGAGCCGGGTTGCCTCCCCCTATGATTTCAACCCAACAGGCATCAACCCGCTGCGCGATCTGATCTCCGGAATGATCGATTTCGACCGGGTTCGCAAATGTCAGGCCTTTAACCTGTTCATTACAGCCACGAATGTCCATACAGGTCGCGCCCGCGTCTTTACCCGCGAGGAACTGGATGTTGATCAAGTGATGGCGTCAACCTGTCTGCCGCAGATGTTTCAGGCGGTGGAGATCGACGGCGTGCCATACTGGGATGGCGGCTATATGGGCAATCCGTCCCTCTGGCCTTTCTTCTCCGAATGCCAGAGCAATGACATTCTGATCGTCCAGATCAACCCGATCGAGCGAAATGAGACCCCGAAAACCGCCACTGAAATCAATAACCGGGCCAATGAGATCACCTTCAATGCCAGCCTGCAGCGGGAACTTCGAGCCATCGACTTCGTTGCACGGCTGATCGAGACGGGCCGCATGAGTCGCAGCGATGATTATGAGAAGATGCTGATCCACCGCATCTATGATGAGGAAGCCTTTGCCGACCTCAACGCCTCAAGCAAGCTGAATGCGGAATTTGATTTTCTCGAACACCTGTTCGACCTCGGCCGGAAATCGGCGCTCTCATGGATCGAGACAAATTTTGACGCGATCGGCGAGCGCTCGACCGTTGATGTCCGCGCCATGTTTGAATAGGCAACGGCAAAAAAGGGCGGACATCACTGGATGCCCGCCCTTGCCATGATGATTTCACAATTTGATCAGGCGGCACTGACTTCAGACAGGAAGCGGCTGACCTCATCGCGCAGATGGTTGCTCTTGCTGGCAACGTCATCGGCGGATTCCAGCAGGCTGCCAACAGTCTTGCGGTTATTCAGCACCACATCGTTGAGCACTTGACCGTTGCTGACAACCTTGCCGGTACCGTCAGCGGCCTGTTGCGCATTGCGGCTGATCTCGGCGGTCGCCGCACTCTGCTGCTCGATCGCCGCTGCCATGGTTGCGGTCTCTTCATTGACCTGTCCCATGACGCTGGAGATATCAGACATGGCCTCTGCTGCTTCCGCAGTTGCCTCCTGAACCGCGGTGACCTGCTCGCTGATCTGCTCGGTCGCCTCGGCAGTCTGGCGGGCCAGCGACTTGACTTCGGAAGCCACGATGGCAAAGCCTCGACCGGCTTCACCGGCACGCGCCGCCTCGATGGTGGCATTGAGTGCAAGCAGGTTGGTCTGCTCGGCAATTTCCGCGATCATGCTAACGACATCCCCGATACGCTTGGCAAATGTCGCCAGATTAACCACCTTCTCGCTGGTATCCTGTGCCTTGCGGGTCGCCCCGGACACGGTCTTCTGGGTGTTTGAGACGCTCCGGTTCAGATCGTGGATCGAGGTTGTCAGTTCTTCCGCCGCCGCGGCAACGGTCTGCACATTCGACGAAGTATTGACCGAAATTTCCGATGCACTGGCGGCACAGGTCGCGGTTTCATCCGTTGCATCATTCAGCGACTGCATATTCTCACGCAATGACACCACCGTTTCGGTAACGCTGCCCAGCACGTCTTCCGAGGTTTCGCGGAATACAGCAATAAGCTCGGCAATCCGGTTCTGCTTCTCACGCTCTTCCTGATGCCGCGCCTCGGTTTCCGCCGACAGCTTTTCACGCTCGGCCAGAACACTACGGAACTGGTTGAGGGCAACGCCCATCGCGCCAAGCTCGTCACGGCGGGTACTGAAATCCGCACCGGTATCGGCACCGGCGGCTACTGCTGACATGGTCTCGGACAGAGCATTGACCGGACGGGTGATGGAGCGGATGACCATCACCACGGTTGCAACAACCACGGCAAGGCACAACAGGCAGGCCACCAGATTGCGCAGGAAGGTTGACCAGACAGTAGCCGACAGGTCATCGACATAAACGCCGGTGCCGATAATCCAGCCCCATGGCTTGAAATCCTGAACATAGGAGACCTTGTCCACCGGCTGATCTGATCCAGCCTTTGGCCAGAGATAGGACACCGTGCCGCTGCCGCTTTTGGCAACAACGCTGGTCATGCTCTGGAAGATCATCACGCCATTGGCATCTTTCAGATCAGCCAGATTGCGGCCGTTCAACTCCGGTTTGATCGGGTGCAGCACCATGTTGTGATCATGGTCAATGACAAAGAAGTATTCGCCACCACGATACCGGGCCAGATTGAGCACACGCTTTATCTGATCCTGCGCATCATCAAGGGTCAGCTTGCCCGCGGCCACGGCCCTGTCGGCGGCTTCTGCCTGTGAAATGACCGATGCGACCAGACTTTTGAGCTCAGCACCGCGTTGATCATAGAGAGAGTGCCGGTAATCCAGCATCATAAGGACCAGAAGTCCGATGACACCCGACACAAAGATCGCAACAATGCCCAGCAGCCGAAATTTAATGCTGAAGTTACCAAGCATCTCTGACTCCTCGAAGGGGATGGTGAAACAGTTCCCCTGTTAAATCAGAGCTTGATAAAGAAGCGGTTAAAGCGCCTGTCGGCCACCCGCCACTTACGCAGGATCAGGCGTTTTCCGCTTCCTCGTCGTCACCATAGAATTTGACGCCGAGTTTGATTTTCTCGCGGCCCTGGGCCATGCGATGCTTGTTGGTATCGCGCAGTGAATAGACACAGCCGCAATATTCCTGCTGATAGAACCGCTCGTCCTTGGACATCTCGATCATGCGGTTGGCTCCACCGCCCTTGCGCCAATTGAAGGTCCAGTACTTCAGATTGTCGTAGCGCGCCGCCGCCCGTTCGCCACAGCCATTAATCTGGGTCATGTTCTTCCAGCGGGAAATGCCGAGGGATGAGGTAAAGACGCGGAACCCGTGCTCCACCGCCCAGAGGGCCGAGCGCTCGAAGCGCATATCGAAACAGGCGGTGCAGCGGATACCGCGCTCCGGCTCCCATTCCATGCCCTTGACCCGCTCGAACCAGTTTTCGGTGTCGTAATCGAGATCGACAAACGGCACGCCGATTTTGTCGGCAAAGCGCTTGTTCTCATCCTTGCGGAGCTCATACTCCTTCTGCGGATGAATATTCGGGTTGTAGAACAGCACCGTATAGTCGATGCCGGAGCGGGTGATTTCGCTCATCACATCCACGGCGCAGGGCGCGCAGCATGAATGCAGCAGGACGTTGGTTTCACCATCCGGCGCACGCAGCATCGGGCGGTCATCCACCTCGGCTTCCGTATTGTTCTGTTCAGTCTGGTCGGTCTGTTTGCTCATGGCCGGAAAATTACTGTTTCAGCCATCAAAATCAAGTCGCAGATCGGATTGGAGCCGACAATGCTTGATTGCCGGATGGCAGATCGCTAACAGAAAGCACTCTGTCGACTGCCCGGACCCCCATTATGCTTTGCCACATCACGCGTCACCTCGACCGCCGGTTCTGGCTCTATGCCGCCCTGATTGCGGCCCTCAGCCTGTGGCTGCGCGACGGCACGCCGATCTGGGCCATCACCGATGCCGGGCATGACGACCAGCTGTTCCTGCGCCATGCCAGTTCAATCCTCAAGGGCGACTGGCTGGGCCATTACGACCGGCTGACCCATGCAAAGCCGCCGTTCTATTCGATCTTCATCGCGCTGGCCTTCCTTGTCAGCATCCCGCTGAAGCTGGCCGAGCATATTGCTTATCTGGCAGCCGGTTTCGGCCTCGCCGCCTATGTCGGCCATCGGGCCGGGTGCCGGGTGACCATGCTGGGCAGCTTTGCCCTTATCGCCTTCTGTCCGGTGCTTTGGCACCCGGAACTGCAACGGGTAATCCGCGAGGGCATCTATATGCCCCAGACCCTCGCCATCCTCGCCCTCGGCGCCCATTGCTTCCTGACCACAGCCCGCAAGGGCTGGCGAAATTGGCTGGTACTGGCCTTGTTCGGCCTGTTATTCGCGAGCTTCTGGGTCACCCGTGAGGAAGGTATCTGGCTGATCCCATCCCTGCTCTTGCTGATGATTGCAGGCGTTGTCATCGGCTGGGTCGAGCAAGGCCGCACCAAACCTGTCCTGCTGGCTCAGGCAAGGCGACAGGCAGCACAGGCGGGCGTCTTTGTGATCGTTGCGGTGATTGGCGTTGCCAGTATCGGCGCCCTGAACTGGCGGGTCTATGACAGCTTCCGCATCAATGATTTCCAGACCCGCGACTTCGCCGCAGCCTATGGCGCGATTGTCCGGGTCAGCGATCCCGAGCCAAAACCGCTGGTGCCGGCCAGCCGATCAAAGCTTGAGCTGATCTACAATGCCAGTCCGGCAGCCGCCGAAATGGCCCCGCATATGTCGGGTAAGGTCGGTGAGTTCTGGGGGCAGGTCGGCTGCGATGCCCGCCCGGTTGAGGGCTGTGAGGAAATCCTCAGCGGCTGGTTCCAATGGGCAATCCGTGATGCAGCCGCCGATGCCGGTCACTACAGCAGTGCCACCGAGGCAAGCCTGTATTTCGAGCGTCTGGCAGCCGAGATCAATGCCGCCTGCGCCGATGGCACGCTTGAATGCGGCGCGCAGCAAAACTCCATGACCCCGAAGTTCAAATCGGAACTGCTCGGTCCGTTGATGACCGCAATATGGGAAGGTACCGTCCTGACCCTGAAACAGCGCGACAGCCGTTTCGGCTCCCTGCCCGCCAGCGGTCATCCGAACAACCGCTCGCTGTTTGCCGATATGACCGGCCATGCAATCCAGCCATGGAGCAACCCGAACAATGCCGAGGCAAAACGCCCACGCAGCGACGAGTTCAACAACCTGCGCATCACCATCGCCCGCTGGCTGACCAATGCCCAACGCGTGGTTACCGGGCTGGCCCTGATCGTCGCCGTGCTCGGCACGCTGTTTGTCCTGCTGAAGCGGGAGCGCATCCGTAGACTCAACTGGCGGCTGGTGGCCCTCACCCTTGCCATCGGCGGGGCGATTGATGCGCGCATCGTGCTGCTCGCCTATGTGCATGTGACCGCACAACCGGCGATCAACCCGCTCTACTTCTCACCCGGTATTGTGCTGGTACCGGCACTGGCCGCCTGCTGGCTCGCCATGTTGATACCGGCATTCAGAAAGCAGACTGCAGAAACGACCGAAATAGCAGAAACAGCCGCGCCTTAACGCTCGGCAATCGGCTTCACCGCACGCTGTGGCACGCCGTTATAGGCGGACAGCGGACGTACGAGGCGGTTGCTTGCAAGCTGCTCCATCACATGCGCGGTCCAGCCGGTTATCCGGCTCATGACGAAGATCGGCGTGAACATGTCGATATCGAAGCCCATCAGATAATAGGATGGACCCGCAGGGTAATCGAGGTTCGGGTGGATGCCCTTCTCCTCGATCATGATCCGGGACAGGATCGCCTCGATCTCGACCCATTTCAGCTCGCGCTTGTGCTTGGCCATTTCGACAAAGGCGTTGTGCATGGTGGGCACACGACTGTCGCCGTTCTTGTAGACCCGGTGGCCGAAGCCCATGACCTTTTTCTTGTTGGCCAGCGCATCACGCATCCAGGCTTCCGCATTATCCGGCTCACCGACTTCGAGCAGCATGTGCATAACGGCCTCATTCGCACCGCCATGCAGCGGCCCCTTCAATGAACCGATGGCCCCGGTAATCGCCGCATAAATCTCAGACAGCGATGAAATGATGGTCCGGGCGGTGAAGGTGGAGGCGTTGAAGCTATGCTCGGCATAAAGGATCATGGAGATATCAAAGCACTTCAGGGTCGCCTGATCCGGTACCTTGCCAAAACACATATGGAAGAAGTTTTCGGCAAAGCCGAGATCGGCACGCGGCTCCACTCGCTCCAGCCCCTTGCGGAAGCGATAGTCGGTGGCGATGATCGTCGGGATACGCGCCATCAGCTTGATCGATTTATCCAGCAGGGCTGCCGGATCATGGTTCCAGCAATCCTTGTCCTCCATCCCGAGGAAGCTGACACCGGTACGGACGGTATCCATCGGATGCGCATCCTTCGGAAACCGGGCAATAACGGCAATCAGGTCTTCAGAGATTTCGCGGTTGTTGCGCTCAACCTTGCGGAACTCTTCCAGTTGCGCCTCGTTCGGCAACTCGCCATTGAGCAACAGATAGGCGGTTTCCTCGAAATTCGAGTGGGCGCATAAATCCTGCACCGCATAACCGCGATAGGTCAGGGAATTGGTGTCGGCCATAACCTTGGAAATGGCTGTTTCATCGGCGACAACGCCTTCCAGACCACGACGGATATCTGCTGCTTCACTCATTGATACTCTCTCCTTGGGCTTCTCTTGTTTTCTTATCTTTATCAGATCGAAGCGCCGGAGATGATCTCATCTAGTGATTGCGCAGCGCGTCGATCAATTCGTCCTTGTTCATGCTGGATCGGCCATCGATACCGATTTCGGCAGCCCGTTCCATCAACTCGTCTTTTGTCCACTCCTCATAAGGCGGGCTCGCACCGCCATGTTTGGCAGGGTTGCTGTGGTCATTGGCCTGCGCATTGGCAATGCGGGCCGACTTCTCCTTTGACATGCCTTTATCGCGAAGGGCTTCGTAAACCTCATCATCCTTGATTGTCGGGCCATGATCTTCAGTCATTTCGGGCTCTCCTGGTTCCGGTTTCATCTTGATAAAACCACCGGGTACCCGCTGACGTTCCCTTCCGTCCCTCAGTTACCCTCGGTATTATTGGCGAGGTCGAAGTTGAAAATCCCGGTGTCGAACTCGTTATAATCCTCGTAATGGATCACCTCATAGAGGCGTGAGCGCGGCTGCATCATCGGGACGACATTCTCCTGCGTGCCCTCATTGTAGATCTGGGTCAGGCCATCCTCGATCGCCTTCATGGCAAGGCGCAGTGTGGTCACCGGATAGATCACGAGGTTGTAACCGAGATCGGTCAGTTGCTGGGTGTTCAGCAGCTTGGTCTTGCCGAACTCGGTCATATTGGCCAGCAGCGGCACATCAACCGCCTCACGGATCGCCTCAAACTCGCTTTCGTTCTGCATCGCTTCCGGAAAGATCATATCGGCCCCGGCATCGACATAGGCCTTGATCCGGTCGATGGTCTTGTCCAGCCCCTCGACCGCACGGGCATCGGTGCGGGCAATCAGCACAAAGTTCGGATCGGATTTGGCATCCACACCGGCCTTGATCTTGCGCACCATATCGGCGGTCGGCACGACCTCCTTGTTATCCAGATGGCCGCAGCGCTTCGGCATGTACTGGTCTTCCATATGGCAACCGGCGAGGCCGAGCTGGGTCAGCTCGACAATCGTGCGGGCCACGCTCATCGGCTCACCGAAGCCGGTATCGATGTCGATGATGGTCGGCAGGTTGGTGGCCCGGGCAACGGCATAGCCCTTCATCGACACTTCGGTCAGGGTGGTGATGCCGAGATCGGGGAAGCCGAGCTCATTCGCCATCACCCCGCCGGAAATATAGACCCCGTCAAAACCGATCTGTTCGATCTGCATGGCCACCACCGGCATGATGGCACCCGGAAAGCGCAGCAATTTGCCGCTGTTCAGCCCGTCGCGAAACGCTTTGCGTCGCTGCTCCGGGGTTGTGTTGATGTGCAGCATGGCTGCCCTCCCTTCTCTCGCTCTTATCGGCTTAGAAAATGCCCTTTTCATTGGCAGCAGGTTCCTGCAGCGCGCCATCAGGCATCACCACATTGAGCTGGCGTACTTCCTCTACTGACAGATTGGGCAGGCGCTGGACCAGTTCAAGGAAACGCTCGCTCTCCGCCGGTGTAATGATGCCGTCGGTCAGGGTCTTGAACTTCTCGATATACTGCGCGCGCTTGAACGGGCGGGCACCGAACGGATGGGCATTGGCGACACCAAGTTCGTCAACCAGCTTCGAGCCATCCTCGAAGGTGATCTCGACCTTGGCACCGAAGGCTTTTTCGTTCGGATCATGGCTGTGATAGCGACGGGTCCATTCAGGGTCCTCGGTGGTCCGGACCTTGTGCCACAGCTCGACCGTATCCGGGCGATTGGCCCGCTCCGGTGCATAGCTGTCCACATGGTGCCATTTGCCATCCTGCAGGGCGACCGCGAAGATATACATGATCGAGTGATCAAGGGTTTCCCGACTCGCTTTCGGGTCCATCTTCTGCGGATCATTGGCACCGGTGCCGATCACATAATGGGTGTGGTGCGAGGTGTGCAGCAGCACGTCCTTGACCTTGGAGAAATCGTCGATCTTCTCGCCCATACGGAAGGCAAGGTCGATTAGCGCCTGGCTCTGATACTCAGCCGAGTGCTCCTTGGTATAGGTATCGAGAATCTGGCGCTTCGACTGCCCCTTGGCCGGCAGCGGCACCTGATAATGCGCATCCGGGCCGTCGAGCACATAGGCAATGACACTGTCCTCACCCTCATAGATCGGGGATGGTGCGCCCTCACCGCGCATCACGCGGTCGACTGCTTCGATCGCCAGCTTGGTGGCATGGGCCGGGGCAAATGCCTTCCAGCTTGAAATCTCGCCCTTGCGCGACTGGCGGGTGGTGACGGTGACATGCAGCCCCTGCTGGATCGCCTGATAGATGGTCTCGGTCGGCAGGTCGAGCAGCGTGCCGATACCGGCGGCACAGGCCGGACCGATATGGGCGATATGGTCGATCTTGTGCTTGTGCAGGCAGATGCCCTTCACCAGTGCTACCTGCAGCTCATAGGCGGTGGCGATACCACGGCACAGCGCCTTACCGTCCTTGCCCATCTGCTGCGCCACCGCGAGCACGCCGGGGATGTTGTCGCCGGGATGCGAGTAATCGGCAGCGAGGAAGGTATCGTGGTAATCCAGCTCACGAACCGCCGTGCCATTGGCCCATGCCGCCCATTCCGCATGGACGGTCAGGTCAGCCGGTGCGCCGAACAGGGTCGCCCCACCGCCCTCGCGCTTGTGTGCCACGGCCTGAGCGCGGGCGGAGATGATCGGGTGCCGGTTGGCCGAGGCAATCGCCACCGAGGCATTGTCGATGATCCGGTTGATGATCATGTCGATAACATCGTCGTCAAGAGCCACCGGATCAGCAGCAACCTCGGCCATCTTCCACGCCAGTTGATCCTCCCGCGCCAGCTTGGCCTTGGATGGGTAGACACGGACATCATGGAGGGTCAGAGCGTTGCTCATCGGCGGGTTTCCTTCGCAAAAAATCAAAGCCATTCGGCGTCGTTATTTGTCAGCGACACACCGGCCCATGCCAGTCATGCCACCTGTTTCGACACGCACTCTATGGCAGGCTCGCTTTTTCCACAACGACAACGCAGCTTTTGGCAAAACCGCTGATTTCTCCCGGTTTTTTGCGGTGTGATCTGGGGAAAACATCACAGGGTGCGACCGAACGCCTCAGGATAAGACGGGGCAGAAAACCGGCCTTTTGGACGAACAGGACGAACTTATGGGCGGAAACAGCCAGAAACCGGCAAACGTTAGAACACGATCTCTGATTCAGCGTAATCGAGTGGGTCGAAGTCCTTGTAATGCTTCGGCACCATGCCGAGCTGTACCCGGGGCGGTGTGTTGCCGTAGCAATCGGCCATCAGGTCGCGGTCGCTCTCGATAAATGCCCCGACACGATCCAGCATCCCCTTGATCCGAACCGGACAACCGCCGGGCTCACCGAAATCGAGTTTGCGCGCCTTCATTGTCGCCTCAAGGGAATGCACCCCGATCTGCGGACAAACCGCAGCCCAGCGACAGCCCTGACAGGCCCGATCCATCAGGCGTTTGCGCACCATGGTTGTCGCCAGAGCCTGACAGGCGGCGTCAATCTGCGGCAGGAGCGGTTCCGGCTGGTCGGCCAGATCGATATGGGCTGTCGGGGTGATGCCGGTACGGGCATTCAACTGCATGTCGCCGATTGCCACCTGCACATGGCCGATCTCGCCCTCGCCATTGATATGCACATCACGGGTCAGCTTCTGGCTAACGCTGGAGATCAGATGCCTGACCGCCGTTACGTCCCCGAAATCGTCGGGTGCCGCCTCGATTGCACGGGCGAGCGATGGCGTGGTGTGGATCTGGTAATTCCGGTTTGCCTGCCAGCCCATGCAGAAGGCACCGATCCAGTCGATGATCTCATCCCAATGCTTGTAGAACGAGAAGATCGAGGTCACGGTCGGTGTCAGGTTGATGGTGACCATGCGGATATTATTGCGGGCCGCAAAGTCATGGAGGCTGTCCGGCGCAATGTTCTGCACCGTGTCGTAGCCGATATTCAGGTTCAGATCGATGCCGCCGAAAGCCGAGTTGATATAGGCAATATTCCGCCCGTATGTGTCTTCGAAATGGGCGATTTTTACCTTCTTCGGATCAAACACCAGACTGACACCGAGGATCTGGTTGTACTTCTGCGTTGCATCATAGAAGTGATCGACGGATTTTCTCAGGCGGTCATGATTGCCGATGGCCGATGCGGTCATGGTGGTCACCGCACGGCCATGCCCGGCCTGCTGCATCCAGGCGATAAACGGATCAATCCGGTCATCACCGATGGAGAAATAATCGCCTTGGCCGAACACCAGACTCAATTCATCGATGGCACCGTCATGCAGTTGATATTGCTCGGCAATGTAGCGATGTACGAAACGGCCAACACGCGCGAAATATTCATCAGACCACAACTCGCCGGACCGGCGCTCGATCGCAGTCAGCGTACAGCCCTCGCAGTTGCCGCCACAGCGGGTCAGCGCCTCAAGGTGAAGGGCCAGCTCAACCTTGTTGCTTAACCGGCTGCCGTTTTGATCTTTTCCATGTTGAGCGGGTTGCATACACGCTTTCACTGCTTCTGGTGACCATGGGTAAAGTCTATCACGGCCCTGCCTGCTTGCCCATAAAACATGAAAAGCCTTTTGGAACTGCCGTTTGTATCAACGTCACAAATCCTTCACAAAAATCTTTTCGATTTCCGCTTGACGCACCGCATCAAAATGGGCCAACGTTTCTTCAGCGCCGATTTGAGCTACAGCTTGCTGGGCGCTTAACAAATGCAGCTAAAGCGTGGGTGAGGATGATCCCGCCCCGGTTTAAGCTGTGGCGGGTTTTTTTATGCCCACCACGGCTTCCCGATTGAAACTGGTAACATTGGCCAGTGTGAATGAGGGATAGTCGTCGAAAGCATAAAGGCCCGCCGTCTCAATTTTGAAACGCATCAGAGACGGAGCCACATCCAATGTCACTTCTTACCAAAGCAACCACCTTTTCACGCCGCGCGGCCCTTGGCCTGCTAGGTGCCGCTACCCTGCTGCCCGCCATCGGTGGTCATAACGCCCATGCAGCGGACCTCAAGCAGATCACCGTCGACTGGGCCTATTACAACCCGGTCAGCCTGATCCTCAAGGACCAGAAACTGCTCGAGAAAGAGTTCGCCGATGATGGCATCAGCATCCGCTGGGTCCAAAGCCATGGCTCGAACAAGGCGATCGAGTTCCTGAACTCACGCAGTGCCGATTTTGCCTCCACCGCCGGTTCCGCCGCCCTGTTGGCCAAGATCAACGGCAGCCCGATCAACGCGATCTATGTCTATTCCAAGCCCGAATGGACCGCGCTCGTCACCAACAAGGACAGCGATATCCAGACGGTCGAGGACCTGAAGGGCAAGAGCGTTGCTGTCACCCGCGGTACCGATCCTTACATCTTCCTGCTGCGCGCGCTCGCCAATCATGGTCTGAGCGAGAGCGACATCAAACCGGTCCTGCTGCAGCATGCCGATGGCGGCAATGCGCTCAAACGTGGACAGGTTGATGCCTGGGCCGGTCTTGACCCGATGATGGCTGCCCAAGAGCTGAAGGATGGCGTTCGCCTGTTCTTCCGCGACCCGGACCTCAACACCTATGGCTTCCTCAACACCCGAACCGCCTTTGCCGAGGCTCATCCAGACATCGTCAACCGCGTGCTGAAAATCTATGAAGAAGCCCGTCAATACGCGCTCGATAACCCGACCGTTCTGCGTGACACCCTGGCGAAGGCTGCCCGCCTCGAGCCGGAAGTTGCCGAGCGTCAGATTGAGCGCACCGATCTGAGCAATCCGTTCATCGGCGACATTCACGCGCAACACATCACCGCTGCCGGTGTTGCCCTGCAAAACGCAGGCATCATTGAAGAAGGTGTCGATGTTGCGGCCAATGTGAACGCCCTGATCGACCGTCAGTTTGTGAAGCCTTTCGTCGACAAGGCCGCGTCAAACTAAGCAACCGAACCGGAACCGGCCGCGCCCTCCCCATCACGACCTCCACCACGGGCGCGGTCGGCTTTCCATCCACCGGAGCAGATCAAAGACCACAGCAAGTCATTGCAGAGAAGGCTGGAACCGGCGCAAACTCGCAGCTTCAGCTTTACCTGGAATGACAGGCCAAGCATCCGGAACAGAAAGTAAAAGGCTTGAGCAAAGGCTTGAAAGGTAACAGGAAGATGAGTTCGATTGCTGCTGACAATGCGCTGACCGGCGCTGAAACCCGCAAGAAGACCGGCTTTCGCATCCCGTCCTTCCGCTGGATTGAACCGCTGCTGCTGCCGGTACTGATCGCGGCACTCTGGGAAGGGGCGGCAAATTGGGGCTGGATCGATGCCCTGCTGCTGCCACCGCCAAGTGCGGTTGCCGACGAGATTGCCTATCTCTGGGAGAATCAGGACCTCGACATGCATGTACTGGCAACCGTCTGGCGGGTTGCGGTCGGCTTTGCCGCCGGTGCCGTGTCCGCCACGGTTCTGGGCGCCATCACCGGCTATGCGCCGCGTGCCTTCAATGCCATCGACCCGACCATTCAGGCCCTGCGGTCGATCCCGTCAATCGCTTGGGTACCGCTGTTCATCCTGTGGTTCGGTATCTTTGAAGCGCCGAAAGTCCTGCTGATTGCCGTCGGTGCGTTCTTCCCGGTCTATCTCGGTCTGTCCACCGCCATTCATGGTGCTGACCGGAAGCTGGTTGAGGTTGGCCGGGTTTACCGCCTGTCTGCATTTGCCATGATCTGGCGCATCCTGCTGCCGAGCGCACTGCCATCCTATATCACCGGCCTGCGCAACGGCCTTGCCCTCGGCTGGATGTTCGTGGTTGCCGCCGAATTCATGGGGGCCAGCGAGGGCCTCGGCTTCCTGCTGATTGACGGTCAGATGACCGGTCGTGCCCAGACCATCATTGCCGCCATCTTCCTCTTCGCCTGCCTTGGAAAGGCCTCGGATTGGCTGCTTGCCGGCCTCAGCCGCCCCCTATTGTCGTGGCAGGATGATTTCCAGTCCGCCAAAGGGCGCTGAACAGATTTACTTCGTGAAGGACCAGAAAAATGAGCCTCCTCATCTCCGGCGTCAGCCGCCAGTTCAACCTCGATAAAGGCCGCACGGTACAGGCCCTCAAGGGCATCGACCTTGCCGTGGCACCAGGCGAATTTATCTGCCTGCTCGGCGGCAGCGGTTGCGGCAAGAGCACCCTGCTCCGCCTGATCGCTGGCCTCGACCAGCCGACCACCGGCAATCTCAGCCTCGACGGCACCGCCATCAACCGGCCACGGGACGAGGTCGGCATCGTGTTTCAGGAACCGCGCCTGCTGCCATGGCGGCGGGTGACCGAGAATGTCGGCTTCGGCCTCAAGGGCGTGGACAAGGAAACCCGCTCGACCCGCATTCAGGCGATCCTCGATGAGGTCGGCCTCTGCGACAAGGGCAAGTCATGGCCACGCCAGCTGTCCGGTGGTCAGGCCCAGCGTGCCGCCATCGCCCGCGCGCTGGTACAGGCACCGGAACTGCTGCTGCTCGACGAGCCGTTTTCTGCCGTTGACGCCCTGACCCGCGCCGATCTGCATGAATTGCTGCTCGGCCTGTGGAAGGAGCATGAATTCACCACCATCATGGTGACCCATGATATCGACGAGGCACTGGCCCTTGCCGACCGGATCGTGGTAATGGGCGCCAATCCGGGTCGGATCGTTGGCGAGGTTATGGTCAGCCAGCGCCGTCCCCGCAACCCGAGTGCACCGGGGCAGCAACAGCTTCGTCGCACCATTCTCGACATGCTGGCCCAGGGCAGTGCCCGGAACAGCCAGACCGATACGGCAACATCAGGAGATAAAGATGCAGTCCGACGCGTTGCGTGAGCTACAGGCTCCGCTGAAATCACAATACAAGGATGATCCCGACAGCGCGGTCATCACCCTGAAAGCCGATGGCGAGCTCGACAGCGACAAGATCGTCTGCAAGATCGACACCGGCAAGGCACTGGTGGAAGCCGGCCTGCACCCGGCAACCGGCGGTAATGGCCTCAGCGCCTGCTCCGGCGATATGCTGCTCGAAGCGCTCGTCGCCTGTGCCGGTGTGACCCTGAAGGCCGTTGCCACCGCGCTCGACCTGCCGGTCAAGGGCGGCAAGGTGAAGGCTGAAGGTGACCTCGACTTCCGCGGTACCCTCGGCGTGGACAAGGAAGCCCCGGTTGGTTTCCGCGATATTCGCCTGACCTTTGAACTCGACACCACCGCCGATGATGAGCAGATCGCGACCCTGCTGAAACTGACCGAGCGCTATTGCGTGGTGCTCCAGACCCTGCAGGCTGGCCTGACCATCGACAGCAAGATCACGGTCGCCGCATAAGGCTGAAGGCTATTCATTACGATAAAACTGACCCAGCCGGTCCGGGCGACACTCCCGAACCGGCTTTTTCATGCCTGCTGTTTCATCTTCAATATCAACGGTGTCGCTATGTTCATCACCGGCGAGAGGCTGTATGATCAACGGATGCCACCGGTGCAGGAGATATAATGGCGCGGCTTTGCTTTTCTGATGCCCATATGGGAAATGGTCTGCTGACCAATACTCATATCAGCGGCTGGATGCAGGATATCGGCAAGGAACTGGTGTCGCTCGACCTCATGTCGCCCGCCCTTGCCGCACATACCGATTTTGCTAGCGAAAACACCCATATCAACAGCGGCGGGTTGAGCTTCAATCCCAACGGGCTGGTCGATGGCATCACCTATAATTTCTACCCGGCGCAATCCGATCCGCGACTGGTACGGATCACCCAAGGACGGGCTGCTGAACGTTGCGGCGCGCTGCCGGTATTCAATAGCGTGAACAAGGCACTCAACGGGATCGACGGGCTGGCCTTTGATTCCTATCTCGCCTTCGGTCAGAAGCGGTTCGATGGGCCGGTCTTCTATAAAAGCTATTTCACCGTCACACCGAATGACGCGACCGGCGCATTCGACAAGCTGGCAGCGGTGATCGCTGGAACCGATGGCACGCCGTTCAGCAAACCGACCGGCAGCCTGCTGCAGTCCCTTGAGCAGCACAGCAAATGCGACGCGTTTGGGATCAATGTCTATGACGGCGAGTCAGAGATCAAAATCTACCTCGTGGATTACAGTGGCTTTGATACGGTTTGGCTGGCGGACACCCTGCGCTATCCTGAGATATCCGGCGTCAGTGACACGGAGTGTCAGCGGTTCCACGATCTTGACCGGCGCTTCAATGATGTCGGATTCTATGCCGTGGGGTTGCTGCCCGATTTCCACACCGATACCACCCAGACCCGTATCTACTATTTCAAGGATGACGGCATTCAGCCGCAGGAACTGACCGGGTTGCTCACCGATCTCGCCCGACCGGAATACCGGGATCGGATCACGACCATGCTCGGCACATTGGAGGCGGCCTCCATGCGGGTCTGGCACCTGCGGATCGCCCCGACCCTGCGCGGTTCAAGCCTGGGCGGGGTTTTGTCGGTGGGTGGCATCAGTGCGGAATCCGCCTCGAAAGGCATCCTCGCACAGTTTGTGAAGCGCATGACTGTCATCACCGAAAACGGCGAGCAAATGTCATGCAGCGCGGATCAGGACAGCGAACAGTTCTACCGCACGCTCTGTGGCGCCGGGCAGGCCGGGCTGATCTGGGATGTGGACATTGCGATTGAGCCGAAACCGGCCACCCATGCGATTTTCCGCAATACGGAGCCGCTGCCGCTGGATCGGCTCGACGGCATACTCGACTTCTTCCTGAAGCGTGACGACAACCTGCCGGAAGGCTGCATCGTGCGTCTCGACAAGACCGCGCAACAGATTGAGAATATTCATCTTATCTACAACTCAAACCAACCCAAGGCCGAGCGGCAGAATATCCTGATCGGCACGGATATTATCCCGCTCGACCGCAAGGTGCCGAATTTCCGGGCGCAGGATGATGTGGAATATTACGGGCGGGACGACTTCTTCATGATCCCCTGCGTGGTCTATGCCGGACGCAGGAACCTAGCCCGGATCATTGAGCTGGCACAGGATGCCGCCGGGTTCATGGCAGCGCATGATCTCGATTACTACCAGAATATCGATGTGGTGAAATCAGCGCCTCTGGATCGGAGCCGCCCGCATTGGCCCAACCATAATGACGAGCCATTCACCACCTCGCTGGAATTGGTCGCCATGGTGCATAAGAGCCAACGGGCGCTGGCCGACCAGCTCCATGACAAACTTCTCGCCTTCACCCGTGCTGCAGCCGCCCATGGCGGGCGCCCATACCGCACCACATGGCATGACGAGGCGATCTACGACACGCCTGCCAAAACCGCATAAAAAAGAGCCGGGCGAAACCATGCCACCCGGCTCAAAATCAGATCAGGTCTTATAGCGCGCTCAGGCGGTCGCCACTGCCGGATGCTCGACGGCACCAAGGGTGCTGACGTCACCTAGTGGTGAGCGATTGACCAGATTGGCATAATCATCGATCAGCATCTGGCAGACCGCACCGGGAGTAAAGGTCATGGTGTCGATCACGCCCACCGGGGTAACCTCGGCTGCGGTACCGGTCAGGAAGATTTCAGATGCCTGGGCAATCTCGTCCGGCATGATCGCGCGCTCGACCACCTCAAGACCACGATATTTCGCAATATCGATCACCGTGCGGCGCGTAATGCCGTCGAGGAAGCAATCGGGCTTTGGCGTATGCAGCTTGCCGTCAGGCATGACGAAGAAGATATTGGCACCGGTTGCCTCTGATACCTGACCGCGATAGTCGAGCATCAGCGCATCATGGAAGCCTTCACGCTCTGCCGCATGTTTGGACAGGGTGCAGATCATGTACAGGCCAGCCGCCTTGGCATTTACCGGGGCACAATCCGGTGCCGGGCGGTGCCATGGGCTGGTCTTCAGCTTGATGCCCTGCATGCGGGCAGCAGGGTCGAAATAGCTCGGCCATTCCCACGCGGCAATCGCGAGGTGGATGGTGTTCTTCTGGGCTGACACACCCATCATTTCCGAACCGCGCCAGGCCACCGGCCGCACATAGCCGTCAACGATCCCGGCCTTGGCGATGACTTCCTTACAGGCAGCATCGATTTCAGCGACTGAATACGGAATTTTCATGTCCATAATCTCAGCCGATTTGACCAGACGCTCACTGTGTTCGGTCAATTTGAAGATTTCACCGCTATAAACGCGTTCGCCTTCGAAGACGGAACTGCCATAATGGAGCGCATGTGAGAGCACATGCACTTTGGTATCGCGCCATGGCACCATCTGGCCGTTCATCCAGATATGGCCGTCCCGATCGTCAAATGAAACTAATGACATGGTTTTTGTTTCCAGTTTGTTATTTTATGTCTCTCTTATGGTCTAATCGAGTAACATTCACCTAGAAAACTGTCAACATGACTGACATATCTTCCCCAGCCGATCCCCTCTTCCTCCGTGAGGAAAATCTGCGTCGTGGCATCGAGATGATGTTCTTCGCCTACCGTGACTTTACCGGTAAACCCGATGAAATTCTTGCGGAAATTGGTTTGGGTCGCGCGCATCACCGGGCACTCTATTTTATCGGCCGGAATCCCGGCATCAATGTGACAGAGCTGCTATCGATTCTACGCATAACTAAGCAATCCCTGTCACGGGTGCTGTCGGAGCTGGTGCGTCAGGATTTCGTTGAACAAAAAACCGGGATTCATGACCGGCGGTTGCGACTGCTGCACCTGACCGACAAAGGCAGGGATCTGGAGCGACGGTTGACCGCTGTGCAGAAGCAACGGTTTGCCGAGGCCTTCAGCGCTGCTGGTGCCGATGCGGTCGAGGGTTTCCGCAAGGTTCTGCTCGGCATCATTGCCGATGATGACCGGATGCGCTTCGATGAGGAGCGTGCCCCGGCAGAGATGCTGGACAAAACCCGGACCGCAGCGGGTAATCGCTGATAAGATGTGCGGATGGAACGCGCCGTGACCGATATTGCTGACATCCCCCATATCCTCGTTGTCGATGACGATACCCGCCTGCGCAAGCTGCTGAGTCGCTATCTGGGCGAGAACGGCTTTCGCGTCACTACGGCAGAGAGCGCCGAACAGGCACGGCGAAAATTCGAGGGGCTGAGCTTTGACCTCGCGGTGCTGGATGTGATGATGCCCGGCGAGGATGGTACCGAACTGACCCGTTCGATCCGACAGGCGAAAGACCTGTCCCCGGCGCATCAGGATTTGCCGATCCTGCTGTTGACCGCACGTGCCGAACCGGAAGACCGGATCGATGGCCTCGAGGCCGGTGCCGATGATTACCTGCCCAAGCCGTTTGAGCCGAAGGAACTGCTGCTGCGCATCCACTCGATCCTGCGCCGCGCAGCACCGGTCATCGAGGTCAAGCAGGCCGTGGAAGGACCACTGAAGATCGGCCCGTGGGTGTTCAACCCGGAGCGGGAGGAACTGATCGGCGATACCGAGACGGTCCGCCTGACCCAGGCCGAAACCAGATTGCTGAAGGCACTGGCCAGAACGCCGGGGGAGATTGTCACCCGCGATGATCTGACCGATGGCAGCGATCTGGCCGGCAATACCCGCACCATTGATGTTCAGATGAACCGCCTGCGCCGTAAGGTCGAGATCGACCCGCGCAACCCGCGCCATCTGATGACCGTGAGGGGAGAAGGCTATGTCCTCCGCCCAGGCGACTAACGATCCTACAGCGCAAAAGAGTAAGAGCCCGAGCCGACCTGCGTCTGCTTCAGGCGTAACCGGTCAAACGGAGCAGCAACGCGACTACAGCTATTATGAGCATGCTATCAGCGCACGTCGTCGCTCACGCAGTCTGATCAAAAAGCTGTTGCCGCGCACATTGTTCGGGCGCTCCCTGATGATCATCGTAACACCGGTTGTGCTGGTCCAGCTAATCGCCACCGTGGTTTTCTACAATCGTCATTGGGACACGATTTCCGAACGACTGTCCAAGGCCGTGGCCGGGGAAATTGCTCTCGTGCTCGGTGAGTTGGAGCGGGACAACAGCCCGGAGAACCGTGCCCGACTGTTCGACCTGACGGCGGATACGACTGCCCTGCTGATTTCCTTTGAGGAAGGGGCAACCCTCGACCCGACCCGACCACGGGAGTGGTGGGACCCCTATCTCCGGCGCTGGCTTACCCGTTCCCTGTCCGAACGCATCCCGCATCCGTTCCGGGTTGATCCATGGTTTGCCAAGGATTGGGTCGAGATCGGCATCCAGCTGGATAATGGTGTGCTGCGTGTCATCGCCCCGCTCCGGCGCTTTTTCAGCTCGACGATTTACGTCTTCATGATCTGGATGATCGGCTCGTCAATCCTGCTGTTCTCGATCGCCATTGTGTTCATGCGCAACCAGATACGCCCGATCCGCCGCCTTGCCTCGGCAGCAGAAGCGTTCGGCAAAGGCCGTGATCAGGAACAGCCGTTCAAGCCGGAAGGCGCCGATGAGGTTCGACAGGCTGGCCTTGCCTTTCTGGTCATGCGTGACCGCCTGACCCGCCAGATCGAACAGCGCACCGCCATGCTGGCCGGTGTCTCCCATGATTTGCGCACGCCGCTGACCCGGATGAAGCTGCAGCTTGCCATGATGGAGAGCGATGAGGAGACCACAGACCTGCAGACCGATCTGGCCGAAATGGAAACCATGCTTGAGGGCTATCTTGCCTTCGCCCGTGGCGAGGCTGGTGAGGAAACACAGCCGACCGACCTGTCAGTGCTGCTCGGCACAATCATCAGCGACTGCCGCCGGGAGGGCGCAAGCATCACCGCCGATCTGCAGTCCGGCATTATCCTGCCCGTACGCCCGGTTGCCATGCGCCGGGCCCTGACCAATCTGATCACCAATGCCGGGCGCTACAGCAAACAGTGCTGGGTCGCCATGCAGGAAGGCGATCACCGGGTGATCATCACGGTTGACGATGACGGCCCCGGTATCCCCGAAGACAAGCATGAGGAAGTGTTCAAGCCGTTCTTCCGGCTCGATCCGTCCCGGAATGTGGAAACCGGTGGTGTCGGCCTCGGCCTGACCATTACCCGCGACATTGTCAGGCGGCATGGCGGTGACGTACTGCTCGGCGATAGCGAACATGGCGGCTTGCAGGTAACCGTTATCTTACCGCTCTGACCCCATATTCAGATTTTCTTAAGCAGCCACCGGCATTCTGGCCAGATGGCACTTTCGGATTCGCTCATTGCAGGACATACTGACGCCCGGACCACATTATGGGATGGCGACAGTATGCTCGGATACCGGATCACGATCTTCCGCCTGTACGGTTTTTACGTTCATGTGGATGTGAGCTGGTTCATCCTGTCGATCCTCATCATGTGGACACTGGCGGTTAATTACTTCCCTTCCGCCTATCCCGGCCTCGACAACCAGCTGTACTGGCAGATGGGCGTCCTCGGCCTGCTGGGCCTCTGCTTCTCCATCATCATGCACGAGATCGGCCACGCCCTTGTTGCCAAGTATTTCCAGATGCAGATTGGCGATATCACGCTATGGATCTTCGGCGGTGTCGCGGACATGCAGGAAGAACGCAGCGTGCCCAAGCATGAGTTGCTGATGGCACTCGCCGGTCCGGCAATGTCAGTTATATTGGCCTTCGTCTTCTTCATCAGTTTTGATGTCATCGGCGGCTATGAGCAACAGACCGTGTTCAGCACACTGGTTGCCTATTTGATGGTCGTGAACATCGCCCTTGCCCTGTTTAATATGATCCCGGCTTTTCCGCTCGATGGCGGTCGGGTGCTGCGCGCCCTGCTCTGGTATTGGCGGCACGACCGCCTCTGGGCCACCCGCATGGCCAGCCATGCCGGATCGCTGCTGGCCTTCGGTATCGGGATATTCGCCACGGTTCAGGTCATGCACGGCCATGTGCTCGGCGGCTTATGGGCCTTTCTGATCGCGGTGTTTATTACCAATGCTGCAGGCTCCAGCGTCCGGGACGCCACCACCTATTACCTGTTCACCGGCCATCCGGTCAGCCGTTATATGCGCAATAATGTGGTCACCGTCTCGCCCGACACCACGATCGAGGAATTTGTCGACAGCTATGTCTACCAGCACTATCTGAAGACCTTTCCGGTGCTGAAGGACAATCATCTGGTCGGGCAGATTTCGGTGGATTCAATTCACGGTACCGACCGGCGGCAATGGCCGTGGAAGACGGTCAGCGACTATCTCACGCCGATCACGCCGGACGTGATTATCGACCCGCAGACCGATGCTGCCGATGCCATTGAGCGGATGCGCCAATCCGGCGAGGCCAATCTGATCGTCATGCAGGAGCAGGAGTTTGTCGGCCTGGTCTCCATGCGCGACCTGCTGCAGCTGCTGTCCATGAAAATGCGGCTTGAGCCGGAAATCACCAGCCCAAGCCGCTAAATGCCTGACGGCTATCGCCGGTCAGATAGTCACGTCAGATAATCAATCAGTCCTTCTTGCCGCCATGGGCATCGGACCAGCCAACCGGATTTTTGAGGTAATCCTCGACCACCTGAACGGTTTTGCTCGGCAGCCATTTGTCATCGCGCGCAACCTTGAGCACATCCCACCATGTGGTCAGCGAATGCAGGCGCAGCTGCAGCTCGGCCATGGTATCGAGGCTGGCATCGAAAATGCCGTAATGGAAGATGACAAAGGTATCATTCACCTCGGCACCGGCCTTGCGCAGCGCCTCGACAAACCGGACCTTGGAACCGCCATCGGTGGTCAGATCCTCAACCAGCAGAGTACGGGCACCTTCGGCCAGATCACCCTCGATCTGCGCCATGCGGCCAAAGCCCTTCGGCTCCTTGCGCACATAGCACATGGGCAGGTCGAGGCGATCAGCCAGCCAGGCGGCAAACGGGATACCCGCGGTCTCGCCACCGGCGATGCAATCAATGCTCTCGACACCGATCTCGCGCACCAGATTGGCCAGCGCGAAATCCATCAGCAGGCGCCGGGCACGCGGGAAGGCAATAATCTTGCGGCAGTCGATATAGACCGGGCTTTTCTTGCCGGAGGTGAAGGTGAACGGCTCGTCAGCGTTAAACAGTACCGCCTCGATCTCGAGCAGCGTGCGCGCGCTCAGTTCGGCGATTTGTTGGCGGTCAGGCAATCCAGCGATAAGCGTCATTGGGGAGATGGCTTTCTAAACAGCAGGTCAGAATATGGTGACGGGAAAAGTCGCCCATGTGAAGGGGACAACCTGTCGCCAGGTTGATGCCCAAATCAGGTTTTAGTCAGGCCGGGCGGCAGGTTCAACGTCAAAGACGTTAGCCATATGCCAATTCGGGCAACCACAGCACGAGTTTCGGGAAGAAGAACACCAGCGTGATCGCCAGAAGCTGCAACAAGACGAACGGGATGATGCCCTTGTAGATGTCGACCGTGGTCACACCCGGTGGCACGACGCCCTTGAGATAGAACAGCGAGAAACCGACCGGCGGGGTCAGGAACGAGGTCTGCAGACTGACCGCAAACAACACCACGAACCAGTAGAGCTGGTCTTCCCCGGTCAGATTGAGAATCTCCAAGTCAAGGCCCGAAATAACCGGTGCCATCAGCGGCAGGAAGATCAGGGTGATTTCCAGCCAGTCGAGGAAGAAGCCAGCAAGGAAGGCAAGGAACAGGATGAACACGACAATACCAATATCCGGCAGCGGCAGACTGGTCAGCAAGTGCTCAATAAAGGAGTCGCCGCCGAGCCAGCGCATGGACAGCGCAAAGGCACTGGCGCCAAGGAAAATACCAAAGATAAAGGCGGTGGTCAGCATGGTTTGACGCCCGACCTCGTCCAGTACCTTCCAGCTTAATTTCTTGTTGGCAAGCGCCAGTATGGTGGCACCGAACGCACCGATACCAGACGCTTCCGTCGGCGTCGCGATACCGGCAAAAATTGAGCCCAGAACAGCCAGAATAAGGACAATCGGCGGAACAACAGCAAGTAGGGTTTCGCCGATCAGTTTACCGCTTATCGGCGGCAAATCCTTTGGTGCCGGAGCCAGATCAGGTTTGACGTTCGCTGCGATGAGGATATAGGCGATATAGAGCAGACCGAGCAGAACACCGGGGATCAGCGCCCCCATGAACAGGTTACCAACCGACAGCGAGAGCTGATCGGCCATGATCACCAGCATGATTGATGGCGGGATCAGAATGCCCAGCGTACCGGCGGAGGCACAGACACCCGAGGCAAATGATTTGGAATAGTTCTGCTGCAGCATGATCGGCATGGACAGAACTGCCAGCAGGACAACCGACGCACCGACAATACCGGTTGAGGCAGCCAGCAGGATGCCGATCACCACAACCGCCAGCGCCAGACCACCACGGAAGCGACCGAATACCTGAATGAACTTCTGCATCAGGTTTTCCGCAATGCCGGAGCGCTCCAGCATCAATCCCATAAAGATGAACATGGGCAGGGCAACCAGCACCCAGTTTTCCATCTGGGACCAGACACGCTGGACTATGTTCGCAAACCGCGACCAGTCATTCATGAAGTAGGTATCAAGGTCATAGAACTCTGCGCCATAGACACCGATACCGGCAAAAATGAACGACAGTCCACCGAGCAGCCAGGCCACCGGGAAACCGGTAAACAGCGTCAGAATAAACGTCGTAAGCATCACGACGACGATAATTTCATACTGTTCCATGAGATCGAATTCCGAAGGCGTAACGCCTGTAACAATGCTGAATAACAAGGCAGGCAGTCATGCCCACACATGCGGTTTAAATAAAAGACAAAGCCGATCGGTCAGCCGAACGCTCCATCCTTGTCGTGATTTATCGGGTCTTCCGGCATCTCGACTTTTGTAATACCAGCCATGGCGGCCTGTATTTCCTCGGGCGTCGCACGCCAGCCGATGATGTATGCGCAAACCCGGGTCAGACGTGAGAATGCGGCAAGGATCATCATTGCAAAACCGATGATGATGAAGCTCTTGATTGCGAAGCGATATGGCAGCCCATCAGGGGCAACCGACACTTCGTTGGATTCATAGGAATCGACAACAAACGGAACTGCATGCCACATGACAAAGACGAGAAATGGCATCAGCAGCAGCAAAATACCGAGAGCATCGATCCATGCCTTCAGTCCGGGGGGAAATTTTTCATAAAGCAGATCAATGCGGACATGTCGATCATGCACGATCGCATATGACAGGCCGATCATGAAACCGACGGCGTACATGTGCCACTGCACTTCCTCAAGCATGATCGAGCCCTGATTGAAGACATAGCGCAGTATGACCTGAAAGAGGATCACGCCGACCAAGACTATCCATATCCACGACGCAATATGGCCAATTTTGTCGAGAATGCCGTCAAGAAACCGGGAAATCATGGTCGTTGGCAGAACAAACCCGGCCGCTTCATTGGCGGCCGGGTTGTTATCTTGCGATTGACCAGTGGGTAGCTCAGCAGAAATATCAGCGGCCACTGAAGCAATCCTTCTTACTAAGGTTGAACCGGAATACTTACTTATTCAGTACCGAAGTCACGTGGCAGATAGCCGAGATTTTTCCAATCGCGGTTCTCTTCCTGGAAAGCACGCATGCTGTCGATGATCTTCTTGAACATCGGATCTTTTTCAGATTCCCGATCAAGTACAACATTGGTTGCTTCCTGCAGAGCGCTCAGAACATCTTTCGGCAGTTGAACCGCAGTCACGCCGTCATCCTGGAACTCTTTCAGGACAGCGCCTTGCAGAGCTTCAGCCCGTGAGATTGCATACATGGTACCGGCCATGCAGGTGGTCTCGATCTGTGCTTTCTGGGTATCGTCCAGCTTGTCCCAACTGTTGGTGTTCACATAGAGGAACTGGTTGGTTGAAGGCTGGTGCCAACCTGGCAGGTGATAGAATTTCGCGACCTGGCTGAAGCCCAGTTGCTTATCAACAGTTGGCAGCGAGAATTCGGTGCCATCAAGAACGCCTTTTTCAAGGGCCTGATAAAGCTCACCACCAGGAAGAACGGTCACAGAAGCGCCCATTTCCTGCATGATCTTGCCACCGAGACCGGCAGCGCGGAATTTCAGACCTTTGAACTGGTCTACACTCTCAACCGGGAACTTGAACCAACCGGCAGCTTCTGGGCTGATGGAACCGCACAGGATCGGACGAACATTGTGTGGGGCAAACAGCTCTTTCAGCAGATCGTCACCACCATGGAAGTACATCCAGGCAGCGAACTGATCGGTTTCGAGACCGAACGGGGTAGCACCGAACAGTGCAGAAGCAGGCAGTTTGCCCTGCTCATAACCCATCCATGAGTAGCCCGCGTCAATTTTAACTTCAGAAACAGCATCATAAATGCCGAGAGCCGGAACCAGCTTGTTTGGTTCAAAGACTTCAAAGGTGATGTCGCCACCGGAAACTTCGTTGATGCGCTCGGCAACCCAGGGAAGGGTATCGCCAAGAGCGGTTAGGGTAGACGCGAATGAAATCGGGACAGCCCAGCGAACTTTCTTCGCTTGAGCTTCTTGTGGTGCAACAGTCATTGCCATTGCACCGATGAGTGCAGCAGCTGCAACGCCGCCAATCAATTTACGGAAATTAACCATGAGCTATAAAGACCTCCCTGCTCTTTGGTCGACATACCAGCAACCGGACCGTCACTGGCCGACAGGATTTTTAACCGGCATTACCGGCTATAAACCTCTGTTTTTGTGATTGCTTCTGTCCCTTGTGTCTTCTTTGGTTACGTACGAGACACTTTGTACAAAAACAATTTCTTGGTTTCGGTCACTACCCGAATTTTCGAGCATCATCAAGCATTGAACATGGTGCAGCGCAGCACGGATTTTTTTTCGAATGACGGCTCAAGATGTGCTCAAATGCCGCTGAAACCATTGGGAAGGGAAGGTCAAAAACCAAGGAAAGACTGGCTTCGCAGAGCAAAAGCCGGCCTTTTTGAGAGACTGGCTGCGACAACAGTTTGTGCACAAATATATTGACCCGTCTGTCGCAACATTGACTAATGCTGCCCATCTGAACCAACAGCAAAAACAATAATAAGCGAATCTTTACACGGAGGAATGAATGTCACGCACAGTAAGTCACTGGATTGATGGCAAAGTGATTGCCGGAACATCCGGCCGCCAGAAGGATGTGTTCAATCCGGCCATCGGCGAACCGGTCGCAAAGGTTGATCTGGCCACCAAAGCCGAGGTCGATAAGGCGGTTGAGATCGCCCATCACGCCTATCTGGAATGGCGTGAGGTAACCCCGCTGCGCCGGGCCCGCGTCATGTTCAAGTTCCGGGAACTGGTCGAAGCCAATCACCGCCAGCTCGCCGAGATGATCACCATCGAGCACGGCAAAACCGTCTCTGACGCCATGGGCGAGGTTGTTCGCGGCCTTGAGGTCGTTGAATATGCCTGCGGCATCCCGGAATTGCTCAAAGGCCAATATACCGAGCAGGTCGGCGGCGGCGTCGATGCCTGGACCACCCGTGAACCGCTTGGCGTGGTTGCCGGCATCACCCCGTTCAACTTCCCGGCCATGGTGCCGATGTGGATGTTCCCGATGGCGCTTGCCACCGGCAACAGCTTTGTCCTCAAGCCATCCGAGCGCGATCCGAGCGTCGCCATCCGTCTTGCCGAACTGCTCAAGGAAGCCGGCCTGCCGGACGGTGTCTTCAATGTCGTCAATGGCGACAAGGAAGCGGTCGATGCGCTACTGCATAACGAGACCGTACAGGCAGTCAGCTTCGTCGGCTCTACTCCGATTGCCGAATATATCTACACCACCGGCACTTCGACCGGTAAGCGCGTACAGGCCCTCGGCGGTGCCAAGAACCACATGGTCGTCATGCCTGATGCCGATATTGATCAGGCGGTCGATGCCCTCATGGGTGCGGGCTATGGCTCGGCCGGTGAGCGCTGCATGGCGATCTCGGTTGCCGTCACCGTCGGCGATGCGGGCGACCGGCTGGTCGAGAAACTGGCACCACAGGTTCGCAACCTGAAAATCGGTCCCGGCATGGATGAAGAGGTCGAAATGGGCCCGCTGGTGACCCGCGAACACCGCGAAAAAGTCCTCGGTTACGTCAACAAGGGCGTCGAGGAAGGTGCCGACCTGATCGTCGATGGCCGTGACTTCACCATGCAGGGCTATGAGAAAGGCCATTTCCTCGGCGGCTGTCTGTTCGACAACGTCACCCCGGACATGACCATCTATAAGGAAGAGATCTTCGGCCCGGTGCTGTCGGTGGTTCGCGCCGATGATTTCGAACAGGCGCTGAAGCTGGTCAACGACCACGAATATGGCAACGGCACCGCGATCTTTACCCGTGACGGTGATGCGGCGCGCGAATATACCCGCCGCTGCAATATCGGCATGGTCGGCGTCAATGTGCCGATCCCTGTCCCGATGGCCTTCCACAGCTTCGGCGGCTGGAAACGGTCACTGTTCGGCGATCACCACATGCACGGGCCGGAAGGCGTACGCTTCTATACCCGTCAGAAAGCCATCACCTCACGCTGGCCGACCGGAATCCGTTCGGGTGCTGAGTTCGTCATGCCAACGATGAAGTAAGCTATCCGCGCACAGCGCATAGAATAAAGCGCCCGCGTGTCATGCCGTCCCTTCCCTACTCGGAAACCGGCTTGATGCGCGGGCATTTCTTATCATCAATGGTGATCGGATCAGGCCGCCAGACCATCGGACGCGGCTGGGCCCGGTATTCGGTCATGATTTCGGTCAACGCCTGTACCGGCGCATCATGCAGATCGACCCGGAAATCAATCGGGCACTCATCCCCATCAGGATAATTCGGCGACCAGACATTCAGGCAAGCCGCCATCGGCCCACGCGCATCACCGCCCATTGCCTGCCCGGCCATCAGGGCACTGAGCAACCGGTCAGCAAGCGGCCCACGGGTCGAAGTAAAGCGCTCAACCATAGCAGAGAGGACATCCTCACTGGCGAGGGTATTGCCGATGGCAACACATTGGTCATCTGCCAGATGGCCCTTGATGCCGGTACACTCATCGCCGGTCCAGCCGAACAGGTGCCCACGGAACGTTGCATACCCATATTGCCTGACCGCAGGCTTGAAGCTGGAGATACTGGCACCCAGATGCCCCGGATGATCCCCGGCGGGCAACCGTGCCAGCTCATCAAGCATGGTTTCCGCCATCATCAGATTCGAGAAATTCTGGGTTGCCACCACACCGACGCCGGGCCGGAACCGCGGCACGAGACCGCCAAGCGCAGGCCAGCAACTGGCACTGGTAATACCCAGTTCTCCTGTTTCCCGGTCAATGGCAATCAGCGTAAAGGTCATGGTCCACCCACTATACCAGCAACTTTCCAGATTCACCGAACAGGATATGACGGCTTATTGCCTCACATCATCAAAATACTATGCAAGCCATGCGCCACCGCTTAATTTCACGCCCAAAGAATTATAAATAGGTTTGAAGGAGATAGCCCAATGTCAGTCACCATCCTTGGCCCGCAGCAACTGCTGATCGGTGCGAATACCACCGCCGAACTGCCGACAGTGCTGAAGCGGCTGGGCGTCAGCCGCCCGCTGATCGTCTCCGATCCCTTTATGGCCGACAGCCCGTTGATGGAACGCGTGACCGGCCCGCTCGGTGAGGCAGGTATCAGTGTCACCATTTTCAAGGATACGGTGCCCGATCCGACCACCGATGTGGTCTATGCCGGGGTTGATCTGATGATGGCTAATGATTTCGACTGTCTGATCGGTTTCGGCGGCGGCAGCCCGATGGATACTGCCAAGGCGATGACAATCCTGCACGCCGCACGATCAGCCGGTGGCAGCGGCATCATGCGCGACTGGAAGGTGCCGAACAGCGCGGATATGGCGGCCCTGCCGGTAATCTGCATCCCGACCACCGCCGGTACTGGCTCCGAAGTGACCAAGTTCACCGTCATCACCGATACGGATACTGATGAGAAGATGCTGATCATGGGGCTGGCCGCAGTACCGACCGCCGCGATCGTCGACTATACCCTCACCTTCAAGAAGCCGTTCCGCCTGACCGCTGATACCGGTGTCGATACCCTGACCCACGCCATCGAGGCCTATGTCAGCCGCAAGGCCAGCGCCTATACCGACATGCTGGCGCTGCAGGCCATGCGACTGGTGGCCGACAATCTGCGCACCGCCTGTTTCGAGCCGGAAAACCCCACAGGGCGTGAAGGTATGATGCTCGCCGCCAATCTCGCCGGGATGGCCTTCTCCAACGCATCCGTAGCACTCGTCCATGGCATGAGCCGCCCGATCGGAGCCCATTTCCATGTGCCGCATGGGTTGTCCAACGCCATGCTGCTGCCCGCCGTCACCAGCTTCTCGCTCAACGCTGCCCTGCCACGCTATGCCGATTGTGCCCGGGCCATGGGTTGGGCTGAGACCGGCGATGCCGATCAGGTTGCTGGCTCAAAGCTGCTGGAGGGTCTGCGTACTCTCAACAAGGATCTGGAAGTGCCGACACCCGCCGATTACGGCATTGATGAAGAGCGTTATCAGGGCCTGATGGAAACCATGGCCCAGCAGGCACTCGCCAGTGGCAGCCCGAACAATAATCCCCGCGTCCCGACCGCCTCGGAAATCGTCGACCTGTACCGGGAAATCTATGCCTGAACCAGTGGCGCCAATGTGAAACAAGCCTTCAGACTGACTGCAAAAACCCTGTTCTTTGCCCTCTGGTTTCTGGAGGTTTGCCTGATCATCCTGCGCCCCGCCCCGGCGCTGGTCGAGCTGATCAGGCCGATTGGCGCCATCGGCCTGCTGCTTCTGATGCTGGTCAGCGTGCCACTGGTGCGCCGCGCCAGTCTGGCCGTGGCCTCGATCGCGGTCATTCTCGGCATTATCATTATGGCGACCGGCACAGCGCATTGGACGGATATGGAGACCGGGCTGGTACGCTCCATGCTGTTCGCCGCCTTCCTGCCGACCCTGCATATATTGCGGGCCTCGGCCCAGTCACAGCCGCGGGTCCGGCTGAGCCAGCGCAAATTTGCCCGCCTGCCCGCCGGCAGCCGCAGCGATGGCATCACGCTCGGCGCGCATGCCTTCGGTGCGGTACTCAATACCGGCAGTTTTCCGGTCATGGCAGCCGTACTGAATGACAAGGCGGATGAGGCAGAGCGCCGCCGCTTCGCACTCTCGGCCCTGCGCGGCATGAATCTGGCCCCGCTCTGGTCACCGTTCTTTGTCGCCATGGCACTGGCCAGCGCCTATCTGCCCTCGGTCAGCCTGATCCAGATCATGCCGGTCGGGCTGATTACCGCTATGGCATCGCTGGTGGTCAGCATCCTGTTTTTCGGCGGCTCCAAACAGCGTGGCACAGGCAATCAGCCCGGCTGGGTCGCCGGGGTTCACGCACTGGCACCAATCGCCCCCGGCCTCGCCATATTGGGGCTGACCGTCGTGCTGATCGCGGTCAGTACCCCGCTGTCATCGCTGGAGACGATCATTCTTATTGTCCCGCCGCTGTGCCTTGCGCTCTGCCGGTTTGAACGGTCGGCGGTCAAGCGTATCTGGCAAACCGCGACCGGACGCATGGCCACCAGCTATGATGACCTGCTGATTGTCGTGGCCGCCATTACGCTGGCGACACTGGCCGGGCATATTGAGGTCACCGCCGATGTTATCCGCGACGTGGTCAGCAGCATTCCGGCACCGCTCGCCATTCTGGCACTGATCCTGACCAGCTTCCTGCCCTCGATGATCGGCATTCATCCGATGATCCCGACCGCAATTCTGCTGGCAGCCCTTACCGGCGGACCGCAACCACTCCATGATGTCATCCTGATGGGCGTTGCCCTGACCGGCTGGTCGGTCGGCACCATGTGCTCGGTTTCCTCGATGAGCGTTGTGGTCTGCGCAGGGCTGTTCCGTGTACCAGCCTGGCGACTGATGATCAGCCCCAACCTGTTGTTTGCCGCGGCTGTGATGGGGATTGCGACTATTGTCCTATCAGCCCTGCAAATTTTGCTTGGTCATTTCCCTTGATGCTTCCGAATCAGATGCGTACTTTCCTTTTCGCAAACTGATTAACGGCCTGTTAACAAACCATTGGCATAATTGCTCATTGTGTTGGGAACAACACGGCGGTTCAGGCCAAGCCATTGTAAGGTTTCGAATATTCGAAACACCAATGCGCCGATAAATTGACGAAGTTTGCCTGATCTCGATTGCCTGAAAACGAATTCCTTGGTGGACTTGGATGTGATCCGGTTCGTCAGGAACATGCTGGCACGGATCTTGAAGCGGCTTATTGCCTAACCTGGAGATTAAAAATGCAGCACCCTATGGTGTCTACATTATCAATCGCGAAACTGAACCGGATGCCAAAGGATGATTTCATCGCGGCAATCGCTCCGGTTTTTGAGGAACTTGATGATCCATGGATTGCCGAGCGCGCTTGGGCTGCTGCTCCGTTCCGGGACATTGAATCCCTGCATCGCGCCATGATCGCGGTCATTGACCGTGCCTGCAAACAGGACCAGCTTGAACTGCTCGCCCGCCAGCCGGACCTTGAGCACCGCAAGGGTGGCCTGTATTTCCGCCGCTTCTCACCGGAGCAGCAGGAAGCTGCGCGCAGCGTGAATGAAGGTTACAAAGACAAGTTCGGTTATCCGTTCCTGTGCTTCTGCAAAACCAGCAGCGCTACCGAAACGCTGGCCAGCATGAACCGCCGTCTGGACAACCCGTCACAGCTCGAGCGGATTACTGCTCTGGCCGAGTTGTCCAAGATCACCCGCGAGCGTCTGGACTGCCTGATCGAGGATCAGATGCCAGTGGTCGCGAATGCACCTGCCGCTGTTATCCAGCAGCAATCAATCGCTGCCGGTCGCTAAGCAACATACCTGCCTGACAGTTATTCCGTCGCCTGCTGATAGGCCAGCGCCGCAATCAGCCTTGCGGCATGGCCAATGTCCGGCTTGGCAACAGAGCGCAGGGCATCAACGCCGAGAAACCGCCGGTTGGGCACCAGTATCATGGCGGTCGGAATACCGGCACCGCTGAGCACAGAGGCATTGCAGGGCCGCCCGATGGTCATGGTCCTGAAGCGCAGGCTGTCCTGCCGCGCCAGCTTGCTCACCTGTTCCAGCAAGCCGTCATCAAAATCGCGCGCCGTGCGGGAAACCACAGCATCGCAATTCAGTACGCTGGCAATATCGGCACCAAGCACCAGCGATTCCGCCTCTTCCAACAGCGAGATCAGCACATCATCATCCGGTGAGTAGAGCACCCAGTCGAGCGACACCCGCTCCGGCAGGGTACCGGGCTTGAACGGATCATGCTCCAGTGCAGCAATGCCCGAGCGCAGCCCCATGGAAGGCGGCATCTCGCCGATATGTTCCTCAAGCTGGTTCACCAGATAGATCACATCAGTCAGGGGATCACGCCGATGGTCGCGGCTGGTATTGGCAATCGGACTGGTTCTGCCGGACAGGCGCAGCTTTACCACCCCGACCGCCTCGGCCCCGCGCACCAGCCCGACGGTCATATCCATTTCTGCAAGATCTGGCCCGGCATCCAGCGCCGGCTCGATATAGCTCGCCATCGGCGTCAGGCGTGACCGTGGCAGGGCCGAGCCAAAGGTCTCGAACATCCGCTCAAGGGTATCATCGAGGCGGATGCCACGATCATCGACCAGCCCGCGACAGGCCTCGAGTGATAATGTCCCGGCCTTGATCTGCGCACCCATCAGGGGTGGGCCGAAGCGTTCACCCTGAGTATTGCTCCAGACCGTCATTTCCACCGATCGTTCGGTTGTGAGATCGGCTTCCTCCAGCGCCTCCAGAACCTCCAACCCGATCAGGGCACCGACCAATCCCTCATAGGCATGACCATCGGTCGAGGTGTCGATATAGCCGCCGATAACGATGGGCGGGGCCTCACGATCCCGACCCGGTCGGCGGATCGAGAGATTGGCGATCTCGTCGAGATAGACCTCGAAGCCGCGATCCTCCGCCCAGTTCACGATCATCGAGCGGCTGGCCAGATCCTCGACCGAGAACGCCGCCCGGTCGATGCCGTCTTCCGCCAGCGCACCAATCTGGGCCATGCGCTGATGCCGCGCGAACAGCCGCCCCTCGTTGATACAGCGTTTCAACAGGGCAAGGTCATCGGACTGTTTTGATCTGTTCGGCAATCACATCCTCATCAAACAAATCATGGTCGCGTTCAGACTTTCATCGAAGGCCACTAGATTAACATAGCTGTCATCAGATTACCGCATGACAGAAAACACGAAACCAGAAGAATATCAGCATGGCCCTCTCCCCGCAGCCAACCGCCGCCGCCCGCACATCCTTCACTGATACAACGGCGTCCAGCCCCACGGATAGCCGCTATAACGTCGCCGATGCTTATAAGGGCACGGATTCCGGCATGCGCAAACTGGATCAGGCGCTGACCGAACTCAGCCGGGCGATTGATACCCTGCGCGGCGACACCGACGAGATGCGCCTCAATCAGGACCATGAATATGCGATCATGGAGAGCGCCAAAACGGTTCAGCAATGGCTGCTCGGCGACCTCCGGCAACCGGAGCCGACCAACCAGTATACGGCGCTGATCGCCGATGGCCCCACCGCCCAGAAAGCAGTTGATGAGTTGCTGTCTTCTGCCGGGCGATTTGCCCGTCGTGACCAGAAGCTGCTGGTCATGCCCAATCCGCTGCTGTTCAAGGATGCACCTAAGCTCGATGCCCTGACCAAGGCGATTGATGGCTTGCGTAGCGCCGCCCCCAGCCTCACCACTGGCCAGATGGAGCACGAGACCAGCAGCCTCAAGAGCCTGCTCACCGATCTCAACCGGCAAAGTGTCGATGGCTTCTTCGCGCCCCTGACCCGCACGGTAGAGACAGCCCGCGATACAGTCACCGCCAAGCCAAAGGCCGATGGCACCGCACCACTGGACAGCCTCGCCCATCATCTGGCGCTTGAGAACACCATCCGTCCGGGCCTCAATCAGGCGCTGGCGGTACTGAAGGACACATGGCCACTGGCCGATATCGGCAACCAGATCAACAAGGTGAAAGAGCCGGAGGCGCGGCAGCAATTGGCGCGGCAGGCCGTTACCGCCCTGATGCAACCAGATGGCGCAACCGATATCGCCCAGCCGGGGATGAGCGACAAGGGCCAGATCATCCTGCCCGGTACGGCACAGGGTGCCGCCGCCGCTGCCGCCGGTGTGCTCATCACCACCAACATCAATGCCGAACTGGAAGCGGTCACCAGCCTGCAGAAGGTTCTCACCGATCCGCATCTGGCCGACAATATTGCCCGGTTTGCCGACCAGCACCGGAAGCTGAAAAGCGATATCAAGGCATTGTTCGCCAATGGCGATACGCCTGACGGCTCACTTACTGTCAATGTTACGGATGATGGCCAGCCACGGGTTGACCTCACTGACCATGCCGAACTGAAACAACTGGTGGTAGCCCGCGATACGGTTGCTAACTGGCTTGAGGGCCAGCCCACCGGGGACAAGAATGCGGCCATGATCATCGCCGCCAGCAAACCCGCCGATCAGAGCGAGCTGGTCCACAGCATTTATGGCAAGGCGCTAGGCAGCGGTTATCGCGGGAGCCGCGACTGGCAGGACCCGGTGGCGCAAATCGCCATGGATATCGAGATTTCTGCCAAGGCACAGTCAACCAGCAATATTGCGGATTTTGCCACCCGCGGCGATCTCGGCGATGCCCAATATCAGGGCCTCAGGCAGCAGACCGTTACGGCCCTTGAAGACAAACAGACAGTAACGGCGCTGATCGAGCGTTTCCCCGATACGGCCGCCAAGCTGGATCAGGCGCTAGCCATCAATCTGCGCAAACCGGATTTCGCTGCCATGGGGATTACCCTGCCGAAACCGGCCACACCGGCCCCTGCCGCTGACGGGCCAAAGCTGATTATTCCAGGCCTGCGCTGATCATAAGCATCTGATCATAAGCATCTAATCACAAGCACCGGCTTCAGACATCATCAGGCCATGGCCTGTTATGGTCGGGGGGTATTTTTCTCCGTCACCGGCACCACGATATCGCCGCCATCGGGGGTTGGCTTACGCTTGACCTCGCCGGTTGGTGCAGCTGGCTGTGGTTTATCCGCCGGGGCGGTACGACTTACCGGCGTCCAGCGCAGATAACCATTCTGCACATCGGCAGCAACCGAGTGCGAGTGACGCTGGCCTTTCTGGCGGCTCAACTTGACCTTGAGATCGGCTTCGGTTGGGCGGAAGCCCTCTGCTGCACGCTGTTCCTGAAAGGTAATCAACTCCTTGATTTCCTTCAACTCGGCACTGCGACGATGACGATCAGCCGCACGGGCTCGCTCCGCCATTCTTTCGCTAAGCGCCTCAAGCTGGGCATCAGGATCGGCACGCTGGGGCAATGGCTTGCCCTGAATTTTGGCGAGCATATCCTCGGCCCGATGCCAGACCCGACGCGCAAAAGCATGGAGCCGGTTGCGCGGACGTTGCTTGTTGATCCGCGCCCGTTCGCGCCGGAACTCGTCATTATCGGCCTTAACCGGCTTGCGGGCACTGGCCTTGCGCTGCTGCTTCTGGCGCTGAACCAGCTCCACAACTTCCTGCAGCTCATATTCGCGCAGTACTTCACGGTCTGGCGTAATGCCGACCTTCAGCCCCTCATTCGGCGCATAGAAAAAGCCGCCGAACTGGGTGTACTCATAGCGCTTGTTGCGCCGGTTGGCGGTGCGCGGGTCGGTGATGACATTGCCATCGTAATCAAGGTTGGTGACCGCCTTGCCGGGGGCCGGTTTATGCCACCAGGTGCCATCCTCCATCTGCCGATACCAGTGATAGTCATTGTTCGGTGCCACGGCGAGGGCAACAACATAATGGCCGGGCTTGGGCTTGGTGCACCCCTCGGTCGCGATAAAACCGTCAGTCATGGCCTTCTCGGCCACTTCCCGGACGGTGATTTCACGTAAATAGGAGAAATGGCGATCACCCGGCTGCGGGCCGTAGGTGCCGGGGTGTCCATCCGGTGAATTGGCCGCAAAGGCATAACAGTTTGTCGAGGCCAGCACATCAGGCTGGTCCCAAACTGCACGCACAAACCTAGGCAGGGAGCCCGGTTCAGGTTTCATAAGGAGGGTTTTATCGGCCATCAACAAGTAGTAACACAGCCCCACGAAACTGGGGTTCTTTATATTTAACACACGAGCAATGCCCAAAACTCAGGGCTGCAGGCGACTAATTGTCATCGAAATTCTGGTCATAAACAGGCGCCAGACTGAGCTTCCTGCGCGGTGACCAGAGAATACCCACCACACGATGGGTAATGTTGTCAATCGGTAAGGGGCCGTGCAAACGCGTTCTGCTGTCTAATGAGTTATCACGATAATCACCCATGACAAACACATGCCCATCCGGCACGACATAGTCAGTCCGGTTGTTATAGTTACCCACGAGGGCGGCGATATTGACGGTATCGATGCTCCGTTCCTCGCTATCCAGCTCTTTCGGCCAGTGCTCCCGCATATGGTTGAAATTCAGCACCAGACCGGGTCGCGGCTCCCATGTATAGGGCTCCATCGGCGTGCGCTCGACGGCATGGCCATTGATGACGAGTTGGCCATCCTTCATGTCCAGATGGTCACCGGGCAAGGCGACAATCCGCTTGATCCAGCGCTCGCCATCGCTCTTCGGATGCCAGTAGACGACAATATCACCGCGGCGCGGCTCATATGTTGTGAAGCGTCCACCGGTCGCGAGCGCCAGATCGGAACTCCACAGCGTCGGAAACATGGAACTGGAGTCGACACCGACCACCGCCGGACCGTTGATCGATGCCGCCAGCCGCTGCCCGGCGCCGAAAGCAATGATGATCGCAAGATAAATCCAGTATCGCTGATACCGGGCCAACTTCATTGGTTGAGGCGCTGTATGAGCCACGATACCGGCAACCACCATACCGAGCAGCCCCTGTCCGATCATCAACACCAGATAGGCAAAGAAACCGACAAAACTCGCCGCCCAGCCGGTAACCAGCCAGACTGCCATCAGGAGCTGCAGCGCCAGAAACGGCCAGACCAGACGCGGCGCACCGGCATAGAGCACACCAGCAATCGGTGACAACAGGGCAATCAGAACAGCAATCCAGGCGCGGCGCGGCGGCGGCAGGCTTTTATCCCGACCCGCCTCATCCTCGCCGACACGGCCCTCTTCTGCGATCTCCATATCAGGGATCTGATCGACAGTTATGTCATCAGCCATATAATGCGATATCCGGTGAGAAAACTTGGTGTACCTACAGCAGGTTAGGCCGATTGCCTGAACAGGCAAGCAAACAATACCGCCGGTCAGGTTACTTCACGAGATTTTTATAAGCAGCTTCAAGCGCCCTGGTACGACCTGCCGTATCAAACAGGCTGTTACGGTCGCGGCCCGATATCAACCGCTCTCTCAGCGCCTGCCGTTGCGCCGGATCACGCGCCAGATCAATCGCCAGATCGCGGTAATCTCCGGTAAAACTCGTAACCAGTTCTGGCATGTCCGCTGCCCGCAACAAACTGGCGGCAACACGGCTCGCCATGTGGCTGCCGTAAAAGGAGATAACCGGCACACCAGCCCAGAGCGCATCCATGGTCGTCGTGTGCCCATTGTAGATCAGTGGATCAAGCGCAATATCAGCCGCCGTTAGCCGGGTTATATGCTCAGGCTTTGCGGCAAAGGACGCAAAAACCAAACGCTCGGGATTAACCCCCCCTGCCGATGCATAACGCATCAGATTCTGCCGGGCTGCCGGATGCCCATCCAACAACCAGAGAACGCTGTCAGGTACCGCCTGTAAAATCTCGAACCACAGAGACAGGGTTTGCCGGTTCAGCTTGTATGGCTGGTTGAGACTGGCGAAAACCAGTTTATCAACCGGTAACCCATTACGTTGGCGCAGATCGGCACGGTCAGCCGATGCCGGTTGTGGCTGGCGGTCATCCGTAGCCTGATAGGTATCAGGCAGTCTGATCAGTTGCTCACTGAATTGCGCCTCGTCACCAACCGGGGCAATCACCCCATCAACAATCATATAGTCGATAAAATCCGCACCACAGCTTGATGGATGGCCCAGATAGCTGATCTGTACCGAGGCAGGCCTACCCGCCAGTGCGGCCATACGGTTCATATGGTTCCAGCCATCGGTGGCAATAAGAATATCCAGCGCATCGCCATGCAGCCGGTCCGCCAGTGCCTGATCGGTAATGCCCTCAAGATCATGGAACTGATCAACAGCCGCTTCAAGACGTTGCCGCACAGCGCTCCTGTCATTACGGCCGGTGCAATAGGCCATGACCTCAAAATAGTCGCGGTCATGATGCTCCAAAACGCCGGTCAGCAGATGGGCACGGGCATGGTTGCGGAACGGTTCGCCCAGATAACCGATGCGGATTTTGTCACGGTCAGGCCGCCGTGATGGCCGTCGGGATGGCGAGATCGTTACGGTCACCGCATCCAGCCTTTGCGCACGCAAGCGGTTAACCGCCAGATTCTTCGCCGCATCATCGCATTGCTCGAATGTATAGACGGCTTCGGCCGCGGCGAGGTCTTCCGGGCGGGTAAGATCACCAGACTGCGCCTGCAATGCCGACCGCAATGATGCCTGTGTTTCCAGATCACAGACATGCAAGGCAATCCGGTACAGATTGGCAAGGCAGCGCGGATGCGCCGGTTTGCGTGCGAGAAGGTCAGTGTAAAGTGCTCTGGCCCGGGTAAAGTCACCTCGCTGTGCCAGCAGGCATGCCTGCTCGAAATCCCGTTGCCAGATATGCTCGGCATCGAGATCGCTGTACCCGGTCAACTCCGCCAGCAACTCAAGCGTTCGATCATAATGCCCGGCCAGACGGGCCGCACGAGCATGGAGGATCAGGAAATCCGCAGAAGGTGCACTGCCCTTATTTTCACAAAGCGCCAAAGCGTCATGAATGCGGCCGCCATCAATCATCCGCTTCAGGTTCGAGGTATTAGACACGGATGAGAGCACCCCGGCTTAACGGATCAGATCGGGATTGCGTACCAGGCAATGCCATCGAGAGACAGGTTCGGATCAGTCGCCTCGATCAGGTCACGCTCGGCCTCGTTGATGGTGTAGAGGTGCGTACCGCTCACCGTATTGAAGAAGCGATAGACCGGCTCCATGCCACCGGCTTCGAACTGGCTGACGCGGAACACCGCGCCCTCTTTCTGATACTGGGGCAGGTTGGCTTCGATTGACGCCATTTCCTCTGGCCGCCAGGTGTAGAGGTGGCCGCCGTTCTGGCTATTGAAATAGCGATAAACCTCAACCGAACCGGGGAAAAACGGTTCGCCTGCCTCAAATACCGGCGCCTCGAAGATGAACTCCGGCTGGGTCGCCATAATATTGTCCCGCTCTGCCTCGCTCGCGGTGTAGAAATGGGCCCCCGTGGTCGGGTTGAAGAAACGGAAGACCGTTTCGTCAAACGGCAAGTCAGATGGCGGCGTCGTAATCGGCCCGGATGTGGGCATGTCAATCACGATACCGGGCAATGGCAGCGGGAATGTAACATCGGGAATATCCGGCTCACCCGGATCGGGATCGGTTGGATCTGTTGGATCAGTCGGATCGCCGGGGCCGCCGAGAATGGGATCGCCGGGGTTCATGCCGTCATTGAAGATGTCACCGACAATATTATCGATCCAGTTCTGATAGAACGACACCCGCGTATCAAAGGAAATCTCACCGAATGACGAGTTCAGAATACCACCGTCAATGTCAGTGGTTCCTGCATCGCTGGTAGTCGTACCACCTGAAACGACGCCGGCAATCTGGCCATTGATGAAGTTAGGGCCACCGCTGTCACCGCTGGTTGAATTGACCTCCGTCTCCCCAAGACCGAGGTCGGACAGGCCATTCAGCAATGGCGATGCATCGTTCGCTGGGTCGCCGCTGTCGAAATCATAAAACAGCAGTGAGCCATCAGGTATTGGCTCACCAAAGATATCATCAAGTTCCGGAGCCGCCCCATCCAGCCCCTCATAGACATTCTGGCCGGTACGCTTGACGTCACCGCTGCCCGGATCCTCAGACAGGCTTAATTGGCCGTTGAGTCCGGTACCTGCAATACCATAGCCGACAAGTGTAAAGGCTGAGCCGATCTCGGCATTGCCACGATAGATATCGTAACCTGCAATCGGTGCGCGCTCTGCCAGACGGATCAGGGCAATGTCATTGGCCGGGTTGAAGCCAGATGATCCGTCATAGCCTTCATGAACGAAGGTCTCGTCCACATCGAGATAGACGCGTCCGGTCGGCAGATCGATGGCGATCTGCATATTCGCGGCAGGTTCATTGAAAATCACATGGGCAGCGGTCAAAACCCATTGCCCATCGCCGAGCAGCGTTCCGGAACCCCGATTGGTTGCGTTATAGACACCGACCACGGCATCGGTCGCCCCACCCGGCGAAACCACATAGCTCTGATCAAACGGATCACTGGTAGGAACGGAAACCCGTGATGTCACGCTGTTGAAAATCGACATGATGCTTCCCCAACATCCTTCGTGTGTCAGCCTCGCAATTCTGGCGATGGCATGCGGTCAGCCATACCACAATCCTGACAGTATCATACTTGCGGTCGAATCCGTCCAGTTACCGAGTGTCCGGCAGCCAGATAATCGTAACCACTGGGTTCAGGCCAACACAGTCATCAAATGCGGCAACGGTCAGCCATACCCCTGAGTCGGCTCGAAAGCAGCAGATTGGCGCCCCGGGACAAGTATGGGTAACAGATCGGTATTGTCATATCATGCTGTTTATGTCCCGGCGCAGCGATAGCTGGACCTTGCGCATTTCGCATGTCGAAAACTGATTGTCGCAATCACTCTTGCGAACGCGAACGAGCAACAATTTATTGAAAAATCAAATACTTAAAAAGACATCGGAAATGGTTTTGACATACCAGAATACAGCATCCGCTCATAGGAGGTGCTTCCCGGATGATACATTCTGAACAAGATTGCAGCAATCTGCGCATCAATCTGATGCAGGCTATCAAACAGTATTATAGCAGCAGGGTAGATCAGGCGTGTTTGCGGTTTGAAATCGGTGTAAGGCTTCTGTATGAATAGACTATGGAAGTGTTTGGCATACCTTATTCGCTTTAGATGTCACTAATATGCCTACATAAGCAGGCAGCAAACACACCAAATTTTCTGACCCGCTAACAAACAGTGATTTATGCCAACTGAAATACAGCACAGCACATATGTCAGCATGGTCCGGGCAATCCTGCTGGATGACGCGACGGCAGTGGCTGAACTGGCCTATCGGCTTGATGACGTAAACATGGTGGATGATACCGGTCGGACTATCCTGCATATCGCTGTTATGCATGGCAGCGATCAGGTTCTGGCCCCCTTGCTGTCTGCCGGTGCCGATGTTGGTATTGTTAATGAGTATGGCCTGACCCCAATCGGCCTTGCACTGCGCGATGGCGCGGAAACCATCGCTCGCATACTGCGCAATGCCCAGATTGAAGCGGAAAAGAACGCAGAAGTGTCCGGCAGCCCTGACCTCGCGGGGGAAGAGGCTCGCCGCAAGGCCGCAGGCAAGCTGCTGTCCATGGAAGTACAGATCAAACCGAGCATGCGTTATGCCAATCTGCGCAATACCGCGAGTGAGGAGGGCCGGGTTGTGGCCACCGCCGTTCCGGCAACCCGCATGGTCGTGGTCGGCATTTCCCAGAGATGGGTCGAGGTTGAGCTTGGTCCGGGTGTCCGCGGCTGGGCGCACCGGGACTGGCTGGACCTGCCGATCGGCGCGGAAACAGATAAAGCCACCCCATCAGGACAGGCTGCCCATCTGCCGCAGCCAAGCAATGATGTGTCCAAAAAGGGCAAGGGCGAAGACCAAAAGTAACGGTCCGGCTCTCTGGCCCATACGGCAAGCAAGCCCCTTGCCATGCGGGTGCCGCCGTTAGACACATCAACCTAGAGTTGTGCCGCATTCTCACCAGCAACCGCGCCTAACTAAATGGGATACTCGCCATAAATATATGATTTAAAAAGCATTTTATCTCGACTTGACTTAGAAAACACTAATATACTGACGCAGTCTCATCCCATGACATATTGAAAGACTGCATGTCTCGACTTTCGCGAACATATCGCAGCTTTGCTGACATACGCAGAGCTGGTAACTCCGCCCGCATCCTGAATCTTCTGGATCCAACCCAGAAAATCGAGGCCGATGAAGAGAGGGATCGCGATCCCGGCGACGGCTACTTTTTCTCCAATTATACATTGAATCGCAGTTTTATCCTGAAGCACCGGTTACGGCCACAGGAGCGCGAGATACTTGGCGGATTGGTTACCGTCGGGACAAAAGTCTTCATACCATTTGATGTGAATGATCTCCGTCAGGGTGGCAAATACGTCTTTATCAATGAGCGGGATTCCGGCCAGATATTTCACGCTAATTTCGGCGTCGCCGGTCAATCGCACGCCAAGCACTCGGAAGAAGATGCCCTCGATATCCAGTTACTGAATATCATTGATGCCCTGCCATCGCTTGATCCGTTCATTCTGCGCGAAAGACTGCGCATGCATGGTTATGAGCCTCACGCGTATTATTTCGAACTCTCTGAGCGGGAATTCACCATCCTGCGCGACAAGATTGAGGCTGACTTTGCCCCTCTGATTGCACAAGCCTTTGCCGGTATGAAGCTGGGCGGACAGTTAAGCGCGTTTGTCAGAAAGCTGTGGGATGCAGAGGATGCCAAGGAAATGGTGCCTTTGTTGAAAACCATGCAGGTTTCGGAAGAGGACTTTCCCGAAACGATCTTCGCCTGGAAAGGCTTTGTGTATTACAAATCCCTCATGGGCAGTTTCGGCAAAGACTTCATGAAACTGACCGAGGCTATTGAAAAAGCGAATATAACCGGCCTCGGCGAGTGCCCGATTGCAAGTGTTGTAACCCGCCTTCAGGATGCGACCCTGACCGGCCTCAGACGTGAGTTGAGAACGGTTACCCGCCACCTGAAAAACTATGAAGAAGCCTATTTCGACGGCCTCATTCGTGAGGGTGATCCCAAGCGGTTTTCTGACTTCCTTGGCAATTCGCCCCGACTGTTCCAGTCCCTCGGCGCCTCTCTCGGCGCGATGCGTCATGCCGTTTCATTCTGGCAGTTCCGCTTTGGCGGTTTTGGCAAGGTAGATTGCGATGTCTATGAGTTTCTGGAGATCATGCGCGACTTCGCCCATGGCCTGAGCGATGCGTCAGAGGAGGATCTGGCCAACCTGTTGCAAGAGGCAGCCATGGCCCAAAGCGCATAGAAACAAGGCTTGATTACCCGGTTAATCAACATGCTGGATATTGGAAGTGCCAGAACCTTGCGATGCCTTGAGATTAGGTCAAGAAATGGCAATAGACACCACATACATCTATGAATTTGAGTACAGAGAACGCCCTTGAATGTGGTAACCTCTACCTAAAATAAGAATCATGAGGCTTGAAGTGGATATAAATTATAATCGTATCGTCATGATCGACACTCAAAGTCAGTTCCTACAAAAGCTAGCAAAACTGGTTGAAACTTTAGGCTTGGTACAACTTGTAGCCCTTACCGATGTTGAAAGAGCATCTAAGACCGGCTATTTAGACCTAATAGCCGACAACCCAAAAACGCTTTTAATTATAGATCTGGATAGCCTAGACGCCAATGCAATAGATGTTTTGAAGAACACAATCACCAGTACTGCAAATGGCGAGATTACAATTTTGGGGCTTTTTGACAAATGGTCAGAATCAATAAAAAAATTGACTGATCTTCTGGCGCTTCCCCATGTTGCCCCAAAGTCTGAATTCACAGACCTCCTCCTGCAAAGAATGAATGCTAAAGCAAGCTAGCGTTTATCAGTAGTGCACCAACTACTCTTTGCACCCATTATGCTTCACCAAGCTATCACTGGTCGGCTTGCGAAACAGGCTGTGCACCTTCTTGTGCTTTGCCTTAAGCCAGAAGAACCAGCTTTTAAATCAATATATTATAACAAAAAACGAGATAAGTATGGTGCCCCGGGTCAGACTCGAACTGACACGCCCGCAAGGGCATCGGATTTTGAGTCCGACGCGTCTACCAATTCCACCACCGGGGCACAAAACCGCATCTTAGGCATTGCGAAGTCACGGTCAATCACAAGCTGACCTGATTTGCACGCTTGCTGTTGGATAATTTCACCAGCGGCGCTACAAATTGGCTGTCAGCACTTCATTTCTGCCGTCCGGCATTACGAAAAGTCTCAGCCCAATGAACCGTCAAGAACGCCGCCGCCTCGAAAAACTGCGCCAGAGAACCCTCACTGATCGCGATTTGAAAAACCCGCAGGTCATGCTGGAGAAGGGCTTCGCGCACCAGCAGTTCGAGGAACATGAGATTGCAGCCGAGTTGTATAACAAGGTGCTGGCGATTGATCCCGAACATGCCGATGCCCATCACATGCTGGGTGCGATTGATTACACCGAGGGCCGCTATCAGGATGCCGCCGACAAAATCACCCGCGCCCTGCAGATCGACGAACAGAATGCTGGCTACTGGACCAATCTCGGTAATGCGCTGAAGGAATTGGAGCGCCACGAAGAGGCTGCCGTTGCCTATGAAAATGCACTGGCACTCAATCCCGAGTTTACCGCTGCCGCCTTCAACCTTGGCAACCTGCACCGCGAGAATGACGAGGTCGATCTGGCCATCGCCGCCTATCAGCGGGCCCTCGAGGTCGATGCGAATTATGAGGAAGCATGGCTCAACCTCGGCACCAGCTATCAGGCCAAGGGTGACCCCACATCTGCTGAAACCGCCTATCGCAAGGCGATTTCCATCGACCCGTCCTATGTCGACGCCCATAACAATCTCGGCAACCTGCTAATTGAGCTGGGGCGCCTCGACGAGGCGGAAGCGGCGGTTCAGAAAGCCCTGGATCTCGCACCGGAATTTCCCGACGCCTTCTATAACAAAGGCAAGCTCGCCGAGGCACGGGGCGACAAACCTGCTGCCAAGGCTGCCTATGAGCAGGCAATCAGCCTCGATGAAGATTACGATGACGCAAAGGAAGCGCTGGCCGCGCTTGGTTAAGCATCAACGGAACCGGTCAGCCTGATCGGGCACGACCGCGCGCAAGCGCCGGTTCCCAGTCATCCTCGACGCCCTCGACCGGCACCATGTTCGGGAACCGGGCACCGGCCTGTTTCGGTAATGCCAGAATATTGATGTCCGGCACCTGCCCGTCGAACAGGTTCTTATCAGCGCGTCGGAAGTTGTTGGGCTGGAACAGATCGGCAAAGTGCCACCATGCCTCATAGCCGAAACTCTCGAGCAGTTTCAGCACCCCGGCCAGACGCCCCTGTCCGGGATATGCCAGAAACAGTACCGGCTGCAGCCGTTCGATAAGCTGGGCCGCACCGCTCAGCACCATTTCCTCGCTGCCGTTCACATCGATCTTGATCAGCCTGCACCGGGCAAATTCCAGCTGGTCGAGCGTCACAACCTGTACCGGATCACCCTGCCCGGCCACATTTGGCAGCTTGGAAAAATCCTGCTTTTTCAGCGGATTCATCAACGGGGTTCGCGCACTGCCTACAGTTTTGCCAACAGCGTGGCGATAATCGAAAACATTGACGAGACGGTTCAGCGCTACATTCATGCTCAACAACTGCTGGTTGAGCCGCGCCGGTTCAAAGGCATAAACCACCCCGCCCTGACGCAACAGCTTGCGCGCCAGCGGGATGGTATAGGCACCGATCCCCGCCCCCACATCGATCACAAGATCATCCGGCTCGATCAGTTCCAGCAGCAGCGATACCTGTGGATCATATAGCTCACCATAGGTCGCCAGTGACCGCCCCTGCACCGTATCGGTCTTGTAGAACCCGAAAACGCCCCGTCGGCATTGCTGGATTTCTAGAAAATCAGCGCTGTAGATCACCGATTGTGATGTGACAGTATCAGCCATGCCCGATCACTCCATTACGTTGATTTTCACAAGCGCCCCACCGGCCCGCCAGTTGGCCCAGATTGGCCGACATGTAACCGATCCTGAGCGGTACGCCATCGTCGCCAGCGACCGGATTGGATGCAGCACTGGTAGGGTGGATGGACCAGTCATGATATTCAAACAGTTATGAATGTTTGTCTTGCGATAGGTACTCAATCTCAGGCATCACCCGTCTAGCACAATGCCCGATGCCCTGTCCCACGGCATTTTCCCATGATCCGTTTCAGATACCGCACATGATTGCCTTTATCGCCCAGCCGATCCGCCGCCTCTATGACTGGAGCCTCGGCCTTGCCGCCCATCGCCATGCCCAATGGTATCTGGCCGGGGTTTCCTTCGCCGAAAGCTCGTTTTTCCCGGTGCCGCCGGACATCATGCTGATCCCGATGGTGATAGCCGACCGGGCCAAGGCATTCCGTCATGCGCTGATCTGTACACTGGCATCGGTTGTGGGCGGCATTGCCGGTTATGCCATCGGCGCCCTGTTCTTTGACCTTATTGCCGAACCGGTGCTGAGTTTTTACGGATACGGCGATAAATTCGAGCACTTCACCGACCTGTATCGGCAATGGGGTATCTGGATCGTGGTGGCCGGTGGATTTACGCCGATCCCCTATAAGGTCATCACCATCGCATCTGGTGTCGCAAGCCTGAACCCGCTGGTCTTTATCGCTGCATCCTTTGCCTCACGCGGCGCGCGGTTCTTCCTGATTGCCACCCTGCTCTACTGGTTCGGGCCGCCGATCAAGAGCTTTATCGAGAAGTATCTGCCCTGGCTGGCCCTTCTGGCCTTCCTGCTGCTGGTTGCCGGATTTGTCGTTATCGGACACGTGATTTGAGTTAGACTGAAAATCGCCTATATAATCAGCCGACATCGGGCAAGCGGCCATGATGGTCGCAACACGGGCAGAAATGGACATCGAAACATGGGATTAGGGCAGCAGTTGAGCGCTTCCGGTATCGGCGGTACTGACCTTCATGGCCTGTCCGGTCGCAATCCTGTGGAGTTCAAAACCGGCCCGCGCATCACCGGTCGCATGACCTGTGTTGGAGCCATCCTGCTGAGTACAATCGCCCTCGGCAGCGCCCTCATCGGTCAGTTCGTTTATGGCCTGCAGCCCTGTGAACTCTGTATCGCCCAGCGCTGGCCGTGGATCGTTGCCATCGGACTAAGCCTGATTGTAGTGACACTGGTACGGAACAAGTTCATTCAGTCGATCCTGATACTGGCAACCGGCATTACCCTGCTCACCAATAGCGGTATTGCCTTCTTCCATGTTGGCGTGGAGCAGGCATGGTGGGCGGGTCTCGCCTCCTGCAGCCCGGCGCTGCCTACCGGTGCTTCGATCGAGGAATTGCGCGCACACCTGCTGGCCGCCCCCACCGTCTCCTGTGGCGATGTAGCGTGGAGCCTGTTCGGCATTTCGATGGCGGGATATAACGCCCTGCTGTCACTGGCCGGCGGTCTGGCACTGATTGTTCAGGCGTGGTTCGTACAGCGTGAACCTGCCGACGCCGAATAGGTCGCTATCGGCGGCCTGATCGTTACTCGACATCCGTATCCTTGACGCCGCGATCATCTTTACGCGACGGCACCCGCCGGAACCGATCCCGCGCAACCCCATCCCCGGCAATGCGACTGCTCTCGTCGATACTCTTGTCACCGGCAGCTTCGCCAGCCTTGGCCATGCGAGCAATAGCAGCAGCCTGGCGACGCGCCTCTGCTGCATCCACAGGAGCACCGCCGGTATCGGCGCTGCGACGCCTTGCCATTGCAGCACGGTTGGCCGCAGCCTCCGCCCGCTCCTGTGCGGACGGTTCCGTCGCTTGTGCCTCAGGGGCTGCAGGCACTTCCGGTTTCTTCTTGCCACCGAGAGCCGCCGACAATGCACTGAGCGCACCGGTTTTCAGGCCTTCGCGAATATCACCGGCAGCGGTTCTGGCCACCTCGCGGTCATTGCCTCTCTGATCCGGCAAGGCTGCAGGGGTCGCTGGCGTTGCGGTTTGCTCTTCCCGCTCCTGCCTGCGGCTAGCCCGTTGCGCGCGGCGTTCCTGTGCCGACATGCGGGCACCGGCCTCGGCACCGCCAGCAGCGGCTGATCGACGACGCCCCCGGCGACGTCCTGCCTGCCGGTTCGCTTCTTCCTCCGCCTGTTTCGCTGCCTCAAGCTCCGCCTGTGCGGCGGCCTCGGCGGCCTTGCGGGCAGTTTCAACCCCGGCCATGGCGCGCAGTTTCGCAGCACGCTCAACCGCCTGTTTGGTCGGCTTCGGCGGCAACCCGGCGGCAGCACGCTTCGCCGCTGCCTCCTCCGCGCGCTGTGCCATCACCAGTGGAATTTCCCGCCGCAGCCACTCTGTCGCACGTGGCCAGAGCTGGTCCTCGCCCATGGGCTCAAAGAAGCCGTGATGGCCTATCTCTTCCAACCCGGCCTTGTGCGGCGTCAGGGGAATATGAACCGAGCGTGAATTGGGAAAACAATCGAGCAGCGCCTGCGCACCGATCATCGAGGACCACTCGTCATCGGCAAAGCTGTAGGCAGTAATCGGTTCCGTCATGGCGCTGAAGCCAGCAGCCTTCTCGACCCCGGCTGCCCCCAGTTCATGCCGGGCCCAACGGACCCAGCGCAGTGCCGCCGGGCCGGGTATCTCCACCTTGTTGCCAAGGGTGCCCCGTGGCAGACAGCCGAAGGTACGGACCAGCATTGGCACCTTGCCGGAGTGACGCCAGCTGCGACGCATCCGCTCGGATTTTGGCCAGTACTGCCAGTGATCGAGGCTGGCACCAATAAACAGATACTCATTCGCCTGATCGGGATTATCGGTCAGCCCGGCGAGTTGACCGCCAATGCCGTGGGCGATCACAAAAACCGGCAGCTTGGCGATATATTGCTGCGCCCATTGCAAGGCACCGGTGGCATCGAGCCTGCCCCATTGGGAGACCGTGACCCGCGCATCCTTCACATCGCCGGTTAATGACCCACCGATTCCCCGGTAATCATAGGTCAGTACCGCTGCCCCGCGCCCGGCCAGATGCTCGGCAAACGACGCATAGAACCGGCGCGGCACACCGGCATCGCCATTGATGACAACGAGGCATAACGGCGCCTCAAGCCCGGTTTTTGCGGTCGGTTCATAGAGTGTCGCCGCCAGCGGCGTACCATCGCTTGCGGTAATGCGAAACTCTTTGGACAGCATCAGGGACATATGAGCAGCGCCACGGACATGGGAAACGGATCGGGTTCAGCAGAATACACCCTGACCCTCGCAAGAAGCATACCGATCAGCAATAGCGGAATGATGGAATTTCGCCCCGTCAGTGGAATAACCGGGATCAGTTATCCTCAAGCTCGGCATCCCAGTACAGGAAGTCACGCCAGCTCTCATGCAGGAAGTTGGGTGGATAGGACCGGCCATTTTCCTGCAGCTGGAAGCTGTTGGGCTCAATCGGCGTATTCATCGGGTGCATGTCGCAATGGGCCGGCATCATGTTGCCCTTGCGCAGGTTACAGCAACCACAGGATGTGACGACGTTATCCCAACTCGTCCGTCCGCCCCTTGACCGTGGAATGACGTGGTCAAAGGTCAGTTCCGGCGTCGGGAACTTGCCACCGCAATACTGGCACATGAAGCGGTCACGTAAGAACACGTTGAAGCGCGTGAAGGCCGGCTTGCGATTGGTGACAATGTAGTCTTTCAGGGAAATAACGCTCGGCAGCTGCATCTCGAAGCTCGGCGAGCTCACTGTCGTATCGTAGCGGCTGACGATATTCACCCGGTCGAGGAACACAGCCTTGACCGCATCCTGCCATGACCAGAGTGACAGGGGAAAATAGCTCAATGGCCGGAAATCGGCATTGAGTACAAGCGCCGGACAGCCGTTAGGCATGGTTTGCACGGAGCACCTCCATCCATCGCCGGTCATGTCCACCTGCGCACCTGCACACCGTTATGACCAGCAGCAAGATTGCCAATTAAGTAAGTGATTTTGCCCGTTAAAACAATGTGAGGGGCAGATTTCCGGGCATTTTGTCATGATACCGTCATGAAAACCGTGGTTTTAGCGCTCGGCCAGCGTCGTTTTGCTGATTTTGCAGGCAAAAACCGGTTTCACCCGCAATCAAAACTGCAAAACCCGCGAATCAGCGGCTCTGTTACGGGCCTAGACATGAGTATGGCCGGAATGCTCGTAGCGCTGGCCACGCTCCTCCGCCCGCGCCTGCAGCAGGGCCTGATAATAGGCGGTCATGACATCATGCTCATGCAGGAAGCCGACGACCACATGGTGCTCCATGCTGTCAACCACCGGTAGATGGCTTTCGCGCGCGCTTTCCATGGTCTCCATCGCCAGATCGAGCGGATCATTGGCGGCCAGCGTGGCGGGCGAGCGTCGACACAGCTCCCCAGCCACCAGTGTATTTACATCCGCCGAGGTGGCGAGTGCCGCCGCATTCAGGTCTGGAATGGTGATTACCCCGATCAGGCGGCGCTGGTTATCCACCACGAACAGCTCACCCCAGACGGCTTCACGCAGTTTGTCCATGACTTCGCTGTAGCTGGCCTCGGGTCCGATGGTTGAGAACTCCCGGCGCATTACCCGACCGACATTTGTGTTGCGGATGATGCCGTCTTCACGCCCGGCATTGATATTGACCCCACGCTGGCGCAACTGCCAGGCGAAGAAGCCATTGGCAAACTCACGGCTGAAACCGGACTGGGCGACGAGACAGGAAACCGCAACGCCGATCATGACGGCGGTAGTCACAGAATAATCGCCGGTCATCTCGAAGATAATCAGGATGGTCGAGATCGGTGCCCCAAGAATTGGTGCCGCCACCGCCCCCATGCCGACCACACCGTAAAGTCCGATATCCGAGGCCAGTGATACCGACAGGGCATTGAGCCCCGCGCCGAAGGCGGTACCGATCATCGCCCCGACAAACAGGGCGGGTGCAAAAATACCGGCGGCATAGCCACTGCCCAGCGTCAGTGCCGTCGCCAAAACCTTGCCGAAGACCATGATCACAAGCAGGGCGAGCGGGAACACATCGCCCCTCAGCGCCAGATCCGTCGCCTCATACCCGATGCCGCTGACCTCCGGCAGGACAATGGCGATCAGACCGAGCGCAACCCCGGCAATCGCCGGTTTGACGAGATGCGGCACATCGAGGCCGTTGAAAATGTTGTTACAGCGCTTGATGGCCACCAGTTGCGCCAATGAAACCAGCGCACAGATCAGCCCGAGTACAACAAATAACGGGTAGTCGATCGGGGCTGGCGTGGTCAGTTCCGGCAAGATAAAGGCAGGATAGTCACCGATAACAACGCGCGAGAGCACGGTGCCAACCACTCCAGCAATCACAATCGGAGCGAAGGCCGAGAGGGCATAATGGCCGATCACCACCTCAAGCGCGAAGAACACGCCCGCAATCGGCGCATTGAAGGATGCCGCAACACCGGCAGCAACGCCGCACCCGACAAGGGTTCGGGTCATGGTTTCGGTTACATGGAGCTTGCGCGCCAGCCATGACGACATGGCGGCAGCAAGGTGCACCGTCGGCCCCTCGCGTCCGGTCGAGCCACCGGCACCGAGTGCCACCACGCTGTTGAGCGCGGAGCCGAGACCATTGCGCAGGGAAATCCGAGCACCGTGCAGCGAGCTTGCCTGAATAATGTCGGCGATGCCGAGAATGCGGCGCTCGGGCAGCAGCAAGCGGCGCAGAATGCCGATCAGCAACCCGCCAATGATCGGTGCAAGCAGCAAATGCCACCACGGCAAGGCGCTCATGGCGCTGTATAACAGCCGTTCATCGGCCCCGTAGAGCAGATGCTGCACCTCATCCACGGCAAGTCGGAACAGCACTGCTGCACCGCCGCTGGCAAACCCAATCAGCACCGCCAGAACCGACAACCAGAAGGCCGGGCGGCGCACAATGGTACGCCACAAGCCGGTCAGCATCAGTCGTCTGTACGCTCCAGCCCTGAACCGCCTGTGATGCTTGGTTTTTTTTGACTTTTCCTGTGACCTGTCAGGGTCCGGGGATGTGTCGGCTTCTTCGGTCACCGACATGTACCGACAGACCCCTGCTTGCAGACACGTACACCATCGATCCAGATGGCACCGGACAGATCGGCATTGCGGAAGATCGCTCCCTCAACGCTGGCATTGGTGAAATTGGCACCATGCAGAATGGCCCCGACAAACCGGGCATTGCGCAGATCGGCATTGGTGAAATTGGCATCGGCCAGTTCAGCCTTGGTGAAGTCAGCCGACTGCAGATTGGCATCGGTGAAGTCAGCATTCTCCAGCTTCGCGCTGATAAACTTGCCGCGATAGATATCGGCACCGATGAACAGGCTGTTATTCAAATCCGCCCGTTTGAAGGTGGCATCGCGCAGTTGCGCACCGGTCAGATCACTATCGGGCAGGCTTTGCCCGTCCTGAAAGCAGCGACGCCAGTTGACGCCGGGTGCAGCAAAATCGGTGCATTCGGCAAGAGCAGCGCCGGTCAGCACAGGCGTCGTCATACCGGTACAAGCGAGCAGGAGAATGCCAAGAATACGCATGATGTTATATCGGAAACCAGTAAGAAAACAGATCATCGCTGCACCTGAATGGCGCGGTTGATACGAGATTTGAGCGCATTGTCGACAAGCGGCTCAACATAAGACCGAAGCCGGGTCTGAACGTCGCTGCCCCATGACACCGCGCGCCGGGTGACCATGTCCACGTGAATAAAAAGATGTTCGCAACTGGCTGCCTGATATGCCCCGTCGAGATTATGCATGGTCATGATGATATGGAGCTTTTTGTCGGTAACCTCAAGCATACTGGCCCGGACCGCGACCTTATCTCCCTCACGCAGCTCCCGGTCATAGACCAGATGCTGCTCGACCGCGAACAGGGAAGATTTTGCCTCCTCCACATACTCCGGACCGATACCCAGTTGCGCAAATACATGATCGGTCGCGACGTCAAAGACCTTCAGATAGCTGGCGACATTCATATGGCCGTTATAGTCGAGCCATGCCGCGAGAACCTGACATTCATATGGAGCAAGAGACATCACGCGGATTTGGAAATCATCATGTTAGGGCAAAAAGCTGAACCGAAAATACACCTAGCACGGATCATCGCCAGACAACAGAAAAGCGCCTGATTTTATGGTTTTTTAAAGTGATTTCAGGCAATTTGTTTGCGTGCGGCCAGAGCCGCCATTCGACATTCCGGCAACACCTATGGTGCGAATTGGCAACACTCGTTCCGCGACGCACAATCCGGAACGGAGCGCCATAGTTATGCCCACCTATAGGTGATACTTGTTGCACGTTAAATCAGCCGGAACTCGGGCAGGCAGCCGCATCCTATATTGGCTGCCGTTTTGACAAGATTTTTATTCCAGTATTCGACGACGAGCATCGCGCCTCAGGACAAGTTTGAACCCATGGTTACTATTTTCAAAGAGCGCTTCTTGACTGCGCATCGCCACACAGCCAGCCGTCTGGGGCAACTCGTCATCGTTCTCATGGCCGCCGTGACCCTGTCAGCATGCGCCAGCACCCAGAACAGCACTGAATTCGGTGAAGTCTATGACCCGATCGAGCCGGTAAATCGCCAGATTTTTGCCTTCAACGATGCGGTTGACGAAGTTGCTCTTGAGCCTGCCGCCGAAGTTTATCGCGATACGCTGCCGGAAACCATTCGCACCGGCATCGCCAACATCCTGCGCAACCTGCGCACCCCGCTGATTTTCGGCAATCAGGTCCTGCAGGGCGACATGGAAGGTGCCGGCACCGCACTGGTGCGCTTTGTCACCAATACACTAGCCGGTCTCGGCGGCTTCCTTGACCCCGCCGGCGAAAACGGTTTCGAGTTCGAGGAAGAAGATTTTGGCCAGACCCTCGCTGTCTGGGGTGTCGGTGAAGGCCCGTATATGGTCCTGCCACTGCTTGGGCCCTCTAACCTGCGTGATACGGTCGGCTTTGTCGTCGATATCGTCACCAACCCGGTTGGCATCCTGATCGACAACCAGCATGTCGGCGGCGAATATGCGATTGCCAGCAGCACCGCAACCGCCCTCACCGCACGGTCGGAGTCACTGGACGCCATTCGCGAGATCAAGTCTTCCTCGGTTGATTACTACGCCAGCCTGCGCAATCTCTATAACCAGCGCCGGGCCAATCTGATTGCAGATGGTGCCGTCTCGGTCGATATCCCGGATTTCAGTGAAATGTCGGATGAAGAACTCGATCAGGCAGACAATGCCGAGGAGCTCGATCCATCAATTCTGGTGTCTGCCCGCCCGGCTGAACTTGTCGACTAGGCACAAGAGCCTAAATTCCTTTCGGAACGCCGATACCAGAAAGATTGAGAGCGCATGTCACTGCTTCGCCGTAACGTTCTGACACTTATTGCCCTTGGTGCCGCCATCGCGATTGCACCGCTCCAGCCCTCTGCCCTCGCACAGGACAAAAAAGCTGCAGAAGAATTCATTGCAGCAACCGGTGACAAGGTTATCGCCGCCCTGAAGGATGGCACAGCAACCGGCGCAAGTGCCGATGACTGGTTCCGCGGCATGCTGACAGATACCCTCGATATTGAAACCATGGGCCGGTTTACGCTTGGCCGTTATTGGCGCAGTGCCACCCCGGCCCAACGGGATGAGTTTCTCAAGACCTTCGAGGACGCACTGGTCAAGGTCTATACCCGTCGCCTGCGTGAATATTCCGGCGAAGAGTTCAGCATTTCCGGCAGCCGGATGGAAGGTGGCAAGGACATTATCGTCACCACCCGTATCACCTCCGGTCAGAGCGGACAGGACATCGATGCCGATTGGCGCGTGCGCCCACAATCCGACGGCAGCTTCCGGGTGATCGATTTCGTGGTTGGCAATGTCAGCCTGCTGGCCAGCCAGCGCTCGGAGTATGCGTCTGTAATCCAACGCAATGGCGGCTCGATCGACGCCCTGATCGACGTGATCCGTCAGAAAGCCGAGCAAGGCACAAGCAGCCTCGACCCGGCACAATAATCCAGCATTAAAGTTCCTGAGATAGTCTCAAGGCGCGCTGCAGCGTTATCGCTGCAGCGGCTTGTACTTGAGGCGTGTCGGCTGATCGGCATCGGCACCGAGGCGGCGCTTGCGGTCAGCCTCGTAATCCTCGTAATTGCCTTCAAACCAGACAACCTGACTGTCGCCTTCATAGGCGAGGATATGGGTTGCGATCCGGTCGAGGAAGAAACGATCGTGGCTGATGATAACCGCACAGCCGGGGAACCGGGTCAGGGCATCCTCAAGCGCGGACAAGGTTTCGGTGTCGAGATCATTGGTCGGCTCATCGAGCAGCAACACATTGGCCTGGCTCTTCAGCATCTTGGCGAGGTGCACGCGGTTGCGCTCACCGCCTGACAGCACGCCAACTTTCTTCTGCTGGTCGCCGCCCTTGAAACCGAAGGTGCCGACATAGGCACGGGACTGCATGCTCTTCTTGCCCAGTTCGATCTCGTCATAACCATTCGAGATTTCCTCCCAGACGGTCTTGTTGGCATCAAGACTGTCGCGGCTCTGGTCGACATAGCCGAGCTGGACCGTTTCACCAACCTTGAGCTCACCGCTATCTGGCTGCTCCTGACCGGTGATCATCTTGAACAGGGTGGTTTTACCGGCACCGTTCGGGCCGATAATACCGACAATGCCGCCGCGCGGCAGGTTGAAGCTGAGATCTTCGATCAGCAGGTGATTGCCGAAGCCCTTGCGGATGTTCTTGGCTTCAATGACATTGTCGCCGAGACGTGCCGGGGTCGGGATCAGGATTTGGGCTGTGCCCGGTGCCTGCTCGTTGGAATCATTCATCAGTTCCTCATAGGCGCTGATCCGGGCCTTTGATTTGGCCTGACGAGCCTTGGGCGACTTGCGGATCCACTCGAGTTCACTGGACAGGGTGCGCTGGCGGGCAGCTTCCTCGCGCGCTTCCTGCTGTAGACGCTTGGCCTTCTTCTCGAGATAGGCAGAGTAATTGCCCTCGTAAGGGATGCCGCGACCGCGATCGAGCTCCAGAATCCAGCCGGTAACATTGTCGAGGAAGTAACGGTCGTGGGTAACCATGACCACACAGCCCTCATAATCCTGCAGCGTGCGCTCAAGCCAGGCGACAGTTTCGGCGTCAAGGTGGTTGGTCGGCTCATCAAGCAGCAGCATGTCAGGCTTGGACAGCAACAAACGGCAGAGCGCTACCCGGCGGCGCTCACCACCGGAGAGTTTGGTAACCGGCCAGTCACCGGGCGGGCAACGCAGGGCATCCATGGCGATCTCGGCCTTGCGCTCCAAGTCCCAGGCATCGGCAGCATCAATTTTTTCCTGCAGCTCGGCCTGACGCTCGATCAGCGCATTCATCTCGTCATCATCGGTGACCTCACCGAACTTCATCGAGACTTCATTGAACTCCTTGACCAGTTCAACCAGTTCACCCATGCCATCAAGCACGTTTTCGGTGACGGTCTTCTTCTCGTCCAGTTCCGGTTCCTGTGACAGGTAGCCGACCTTGGCGCCCTCGGCGGCCCATGCCTCACCGTTATATTCCTTGTCGATACCGGCCATCAGGCGCATCAGCGTGGATTTACCGGCACCGTTCGGCCCCAGCACACCGATCTTGGCATCGGGCAGGAAGTTCAGGTTGATATTCTCCAGCACCTTCTTGCCGCCCGGATAGGCCTTCGTGACGCCGGACATGTGATATACATACTGGTATGAAGCCATGATGTTTTTACGCTCAACTGGTCGATATTTCAGGATTGGTTCGCGGCCTGTTCAACCGCACGCCATTAGCTACGCGAAAGGGCTGTTTGGATGCAATCTATAATGCTGGCAATCCTGCTATCGGCAGGGATTATTTCGCTGCCGCAGCCGGTTTTGGCCGCCCCGGCCATGGCCCATGCCGAATGCCGGGTGGTGGGCAAGGTGCTGGCCGTGACCAAACGAACCGTCGAGCGCGATGCGGGCTGGGCAAAATCATGGGGCATCAGCAGAACGACCGACTACCGCGATGTCATGATGGCAGTCACCTCATCGGAACTGCATCAGGATATCGGCTTCAACAACTGCGCAGAGAAGACGGGCACCCATACATTCCAGCTGCATGACGACTGGCAGAACTGGCTGCAACGCTGGCAGGCCGGTGACTGTATCACCGCCCTCAACCGGTTTGGCGGTGATGAGTTCAGGATCGGCGACTGGCTCTACGATATCGAGGAAACCCAGGCCAGCGACTGCGCGCCGGATTAGGCGACAGGAGCCGGGGCAATGCTGTCCAGCGCTGCCTGCATCTTCTCAGTATTGAGACGGTCGCGCAGATCTTCATGGGTGCGCATGACGTTGAGGCGTACGTTATTGACCACCATATCCCGGTCCAGCTGCCGATGCTCCATATGGATCGGCAAGACATCAAAGATCACGGCTCCCGCCTCAACCGCCACATCATCCGGTGGCAGCGGGGTCGATGCCAGTTGCTGGCGCAAACGATCAACCACATGGTCCGGTGTGGCTGCCATCAGATCGGCATAGGCTGGCGGTGGCGGGTGCATTGCAACACAGTCGGCAGCAATCCCCCGCCAGAATTCCAGACGGCTGTCCGGCGCGATTCGCAGGTTTTGTTGGACAAACATGGTGTCCGCATTGGTGATCAGGCTGCGCAACACACTGTCAAAGGCCACCCATTGCGCCCGTTCAATCCCGTCAACGAAGGCCTGTTCCAGAAACAGCTTGTCCCATTGCAGTCCAGCCCGCATCCGACAGTACTCAAAGGTCGACTTCTGCGCGATAAAAGCAGTTCTCTGGCCCAGAAAGCCTGACAAATCAGCAATATCGGTAATCGGGTCCGGTTTGCGGAACCATGCTTTCAGACGATCAATCACGCGGCGTTTCCCGTTTCTCCGGCGAAGTGTGGGCTGGGGATAGAGTGTGCATAAACCGCTCAGGTTAATATGACAAATTTATTGCGCGATTTTGGCACTAACACTAATCTTCTGCTAAATTAAACGTAGACGTACTTTATTTTGCACCTGCTAAGTATTGAGCAAGTGCAAAAAATAAACGGCCAGCCTTTATCGCTAAAGCGGTTCAGGAACATAAAAACAGAATGGTCGGTGCGAAGGGAGGAACTGAAAATCTATCTGAATCAACACCACCATTGTATCTGATGCCCTGCCGGTATTTTACCGGCAGCCATTTGATTTGCCGTACTGCCAGTGCAGCACGGTCGATAAACGCTAAACGACGACAACAAATAATTAGCGGAACAACCCTTAGGAAGGAGACGTTCTTATGTCAGATCAGACCGAACTGACGCCCGAACAGTCCGCAGCCCATTGGAAAAAAACCAAGGGGCTTATGCTGACCTGTTTGGTCCTATGGCTCATCTTCGGATTTGCCGTCCATTTCTTCGTTGATGCCCTGAACGAGATAGTCATCTTTGGCTTCCCGATGGGCTGGTATATGGGTGCCCAGGGCTCCCTCATCGCCTTTGTGATTATCGTTTTCTGGTTCTCGAATGCGCAGAACCGGATCGATACCGAATTTGGCGTTGCAGAAGATGAAGTGTGAGGGAGCGCCATAACATGAGTGAACAAAAAAGCGATTTTCTAAGCAATCTCGGCAAAATCTACGGCATGTACACCGGCGGTTTTGCTGCGTTTGTTATCCTGCTCGCCATCCTCGAGCAGGCTGGCGTACCTGATAAATTCATCGGTTACCTGTTCGTATTCTTCACCATCGCGGTCTATGCCGGTATCGGCATTATGTCGCGGACCATGCAGGTCTCCGAATACTACGTTGCCGGGCGTAAGGTTCCGGCATTGTACAACGGTATGGCAACGGCAGCGGACTGGATGTCTGCGGCCAGCTTTATCGCCATGGCCGGCGGCCTCTACGCCAAGGGCTACAGCTATATGGCCTTCGTGCTTGGCTGGACCGGCGGTTACGTGCTGGTGGCGGTACTGATTGCGCCTTACTTACGCAAATTCGGTGCCTATACCGTGCCGGACTTCCTTGGCGCCCGATATGGCGGCAACTTCGCCCGCACTATCGGTATCGTCATCCTGTTCTGCTGTTCCTTCAGCTACATACTCGGCCAGATCACCGGTACCGGTCTGATCGCGTCACGCTTCCTTGAAATTCCATTCGAGATTGCCGTGTTTGTCGGTCTTGTCGGCATTCTGGTCTGTTCGATGATGGGCGGTATGCGGGCTGTTACCTGGACCCAGGTTGCCCAGTATATCGTTCTGATCACCGCCTATCTGGTGCCTGTGGTTATCCTGTCTGCCCAGCAGACCGGCGTGCCACTGCCACAGATCATGTATGGTCAGGTGCTGCAGGAAATCCAGACACTGGAACAGACCAAACCGGCGCTTGAGGGCGTAACCCCGTTCATGCAGACGCCACAGGGCGGCACTGAAATCCTGAATTTCTTTGCCCTCATCATCTGTCTGATGATCGGTACCGCGTCACTGCCGCACGTTCTGATGCGTTTCTTCACGACCCCGTCGGTCCGTGATGCGCGTCGTTCGGTCGGTTGGGCATTGCTGTTTATCTTCATCCTGTACTTCACCGCACCTGCCTATGCGTCATTCGCAAAACTTGAGGTGTATCAGAACGTACTGGGTGCCGATCTCAGCTCGCTCGCAGCCATTCAGGCGCTGCCGGATTGGGTCACCATCTATGGTGGCATTGATCTGGTGTCGATCTGTGGTGAGTTTGCCGCCAGCCCGCGGGCCATCTTCGATGCCTGTCAGACTGCCGGTGTAAACTCGCTTGACCACTCGAACTTTGCGATCAAGGCCGATACGGTTGTGATTGCAACGCCGGAGATTGCCGGTCTGCCATATGTCATCGCCGGTCTTGTGGCCGCCGGTGGTCTGGCAGCTGCGCTGTCAACGGCCGATGGTCTGCTGCTGGCAATCGCCAATGCGCTCAGCCACGATGTCTACTACCGCATGGTCGACCCGAACGCCTCTACCAAGAAGCGTCTGGTTGTCGCCCGTATCCTTCTGGTGGTGGTTGCAGTTGCGGCGGCAGCCGTGGCAACAACCCAGCCGGGCGGTATCCTTGCCCTCGTGGCATGGGCATTCTCGCTCGCGGCGGCTGGCCTGTTCCCGGCACTTGTCATGGGTGTCTGGTGGACACGGACAACCAAGCAGGGCGCGATCATCGGTATGCTGGTCGGCTTTGGTGTCACCCTGTTCTACCTGATCCAGACCAAGTATTTCGGCATGGATCTGTGGTTCGGTGTTGCCAACATCTCGGCTGGTATCTTCGGTATCCCGCTGGGCTTCCTGACCATCTATGTGGTGTCCCTGATGACCCCGGCACCAAGTGCCGAAATGCAGGAGTTTGTGATCAAACTCCGGTCACCGAAGGGCGGCACGCTGATGGAGGAAAAAGGCGACGAGCCCGATCCGGCTGTTGCCTGATCACTCAATCAAAAACAACTAAAGAAAAGGCCCGGTTTCCCGGGCCTTTTTTTATACCTGCCAGCACGACTGGCTCATCTGTTCGTAAACCGGATTGATTACTTCTTCACACTTTCTTGAGATTGCGCATGATAGCGCATGGCAGCCACGCGTTTTGCGCAAGCCATGTCCGGCCAGCCTCGACGCCCCTGCCCACTCAACTTGCACATCAATCACGGGTTCATCGAATGAGCGCGCTATTGTCAAATTACGGCAAGGAACTGCCCCGGATAGACGCAGTCATGAATGCTGATAATGAACTTGCCCTCGTCACCGACGACCTGGGCTTGCAAGCGCTTACGGCAATCAGCTACCGCCGCCGCGACGGACAACTGCTCGGGCATGAGGCCGATGGCACGAGACCGCTGGGCAATCTCGCCAAACCCATGATCGGGCGCTTACAGGGCACATCGGAAGTGCTGCTGGTCATCGAACAGGCCGATCAGCCGCCTTACGAGAAAACCCTGACCTTGCTGCGCCACCCATAATCCGAACATCAACGCATTATTCCAGATACGACCATGACCAAACCTGCAACATCACGATTTGCCCGCTTTCTGAAACAGGGCGGCATCGAGGCCAGCCCGACAGACGGCTCAAATGACAGCCCGGCAAAGCGCCCGCTCGGCCGTGCTATTGGCACGCTTGCCACCATCGGTCTGCTTGCCGGTGCCATGGTTATGACACCCGGGTCTCGGGACACGGCCAGTGCCCATGCGCTCGCCACCGCCCCTGTTGCTGCCGAGCAAACGATCCAGGATGAAGCCAAAAGCCGCTATCAGCAGCATCTGGAGCGTGGGATCGAGATGACATGGTTCCGCTCCGGCACCCGCCCGATGACCACCGTGCTGTATTTCGACCGTAACCGTATGTCGATGGGCGTTGAGCGCCATGGCGGCATCGATCGGCCAGCCGAAGCGGAAGGCGCGCCGGAGTTCAGCCAGTTCATGCAGATCAAGCAACTGCAATATCAGATCGGCATGCATCAGGCGCTGGCCTTCAGCGAACAGACGTTGGCGAAGGTGCCCGGCTATAATGAGGCAAAAGCGGATGACGGCTCCGATATGGGCGATATGAAAGCCCAGATCGCCGCGATCAAGAACCCGACCGAGCCACTGACCGTTGTGCAGGCGAGCCAGCGGGTCGACGGCATCGTGCAATCAGCTATCGCCCTTGCCACATATCATGGCATCGAACTGGCTCCCGAAACCGCGGAACAGCAGAAACAGAACACCCGTGAACTGCAGATCAATGCCGTCATCATGAACATGGCCGTCAATGGGCGTATGTCCAATGAGGTCGCGGATGCCGAACAGCGGGTACGCTATCTACAGCATATGCTCACACCACCACCGTCAGAAAATCCCCAGTCGCCGACCTATGAGGTCTCAATGCCGGGCAAAGACCGTACTGCCCCCGCCCCGACACGCCGGTCCGTAACGCTCTGACGACAACCGGCCAGAGTGCTATCAGAGGCAGCCGATCAGAGACCGTTATAGTCGCGCTGACGCAGATGGCTGCGGTTAAGCTGGCTGATCGAGGTAACGCCCATCAGCTTCATGTCCCGTTCGATTTCAGTGCGCATATTCTCCAGCGCCTTTTCGACCCCCGGCTGACCGGCGGCGGCAAGGGAATAGAGATACATGCGACCCCCGGAGACGGCCTTGGCACCCACCGCCAGCGCCTTCAGCACATGGGTGCCGCGCTGGACGCCGCCGTCGCAGATCACATCGATCTTGTCACCGACAGCATCAACGATCTCGGCCAGTTGATCGAACGGGCTGCGTGAGCCATCGAGTTGGCGACCACCATGGTTTGAGACCATGATCCCGGTCGCGCCGATATCGACCGCGCGCTTGGCGTCCTCGACACTCATCACGCCTTTCAGGCAGAACTGACCGTCCCATTTGGCGCTGATCTCCTCCGCGTCCTTCCAGGACATGTTCTGGTCCAGCATCTTGGCGAAGTAATCGGAGACCGATACCGCGATATTGGTGCCTTCCTGCACATGGGTTTCGAGCTGCGGCAGGGAGAATTTCTCATTGGTGAAATAGTTGATAGCCCACATCGGATGCAGGGCAAAGCTGAGCAGGCTCGACGGCGTCAGCTTCGGTGGCGAGGTAAAGCCGGTGCGTTTGTCACGCTCGCGATTGCCACCAACGATGGTATCCACGGTCAGGGCCAGCACGTTGAAATTGGCCGCCTTGGCCCGGTCGATCATGCTGTTGGTCAGCCCCTTGTCCTTGTGGAAATAGAGCTGAAACATCTTGGGCGTGGAGATCAGCTTGCCGATCTCCTCAACACTGACCGTACCGAGGGAGGAAACACCGAACATGGTGCCGAACTTCTGGGCCGCACGCGCAACTGCCCGCTCACCCTCGTGATGGAACAGGCGCTGCAGCGCGGTTGGTGAGCAGAACAGCGGCATATCGAGCTTCTGACCCATGACCTCGACGCTCATGTCGATATCCTGAACGCTGGCCAGAATATTGGGCACCAGATCCACCTGCTCGTAAGCCTCGCTGTTGCGGCGATAGGTGGTTTCATCATCGGCAGCGCCGTCAATGTAGTGAAAGATTGGACCGGGCAGCCGTTGCTTCGCCATACGGCGAAAATCCTTGAAGTTGTGGCAGTCCTTCAATCCCATGAGCATGGTGGTCATTTCCTTCCCGAAAATCTTGTCAATACAAACGCTTGGGGCGCATTCTATCCGCATCTTCCATAGCAGGCCAGATCGCCTATCCACAAGTCCGCTCAACGCAAAAGACTAATACGGCACCAGAGGTAATTGACCCGGTGCCGAAAGCCACTAGAACCAATGGCAACAACAAACGAGAACACCCGAGAGAAGGCGAGACGCCCATGCTTGTCCAGTTTCCGTTCTGGGAATACTGGTATTTCCATGTGCCCAATTATTTGCTGGCAACCATCATGTATACGATGGCGGCCCGCTTTGGCATGGGGCTGTTTGCGCCCGCCGACTGGCCGAACTATATCTGGCAGGGCTTTCGCCGCCTGACCAATATCCCGTTGGTTGCCATCCGCTGGCTCACCCCCCATGCGATTACCGACAAGTTCCTGCCGCTGGTCGGCGTGTTCTGGTTTGCCATCTTGCGTGCCCTCTGGGCCTTGCTGTTCCTGGCACTGGGCTGGTTACCGGGCCTGACGGTTCTCGACGCCGCCCCACAACCGACACCGGATCAGCCCCCGGCGCTTGAGGCGCCTATGGCACCCACCGCGCCGGATGCTGCACCGGTTGATGAGCCGCAAACCGAAGAGCAGGAGGAGCAAGCACAATGACCGGTCGTGACTTCTTTATCTTCTCGCTCATCATGGCCATGGCCAATGGCATCATGAGTCCACTGGTTCTCGCCGTTGCCGTGCTGAACCCGATCTGGTTTCCGGGGCTGGTGCTGCCAGCGACCGAAGGCGTGGTGATTTACCTGTCATCCCTGATCGTTTCGACCGCAACTCTGCTGCTGGCCGGCATTCCTGCAGCGCTGTTCGAGCAGTTCACCAATCGCGAGGAAACCGACAAGACCGCCGGTATTATCTGGTTTATCGGCACCCTCGTCCTGTCCCTGCCAACCTTGCTCGCCGCCTGATTTACGCCGCACTGCAAAAACTATTTCGCAAGTGCAGCATTTTTTGTCATACTCCGGTGTATCAGCGATCGTTTACACCATGGTTGTCAGCCAACCATCGGTGGCTATATCATCGCCCGGTGCCGGAGGATTTTGCAGATGGATCAGGTTGAATACTGTGCCCGTATTTCAGTAATTCGCGGGGTCGGCTTTGCCGCCCTTGGCATAGGCCTGACCATGTTTGCCCTGATGTATGAACCGAGCCTGTCATTGCGGGCCGGTGCCGTGATGCTCGGCATCGTGGCCGCTGTACTGGCGATCAAGGGCTATAACGCCGACCGTACCCCGTACAAACGCACGGAAGTCTGGCTGATGCTCGACTGGAAAACCGATCTGCCGGAAGAACGCATCCAGCAGATCATCAGCTCGGCCCTGCGCACCACCTATCTGCACACCGCCAGGATCACCAGCTATCTCGCCGTCACCGCTTGGGGTCTGGCCCTCGTTGCGGCAACCGATGCGACACCGCTCTGAGCACAGCAACCGCTTGGCTGACCACGCAAGCTTGCCCAGCTTCCTGATATTTGAAATGCTGCAGTTGGTTGATCGGTACCAACCGACAACAACAGACAGTTATCAGGCGTCATATGAACTTCAAGGATCATTTCTCCACCCAATCCACGGCCTATGCCCAGTCGCGACCGACCTATCCGGACGCCCTGTTCGAGTATCTGGCGGCACAGGTCCCTGCCCGGCACTGCGCATTGGACATCGCGACAGGAAATGGGCAGGCCGCCATCGGACTGGCAAAACATTTTGATCAGGTGATCGGGATAGATGCCTCGCAGAGCCAGATAGATCAGGCCCAGCCAGCCGCCAATGTCACCTATCACTGCGCCCCGGCCGATCGGCTGCCGGTCGAGGATGGCACAGTCGACCTCATCACCATCGCACAGGCGCTGCACTGGCTGCCGCTGGAGGCGTTCTATGCCGAGGTCAGGCGCGTTGCCCGGCCCGGCGCGGTGATTGCCGCCATTTCCTATGGGCTGAACAGTTTCAATGATCCGGCAATAGATGGCCCGATCAGTGAACTCTATGGGGATGTGCTCGGTGAGCACTGGCCACCGGAACGGCGGCATGTGGAAAACGGCTACCGTGATCTCGCCTTCCCGTTTTCCGGCATTGCACCGCCGGTTATGTCAATCGAGCGGGAGTGGAGCCTTGATATTCTGCGCGGTTATCTCGAGAGCTGGTCAGCCACCCAGCGCTATATTCGCGAGGTCGGCAACAATCCGGTTGATGACCTGATGAACACATTAAGCGCAATATGGGACAAAAACAGTACCAAAAAATCTCAATTCCCGCTTACACTTAAGCTAGGATATGTCGCGTAACACCGATGCTATAATAATTTCACTATGAACAATCCTTCCAATCAGACAGTCGGTACCTCCGCCAAGGCGCAGACCCTGCACCTGTCGAGGATGAGCATACTGGTCGTTGACGATAATGAATTCGTCCTCAAGCTCGTGACCTCGATCCTCAAGGGGCTGGAGGTGGGACGGGTAATGACCGCGAGTGATGTTCTGGACGGCCAGAATCTGGTGCAGTTGAGCGCCTCACTCGCAGAAGACGGACGCCACCCGGAAATCGACATCATCATCAGCGAGCTGTTTCTTAAAAGTGGCAGCGGCGTTGACCTTCTCAAATGGGTCAGGCAGCATAAGCGTGACCGCACACGATTCATGCCGTTTATCATGATGGGCGGTTTTACAGAGCCGAAACATATTCGCTATGCACGCGATAATGGCGCAAATGAGTTTCTGGCCAAGCCGTTTTCCGTTAATACGATAGCCAGTCGGCTGATTTCGGTTATCGATCGGCCCCGGCCATTTGTTAAGACTGACAAATATTTTGGCCCAGACCGCCGGCGTCAGGAAATGCTTCCGCCCGGTCAGGAGCGTCGCAAGAGCGATAGCGGATTAGTAGAGGTTATCAATGAGCGAGATTGAGCCGAACAACCCGGAAAACGGTGCCGAAGCGTCAGATGACGGCAGCACGGGCACCAAGGTCCAGATCTATAACCGGATCAACCGCCTGCGGGAAAAGGCCGGTGGCTCGCGCCATGAGGGCGGCAATGGTCAACTTGACCGTCGCGTGCTGGACAAGGCCCAATCGGCCATCAACAAGTATGCGCCGGAATACCCTGACAATGTCGAGCGTGATCTGGATATCCTGAATGCCGTCACCCAGGAACTGATGGAAGTACCCGAAGAGCAGCAGGCAGGTGTTCTGAAGCGCCTGTCCAAGGTTGCCAATGACGTGCAATCACTGGGCACCACCTTCGGCTATGACCTGATCACGGCCTTCGGTCAGTCCCTGTGCCGCTATACCGACAGCATGCAGAGCGCAAACAGCAACCAGATGGTCCTGATCCGCGCCCATGTGGATACGATCAGCATTGTCCTGCATCGCAAGATCAAGGGTGATGGCGGTGAAGAGGGTCGACTGCTCGCCAGCGAACTCAAGAAAGCGCTGGAAAAGCATGGCGGCGAGGAAGCCGGCAAAATGCTCGACGAAAGCATGAAGGACATCGCCTGATTGCCGCTATTGGCAATGCTTGGACATGTCATGCCACAGCCCCGCCCCTATTACGCTGAAAACTCCTTCAGCCTGACCTTCTATGACATCATGACCGCCTGTGCCGGTGATCAGTTGAACGGCGAAATAGGGTTTTATGTCCAACTCGCTGGTAAACAACCGGCGCGCATTCTGGAATTGGGCTGCGGAACCGGTCGGGTGACAGCGGCATTGGCCGAACGGGGCCATACCATCTGTGGCGTTGACCTGTCGGCACCAATGCTTGAACAGGCAAGGCTCAAGCTGGCGAATAATGTGGCCTTGGGCAAGGTCCATTTCCTTCAGGCCGATATGTGTGACTTTTCGCTGGATGGCAGGTTCGATCTGATTATTGCGCCATTCTACAGCTTCAGCCATCTGCTGACCATGGAACAGCGGCGCGCCGGCCTTGCCCGGATCGCCGAACATATGGCACCAGACGGGCGTGCCGTGCTGCATCTGATCAAGCGCGATACACTGGCAACCACACTGGACGTCAGCGAACTGACAAACTCGCGCACCACAATACCTCTTCCAAGCCATCAGGCAATTCTGACTGCCCAATCAATTGGTCACTCTGCAGACCATGCTGCGCAACGCTGCGATATCAGCGTGAAGTATCAACTTATGGATAACAATCGCCGCATTGTAGCCGAAAGCGTCGAGCAGCTGACCTATGGCTGGATTGAAGCGGATCAGATAGCGCCCCTGCTCAAGGACACAGGCCTGCACCTGACCCGCCGCGAAACAGGGTTCATAGAAGGTCAGCACGGGAATGAAGACATCTGGGTTCTGGCGCACAAGGATCCAAACGCCTGAAAATGGTGGGCCCGGAGGGACTTGAACCCCCGACCAGACCGTTATGAGCGGTCCGCTCTAACCAACTGAGCTACAGGCCCAACCACGGGATGCTGTTTAGCGGATCAGGCGCGCGGTGGAAAGCCCCCATGCGCATCGGCATGCATCAAGCATTCACGCTCCCCGCATCAGATGTGGTATGTCGAGTGCCCATGAATGGGCAACGTCTCTATTGTGCCATTCAAACCGCCAGCCTCTGATCAATATCATGTCCAGCACGCCAGATAACATGACCGGCGCCACGGCAACGCCCGGCACACCGGAAACAGCTACACAGCCGCTGTATCTGCGCCTGATGCCGGCGATGTTTGTGCCATTGTGGTCTACCGGCTTTATCGGCGCCAAATACGGCCTGCCCTATGTTGAGCCGCTGACCTTTCTCACCTTGCGCTATGTGCTGGTCATTGCGCTAGTACTGCTGGCCATGGCAATCCTGCGGCCACAGCGCATTGACCGTCAGACCGCATTCTACAGTGTCGTTATCGGCATTCTGATCCATGCCTGTTATCTGGGCGCGGTATTCTGGTCGATCAGTGTCGGCATGCCCGCCGGTATCGCCGCCGTGATTGTCGGGTTGCAACCGATCCTCACTGCGCTGCTCGCCGGAGTTCTGCTCAATGAACGGGTCAGTCTGCGCCAATGGGCCGGGCTGCTGCTTGGGCTGCTCGGTGTGATCGGCGTACTGTCGCCCGGCTTGCAGGCCATTTTCGGTGATGGAAACAATCATTCCGGCATCAGCCTGATTACCGTTATCACCTGCGGTGGCGGGTTGGTTGCCATTACCCTCGGCACCATCCTGCAGCGGGCCAAGGCCCAGAATGTGCCGCTCTGATCCGGTGCGCTCTACCAGTATATCGGCGCCTTTATCGTCACCATACCGCTAGCCCTGATCTTTGAGACCAATGAGGTGATCTGGAGCGGCGAGCTGATCTTCGCGCTGTCATGGCTGGTGCTGGTGCTGTCGATCGGTGCCATCAGCCTGCTGGTCATCATGCTGCGCCATGGTGCAGCATCGCGCGTGGCAACGCTGTTCTATCTCGTCCCGCCGGTGGCAGCGCTGATTGCCTGGCTGATGTTCGATGAGCAACTGACCGTGATCCAGCTGGTCGGCATGGTGATTGCGTCAACCGGTGTCTGGCTCGCAACCCGACGCCCGCGTGTACGAATACCGGTGCAGTAATTACTGCAGGAAATCCGGACGTGTATACAGGGTCTCAATAATCTCGGACGGCAATGCCCCACCCAACAGCATCAACAAGACACCATAAATAGCCATCAACATGATCCCGCCCAGGATGGCACCGACATAGGAAACGCCACCGATATCTTCTATCGCTGTCCGCTTTTCCTCATCGGAAAGCGTTGTCTGATCGATCTGGTAGATCCGTCGGAATGCCCGGTTCAGATACATGCCCTTGCCCATGATTCCGGCAACAAGGGGAATGGCGACGAGGGCACCATTCGATAAATCCGACGAGACCTGCGCCAGCAGCCCCGGTATCGCCATGAGCAACACGCCGATCAGCCACATGCGGCGATAGAAGAACCAGGCGAAAGAAAAGAAGAATGCTGAAAACGACCATGTCAGGACCGACAGCTTCCGCTTGCCCACCATCCGCAGATAGGTTTTCGCATAGGGCTTCGGGTTGCGTTTGACATAAACCAGCAGCCAATCAGCCATCCGGTCGGACCAGACATAATCAAGAAAAGCCTGTCGTGGCGATTTCGTATTATCACCGCTGTCAGCCCGCGGTCCCTGCCCGGCATCTGTTCCAGCACCCGATTGTTGTCCGACATTTTCCCGGCGGAACGGTGGAACGCTCGACGACCTGGGATCGTTTTGTTCAAAACTTGCCGAGTTGTGTTGATTGTCAGACATGGCAAAAACCGGAAAATCAGCGATGTAGTGTCAAAGACTTAGCACGCACGCCCCCCGGTTGGACAGGGTTGAGCACGCCCATGTGACCCATATGGGGATCAAAATATGCATGACAGCAAAAATATCCGTGCCACCATTGATATCGATCAACGGTTTGGGCCGGGAAATGTGCCAAACCATAATCAAGCATGGCTCGCAGCAGGATTGGCGGGCCGTGAAGGGGGACTGGTTACTGACTTAAAGAACGTGAACAACCAAGAGGTGTAATCATGCTACAGGACCTGAAACCGGAACAGGCTGGCTATATGATCGTCAAAATGCGGGCCACCGAAGAAGCCGATGAGCTTGATCGGGATGCCCATGACGGCTTCATGCCACGGGATGAAGATGTGAGCCTGCTGATTGATGAACGTGCCCATCCGCTGGATGATCTGGAACTGGAAACCGCTATCCGCCAACTCTCCGAGGATGAGCAATGCGAATTGATTGCCCTCGCCTGGCTGGGCCGCGGCGATTATGAGGCCAGCGAATGGAAAACCGCCCTCAGGGATGCGCGTCAGCGCTGGAACAAACGGACACCGCAATATCTCACCGGCATGTCCATGCTGGCCGATTACCTTGAGGAAGGGCTGGCCGCATTGGAGTACGACATAGAAGATGTCGAGTATCGCCGCTGATTACCGACGAATGTCATTGTTACCCGATAAAAAAAGCCCCCGAAACGGGGGCTTTTCTGTTTCTGATAGTTCGGAACCGGATCAGGTATCGAGGAAGCTGCGCAGCTTGCGGCTCCGGCTCGGGTGCTTGAGCTTGCGCAGCGCCTTCGCCTCGATCTGACGAATACGCTCACGAGTAACAGAGAACTGCTGCCCCACCTCTTCGAGCGTGTGGTCAGTGTTCATGCCGATACCGAAGCGCATGCGCAGGACACGTTCCTCACGCGGGGTGAGTGACGCCAGCACGCGGGTCGTGCTCTCGCGCAGGTTCGAGTGAATGGCGGCATCCAGCGGGATAACCGCATTCTTGTCCTCGATGAAGTCACCGAGATGGCTGTCTTCCTCGTCCCCGATCGGGGTTTCGAGCGAGATCGGCTCCTTGGCGATCTTGAGAACCTTGCGCACCTTCTCCAGCGGCATACCGAGACGCTCGGCCAGTTCTTCCGGCTGCGGCTCGCGACCGATCTCGTGCAGCATCTGACGCGAGGTACGGATGATCTTGTTGATCGTCTCGATCATATGCACCGGAATACGGATGGTACGGGCCTGGTCGGCAATCGAGCGGGTGATTGCCTGCCGAATCCACCATGTTGCATAGGTCGAGAACTTGTAACCGCGGCGATATTCGAATTTGTCCACCGCCTTCATCAGACCGATATTGCCTTCCTGAATCAGGTCGAGGAACTGCAGACCACGGTTGGTGTATTTCTTGGCTATGGAGATCACGAGACGCAGGTTCGCCTCGACCATTTCCTTCTTCGCCTTGGCGGCCTCACGGGCCCCTTTCTGGACGGTGGTCGAGATGCGGCGGAACTCGGTCAGTGGCAGCCCGAAATCGTCGGCAATCTCGGTCGCGCGTTCCTGGGTCTTGTGCACCAGATCTTCATGCTTGGTGACAAAACGCTTCCAGCCACGACCGGTCAGGACACTGACGCGGTTGTAGAATTCAGGATCAAGCTCGGCACCGTAATAGTGCTTGAGGAAATCCTCGCGCTTCACCTTCGCATCGACGGCAGCGCGGAGCATCTTGCCCTCGACTTGCATCAGTGCCTTCTGCATGTTCGACAGCTGCTCAAACAGCTCCTCGATCCGCAGATTGTGCAGACGCACGGCTTTCAAATCCTCAACGAGGGCATCGGCCTTCTTGTTGTATTCCTCAAGGCGGGATTCATCGAGTTGCTTGCCAGCCTTGGCGGCCTCGAGCATCTCTTCCTGACGCATAGCGATTTCAGGATATTCGGACGCGATCTTCTTGAAGACCTCCATCACCTGTGGGCGCAGGGTTTCCTCCAGCACCGCCAGTGACATCTGGGCTTCTTCATCCTCGTCATCGCTGTCATCGGCAGACGGATCAACATCGTCATCATCAGGCGTATCCGCCTCCATGACATCGTCGTCGTCGCTGTCATCATCGTCGTCGTCATCGCTGTCCGCATCGACATCATCGTCGGAATCCTCATCGGACTCACCACGGGCAGCCTGCAGGTGAACAGCGGCGTCGCCATCATCATCAGGATCAGGCACGCCACCATAGGTGGTTTCAAGATCGACGATCTCGCGGAGCAAGATACGCTCTTCGATCAAATCCTGATACCAGCGCACAATCGCCATCAGGGTCAGCGGGCTCTGATAGATGCCGCTGATCATCATTTCGCGACCGGCCTCGATCCGCTTGGCGATGGCGATCTCGCCCTCGCGGCTCAGCAGTTCGACGGAACCCATTTCCCGCAGATACATGCGGACCGGGTCATCGGTACGACCGACGTCCTCGTCATTGATGTTACCGGAAGCGCGCTTGCCGTCATCATCATCGTCATCGTCGTCATTGCTGGCGCTTGGAGCATCGGAATCATCCTGCTCCTCATTCTCGACAACATTGATGCCCATCTCGTTGAGCGCAGACATCGTATCCTCGATCTGTTCCGAGGAATACTGATCGGGCGGCAGGGCGGCATTGAGCTCATCATAGGTGATGAACCCTTTCTCCTTGCCCTTCGCGATCATTTTTTTGACTGCCTGACCGACATTGTCGATCATTGGCTGGTCCTGGCTGTCGTCTTTTGAAGCTTTCGCCTTGTCAGCAGATTTTGCGGCCGTACTCGTCGCCATGCTTACGCTAACCTCACAATTAGCCTGCCCCGTGCACTGGTCAGGCCTGTTCCCGCTCATGAGCCCGGCGCTGGTTCAGCCCGGACGTTAGGACATCATGTCCCAATCCGCAGATTGCGGACGAATATAATGTGGTACCGGCCAAGACTATTTCCAGTCATTCCTCAGCCGGACAGCATCAGATAATGCATCTGTAAAAATTTTTCAGCCCCCACACGCTTATAATTGCATTTTTTTCACGCGCTTTGCGACCCGCATTACGCAAATCCGGGTGTTTTTTTACGAATCGGGCGACATGATTGCGACTATTCCCCCTCATGGGCGGTCAGCCGGGCCTGATCCAACTCCTCATGCAGTGATCGCCAGCGGTCAATATCATCATCAGCCGAGGCCTCCTCCGTCACGCCGAAGCGCCGGGCGGTCTGGGACAATTCCTCACCGAGTGCCTTGCGATGCAGATGGGCAAAGGCTTCCGCAAGTCCCTTGCGTGCCTCACGCAGGGGGGCGGACGGCTTGGCAAAACCGAGAACTTCAATCCCCTGCCCCTGCTGCAACCGTCCGAGCACATCGTCCAGCCCGCGCGCTGACAGGGCATCAGCCAGCGCCTCCGCTGTCACTTCGGGATCATCGGCCCAGACATCGATCATCTGGTCACGCAGGGTGGACAGTCCGGGATCGCCCATAACCAGATCGCATACCGCCGCTTCATATTCGTCGATCAACCCGGGATGATTGATCAGGGTCTTCAGAATGACCCGATACTCGAAGGGTGATGAGGACACCGGCTTGCGCGGTTTTACCGGCGGCGGCAAGGGCACACCGCCACGGCCAAATCTGCGACCGCCGGAATAAGAGCCTCCATAACCGCCCGCATTGGCATTGCCGCCACGCTTGGCCTGCCGCTGCTGATAGGACGCATCCTTGACCCGGCTGTACATTTCATCGGCATAGAAGCGCTGTAACTCGGCATGCTCGATGGTAGCCACCCGCTTGCCCAGCGCCGCCTTCAGCCCGGCCCATGCCTCCGGCGTGGTAAGTTCCCGGCTCTGCAACTCCATCTGCCAGAGCTTGTCGACCAGCGCCTCGGTCTGTTTCAGACAGGCGAGCAACTGCTGCTTGCCGCCGGATTTGATCAGGCTGTCGGGGTCTTCGCCCGCAGGCATGGTGGCAAAACGCACGGTCTTGTCCGGCTGCAGATAGGGCAGCACCCGCTCCACCGCCCGGAATGCCGCGCGCTGACCGGCGGCATCGCCATCAAAGCACAGGATCGGGGCCGCACCACCGGTACCGGCAATACGCCATGCCTCGGCAATCTGGTCCTCGGTCAGGGCCGTGCCGAGCGGTGCTACCGCACCCTCGAACCCGGCGCGGGCCATGGCGATAACGTCCATATACCCTTCGACCACGATGACCGTATGGCCCTTGCCGGCATATTGCCGGGCGCTCGCCATGTTGTAGAGCAGCTTGCTCTTGTGAAACAGCGGGGTATCCGGGGAGTTCAGGTATTTCGGCCCGTCGCCATCAAGCAACCGTCCGCCAAAGGCAACAACCCGACCGCGCCGGTCAGTGACCGGAAACAGCAGACGGTTGGAGAAGAAGGCGAAAGGCTCCTTGTTGCCATATTCGGATTTCTTGACCAACCCGGCCTCGATCATCATGGCATCGTCAAAGCCCTGATCCTTCAGCGCCTGACGCATGGCCTGCCGGTCACCGGGGGCATAGCCGATCCGGAACCGGGCAATGGTCGCATCATCAAGCCCGCGCGCCCTGACATACTCCAGCGCGGCGCGACCTTCCGGCGCTTGCAGGCTGGCCTCGAAATAGACGCAAGCGGCCTCGCAGACATCATGCAGGGTCTTGGCGCGCTCGGCCTGCTCTGCCTGTTGCGGTGTCGGCTTCGGCACGTCCATCCCGGCCTGTGCGGCGAGGGATTCCACCGCCTCGGGGAATGACAGCCCCTCGACCTCCATAACAAAACTGATGATGTCGCCATGCTTGCCGCTGGAAAAGCAGTGATAGAACTGCTTCTGGTCATTGACCGTGAAGGATGGGGTCTTTTCCTTGTTGAACGGGCTGAGACCGGCAAATTCCCGGCCCTGCCGTTTCAACTGCACATGCCGACCGACCACCTGCGATACGGGCAGGCGGTGACGCAGTTCATCGAGGAATTCCGGCGTGATGCTCATGCGCTCAGTTCTACGTCAGCGATCAGGCAAGCACCAGCATACCACGGCCAATTACCGGCAGAACCGGCAAAAGGCGCGGATAACACGGTGCATGTACTGTGGATAACTTCGACGACAGCCCGAAACCGGATCAGGCAGCACCGGCGAGGCGCTGTTTGACCAGTTGGCTGGCCTTGCCGAAATCGATCTGACCGGCGTAACGGGACTTCAGCGCACCCATCGCCTTGCCCATATCCTTGATACTATGGGCATCAATCTCGGTCAGGACATCGTCGATCACCTTGGACAGTTCATCGCCCTCAAGCTGCTGTGGCAGGAACTGCTGGATAATCTCCACCTCATTCCGCTCCTGCTCCGCCAGTTCGCAACGACCGCCCTGTTCATAGAGGGCAATGCTGTCCTGACGCTGCTTGATCATGCTTTGCAGCATGGCAAGGATTTCGTCCTCGTTTATACCGTCATAATTGCCCTTGCTGCGTGCGGCCACATCGCGGTCCTTCAGTGCGGCCATGATCAGGCGCAATGTGGACATGGCGATCTTGTCCTGCGACTTCATCGCGGATTTCAGGCTGGCGGTGAATTGCTCACGCATGGATTCGGACATTTGTCAGACTTTCAGATTCATATTTTGGGGGTGGTTTTCGCTTTTTTGCTGTGCCCAGCGTAATGGTGAGCGAGCAAAGCAGCAATCCCAAAACTTCTCGCAATATTATCTGGCGGTTGGCTGAATGGGGACAAGTGGCGACTTAGCGGGTATGGCTTGCAGCAGACGCATGGGTCGCATCCAACATTTCCTAATTTTTACCCTAGCCAGCAGCGGCAGTTCTGATTACTTTCCCGACTTCGGGTTGACCGGCCAACTGATACGACCTTCGGCTGATCGCACCCACGCTGCATTTTTCGGGCCGCCGCGCCCGGATATTCAGGGGATCAACCCCGGCGTGATTTGACTGTAACCCGAGGATTTCTCGTATATGACGACCAAGCGTCCCACCGGTGCTACAGCGGCTCTGGTACTTGATGATGGAACCGTTTTCTGGGGTCAGGGCCTTGGCGCCCATGGCACAAGCGTTGGCGAAATCTGCTTCAACACCGGTCTGACCGGTTATCAGGAGATTTTGACCGATCCATCCTATGCCGGACAGATCATCACCTTCACCTTCCCGCATATCGGCAATATCGGTGCCAATCTCGAGGATATCGAGACCACCACCCCGGCAGCCCGTGGCCTGATCCTGCGTGCCGACATCACCCAGCCCTCAAGCTGGCGCGCCTCCCGGCCACTGGATGACTGGCTGAAATCCAACGACCTGACCGGTATCGCCGGGATCGACACCCGCCGTCTGACCCGCCGCCTGCGTGATCACGGTGCTGCGCGCGGTGTTATCGGCTTCGCCCCAGATGGCGCGGTTGATGTGGATGCGCTGACAAAACAGGCAGCCGACTGGCCCGGTCTGAAAGGTATGGATCTGGCCAAAGGCGTCACTTGCGGCCAGACCTATAAATGGACCGAAACCGCCTGGGACCTCGTTACCGGCTACGGTGAACAGACCGCGCCGAAACGCAAGGTCGTCGCCATCGATTACGGTGCCAAGCGCAACATCCTGCGCATGCTGGCAAGCCATGGTTGCGACGTGACCGTGGTTCCCGCCACCGCTACCGCTGAAGACATTCTGGTTCATGAACCAGACGGCATCTTCCTCTCAAACGGTCCCGGTGATCCGGCAGCCACCGGCCAATATGCCGTGCCGGTACTGGAGCAGCTGATCACCACCGGCAAGCCGATCTTCGGCATCTGCCTCGGCCACCAGCTTCTGGCCCTCGCCCTTGGTGGGCGGACCGAGAAAATGCACCACGGCCACCGTGGCAGCAACCATCCGGTCAAGGATATCGAGACCGGCAAGGTCGAGATCACCAGCCAGAACCATGGCTTCTGCGTCATCCCTGACAGCCTGCCCGCCAATATCGAGGTAAGCCATGTCAGCCTGTTCGACGGCAGCAACGAGGGGCTGCGCGCCAAGGACAAGCCCTTGTTCTCGGTGCAGTACCCCCCTGAAGCCTCACCCGGCCCCCATGACAGCCATTACCTGTTTGAACGCTTCACCAGCCTGATTGACGCCAATCGCTAAGCCCTAACCAGACAAAGACAGCCATCACCATGCCCAAACGTGAAGACATCAAATCCATCGCGATCATCGGCGCTGGCCCGATTGTTATCGGTCAGGCTTGCGAATTCGACTATTCCGGCGCCCAGGCCTGTAAGGCCCTGCGCGAGGAAGGCTACCGCGTCATTCTGATCAACTCGAACCCGGCGACGATCATGACCGATCCGGGGATGGCGGACGCCACCTATATCGAGCCGATCACCCCGAATGCGGTTGCCGCGATCCTGGAGAAGGAGCGCCCCGACGCCCTGCTGCCAACCATGGGCGGCCAGACGGCGCTCAATACCGCACTGGCACTGGCCGAGGACGGCACGCTGAAGGAGCTTGGCATTGAGCTGATCGGTGCCAATCAGGAAGCGATCGAGAAAGCCGAGGACCGCCTGAAATTCCGTGAGGCAATGTCAAAAATCGGTCTGGAATCACCCCGCAGCGCGGTCGTTCACTCGCTTGAGGAAGCGCTCAACGCGCTTGAGGATACCGGCCTGCCCGCAATCATTCGCCCGAGCTTTACCCTCGGTGGTACCGGCGGCGGCATCGCCTATAACAAGGCGGAGTTTGTCGACATTGTCTCCAGCGGCCTGCGCGCGTCACGGGTCGGCGAGGTTCTGGTCGAGGAAAGCGTCCTCGGCTGGAAAGAATATGAGATGGAAGTGGTCCGCGATCAGGCGGATAACTGCATCATCATCTGTTCGATCGAGAATGTGGACCCGATGGGCATCCATACCGGCGACAGCGTCACCGTGGCCCCGGCCCTGACCCTGACCGACAAGGAATACCAGTTGATGCGCAACGCATCGATTGCCTGTCTGCGGGAAATCGGCGTCGATACCGGCGGATCGAACGTCCAGTTCGCGGTCAACCCCGACAATGGCCGCATGGTGGTGATCGAAATGAACCCACGGGTCAGCCGCTCATCGGCGCTGGCGTCCAAGGCAACCGGCTTCCCGATTGCCAAGGTGGCGGCAAAGCTCGCTGTCGGCTACACGCTGGATGAACTTGATAACGACATCACCGGTGGCGTTACCCCGGCTAGTTTCGAGCCTACCATTGATTACGTGGTCACCAAAATTCCGCGCTTTGCCTTTGAGAAGTTCCGTGGTGCCGAGCCATATCTGACCACCGCGATGAAGTCAGTGGGTGAGGTCATGGCCATCGGCCGTACCTTCGCCGAGAGTTACCAGAAAGCGCTGCGCTCCATGGAAACCGGCCTGACCGGCCTCGACGAAACCGCCTTTGAACTCAATGACGGCGAGACCGAGCCAAGCGACACCACCATCCGTGCCGCGCTCAGCACCCCTGTGCCGGACCGTCTGCTGAGCGTCGCCCAGGCCATGCGCCTCGGTGTGACCGTTGAGGAAATTCACGAGATCACCCATTATGACCCGTGGTTCCTGCATCAGATCGAAGACATCATCCGTGCCGAAACCGGTCTGAAGGCCAATGGTCTGCCGGACACCCCGGAAGAATGGATGCGCCTCAAGAAACTCGGCTTTGCCGATGAGCGGATTGCCAAGCTGACCGGTCAGAAGGCCGGTGCGGTCCGCGATGCCCGTCTCGCCCATGATGTGAAACCGGTATTCAAGCGCATCGACACCTGTGCTGCCGAGTTCCCATCACCGACCCCGTATTTCTACTCCTGTTACGAGGGCGACGGTGTCAATGCGCCAGAATGTGAAGCGGAGCCGAGCGACCGCAACAAGGTCATCATCCTTGGCGGCGGTCCGAACCGGATCGGTCAGGGCATCGAGTTCGATTATTGCTGCGTTCATGCGGTTATGGCCTGCCGCGAGGCCGGTCATGAGACCATCATGATCAACTGCAACCCGGAAACCGTTTCCACCGATTACGATACCGCAGACCGCCTCTATTTCGAGCCGCTGACCTCGGAAAACGTCATCGACATTGTGCGTCGGGAACAGGAAAACGGCACCGTCATGGGCGTGATCGTCCAGCTCGGCGGCCAGACCCCGCTGAAACTGGCTCATGATCTTTTGGCCGCCAATATTCCGGTGCTCGGTACCTCACCTGACGCCATCGACCTCGCCGAGGACCGTGAGCGGTTCCAGAAGCTGCTGCAGGAACTGGACCTGAAGCAACCGGCAAACGCCATTGTCCGCACGCTTGAGGAAGCCGAAGCAGCCTCCGTCGACGTTGGTTATCCGCTGGTTATCCGCCCCTCCTATGTTCTGGGCGGCCGGGCCATGGAGATTGTCCACGATGTTGCCGGCCTGCGCCGTTACATGGAGAATGCGGTGGTCGTCTCCGGCGATAACCCAATTCTTATCGACGGCTATCTGCAGGGCGCGATTGAGGTCGATGTGGACGCCCTCGCCGATGAGGACACGGTCTTCATTGCCGGGATCATGGAGCATATCGAGGAAGCCGGCATTCACTCCGGCGACAGCGCGTGTTCACTGCCCCCCTACTCCCTGTCAGAGAAGGTGCTGGCCGATATCAAAGACCAGACCGCCCGTCTCGCCAAGGCGCTCAAGGTGGTTGGCCTGATGAATGTGCAATATGCCGTTCAGGACGAGGTCGTCTATCTGCTTGAGGTCAACCCACGTGCCTCACGGACCGTGCCGTTTGTTGCCAAGGCGACCGGCGTGCCGATTGCCAAGATCGCCGCACGGGTCATGGCTGGTGAGAAACTCGCCAGCTTCAACCTGAGCGAAAAACCGCTCGGCCATACCGCGGTCAAGGAAGCGGTATTCCCGTTCAACCGCTTCCCCGGCGTCGATGTGATCCTCGGACCGGAGATGAAATCCACCGGCGAGGTCATGGGCCTCGACCGCGATTTCGCCATCGCCTTTGCCAAGGCACAGCTCGGTGCCGGCGTTACCCTGCCACTGATGGGCAATGTGTTCATCTCGGTGCGCGAGGGCGACAAACCGGCCTTCCTGCCACTGGCGAAGGAACTGGCGGCACTCGGTTTCCGCATCATCGGCACTCGCGGCACTGCGAAATATCTGAGCGATAACGGTGTCGAGACCACCCAGATCAACAAGGTTCTGGAAGGTCAGCCGCATATCGTGGACGCCATGATTGATGGCCAGATCGCACTGGTTTTCAACACTACGGATGGTCGTCGTGCAATTTCCGACAGCTTTAGCTTGCGACGCACGGCTTTGGTCAATAACATTCCGTATTACACGACTGTTGCCGGTGCACGCGCCGCAGTCGCGGCCATTGCAGCCCTCCGCGAGGGCGAGATGACCGTCGAACCCCTGCAGTCGTACCTTCAGGGATCCTACTAGACTGGATACCTCGTCCCCCGTGAGATCAGGGGATGTGGACGACCGGTTGCTGTTGTTTTCCATGAGAACAGCGACCGGGCGTAAATTTTCTATTGGTCACAACCGGAAGCCGGGATGTGGCCCCTTGAGGCAAGAGGCTGAAAGAATATCGCCATGGATAAGGCACCAATGACAGCAACGGGTCACGCCCGTCTGGAACAAGAGCTCAAGAACCTGAAAACCGTTGAGCGCCCGAATGTAATCAAGGCAATCGCCGAGGCCCGCGAGCACGGCGACCTGTCTGAGAACGCCGAGTATCATGCCGCCCGCGAGCGCCAGAGCTTTATTGAAGGCCGGGTTGCCGAGCTGGAAGACATGCTGGCGCGTGCCGAGGTCATCGATCCGGCAACCCTCAGCGGCGATACCGTCAAGTTCGGTGCGAAGATCGAGCTGGCTGACGAGGATACCGACGAGGAAGTGACCTATCAAATCGTCGGTCAGTACGAATCAGACATCAAAAGCGGCCTGCTCTCGGTCAGCTCGCCACTGGCCCGCGCCCTGATCGGCAAGCAGGTAGGTGACTCAGTCGAGGTTGCCACCCCCGGCGGCAGCAAGTCCTATGAAATCCTGACCGTCACCTTCGGCTGATCAGTCCGACCGCAGGTCGGAACAGCTTCGGGGCCGGTCCATCCGGCCCCTTTTTCATGATCTGCTGGTGCGCCGATGCCAGCAGAGCATGGATTAAAGAGGTTACGGTTATCAGGCAGCGACACTCACAAGCTGTGAAACCGCCTCAAGAGCCTCGCTGAAGGTGCCTTGATTGCTCCAGACCTGCGCTGGCTCGCGCATGCCATGGCCTGCATCCTTGTGACCCTGTTCGGTTGCCGCCTCGCGGTAATAGGCCATGATGAAAACACGTAAAGCCGCAGTCAGTGATGTTTCAGGCCGCTTCAGATTGGCAATTTCCGTTGCGATATCATCCACATGCCGTCCTTCTCGCCGGGCAATGTCGTAAAATGCCGTCCACATGGAAGGCTCCAGCCGGGCGCTGGTGCGTCGCCCATTGACCCGGATATTCCGTCCGACCAGCGTGGTTGACGTCGCCCGCTCCAATGCGCTCATCTTGGGTTTGAAGACATCTGGCCTGTTTTGATCCGGCCCGTCCTGCTCAGCCTTATCTTGCTCAGGCTTGTTCATCGCATACCTCCCACAAAAAGAACAAATCATGACAACCGCAGTCGCAAGAGCACTATTGTAGGAACTAAAAGCGAACACAAGACCAAAATTGCAGATGCCATGATTTTGCAACCATGGCGCGCAAATGGCTCACGAAGAAATTAGCTATTGTTTATCAATAACTTCTTCAGGCGCTTGCAGTTTGAGTGCAAGTGCATGCACCCGGTCCGCCAGTTCATCGGCCAGCACCTTGTGCACCATGCGTTGCCGCTCGACCCGCGACTTGCCAGCGAAGGCGTCGGAGACCAGCGTCAGCCGGAAATGGGATTCCCCGCGGCCATCATGACCGGCATGGCCTTCGTGTCGGTGGCTTTCATCTTTCAGGGCAATGGTTACAGGCTGGAAGGCGGCAACCAGTTTGTCCTGCATGGTATCGGCAACGCTCATCATCATCCCTCATATGCGGCGACAGGTATGCTGACTTAGTGACAAGTTGTGACCGGATGCGCAATAAGTTCCGCCATATCGGATATCATCAACCTTCGCGCCATTGACATGCCGCAGCAGAATCAGAAGGCATCTGACAGGAGAAACCGCTGCCAATTCCGATTTGCCCGGGATTGTCGCCAACAACAGGGGCCGAGCGACTGGGAAAAACCCCGCAAAAAGCCAGCGATCAGGGTTTGGTCAAGTAAAAAACCTTACTTTTCTGCCAATTTTATCGCACCGGGCCGCTTGCCCTGCCCCGCCTATCAACCCATACTTCTGAAACCATGGCACGCAGACAGTACAGATCGTCCTTCAAATGGATGGACCAGAAGGAAGCACCACCCGACCGGGTGTGCGAAGCGCCGGGCTGTACCGAATGTGCCGAGCACCGCGCACCGAAATCCCGTGACCATATGAACGAGTATTACTGGTTCTGCATGGAACATGCGCGCGAGTACAACGCCAAGTGGAACTACTTCTCCGGCATGTCGGCCCATGACATCGACAGCCACCAGCGCAATGCCCACACCTGGGACCGCCCAACATGGCGCATGGGCAGCCGGGGCAACATGGAAGACCAGTTGCGCGACAAGGTGCGCCGACACTTCGGCGTCGGTGATGATGATCCCTTCGTCCGGGCTGAAAAACAGAAACAGTGGCGCCGGGAACAACGGGCGCAGCACAGCGAGGCCGCCCGTGCCGAGATCGATGCCCTCGCCGTACTCGATCTGGAGCCACCGGTCGATTTCGACAAGATCAAGGCCCGCTACAAGCAACTGGTGAAGAAGCACCACCCAGATGTGAATGGCGGCGATCCGGCATCGGAAGAGAAGTTCAAGGCGATCAGTCAGGCCTATAGCGTTCTGCGCACCGCATTTGAGAAAATCAGCAGCCCGGCAGACGCATAAAGCGCCAATCCGGGCCGATAATGGAATTTCCTGTGAAATTGGGTTTTGTCGACTGGACGCCGGATTACAGGCCCGCTACGGTCTTGGTCTTGCACATATGAATTTGATTGCAATGCCCCACCCAAAGGCGACGGTCAGAGGACCCAAGCGCCGTAACATAATTTCGAGATGAACTCATGAGCTCTGCTGCGATTGCCAAGTCGGAAAACGCCATTAACGGCGGGCTGGACCCGAATGCCCATCCGGATATCACGGTGTCTGTACGCCAGACATTCGGCCTCGATACCGACATGGAAGTGCCCGGCTTCTCTGCACCCAGCGAGTATGTCCCGACCATCGACGAAACCTATCGTTTTGACCATGACACCACCATGGCGATCCTCGCCGGTTATGCGCGCAATCGCCGGGTGCTGGTTCAGGGCTATCACGGCACCGGTAAATCCACCCATATCGAACAGGTGGCAGCACGGCTCAACTGGCCCTGTATCCGCATCAACCTCGACAGCCATATCAGCCGGATCGACCTGATCGGCAAGGATGCCATCGTCTTGCGCGATGGCCAGCAGGTAACCGAGTACAAGGAAGGCCTGTTGCCATGGGCGCTGCAACGCCCATGCGCCCTCGTTTTCGATGAATATGATGCCGGTCGCCCCGATGTCATGTTCGTGATCCAGCGCGTGCTCGAAGTGGAAGGCAAGCTGACCCTGCTCGACCAGAACAGCGTGATCCACCCGCACCCGGCCTTCCGGGTGTTCGCGACCTCGAATACGGTCGGCCTTGGCGACACCACAGGCCTGTATCACGGCACGCAGCAGATCAACCAGGGCCAGATGGACCGCTGGAACATCGTCGCCAGCCTCAACTACCTGCCCCATGACGCCGAGGCCAAGATCGTGCTCGCCAAGCTTGCGTCATATGACAATCCGGAGGGCAAGGAGAAGATCGACGCCATGGTGCGCCTCGCCGGGCTGACCCGCGATGCCTTCATGATCGGTGACCTCTCGACGGTCATGTCGCCACGGACGGTAATCACATGGGCCGAGAATGCCGAAATTTTCGGCGGCGATCTCGCCTTTGCCTTCCGCGTCAGCTTCCTCAACAAATGTGATGAACTGGAACGCGCGACCGTGGCCGAGTTCTATCAGCGCTGCTTCGGCACCGAACTGCCGGAAACCGGCGTGGTGACCGCAAGAGCCTAAGGCACGACACAGGCAAGCATATGGCAGATGCCGACGACCATCCCGTTGAGAAGTTCAAGCGCGCCACCACCGCCGTAACCCGTGCCATTGCCCGGGACCACGAGCTTGAGGTGGCGTTCAGCGCGGATGTGCCTGCCCGCCTGCAGGGCAAACGCGCCCGTATCGCCATGCCGGCCCGCGACCTCAATGCCGCCGATGCCGCGCTGGTGCGTGGCTCGGCCGATGCCGCCGCCCTGCGCCGCCGCTATCACAATCAGAGCACCCATCAAAGCGCCTTGCCGACCGGGGAAACCGCCCGCGAGGTATTCGAAGCAATGGAACAGGCGCGCTGCGAAGCGCTCGGTGCCCAGCACATGATCGGCACCCGCGCCAATCTGACCGCCTCGATGATCGAGCGCTGTCGCCGCGCCGGTTACGAAAATAGCCAGAGCCGCGAAGACGTGCCTCTGGCGGAAGCCCTGCACCAGTTGGCTCGCGAAGCCTTCACCGGCGATGCGCCACCACCGGGCATGACCAAAGCCGTCGACTTCTGGCGCCCCTTCGTGGAAACACGTGCCGGCAAACAGCTCAATGATCTGGGCAAGCTGCTCGAGGATCAGGAAGCCTATGGGCAGGCGGTCCGCAGCCTGTTGAACCGGCTCGAAACCGACTTCACCGACGATCAGGACGTCGACGACAAGGATGACAGCGACGGCGATAATCCCGACGAGGATCAGGATCAACAGGACAACCAGTCCCGCGGCGATGCCCAGAGCGATGACGACAACGACATCATGAGTGATGCCTCCGGGCAGGATGCGCAGGAAGTCGACATCGGTGAGGCTCAGGACGAAAACGACAGCGCCGACATGGATGACGGCATGGGTGTGGAAGAACCCGGCCAGCCCCAGAACCGTCCCGACCCGAGCCATGATCTGGACAGCGCCAATCAGGGCTACCGCGCCTTTACCAAGGATTATGACGAGGTCATTGCCGCAGCCGATCTGTGTGATACCGAGGAACTGACCCGCCTGCGGATGCTGCTCGACCAGCAGTTGAGCCATTTGCAGGGCGTTATTTCGCGACTGGCCAACCGGCTGCAACGCCGCCTGCTGGCGAAACAGACCCGTGCCTGGGATTTCGATCTGGAAGAAGGCTTACTCGACAGTGCCCGTCTGTCCCGCGTGGTCGCCAACCCGCAACTGCCCCTGTCCTACAAGCAGGAAAAGGACATGGAGTTCCGGGATACCATTGTCACGCTGCTGATCGATAATTCCGGTTCCATGCGCGGTCGCCCGATTTCCATTGCAGCGGTCAGCGCCGATATCCTCGCCCGCACCCTTGAGCGCTGCGGTGTGAAGGTCGAAATTCTCGGCTTCACCACCAAGGCATGGAAAGGCGGCATGGCACGGGAGAAGTGGATTTCATCCGGCAAGCCCGAACGACCCGGTCGACTCAATGACCTCCGGCACATTGTCTATAAATCAGCTGATGAGCCGTGGCGACGAGCGCGCAAGAATCTCGGCCTGATGCTGCGCGAAGGTATCCTGAAAGAAAATATCGATGGTGAAGCCCTGCTATGGGCCAGCCAGCGCTTGAAATCCCGGCCTGAGCAACGCAAGATCCTGATGGTGATCTCCGATGGTGCGCCGGTGGATGACAGCACCCTGTCAGTCAATCCCGGCGGGTATCTGGAGCGGCATCTGCGCGAGGTGATCGACCAGATCGAACGCCGCAGCCCGGTTGAGCTGTCCGCCATCGGCATCGGTCATGACGTCACCCGCTATTATCGCCGCGCGGTCACCATCGTCGACGCCGAACAACTGGGCGGCACCATGATGAACAGTCTGGCTGAACTGTTTGAAGAGGATCGTGGCAGATCCGGCGGGCGTGGCCTCAGCAAGACCGGTTGACTACTTCTGCCATCGCCTGATTGAGCGCACCGATCAGTTGTTCGGACAGGCGAGTTCGATGCGTTTGTATTCCTGCGGCGTATCAATGGCGATCTGGCGCTGGTTTCGTTTGTCGGTATAGACATCAATAGCGCGTTTCACCATGGCGTTCAGATCGCGCGCCATCTCCGCCTTGCCGGACAACATATCCGGCACCTCATGCACCAGATTTAATCCGGCCCATTTGACCAGCTCACCCTGCAGGTAAGCGTGCATCCACTCCATCATTTCCCGGTCAACAAGAGCATGCTTCTGCTCGTGTCGACGGACTTCATTAGCCACACAACGGGCCCAGGCCAGTTCCTTGGCGAGATAGATTGTCGGCTGGTAATAGGTCAGCTCAATCGAAACCCGTGACAGGCCGAGGCAGTTCGGGCTGGCCCAGCCGCCGAGCTCTTCATTGAAGTCGATCAACTGCCGGTGCATGATTTCTGAGCGATAGAGACCACGGGCATGATGGCCATTGCTGAGCCAAGCCTGCTTGTCGACAAAGGCGGTCAGCTCGGCCTGAGAGCGGGTATAGTCATAGCGCACATCCCACGGCACAACCTTGACCTCAAGGCTCGGCAACGTGCTGGGTGCATCACAATCGGCCAGCGCTACGCCCTGCGCACCCAGCAACATGCAAATTCCAAGCGCGAGCAGCCCAAATGCGCGCCATGGCTTACTGACTATCATCGGTAATTATCGCCGTTCCACCCCATAGTGCAGCCGATACTATCACGAGAAACCACGCATGTCCGCCCCTGAGCGGCAAAGCTGTATGAAAATCAGTCTCAAAATCACTTGACCCGACTTTGCAGACGCGATACCGCTCTGCAAATGAGAAGCGCTCTCAATTAAGCGCCCAGCCTCTCCCCTTCCCTATCGCGAGACAAAACCATGCGCGCCTTTACACACAACCTGCTTGCCGCCAGTGCCGTTCTGGCTGGGATTGCCATCATGGCTCCAACCGCCCAGGCAGCAGAAGTGAATATCTATTCCGGTCGTCATTACGATACCGACCGCCACCTCTATGAACTGTTCACCGAAAAAACGGGTATTGAGGTCAACCTGATCGAGGGCAAGGAAGATGCGCTGATGGAGCGTATCCATGCCGAGGGCGATGCCAGCCCGGCCGATATCCTGATCACCGTCGATGCCGGTCGCCTCTGGCGCGCGGAGAACAACGAGCTGTTCCAGTCGATCCAGTCGGAAACCCTTGATGCCAACATCCCGGCAGCTATCCGCCACCCGGAAGGCCTGTGGTTTGGCCTGTCTAAACGCGTACGCGGCATCGTTTATGCCAAGGATCGGGTTGCCGAGGGTCATGTGCCCGCAACCTATGAAGACCTCGCAACCCCGGCCTATAAGGGCGAAGTCTGCATCCGCTCATCGAACAACATCTACAACCAGTCACTGATCGGCTCCATGATCGCTGCCCATGGCGAGGATGGTGCCCGCGACTGGGCGCAAGGCATCAAGGACAATATGGCCCGCGATCCGCAGGGTGGCGACACCGACCAGATCCGTGCCGTTGCCGCCGGTGAATGCGACTTCGCGGTTGCTAACCACTACTATTACATGCGTCTCGTCACCTCCGACGATGCTGCGGACAAGGCTGTTGCCGATGCTGTGCGCTTCATCACCCCAAATCAGGATGGTCGCGGCGTACATGTGAACATCAGTGGTGCCGGTGTGATCGCTACCGCTCCGAACAAGGACGAGGCCATCAAGTTTCTGGAATACCTTTCCTCACCGGAAGCGCAGGCAATGTTTGCCAATTCCAACAACGAGTACCCGGCCAACCCGGCGGTCACCCCGGTTGCCGCTCTCGAACTGATCGGTGAGTTCAAGGAAGACGCGCTGAATGCCAGTGTGTTCGGCAAGAACAATCCGACCGCGCTGATGATTGCCGATCAGGTCGGCTGGAAATAAGCTCACAATATTACGAATGAAAAAGCCCGGTCTCGCCAGATCGGGCTTTTTTGTTATGCGCCACTGCGGCGAAACATGGTGCGCCCGAGCAGCCAGACCGGGATAATGCCGATCACGACAATGATCAGCGATGGCAGGGCCGCCGACACCAGCCGCTCATCCGCCGCATATCGATAGGCGAGCAGCGCAAGCGTCTCCACATGGAACGGGCGCAGGACCAGCGTGGCTGGCAATTCCTTCACCACCTCAACCGTCACGAATACAATCGCCGTCAGCAGGCTGGGCCGGAGTACCGGCAGATAAATCGACAGCAGGCGCCGCCAGGCACCAGCACCGAGGGTTCGGGCGGCATCGCTGATGGTGTGCGGCAGACGCCCCACCCCAGGCTCGATCCCCTTCACCGCGACCGCCATGAACCGAACCGCATAGGCATAGACCAGCGAGAGCAGCGTGCCGGTAAGCACCAGACCGACACTAATCTCGAACTGGCTGCTCATCAAATGGCTGAACCAGCGATCAAACATGCCAAACGGCACCAGCATCCCGACCGCGAGCACCGTCCCCGGCACCGCATAACCGAGGGTCGCAAGCTTGATACCAAGGCCCGTGGACTTGCGCGCGCGATGTGCCGAATGCCGGACCGCAAGGCTGAGGCCGAGGGCGATTGCCACCGTGACCAGCCCGGCAACCGCCGCAAGGCCGAGGGTATCGCCAATGGCCGGAAACAGCAGCGGGAGGCCGTTCATGCCATCGGGCTTGGCTACCAGATAAATCAGGCCTGCAACCGGCAGGATAAAGCCAACCAGTACCGGCAGACAGCAGGCAACCGTCGCACACCATGCCCCGACCGGCCCCGGATGAATGAATGGATGGCCGCTGCCGGTCCGCTCCTTGTTGGTCAACCGTCCCCGACCACGGCAGGTATATTCGATCGCCATAACCAGCCCGATGGCAAGCAACAGGATTGCCGCCAGTTTGGTCGCGGCAACCGGGGCACCCATGGCAAACCATGTGCGATAAATGCCGGTGGTGAAGGTCGGGATACCGAAATGCTGGACCGTCCCGAAATCCGCTAGTGTCTCCATCACCACCAGTGCCAGCCCGCCAATGATCGCCGGACGGGCCATGGGAATGGCTACAGTGAGGAAACTGTTCCAGGGGCTGCGCCCGAGGCTGCGGGCGATATTGGTGCTGCGCTCGGCCTGTGCGGCAAAGGAGACCATGGTGAAGATATAGACGTAAGGGAAGAATACCGCGCTCATGACCATGATTGCGCCGCCAACACTGCGTATCTGCGGGAACCAGTATTCCCCGACACGCCAGCCGGTATAGCCCCTTAGCGCCTCCTGAATTGGTCCGGCGGTTTGCAGCAGATCGGTATAGGCATAGGCGACCACATAGGCTGGCAGCGCGGCAGGGGCGAGCAACAGCCAGCGCAGCCAGACCCGTCCCGGAAAGGCCGTGGTGGCCACCAGCCAGGCACAGCCGACACCCATGATCAGGGAACAAATACCGGTGCCGAGTGCCAGCATCAGACTGTTGGAGATATAGAGCGGCAGGACGGGTTCCTGCAGGTGCTCCCAGATACCATCGGTCGAGGCAAACAGGCGCGACAGCACGGTCAGCAATGGCAGGGCCACCAGCCCGGCCACCAGCCAGACCGCCAGATCACGCCAGCGCGAAACAGTCTGCCGTGCCGGGCGCAGCGGCGGTGATACCGCACCCGGCAGCCCTGCTGTCGCTGTCTGTCTGCTTGTCATCAACATGGGTTGTTGCCAATTCGTCCTGCACCGATATTCTGTCACCGGCTTTGACATTCTTTCATGTGCACCGGGCACAACTGCGATATGCCTTGAGCAGGCACATATTGACGGCGGGCCATAATCCCCGCTATCCCGCATTGCCTGACAGTTATAAGGCCTAGCCCTACTGTTATTAGGTCTAGTCCTAATGCGCCCACCTGCAATTGACAATCACTCTCGATGAGCAAGCAAAAGATTTATCGCCCGCGCCCGGTCAGCGGCTTCCCCGAATGGCTCCCCGAACAGCGGCTGGTTGAACAGCGCTGGATGGACCATATCCGCAAGGCATTCGAGAGCTATGGTTTCTGCTCGATCGAGACCCCCTCGGTCGAAGAACTGGATGTCCTGCTCGCCAAGGGTGAGGTGGACAAGGAAATCTATGCCATCCAGCGCCTGCAGGCCGATGAGGCAGACAAGTCGGAATCCCGCCTCGCCCTGCACTTCGATGTGACCGTGCCGTTTGCCCGTTATGTGGCCCAGCACTTCAACGATCTCGACTTCCCGTTCAAGCGCTACCAGATGCAGCGCGTCTGGCGTGGTGAGCGCCCGCAGGACGGACGCTTCCGCGAGTTCTATCAATGCGATATCGACGTCATCAATGTCGACCACCTGCCCTTGCATTTTGACGCCGAGATTCCGGCTGCGGCACTGGAATGCGTTGCTGGTCTCGATATCGGCCCGATCCGACTGCATATCTCCAACCGCAAGATTCTGGACGGCTATCTTGCCGGTCTCGGCATTGAGGACCGGGTGCCGGTCATCCGCATTCTCGACCGTTTCGACAAGATTGGCAGCGACGGCGTCATGGCCGCCCTGACCGGCGAGCTCGGCATGGCTGAAGAGCTCGCCCGCAAGGCCCATGCTCTTGCCACCATCCAGACCAGCGACAGCAGCTTCGGCGCTCAGGTCCGTGCCCTCGGTGTCGAGCACGAGACGCTCGAGGAAGGGGTCAGCGAGCTGGAATTCGTGATGGATTATCTGGTCCGCGAAGTGCCGGATGCCGATATTCTGGCCGACCTCTCAATCGCCCGTGGCTTCGATTACTATACCGGCACGGTCTATGAAGGCCGGTTCACCGAATTGCCCGGCTTCGGCAGTGTCATCGCCGGTGGTCGCTATGATGATCTGGCGGGCAGCTATATCAATCGCCGCCTGCCGGGTGTTGGCATCTCCATCGGCCTGACCCGTATCTTCGGCAAGATGGTCGCTGACGGCATGCTGAAAACCGGCCCGAAAACCCCGACCCAGGTCCTGGTTGCCCTGCCGTCCGAGGAACGCCGGGAACTGGCAGCCGAAACCGCAAAAACATTGCGCAAGCGTGGTATGAATGTAGAAATGTTCCACGCAGCAACTAAAATCGGCAAACAGATCGGCTACGCATCCAAAAAGGGCATTCCTTATGTCTGGTTCCCGCCATTCGAAGATGGGCAACCGCATGAGGTCAAATCCATGGAGACCGGCGAGCAGATAGCCGCTACACCGGACAGCTGGACAATCGATTAACGCCGGGTCAGGCAGGACAAGGGACAATGCCCACCTCAAGCCCTAAAGTAGACGAAGCCGCAGCATTCCTCGATCAGCGGAAGCCGGATAACTGGAGCCCACGTGCTGCACTGATTCTGGGGTCGGGGTTAAGCCATATCGCAGCCGCCATGCAGGACGCGGTAGAGATCGATTATAGCGACATACCGCACTTCATCCGCTCCGGTGTTGAAGGCCATCAGGGCAAATTGCTCATGGGCTGGCTTGGTGGATCACCGATTGTCTGTTTTCAGGGCCGCCAGCATTTGTATGAAGGCATTGCCGAGGGGCTGGAGGCAATCAAGGTATCCCTTCGGGCCGTCCGCAAACTCGGGGTTGAAATCCTGTTCATCACCGCAGCAGCAGGCAGCCTTAACCGCTCCATGGGGCCGGGCAATCTGATGATGGTCGCCGACCACATCAACATGACCGGCCAGAACCCGCTGATAGGCCCCAATGACAGCGCCATCGGCCCGCGTTTTCCCAATATGCATGCTGCCTATGACATGGATTTGCGCGGCTGGCTGCTTGATATTGCCATTGCTGACGGCATCAATCTGCATGAGGGCGTGTATGTCGGGTTGCTGGGCCCGAATTTTGAAACCCCGGCCGAAATACGCATGCTGCAGATCATCGGTGGCGATGCGGTCGGCATGTCGGTGGTGCCGGAATGTCTGGTTGCCCATCATTGCGGCATGCGGGTTCTCGCCTGCTCGGCCATTACCAATTTTGCTGAAGGCATAGGGTCAAAACCACCGACCCATGAAGAAACCCTGGAAGTGGCCAATGAGTGCAGCGAAGCCCTGACCCGGCTGTTGTTCGGCTTTTTCGAGAGCCTTGCCTGATTGAATTTTCCCACGCCAATCAAACGCGAATGTGTTAATTTCCCAAGCAACCAAACTCACATGCAGCATGATTTGCGGCAGTCTCCGACACGATCAATCTGAAAGGGATTTTCATGTTCACTCGTTTTTGCAGCCACCTGCTTGCCGCAACATTCCTGACCGCAACCGTACTTGCCGCAGCGCCAGCCGCCGCACAGGGCATCAGCGAAACCACCGAGAATGTTGAAACCATCCCTGCCGACGCCACCGATCTTGTCGGTGTCTTCAGCCGCTACCGCCGCTCGGATTGTTCTGAAAACGAGAACAACCCGCCTGAGTTTTCCGAACTGGAAATACTTGAGGCACCAGCGCATGGAAAGCTGCTGGATTTCGGCACCGGCTATATTGAAACGGGTAATAACTGCGTCATCAACAGCCGGATTGTGGTCTACAAATCCGATGCGGATTTCACCGGCGAGGATCGTGTTTCCATCAAGGACCCGGTAACCGGCGTTCAGATCGTCAATATCTACAAATACGAGCCGGAAAAATGGATCTTCAAAGCCTATGAGCAGTTCTACAAATACGAACCGCCACGCGGAGAAGAATAAGCTCCCGGCTCGGCACCCCTAGCCACTGCATTTTTACCGCGCTGACGATAATGTCAGGCGTCATGCCATGATGGGTTTTGCTTCTGTCTACCCATTGGGATATTGCTGCCCGTATCAAGTTTCATCTGTCGTGACCTGATTGCGCTGCAATCGGGCAGCAAAGCCGTTTTATGTCGTCTGCCACTCCCCACCATCCCATGCTGGGCCCGGCCCTCGGGCTTGGTGCCTATGCTGTTTTCTCCGGTATGGACCTGATTTCCAAGCTGCTTGATGGTGCCTATCCAGCCCATATGCTGATCGTGCTGAACGGCCTTGTTGCCCTTGTCGTCTTCATGATCTGGGCCAGAAGAACCGAGGGCGAGTGGCTACCGAAGCCATTGTTCATGGGCCGGGTTGCGACCAATGGGGCGCTGAGCGGCATTGGTCTCTTGCTGGCGTTTTACGGCTATCGCACCATGCCGACCATTGCCGATGCCTATGCGATTGCCTTCTCCGGCCCACTGATGGCCGTGGTATTGGCGTTTCTGGTCTTGAAAGAGACCGTCTCGCTCAAGCGCTGGGCTGCCGTCGCCATCGGCTTCGCCGGGGTCATGCTGATCCTGCAACCGGACATCGCCAATCTCAATCAGGCCGCGATTGCACCGCTGTCAGCCGCTTTCTGTTTCGCCAGTGCCTCCATCCTGTTGCGCAGCATGAAGGACGAGACCCGGCCACAGGCGATCCTGATCTATACCCATATAACCCTGCTGCTGGTGATGGTGCCGTTTGCCATCTTCATGGAGCTATCCGGCCTGTCGCAGGAGCCAAGCGCCCTGTCGCCGGTAACCCTGTCGCAAGGCGGGTTGATCGCGCTGGCCGCCATCGCCTATGCCATCGGGCAGGTTCTGCTCGTCACGGCACTGGCCAAGGCCGATGCCTCGGTCATCTCACCGATGGCGTTTACCCAGATGTTCTGGGGCGTTTTCTATGGGCTGGTGATCTGGGGCAGTCTGCCGCGTGCGACCACGGTTGTCGGTGTCATCATCATCATGACCGCCACCATCTATATCGTCCGGCACTCGAAACCATCGACCGTGCCGCCGACGCCAATACCGCTGTGACCGATCCTGAGCCTGTTATGACCACCCAGCCAGCGTCACGCCCGCTCATCGGCATCCTGTTCATGATCGCCGGTATCAGCCTGCTGGCGACCCTCGACGCCATCGTCAAGATCCTCAGCCAGGATTACGGCGTTGCCCAGACCATCTTCCTGCGCTCCCTGCTGGCACTGCCGGTTCTGCTGCTGCTCGTGCCATTTGAAGGCGGGTTCAGCGCCCTTAAGACCAGACGTCCGATGCTGCATCTGAGCCGCGGCGTGGTGATGGTTATTACCGCCTGCTGCTTTGTCTACAGCTTCCAGCAACTGCCGCTCTCCGATGCCTATGCGCTGATTTTCTCCAGCCCGCTGATCCTGACTGTACTGGCGGTGCCATTGTTGGGAGAAAAGGTTGGACGGCATCGCGCGATTGCCGTGGTGATCGGCTTTATCGGCGTCCTGATCGCGGTACGACCCGGCTATGTCGCCTTCGAAATCGCCACCGCCATCGCCCTCACCGGCGCGCTCGGCTATGCGCTGGTGCTGATCTTCATCCGCCAGATGAGCAAGACCGAAACCACCATCGCCATCACCTTCTATGCCACGGCCATCCTGACAATAGCCGCCGCAACGACCATGCCATGGCTCTGGCAGACGCCGAGCCTAAAGCACTGCCTGATGTATGTGGCGACCGGGGTGCTCGGCGGTCTCGGGCAATATTGCCTGACCCTCGCCTTCCGTCATGCCAGTGCCAGCCTGCTTGCGCCGTATGAGTACCTGTCGCTGATCTGGGGTGCCTTCTACGGCTATATGGTCTTCGGTGACATTCCCGGCTTCCATACCATCGCCGGTTCGGTATTCATTGTTGCCAGCGGCCTGTACATCATCCACCGCGAACGCATGAAGGCAGGGCCTGAGGCAGCGGTCATCGTCAGCACCGACCCGGCGATTGCCGCCAGTGCCGAGGACCAGAAGGACAGTGCGGGATAAAGCACTCAGGCGGCTGAGACCGTCCGGTCGCCGCGCTGCCAGTTGCAGGGACATTGCTCATCGGTCTGCAGCGCATCGAGGGTGCGCAGAACCTCTGCCGGATTACGCCCGACATTCAGATCATAGACCGAGACATGTCGGATGCGATTGTCTGGATCGAGGATATAGGTCGCGCGCATGCTGACCCCCTCATCGGCATCCAGAATACCAAGCGCGGCAGACAACTCGCGTTTGATATCGGAGAGCATCGGAAATGGCAGGTGGGTCAGGTCAGGGTGATGTTCACGCCATGCCCGATGCACCGCCTCACTATCGATTGACGCGCCATAGAGTACGGCCCCGCGCGCCTCGAACTCATGATTCAGCGCGGCAAAACCGACAATCTCGGTCGGACAGACCACGGTGAAATCCTTGGGCCAGAAGAAAATGATCTTCCATTTCTCGGGATTGGAGCGCTCGGTCAGGGTAATGACCGCATTCTCCGGGTCCGTCGCCACAACCGCCTTCAGCGCGAAGGCCGGAAACTGTGCACCCACTGTCAGCATGAAACTCTTCCCGTTACGCGATCATCATCATTCGGCCACCGGTGCCGTGCCTTCACTGTTCGTGCGCTGGCGCCATTCATCCGCCCGACCGATGGAGCGCAGACCAATACCACGAATAACCGCAAAGGCCAGTTCAGGATCGGTGCGCACGAAGTTGATGAAGACCATCGGATCAATCCGCAAGGCCACAACACGACCAGCCGCCCGCACCCGTGCAACCCGTGGAATATTGGCGAGCACTTCCAGCTCGCCGATCACCCCTTCGGGCCCGAGGGTCGCAACAACCATCTCATCGCCACGCACACCCCGGATCATGTCGACCATACCATCGACGACGACATAGACGCCATCGGGCTGGTCGCCGGGCTCATAGAAGCTGGTTCCGGCATCGAATTGCAGCCGTTCTGCTGTAAAGGACAGGAGCTTGAGCTGCTGGGGCTGCAGATGGGCAAAGATCGGCACCTGTGCCAGCAGCCTGATTTCGGCGCGCTGGCCATCCTCAAGCGCCAGATCGACCACCGATGTCTGGTTGCCATAGGCGGTCGCCCTATCCTGTGGCACATCACCGGCGGTATCCAGCGACTGCTCGATCAGACGACCATCCTCCAGCTTGAACAACCGGTTGAGATCATCGGTATCGACCAGCGCCTGATCGACCCAGATGATCGTAGTTTCAGGCAGCAGATGCCGTATCCGCTTTCTGATCTCATCCCGTTCAACGGCAGAGACCGCCTGCATTGCCGAACTGGCAATCAGGATTTTCGGGCGCTTGATGATGGCCCGCGCCAGTGCAATCCGCTGACGGCCCACAGCCGACAAGCGGCTGCCACCGATACCGGCCTGCACGTTGCGGATCATCAGGATGACGTCATCCTTGATGCCGAGATCGGTCAGCACCTCATCGATCAGCGCCTCGACCTTTTCCTTGGCTCCGGCAGTGCTGAACGCCACGCGACCGAACAACAGGTTGCCCTTGATGCTCAGCTTGGCGTTGTAGTCATGGGGGTAGAACTTGGCGATGGCACCTTTCAGCTCCGGCGGCAGGTTCTTGTGGAAGTAATGGCGTACATCCACCAGCTTCTGCTGCAAGGCTTCATCGATCAGGCCGATGCGGTGACGCTCAACCCGGATTTCAAAGGTCAGGCTCGCGAGCAGATTGCGGGCCTCACGATTGAGCGACGTGCGCCCCTTGGCCTGCACCTGTCGCAATATTTTGCCGAGCCGTTCCAGCGTGTCCTCGTCAACAAAGCTGAACTGCTCATAGAAGGCATGGCCGGGCGGCAGATCCTCGAACATCTCGACCAGCATTTCCGCCAGCCGCAGGCCGATGTCATCAATGGTGTCGACGAGGTCGAACTGCTTGAACACGCTGTAGCAGTAGTCATTGGTCGCCAGTCGGTCGAGCGACAGCCGCTCATCCACCGGATTGCCGAACAGGATATTCTCGGCGACGGAGGCATAGGTGTTGTACTCGTCGAACTCGAAATGCCTGACCAGATGGGACAGTTTGCGACTGGCGAGCTGCTGACGGACATGCTGGCGTGCGCCGAGAATTTGGGCGGCAAAACTCTCATGCTCATTCGGATCAATGACCAGATCGAGGCCGAAGCGGAACAGGGTCTCGGTCGCACCGACCGCGCCTATTACCTGCAGCCACCAGTTGAGCGCATCCGCCTCACCAAAGGCACCGATTGCCTGATAGTTCACCCAGTTGGTGAGGAACGGATCGGTTGAGTTACCGGCGGCCTCGGTTTCCCTGATCCACAGCTTGTGCCCTTCCTCGCTGTTCTGCGGCAGCAGGCTCGGCAATGTAGTCGCCGCTTCCGCCGGAGAGGTTTTCATGCCGAGGAAGACGTTGTCGTAAACCGTGTTGTTAAAGATGTAGCTGTCGGGACCGACATAACCGAAATTGGGGCCGAGAATGGTCTCCGGGATACTGGCAATATCCTGATCGCCAACCGTGATACGACCACTGCTCGGTTGTGTGATCCGGGTCAGCAGCTCGACAAATTGTTCCTGTGCCGTGGTGTCGTTGCCGGTGATTGCAATCGTACTGCCCGCCGGGATGCTCAGGGACATGTTGCTGAAGACAGAGGTGCCGTCGGCCCGGTTCAGGCTCAGATTGCTGATGCGGATATCGGCATCGAGTGGCTTCGGCTCGGTGCCGGGACAATATTGCAGCTGTTTGTCAAGCAGACCATCGGGCACGAACTGCTCATAAAGCTGATCGTATTTGATATTGCTGTCGGCCATGCGCTGATAATAGTTCAGCAGCTCTTTCCATGGTGCCGCGAGGTCCTTGTAGGCGGCAACGGCAGCCACCAGGGCACCGATCGACAAATCCCCCTGAATTACCAGATAACCGCCGATGGCATAGAACAGCAGCGGGGTCATCTGGCCGAGGAAGTTGTTCAGCCCCTTCATGAAGAATTTCTTCTGATAGATCTCCATGCGAATACCGAAAATCTCGCCCAGTTGCTGGGAGAAACCGGCGAGGCTGTAGCGCGCCGTACCGTTGACCCGGATATCACGGATACCGGAAATGCTCTCGCCGATGGTCTCCGAGAGCTGGCGCACCTTCAGCACCCGCTTCTTGCCGAGCAGGTTCACCTGTCGCTGCAGGCGCGGGATGATCGCAGCCTGCACCGGGATCAGTGCCGCCGCCGCAAGCCCAAGGATCGGGTCCTGCACGAACATGAAGATCAGGATGGTCAGCATGGTGCCGCCCTGAAATGCCGGCAGGGCAAGGGCGTCACCCACATAACCGGCGAGCGGTTCGGTTTCCGAGGCGACCATAGAGATCACCTCACCCTGACTGGTGCGCTGGAATTGCGGCATCGGGAACCGCAACACACGATCCAGCATCTGGAAGCGCAGACGACGCAGCATCCGCTCACCCAACACCCCTTTATAGGTGTTGATGCGCATCTTCATGAAACCGGAGGCCAGCACGAGACAGAAGAATGCGCCGCAGAGCAGCATCAGGTAGTCAACTGCATCGACCGAGAACCGGCCCCACAGGATGTCATGGGGATGTGGCTCACCGGACAGGGCATCGTTAATGATGATCTTGGGCAGCTCAAGCGTCAGGTACAACAGCGGGAACGATGCCAGCGTCAGCGCCAGCACCGCAATCTGGTCCCGCTTGGAAAAGCGCCATATGAATCTTGTCAGGGTGGGTTCCATTGCCCAACGCTACCCTTGATTGCCCATAAAAACAGAAACCATCACGGTTTCTTGCGAAACCGTGATGGTCAATATCTCTGTCAGTATTCCTGATCGCGATAATCGCATACAGGTTACTTATGCCGTTCAGGCGTTCGCTGCAATGCAGCAACTCCAAATAAATTGCCTGATTCTACAAATATCAGGCATTAGGACCGGCGAGACGGCGCACCGCTTCCGGACAGACATTGATTGTTGATGGCGCGGCATCGATAGCGGTGTCCTTGCGGAACCGCTCAGGCAACGGGTTCTCGTTTTTCGCCTCATTCATCAGCTGCAGATCACCGCGACGGCGACCGTGATCCGGAACAGCGGCCAGAGCATTGGCGATGCTCTTCTGATGCCCCCGACTGGTGCGGTCGGCCTGATACAGACCGGCATCGATGGCCTTGTCCAGAACATGGGCCGCGGGCACATTTGCCTCCCGCAGGAAGCCCTTTGGCAAAGGCATCGGACCGTCTGCGGAACCCGCATCCGGACTGACCGCCATGCTGCCCTGCTCGCGAACGGCGTGCAGAACGATGGAGCCCGGACCATCGACATTATAGGCCGGGATCGAATTGTCCCGAATGCCGAGGTCAAGCTCGCGTTCAAGCATCTGCACGCCTTTCGGCGCACGATCCTTGCCGGTTTCGGCCTGCAGCCGATCCAGAAACTCGCCAAGATTGACCAGTTTGTTATAGGGAATGTTTTGCATGGTGCTGTTTCCTCAACGTCGCTTTTTTTAATCAGCTTATGCGAGTTTTAAGCACTGCGCTGCCAAAAACTTGGGCCTGATGCTGCAGGACCCGTGCTTGCGTTGCTCGCACGCTGTTCCTGCACACGATCAACCGCATCGAGGCTGATATACAGACCAGAATGCTGTGGCATGGTGCCGACCACCTGTTTCCAGGGACCGTATTTGGCAAAATCACGGGCATAGTCCGTCGAGGACGCGAGTTGGCCGTCATACATCAGGTCAGCCGCGAGCTTCATGGTGGTCAGCAGGCGCTGACCGTCTGCGGAACCCATATTGCCACGGGTAATCTGCAGTTCATCGGCAGCACGACCACTGAAGACATTGTCCGGGGTCATGACCATTGCTGTTTCCTGCAGGGTTGCGAGGTCACGGGCAAAACCGGCCTCAGGCGTCGAACCCGCGCGGGTCTGTTTCCAGCTGACAGCTTCACTGGACATGGATTGACCGAACGCCACATCACCGGCGATGTCCATGAGGCGATCCCGCTCGGCAGCTGAGAAGTCGCCCGACACAGGGCGGATATCAACCAGTGATTTCACGATGGCATTGGCTTTCAGGTAGCTCTCGACAGACGAGGCACTGGTGCCTTCGGGCGACAGCCATACCGCCAGATGTTTCGCCTGATTGCTCTCGGTGCGCATGGTCTGGCCACTGCCGAACCGGTCGGAGAAGCGCGGCGCATCGGCGTAATCGCGCGCAACGCCCATATAACGTGCAGATCGTGGGTCCTTGAACGCCACATCGGCAAGGCGCTTTGCCTGTTCAGGCTCGCGGGCAATGAATTTTTCGATCAGGGGTTTGTCCGCTGCTTCGGCATGGCCTTGGGCAATCAGCTTGTCGGCAAGTCCGGCGACGGCTTTGGGATTGGTCATGGGGGAGTTCCTCTCTTATTTGGGCCCTTAAATCGGACCTCTATTGCGTAAAGGAGCTTTACTAACCCGAACCCGGGAAAGCCGTGAGTGTGCTGTATTCATGCCAGCATTGCAGAAACGGCAAAGACAGCGCTTGCTGCTTTGCTGCATCGCAGTATATAAGCGGGCAAGATTTCCAGACATCCCGTTACATGCATTCAGCCGGAGCCACCGTTATGGACCTGCGCAATATTGCGATCATCGCCCACGTCGACCACGGCAAAACCACCCTCGTCGACCAACTCCTGCGCCAATCAGGTGCGTTCCGCGACAACCAACAGGTTGCTGAACGCGCCATGGACAGCAATGACCTGGAGCGTGAGCGCGGCATTACCATTCTCGCCAAGGCCACTTCGGTCGAGTGGGAAAACTACCGCGTCAATATCGTGGACACCCCCGGTCACGCCGATTTCGGTGGTGAGGTCGAGCGTATCCTGTCGATGGTAGATGGTGCGATCCTGCTCGTTGATGCTGCCGAAGGCCCACTGCCACAGACCAAATTCGTGGTCGGTAAAGCACTGGCACAGGGCATCCGTCCGATTGTCGTGATCAACAAGGTCGACCGTGGCGATGCCCGTCCTGACGAAGTGCTCGACGAGGTGTTTGATCTGTTCTCCGCTCTCGACGCCGATGAAGACCAGCTCGACTTCCCTTACCTGTTCGCGTCCGGTCGTGATGGCTGGGCCGATGACAGCCTCGAAGGCCCACGGGAGAACCTCGACGCGCTGTTCAAGCTGGTGACCAAGCACGTCCCGGCACCGAATGTTGACAAGAATGCGCCTTTCGCCCTGATCGGTACCCTGATGAGCTCCGATCCATATCTGGGTCGCCTGATCACCGGTCGGGTTGCCAGCGGCGTGCTGAAGCCGAACATGGCCGTGAAGGCCCTGAGCCGTGAAGGCGCGTTGATCGAAAACGGCCGCGTTGCCAAGATCCTTGCCTTCCGCAACCTCCAGCAACAGCCGGTTGATGAAGCGGAAGCTGGTGACATCGTCACCATCGCCGGTCTGCCCAAGGCTGGTGTTGCCGACACCATCTGCGATCCATCGGTGACCGAGGCCCTTTACGCCCAGCCGATCGACCCGCCAACCATGGCCATGACCTTTGCGGTCAATGACAGCCCGCTCGCCGGTACCGAGGGTGACAAGGTCACCAGCCGGGTGATCCGTGATCGCCTGATGCGTGAGGCCGAAGGCAATGTCGCGCTCCGCGTGACCGAAACCGATCAGAAGGATGCCTTTGAAGTTGCCGGTCGTGGCGAGCTGCAACTGGCCGTCCTGATCGAGACCATGCGCCGTGAGGGTTATGAGCTGTCAATCTCCCGTCCCCGCGTCCTGTTCAAGGAAGAGGACGGCCAGCGCATGGAGCCGGTCGAGGAAGTCATCATCGATGTGGATGAAGAGCATTCCGGGACCGTGGTCCAGAAGATCTCCGAGCGTAAGGGTGAGCTGCAGGAAATGCGCCCATCCGGCGGTGGCAAGCAGCGTCTGGTCTTCCACGCGCCATCACGCGGCCTGATCGGTTATCTGTCGGAGTTCCTCTCCGATACCCGTGGCACCGGCATCATGAACCGTCTCTTCCATGAGTATCAGCCTTATAAAGGCCCGATCGGCAGCCGCCATACCGGCGTTCTCGTCTCCAACGACAATGGCGAAGCCGTTGCCTATGCCCTCTGGAACCTTGAAGATCGCGGCCCGATGCTGATCGATCCAGGCGTCAAGGTCTATGAAGGCATGATCATCGGTGAACATACCCGTGGCAACGATCTCGATGTGAACGTGCTCAAGGGCAAGAAGCTGACCAACGTCCGTGCTTCCGGTACCGATGACGCGGTCCGCCTGACCCCGCCGAAGAAGCTGAGCCTCGAAGCTGCGCTCTCCTATATCAATGATGATGAGCTGGTTGAGGTAACGCCACAGACCATTCGTCTGCGCAAACGCTATCTGGACCCGAATGTCCGCAAGCGGATGTCAAAACAGATGGCGGAAGCCGGCTGATACCGGCACCCGGCTGTCAGTCAGATCAGGCTGAGAGCGTGACGATACCGGCTGCCAGCGTGGTGCGATAATCGCGAGCGCTGGCCATCCGGTACCAGTCAGCCAGATGGCTGCCGGAGAACGGCGGCACCCGGCCCCTCGGTGCTTTCGGCAAGCTGTCTTCGCTGACGAAACCACCAAAGGGACGGGCGACATCCGTGCCTAGGTCGCGTGCTGCACCGGCGGGCTGTTGCCAGCTCACCAGCGCGTTGATGGGGAAATCACGGACATAGGATGCAATCACTGTTGCCAGTGTGCGAATGACCGAATTTTCGGTCTGTCCATGCAGGTCGTCATCGGTAGCGGCATGTGGGACCGCCCGGACCGGCATGTAATCGATATTAGCGTCATTGATCCAATCGGCGGTTTCAGCCAGCTCGGCCATCAGCGCCTGCATGCAGCCGTGATCGCCAACCGGCATGGGCGCATGGAGCACCCGCTTCACATCACCGAAGAAATCGCCGGTGAAGGCATAGACCCGGAGTTGATGCTCCCAGTCACCGCCATGAACCAGCATGTCGCCGAAATTGCGATCAGTCGCGAAGCCGTGCAGTTGCAGGACCACCGTACCGAACGGATCAACAATATTGATGAACAGGCGTACATCCTCGCCCGGCAGGTCGGCTTCACCCAGCTGGACCGCCCAATGGCCGGTTGCCGGATAGCCGCAATCATAGGCCTGACGGTAGCTCTTGTTGTTCAGGGCCATACCGGCGCTCGAACCCGTCTCGGCCCAGTCGAGGCAGCGACCGGTACCGGCGATTGCCGTGCGACCGATAACGACGTTGCTGTTGTGTAAACTCAGTTGCGGGAACAATCCCTCGACCAGTGATGCAATACCCGCCTCACCGACACCGGAAGACAGATTGGCGATAGGATTTTGTGAGAAACCGGTAATCGCGCTGGAAGCGATGTCACCTGTATCAAGAATACTCATGTAGCCCCCTGATATTCCACCCTGTTCCCGAAGATCGAATGGCCCCCTCTTGTAATTCCGAAGCCTTGTCCGATCCGACATCAGCCAGAACATGATATGCCCCGACTGCTGCTTTTGAGGTTCCGATCAAGCCCCTTATCCCTGAGCCGGAGACCCCGCGCCGATATTTTCGGGTAGAAAGCGATATCGCCATAACTCCGTATCAAATACCAACAACACCATCATCGCTTGGAATTTATCTAAAATACAAGGCTAATTTTGAGCAAACTTTGTTCAAAAATCGGGAAAACTTTTCTCAATCTTTAACGGATCGCGAGACAACCAACTGAATCAGAACAATATTTTACCTGTATACCGACCCTGAAAATTTGTCACCCCTGACCGGGCAAAAGTCAGACACCCGTATGTAAAGATTAACAAACCGCGCTTCTCGTCTTGGCGCTCACCCCGGAAAGGGCCATGATAGACACTGTTTTCGATTGACCATTCCGGGCGATTTTCAATGCGTCACAGGCTTCTGATTTTCTGCGCAATCCTTGTTGCAACATTTGCGGTCACCAGCGCATCCACGGGCCTGGCCGCGAGCGAGATCGCCACAACCCCGGTGGGTAACCTTGCCATCGGCGGTTATGATGCCGTGAGTTACCGGGCCGAGGATGGCCCGCTGCCGGGCAATCCAAAACATGTCTATTACTGGAAGGGTGCCAACTGGCAGTTTGTCACCGAGGAGAATCGCGAGGCATTTCGCGATGATCCCGAGGCATATGCGCCGGTGTATGGCGGCCATGGTGCCTGGGCGGTATCAGTTGGCGAATATCTGCGCGGCGATCCGCGGATTTTCACCATCAGCGATGACACGGTTTATCTGTTCTACAGCGAAGATACCAAGGCGAAGTGGCTGGACAATGCCAAATTCCTGAAACAGCGCGCCGACCGGGAATGGCTCAAAACCCTGCCCAAGATGCAATAAACCGTTCAGGCCGCAATCATCCCCATGCCCAGCGACACCCTTGTTACCGAACAGACCAAACGCCAGTTTGACCTCGATACCATCGTGTATAATTTCAGGCTTGGCTCCGGGCTGATCCTGTTCGCTTTTGTCCTGACCCATCTGCTCAATCACAGCCTCGGCCTGATCAGCCTCGACCTGATGGAACAGGTGCAGGACTGGCGGAAGATGGTCACCCGCCATGCGCTCGGCACGACCATCCTGTACGGTGCCCTCGCCACCCATATGTTTCTGGCACTGGCCAAGACCGCGACCCGCAACTCACTACGCCTGCCGCGCTGGGAACTGGTACAGCTGATCTTCGGCCTCGCCATTCCGATGCTGCTGATCCTGCATCTGGCCGATACCAGAGCCAGCAATTGGCTGATCAATTTCAACGACAGCTACCGCAGCGCCATCCCCGGTTATTGGCCGAAAATGACCTGGCTGCCGATTGCGCTGGTGATTGTGGTCTGGACCCATGCCTGTATGGGCCTGCATTTCTGGCTGCGGCTGAAGCGCTGGTATCGCCGCCGGTTCCTGCTGCTCTTTGCGCTGGCGATCCTGATCCCGACGCTGGCGATTGCCGGTTTTGTCACCGCCGGCAAATCGATCAGTGCTGAACGTGCTCTTAAGCAGGCAAAGCGCGCCGATGTGATCATGGAGCATATCCAGCCAGCATCGCCCCTGCTGACACTGGCCAGCTTCAACCCGGCCCAACAACCATCAGCCCTGACACCACCACCGGCCAATCAGCCGATCCTGGTCGCACAACAGAAGGGCGGCTGGTCCTACGGCAAGATCATTGAGTACGCCAAGATCGGGCAGGTGATGTTCGGCGCCTTTGCCCTGCTCGCCCTGTTCACGCCGACCGCCTTCTATCTGATCCGCCGACGCGGGCCGAAGGTTGTGGTCAATTACCCCGACAACCGGCAGGTCACCGCCCTGCGCGGCACCAGCCTGCTCGAAATCAGCCGTCAGGCGCGCATCCCGCACACCTCGGTCTGCGGTGGGCGCGGACGCTGTTCCACCTGCCGGGTACAGGTTGCCCGCTCATCCGATCCGCAACCGCCACCCAGCGAGATGGAAAACAAGCTGTTGCACAAGATCAAGGCACCGAACGGTGTCCGTCTCGCCTGTCAGCTGGAACCAGTCGGCAAGCTCTCGGTCACCCCGCTGGTCCCGGCAAACAAGGCCATGAACAGCATCGGCAAACTGAACCCGCAATCCCTCGGCATCGAGCGACCGATTGTCGTGCTGTTCGCCGATCTGCGCGGCTTCACCAGCCTGAGCGAGGACAAGCTGCCCTATGACACGGTGTTCCTGCTGAATGAGTACTTCAACCGCCAGCAACAGGCGATTTCCCGCCATGGCGGCCGGATCGACAAGTTCATGGGTGACGGGATCATGGCCCTGTTCGGTGCCGAGGACATATTTGATGCAGACAACAAACCGGCCAGCGACCTACAGACCGCCAGCAAGGGTGCCCTCAGCGCGTTGACCGATATGATTCAGACACTCGAAGATATGAACCGAGACGAACGGCTGGCGCTCGCCCATCCACTTCGGATGGCCATTGGCCTGCATGCCGGGCCCGCCGTACTCGGCGACCTCGGTGCCGGTCAGGCCCGCCGCCCCACGGCCATCGGCGATGTGGTCAATGCTGCCGCCCGGCTGGAAAGCCTCGCCAAAGAATGGGACGCACCGGTCGTGGTGTCGGTCGACGTACTGCAAGCAGCGGGCTTGGGCCTTGAAGGGTTTGAACCGGTCAGCGTTGAGGTACGCGGTAAACATAACAAGATCGACGTTGTTCGCCTCGATGACCCGGCAGCGCTATCCTTATGAGTGATCCTGACAGTTTACCGTGGTACCGCCACGCGCTGGTCTCCTTTGAACCTGTCTGGCTGGTCCCGCGCAGCCTGCTGCTGGGCACTTTTGGCGCTGTCCTGTTCCAGCTTCTCGGCCTGCCGATCCCATGGCTGACCGGGGCGCTGCTGTTCTCCGCCTGCGCTAATCTGAGTGGCATCCCCATCGGTTTTCCCAATATCTTCGGCACCGTGCTTCTGTCCCTGCTCGGCATCACCATGGGTACCGGCATCACCCCGGATGCGTTTCAGGCCATTACCCAATGGCCGGTATCCGCCATCGGCCTGATCATTACCGTGGTCTGCATCACCTATGGCGGCAGCCTGTTCTTCCAGAAGGTTGCCAAATGGGACCGGCCAACCGCCTTCATGGCCAGCCTGCCGGGCGCGATGGCCTATGTTGCAGCCCTGGTCGAGAGCACGCGGGCAGATCAGAAAAAAGTCATTATCGCCCAGGCCCTGCGGGTGTTTTTCCTCGTCTTCCTGCTGCCGCCCATTCTGCTGCTTGATCAGGGTTCGGCCATGCCGGACCGGGGCGGCGGCTATGGCTTCATGTCACTGCCGGAGATTGCCATCATCGGTCTGCTGACCATGGCGCTGGGTTGGGGCATGACCCGGCTGCGCATTCCGGCTGCCCACATCACTGCCGGGCTGATTGTCTGCGGCGCTGCCAATCTAGCCGATCTGGTCCATGGCGGGCTGCCGACGATCCTGCAGGATGCCATCTATGTCGCTTTCGGCTGTTTCATCGGCAGCCGGTTCATGGGCTCGGGCTGGCGCTCGGTTTATGAGACACTGGCCCCGGCCATTGCCTCGATCATCCTGATGTCGACTATCAGCTTTACCGCTGCCTTCCTGATCTCGCTGATGATCGATATCTCGCTCGGCGCCATCATGCTGGCCTTCGTGCCGGGTGGGCTTGAGGCGATGATTATCATCTCCCTCGCCCTTGATCTGGACCCGGTCTATGTCACTGCGCACCACCTGTTGCGTATGCTGTTGCTGATCTTCACCATGCCGCTGTTCGTCCGGTTCATGAAGCTGTGATCACCACCACCACGGGTCAGGCATCGAAAAAGGTACGCGCAACCGGCGGTTTCTGTTAATATTTCAACCATGAAATACGCGCGTGAGCTGCAGATACAGATTGACGACGTTTACGCCTGTCCGGGCAACTGCGCGGGCTGCATTCTGGTGGCGGATGAGCGGCGCACGCGAACCCCGGATATGTCCGAGCGCCTGCTGCGCCTCAGCATGAATCGGCTCGACGCCTATATCCCGACCCTCGACAACCTCGAATATATCAACCTGACCTATGGCATCGGCGACCATCTGCGGATGGATCAGGACTACCTCAAGCTGCTGCACAGCCTCGGTGCCGATCTGCTCGAGAAGCACGGCTATGACGATCCGAAGAATGCGGTGTTCTTCACTACCAGCCTGATCGGCAAGGCGGATATCCTGCTGCCGCGGCTGGAGGAGTTGGCGCATCACGACCGTCGAGTGCAGTTCTATCCCATCGCCGTGCTCGACCCGGCCAAGCTCTATAACAAAAATTTCGGCGCTGTTTACGAAGGTAATATCCTTCGCGCCAAGGAGCTGTTCGGCAAGGTTGATCTCGCGATCAACCTGAGTGCCGAGGCGATTGAGCGGATCACGCCGCAGGAACTGCATGACTTCGCCGCCGAGAACGAATTCGACGAGGTCACGATCAACTGGACGCCGACCAAGGCGAATATCGCCCATACGGCCCCCTGCATTGATGATCTCGCCGATTGGCTGATCGCCTTCAACCGGGCGGTGGTCAGTGCCGAACGGATCGGATCGAGCTTTGCCCCGGTGCTGCGCCGGTCCATCGATGCGGTGATGTGTCAGGCCGATGATGATCGGCCGACCCTGCAACAGGCGGTCAATGATGTGCTGCCGGAGACGATCCGCAAATCCATCGAGATCGACCATCTGGGCAACCTGCTGCCGAAACTGGAAGCGGTCGGTGATATCACCCATGGCGACCGGTTCGGCCTGCCGACCCTCGGCAATATCAATCAGGGCGAGATTGCCGACCTGCTCGGCACCGCCATGTCGCCGCTAAAAGCCCGCGTGATGGGCATTCACAGCCGCAGCCCGGCCTGTGTCGACTGTCCGCATCTGGCGGTCTGTGCCGTTACCGGCTTCCATGTCCAGACCCATATCCTCGGTCCCCGTGCGGGCCGTGAGACCGGCTGCCCCCATGTGGCGGCCAAGCTGATCGACCACTTCATGGATGAAGCCGTCATCGCCGACGAGTTGCGACAGGAACAGGCCTTCATCGCCCCTGCCGCACGGCGACAAACCAGCCGTGGCAACAGCGAGTGGATGACAGCATGACCAGCACCCGCGCCCCGATCATGGATGAAGATGTCACGACCGATGTGACCATCGAGATCTTCAATCACTGCGAAGGCACCTGTACCGGGTGCCTGTTGTCGGTTGCCGAACGCCGTTCCGCCATGCCGGTCATGACCCTGAGCCGGTTCAAGGATGCGACGGCAGCGGTCAAGCAATGGAGCATCGACAGCGGGCGTTTCTATCGTTGTCTGCTGACCTTTGGCGACATTCCATGGCTGCCACTGAAAACTCAGGAAAACTACTATCAGGCGATCACCGATCAGGGACTGTCCATCGGCCTGACCATGACCATGGTTGAGCAAGACAAGTTCACCCATTACCGGGAAGCGCTGGATCTGGTGACCCAGGCCGATCCCGGTGTTGTGTTTGACATCACCCTCGACCCGATCCGCATGGAACGCCAGCCGGATTATGTCGAACGGCTGCTTGTGGCCATGGACTATGCCCCGCACCTGCACCTGCAAGTGCTGTTGAGCGAGGCGGTGATCCAGCATTATGCGCCGGAGGAACTCTCCGACAGCATTGCCGCCAAGATCGGCAAGCGCCCGATCCTGCTCGGCTTCACCCCGAGCCTCGAGAATCTCGAGCGCAAGAACTACCGCTATCAGGTGTCTTCTGCCGCCGATTATGCCCGGCGGTTCTACAGCCACACCAAAACCGGGCGCAACCATCTGGCGCGGGAACTGGCGCGCTATGATTCCGTTGGCGACCATGCCGACTTTATCGGCCAGACCTTCCATATCGGCCCGGACCTCAATGTCTATCCGATTGCCTGTACTGTCTGGGGCGATGTGATCCTCGACAGCCGCAATGGCGGTCAGCCGCTCGGCAAGATCGGCGCTGATCAGCCGCTGCGCGAAATTCTGACCGGCATCGGCGCAAAGCGGCAATCGATCAAGAGCACCTCATGGATGAGCCGCGGCGATTTCGACTGCGATGACTGCACCTACCGGTCAAGCTGTGAGTTCAATGGCATCGGTGCTGCCCGCCGCCTCTACCGCGATTTCGAGAGCCGTACCGGCTCCTGCTACGGCCCACGGGAAGTGGACAGCGTAATCGCCCCGCAGGTTGCGGCGGAATAAGGGGGTAGCGTTATGAACTTCATTCCCAAGCAAGGCAACGCTGGCCATCACCCGCTCGACAATGGCGGCCCGGTTTTTGATCGTCGTGACTCAACCCTCGGTGTCATGGATGACCTGCAGGTGGCGATCCATACCTATGACGGCTGCTCGCGCGGCTGTCCCGGCTGTGTCGTCGACAAGCATTTCAAGAACCGCGCCCGTGGCGAGCCGATCATGCCGCAGGCCGACCTCGCCATCGCGCAGGCCCGGGTGTCGGAATATTACGACTGGGTACGCGCCAATCTGAACACCCGCGACGACCCCGACGCCTATTTCTCCAAGGACGGGTTTCAGGTCAATCACTACAGTTACACCATGCGTTTCGGAAACCATTCCGAGCTGCCGACCGATGACCTGATCATGATCGCCGATACACTGGCGGCGGAATACAAGGTCTGGTCCACCGCGCCGACCGAGGAAGTGCCGAAATTCGCCGATGTACGCAAGGCCGTGCCCGGACGCTATTTCCTCGAGATCATCTATGACCCGGTCGCCGATGATGCCGCATTCATCCGCGACATGATCCTCGAGATGCGCAGCCACGACATTCTCGGCTACCCGGAAGTGCTGGTGACCCAGCGTCTGCTGAACGCACTATCGCCGGAGCAGTTTGTCGATGAGTATCTGGCCCCGCTCGGTGACCTCGACGTACAGGTCCAGTTCGGGCGCTATTCACCGTCGAAGACCCGCTCCTATTCCACAACGCAGGTCGTGCCGGTTGATCAGGAAGTGGACTTCCTGACCGCCGTTGCCAAGCGCGTGGTGGATCAGAAGCTGAAGCTGCACCCGATCCCGATTGCCGAATATGCGGTGACACTGCTTGATGAATATGAAGAGCTGACGGCATGGGAGGATGGCAAGGGCGTCAACCTCGATGCCCTGCCCGATGAGCAGCCATTCAATGCCAAGCGGATCATGGAAAAGACCCGCGACATCTTCCTGACCAGCCTCTATGTGGACCACAATCTCGACCTGTTCGTCTGGTCCGAGAGCATGGGCCAGCATGTGCTGGACTGGAATTTCGGGTTCAAGGCGCTGGGCAATATCCGCGATCGGTCAATTCAGGACATCGTCACCGAACGGGGCGGTGTGGTCGATCAGATGCTTATTGAGGTCATGCGCAACCTGATGACCCATCCGAAATGCGGCCCCTGCCGGTACAAGAGCTTCTGCGCCAGCCATGCGGTGCCGTTATTCCGCAAATGGCATGATGATGATGGCAAACATTGCTATGGCTATTTGCCGGTCATCCGCGAATTCCAGCGGGATTATCGCTTCCTGCAGAACATGATCGACGGCTTCCGCGATCTGGAGTTCTGATCTTGCTAGAAGCCCGGCCCCGCCGGTGTGGATGGCTGCGGTGCCGCGGGTTTGCGACCATCGCGCCAGCGGGAAACATCGCTCGCATCAATCACCACATTCTGTTCCGGTGCTTTTGGTGGCAGCAACTGCTTGTCCATCGCCTCAAGGCGCGGTTCGAAGTGGGATATAAACCGGTCCATCAAAGCCGCCGTCACCGGATCATCCTTGGCAGACCAGTATGGGCCAGGCTCATTCAGCCCGGTAATCATCGCGGCCTCATCAATGCCGAATGCGCGATCGGCCTGTACCAGCTCGGATTTCTTGGACGCCTGTGATTCAAGCCAGGCCATCATGTAATCATCATAACCCTCGGACCGCAGTGGGCTGCCCACTGTCGGCCATGTCCTGAACGCGGCCTTCATCCCGGCACGGACCGAGCGGTCATCGGTCGCATCAAAGCCCGACGACAACGCCGCTTGCTCGAAGCTCATGGCCATCGGACCGTAATGGGCATCCTTGTAAAGGTTCGACCAGACGTGCTGATACTGGCTATCGGCCTTCGACACCTCCCACAGCACCGCCAGCGCGGTGGCATCCGCATCGGCCTCAAGCACCCGGTTCAGGCGCAGATAGGAACGGGTATCATGGGGCAGCTTCGTGCCCGGCTGGTGATATTCGGTAACCGTCGACCATCCGGCGATAGTTTGCTCGGCATGGCGGGCCTCATGGGCAATATTCTGGATCGTCTCCGCCAGATCACGGGTCTGGGTAAACAATGCCCGGTCATAGGCGAGGTAATAACCGATCGCCTGTCCCGGCTCGAGGCCGCCCAGTTGAATGTCGTTATTCTCAAGCGAATTGATCAGGCGCTGACCGCGTTTGCTCAGCGAGATAACCGAGATGGCGCGGGAAATCCGGCGATTGAACGGCTTTACCGTCTTATCAGCAGGATCGACACTTCGCAGAAAACTGATTGGCCGTGCATTGGGGCGATCAGGGTCAGATGCGTTCAGTGGTGCCGGGCCGGTAACCGGAACATCATCGTCATTTGCCACCATTATGGATGACAAATCGTGTTCCTGATCTGCTTCTGGCTGGGCGACTGACACGGTACTGCTGACGTGGCTTTTCATTCAGGATTGATCGGATCGGCACTGCATGAGCCATGCAAGCGCAACATATCAACAATGCACCAAATGAAAGAAAGCGCGCGAGGCTAAAAATCGCCGCTAGCCCAGTTATCAACAACCTTTACCAATATGCCACGGGTATTGGCGGTTTTGGGTCAGTTATCGCTGAGAGTCCGGCGCACCGCATCGGCCCAGAGCGCCCGATCCTGCTGCCGCGCATCAGCACCTAACTCCGCCTCAAAACGCCGGTCGAGTGCCCAGCTGTCGGCAAACCCCTCGGCATTCGGCCAGACCCCGACCGCCTGCCCGGCCAGCCATGCGGCACCAAGCGCCGTGGTCTCCAGCACCACCGGACGGTCGACATCGGTATCGATGAGATCGGCCAGCCGTTGCATGGTCCAGTCCGATGCCACCATGCCGCCATCGACCCGCAGTACGGGGATCGAGGCCTGCCCGGAATCCTGCGCCATGGCCTCCAGCAGATCGGCGGTCTGGTGACAAACGGAATCAAGAGCCGCCCGACACAGCTCGGCGGGGCCGGTAGCGCGAGTCAGACCGAACAGCGCGCCACGGGCATCGGCGTCCCAATGGGGTGCGCCCAGACCGGTGAAGGCCGGGACCAGATAGACATGTTGCTCGGGATCGGCCTTGGCCGCCAACTCGCCGGACTGGGACGCATCAGAAATGATGCCAAGTCCATCACGCAACCACTGCACCGCCGCCCCGGCAACAAAGATCGAGCCTTCGAGGCCATAGGCGGTCTTGCCACCGAAACGATAGGCGATGGTCGATAACAAGCGGTGCTCGGAAAACACCGGTTTGTCCCCGGTATTCATCAGGATAAAGCAGCCGGTACCATAGGTTGATTTGATCATGCCGGGCTGGAAACAGGCCTGCCCGATTGTCGCCGCCTGCTGGTCCCCGGCAACACCGCGAATAGGCAGTGCGGCACCAAACAGCGCGGTTTCACAAGTACCGAACTCACCATCGCAATCGAGCACGTCCGGCAGCATGGCGCGCGGCACCCGGAACAGGTCGAGCATGGTCTCATCCCAAGCCTGTTCGGTAATGTTGAACAGGCAGGTACGGCTCGCATTGGTAATGTCGGTCACATGGGCCTTGCCACCGGTCAGGTTCCAGATCAGCCAACTGTCCACCGTACCGAAGGCGAGTTCCCCCGCCTCTGCCCGCGCCCGTGCGCCCTCCACATGGTCGAGCACCCAGGCAATCTTGGTGGCCGAGAAATAGGGATCGAGCAACAGGCCGGTTCTGGCCGTCACATCTGCCTCATGGCCATCGGCTTTCAGCTTCTGGCAGGTCTCGGCGGTGCGACGGTCCTGCCAGACCAGCGCCCGATGGATCGGCTCACCGGTTTCACGATCCCAGATGACAACCGTTTCGCGCTGATTGGTGATCCCGACGGCGGCAATCTCGCTGCTATCGACACCGGCCTTGGCAATGGCCGTTTTGATGGTGTCGAGCGTGGTCTGCCATATCTCATCGGCATCATGCTCGACCCAACCGGATTTCGGGTAATGCTGGGTGAACTCCGCCTGCCCCACGCCAACCGGGCGATACCGGTCGTTGAAGACGATGGCACGGGACGAGGTTGTTCCCTGATCGATGGCAAGCACATGGCCGGACATTGGTTGTTTCCTCTGAGATATTTTGATTATTGCTATTCTTGTTCTTATTGAGCCGCGGCGGCCATGAAGCTCTCCAGCGCCTGCACCTGCTCGACCGAGAACTTCAGTCCCAGCTTCGAGCGACGCCACAGGATATCTTCGGCTGTCACCGCCCATTCATTGGCCATCATCCAGCGGACCTCCCGCTCGCTCAACCCATGGCCGAAATCGACACCGAGGTCGTCGAGAGCATCAGCCTTGCCCAGCACCTCACCGGCCTCTGAGCCATACTGATAGATCAGGCGGCGCACCGTTTGCGTGTCCAGAAACGGGTAACTTGCCACCAGCTTTGCCTCGGCATCGGCAATGCCCTGGGGTGGCAGCTTGCCGCCCGGCAATGTTGCGCCACCGGTCCACGGCTTACCGCGCGCGCCGAGTTTGTCCTCGATATGCTCAAGTGCAGATTCTGCCAGCTTGCGATAGGTGGTCAGTTTGCCGCCAAACACATTGAGCAGCGGCTGTTTCGCCGCCTTGTCGAGTGCCAGCACATAATCGCGCGTGGTCTCCTGCGCCTTGGCCGCACCATCCTTATAGAGTGCGCGAACACCGGCATAGGTTGAGACAATATCGGCCCGGCTCAGGGGCTGCTCGATATAGGCGTTGATGGCCTCCAGCAGATAGTCGATTTCCCCGTCCGTCGCGCGGCAGGATGCCGGATCGGTAACATCATGATCGGTGGTACCAATCAGCGTGTAGTCATGGTGGTAGGGAATGGCGAAGACAATGCGTCCATCCGGCTGCTGGAAGATGAAGGCACGGTCATGCTGGAACAGGCGTTTGACGATCAGGTGACTGCCCTGAACCAACCGCAGATTGTCCGGGTTGTTGCGACCAAAGCAATCACGCAGCACCGTATCCACCCATGGACCGGCGGCATTGACCACCATGCGGGCCGAGACGGTTTCAATCACGCCGTCAGCACGCTGCAAATCCGCAGACCAGCCGCCATCGGCGCTTTCCGTCACTTTAGCCACCGCCGTTCGGGTGTTCACCACGGCACCGCGCGCCGCCGCATCCCGGGCATTCAGGAGCGTCAGGCGGCTGTCATCAACCTGCGCATCGGAATATTCAAAACCGCGCTGAAAAATCGGCAGCAAGCCCGCACCCAGCGGCCCCTCAGCCAGATCGACCTTAGTTGTTGCAGGCAACAGCTTGCGCCCGCCGATATTGTCATAGAGGAACAGGCCGAGCCGGATCAGCCAGGCCGGGCGCATCTGTTTGTGCAATGGCAGAACAAAACGGATCGGACGGATGATATGCGGCGCCATGGCCCAGAGCCGTTCACGTTCAATCAGTGCTTCCCGCACCAACCGGAACTCATATTGCTCGAGATAGCGCAGCCCGCCATGGATCAGCTTGGTCGACCAGGCAGAGGTGGCCCCGCCGAGATCAGCTTTCTCGACCAGACAGACGCTGTAGCCCCGGCCAACCGCATCACGGGCAATACCGGCACCGTTGATCCCGCCGCCGATGATCAGAATATCGAAATCATTTTTGGTATCAGTCATAGACTTACGGGCCTACACCAGTCTGCCGCATTTGCAAACCCCGTGAATCCGGCCTTTCAGTTCAAACGCCGGTCTTATCCGCAAGCAGACTGTTCAGCACATCACCGGTGATCCGCAGATCATCCACGTCATTGCGGGCCAGCGCCATGCGCTGACGATTGAAGGCTCCGCGTATCCCGTCAAGCCGCTCAACCGCCTTGGAGACATCCTGCCACTGGTCATCGGACAGCCCGCCGCGGTCATTCAACCGGCCAATGGTATGGGCAAGGTCGACCGCCATCGGTACGTGATGGTGCAGGAAGTTGCGGGAGCGGACCACATCGCCCGGATCGACGCGGTAATCCTCTCCGATGGCAAGAAGGTCCGCGCGCATGCTGGCAATCGAGCTTTCGGCACCGTGCAATCCATGCTCCAGCGGTATGGCATCAAGGGAGTCGATCGCTGCCCCCAGCCTGCGGAAACCATCGGCCATATCGGCAATCGAGAGCATGGTGTGCTGTTGCAGGATTGATGGCGGTTCCGGTTCAAACATGGCGGTCAGACCGAGCCAGCCGACGAGACCGGCAAGACCCGCCTGCCACCAGATCATCCCGGCAAAGCCATCGGCCAGCAGCACCAACCCGGCTGCCGGAATACCAATCGCGATCTGCCGTAACCAGCCCTGCAGGGGCAGCGGCTCAAGCGACGCCAGATAGCGGGCAACATGGGCCTCGGCAGCCCGCAGGTCGTCACGGTCCTGTATCGGCTGGATCTCCGCCGTTACCTGCCGCATGTCGTCAGGTATCTGCAGTATTGTACCGCCCGCCGTCATCCTACTTTTCACGCTCCCAACCGGATTGAGGCGCGTCGGGCTGGCTAATATCGCTGGGATCGACACCGCCAATGTCCCGGTCGAGGCGCTGGGTCTCCTTGCTGTCCGGGGTCAGCAGACTTTCCTTGCGGTAATAGGCGTGCAGATCGGGTACGGAGATACCCACCAGCGCCCGCACCTCATTGACCGTCTTGTCGAAATGATCCTCGAACGGAAACTGCTCCAGTCGGGTTGCCTTGCTCGCGGCACCGGCACCGAAACCGAGTTTCAGCGCGTTAATGTCGGCATCCTCGAAGTTATAGGGCTTGGGATAGAAATGCTTGGTGGCAAAGGCGAAAAACGCCTCCTGCCAGTGTTTTAGCGCCTTGGTCGCCCCCATGGTGAAGCCGATGACGAACGCCTCGTCCTGCGCGCGCAGCCCACGGCCCAGCAGCACATGAATGGCATCATGGCGCTGCAGCGTGATGGCACCCGGCAGGGCAAATCGTGAGGACGGGTTTTCCAGCAAGCGTATCTGCCACGGGATTGAGGACGCCTCGACCTGTGGCATGCTGGACAAGACCTCACCCAATATCCGCTCGCCATTATCGAGACCGGGGTTCCAGCCCCACCATGGCAGCTTCTCAATCCCTTGCTTATGGGTTTCCTGACGGCTCATGAGCCACTCCCGATCAGGATTTCAACCCGCTGCAGACGTCGTTCATAAGCACGGCGGCTCTCGCCCTGCTGCTGTGGCAGGGGTGCCTGATCCGACATCGCGGCAACGGCAATGCGGCGTTCATCGATGCCGGACTGGACCAGCAGGTCGCGCACCGCCTCTGCCCGCGCCTCAGACTGTTCGCGCTTGGCCGCCGGGGCACCGATGGTGCCGGTATGGCCAACGACACGGACCGGCTGATCGCCACGCATCAGCGCATCATCCATCGCGGTCTGCAGCATTGATTTGCCCTGATCGGCAATCTCGTTACCATCAAACGGGATCAGCCAGCGCCGAACCTTGCGCTGCTGGTACTGGATGCCGCTGAAGCCGACATAGCCGGTAGCCAGGGCGACCAGACCGAAACCGGCACCGAAGCGCAAAATGCGGCGGCGTGAGACCGGTTCTTTCATGCGATTATTCCCCTTGAATCTGGACAGGAACCTGCCCGGATATTGTACCCATCAATTATTCAGCTGCTCGAAGCTGCTGCCATCGAAATCCGCCGCTTCGGCCACCGCAGCGGTCAGACCTTGCCGTAATGCCTCACCATTATCGGCTGAGCGATAGATAACCCGGCTCGGGTCATTCAGTGCGTGATTGCGACCAATACAGAAACCCACGGTCTGGATCACAATCGGCGTTTCGATGGTAATTCGATCCAGCATCTGCAGCATCAGCGCCTTGTCCGAGGCCGCACCATCGGTGACCAGCACGATATTGTATTCGCCATAGCCCGCCTGACGCTGTGCCTGATCCTCAAGCAATTTCATCGCCGATTGCAGGGTCAAGCCGATTGGTGTCCCGCCACCGGGGCGGATGCTATCAATCGCTGGCAGGATCACACCGGGCCGGTTGGGGCCGAGCGGGACCAGAACCTGCACCTGTTCGCCCTGAAACGAGACCAGAGAGATATAATCCTCTGGTCCGAGGCTGTTCAAAAACTCTGATACAGCAGGCCGGACAACCGAGAATTTCGGGTCAGTACCGGGCGCACAGCTGTCGTTGTCGCCCATCGAACCACTGGCATCAATCGCCAGCACATAATTCCGGCGGATACGGTTCTGATCCAGTGACGAGGGCGACAGATCCTCAACACCAACCGTACCGGCCCAACTCATCGCAGCCTTGGTTGCCTGATCCGCTGTCCGCAGTTTCGGCGTGTCGCCCGAGCCATTATTGCTTGAACTGTTTTGGCCCATTTCGGTCAGCCCGGCCATGATGCCGACCACAGCGATACCGATAATGATCGGCAACAAGCCCCCAGAGGGTCTGCGGTAACCGGATGAGCGGCGTTTGCGTCCCATAATCCAGCCCTCCCCGATCAGTTTTCAAGCAGAGTGAATTGCGACGCCTCGGCTTCAACAGCGATGAGACGGAAAACAACCCGCATGTTGGAGAGCCACTCGGCCTTGCTCGCCGGGGCCAGTGGCGTGACGCCATCGCCCGACAGCCCGGTTCTCGGATTTTTGAAGCCAAGCCCAAGCGTCTCGAACTGTGCCGGATCGAGCTGGATACCCTCGGATGAGGCATAGGTGATCAGGCTATCACGAACCGAATTGGCCCGTTCGATCGAGAGATTGAGCGCGGCGCGCACCTGACGCTGGAGGGCAACCTGCCCCACATTGCTCTGGCGGGCCTTGAGATAACCGAGCGGATCGCTGTGCCCCTCGATCACCATCACCGCACCTGCATAGGTCGAGGAGAGATCAACCACACGGCTGAAATCATCGCGGTAGACATCGACCGGGAAGTCGCGCTGGTTCGGCTGGAACCGGATTTCAAACTCGAACAGGGTGGCATCATCGAGCGTGCCCTGCGCCTGCTTGGCCGAGACCACCTGATTGACCGCCGCCGCATTGAAGCTGGGTGCCGCCCGGTCAGGCTTCACAACCCCGGATGCCAGTGCCGCAACCGACCATGACGGGACAATCTCCGATGGCAGGCTGATAGCATGTGTCTCACGGATCAGCCCCAGCCCGGCAAGCGCAGTCTGTGCCTGCCCCATGACCGCCTCGAACCGACGTGGGTTATTCGTGTCTTCATAGAAGGCGGCATTGCCTTTGACCCCGATGGTTTCGGCATCACGGTACAACAGCACCAGATCTTCCGCCGCCGCCGCATCATCGAGCAGCATCAGCGCAGATTGCCGTGCCAGCTTGCTGCCCGTGGCATTGTCGCTGAGCAGGGTATTGCGCACCTGCTCTTCCGAACGCAGCAGGGCATTGACGAATTTCGACACCACATCGGGATAGGCACGGAGGAAATCAGCGCGGACAAAATACTGATCGGCAATGATCCGGTTGGCCGAGCGGGTTGATGCCGCCAGCCTGGCATTCTTGACCACCGGGCCATAAAGCCCACCACCGGTCAGCGCCTCGGCATCCGGCAGGATGACAAAGGCTGCGTCAACGCTCTGATCCTCGACAAAGGCCTCACCCGGCGTTGATCCGGTCAGCCCGGTCAGGTCGCGGGTCCAGCGGATCGTCACATCGTCAACGGTCAGTCCGGCATCCTGCAGCAGCTTGGCCATATAATCGATATGCGGACCATCCTGCTGGATCGCGATGGTGGCACCGCGCAGGTTCTCGATCTTGCAGCACAGATCGCCGCGCACAACCAGTGCATCACCACCGGCAGACCATGAGAGCTGGGCAACCGGCACCATGGCTGTGCGTGGATCGCGCTCGGTTACATCGGTGGCCAGCGCCGCCATCCCGGTGGTCGCCCGCAGGAACGGGCTGTCGCAGTTGAGGAAGGCGCTGACCTGCTTGGCGAAGACATCTTCACGATACAGGCGGACATCCAGCCCGGCATCGTTGAACAGGGTACCGCCCTGCGTCTCCGCAGCTCCATTGGCATTGATGGCAATGGTATCAGCACCCCATGTGATCATCGGCACCGACAGGCTTTCCGGCGGGCGACAGTCACGGGCAGCGGTTTTGACCCGCTCCAGCATCGGTGCCGGGTCGACATAATCGACCGCATGGGCGCTGCTGGTGATACCGGTTATCGCAAGGGTCAGGGATAAAAACAGGCTGGCGAGACCAGCACGAAACTGCATTTTGCGCATAGCGTCCTGCAACTTATTTGGCCGCCCGTGCGGGCGGTAGAAAAACATCATTTCGTCAACATACCAGATTATTTGATTGAATACACAACCATGCCGGTGAGTGCGCCTCACCTATGGCAGGCTTACGGTGAGCGATTGACAACCTCGCGCAGGGCAAAGTTGCTCTCGATCCGCGAGACAAAGGGCAAAGCAGAGAGATGCTCGGTGTGGATACGCTCGAAATCACCGAGATCGCGGGCTGCCACCCGTAACAGGTAATCACTGCTGCCGGACAGGAGATAGCAGACAATAACCTCGGGAATATCCAGCACCGCCGCCTCAAACGCTTCCATCTGGTCCCGCCCGAGCGTCTGCAGGGACATATGCACCAGCACGGTCATCGGCAGGCCGATCAGCTCACGGTCGAGCACTGCCCGGTAACCAGCAATAACCCCGGCTTCCTCAAGCGCCTGAATACGCCGTGAACAGGCGGATGCTGATAGCCCCACCAGCTCTGCCAGCTGCACATTGCTGATCCGGGCATTGTCCTGCAATGCCGTCAGGATTTGTTGGTCAAATTGGTCCATACCGCAGCGCACCCAAAGTTAACGCATGAATAACGCGCTATTTTATAAATCACGCATGATACATGCAAATTGCTGCGCAACATACACTTGATTTGCACGGACATGGCGGCATTTTTTCAATATTCTGGCGTGCAAGCCATGTTTGATGGCCCCACTCTATATTTCTTTCAAGGAGGCAGGCATCATGCGCGTCGGATGTCCCAAGGAAATCAAGAACCACGAATACCGTGTCGGCATTACCCCGGCAGCCGCCCGCGAATATGTTCATGCGGGCCATGAGGTCCTGATCGAAACCCAGGCTGGCAGTGGCATCGGCGCCCATGATGACGACTACCGTAAAGCCGGTGCGACCGTGGTTGATACCGCCGCCGAGGTTTTTGAGCGCGCCGATATGGTGGTCAAGGTCAAGGAACCGCAGCCGACGGAATGGGCCCAACTGAAACCCGGCCAAATTCTCTATACCTATCTCCATCTTGCCGCCGACAAGGCCCAGACCGAGGGTCTGATGGCCAGCGGCTGCACCGCCATCGCCTATGAAACGGTCACCGCACCGGAAGGTGGCCTGCCCCTGCTCGCCCCGATGTCAGAGGTCGCCGGTCGTCTGTCGATCCAGTCCGCGGCCCGCTCGCTCGAAGCACCGGCAGGTGGTGAAGGCCTGCTGCTGGGTGGCGTCCCCGGTGTGGCACCGGCCAAGGTCACCGTGATCGGTGGCGGCGTTGTCGGTACCCATGCGGCCAAGATGGCAATCGGCCTCGGTGCCGATGTCACCATCCTCGACCGGTCACTGCCACGCCTGCGCCAGCTCGATGATCTGTTCGGCGGTCGTGCGCGCTGTCTTTATTCAACCGTCGAGGCCATCGCCGAAAATGTTGCCGCATCGGACGCCGTTATCGGCGCGGTGCTGATCCCAGGTGCCAGCGCGCCGAAACTCGTCACGGCAGATATGATCCGCACCATGCGCAAGGGTACAGTGGTTGTCGATGTGGCGATTGATCAGGGTGGCTGCTTTGAAACCTCCCATGCCACCACCCATGCCGACCCAACCTATCTGGTTGATGGTGTCGTTCATTATTGCGTTGCAAACATGCCCGGCGCAGTGCCGAAAACCTCAAGCCACGCGCTGAACAACGCCACCCTGCGTCATGGGGTGATGCTGGCCAATCTCGGCCTCGAGGCGCTGGTCCGTGATCCGCATTTACGCAACGGTTTGAACGTACATCGCGGCCAGATCGTCAATCAGCAGGTCGCCGACAGCCTGTCGCTCGATTTCTGCGATCCGACCACGGTATTGGCCGCCTGATTGCGGTTTCAACCATCAATCAAAAGCCCGCAAGCCATTGCGCCTGCGGGCTTTTTCTTGTTGCGGCGCACAATAGAAAGACGGGGAAAAATCCATGTTTTCCCTTGGGGTTGGTCAGTGCCTGTGACATAAATTGCGCGATCAATTTGCTTGTCGGGAATTTTATAGCAAATGGCAAACGGTCGAAACCAACGACCGCCCCCAATCCTCTAGGGAGTAAATCAATGAAGTCTTTTATCGCCGCGGCAGCCGCCGTTGCCCTCATCGCATTACCGGGCGCAGCCTCTGCTGCTGACAAGTCCGATTGGCCAGCCAGCTTCACCGTTGGCACCGCCAGCCAGGGCGGCACCTATTTCGCCTATGGCACCGGCTGGGCCAACCTCGTTGCTGAGACCATCGGCGTTCCCGGTGGTTCCGAAATCACCGGTGGCCCGGTTCAGAACCTCGGCCTCGTGCACAATGGCGACCTTGCTTTCGGCCTGACCACCATGGGTCCGGCCCGTGATGCCCTCGATGGCAAAAGCCCGCTGGCACCAGGCGTGAAAATGGACAAGGTCTGCGCCATGTTCCCGATGTACCAGACCCCGTTCTCGGTCACGGTTCTGAGCAGTTCCGGCATCACCACCATCGCCGACATTCCTGCTGGTTCAAAAATCGGTTTCGGCCCTGCCGGTTCGACCTCTGACACCTATTTCCCAGCCATGATGGAAACCCTCGGTGTTGATTTCGACCGTCGTAACGGCAGCTGGAGCGACCTTGGCGGTCAGCTTCAGGATGGTCTGATTGATGTTGTCGCCTTCGCGGCTGGCGTTCCGATCCCTGCGGTCAGCCAGCTTGAGGCACAAACCGATATCAACATCATCGAGTTCACCGAAGAAGAGCAGGCCAAAATCATGGATGCTTTCCCGGTGGCTGCCTTCACCATTCCGGCATCAACCTACAACACGCTGACCGAAGACGCGCGCGCGGTTTCCATGTGGAACTTCGCCATCGCCAACTGCGACCTGCCAGAGAGCTTTGTCTATGAAGCAACCAAGGCGGTCATGGGTCAGCACGACAAGATGATGTCGATCCACAAGGCTGCCCGGACCACTATTCCTGAGAATGCGTCCAAGAACACCTTCATTCCATGGCACCCCGGTGCTGCGAAGTGGTTCCGTGAGAATGGCCAGACCATTCCTGACGACCTCGTATACTGATCACTAAGTAAATGATCATATAATTCGGGCCGCACCATGATCTGATGGTTGCGGCCCGTTTTATGAAGCCCTTGTTTCCAGATACAAACTCACGGGCCAATATCTCTGCCGCGGCAGATCGACATAACAACGACAACAAGATTTACCCATGTCCGATAATCACGACACCCCGAACCCGGAACAGACAGCAAACCCATCGGAGGATAGCTTGCCCACCGATGCAATCGGGCAGGAAGTACCCGGCGCCGCTCAAGGTCCTGAAACCTCACCCCCTGAGGTTTTGTCCCCGGTGATCGCGGAAGGTGTCGATGATGAACCGGTCGAGAGCAACCGGCGTCTGTTTGAAGGCTGGTCCTACTGGTTGATGTTTGCACTGGCCATCGGCTATTCGACCTTTCACCTCGTTTCGCTCAATATCTATCCGCTGGAAACCTGGAGTTTCCGTATCGTCCACATCGCCGGCGCACTCATCCTCGGTTACCTGCTGTTTTCCGGTCGGGCATTTCGCATCTTCCCGGAGGGGGAAGAAACCCCGTCGCTGGTCAAACAGATCGGTTTTACCGGTTTCTTGAGCGCCCTGTTCCTGATCCCGGCCCTCTATACCCTCTATATGGTCTATGAGATGTGGCAGATTATGGCCGATGGCGCACCGCGCATTGACGCAGCGATCGAGACCAACCGCTATGGCTGGCCACTACTGGCCGCCGCTGCTGGCGGTATTATCATGTCGTGGATCCACCGCCGCCACCGAGCCACCTTCAACCTTGCCGATGTGGTGCTGGTCATCTGCAGCCTGTCGGTCGCCGCCTATCTGCTGCTGGTGTTCAACTCACAGATGCGGATGACCACAGGCACACCGTTCGCGCCGATCGGCATTTCCTTTGCCGCCGCTGCCGGTACCCTGCTGATCCTTGAACTGACCCGCCGGGTTGCCGGTCTGGCGCTGATTGTCATTGCCGCGGTTTTCGTCGGCTATGTCTATCTCGGGCCATATCTGCCGGGCTTCCTCAATTATCCCGGTCTCTCGACCCAGCGTTTCTTCAGTCAGGTCTATACCGATGCCGGTATCCTCGGCCCGACAACCGCTGTGTCCTCTACCTATATCATCCTGTTCATCATCTTTGCCGCCTTTCTGCAGGCCTCAAAGGTCGGTGATTATTTCGTCAATTTCGCCTTTGCACTCGCCGGTCGCTCCCGTGGTGGCCCGGCCAAGGTGGCGATTTTCGCGTCCGGTCTGATGGGCATGATCAACGGCACCAGCGCCGGTAATGTAGTGGCCACAGGCTCACTCACCATCCCGCTGATGAAAAAGGTCGGCTATCACCGCAAAACCGCCGGTGCTATCGAGGCCGCAGCCTCGACCGGTGGTCAGATCATGCCGCCGATCATGGGCGCAGGCGCCTTCATCATGGCCGAGATCACCGGCATTCCCTATACCGATATCGCGATTGCAGCGGTCATCCCGGCAATCCTCTATTTCGCTTCGATCTATTTCATGATCGATTTCGAGGCCGCCAAGCTGCATATGCGCGGCATGCGCGAGGATGAATTGCCGAAGCTCAAGGACATGCTCGCCCGTGTCTTCCTGTTCATCCCGATCATCATCCTGATCGTGGCCCTGTTCATGGGCTATTCGGTGATCCGTGCCGGTACACTGGCCACCGCTGCCGCCGCGGTTGTCAGTTGGCTGACCCCATACCGCATGGGGCCGAAATCCATTGCCAAAGCGCTTGATCTCGCCAGCACCATGTCGATCCAGATCATCGCGGTCTGCGCCTGTGCCGGTATCATCGTCGGGGTTATCTCGCTCACCGGTGTCGGTGCGCGTTTCTCCTCAGTCCTGCTCAACATTGCCGATGCCAATCAACTGCTGGCACTGGTCTTTGCCATGCTGATCGCGATCCTGCTCGGTATGGGCATGCCGACCACCGCCGCCTATGCCGTTGCCGCCTCGGTCGTGGCACCGGGGCTTGTGGAACTCGGCATTGAGCCACTGGTCGCCCATTTCTTCGTCTTTTACTTTGCCGTGGTCTCGGCGATCACGCCGCCGGTGGCCCTCGCCTCCTATGCGGCGGCAGGCATATCCGGGGCCGGGGCGATGGAGACATCGGTCGCCTCGTTCAAGATCGGCATCGCCGCCTTCATCGTGCCGTTCATGTTCTTCTACAACACAGCCCTGCTGATGGAAGGAACCTGGCTGCAGATTATTCAGGCCGGTGTGACTGCAGCAGTCGGCGTCTTCCTGCTCGCCTGTGCTGTGCAGGGCTGGTTCTGGGGACGGAATGCTGCATGGCCATCGCGTCTGCTGTTGCTGGTTGCGGCTCTCTGCCTGATTCAGGGCGGCATCATTACCGACGGTATCGGTATTGTGCTCACCGCTGCTGCCTTTGGTCTGCAGCGGGTCATCAAGCCGGGTGACGATATCAAACTGGCGCGTGGTGCCGATTAAGGGGCCAGTTGCGCCCCTGATCGGCCCATGGCACGAATATGTGCCATACGCAAAGCCCGGCTTGTGATAGTCTCGATTGCTGAGTAGAAGCGGATTCGTCACGCCGCAACCTTCCTTAGATCAGTCGGGATTTCCATGAGCATCCGCGTTGCGTTAACCCACCGCACAACCTATCGCTATGACAGCCCCGTCGAGCTCGGACCACAGATTGTCCGCCTCCGGCCCGCGCCCCATTGCCGAACCCCGATCCTGAGCTATTCCCAGAAGATCGAGCCGGTCGAACACTTCATCAACTGGCAGCAGGACCCGTTCGGCAACTTCATGGCGCGGCTGGTGTTTCCAGAACATACCCGGCTGTTTCAGGTGACAGTCGATCTGATCGCCCGCATGGATGCCATCAACCCGTTCGATTTCTTCCTTGAGGAAAGCGCCCATGACATCCCCTTCATCTATGATGATGGCACGCGCAAGGAACTGGCCCCCTATCTCGAGGTAACCGAGAACGGCCCGCTGCTGAAAAAGCTGGTGGCCGATGTCGATCTGACCCCGCGCAGCACCGTTGATTTCCTCGTCGACCTCAACACCATGCTGCACCAGCGGATCGGCTACATCGTGCGGATGGAACCGGGCGTTCAGACGCCGGAAGAGACCCTGACGCGTAAGAAAGGCTCCTGCCGTGACAGTGCCTGGCTGTTCGTCCAGATGCTGCGCCATCTGGGCTATGCCGCCCGCTTTGTCTCCGGCTACCTGATCCAGCTGAAGGCCGACCTCAAATCCACCGATGGTGCCGATGGTCCGGAAGCCGACTTCACCGATCTGCACGCATGGGCCGAAATCTATGTGCCGGGTGCCGGCTGGATCGGGCTTGATGCCACCTCCGGCCTGTTCGCCGGTGAGGGCCATATTCCGCTCGCCGCCACGCCAGCCCCGCAGAGCGCCGCGCCGATCAGCGGTTCCCTCAGCGGCAATGCCAAGGTCGCCTTCGACTTCGATATGCAGGTAACCCGGCTGAAGGAAACGCCGCGCATTACTCGCCCCTATTCGCGCGAAGAATGGGGCGACATTGAGGTGGCTGGCGATGCCATCGAGGCAAAGCTGCAGGCCAGCGATGTTCGCCTGACCATGGGCGGTGAGCCGACCTTTGTTGCCACCAACCACCGCGACGATGAGGAATGGAACATCGACGCGGTCGGCCCCAACAAGCGCGACTATGCCGACAAGCTGATCCGCCGCCTGCAGGCCCGCTTTGCGCCGGGTGGCCTGCTGCATCACGGACAGGGCAAATGGTATCCGGGCGAAACCCTGCCGCGCTGGGCATTCGGCCTCTACTGGCGGGGGGATGGCGCACCGCTCTGGAATGCACCTGACCTGATCGCCCCGGAAATTGTCGAGAGCGATACCACGCCCGGCATCGAAGAGGCGGAGAAGTTCACCCGTGCGCTGGCACAAGCGCTGGAGATCGAGGACGACACGGTCCAACCCGCCTATGAAGACCCGGCCGAGTTCATGTTGAAGGAATACAGCCTGGCCCCGGAGATCGATCCCGTGGATAACAACCTCGCCGATCCCGAGGCACGCGCCCGCATGTCTGCGGTCTTTGATCGTGGCCTGAACAAACCGGTCAGCTTCATCCTGCCCGCCCAGCCGATGCAGGCCAAGGCGGCAGCGGACAAATCAAAGCGGCGACGGCATTTCCGCTGGCAGAGCGAGCGCTGGAAAACCCGGCGCAAGGCACTGTTTCTGGTGCCCGGTGACAGTGCGGCCGGTTACCGCCTGCCGCTCGGCTCACTCGCCGGACGCGATGGTGACCCGCTGCAGACCATCCACCAGCTTGACCCGTTCGAGGTACGTGGTGACCTGCCTGCCCGTGGCCCACAACGGCAATCCCGGCTGGCGCAGGAGAGCAAGCTGCGCGAACAGCAGATTGATACGGTCGAAGGTAACTTCACTACCGGCTATGGCTTCAATGCCGAATTCGATGGCGATGGCCCGGCGGTCAAAACCGCGTTGGCCGTGGAGCCGCGCGACGGCAAGCTGTGCATCTTCATCCCGCCACTGCGATCAGCCGATGAATATGTCGATCTGATACAGGCAGTCGAGGAAGTCGCCAGCGACCAGCAGATGCCGGTGCAGATCGAGGGCTATGCCCCGCCCCATGACCATCGCATGAATGTCATCAAGGTCACGCCCGATCCCGGTGTCATCGAGATCAATATCCATCCGGCCACCAGCTGGCGCGAACAGGTGGAGATCACCAAAGCGCTGTATGAGGAAGCCCGGATGGCCGGGCTGGATGCCTCGAAGTTCCATATCGATGGCCGCCCAGCCGGTTCCGGTGGCGGCAATCATATCGTGGTCGGCGGTGCAACGGCGAGCGACAGCCCGTTCCTGCGCCGCCCTGATCTGCTCGCCTCGCTGGTCCGCTACTGGCAGAACCACCCGTCGCTGAGCTACCTGTTCTCCGGCTTGTTTATCGGCCCGACCAGTCAGGCACCACGCTTCGACGAGGCCCGCCATGACAGCCTGTATGAGCTGGAAATCGCACTGGCACAGGTACCGGACCCGACCAAATCCGGACAAGCCGACTGCCCGCCATGGCTGGTTGACCGCCTGTTCCGCCATCTGCTTGTCGATGTCACCGGCAATACCCACCGCTCGGAAATCTGTATCGACAAACTGTACTCGCCCGACGGCCCGACCGGTCGCCTCGGCCTTGTGGAGTTCCGCGGCTTCGAGATGCCACCACACCCGGAGATGAGCCTCGCACAACAGCTCATCATCCGTGCCCTGATCGCCCGGTTCTGGGACCAGCCCTATCACGGCAAGCTACGCCGCCATGGCACCGCATTGCATGACAAATTCATGCTGCCCTATTTCCTCTGGCAGGATTTTGAGGAAGTGCTGCAGGAAACCAGCGATGCCACCGGTGTTCATCTTGATCCCGACTGGTTCAAGGCACAGTTCGAGTTCCGGTTCCCGCGCTGCGGCACGGTACGTTATGACGGTATCGAGCTTGACCTGCGTATGGCACTGGAACCATGGCATGTGCTTGGTGAAGAAGGGGCCATCGGCGGCACCATGCGGTTTGTCGACAGCTCTCTCGACCGGTTGCAGGTCAGCGTCACCGGCGTTGCCGATGACCGTTATGCGGTGACCTGTAACGGCATCGCCCTACCCCTGCACCAGACCGGCCAGCCGGATCGTCAAATCGCCGGGGTGCGGTTCCGCTCATGGCTGCCGTCATCCTGTCTGCACCCGACCATCATGCCCCATGGCCCGCTGGTCTTTGACATTGTCGATACCTGGAACGGTCGCAGCATCGGCGGCTGTACCCATCATGCGGTGCATCCAGGCGGTCGCAATTTCGAGACACGCCCGGTCAATGAGCAGGAAGCACAGGGCCGCCGTGAAGTCCGGTTCAGCCCGACCGGCCATACCCCCGGCCCATTCCAGCCACGCTATGTACCGATCGCGCCGGAATTTCCCTACACCCTTGATCTGAGGCGGTTTTGAGCAGTTTTGACGAACTGATTATCGAAGCAGGTGTCGCTCCGGGCACTGGGATGCGCGATCATTACGATCTCGACCCGGCGCTGATATTCCTCAACCACGGCTCATATGGCGCGGTGGCGAAGCCGCTGAAGGCAGCACAGGATCGATGGCGGCTTGAGATCGACCGCAATCCCGATGGCTTCATCCGGGATCGCTGGCCGGAACTCCAGCGCGCATCCCGTACGGCGCTTGCCGCGTTTCTCGACACCGAAGCGCATCAGATCGGGCTGGTAGCCAATGCCACCTCGGGCCTGCAGGCAGCGGCCGTGGCGGCACCGCTCAAGCCCGGCCAGAAAATACTGATTACCAACCAGACCTATCCAGCGCTGACCAATATCCTGCGCCATGTCTCGGCCCTGCGTGGCACCGAGATCGTCACCATCGATCTGCCGAGCACACCGGAGAGCGGCACATATCTGCTCGACAGGCTGGAGACCTACCTCGCCGATGATGTTGGCCTGATGGTGGTGGATCACATCACCTCACCCACCGCGACCCGCTTCCCGGTTACTGATGTTATCCGCATCTGCAAGGCACAGGGCGTGCCGGTTCTGGTGGATGGTGCCCATGCGCCGGGGCATGTGCCGCTGAACCTTAGCGAGCTTGATGCCGACTGGTATGTGGGCAATGGCCATAAATGGCTGGGCGCACCGCGCGGCACTGCCTTTATCTGGAGCCATGAAAAATGGCTGGAGCGGACCGAAACCCCGGTCATCTCGCATAATTTCGGCAAGGGCTTTGAAGCCGCCTATGTCCAGTATGGCACGATTGATTACAGCGCCTGGGCCAGTATTCCCGACGCCCTCACATGGTACCGCAAGCTGGATCAGGCCGGTGCCTTCGCGCACGCCAAAACCCTAGTGGCCACGAATTACGCCGAGATTGCCGACCGGCTTGAAGCCGACCTGATAACCGATCCCGATGATCCCGGCATGATGGCGGCCATGTTGCTGCCCCGTGACTATACGGCAGACATGGCAATCCCGCTGCGGCTCGCGCTACAGCGGGATCATGGGATCGTTGCCGTGTTTATTCCCTGGCAAGGGCAGCGCCTGATCGCCCGGCTGTCCTGCTACAGCTATTCCAGCCAGAATGATCTGGATACCTATCTGTCAGCAGTCCCGGTGGCACTGCACAGCCTGAGAAGCTGAGCCTTACTCTTCGATCTCGTTGGCCGGGTCGGCTTGCAGCAGACCGTAATTGGCCTCACCGAGGCGCTCGAACAGCTCAAGCTGGGTTTCGAGGAAGTCGATATGGTTTTCCTCATCGGCGAGCAGCTTCTCGAACAGGTTCTTGGTGACGTAATCGCCCTCTTCCTCACAGGCTTCGCGTGCTTCCTTGTACAGGGCACGGGCGCTGTATTCACCCTTGAGATCGCATTCGAGGACTTCCTTGAGATTGGTGCCGATCATCAGCGGGTTGAGGGTCTGCAGGTTCGGGTGACCGCCGAGGAAGATGGTGCGTTTGATGAGGTCATCGGCATGGACCATTTCCTCAAGGCTCTCCTCGCGCTCTTTCTTGGCGAGTTTGGTGTAGCCCCAATCCTCAAGCAGGCGGTAGTGCAGCCAGTACTGGTTGACCGCCGTCAACTCGTGGCGAATTGACTGGTTGAGAAATTCGATGATGCGCTTGTTACCCTTCACGGCTGGATATCCTTCTCTCGTGATATGCGGTTGTTAGGTACAGAAATAACGACGCCAGACAAAATGTCGAGCACCAATTTAGAAATATTCTAAAAAAGGGCAAATTTTCAGAAATCAGGCCAAGATGTTGAAAATAAGAGTAATTTTCAACGGCGAAGGATAATCAGCCGGTGGCTTTGGATTGTTCAGCAACTGCAGCGGGTTGCAGGTCCTGCTCGGTCGGGCAGGCACAGCCGTTACAGGCAGCAGCGCCGGAAGTGACCGCATCCTGAATAACGCTGGTCATCAGTGGAACACACCGGGCACAGCACGGAGTCTCGCCCAGCGCCTTGAAGACGCTGCCCGCTGTCACGCGACCGGAGCCGCCGCCAGATGCCATATCCTCGGCAACCCCTTGGGCCGCACTGCGGATATCCTGACATTTGATTACGTTACAGTGACAAACGATCATAAAGAGAAAGCCGTATCCGGAACCCAGTTAGAGGACAGCATCGAAGGGAAAACCGGGCACCAGCCCATTCAAATCCCCGCCAAATCCACTGTGTTTCATACTATATCCAGTTAAACCGTGATTGCGAATGATTTTCAATCACGTTTTCGATTTTCCCCGTGATAACGCAGTCGCACCGGAAAATCACGTATAAATTGATGCGTTTTCCCGCAGCATTCGGTACCTATACAGGGCATCGAAAAAAAACCAAGAATGCCCAAGCACATAACATGACCCGTCGCACAAAAATCGTTGCCACCGTTGGCCCCGCCAGCAGTTCCGAGGAAATGCTCCGTAAACTCGCCGAAGCCGGCGTCAATGTCTTCCGCCTGAACTTCAGTCACGGCACGGCGGATGATCACCGTGAGCGCGTGAAATCCATCCGCAAGATCGAGAAGGAACTGGGGCGACCGATCTCCATCCTGCAGGATCTGCAGGGGCCGAAATTCCGCGTCGGCACCTTCGCCGATAACGGTGCCAAGCTGGAAGCCGGACAACGTTTTATCTTCACCCTCGATGATGTGGTCGGCGACACCAAACGGGTGAAGCTGCCGCATCCGGAAATCTTCCGCTCGATCATGCCCGGCAACGAGCTGATGGTTGATGACGGCAAGATGCGGTTCCGGGTTACCGGTATCACCGATGACGAAATCACGACCGAAGTCATGCTCGATGGCACGCTCCGGGATCGCAAGGGCGTAAACCTGCCCGGTGCCGATATCGATATTCTGGCTCTGACCGAAAAAGACCTCAAGGATGCCGAAACCGGCAAGGAACTTGGCGTTGACTGGGTTGCCCTGTCCTTTGTCCAGCGCCCCGATGATCTCTATGAGGCACGCAAGCGGATCGGCGACAATGTCGGCCTCTGCGCCAAGATCGAGAAGCCCGGCGCGATCCGCCATCTGGAAGAGATCGTGCGTCTGTCCGATGCCATCATGGTTGCCCGTGGTGACCTCGGTGTCGAACTGCCACCGGAAGATGTGCCCGGCTATCAGCGCGATATCATCAGCGCCTGCCGCAAGGCCGGCAAGCCGGTGATCGTCGCAACGCAGATGCTGGAGAGCATGATCCCCGCCCCGACCCCGACCCGCGCAGAAGCATCCGACGTTGCCACCGCCGTGTTCAACGGCAGTGATGCGGTCATGCTGTCGGCGGAGAGTGCCGCCGGTGACTATCCGGTCGAAGCGGTCAGCACCATGGCGCGGATCATCACTTCGACCGAGGGGTACAGCAATTACCGGTCGATCATGTCGATCGACCATCAGGACATTCACGACACCGTGCCCCATGCGGTCGCCAAATCGGCTACCGATCTGGCCGACAATATCCGCGCCCGTGCGATTGTCGTGTTCACCGCCAGCGGCACCACCGCATCACGGATTTCCCGTGAGCGCCCGATGATCGAAACCATCGCCTTCGTCCCCAACCGCGAGGTTGCCGGACGGGTTGCGATGCAATGGGGCGTGCGCCCGGTGATCGAGCCGGAGAGCTTTGACATGGAAGGGATGCAGAACGCGGTAACCAAGGAGTTGACCGAGCGCGGCATTGCCAAGCCCGGCGATCCGGTGGTGATCGTGGCAGGCTTCCCGTTCGGCGTCAGCGGTTCCACCAACCTCGTCCGCGTCCATACGGTCTAGGCTGTAACCCGCACCCTATCGCTGTGAGAAACCAAGCTCAGCCGGGAACAGATCACGGACAACCAGGCCATCACGCTCGCCGAAGGTATAGCGCAAGGACAGCCCGGCGATATATTCCGTGTAGTCGGATGCGCTCGCCCCACCGGCAAAGCCGATCAACTGCCAGCGCGGGCTGATCAGATAGGCACCCTCGACCAGCGCGGACAGCGCCAGCGCCTTGCTGTTGCTGGCGGCAAAGCTGCCGAAGCCCGGATTTTCCGGCAAGATCGGCGAGGATGCCTCGTCAAAGGTTTCATAACCGATCGAGGCCGTGCCACGGAACAGGAAGTCCTTGTACTCCGTGGTCTGGAAATTCATGTCCAGCGAGACGCGGTGAAACTCCTGCGGGCTGAAATAGCCGCCATGCCCGTAGGTGAAAAAGAACTCGTTCTCGCTATAGGTCTCGTAGCGATAGGACGGACCAATACCGAAATGCTCGAACCCGCCGAGATCGAGGTCGTATGAGATACCGGCACCGATACCGAGCCGGTCATTCTCGACGATATTCTCCCCGATGAAGGTTGAGGCCAGCGCCTCGCCGCTGACGGTCCAGCGCTCACCCAACGGCACCACTGCCTGCACCCGCGGTCCCGCCTCCACCACCCGGCCATAGGCGTCACCGGTCACCGGATCATCGATCCCGGCGAGCGAGAGCAGGCTGTCGCGCCGCGATGATGCGGCCAGACTGGCGCTCGCTCGCCAGCCGGACTTGCCGTGATAGATCACGCCGACTTCGCCGGTCGGCAGCGGGCTGACCTCACCGGTCAGCGGCGTTGTGCCAAGCTGGGCAAAGGGCTGTATCTGCGCCTCATAGGTCCAGCTGAAGCTTGGCTCCATGGCATAGAGATCGTCGGTCGGATCAAATCGTCCCATGGCCCCTACCGGCGTCGGGGTACCGACGAGATCGCCTGGGCGCGGGGTCTCGGTATCAATGATCGGCGCGCGGACAATACCGGCCACCCGGTGCCGTCCGATCGGCACGCCCAGCGCCAGTGTCGGCGCCGCGCTCAGAAAGCGGTCCTGCCCCGGCTCGCCATCGGTGTAGCGCACCGCCAAACCGGCCTGCATCCACGGATCGCCGATGCCATGCAACCCGATGGCCTCCAGCCCCTTGCCCGCCACGAGAGATGCGGTCTGCACATGATCGCGGGCCAGAGCCTGATCCCGTCCGACAATGCGCAGGGTCCGGGCAACCTCGCCCGACTGGTTGGCGGCGATACCGATAAGTTCCTCGAACTCGTCATCAGCGGCGAGGCTGAGGGCCAGCCCCTCGGCATTATCCACCGCGTCCTTGCTATCCAGCAGCTGCTCGAACCGTGAGGCCGCCGCCCGGTACTCATTGAGGTGATAGCGTGACCAGGCAGCGATCTTCATGGCCGCGTCATGAATATCCGCATCCGCCTTGCGCTGTTCCTCGGCCAGCGCATCGGCCATGTCCCGTGCCCGCGCATAATCACCGGCATCGAAAGTTTTCTGCACCTCGGACAGGCGGATAATCGCCTTCTGATCCTGTACCTGCCCCTTGAGCCCGTCATTGCCGAGGCGATCGGCGACCTCCGCCACCTCATCAATCAGGGCCAGTGCCGTTTCGATATTACCGCTCTCGATCTCCGCCTGTGCGGCGAGCAGGGTCACCTGTCCCTGCAGCGCCACCACCCGTGGCGATTGCCCGTCGAGTTGCTCCAGCACCAGCCGCGCCTGATCCAGATTGCCGCGCTTCAGGGCAATCGCGGTGGTGCCGAGATAGGCATCCTCAGCAGCGCCCCAGTCAAGCGCCCGCTCGAACCAGCGCCGGGCGGTGCCGGTATCGCCACGCTCCAGCGCCGCATAGCCGAGCCGGATTGCCGGGCCGGGCTGGGCCGCGGTCATCGCCGCCGTTCCGGCCGCACGCAGGCGACCATCGGCCAAGGCATCGGCAAAACGGCGCACCGCGAGATGCTGGCCAAGCACCGCCAGATACTCCACATCACTCTCACTACCGACCGCATATTGCCGTTCCAGTTCCAGCAACATGCTGGCGGCGGACAGTGACAGCGCATCAATCGCCTGCCCGAGTACCGGCATACGCACCGTGGCAAGCGGGCAGTCAGTGACCAGATCACGGTGATATGCAATCAGGGCGGCAGGATCATCGTCGCCGTTGTTCAACCCGACCGGCACGGGGGCGAGACAGGCCGCATCTGTCGTAAGGTCACGGGTCGCACTGATCCCGGCGGAGAGATCAGCGACCTGCACAAAGCTGTCGGTTATCGGATTGGCGTCCGCAGGCGCCTGCACCGCCGGTGCCGGGCTGCCATCGCCCTGCCCTGAGAGGACGGCAATGCCGGTCAGCGCCGCGCTGCCGATGGCAAGCAGGGTCAGCCCTGCGCGCATCGGGCGTAATCTGGCCGGTCCGGTTTTGTCAGCGTCTGGCACGCGCATGGATACAGGCAAAGCACGAAGGGTTGAACTTATCCGCTGATATTATGCCGGACAGAACAGTGCTTGCCGGAGAGATCACCAGTTGACGGGGACCGTTACGCCCCGAACTGTTGCTGCGGCGTGTCAAATTCGGGGGTTGTAGACAGGATACGGTCGAGCCTGTCTGACAAAGCCGCTCCGCAAGCTCGCAGGATCAGGCAATAAACCCCGTCGAGTCGCCTACCGAGCGGTCGCTAGAACACCGACAGATCGGTGAGTGTCGTGAACTGTTCGAGCGCTGCGGTACCGACATAGGAATTGCCCGAACGATCGAGTTCCGGCGCCCAGACGGCGAGGCTCATCCTGTCCGGCACCACGGCGACAATGCCGCCACCGACACCGCTTTTTGCCGGCAACCCGACGCGGTAGGCAAAACTGCCGACACTGTCATAGGTGCCGCAGGTCAGCATTACCGCATTGATCCGCCGCGCCTGCCGGGCGGGCATGATCGTCTCTCCCAACAGCGGCGAGAACCCGCGATTGGCGAGGGCCAGCGTGGCGGCGGCGAGGTCGGTACAGCTCATGCGGATCGCACACATCCGGCAATAGGCACGCAACACCGCATCCACATCGTGATCAATCACGTCATGGCTCTTCATGAAATGGGTCAGGGCCGCATTCACATGGGCGTGCTGCCATTCCGATTGCGCCACCTCTTCGTCGATCTCGATCGCCTGATTGCCACTCAACAGGCGCAGGTAATCGCGCATCATCATGTCCGGTGACGGCCCGGCACTCATCAGCAGATCGACCATGGCCAGCGCACCGGCATTGATGAACGGATTGCGCGGGAAGCCGCCCTCATGCTCAAGCAGGACCAGCGAGTTGAAGGGATCGCCCGATGGCTCCTTGCCCACCTTGGTCCAGACCATGTCACCGGCCCGGACGATGGCAAGCTGGAGCGCGAACAGCTTGGTGATGCTCTGGGCCGAAAACGGTTGTTCCGCCGCACCGATATGGAACGTCTCGCCCGCCACCGTATGCAGCGCCATGCCGAACTGGCGCGGCGGCACATCGGCGAGCGCCGGGATATAATCGGCAACCTTGCCGCGCCCATAGAGCGGCATAATCGCCTCCGCGATCTGTTCGAGAACGCGCTGGTAGTCAATCTGGCGGGTCATAACGGGATGGCCTTTGTTCCGGCTCTTGATCTGATTGGATACAGTCTGCTTGGGTTCCTCACCACCACGCTTAACCGCCTGCACCCCTCACGGGCAAGGACAAGAAAGTGATGTGCGTTACAGCCCTGCTATGCCTATAAGCATATCAATGACAAAAACCCCTAGGAAATGGAGCCTGACATGAGCGGCGGCGCGCTGACTGGTTTGAGAGTGATTGACTGTACCCGTGTACTCGGCGGGCCGTTCTGTACCCAATGGCTCGGCGACCACGGGGCAGAAGTCATCAAGATCGAACCACCGACCGGCGACGAGACCCGCGGCTGGGGCCCGCCATTCGAGGAAGGCTCCGCCGCCTATTTCCGCGGCGTCAACCGCTCGAAAAAAGGCATCACCCTCGACCTGTCATCTGCAGAGGGCCAGGACGCCCTGCTCAGCCTGCTGGAAACCGCCGATATCATGGTGGAGAATTTCAAGACCGGCACGCTGGAGAAATGGGGCATCGGCCATGATGTGCTCTCAGCCAAATTCCCGCAGTTGATCCATTGCCGGATTTCCGGCTTCGGGGCCGATGGCCCCTATGGCGGCCTGCCCGGCTATGACGCCATCGTACAGGCGCAAGCCGGGCTGATGAGCGTCAACGGCACGCCGGAGAGCGGCCCCTTGCGCCTCGGTATCCCGATTGTCGATATCGCCACCGGCATCTCCGCCGCCTTCGGCATCATGTCGGCGGTGTATGAGCGTACGAAATCCGGCAAGGGCCAGTTTGTCGAGGCCAGCCTCTATGACGTTGCCTGCTCCCTGCTCCACCCCCATGCGGCGAATTACTTCATGGGCGGCAAGGAGCCGTCACTGACCGGTAATGCCCATCCGAATATCGTGCCCTATGACATGTTCGAGGCCGGTGACAAACAGGTCTTTATCGGCACCGGCAACGACCGGCAGTTCCAGCGCCTGTGCAAGACCATTGGTGCCGCCGAACTGGCCGAGGACCCGCGCTTTGCCACCAATGCCACGCGCAAGGAGAACACCGATGCGCTCCGCACCCTGCTGGAAGAACAGCTGAAACAGTTCCGGGCGGAAGATATCTGCGAGAAACTGATGGCCGCAGGCGTCCCCGCCGGCCCGGTCAACGGCATCGCCGCCGTGTTCGACAACGAACACACCAAACACCGTGAAATGCTGGTCGAATTCGACAACTACCGCGGCACCGGAAACCCGGTAAAACTCAGCCGCACCCCGGCCCAAATCAACCGCAAACCACCGAAGTTTGGGGAGCATAACGATGAGATTTTGGGCAAGCCTGCACTAGCCGAGCAAACTGACTAGGCCGCTCAATCAAACACCACCGTATTGCTGCCATTGAGCATGACGCGGCCTTCGAGGTGGAGTTTTACGGCGCGGCTTAGGACGAGGGCTTCGATGTCGCGACCCTGGGCGACGAAGTCTTCGGCGGTGCCACTGTGGTCGACGCGTACGGTTTCCTGTTCGATGATCGGGCCTTCATCGAGGTCGGGCGTGACGTAATGCGCGGTCGCGCCGATCAACTTGACCCCACGAGCATGGGCCTGATGGTACGGCTTGGCACCCTTGAAGCTCGGCAGGAACGAGTGGTGAATATTAATGATCTTGCCGAACAGGCGATTTGACAGGTCATTCGACAGGATCTGCATATAGCGCGCTAGGATCACGAGATCGGCCCCGGTCTCCCGTACGAGGTCAAGCAACCTTGCCTCCTGATCCGCCTTGTTATCCTTGGTCACCGCCCAGTGGTGGAACGGCACTTCCTCATAGGCGGCGATACGGGCGGCGTCATCGTGGTTGGAGACGATGGCCGCGACCTCGGCATTCAGCCAGCCGACCCGGATCTGGTAGAGCAGATGCAGCATGGCATGGTCGAATTTCGAGACCATGATGATGACCTTCGGCTTGACCGAGCGGTCGAGCAGCCGGGTCTTCATGCCGAACCGGTCGATGATTGGCTGCAGCGCGCGCTCCACCCCAGTCCGGTCGAGGCCATCAGGCACGGTAAAGCCGATGCGCATGAAGAACCGGTTCGAGCCACGGTCCCAGAACTGGGCACTCTCGGTGATGTTACAGCCATGGGCGGCGAGTTCGGTGGTCAGGGCGGCAACGATACCGACCTGATCGTCACAGGACAGGCTGAGGACATATTCCTGGGTAGTGGTCACGGTCATTATGATCTGGCAAGCAAACAGGCGGGATGAAACAGGAGCAGGCCGGACGGCCCGCTGCCGACCCCACGGTTATGAAGCGCCGATGCCCGGACTGCAAGCATGATGCAGACCGGATATGTGCAGGCTGCGGCATCAAGGCCGCAATAAGGACTGGATAGCCACGCAAGTTTGTGTATGCTGCGCTGCATCATAACCCCCGCGCGCCCGGTCACCAGTCTTCACCCGCACCGGACTGCTGCTTTCAACACACCTGTACGATACGGAAACCGGCTTTATGCATCTTGATCGGCTCCCTCCCGGCGACAACCCGCCCGATAACGTCAATGTCATGATTGAAGTGCCCGTCCGCTCTGACCCCATCAAATACGAGATGGACAAGGACAGTGGCGCACTCTTCGTTGACCGTATCCTCGGCACCGCCATGCACTATCCGGTGAATTACGGCTTTATCCCGAATACGCTCAGCGGTGACGGCGATCCGGTCGATGTTATGGTGTTGTGCGATATTCCGATCCAGAGCGGTGCCCTGATCAAGGTACGCCCGATCGGCGTCATGATGATGACCGATGATGGTGGTGAGGACGAGAAAATCCTCGCCGTACCGGTGCGCAAGATCAGCTCGCTTTACGAGCAATTCCAGACCCATGAGGATGTGCCAGAATCCCTGCGCAAGACCATTGAGCACTTCTTCAGCCACTACAAAGACCTGGAAGAAGGCAAATGGGCCAAGGTCGATGGCTGGGGCGGACCGGAAGAGGCCAGAGGCTTCATCCTGCGCGGCATCGAACGGGTTGTGGGCAAGAAATAAGCCCGCGTCCTGATACGCCAACAGGGTATCAGGCAAGTATCAGCCGACGCTGATCATCCAGCAATAATCGCGATAGAGCGACCGGTGTTCCACCGGCGCTTTGTCGTGTCTGGCGGCGATCTCGCTGATCCGGTCAGCGAGTGCCGGTTGGGCCTTTACATGGAACAGGCCGAGCCAGCGGAACAGCACGCCCCGTGCCAGTGGCGGCATGGCGGCAAGCTGACCGAAATCAAGCACCCGCAAGCGGCCATCGGGCGACAGCACGCGCAGTGCCTGATCCACCGCCTCCTGCCATGGCGGGATCATCGACAAGCTGTAGGAAAAGAAAATCCGCTGGAAATCCGGCACGCCGCACAGTGCCTGCGGATCAAAATTCGTCGCATCGCCCTGCCTCAAGGTGATGCGATCACCCAGCCCGGCACGGTCGATATTGCTCTGCGCGCTCTCGAGCATCTCGGTGGAAATATCAAGGCCATAGAAATGCGCCTCGGGATAGCGTTTCGCCGCCTTTATCAGGTTACGCCCGGTGCCGCAGCCGACCTCGAGCACCCGCTGACCGGCAGCAGGTGCCAGCTCGGCAATCAGCCGGTCACGACCGAACAGAAAGTATTTGCGCGTCGCATCATAGATATATCGCTGGCGGCGATATATCCGGTTCATCAGCTCCGCATGGCTGCTGGCGGTGCTGCTCACGCGTTCAACTCATAAAGATGGAAGCCGCCATAGATTGCCGAGCGGTCACGGGCCGTCATCTCGCGTGAGCGGGCCTCGTGATAGGTCCAGCGCGCCAGTATCTCCGGGCTGACCCGACCGGGCAACAGGCTCGGCTCATCGGCAGTACGGAAAATGACTTTCGAGCCGGGCTTGGCGGTTCTGGTGATCTCGGCCCAGAGCTCATTAAGCTGCTGGTCGGTCATCCAGTCCTGGGCATCGAGCAGGACATAGGCATCCATGCTGCCCTCCGGCTCATCGGCGAGGCGCTGGGTAACCGATCGGTTGACCACGGTTACCCGGTCCGCACGGTTGCGCAGATCGGCGAAGTTGTGGCTCTGCAGATAGAGCGGCAGCGGACCGCCATCACCGGATGGATAGCGGCGACCGAATGCCTGCTGGGCAAAATAGTTCTCGGCGATCGGGAAGTCACAGACCAGCTTCTCCAGCCGCTGTTTCAGCACCACCGACATATCGCCGCCGCCAGCCGAGGCGAGGCTGTCATATTGCGCGGGCGGGATGCCAAGGCCGAACAGCGATGCCTTCATCGAGGTCAGGCTGCGCACCAGCTTGTGCTCAAACAGTGGGGCAAGATAGGTATCGAAATAAGTGCGCTGCTCGGCAGTATCGCGCATTTCAAGCAGCGGCTCGAGCCGCACGCCCAGCAGGCGCGCGCCGAAATGGCTGATGGCGATAAAGCGGCCCAGCAGGCCGTAGCGATAGATGTTGCGCTTGAACAGCTCGACCCGGCGGCGCATCAGCCAGTCGCGGCTGTCCCAATAGCCACGGGTATCCTCGGCCAGATGCGCGCGCAAATAACGGCGATAGAGCGCGGGATTATCCTTATCCACCGCCGCACCAAAGAAGCGGAAGAAGCACTGATAATTCGGCATATGGCGCAACCCGGCCAGCTTGAGCCGGATCAGGTGCACATGATGGTGGTTGAGATCGACCGCGATCACCTCTGCCGGGTCCGCAGTCAGATAGGACAGCACATTACAGCCGCCGGAACCGATGGCGATCATCCGGCTGCCGGGCTTCAGCTCCAGTACCGCGAGGTCAACATCCGGGTCTTCCCATATCTGCGGATAGACAAGTCCCTTGAAGGCAGCCGTGAACATCCGCTCGAGCAAACCGGCGCGGGTCCAGGGCTTGTACTGATGCACGGCCTTACGCAGACGTTGTTCCGTTGCTTCGGCGGTGGTATCAGCGGGGGCATCTGAAGAAAAAGAACTCGTGGGCTTCGGCGTGTTGCTCATGCCAGTATTCCATAATGATGGGCGTGCCGGGGCACTGCCAGCCGTGCTCCTAGATACGGCAAAACCGGGTATAAGCCAAGCGGCAGCAGCAAGCCAGAGAAGAGTAAAGCAGCAATCCCATGCGTCTCACGGTCCTGATCCTTTCGATCCTACCCCTTGTTGTCGGCCTGATCGGTCTGCTGATCGGCCCGGCGAGCCGTTTCGGCCTGATCGAACCGCGCACCGGGATCAGCCTGCTCGCGATCCTCGCCGTACCGGTCGCGCTTGCCACCCTCGGCGGGCTGGTCGCCATCGGCATTGCCACATGGCGAATGCCACAGATGCTGGGGTTGGCGATCCTCGGCACCCTGCCCGCCCTTGCCCTGACGGCTGCCTTGCTGATGATGAAACAGGCGGTGGACAGCAACCCGTTCATTCATGACATCACCACCGACGTCGAGAACCCGCCGCAGATCATCGCGGGCGCAGACAAGGTGCGGGACAATCCACCGGCATATGATCCTGATGCACCGGTTCCGGGTGCTGCCGAGGGTCAGACGCTGGCCGAGGTTCAACGCGCTGCCTTTCCCGATATTCAGCCGATAACCCTGCCAGTGGCACCGGCAGAAGCAGAAAAACTGACGCGTGATGTCATGTCGGCAATGGGTCTTGCCATTACCGATGAGCGCCGGGTCAATGACGCCATGGTGATCGAGGCAATCGACCGCTCACTCTGGTTCGGTTTCACCGATGACGTGGTTGTACGCCTTCAGGCTCTGTCAGAAACAGAGACCCGCATCGACATACGCTCGAAATCCCGGATCGGGGCCTCTGACCTCGGGGTCAATGGCAAACGGGTGCGGGAACTCAGCCAGCGGCTGAAGGCACAACATCAAGGTTCCTGATCGGTCGTCCCGGTGCCAGCGACTGCACCGCCGACATGATCCCGCGCGCATCGATACCAAAATGGCGGTAGAGATCGGCAATGGTGCCGGTCTGGCCGAAATGCTCAACACCGAGCGACCGTGACCGGTGGCCATAGACCGATCCGAGCCAGCCGAGCGTCGCCGGGTGACCATCCAGAACCGTGACCATGGCAGCATGGTTCGGCACCTGATCGAGCAGACGCTCAACATGGCTGATCGCATGAATCAGGCCGCGCTCACGGGCACGCTGGGCCGCAGTCCAGCCGGCATAGAGGCGATCTGCCGAGGTAATCGCCAACAGGCCAATATCGCGCCGGTCCTCGGCCATCAGCCCCACCGCCTCGATCGCTTCCGGTGCCAGCGCGCCGGTATAGGCAATCACCGCCTGCGCATTCGGCCCCGGTTTGCGCATCCAGTAGGCACCGGCGATGATGTCATGCTCCAGCTCTGCCGTCATGGCCCGCTGCGGTTGCTCCAGTGGCCGGGTGGACAGGCGCAGATAGATTGATCCACCGGTCTGGTCGCGCAGCCATGTGCGCTCATCGGGATCACCCTCGCCATCCCGCTGCATATACTCGAAGCCGAAGCGCATGATCACCGCCAACTCGTCGAGATAGGCCGGCTCGAAGGCGGCGAGGCCATCTTGTGCCATACCAACCAGCGGCGTGCCGATGGACTGATGCGCCCCACCCTCCGGTGCCAGCGTCACGCCCGACGGCGTCGCCACCAGCATGAAGCGGGCATCCTGATAACAGGCATAATTCAGCTGATCAGCACCGCGATAGATGAAGGGATCATAGACCGTACCGACCGGCAGTAGACGCTGGCCGTGGATGCTGTGTGACAGCCCGAGCGCCGAAAGCATCAGGAACAGATTGGATTCCGCAATCCCCAGCTCGAGGTGCTGGCCCTTGGGCGAGAACGACCATTTATAGGTTGAGGGAATACGCTCGGCCTTGAAGGTGTCGTTCAATTCCTCAACCGCGAACAGCCCGCGGCGGTTGACCCAGTTGCCGAGATTGGTCGAGACCGTAACATCCGGCGATGTGGTCACGACACGGGCGGCGAACTCACTGTCCTCGCGGCCCAGATCATTGAGTATCTGGCCGAAACCGGCCTGTGTCGAGACCGGCTTTTCCTTCGGATCGGGATAGCTCAAACTGGCGGGAATACTGATTTCAGGTGCCGTATAACGCCGGGTCCCCTTGGCGAAGAACGGCGCGCTGGCGACAAAATCACCGAGCGCATCGGCACGCTCATCCATTCCGGCCCATTTGTCCCATTCCCGGCCTTCGGGTACCTGCATGGCATGTCGGAAGGCTGCCATCTGGTCCGGGGTCATCAGCCCGGCATGGTTATCCTTGTGCCCGGCGAGCGGCAGGCCAAAGCCCTTGATCGTATAGCACAGGAACAGGGTCGGTCGGTCGTGACGGCCAGCATCTTCGAATGCCTCAAGCAGCGATGGCATGTCATGGCCACCGAGATTGCCCATCAGGGCTGCCAGTTCATCATCACTGCGCTTGTCAATCAGTGCCGAAACCGCCCCCTGATCGCCGAGATCGTTCATCAGGCGCTGGCGCCATGCCTTGCCACCCTGAAAGGTCAGGGCGGAATAAAGCTGGTTCGGGCAATCCTCGATCCATTGTTTCAGGCGATCACCGCCCGGCTCGGCAAAGGCCGCCTGCTGGTTCTTGCCATGGCGCAGGATGATAACGTCCCAGCCGAAGTTGCGGAACATGGTCGCCAGCTTCTCCCACAAGCCCTCACGGACCACGCCGTCGAGGGATTGCCGGTTGTAATCAACCACCCACCAGCAGTTGCGCAGATCATGTTTCCAGCCCTCGAGCAGGGCCTCATAGATATTGCCCTCATCCATCTCGGCATCACCGATCAGGGCAACCATACGGCCCATCTCATCCGGGTTGATCCAGTCATGGGCAGCGACATAATCCTGAACCAGCGAGGAAAACAGCGTCTGTGCCACGCCGAGGCCGACCGAACCGGTGGAGAAGTCCACATCATCCACGTCCTTGGTCCGTGACGGGTAGCTCTGCGCACCCTTGTATTTGCGGAAATCCTGCAGCTTCTCGCGTGTCTGGTTGCCTGCGAGATACTGGATGGCGTGAAAGATCGGCGAGGCATGGGGTTTGACCGCGACCCGGTCCTGCGGGCGAAGCACATCGAAATACAGCGCGGTCATGATGGTGGCGAGCGAGGCGGACGACGCCTGATGCCCACCAACCTTCACGTCCATATCGGATTTTTCGCGCAGGTAATTGGCGTTGTGAATAGTCCATGATGCAAGCCACAGGGCCCGACGCTCCAGGTCAGACAGAAAATCCAGACGATGACGGCTCATGATACCTCCGAAGAACAAGGCAGGCAGTATGCCCGGTTTCAGAAGGCTTGTCGCGACAAGACAGCGGTACGCTCAGGCCGGTCATGCCTGATGCGCCAGCACGGTTTTGAACAGCTTGCGCTGCTCGACCAGCTCATCAAGCAGTTCGGCATCGTTGCGCCCGCTCAACTCGATCTCGAGACAGGTTTTCGACAGACCGGAAAACCCGAAATTGGCAGCCGACCCGGCGAGTTTGTGCGCATGGCTTTTGACGTCTTCGGTGACGCCGTGGGTTACCAGATCAGCCTCAAGCTGATTGAGGTCATGCTCGACCAGTTCCATGCTCTCACGAAACTTCTCCCTCCCCAGCACATCGAGCGCCTGCCCGAACAGATCCTTGTCAAAGGCCGATGGCGGCGCATCAATCGCCATCACCGGATCACTACCGGTCTCCATAACCGGCTGATGACTGTCGATCAGGCTGGCGATGGTGTTGAGCACACCGGCAGCGCGGAACGGCTTGGGGATGATCGCATCAAATCCGGCTTCCTGATAGACGGTCTGCTGTTCCTCAAGCGCGTTTGCCGTGATGGCGACAATCGGCATCTGCTTGTGCAGATCATTGCGGATGGCCGCCAGTGCCTTCATGCCATCCATGACCGGCATCCGGATATCGAGCAGCACGATGTCGAAACCCTGTTGTCTGACCGAATCCACCGCCTCGGCACCGTTCTGCACGGTTTTCACCCGATGCCCGTGATTGCTCAGGATCATTTTCAGGATTTCGCGGTTTTCATCGACATCATCGGCAATCAGCACCCGCTGTTCCGGCATGGCTCTGGCCTTGGTTGCCGGTTGCTCAAGAGTTGAGTTTTCAGCCTCAACCAGCGGGATCAGCACGGTAAACACGCTGCCGATACCGACCGAACTCCGGCAGGTGATCGTCCCTCCGTGCAGGTCGACCAGCGACCGGCAGATATAGAGGCCGAGGCCGGATCCATAGGCATCGGGCGTATGGGCATCGACCTGCATGAACCGTTCAAAAATCGCCTGCAATTCAGTTGCCGGTATGCCCTTGCCGGTATCACGCACGACAATCCGCAACAGTCGTTCGCCATTCCCATTCGGTTCGACATATGGCTGGGCCGTAACCGTAACGCTGCCATATTTGGTGAATTTCAGTGCATTGCCTACCAGATTGAACACAATCTGGCGGATCACCTTCGGATCGGCCTGAATTGACTGCGGCACGGTTTCATCAACGCTGCAGATCAGGGCAATACCCTTCTGGGATGCCAGAGGGCGGAAGCTCTCCACCAGATCCTCAAGGAACGGCTTGATCAGCAGCGGCACGGTATGCAGCTTGAACTCACCGCTCTCCAGCTGCGAGACGCTGATTACGTCATTGACCAGTGACAGCAGGTTTTCCCCAGCCCGGTCGATCGCCTCGGCATAGCTGCGGATGCCGGGATCATCGGTGGCGTTGAGGATCATGTCGTTCATGTTGCTGATGATATTCAGCGGGGTGCGGATATCGTGACTGACAGTCGCCAGGAACATGGTCTTGGCCGTATTGGCGGTGTCGGCCATATCCTTGGCCTTGCTGAGCGCGAGCTGCGCCTCATGCTTCTCGGTCACGTCCTGAACGATGCCGAACAGCTCGGTCACCTCATTGGCCTTGCCATTCCTGATATTCGGTTCGGCCTCGACCATTACGAAACGAACCTCTCCGCCCGGCGCCACCACCCGGAACAGCTTGCTTTCCGGCTGCTTCGTTGTGGAAACACGGCTCAGCATGGCGCGCAGCTGATCCTGATCCTCCACATGGATACGGGTAATCATTTCACCGAAATTGCTGATGAACTGACCGTGTTCCTTCACAAAGTTATCGGTATCAAAACCGAAGGTGATGATCACACCGGGCGACCAGATCACCTTGTCACTGCCAACCTTCCAGCGCCAATGAGTCAGCCTCGCAGCATTCTGCGCACGCTCGAAATGATCATTCGACAGATTGAGTGCCCGGTTCTCATCCGAGAGCCGGTCAACCGACTGGGCCCGACGGAAATTGAACAATCCGGTCATCAGAGCCAGTGCCGAGACCAGCATTACCACCGCCATGGCGACCAGCATGGCTATCCGCTGACTGTCCCACCAGAAACCAAGGGTATCGGACGAGGCATGACTTACCACCGTCAAATCATTGGCCCCAACGGTCAGATCACGAGCTTCAAACGGCTCACCTGCGCCGAGACTGCCGGCAACCAGATTGTCCCGATTGACCAGCAGGCCGATACTGCAGGTCTGACAGATATCCAACTCGTTGATATAGCTCTCGAAAAAGCTCGGCTCGAAGGCAGCGGCAACAACGCCAATCAGATTGCCTTCCTCATCAAAGGCGGGAAATGAAATCGGGAAATACCGGACACCGGTGAACCTGCCCGGTAGCAGGTCACCGACATAGAGGTCGGAAATGCCCTGCTGACGATGGATGAAGTAATATTCCCGGTCTGACACGTTCAGATCGGGGGCCGGAAAACGATCGGAATAAACGCGCATCCGACCATCACTACCGGCAATCCAGATACTGCGAATGGCAGGTCTTTCCTGCATTTGTTCACGGAATTTTTCCCACGCAGGGCGGCCTTCGGCCACTTGCTCAATGCCGTATTTCTCAATCTCGTCGGCAGTCAGTTCAAGCAACTGCCGGGCAGCATCGAAATTTGCCATCACATGCTGCTCAAGCAGACTGGCCGCTGTGCTCAATCTGGCCTTATTGGCCTCGGCATAGCTCTTGTAGTCCTGAACAAAGACATAGGATGAGACAACCGCCAGCAGCACAACGACAACAAAGCTGAGCACAAGCCCCAATATGCCGATTTTCTTGTTCATAAACGGTCCGGTTTACAAGGCTGCACTGCCGGTGACGATCACCCGGTCAAGAGGCGTCATGATAGGTAAGGCGCTCGCGGAATAACATTTTTTTCGTTTAAAAAACGCGGCGTATTTTAGCAAAATTTCACCTACCGGGTCCGAGCGATATTGTCCGAAAGGCCGGTTTTTCAAGCCTTGGCATAGACCCGTTTGAGGATATACAGGGCATAGAGACGCTTGCGATGATCGGCCCGCCCCTTAAGGTGCTGGTCCCAGAGCGTCATGACATAGTCATGGTTCAGCCAGCCATCGAGCACATGGTCGCGCTGGTTCAGCACATCACCGATGGCTGTACGCAACGGTCCACGGAGCAGGTCGGACAGAGGCGGGGCAAACCCGTGTTTCGGACGCCGGATAATCTCTTTCGGCAGCATGCCCTCAGCCAGAGAGCGCAACAGTCGCTTGCCCTTGCCGCCAGCATATTTATAGGCCGAAGGCAGCGCCAGCGCCGCCTCGGCCAGCTTGCGATCCAGAAACGGGGCCCTCAACTCCAGCGAATTATACATTGAGGCGCGGTCGGTCTTGGTCAGGATATGCCCGGTCATGTAATGCTCGAGAAACTGCCGGGAGACATCGTCGATCAGATCAACACCATCAGCGGCATCGAGCGTACGGGTGTGCAGGGCGTCGGCATCGGGGATCAGTCTGGCCAGCATTTCCGGCGGGAATGGTGACATGAAGTGATGCCACTGATCGCCCTCGGGCTGGCCGAAACCCTGGCTCATCTGCTGCAGGACAAAGCCCGGCCCCATATAGCCGCCCGATGGCGGTGCCAGGGACAAGAGCCGCCGCAAGGCCCGCCCGGCACAGGACGGCACAGCCCCGATCATCCCGGCATATTTCAGCAGCCGCATGGGCGCATAGCCGGCAAACAGCTCATCCGCCCCGTCACCGCCGATTGCCACCGTCACATGCTGGCGTGCCGCCTCACAGACCAGATAGGTCGGGATCAGCGAGGCATCGGCCATCGGCTCGTCGAGCATACCCGTTGCCTTGAGGAATACCCGCTCAACATCCTCATCGCTGAGGTCGATGACTTTGTGATCCAGCCCCAGATGCTCCGCCACCCGGACCGTATAGGGGGTTTCGTCATAACTGCCCGACGGCATGCGGATGGTATAGGCGGTAATGTCCGGCTTGTGCCGTTTGGCGTAAGCGGCAATCAGGCTGGAATCCAGCCCGCCGGACAGGAACAGTCCGAGCGGCACATCGGCAACCAGCCGTTCGGCGACCGAGCGTTCCAGCGACTGCCCGATTGCGGCGACCGCTTCCTCATAGGGTGGAACATCATCACTTGCGACCGGATACCGGCTCGGATGCCAGTAGCATTCCTGCGCGTCCAGATCATCGAGCCCCTCTTCCGCATCCCAGCGCAGCATATGGCCGGGTGCCAGCCTGCGGATACCGAGCCAGCCGGTCTCAATCCCCGGCACATATTCAAAATGCAGGAAGTCATGCAGACCGGCAATGTCCGGGCCAACCGCATCCAGCGCCGGATGCTCGAGCAGCGCCTTGATCTCCGAGGCAAAGATCAGCTGCCCCTGCCGCTCGGCGTAGTAGAGCGGCTTTTCGCCGAACCGGTCACGGACCAGCGTAATGCTGCCATCCTCGCCATCCCGGAAAGCAAAGGCGAACATACCGTCGAGGCGGTCGAGCGCGGCATCGAGGCCCCAATGACGGATGGCCTGAAACAGCACCTCGGTATCGGAAGCATCGGCGAGGTGTATGCCCTCGGCCTGCAACTGCCGGGCGACATTCTGGTAATCATAAATCTCGCCGTTGAAGATCAGGCAATCACCGCTCGCCTCATCATGGCGTGGCTGGTAGCCGCCTTCCGGCGCAATGATCGCCAGTCGCAGCCAGCCGAAGGCCATATGCGGTTCAACCCGTTCGCCGCGCATATCCGGCCCGCGATAGGCGATGCTGTCGAGCATCCGGGACAGGATGCCCGCCGCATCATCATATCGTCCGGTAAAGCCGGCAATGCCACACATGATCCAGCCTATACCCCGGCATCATCGGGCAGATTACGGGTCTCGCGGATGGCGTAAACGGTGCGGTTCTGGGACTCGAAATAGACCCGCGACATCATCTCGGCGAGCAGGCCGAGCAGGATGCACATAACGCCGAGCACGGTCAGCAGCACCATCAGCAGCGGCAAGGGCGTCTGCACGAAGCTGGTACCCATGAATTTCAGATAGATGGCCCACAACCCGACCAAACCGGTCAGGAAGAACGACAGCAGGCCAAGCTTGCCGAAGAACTGCAATGGCCGATCAAGCGCCCGGTCGAGGAAGTATAGCAGGATGGCGTCGAGCAAGACGCGCGGCACCCGGTCGATACCGTATTTTGATTGCCCGGTAGTACGCGCCCGGTGATTGACCGGCAGTTCGGTCACCCGCGCGCCGTTCCAATGGGCATGAACCGGGATGAAACGGTGCATCTCCCCATAGAGCGAGACCCGCTGCATGACGCTGCGGCGATAGGCCTTGAGCGTACAGCCATAGTCATTCAGCTGTACGCGTGTGATCCATGAGATCAGGCGGTTGGCGATACGGGACGGGATCTTGCGGCTGATGGTACGATCCTGACGATCCTTTCGCCAGCCGGAGACCACATCAAAGCCCTTGTCCAGCTCATCGACCAGCCGCGGAATATCCGCCGGATCGTTCTGGCCATCGCCATCCATCGGCACCAGCACCTCACCGCTGGCATGGCGAAAACCGGCCATGAGCGCTGCTGTCTGACCGAAATTGCGGCGGAAATGCACGACTTTGACCAGCGGATCACTGGCCGCGAGTTCATCAAGCAGATCAGCGGAGCCGTCGCTGCTGCCGTCATTCACGAAGATGATCTCATAGGCATCATCGCGCCCGACAAAAGCCTGTCTGGTTTCATCATAGAGGTCGCGTATGGCGCCAACTTCGTTATAGATAGGCACAATAATGGAGATCATGGCGGTATCGACGGTCAAACCTGATGGCAAACTTGGTGGGCAAATTCGATAGGCAAAATTCAAAGGAACAGCTTGAATTTCACACGAGCATGGCCCTTCATGCACGCCTTGGATCACAACAGCAACTATTGAAACGCGGAAAGTGAAAAGATGCTGACCTCCGCAGCACAATCGAGCCCGGACAATCAGGCCGCTTCCCCGCTTGACCGGGTACTGCCGCTGCTGCGCTGCCCGGCAACCGGCAGTGCGCTCACCCATCAGGGCGACAGGCTGGTCAGTGCGGATGAGCCCGACACGAGCTATCCGGTCCAGCCGAACGGCGTGCCGCTGTTTGCCGCCATCCCGAAGACCGAGGACAGCATCCGGCAACAAGCCCATTACGACCGGGTTGCCGCCGCCTATATTGCCAACCTGAATTACCCGCACACCATCGTCTATCAGCAGTCGCTCGATGACGCTGTGACCGAGGCGGTCGCCGACCAGCCGCTTGGCACCACACTTGAGGTCTGCTGCGGTCGCGGCGAGGCTTTCGCCCTGTTCGCCGATCAGATCGAGACCGGGATCGGTGTCGATATTTCCGCCCAGATGCTGGCCAGTGCCCGCGAGCATCATGATCCTGCCCGCTTTACCTTCCTGCAGGGCGATGCCACCAACCTGCCCGTCGCAGACAGCTCAATCGACACGGTGTTCATGCTGGGCGGCGTTCATCATGTGAATGACCGCCAGACCCTGTTCAATGAAATCGCCCGGGTGCTGAAGCCCGGCGGTCGGTTCATCTGTCGCGAGCCGCTCGATGATTTCTGGCTCTGGCGCGGTATCCGCAAGATCATCTATCGCCTGTCCCCGGCCCTCGATGACCAGACCGAGCGCCCGCTGGTGCATGAAGAAACCGTACCGCCGCTGGAACAGGCCGGCCTCACCGTCACCCATTGGAAGACCTATGGCTTCTTTGGCTTCTGCATCTTCATGAACAGCGACGTGCTGGTGTTTAACCGGCTGTTCCGCTTCATTCCCGGCATTCGCGCCATCACCCGTGCGGCGGTCAAGCTCGATGACTTAACGATCCGGGCACCGGGCATGTCGCGGGCCGGGCTGCAGCTGGTCGCGGTTGCCACCAAGCCGGTCGACAAAAAGTAACAGCTTCTCCCCGTGCGCAATTCCATCAGCAAACAACTCGGCCTGTGGCTGCCGCTCCTGCCCCTGCTCATGCTCTGGGGCTGGCACCTCATGGTGTCGTCGGATGCGCGACCTGACGTGCTCTATGCCGATGACTGGGCGGTGTTCCGCATCCCCGGCTATTCCCGCACCTTCCGGCTCGAGAATGTCTTCGGCACCCAGAATGACACCATCGCCGCCTATCAGAACCTCGTGCAGTATCTGGCCCTGCGACTGTTCGACCTGAAATTCACCACCTATATCGCCCTGCAGAACTGCTTCCTGCTCGCCTTCCTGCTGGCGGCATGGCGGGTCCTGCTCAAGGCATCGGGCAAGGCGACGTGGTGGATGTCCGGGCTGATCGTGCTGCTGCTGCTGCCATCGCTTACCGGCACCGTGCATTTCTCGGCACAGGCCATGAGCTTCGTACACCAGATGGCGATTGTGTATCTGACGCTGGCGCTCCTCTGCCTGTCGAGCGACCGGTTGGGCAAGGCGCGGCAACCGCTGGTCGGGCTGTTCCTGTTCCTGAGCGCCGTTTCCTACCTCTCCGGCGTTATGTATCTGCTGGCCGTCACCGGTACACTACTGGCCTTGATCATCCTGCGGGCCGAGCGCACCGCCCTGCCGCGCATCACCACAATCGGTGCCTGCTGGCTGCTGCTGGCAGCGGTTGCCGCAGCCTCGATCATGTTCAGCGACCGCGCATTCCAACTGGTCGAGGCCGGAACCAATCATAAGGACAACCCGCTGCTGCTGCCCAATAATGCACGGTTCTGGACCTATTACCTCATCACCATCGCCCGCGGTGTCGGGTTGAAAGCCGAACCACTGTATGGCGCTGTCGCCATGGTGCTGTTACTGGCCCCGTTACCGCTGTTGGGGTTACGCGAGTGGCCCCTGCCCGCAGCCAATGCCCGATCACTGTTCTGCCTTGCAACGCCAGTGCTTGGCGCACTGGCTGCACTGGCGATGATCACCAGCGGTCGCGCGTTGCTGGCCGGAACCGTGATGCCAAGCGTGATCAATTACGCGGCGACCCATCCCTATTACTATCTGCATGTGACCTTTGCCCTGCCCTTTGCCGCCATCGCCTGGGTATGGCTGCTCAGCGGCTATCGCCTCGCACCGGTTGGAGCCGTGGCCGTGACGGCGATAACCCTTGCCGGGTTTGTGTTCGGTCTGGAGCAACCGCTGGCGGGCCGGTTCGACTATCCCGCCATCTATCAGCGCGATACCGCCAATCTGCGGGACGGGCGCATCTGCCTCGAAAACAAGGTCCGGCTGGTCCATGACACGGATGAGCGAGTACCGGTCTTCTGCCGCATGCTGTTCCCACGGGATTTGCGCGTGCTGATCGAGCGGGCAGAGGCGGCTCGGGTCTCCGCCATCCTCAGCGTCGAGCCATCACCGTTCCCGGTCGGCGAGACGCTGGAGAAGCAGAATGCCCCCAATACGACAGAAACCGTCGGCATCATCGGACAGGATGAGCGCCATGAGGGCTATCGCCAGCTGCACGGTATCATGAACCCGGCCCCGGCAGGCAATGACATGGTCTGGCTGATCGCGACACGCGGTTCGGAAATCATCGCATCGGCTCGGCAGGGCGGCGTTGGCCTCACGCAACCGAACGGCTTTGAACTGCTGTTCACCGATGAAGGTGATGCGGATGAGGACGTGACCGTGTGGGCAATCTGGCTCAACAGCACCGGCGGTCTCGACCGGATCGGGTATATCGAGCCGTTTTCTGAACCGGCTCTGGAGCCCTAGGCTGCCTTCCGCGCCTTGACGGCCAACAGGCTGATGTAATCATCGGCCATTTGCGCCACGGTTTTGCGTGGCTTAATACCCTTGTGCAGCTTACCCCACAGGGGGGCATTGCCACCGCAATCGGCAAGCGTATCAGCCCAGGCGGAAAGATCGCCGACCGGCACATGGCGGCCATCCTTACCGTCACGCACCGCCTCTGCCATGCCACCGATATTACTACACAGTACCGGACGGCCGGCGGCAAAGGCCTCCTGAATCACCAGCGGCGCATTCTCCCACCATAGGGAGGGCACCAACACCCATGCAGCCCGATCCATGGCCCGCGACACATCCAGTTGCTCATAGCGCCCGTGCAAACGGATGGCACCCTTGCTCTCCCGTGCCAGCGCCTTGATCTCTTCCTGCACTGTATCCGGCTGGTACAGGGCATCACCCCAGATATCGAGCTCCAGCGGCAGGCCGCTCCTTTCACAAGCCATATTGAAGGCCCGCATGGCCAGCAACGTACCCTTGCTCGGTCGCAGATTGCCAATCAGGGCAAAGCGATGCGGGTCTGGTTGCGATGACACATCCGGCACGGTCACCGGCCAGCCATGGTTGATCAGTGTTATCTGCTGCTTTGGCACCCCCCAGTTGATGAACTGCTCCATCAGGAAGCGGCTCGGCGCGACGATCCGGTCCACCATAGTCAGATGCTGGAGAACATTGAGACGCTTGGCCTGTGCCTGTGCCACCGGCAGTGCCGGAATGCAGCGACAGATATCGCCGCGCATATGGGCACAGGGACGCCCCTTTTCATCCTGCAGCAAACCGTCATTGGCACAAATGAAGTAATAATCATGCAGGGTCAGGATAATTTTGACGTCAGGCAGCTTGCGGCGCAGGAAGCCGAGCAGCTCAACACCCCAATGATTGAGATGATGGATGTGAATATGGGTCGGGCGCAGCTCATCCAAAAGCCATGAGACATCGAACAGGAACGGCTCCAGTGAATCACGGGTCTGCATTATCGGATCAAAATTGCCATGCCGGAACAGATAGACATCATCATATCCCGGCAGTGCCGATACCGTTGTCCCGGCCAGCCCGGCAGAGAGACCGGGGTCCTGTGCCGCCAGCAACCATGACGCCTCGACATCATCGCGAGCACCATAGGCAGCATGGAGCGCCTCGGCGATATACTCGGTTCCGCCGGGATGGTTGCTGGAGTGGTTATGGACAATGGTCAGGATGCGCATCGGTCAATCACTTCCTGCCCGAACCGGCATCAGGTTTATCGAACAGCGGCTCTATACCAGCCTCCCCGAACCACCGGGTCTGGTGCAGCCACTGGTTATATTCCTCCGCCAGCGTGAAATTATGCAGATCGTGCTGGCCGATCGACTGCCGCTCGAAATGATACAGCACGGCCTTGGGTTCATAGGCGAGGTCATACCCGGCCTGACGCAGCCGGAGGCACAGATCGGTATCCTCGAAATCCCCCACCACATAATCGGTCGAGATACCGCCAACCGCCTCATAGGCCCGCCGGTCGAGCAACAGACAGGCACCGGTCAGGGCATCCGCTTTGCCAGCCTTGTTGGCGGCCGGATAATCACGGGCATAGCCCTTGTACAGGGTGCGGTTATAAAGCCGTCCGCGGTGATCGCGGAAGAAGCCCAGCCTGGCATGTTGCAGTGTCCCGTTGGCGAACAGCAGTTTCGGCCCCACCGCAGCGACCTTGCGGGATTTTAGTTTTTTCAGCAGCAGCGCCAGCCAGCCATGCTGTTCCGGCATCACGTCCGAGTTCAGGTGCAGGATCGTTGGTGCCTTTGAATGATCGACACCGGTAGTGATGGCAGGCGCATAGCCGTAATTATCGTCATGACAGACGAACCGGGCGTTGAGACCATAGATGGCGGTCAGAATTTCCAGTGTGGCAAAGACATGATCCTGACTGTCGGGATCATCGCCAACAAAGACGATCTCGTCATTGGCCAGATCGGGATCAATGGCCAGTGCCGTTGCCAGCGGCTTCAGGAATGACAGGTTCTTGTAGAGCGGGACAATGATCGAACAGCGTGGTTTTTCAGGCATCTGCCCGAACTCATGCACGGCGCGCACCCGGACATTGTCAACAACGCCTCGATGTGCCGAGCGGATGGCCGGGGCAAGACTGGTCGCGATCAGATCATGACTGATCTGCTGTGTTTTTTTCGGCAGGGCCAGTATCAGATCGCGTGCCTTGCGGTCATTGGCAACATGGCTGGAAACCTTGATTGCAACCTCGCCGCCACCGTGGATACGGAGCAGGAACTGCTCGTTCATAAAGGGCAGGCAGGTCGGCGGGGTTTTGAAACAGATCACAAATCCGTCGCGGTCCGAGAATTTCGTGTCATCTGAACCCTTCGCCCCGTGATGCGCCAATGGCTGTCGTTTGCTCCACAGCGATTGCGGTTTGCCAAAAGCATCAATCCACGACAAGTCCTCGATGCTGTCGCCATGATCATGGCACCAGCCGAACAGGATCATGGCACCATCGGCGAGGCGTACCAGCCGCGAGATAAGAAAAGCACCATCGACAAGATTGACCAGCGTGTTGTTGATGATCTCACGCTGTTGCCGCAGGCCGCTCAGAACAGCGCCGAGACCGGATATGCCCTCGACATGATCAACCAGGTGATGGCCAAGGAAGCGGACAAGCGCCGTTTTCTCCCCTTGGGCTGCAGCAACGATTTCAGGCAGGTCAGCAAGTGGCCGCACCGGTGCCCGCCCCACCGTCATGGTAATCGCCCCATGGGATGACCAGAACAGTATATTGCTGCGGCCAAGCATCTCCATGGGGACATCGAGAACGATCAGGGCATCCCGTCCGTTATTCAGCAAAAGCGGTTTCCGGGTGATGCGCTGATAGCCATCCGCGCCATTGGTTATCTGCCCGGCATCGATGACCGGCAACGCTGCCTGCCCCTTCAGGCGACAGAGCACAGCGCCATCCCCGAGCGGCATGATCCAGTCAACCGCCACCGATTGGCGCACACAGCGCTGGCCCAGCGCCTGCGCGAATTCGGCCACCGGGGCGGAATTGCTGCCTTTAAGATAAAGGCACAGGCCATCAATGATCTTGCGGGTCAGCCGGAGCGGGTCGGTAGAAGCAGCGACAAACTGCCAGATATCGTCAGGGCTTGCCGTCTGACACACCGCATCGACCCCGAGTACGCCATCAAAAATCACACCGCTTGTCGCATGGTTGACGACCAGCGCATCACCATCCGCGCAGTCGGCACGAAACAGGAAAAGCGCCGCATGCCGCCGGTCGCGTGTGGTGAGACGCAACAGGCTGACCGGCTGTTCGAGACGGGTTTTATTGACCGTGATGGTGATCTGCCCCACCGGCAATGGATCATCGGTCGGCACCAGCAGAATGCGAAAATCGCCGAGCTGGAATAAACCGGCCCGGCGATCGCTATTGGTCATGTCTGTTTCTGAACGCACCGTTTCAGAGAGAAACGCCAGGCCATTACCCATCGGGATGATATCCTGGCGTTACGGCAATCAGACGATCTGGATGATGGTGCTGATATCGGCGATCACGTCATCGGCCTCAAGACCGGTGAAGGTGATCTGGTTGCCGGCACCGAGGTCGAGAACCGCATTGCCGTCACCATCCGCACTCACACGGGACGCGAGATCGGCAGCAGAAGAAACCGTCAGGCCGTTGACATTGGCAGAAATCTGCAGAACGTCCGTGCCGGTTTCAAAGCCGACAATCACATCGGAACCGCCGTTATTGGTGACGATATAGGTGTCAGCACCCTTGTTACCGAACAGGGCATCATTACCGAGACCGCCAACCAGCGTATCCTCATCCTGACCGCCATAGAGGAAGTCATCCCCCTGACCGCCATAGAGCGCGTCATTCTGCTGGTTACCGTAGAGAACGTCGGTACCGGTATTGCCGTAGAGCGCATCCTGATCACGGTTGCCGAACAGAGCATCATTCTCGGCACCGCCGAAGACGGTGTCATCGCCCTGACCGCCATAGAACAGATCATCACCGGCGTCAGAGCCCATGGAGTCTGCACCCTGGTTGCCATAGATGACATCTTCACCATCACCGCCATACATTAAGTCGTCGCCATCACCGCCACGAACGTAATCATCACCGACACCGCCGGTAACGTTATCATTGCCCGAACCTGCCAGAATACTGTCGGACCCATCACCGCCGGTAATATTAGCACTACCGGAACCGGTCGCCACGACAGTCTTGCCACTACTGCCGGAAAGCACAATATTGTACGTCTCGCCACTGTTGGTGCCAAATGTTACCGTCGGGGTGGTGTCAGTAACCGTTGTGGTAGTACCAGAGGTTACGGTCACTTTTGTGAATGATGAGTCAGAAACTCCAATCGAATCCAGAAAACTACTGATTACGTTACCTTCTTCGCCAGTAATCGTGGAGCCACTTGCTGTTGGATCAAAAAGACCACCCGAAACCGTCGCCATAATATATATTACCCTTACCCTGAACAGCGCTGCGCATATCGCGCCCGCGATATTCCATTAAATTTCAATGTTTTTGCAGCGCCTAACGATGATGGATGCATCATCCCCCAAAAAACACGATTCGTTTCTATCAAAACCAGCAAAATCGTACAACAAAAAAGCGGCTTAACAGCATTGTTTATACGCCCGCCGCTGGAGAAACAGACAAGCCGTCCAACCAGAAAAAACACATAACATGCTATGCAAACAGCAGCTTATGAGGGTGTCGATACGGCCTTGATCTCGAGGAAATCCTCAAGCCCGTAGACACCGCCCTCACGACCGACGCCGGACATTTTATAGCCACCGAACGGGCTGCCATAGCCGGTGTCACTGCCATTGATATGGACCATACCGGCCCGCAGGCGTCGTGCCACCCGCTGCGCCTTCTCCGGATCACCGCACTGGATATAGGCTGCGAGACCATAGGGCGTGTCATTGGCGATGCGAACCGCATCTTCCTCATCATCGAACGGGATCATGGCCAGCACCGGGCCGAACACTTCCTCGCGCGCAATCCGCATATCGTTGCTGACATTGCTGAAGATAGTCGGCTTGACGAAATAACCCTTGTCGAAGCCATCGGGCCTGCCGGGGCCGCCCGCCAGCAAGGTCGCGCCATCCTCCTCGACCGCTGCCTTGATCAGGGTCTGGACCCGGTCGAATTGCAGGGCGCTGACCAACGGCCCGATATGACGCCCCTCCTCCGCCGGATTACCGACAGTGGTTGCGGCTGCCGTTTCCCTGGCGATCTCCACCGCACGGTCATAGACCGAGCGTTCGACCAGCATCCGGGTCGGCGCATTGCAGGACTGGCCGGTATTCTGGAAGCAATGGCGCACGCCACGGGTCACCGCCTTGTCCAGATCGCTGTCGGCAAAGACGATATTCGGCGACTTGCCGCCCAGCTCGAGGGTTACCCGCTTAACCGTCTCCGCGGCATCCCGGCTGACCGCCGTACCGGCACGGGTCGAGCCGGTGAACGACATCATGGCAATATCCGCGTGCTTCGACATGGCTGAGCCGACCACCGGCCCCTCACCATGGACGAGGTTGAAGACACCGGGCGGCACCCCGGCCTCATGCAGCACCTCGGCATAAAGAATGGCGTTGAGCGGGGTAACCTCGCTCGGTTTCAGCACCACGGTACAGCCCGCCGCAATCGCCGGGAGTACCTTGAGCGCGATCTGGTTGATCGGCCAGTTCCATGGCGTGATCAGTCCGCAGACGCCGATCGGCTCATGCAGGATCAGGTCACCGGCAGCAGACGTGCTCTCAAAGTCAAAAGTCTTCAGTGTCTCGATAAACGCCTTGAGATGACCGATGCCGACAGCCGCCTGCGCATTGGTCGACAGGGTGATCGGCGCGCCCAGTTCTGATGTGATCGTCGCGGCAAAATCATCGTAACGCGCCTCATAGGCCGCCAGAATACGCTCCAGCAACTCAACGCGCTCTTCCCGCGAGGTGGTGGAAAATGTCTCGAAGGCAGCCTTGGCGGCAGCAACGGCGCGGTCCACATCCTCAGCGGAACCGAGGGCGATGGTGGCGACCACTTCCTCGGTCGCCGGATTGATCACGTCAGCGGTCCCGTTACCGGCAGGGGCAACCCATTCACCGTTGATATAGAATTCCTGCAGATGCCCGACCGTGGTGCCCATTGCTGTCTGTCCTCGCCTGATATTCATTGATTTCTGTTGCGCCGCATTCGGCCTATCACCGCCATAGCACAAGCCCGCGATGATGACACGGCCTGAATGGCGAACCTTTCTGTAGTCCACTGCGTTATATGGGTATTATCAGTTCACAATTCCATTTCAGACCTCACCCGAATGACCAGACTTGCCGCCTTGATCAACACCGCATCCGGTTCCGCCCCTGCCGATGCGGCAGACCAGCTGATTGCCGCCATTGAAGAGGCGGGCATTGCTGATACTGCCCTGTCGCCCGAGCATGTGTTTACTGTGCCCGATCTGCCGATTGAGGATGCACTCGAACAGCTCGCCGCCACGGATGCCGAGATCGTTATCATCTGGAGCGGAGACGGCACGCTTGCTGCCTGCTTTGATTATGAAGACCTTCAGGGCAAAACCTTTCTGCCCCTGCCCGGCGGCACCATGAATATGCTGCACCGGCAGGTGCACAACCGGAATGCGGATGATCCGGCCCCGCACTGGCGGGAATGCCTCAAAACCTGCCTTGCCGATCGCCATGAAATAACCATTCCCGGTGGTCATATCGCCGGGCGCGGTTTCTACGTTGCGGCCGGGATCGGCAAGCTGGTCAATCTCGCCAAATCACGGGAAGCAATTCGCGACGGCGAGCTGGCAACAGCGGTCAGCGAGTTGATCAACTCCGATGCCTTCGACATGAACGCTTCCTTTGCCTATGAGATCGAACCGCTGGCGTCGGGCGATCCGCCGATCACCGGCCATGCCCACGCCATCGGTGCCCTGCATGTGGATGATGAACCGGGCGTGTTTGAGTTCGGCATCTATGAACAGGGATCGACACTGGACCTTCTCGATCTCGGCATTAAACTGTTAACCGGCAAATGGCGGGAAGCTGAAGGCATCACGGTCGCTAGGGGACGGGTGATGAACATCACACCGGATGAGGATGATACCGTGCCGTTCATGTGTGATGGCGAGCTGAGCGATCCCCATGGCGATGTCTTCACCATTGCCGCCATCGACCACCCGGTAAGAGTACTGACTGCGCGCCCGAAAACAGACTGACATGCCCCGTTTCGTACAGATTTCAGACATTCACTTTGGCGCTGCCAATCCCAAGGTGCTGCAATCGGTAACCGAGCGGATAAAGGAACTGGCACCGGATGCGCTGCTGGTTTGCGGCGACCTGACCCAGCGCGGGCGCAAGACCGAATTTCATGCGGCGCAGAACTGGCTCGAACAGTTCGCCATGCCGATGATCGTGGTGCCCGGCAATCATGACACGCCATGGGCCAATGCCTATGCCCGCACGATCCAGCCGTTTCGCCGGTTCAAGCGCAATTTCGAAAAGGTCCGCGAGACCATCACTGTCGATGGCATCACCGTGGTCGGGATCAATACCGCCCGTGGCTGGCAGTTGCGCCGGAACTGGGCTGAAGGATCGGTTGATCTGAAGGAACTGGATCTGGCGCTAAACCATTCGCCGCCGCCCGCCATTCTGGTGTGCCACCACCCGCTGCTGCCGTTCACCGACATCCCCATGCCGACACGCACCGCCCGCGGACAGGCGGCCAGCCGACGGGTTGCGGCGAGCAAGGTCGGGCTGGTCCTGACCGGGCATGTCCATGTCCCGACCGTGGCCCGGATCGACTATGATGTCGGCAGCTATATCGCGGCCGGGTCCGGTACGGTCTCAACCCGCCTGCGCAACCATCCGCCGCATTTCAACCTGATCGAGATGACCGGCGACGGCACACCGCGCATCACCGGCCAGATACTCCATGACACCGACTGGCAAACCTCAGAGTTCACCTGCTGAGGTCCATTCCAGATTGCCCTTGTAGCGGGCAACCATCGATCCGTTATCATCAAGGACAAACAGATGCAGCCATTTGTTATCAAACAGCTGGCGCACTGTTTCATGTTTTGCGAGTATTGCCGTTACAGCATCACGTGGCGCGGTAACACAGACCATCAGGCGTCTTGGTTCATGATTGTAGGCACTGCCGTCATGTACCGATTGCCAAGACAGCCCTGTCCGCATACGCCCACCATTGCCCTCAACAACACCAATGCCCCCTACAACATTGTGCAGCAGCTTGTTACCCGCACCGAACAGTGTCGGCAAAACCGTTGAGCCGTAATACTGGAGGCTGATCCAGCTTGCGACGACAACCGGAGCGGTCATGATCAACTCGAGAATACTGTAATCCGTATCTGCCACCGCATTGTACTCGTGCAGAAAAACGCGACCGGACAAATCCTTGCCGCGAGTCACATGGCGTGGCGCGATAATAAATGCCTGACATCCCGAAAGCCCCCATTCGGGCCTGACTTCGGACCAGTCACGTGCCCGCACATACAGTCTGTTGCCAGTGTTGGCATGGGGCAAACCGATTGCGCGTTCAGTGCGACACATGCTGCCAGCGGCCTCAAACCAATCCGCCGCGCGCCGAATATCAGAGATATGTGATGAGCCAGGTCGGTCATTGTCATAAAGGGTGACAGTGTCAGTCGTTGTGTCATGCCGACCAGCCAGAAAAACTGTGTCCCGAGGGACATTAATACCATGTTCGACCAGCCCCGCGCGAACATCCATGTTGTTCAGAAGATCGGCCACTACCCGTGCATTAACCTCACCCGAATGACCGCCACAGGCACCGCATTGCAGGGCGCTGGCCTGAGGATTATTTACCACCGATGCACCATGCCCAACGATAACAACCAGTCGCGCCATCTGCCCGGTCAGCGTCATGGCCTGCAGGATATTTTTGGCCATTTCAATCCGCTGTTCACGCGACAAGCTCTGATCCAGCACCGGCAGCGGACCATTGGGCGCCTTGACGCGCTTTAAGCCCAAGCCATCGCGTAATATACGAAAACCGTATAGTGGCCCGGCTGCTTCCACAAAAGCAAAGGAGGAAACGGCAGCCAGTTTGAAACGCCCCCAAGCCCGTTTTGCCCGTGCCTTGTAGCGGGTCTGGATATCCGCATCAGCATTCTTCTGTGTCGTTGATGTCGTTGACAGCGACGGCTTCAGCAGGACAGGCAAGCGGTTCTCCACCACATCCGACGCGAATGCCTTATGCGCCACAGCAGCACCGAAGAAGCCGGCAAAACCAATGGTCTGAATCCGGTCATCAAGAGACTCCAGATGGCGCCGCAATACTTCGGAACGCACATCAATACAAAAAGCCGCCTGTATGAGTGGGCGCTGGCCATCCGCCTGCTGCACGGGTGCAGCAAGTATCTTGCTCAGTCTTTCCTGTCCGGCAAACTCATATGCCGTCTGTAATATCTCGGCAACGACACTGTCGGTTGTGGCTGCGACAGGTTCTGCATGTTTATTGCGTGTTGCATCCCAAGCATCAGCGATCTCGTTGCGATATTGCTCGAACAAGGCGGCTTCCCAGACCATGCGCACGGCAAGCAGCTCAACCATCACATTGCTGGACAACCCGTTAAGGTCAGCCTGCCACATCAGATAGCGGCCATGCTGGGCCCATCCGCCCAGCGTCATCAGCAATTGCTGGAAATATGTCTGCATTCCCGCTGTATCGAGACCAAGCAGGGTAACGGCATCCTCGACCAGTTCTTCCGGTGCCATCGGCGTTTGGGACACATAAGTAGCGAACCCCTTCAACCCGGCGATTTCCGGTGTCAGATCATGGGTCGCGAAACTGCGCCATGACAGGTATGCATTCGGCGCTTTCGGCGAAGCCCAGAGCGCCTGACCATTATCGAAATAACCGGCAACCCAATGGCCAATCCGCTCATCGATAAGTCGAGGCCAGTCAATTCCGGATATTTCTGATGCAAGATCGGCAATGGTCGGCAGCGGTTTTGGCACGAGCGGAGGTTCAGTGCAGTATTTCTTCAACGCCTCGATACTCTTTGGCCTTTGCTTTTCCGGTGCTTCAGCGAGCGCGAGCGCAAGATGGGCATCCGAGATTTCGCCATTATCGATTTTGGCCCTGTACCAGTCCATCCCCATGGTCGCGTCACAGCCTGCAACCCGGTTCAGGAGTGTCGATGCTTCTGCGAGACTATAAGCGGACTGCCCGAGAAACGGATTGACGGCGACCGTTGCCTCCAAGGGCCAGGCTGGTGGTATTGCATGGATCGCGAGATCAATCGCACGGTCCAGATCGGCGCCCTGAATTGACATGAAATCGATATGGTTTGTCATGATTTCGCACCCCCGGCTTTCCGGGCAGGATCGTTTTTCAGGTCAGGGGCGGCGGTGGACCACCTGTTCAGCCAGCGATCGAACAGCGCGTTGACATACAGACCATTGGAGAGATGCACCCGCAGGCCGCCTGATGCCGGATGATTTGCCCATAGCGGAAACATTGCCTGAGCAACCGCAACCAGTCCAAAACTGACAAGTATCAGCACAATGAGAGCCCATTCCAGTGGACCTGCTACAGGTGTTTCCGGCAAAATGCTGGACATAAGAGCATCAGCGCCGGATTGCAGCGCAAAATAACCAACTGCTGCGGCTGTCGAATAGCCGATGGTACGGCGGGTGAGCGCTTCAGGAGCCTGATCGGCAAGTCCCTGTGCCAGCAGATAGGCAACGCCGAAGATCAATATCGCACCAAGCGCAATCGCCTGTGGCGACTTGTCCACGAAACCAAATATTGAGCCTACGATTACATAGATCAGCAAAGCGACCAGAAATGCCCTTCCGACAGCGGCAACATTCGGGATTGCGATCGGACCGGGGCGGCGGATCAAAGCCACTGTCTGCACTGCGCTGCCCGAACTTAAAAACGCATGCGCTTTGTAAAGGGAATGCGCAACGATATGCAGCAGAGCGATTGGAAATAACGCCAGTCCACATTGCAGGATCATGAACCCCATCTGGGCAATCGTTGACCAGGCTAACGAAGTTTTCACAGCCGATTGGGTCAGCATGACCATACTGCCGAAGATCGCTGTAAAGCCGCCAATCATCACCAGTATCGCTAGCACACCAGGTGCGGTCAGCATTATATCGGCGAAGCGGATCAGCAAAAACCCACCGGCATTGATAACGCCTGCATGAAGTGTGGCTGAAACAGGGGTTGGTGTTTCCATGACTTCCGGCAGCCAGACATGGACCGGAAATTGTGCCGATTTGATCAACGCACATAGAGCCAACAGCATGGCGGCAAAAATCGTGATGGTACCGCTTTGGCCGCTACGGGCGAAATCGAGCAGCAGCGCAACATCGCCTGTTCCGGCATCAATCGCCAGCAACAGAGCAGCCAGAAGCAATAAAATATAGCCGATACGATCAAACAGCATCTGCTTGTGCGCCGCGCGGATCGCCGCCTGTCGGTCGGTATAGAACACCAGCAGTTTGTTGAGTGAGAAGCCGGTGGCGATCCAGGCAAAGACCAGCTGTACCAGATTGCCCGATTGCACGAGAAACAGTACAGCTGCCAGCGTCAGGCACAGCCAGCCGGTAAACGCCCCCTGTCGCAATTCGCCATCGAGATAGGTGGCGGAATACCGCAGCACGACCCAGCCGATGACACTGACCAGCAGTAGCATGGTAACGGTGACCGGATCAATACGAGACGAGAAACCGAAACCGGCAAAACCGAGCAGAATGCCGGTACCGGAGCCATGCATCACCTCAACGACAAGGCAGGCAACGGACACCGCAATCCCGGCAATACCGGCAAGCTCACCAAGCCTGAGCGCCTTGGCTGGCCGCAATCCGGGACCGCGAAAGGCATAACAGGCCGCGAGCAGCAGCAGCAAAGGTGCCAGCAATGGCAGGGTATAGAGCAACACCGGTTGATCCCGAAGCTGTGGCAATTCAGTTCAGCCCCTGCTTATCAGCAAAGCATGTAATTAAAAAATTCATAATTATTGAAAAAACGTTCTATAAAATAGAACGTTATGAGCAAACTGAATTACAATCACCTGCGCTATTTCCGGGCCGTCGCCCGTGAGGGCAACCTCACCCGTGCCGCAGAACAGCTGAATCTGTCGCAATCAGCGCTGTCGGTACAGATCCGCAAGCTGGAGGAACAGCTCGGTCAGGAACTGTTCGAGCGACGCGGGCGACAACTGCACCTGACCGAGGCCGGACGGGTCACCCTTGATTATGCCGATACGATCTTTACCGCCGGTGAGGAACTGATTGGCACGCTGAATACCACCGGCGGCAACCGTAAGGCCTTGCGCATCGGGGCGCTGGCGACCCTGTCCCGGAATTTCCAGATCGGGTTCCTGGAGCCGATCCTCGATCGCCCGGATGTGGAAATCATCCTGCGCTCCGGCGGACCGGTTGAGTTGCATCAGGCACTGGCCAGCCTCAGCCTCGATGTAATCCTGACTAATCAACCCCCGGCCAATGACGCGATTACGCCATTTGTCACCCATCGCCTCGCCGAACAGCGGGTCAGCCTGATCGGGTTGCCGGATCAGGTACAGCCGATCAATGACCTGCCCGCCCTGCTCGCGACCCGACCGCTGATCCTGCCGACGCGGGAAACCAGCCTGCGGGTCGGGTTTGATGCACTGGCGGACCGTCTCGATATTCGTCCGCAGATTGCCGCCGAGGTCGATGACATGGCGATGATGCGTCTGCTGACCCGTGAGGGCATCGGCCTTGCCGTTATGCCACCGATTGTAGTGAAGGATGAGCTGGAGAGCGGCTATCTGGTCGAGGCCGCCCGACTGACGGACATTGCGGAGACATTCTACGCCATCACCATCGAGCGGAAATTTCCCAATCCGCTGGTGAAGGAATTACTCGCCGCATCCGCCTGATTTTCACAAAACACAATGGTCAGACAAAGAAATAGCCGCAGTCCGACCGGACTGCGGCTATCCCATACATATCAAACGATATTATTATTCAGGCAGAGCCGATACGAGGGCAGGTACGGCACCTTCGATATCGATCTCGACACGGCGGTTGGCCGGCTCGCGGACACCGTCAGGAGTATCGACAAGGTTATCGCTCTCACCTGAAGCACGGACCGTCATCGACTTGACCGTCTGCTGGGTGATGCCGCGTGCTTCAAGCGCTTCTACAACACTCTCCGCACGATCCATGGAGAGCCCCTGATTATAGGTTACCGGACCAGAGCGGTCGGCGTGACCGACGATGGTAACTTCAGGATCAGGGGTTTCCTTGATCTTCATGGCAGCACTATCGAGGATGGCAAGTGCCTCTTCCTCAAGCTCAGCACTGTCAAAATCAAAGAAGACGATTGATTTGCCAACCGGTGACACGACAGCTTCCTGATTAGGTGTTGCTGGCTGCATGGCTGATACCAGCTTATTGAAGGCATCATAAAAACCTTCGCGGCAAGCTGCGATATGGTCATCCTGCCAGCCTTCCTCAGCCTGCTCGACCCAACAATCATAGCGTGACTGGGCAAAAGCAGCCTCTGCCGGCGCTACAGTGCGGGCACCAGCGTCAAACGCCTGATACAATTGACCACGGGCCTGTACAAGCTCACGCATCATGGCTTCATCGTCGATATCCCACTTCTGAGGCTCTTCGGCAGCCACAAGATCACCATGGGCCGACATGATAGCCTTGTCGGCAAAGTATTCGGCATCTACCCAATCAACCATCTGGTCACGTTCATACAGAGAATATTCCTGATATTCCCGCGCCAGCTGGGCGCTGAATGAATCACCCTGGGTTTTCAAATTCTGAATGGTATCAGCATCATACAGGCTGACCGCTTGTGCCGGACTGATCGCCAGAGCGGAAATCGCAACGGTGGAGACAGTCGCAAGGGCTAATGTTCTAAACATTATCAACTCCTTTTCGTGTTCAACTCCCTCAAAAAACACACCAGCAGATCAAAGGTTCCAAAGCTTTTTGAACAAATAATCAAGATTAATGACATTTAATATACACCCTCACACGCATTGGATTTTTTTCCATCAATTTCGGAACCATTTAGATCCCCAAACTGTTTATTGAGCAGAACAACCCGAAAGGAGATTAACAATGTTAGGTTGGGCTATTACCTTCTTCATTGTCGCTATTATTGCCGGTGTATTTGGCTTTGGCGGCATCGCCAGCGCATCAGCAGGTATCGCACAGTTGCTGTTCTTTATCTTCCTGGTGCTGTTTGTTGGATCAATCATCGCCGCGATCTTCACCGGTCGCCGACCACGGGTCCAATAACATGAAGAACGCATTTAAACTTTTTGGCGCCACCTTGTTGATTGCCAGCAGCCTTGCAGCTTGCGACTTCCAAGATGGCCCGGCAGAGGAATTCGGCGAAGACATCGATGATGCCGCTGAAGAGCTGCAGGAAAGCGTTGAATAATATGAAAAGGGCGGATTATCCGCCCTTTTCCACGTCACCCGAATGGAAAGGAAAAGTACAATGAACGTCCGACCACTGCGCAAGTCACACCCAATGGGGACGCCCGGCATCGGTCTGGATAAGCAGGCCCACGAGGCAATGATCAAGGAACTGGAGGTCACACTGGCCGATACTTTCATGATCATGATCAAAACCCAGGGCGTGCACTGGAACGTTACCGGCTCCAGCTTTTTCTCCGTCCACAACCTGACGGAAGAACATTACAGAGCCCTGTTTGAAGCCATTGATAATCTGGCCGAGCGTATCCGCACCCTTGGTGGCAAAGCCACCGCCAGCTACAACCGTTACATGGAACTCACCTCGTTGAAAGAGACTGACCAGCCAGCGGAAGTGCATGAACAACTGCAGTGGCTGATCGAAGATCACGAGGCCATTGCCCGTCGCCTGCGGCCGCTGGTCGGCAAGGCAGAAGAAGAAAACGACTGGGTCACCCATGACATGCTGACCGGGCGCCTCGGCTTCCATGAAGAAGCAGTCTGGATGCTCCGCGCACTGAACGCATAATCTTGAAAATATGCAGCAAAAAAGGAGGGTTACGACCCTCCTTTTTTATGTGCTCAATCGAGTGTCAGGCGCGCATCTGACACCCTCGTTGTATATCCCGCCTCATCAAAGGTGATCGACAGCTCACCGAACAGCTGACGGGCGAAGCTTTTGATCAGCACACTGCCAAGACCGGTGCTTGTCGTGCCGTCGGCGGGCTTCTGGTCGGTCTTGCCAACACCATCATCGCGGATGATGACATCGAACTTGCCATAACCCTCTGCCATCGGCTGCACCGATATGAGGATCACCCCCCTTTTACGGCCGACAAAGGCATGCTTGATGCTGTTGGTCACCGCCTCGGTAATCAGCAACGCCAGCGGGATTGCCTGATCGGCATTGACCATGGCATCGGCAATATCAGTGTCGATAGAGATCTGACGCTCCCTTGTGGAGGCCAATGGCTGCAACTGCCGACAAAGACGGGTCAGAAAAGCCTGTAAATTCACCTCAGTAACATCCTCGACCTCGTATAAGGCCTGATGAACGGTCGCGAGGGCATTGATCCGGGTCTGGGCGTCAAAGAGCGAACGCTGGCTGTCCAGATCCTTGACCGATGATGCCTGCAGATTGATCAGACTGGTGATGATCTGCAGGTTGTTCTTCACCCGGTGATGGATTTCCTTGACCAGCAGCGCCTTCTCCTCCACCGCCCTCTCGAGCTCCTCATTCTTCTGCTTGAGGTTTTGGGCCATGGATTTCAGCGTATTGGCAACGCCAATGAACTCCGCCGGCGCGCCGTCAATCGAGACGTCGCGGTCGAGACGCCCGGCGGCATACCAATTCGCCTGCCACTGCAATCGCCGCAGCCATTTGAGGGCAAACCGGTCAATCACAAACCAGGCAGATACAACAGCAAGCGCCCACATGAACAGGGGAATGATGATCTGGGTCAGATAGTCGACAAAACCGGCCTTTGCCGCCACAGGGACAGGCTGCAAGCCGATAAAATAATTCGCATCGTCAAGAACGGTACCGATCCCGACATAGTACTCCATGCCCTCAAGGAAGATCGTTCGATATGCTATTTTCTCACCTGTTTGACGCAGCTCATCAAGCATCGCTCGCAATTTGGGGCGTGCCTCCTCAAACAGGTGATCCTCATTATCAAAATAGGTGTCTATCTTCTCGAGACGGGCATTCACCAGATTGTAGATAGCTTGATCCTCAGCTTCCACTTGCGTGTATAGCCACCGCAATCTCTGGCGATCCAACTCAACAAAAACCTGATCTCTCAGGTCACCAGGACGATCGACACTGCGAGAATAATAAACCGGCGGCTCCCCCTCGACCCCATCCATCTTGGCATCAACGATGATCGGTTCAGAGAAAGACACAGCCGTCTGGAACCAACGCTTATCCGCAACATTCTGCGGCAATGACGTGATATCAGCGTAACAGCGGATATCACCCTGCTGATTGGTAATAATGATATTCAGAATGTAGGGGATTTCATCAACGATCTTGGAGATTGCCGTGCGGCAGATCGGTTGCGATCCATTGGTTACCGCAGGCATATTATAGATCAGCTGCACAGCCTGGGTGACCAGACGGAAACCCTGCTGCCGGTCGCGGATACGCTCGGTAATCAGCCGCTCAAACGCCTCGACATTCTTCTGGTCCTCGGTTGACCAGAGAGACAGCGCGCTTAATGAGCCAATGATTGCAATCGGCATCAGAGCGACGCCAATCAGAAAAGCAAATGTAACCCGAAGTGAACGGCGTTCTACCTGCCCCATTGCAGCGTCGCCGATGTTAAACCCGCTATTTGGGTCAGTTACTTTCGGCGAGATTTTCAACATCCTGCATAATACCGTCAATAGCACCCAATGCAGAACCACCTATAGTCTCGGCCGACGGCAGGGTTATGTTACCATTCATCATATCCTGCAGCGCATTACGTGCCCGGAATACGCGACTTTTAATTGTACCAACCGCAACGCCCATGATTTCGGATGCCTCCTCGTGGCTGAAACCACCAGCACCGATCAACATCAGCGCCTCGCGCTGCTCATCAGGCAACATAGATAGGGCGCGACGCATATTTTGCAGTTCTAGCTGATCACCCTGACCGGATGGCGACACCATGTTATCGGTCAGCACACCATCTTCATCCTGCACAATGCGACCCGCACGGCGTCTATCGGAATAATAGGTATTGCGGATAATTGTAAACAGCCAGGCCTTGAGATTGGTGCCCGGCTCAAACCGGTCGCGGGCCTTCCACGCCTTTAAGACACTGTCCTGAACAATGTCATCTGCAAGGTCCGGGCTGCCGGCAAGTGAACGTGAGAAGGCGCGCAAATCAGGCAACAAATGCGCGATTTCCGCCTTCATATCAAAATCCTCAACTGCCGAAGCAGCGACTTCAGTAGAACTGGCCATGTGCGCCCCGGCTGTTAAGCTTTAGAATTATCGTTTTTCGGTTTTTTACGGTCAGCATCATCAAGCTGACTCAGCAAGTCACCGAACGCATCCGGCAATGGTTCGTTAAGTACGTCATCATAAACCTGACGCAGCTTATCACCCAGCCACTTATCCTGCTCTGAATCCCAGCCCCCGGTCGGATCTCCTTCCGGCTGATTGTGTTTCTGTCCCATTTGTTACTAAACCTGTAATTCAATTACCTAGGTACATGATAGAGATGAACGCCTCTTGTTGAAAAAAGTTCCCGACCGCTGGAACTTTTTTTTATGCGGCACGTTCCCTACATGCAGACATTATGTTTTTTGAATATTTCTGGAGTGTCCGAGCGTGGCTCAGTCAAAACTTTCCGATCTCATCGCCCCCCATCTTCCAATGTTGCGCCGCTATGCGCGTGCCCTTTGCGGGACACAAGAGCATGGTGACCTTTATGTACGCATCGTACTGGAAGCATTGATCGCTGATCCAGACATGCTCCGCCAATCAACGGATGAGTCCACTGATCCGAAGATTCAGCTGTTCAAGGTATTCCACAGCATCTGGCGTGTTGCCGATACGGTAGAGAACAATGTCTTTAATATTACCCTGCCGCAGGAACTGAGTGCACAGGCGCACTTGCAGAAACTGACCCCACCAGCGCGACAGGCTCTGCTGCTGGTGTCCATGGAGGGTTTCTCGGCCAGCGACGTGGCGATCATTCTCGATATCGATTTCAACGAGGTTGCCAACCTGCTGCAATCCGCACGTGAGGAACTGGACCGTCAAATCAGAACCGACGTTCTGGTTATCGAAGACGAACCGATCATCGCGCTTGATATCGAGCGCATCGTTCGCTCGCTCGGCCATAACGTCACCGGTAACGCCACCACCCATACCGAAGCGGTCGCGATGGTGAAGGAAAAACGGCCGGGCCTGATCCTGGCGGATATCCAGCTTGCCGATGGCAGCTCCGGCATCGAGGCGGTCAATGAAATCCTCAAGGATATCGATGTGCCGATCATCTTCATAACCGCCTTCCCTGAGCGCCTGCTCACCGGCGACCGTCCGGAGCCGGCCTTCCTGATCAGCAAACCGTTCATGCCGGAAGCTGTTGAAATTGCGATTTCACAGGCACTGGTCTTCAACCGCCCAAAGCAGGTTGAAACATTGGCATCTTAATGCCAAACAAATGGAACGTTAGGCCAATGCGCGCGTTATCTTAATACAACAAACAATAACGTTAGGAGTATTAAGATGGCACGCGCACAAGCCAAGAAGACCGACAACAGCAATGTAATTGAACTTCAATCCGATATTGAAGCACTGCAAACTGATATCGGCAGAATTGGCAAACGTCTAAATATCATTGCCGGAAAATCCGTCATGAAGTCGCGCGACACTCTTGCTACTACTGCAGAGACCGCGATGGAAGGCCTGAATGCAGGCATGGAGAATGGCCGCATCAAAGCGAATGAGGTCGCCAATCAGGGACGGACCGCTGTTCAGAAGCGCCCGCTGGCATCATGCGCTGCCGCTCTTGGCGCAGGCATCGTAATTGGGACGATGATGCGTCGTCGGGCTAAAAGCACTGCTAAAACCAAAGCCTGATCATCACGATGTTTGATCAAATCAAACGCATGGCAGCAGACTTTCGACGTCAGACTATGGCGTTGATTGTCTGCTGCTTCCTGTTACCCCTCATCATGTTGTTGATCACCGTCGGTGTTGCAGAATGGATCAATACGATCTACGGCAATCCGGTTGGTTGGTTTGCCACTGCTGGCGCATTGACTCTCGGCCTTGCCGTATTTTCATTGGTCATGCTGATGCCTGATGCAGAATTTCAAAGTGCATCGCCCCATCCGGGCGAAACAGCAGATGAAATGGTTGAGCCAACACCTGTTGCAGCCGATATGCCAAGCCACGCAAACAGCAATGAGCTGGAAGATAATCTGGCAATGGCGGACATAATTCGACAGCAGATCGAGCAGGAAATACAAGACAGTCCGTTGGCCGGCCTTGCCGTCAGCGCCGCCGTCGGCACGCTGATTGGCATGTACCCGGACACGGTAAAATCAGTCCTTGATGATTACATGGAACACCTTTCGACAGGGTCACAATCCGGCTGATGGACATCCTCGACACGGGCAGCTGCCCCCTCTCCCTGTAAAAGCTGCCTCATGATCCCCGACCACAAAAAAATTGAGAAGACCGGCGACGACAGGCCAGCCAAGAGCCTGTTTGGTTTCGTCTGGCGCATGAGCGGCTGGAGCCAGATCTGGCCTGTATCGCTTGCCCTTGCGATCGCCGCACTGAGCATTGCGCCACTCGAATTACAGCGACGGATCATCGACGATGGCATCAAAACGGGCGATGTCGAGCTGATCTACTGGCTCGGCGGATTGTACCTTGCCGTCATCATCCTGCATGGGCTTGCCAAGCTGCTGATGCAGCTGTTTCAGGGCTGGCTGGCCGAGAGCACGATCCTTTATTGTCGCCGCCATCTAGCGAAACTTCACGACAAGCATCACGAAACCCGGCGAATAGAAGAGAATGGGACTGCCGTCTCCATCATTCGGGCAGAAATTGAACAGGTTGGAAACTTTGTCGGCATTGGCTTGTCCGAACCGATAGCCCAGATGGGTATTCTCGTTACCGTGCTTGGATACATGCTGTATGTGGAGCCGCTTATCGCCCTGTGCAGCGCCATTTTCCTAGTGCCGCAAATCCTGTTCGCACCAATCCTGCAACGCAAACTGAATGCGCTGGTCGAGGAACGCATCGGCTATCTGCGCGAGTTGACGGAAAATGTTCCGGACTATCCAGACAGCGATGAAGCACGCGGAGATTTCAGAAAACTGACCTCGGTTATCTACCGCAACCAGATGGTATTCTTCATCTGGAAGTTTTCCGGCAAGGCCGCGATTAATTTCATGAATGCCGTGGCGCCAATTTCAGTGCTCGTCATCGGCGGCATCATGGTTATTCAGGACCAGACCGAGATCGGCATCGTTGTCGCGTTTATCAGCGGCTTCTCAAAACTCTCCGATCCTATTCGCGAGTTGATCACCTATTACCGCGACGCAGCGCAAACCGCTGTGAAGCATCAGATGATCGCTGACTGGATGTAACCAATGAGATCGCTGCTTTCATCAAGTACGCATACTAACATAAGCACTCTTATGATATTTGGGCAATGCCATGCGCACTGACCATTACAGGGACCGTCTGATGGAATCGAATTGTCTGGTCACAAAACTGAGCAACTATCTGGCTCTGTCAAACAAGGACGTCGATCTGTTACTCAAGCTGCAAAGCGAAGAAGCGGATTATCCGAAAAAAGTAACCGTTCGTGAGGCTGGCAACGAAACCGCAGAGCTTTATGTGGTCAAACATGGCTGGCTGTACTCCAGCACGACCCTGCCTGACGGCCGCCGACAGGTGCTGCAACTACATTACCCCGGTGATATTGTCGGCATACCAGATGTTGCCTTCGACTATTCTACCGTCAATCTGGAGACCATCACAGATGTATGCCTGTGCCCGTTTCGCAAGAACCGGCTTGATGAGGTATTCATCAATTCATCCAGACTAACCGCATTGCTGTTCAGCTTCGGCATGGTCGACTACATGGTCCTGCTCGACCGCATCCGCGCCATCAGCCGCATGAATGCGGAAGAGCGCATTGCCCATTTTCTGCTCGAGGTGTCATCGCGCTTGCGTATCACCAACAAGAACCAGAGCAATCACATTGATATGCCTCTGACACAGGAGATTATTGGCGATGCCGTCGGGCTGACCAATGTCTATGTCAGCAAATCCATGCGTAAGCTGGAGGACCAAGGGCTTATTGCGCGTGACAAACGAACGATTGAGATTAAAGATCACAACAGCCTGAAAGAAATGGTCGATTTCCGCGACCGCTACTTCAAACTCGACACAAGCTGGTTCCCGGAAAGCAAGATTCCGTGAAACTTAATTCAGATTAACGACAAAAGGCGTGAATAAGCATATTAGGTGATGCTTAATTTTGAGATCATAATCACACATGCCCCTGCTTCATCATTCACTACGGGCCAAATGGCGGGCCTGTATAACCTCTGCGCTGACGAACCATGCGCGGAAAGGGCCTGTAGTATCGCCTTTTGAGTACCGCAAGTATCTCATTGCACACTACATTTTCTATAATCAGATATTTCAGACCCAGATATTTGATGCCGGCCCCCACCAATCCAGAACACTGGCAGCAACAATCCTACCCACAGCCATAACGGCCTTGGAACAGGATCTGCGCATATTCTACTGGAACCCCGCTAGCGTCATTGATGACCGTCAGGCACTGCCGACACAACTAAGTGCTGAATCCGTCGACTATGCGCTTGAAAGAACGCTGGTTCTGACGCGCATCATGCAAACTCAATGGCGACAGAACCCTGAGTTATCGCAAAAAACAGCCGATACTTTCATTGCCCTGAAAATGCCGATCAGCCTTTTCAGGCAGACGAAGCTGAAATCAGCAAACCACGACAAAAAACAAACCAAAATCATACAATACGATACGGATTACCTGACCAAAGGCTTCACCAACGCTTGCGCCAAAAGTGAGAAGATCGCAAAGCTGTAAATCGTCTAGACATTACAGCAGCTTCTGATACGGTGCCGCGCAAATATCAGTGGGCTGGCTTACAGCCCCACCCGTTCCCATACAGCACCCGATCCCTGAACCGTCCGCGCCACCGTCGCGGGCATGTGGCTATTCGCGCATTCAACGCATGGTAACGACAATGCAGCCTGCACCGAACAACAACTTCAAGGGCGCGCTCTTCTCGCTCATCGCCTACGGCATCTACTCAACCCACGATATCTTCATCAAGCTTCTGGGTGGCAGTCATTCGCCGATACAGATTATCTTTTTCTCCGGTCTGCTCGGTTTTCCGCTGGTCACCCTGATGCTGATCAAAGACCGGACCGCCGGGCATTTGCGCCCGATTTATCCGGGATGGACCGCCATTCGCTGCACGGCGATGATTGCCAATGCGCTCGGTGCCTTCATTGCCTTTGCCAACCTGCCTCTGGCCCAGGCTTACGCCATCCTGTTCGCCATGCCGCTGCTGATTACGGTGCTGTCGATCCCGATCCTGAAAGAGACGGTTAAACTCCGGCGCTGGACAGCGGTTATTGTCGGTCTGCTCGGGGTCCTCGTCGTCCTGCAACCGGGCACAGCCGAACTGTCATGGGCACATCTGGCTGCCCTTATCTCGGCTGTTGGCGGTGCCACCAATTCCGTTATCGTCCGCAAGATTGGACAGGAAGAACGCAGTGTCGTCCTGATCCTTTATCCGATGATGGCCACGTTTCTCGCCATGGGTGTCATGCTGCCATTCGTTTATGAACCGATGGCGATCGAACATTTCGGACTGGTATCGCTGGTCGCGCTGTTCTCCTTCATCGCCATGTTCTGCCTGATCAGCGCCTATCGGTTTGGTGAGGCGGTCATTGTCGCGCCGATGCAGTATTCCCAGATGCTGTGGGCCATTGCCTATGGCTATCTGATTTTCAACGAGAGCATCGATCTTGCCACCGCGCTTGGCTCCGGGCTGATTATCGCCAGTGGCCTCTACATCCTGTTCCGTGAAAGCAAGGGTGAGAATTCCGAGAATACGCCGGTGCTTAAAACCCGGACGCGGGCCGGCACCGTCTACAGCCTGCGCATCAGTTTTCTGACGAAACTGACCCAGAAAACGGGTGCCATGCAGGACTCACCCGGGCATAGCAAATAAAGCCGACAGATCAGGCAACCACATCGCGCAGGAACCGGATAAACCGGCTGTCATTGGCGCGCGCCACATTGATCCGCATGCCGGGGATGAGGTTGTCCGGGTCGACGGTAAAGAAGGTACCGGGCGAGATGAAAATGCTCTGCTTCGATGCCTTCTGGGCCAGATCGAGATCGGACATGCCCTCGGGCAGCATGAGATAGGCATAGTAGCCCGCCTGCTGTTCACTATAGAGCGTCAGCCCCAGCGGTTTGATGCTGTTGCGGAAATCCTCGGCGGCATCGGCGAGACGCTTGGACACCCGGACCATATGTTTGTGGAACCGGCCGCTATGAATGATTTTGGTGACCAGCAATTCGGAGAACCGGCCACTGTTGACCGTGGTAATCATCTTCAACTCCGCCAGCTCCGCTGCGGTCGATGCCGCCGCCGCGATATAGCCGACCCGGAAACTGGCGGACATGGTCTTGGAGTACGTACCGGTAAAGATAACGCTCCTGAATTCATCAAGCGCCGCGAGCCGCACACCCGGAATGCCATGCAGATCAACAAAGGGGTCATCATCGACCACCTGAAACCCGAACTCGCTGGCAATCTGCAGGATACCATGGGCAACCGGCAGCTCCAGTGATCCACCAGTCGGGTTCTGCCCCAGCGACTGGGTGAAGAACAGGGCCGGGCGTTCTCGCTCCGCCTTGGCTCGCAGATCGTCGAGGTCCGGGCCATTCGGATTGCGTCTGACGCCGACAAACCGGACCTGCGCCAACTTCAGCTTGGCGATCAGCGGGTAGTAACCGGGGTCATCGACCAGCACCACATCGCCCGCACCCAGAAACCGCCGGATAATCAGGTCCAGCGCGTGATTGGCACCAAAGGTGGTAACGATCTGTTGCGGCATCAGGCGGATACCCTGTGCCTGATGCCGGGAGGCGATCAGTTCCCGCAACGGGCCATAGCCATGGGGCGAGCCGTAACCGGAGCTGTCGCCGCCCTCGACCTCGCCACCGATATCGACCATGCGCCGAGGCATGATGCCATCCATCCATGATGCCGGGGGGCGACCGTCCCCGACCCGCACATCATGGGTCTGATGCAGTTGTGCCCGCAGCAGTGAGATGCTGTCGACCGCTTCCAGCAGGTGTTTGGGCGGTGCCAGATCGGTTGCCGAGAACGAGCGCTGATCGACCACGGCAAAGCCCGAGCCGGCCCGCGCGCCAATCAGCCCCATGGCGACCAGACGGTCATAGGCCTCAACGATCGTGTTCTTCGACACATCGAAATGCTGGGATGCCCGACGGATCGACAACAGCCGCGCACCCGGTGCCAGGGCGCCGTTCTCGATCTGCCGTTGTATCTGGGTAACCACCCGCTCTGTCTTGTTCACTATGCCTTACGCCTTAACCGTGACTGGCCAGTCTGCTGACACCACCAACGTACCGGGAACACTATGGGTACAGTTTGGACAATTCAACACAAACCGTACCTGTAAGTGAGAAAGTTTTATGACTAGAAAATAATGAAAATGAGTTGGCGAAATCGTCATCCTTTGGAGGAAACATGTCTGGCAGTGCTGCGCATACCGATGCGTCGGTCAATTCCCGTATTGAAAATTTCCGCAATCTTGAGCCTGCAGACCGCATGAACGCTGCCGCGTCCGCTGCCGGTCTTGATGATGTTGCGCGCCGCGCGCTCGCTGGCCCAGATACCCTGCCGATGTCGATCGCCAATGGCATGATCGAGAATGTGGTTGGCAAATTCGAGCTGCCGGTCGGTGTGGCCACCAACTTCACCATCAATGGCAAGGATTACCTGATCCCAATGGTGGTCGAGGAGCCCTCTGTGGTTGCCGCCGCCTCCTACATGGCCAAGATTGCCCGCGACTGCGGCGGCTTCAAGACTTCAAGCTCTGAACCGATCATGCGTGCCCAGATCCAGATACTGGATGTACAGGACCCGCATGGCGCCAAGCACCGTCTGCTCGGTGCTGCTGAAGAACTCATCACCACCGCCAATTCCCGTGACAAGGTCCTGATCGGCCTTGGCGGTGGCTGTAAAGATATCGAGGTCTTTGTCTACGAGACCTCACCCGTTGGCCCGATGGTCGTGCTGCACATTCTGGTGAATGTGAAGGATGCCATGGGTGCTAATACCGTCAATTCAATGGCCGAGATGATAGCACCACGCGTGGCTGAAATAGCCGGCGGCCGTGTCCGTTTGCGTATCCTGTCCAATCTCGCCGATCGTCGCCTAGCCCGTGCGAGTGTCACCCTGACGCCTGAAGCCCTTACAACCTCGTCCCTTGAAGGTAAGGATGTAGCGCAGGGAATTGTCGAGGGCTGCGCCCTTGCCATAATTGACCCGTACCGGGCGGCGACGCATAACAAAGGCATCATGAACGGCATTGATCCGGTCGTGGTTGCCACCGGGAATGACTGGCGTGCGATCGAGGCCGGTGCCCATACCTGGGCCGCCCGTAATGGCCAGTACACTTCCCTGACCAACTGGGAACTGAGCGCTGACGGCAACCTCGTCGGCAGCATCGAAATGCCCATGGCCCTCGGTCTCGTCGGCGGTGCCACCAAGACCCATCCAGCAGCCCAAGCCGCAATCAAGATGATGGGTGTGGAAACCGCACAGGAACTGGCCGAAGTTACCGTCGCTGTCGGCCTCGCCCAGAATATGGCAGCACTGCGTGCGCTCGCCACCGAAGGCATCCAGAAAGGCCATATGGCCCTTCACGCCAGAAACATCGCCATCCTTGCCGGAGCCAAGGGTGAGCAGGTAGAGACCGTTGCCAAGGCAATCGCCGCGGCCGGAGAAGTAAGCGTTGATAAGGCCAAGGAGGTTCTGGCAACGCTTTAACCACCGCTCAGCCATCAAAACGCTGACAAAACTTACTAAAACCCCAAGGGAGACCAATAATAATGACCCAAGAGAGTCGCAGAAAATTCGTTAGCCGTGCAGCCGCCGCAGGCGTTGCCGCACCCGCCATCGTTGCCGCCACCAGCCTTGAGGCCCGCGCGCAGGCACCCGTTGAATGGCGCATGCAGGCCCTGTGGGGCGGCGGCACCACGCCACAGATCTACGAAGAGAAATTCTGTGCCCGCGTCTCCCAACTGACCGACGGCAAATTCAATATCCGCCCCTTCGCTGGCGGCCAGATCGTTCCATCCGCACAGGCATTCGATGCCGTTCGCGGTGGCGCGTTCCAGATGATGAAAACCTTTGATGGTTACACCGCCGGTAAAATTCCGGTTCACGGCTTCACCTCGACCGTGCCGTTCGGTTTCCCCGAGGCTGACCAGTATGAGGCATGGTTCTATGAGCGCGACGGTATGGATATCGCCAAGGAATCCTATGCCAGCGCCGGTCTGACCTATGTTGCGCCAACCGTCTATGGCGAAGAGCCGATCCACTCCAAGGTCGCGATCCGCAAGATTGCCGATATGAATGGCCTCAAGGGCCGCTTCGTCGGTCTCGCTGCTGCCGTCATGGCAGATTTCGGTGTCTCGGTGTCGCCTCTGCCGACCTCTGAGGTCTATTCCGCTCTCGACAAAGGCCTGATCGATTTCGCCGATCGCGGTGATATCAAGGCCAATTACGAGGAAGGCCTGCATGAAGTGGCAAAATATCTTGTTCTGCCGGGCGTGCATCAGCCAAGCACAGCTACCTGCTACGTCGCCAATACCGGTGCCTATAACCAGTTGAGCGACCAGTTCCGTGCCGCTCTCGAAGTTGCCGCCCGTGAAGTGTCAGGCGCCCTGCGTCAGAACATCATCGTCGACAACGCCGAATACCTCGCCAAATACGAGGAAGCAGGCGTCGAGATCATTCACCTTGATCCGGAAGACGTTCGGGAGAACCGCGTCAAGGCGATTGAATCATGGAAAAAAGCGACTAAAGGCGACGCCCTAGCCACACGTGCCATGGAATCCCAGATGGCACTGATGAAGGAAATGCGCCTGCTCTAGGACATTAGTAGTTTAACTCCCTGACTCCCGGTCAGTTGCTGTCAGTCCTCGGACATGACAGTGACTGACCGGCCTTTTTATGTATCAAGGCTACCTATGTTATTCGCAGCGAAGGCAATCACCGCCACCAACCGGTTCCTGTTCCAGCTTACCAAATGGGCGGTATACGTGATCGCGGGGCTGATGCTGTATGAGGTGATTGCCCGCTACAGTTTTGAGCATCCGACCTCATGGGCCCCGGAGCTGGCGACCCTGATCTTCGGTCCATTCTTCCTGCTTGGCGGCCCCTATCTGCTGCATCTCGGCGGTCACGTTGCAGTTGATATCGTCTCATCCCGCGCCACCGGCTGGCTGAAACTGGTGCTCGACATTGTCGGCATGCTGCTGGTGCTCGCCTTCGGGATCATTCTGGTGCGCTACAGCATCGATCCGGTCCTGCAATCCTATGAATACAACGAGACAAGCTATTCCGGCTGGAACCCGATCATCTGGCCGACCAAGGCGTTCCTGCCGCTGGCAACGGCCCTGATTGGCCTGCAGGCACTCGCCGAAATCATTCTGGCCATCGGCAATTTCAGAAACCCGCCTGACAAACCGACGGTAACCGAAGAGGCACCGGCAATCGCCGAGCCGGAACCGGAGATTGGTAACACCACTATTCAGGCAGGCACCGCATAATGGAATCCTCACTGACCCTGATCCTGATGTTTGCCTCGCTGATCCTGCTGATGCTGACCGGTACCGGCCTTGCCTTCGTGCTCGGTGCCATCGCATTTCTGGCGACCATCTTTACCCTCGGCCCGCAGGCGCTGATCGTTGCGGTTCTCAATACCTTCGAGACCATGACCTCGGAAGCGCTGATGGCCATTCCGCTCTATGTGCTGATGGCGACGATTCTGCAGAAATCGCAGATCATCGACGACCTCTACAACGCTATGGAGAAGTGGTTCGGCAATCTGGTCGGTGGCCTCGCCGTTGGCACGATTATCATCTGCACCATCATGGCAGCCATGACCGGCATTGTCGGTGCCGCCGTCGCCGCCATGGGTATCCTCGCCCTGCCCTCGATGCTGGCACGCCGCTATGACGAGCCGCTGGCACTTGGTGCGATCTGTGCCGGGGGCACGCTGGGCATCCTTATCCCGCCCTCGGTCGTGACCATCGTCTATGCGATCACGGCACAAATCTCGATCGGGCAAATGTTCATCGCCGGCATTGTGCCCGGCATCATTCTGGCGACCGCTTATTGCCTCTACATCCTGATCCGGGCGCGACTCAATCCATCACTGGCGCCAGCACCGGAGAATGTGGACGACGTAACCTGGCGGGATAAACTGCTGTCACTCAAAACCCTGATCCTGCCAACACTGGTAATCTTCAGTGTACTGGGCTCGATCTATATGGGCTTCGCCACCCCGACCGAGGCTGCCGCTGTTGGCGTATTCGGTGCTTTGATTTCTGCAGCAGTAAGCGGACGCTTCAAGATCAAGATACTCAACGATGCAGCAACCGACACGCTGCGCGTGACCGCCATGATCCTGTGGATCACCATTGGCGCCCGTGCCTTTATCTCGGTCTTCGTTGCCAGCGGCGGTGCTGATTCCGTGCTCAACTTCGTCGAGGATATGGAGGCATCACGCTGGATCGTACTCTGTGCCATGCTGGGCGTGCTGATCTTCCTCGGCCTGTTTCTGGACGAGATCGGCATTATCCTGCTCTGCGTGCCCGTCTTCCTGCCGATCGTGAAGACCATGGGCTTTGATCCGCTCTGGTTTGGCGTGCTGTTCATGATTACGGCACAGATGGCCTATATCCCCCCGCCATTCGGCTACACCCTGTTCTACCTGAAAGGGGTGCTGCCACCGGAAATCGGCATCGAGAAGGTCTATAAGGGCGTGATCCCGTTCTTCCTGATTCAGGTGCTGATCCTGATCCTGTTCGCGATCTTCCCGGACATTGTCACCTGGCTGCCTGAACTCGCCGCCGCCCGCCTGCGCTGATCCTAGCCACGCGGCATGGCGAGATGGTTATCCCAGCTGATGCTGCTGGTCGGTTGCTTGAGGGATGAGATCTGCTTGCCGCTGACCGCATTGGCATGCACGACCGCGCCATTGCCGGAGCTTAGATAGAAGGTGCCGGGCTTGGCCGCTGCGGTCACGCCGCAAACATCAGTCATGGTCAGGCTGTTGAGATAGCGCGGCGTGCCCTCAACGCTCCAGAAGGTCGCGACATTGCCGCGCGGGTGGGTCACCGCCACCACCTTGCCGCTGCTGTCGAAGGCAACACTGCCGCAATAGTTATCGAGACTGGTCTGCACCTCATCGGGTGCGGTCAGCAGGCTCTGCCTGCCATCGCTGCCGACAATCGCGATCAGGGGCAGTACAACGCTGTCGCTGCCCTGCCATTGCCCGCCAATCGCCGCTACCCCGTCACCATTGGTCGCCAGATGGCGCAGGCTCAACTGCTGGAAGGCCGGGTCTTCAAGGCGTATCTGACGACGCAAGCCACCGCTCTTCAGGTCGAGCAGATCCATTGAGGATTGCATGGTGTCGAGATTGAGTTTGACCCGCCCGGTATCCGGGTGGGTCTGGATACCGCCATTGGCAATCAGCACCGAACCGCCATCTGCGTTGAGCACCAGTTCATGCGGGCCGATTGCACCGCTGTCCCATTCACCGAGACGACGATAGCCGTCCTCGATGTCATAGATGCCGATAACCCCGCGCGCATTGTCGAAATCATTCTCGGTAGTCAGCAGATGCCGACCATCGGGATGGAAAATCGCATGACCATAAAAATGCCGGTCTTCCGGTGGCTCGAAGCGGTGCAACTCCGTCAGTCGAACCGGATCGAACACCACCGCAAACCGGTCCGGGCGGCGCGCCATGATGATGCCAAGCGGCTTGCTCGGGTGGAACGAGACCGCATGGCCACGGGCTGGCAATCCGGCAATCTTACGGGTCTCACCGCCATCGAGAACCGTCAGCGCATCCTCGCCCATATCATTGGTCGTGGAACTGAACAGTTGTACCGGATTGCGGGTACCGACCGCTGCGTGGGATACACTGATCGGCAGTGTCAGACCCGCGGCAGCACCGCCGACAAGCGCAGAGGCAAAGGCGCGACGATCAAACATGGTATCAATCCCCATCCAGACTGTTGAAACCGATGGTCAGGCCGAGGGCCGGGGCGAAGTCCTGCGCCATGATGCGGCGCAATTCCTTGATCTCTGAGACCATCTCCTCAAGATCACGTCGCGCCGCCTCATCCGTCACCAGATCAGCCATGGGGCGGGTGGCATACCGGTTAGCGGTGGCGCGTACCTGCTCCAGCCCTTTGACAAAGGGCACCCAGCCATCAATGGCACCCAGCTTTTCAGACCATGGCGATGGTGCTTCGAGCATGATCTCGCTGACGTAGTCCAGCCCGGCAACCACATTGCCCATGGATGCCTTGCTGCGTCGGGCCTCGGCCTGTTCTGGCCGGGCGTCCGCCGGTGTTTCACCGAGAATGCGCTTGATCTTTCGGTCTGCGATCAACTCAAACTGGGTATAGACCGCGCTGAAGATGGTCTGCTCGAATTCATCCTCACCGGTTTCCGGCATGATATCGACACGTTGCCAATCCGCTGCAATGGCCTCGGCCATCCCAGCCATATTGGCGGTGATCGCCATGGTCAGCGTGCAGTCAGTCGTGCCCGGTAAGGCTGGCCCATCCTCAAACAGCAGGCGTTCGAGCGCGGGCAGTCCCTGCACCGCCACGCTCTGTTTGGTGATGTCGAAATCAGCAGCCTCGATCTTGTCGGCATTGTTGCGCAGGCTGCGTAACTGCCGGTTCACCGCATTGCGGTCATCTGGCCAGAAATTCAGCCGAAACTTGCGATTGAACAGTTCCGCTGGCCCGAACCCCAATAGCTGCATTCGGGTCAGCTTGTCCTGCACTGCATAGAACTGCTCCTGCAGTGCCGCCATATCGGTATCGCCAGCGCAATATTGTCCGGCCACCGCATCGAGACCGGCGGCCTCCACGGCTGTCGCCTCGGCAAGCGGCATGATGTGTTCGGCGACCATGTCGTCGCGGAACGTCGCCTCCGCCAATCCGGGAAACCCGGTTGCGATAACAGCGATGGCAGAGAACAGGGCAAGCGGGCGGAACATTGGAGCCTCAGAGTGAGTTCAGGAACAAAAGCAGGGCGGCACGATCATCGGCATTCATGGCGGCAAACGCATCGCGAGGTCCTTGCGCCTCACCACCATGCCAGAGGATCGCTTCGGTCAGGCTGCGCGCTCGGCCATCATGCAGGAAATAGGTGTGGTCGCTGACCGCCTCGGTCAGGCCGATACCCCATAGCGGCGGTGTTCGCCATTCCTGCCCCGATGCCTGCGCCACCGGGCGATTATCCGACAGTCCCTCGCCCATGTCATGGAGCAGCATGTCGGTATAGGGCCAAATCAACTGGTGGCTGAAGATCGCTTCGGCAGCATCGTCACGGGTGACGAATTTGGGGTTGTGGCACCCGGTGCAACGAGCCTCATAGAACAGCTTCTTGCCACGCAGTACGTCAGGGTGCTGCACATTCCGGCGCACCGGCACAGCCAGACTGCGGGTGTAGAACAGCAGCTGCTCCATCAGTTCATCGGTGATCTCCGGTCCCGGCGTGTCATCCGCAAGCGTGTCTCCATGCGGTGCATTCCGGCAATCGGCCTGCGCCTCGGTGCAATCACCATAGGCGGCGTGTCTGGCAAAGGATGACATGCCGATATCGCCGTTGAAGGCATCGGCATTCTGATCCATCAGGCTGAGCTGGGTTGCCTTCCAGCCGAAACGACCAAGGCCGAAGCGCTGCTCGACATTGCTCCAGACACGGTTCGGGCGACCAGAGATACCATCCCCATCGGCGTCATCGGGATCGGCCAGCGCGAGGATCGTCTCATCCGGCACTGCCTCGAGCAACCCCAGCCCGATCATCGGCGTCGCCATGCGTACCGACATCATAAGCTCAGGATCATGGGGGCCATAGGCTAGATGATCGAGACTGTACTCCGGGCGGCGCAGACTGACCGCTGTGCCATCGCCAAGAGTGACCATTTCCTCGTGCCAGATGGTATGGATCTTGGCCTCCGGCTGCAGACCCTGTACCGCCAGATCCTGAACCTGCCCGCCATAGACCGGATCGGGAATGCTGGCAATCGTGCCATCGGCGAGGCGCTGGCGTTCTGCATCACTGCGCGGTGGCACGCTGATCCGCATCAGCATGGAAATCGCATCATCATCCGGAAAGTTGGCCGCCGGTGGATGCCCCCGACCATCCTTCAGGTGACAGTGCTGACAGGCACGGGCATTGAACAATGGCCCCAGACCATCGGCGCTCTTGGTTGACGAAGGTGCCGAAACCCATGGGCGGCGAAAGATCGCATTGCCGATATTGAACCGGGCGCGCTCTCCAAAACTTACATTGTCCGCGGGTTGGGAGAAGGCATTGCGCTCGGCAGTACCGGTAAAGGTACCGGCACCACCGGCCATAGCCTCATAGCGCTCGGCCTTGCTGAAATCATCGGTCGGCTCGGTAATCGGATGCACGAAACGGCTGGTCGCGGCCTGCAGCGACGGTGTACTCGCCATATAGCCCAGCCCGGCAAGACCGCCGCTAACAGCCAGAGACAACAGAAACCTGACGGCAAATACCCGACGTTGGACATTGCCAGACGTCGCATTCCGACAAATATGCCTTGGCCACGAAAACATTGGGATGCGGTATCGGTTGTTGGCAGGCGGCGCGAGCGGCCTGCGGGCTTCAGATATTATTGAGAATGATTATCAGAAACCAATCCGGGTTCATAGGGGCGAGCGGGCGACAAACCGTGACACCAACTGTCGCAGCCCTAATCCAGCCGGATATATTTGATCAGATCGCGCCGGGAATACGGTTTCTGGATGAAATCGGGCAATTCGTCTTCCGTCACCCGCTCGGCCATGGTCTCCATCGGGTAGCCGGACGCCAGCACCACACGGATATCGGGATATGTCGCTCGCACCTCACGCCACAAGTCCCATCCGGTCGCGCCGCCGGGCAAGGCAACATCGGAGAGCACCAGTTGGATGGAAGAATTTTCCGCCAGCACAGCAAGAGCGGCAGCGACATCCTCCACATCAATCACAGTCAGCCCCATACGCTTGAGCGTTGAGCGGGTGAAGCTCCGCACGCTCTCGTCATCCTCGACCAGCAAGACGGTAAAGCCCGTTGGCACCGCCTCTTCTTGCGCCGCTCCGGGTCGCCAGGCAACACCGACAGGCTCCGTCGCCGACATAGCCGATGCCTTACCTGCAACCGCAGGCAGATAGATGGTCACCGTGGTACCCAGCCCGACCTCGCTATAGACCGCCACATGGCCCCGGCTCTGCTTGACGAAGCCGAAAACCTGACTGAGGCCCAGACCAGTGCCCTTGCCGGTTTCCTTGGTGGTGAAGAACGGCTCAAAAACCTGTTTCAGATGCTCAGGCTCAATCCCGGTACCTGTATCAGTGATTGAAATCATGACATAGGGGCCGGGCTGCACATCGACATTGCGAACCGAGTAATTGTCATCCAGCTCGGTACATGCGGTCTTGATGACAATACGTCCGCCATTGGGCATGGCATCCTTGGCATTGATCGCGATATTCAGGATCGCCTGTTCAAGCTGCGCCGCATCCACTTCGACCAGCTGTGCGGCATCCGCCTTGATTACTTCTATTTCGTTATGAGCACCGATCAGGCGATTGATGATACCAACGAGGTTGTCGAGCAGTTCATTGATATCAACCCTGACCGGTCGCAGGAGCTGCTTGCGGCTGAAGGCCAGCAACCGTTGGGTAAGCTTGGCCCCGCGATCGGCAGCGATACCGATCTCCTGTGCGAATTCGGCGAGGTCAGGCCGGGCCTGCAGGCTCTCCGACAACAGTTCGGCATTGCCGGCAATAACCGTCAGCAGGTTGTTGAAATCATGGGCAACGCCACCGGCAAGACGCCCGATAACTTCCAGCTTCTGTGCCTCGACGATCTGTTGTTGCAGCATCCGCTGTTCGGTCTGGTCACGAACCACGAGGACATACACCCGTTGGCCGTGCAGGGTGCGCTGGCTGATCTGTATCTCCAGCGGAAAGCGTTCGCCCGAATACTTGATGCCCGTCACATCGACGATGCGCCTGACATTGCCGGATGACTGCGTTCCTTCAGGCAGGGACGGCAGGAAATTACCCTGATCGCTGCGCAGAATGCTCCTGATGCCCAGCGGCTCGCCGTCGAACCACTCCCGGCCAAACAGCTCGGCAAAGGCGTCGTTGTGTTCAACGATAAAGCCGTGCCCGTCGATCATGGCGACACCGTCGAAGGCGGTATCCAGCATGGTCCAGAGCAGTTCCTCGACCGCCCGACGCTTGCCGATCTCGCCCCGCAGTTCGTTCATTTTCTGGGTAAGGGCGGCAAATTCTCTCGGATCAGCCCGACCCTCATCCATATACAGGATGAGATAGGTGCGACCGGTCTTATCCTCGGCAATATCGAGAACACCAGCATAGACCCGAAAATCATGCTTGGTATCGAGATGCTCCAGCGTTATGCGGCTGAAGCTGGGCGAACTGGACCGAGCAGCCAGTTGGGCAAATTTCAGGAACTTCTCGCCAAAGACATCAGCCAGAATGTTACCGGTATCAAAGCCGAGCTTTGATGCCGCAGCATTAACGGCCATCACTTCCGTATCGAGCGTGACCAGCAAGGCCGGTGTCGGCAGAACCTTTGTTGTCCGTGTGAAAGACCGGACAGCGGCCTCATTACTCATCGGATACCCTGTAATATTCCCGGCCCGGCCCCTCACCCTTCCTGAGAGAGACTACAACCCGACATTCCTTGCAACCGGAAGCTATTGTTTCAGGCAGATGCACCCGCGCATAGCCCAGATGCTCGGAAGCAATCGTGCCAAATACATTTGAGGTCATCATGCAAAGCGACTGTTTGCCCTCAACCGACGCCCCGAAGGGACAGGTGCGATTGCCGAGGACGATCTCGTCCTCGTTAATATTGACAATAAAGAAATCGCCATTGATCCGCCGCTTGAGGTCAACCAGAACCTCGGCCACCTGCTGCCGATCGAAACGCTCGGTTGCCTTTTCATACTTGTAGAGGGCGTTGATTTCCTCGCCGATCTGCGCGCCGACAATGCTGACATAGCCCTCGGCATCCTCTGGTCCGACCACATCCTCGAGGCTTTCGGCCAACTTCAGGATCAGATTACGCAGAAAACTGTCTCTTGTGAGCGTATCGCCCATTATGTCCCCCCTTGGGTAGCAATTCGAGCTACCGGCAGTTTGGCTTGTTGTTTCTTCTGCCTGTGCAGACAATTCACCAAAAGTGCCTTGGCCGTCAATCATGCATGAAAGTTGTTAATCCCTTCATAGGGTGGGAAATCTTAACAGTCTGTTAACAAGAAAGCCCGGTGCGTGTCGCACCGGGCTTTTCACGTGTTACCACGCATTTACCTATAGGTAAGGCTGCTTACTGGAAGACAGCATTCGGATCGTCGAGGCTGTCCGAGCCTTCAAACTCGCTGACATTCAGGCCGAGGGCAGCAACCACTGCTTCGAACTGCTTCGCCTGTGCGGTCAGAGCGTCGATCACATCCTGTACGATCGCATTGCCGACAGGGTTGTCAGAGGCCAGCATCTGATCGTATGCCATGCCGCCATCGGCAGCCGCCTTCATGACATCCATCTTGTCATGGGTATTGGACAGGGCGGTCAGCACATCGCGGTTCAGCTCTGGGTTGGCTTCCGCCACAACCGATGCCACTGACGGGCCGGAGACCTGACGGCCATCAACCCGGGTATAGCGACCGGTATAGATCGCCTGCATCCCGGCCTGATCGTAGTAATGGCTGTTATGGGTGTTATCGGCAAAACAGTCGTGCTCTTCCTCGGGATCGTTGAGCAGCAGGCCGAGCTGCATCCGCTCACCCGCCAGCTCGCCATAGGACAGCGAGCCAAGCCCGGTGATAATAGTTGCCAGCGCATCCGGGCCATCGGCTTCCGTCACCGCGAGACGGGCTGCACCATTCTGATCCCAGGCCTCAACCATCTCTTCAAGATCGGCAATCAGCAGATCGGTTGCCGCCTGCAGATAGGCGATACGGCGGTCACAATTACCACCGGTGCAGTTTGCAGTGTCGAAATCGGTATAGGGACGATTACCGGCACCGGCCTCGGTACCATTCAGATCCTGACCCCAGAGCAGAAACTCGATTGCATGGTAACCGGTCGCGACATTGGCCTCGATATTGTCGGCCTCATGCAGGCTGTCCTGCAGCAGTGCCGGGGTAATCTCCGTCGCATCAACGGTCTCGCCGCCAAAACGCAGGGACTTGTTGGCAATCACATTGGCGGTGTAGAGGCGGTTGGTATCGCTCTCGGCGCCATAGCTGTCGCTATCCACATAATCGATCAGACCTTCATCGAGTGGCCAGGCATTCACGCGGCCCTCCCAGTCATCGACCATGGCGTTGCCGAAACGGTAGCCCTCGGTCTGCTGGTATGGCACCCGTGCCGCCAACCATGAACCGCGAGCATAGGCAAGCGTGGCCGGTGACGGGTCGGCAACCAGTGCATCAACCGCCGTTTTCAGCTTGTTGGCGGTGATCAGGGCATCGCCATACATGGCGTGGGCAATATTGGCATAGTTCTCTGACACGCCACGGTAATCAGGGTTTGCGACGGCGGTTGCGCCAAAGGTGACTGAGGCAGCAAGGCCGATCAGCCCCGCCATGATCTGTTGTTTCATCAATCTCTCCCGCAGGAATTTTTCAGAAATGGTTTTCAGAATATGAGTAATCCGAACGCCGATTGTTTACCGCAGCCGAAATGATATTGCTACTCATTTGCAATTAAAATTACCCGTCCTGCCGGATGACCTGCCGGAACGTGATGGCGTATGTCGCGTTAGCTAAGCATGCGCCACCGTCCTCAATCATATTCAATCGGCAGATGGATGATGACCGACCTGATTGTGCAATACACATCCGGCTGGCAATGGCAGAAACCTCTGATCAAGACGGGCAAACGATGAGCAGTCCCGGCGGTAAACCCGTTGTCCTCATTACCGGCGCTGCCGGTTCCATTGGACGCGCCCTGTGCGATGCTCTGACCGATCGCTATGATGTTGTCGGATTGGACATAGAATGCGATGGCACGGATTTCCCCTGCCTTGAAATGGACATCACCAATCCCGCATCAGTTGAACTGGCCCTGACAAAAGTTGCAGAGCAATTCGGCACGTCATTTGCCGCCGTCATCCATCTGGCAGCCTATTTTGATTTCACCGGCAAGGACCATCCGATGTATCAGGCGGTCAATGTCGACGGCACCCGGCATCTGGTCCGGGCACTGCAGCACTACACAGTTGAGCGGTTCATCTATTCCGGCACGATGCTTGTGCATGAACCCGTCAAACCAGGGGAACTGATTACCGAAGAGCAGCCGATAGCCCCGAAATGGGCCTACCCGCAATCCAAGGCAGCAGCAGAGGAGGTCATCCGGAACGAGGCTGGCGACATGCCCTATACATTGCTGCATCTGGCCGGGCTTTATGATGACAAAACCGCCGTTCCGACCCTGTCAAACCAGATTGCGCGGATTTATGAACGGGAACTCAAATCCCATGTCTATGCCGGTGACTTTTCTGCAGGCCAGTCGATGCTGCATCGCGAGGATATGATCAATGCCATGCAGCGGGTTGTTGACCGGCGACAGGAGCTGCCCGAACAAACCACCATCCTGATTGGCGAGCCGGAAGGTGTCAGCTATGAACGGCTGCAGGAGCGTATCGGCAATCTCATTCATGGCGAGAAGGAATGGCGGACCATTTCCCTGCCCCAACCGCTGGCCAAACTGGGATCGGCGGTTGAGGTTGCCTCCGAACCCGTCGTGCCCGATGCGATTGATGATGGCGAAAAGCCCTTTATCCGCCCGTTCATGATCGACATGGCCGAGGATCATTATGCTCTCGACATAGCACGGGCGCGCGACCTGCTTGGCTGGGAACCGAAACACAATCTCCATGATGATCTGGAGTCGTTGATCGCGACCCTGAAGGACGATGCCCATGGCTGGTATCAGGCGAATGGCATTACCCCACCCCCATGGCTGCGGCATGCAGAAGAACATGGTGATGATGGTGAAACGGTGCGCAGCAACCACGAGCGCCTCTATCGCCATCAACATCAGCAGAATCTCTGGGCGCATTTCCTGAATATGGGTGTGGGCAGCTGGCTGATCACCGCACCGCTGCTCATGGGTTATGAAACCACCGCGATGACCGTTAGTGACATTGTATCCGGCATCGCACTCATCATTTTCAGCTTTATCTCACTGTCATGGCGCATGGGCTGGGCCCGATGGGCATCGGCAATCATTGGCTGCTGGCTGTTGATGGCACCGCTGGTTTTCTGGGCGCCATCGGCACTTGCCTATCACAGTGGCACCCTGTGCGGCATGCTGGCGATCGGCCTGGCGGTATTGACAAGACCGGCACCGGGTGTTTCAGCCGTTGCCAGCCAGACCGGCCCGACCATTCCACCCGGTTGGGACTTTTCTCCATCAGACTGGCTGCAACGCCTGCCGATTATCCTGCTGGCCTTCATCGGCCTGCATGTCTCGCGGTATCTCGCAGCCTATCAGCTCGGCTATATCGATACGGTCTGGGAGCCGTTTTTCACCGGCCCGGCAAGCCCTGAGAAGAACGGAACCGAGGAAATCATCACGTCCAGCGTATCGGAAGCATGGCCGGTGCCCGATGCCGGGCTCGGAGCGGTTACCTACATGCTGGAGATCCTGATCGGCTTCATCGGGTCACGCCAGCGCTGGCGCACGATGCCCTGGCTGGTACTGATCTTTGGCATCATGATTGTGCCACTGGGTGCGGTCTCGATAACCTTTATCATCATCCAGCCGATCATACTGGATACCTGGTGCACCCTCTGCCTGATTGCGGCATCGGCCATGCTGTTGCAGATCCCCTATTCGCTTGATGAGCTTGTTGCCACTACCCAGTTCCTGATCCGGCGTAAAACCCAGGGACACAGTCTGCTGCGCACGCTGTTTGTCGGCGATACCGATGACGGTCGGGATGAGCTGCCACCGGAAAACGAGTTCACCGCCACACCACTGGCGATCATCAAGGATACCTGGACAGGTGGCATCAGTCTGCCATGGACACTTGCTCTGACCATGCTGGTGGGTATCTGGCTGATGTTTACCCGGCTGACACTTGACAGCAGTGGAGACATGGCCAATGCCGAGCATCTGATCGGGGCAATGGTCCTGACCGTGGCCGTGACGGCAATGGCAGATGTTGCCCGTCCGGTAAGGTTCCTCAACATCCTGTTCGCCGCGGGTCTGCTGATCGTGCCCTTCGTGTATGGCATTACCGGATTGCATCTGGTCGCAACCATAGTCGCGGGAATTGCCATCATTCTGCTCAGCCTTCCCAAGGGTCGCATTACCGGCAGCTATGGCAGCTACAGCCGATTTATCGTTTGAAATCAATTCGCTGATATGCACTGAAACCATTCGGCTTATTTTGGTGAATTATATCGCTTGACTTTATATCGCGCGCTATTTAAATATGGGGTCAGAGAGTGGAGACATAACGATGACCCAAACCACAGACAGCAAACTTCAGACCCTCGATGCACAACTGTGCTTCGCCCTTTATTCAACCCAGCTGGGCCTGAATAAAGTCTATCGCGGTCTGTTGAAGGACCTGAATCTGACCTATCCGCAGTATCTGGTCATGCTGGTCCTGTGGGAGAAGGACGGCGTGAATGTCTCCGAAATCTGTGACCGTTTGTTTCTGGAGACGACGACCCTGACTCCCCTGCTCAAACGACTGGAAGCGCGTGGTTTGATCAAGCGCACCCGCTCGATTGAGGATGAGCGTCAGGTGATTGTCACCCTGACCGGGGAAGGTCAGGAGCTGAAAGCAACCGCATCACATATCCCTGCCTGTGTCGGGGAAGCGATGGACTGTTCACTGACAGAAATCGCCGACCTCCGGGACAGGTTGAACGAGGTACGGGCCAGTCTATTTAAGTCAGCATCATGATGTAGCTTGGCCTCCCTTTTTTTACCTATAAATATCGCTCGCGATATTTATTCACACGATGTACAAGAAGGAACAAGATAATGAGCAATGAAGATCGGAATATCACCAGTACAAGCGCCATTCTGGCCCACCCTTTTGGCAAACCATCCAATGACCTGACGGCAGGCAGCCCCGGCATTGAGCATACAACCCAGTCGTTTCTGGAGGCACTTGCGGCAGGCGGTGGTCCTGCAATGGAAACCCTGTCCCCACAGGAAGCCCGGCAGGTGCTGATCGGTGCACAAGCCGATGATGACAACCTGCTGGCCCCCGCCGATGTTTCAGAAAAGATTATCACGGTCGATGGAGAGGAAATCAGCCTGACCATTGTACGGCCCGAGAATGCCGAAAGCGGACGCCCGGCCTTCATGTTCTTCCATGGCGGCGGCTGGATACTTGGCGACTACCCGACCCATGAACGCTTCGTACGCGATCTGGTTGCCGATACCGGCTATACCGCAATCTTCGTCAACTATGATCCATCACCGGAAGCACGCTATCCGGTTGCGATCAACCAGGCCTATGCCGCAACAAAATGGGTTGCAGAACATGGTGCCGAGATCGGTGTCGATGGTGCCCGGCTTGCCGTGGTCGGCAACAGTGTCGGCGGCAATATGGCAGCCGTCACCGCCCTGAAGGCAAAGCTGGAGGGTGGCCCGGAACTGAAGGCACAAATTCTGTTCTGGCCGGTCACCAATGCCGATTTCGACAGCGCTTCATACAAGGAATTTGCCGATGGGCACTTCCTGACCCGCAACATGATGAAGTGGTTCTGGGATGCCTATACCACCGACCCTGCGGAACGGGCCGAGATCACCGCCTCGCCATTGCAGGCAGATCGCGCGCAACTGGCGGGCCTGCCACCAACACTGGTGATTACAGCAGAGAAGGATGTCTTACGTGATGAAGGTGAGGCCTATGCCCGCAAGCTTGATGCGGCTGGCGTGACCGTCACGGCAACCCGGTACAACGGCATGATCCACGATTTCGGTCTGCTCAACGCCCTCAGCCGTGTACCCGCAACCAGAGCAGCCCTGCATCAGGCGGCTGAACAGTTGAAACTCTATCTGGAAGACTGAACGGATGACTGAAAAAGTGCGGTTGCGGTGCCCATTCTGGACTACCGCAACCGCCAAGTCACCCCTGCCCCCAGGGAAGTAGAGGATCAGAGTTCCCGCTCGCCGGGACCTGTGTATTTGTAGGACAGCTTCGGGTTGACCGGGCCTTTGATCCGGCCACCCTGTTGTTTCTGTTCATAGGCATGCGCCAGAATGCCGACCGACCGTGACAGGATAAACAGCCCGCGTGCCATATCCGGCTCAAAGCCCAACTCGCCGTAAATCACCGCCGTCACACCGTCGATATTCATCGGCAGGTGGCGGCCTTTGGCTTTCTCAAGCCATGCCTCGACCGCCTTGCCGATCGCAACGAACCGACCGCCGATAACACCATCGGCCACAGCCTTGTCACAGAGTTCAAACAGGCGCGGTGTCCGCGGGTCGATAGGATGGAAGCGATGACCAAAGCCGGGGATGATCTGTTTCTCCGCCAGACGCGGTGCCAGCGCCCGATCAACGGCAGCATCAAGGCTTTCCCCGGCATCCATATGGCCGAGGATTTCGAGGTAAATCTCAAGCGCCCCCTGCCCGGCACCGCCATGCACATCGCCGAGCACATTGATCGCCGAGGCCATCGCGCTGTTGATACCAATCCCGCAGGTCATTGCCATCCGCGCCGTGGCGATGGAGGGCGCCAGCGGTCCGTGGTCGACGGCGGCGACAAGCGCTGCCTCAAGCAGGGCCGCCTGTTTCTCATCGGGTACCTCGCCGCGCACCATCAGCCAGATCATCTGAACGAAGCTCAACTCACCAATCAGGCTTTGTACCGGATAGCCGCGCAGGTTGATCTTGCCCGGTTCCATATCGATGATACCGGTCTGCCACCAGTCACGGAACTCCGTGCCTGCGTCCGATTGTTTGCCGTTATCTGCACTCATGACTGCCTGCCCTCGCCCTTACTCAAATACCTGTTCAATGAGGTGGCTGTAATCAGCCGCCGTCAATGATCGTGGATTGGTTTTATGAGCATTGTCCTGCAGGGCCTGTTCCGGGATCCGGGTCAGATCCGACTGCTTGATGCCGAGCGTGGCAAGGCGGGTCGGCAAGTCGATACGGGTCAGCAGGGCCTCGATTGCATCGGCGAAATCCTGACCGGCCAGTTCCGTGGGCAGGCAGGAGCGCATGATGTCGTATTTCACGCCAAGCGCATCGCGGTTATAGCGGAGGACCGCAGGTAGGAAGATGCCGTTCAATGTGCCGTGGTGATAGCCGAGTGCACCGATCGGATGGGACAGGGAATGCACCGCCCCCATGCCCTTCTGGAAGCAAACCGCACCCTGCAATGACGCCATCATCATGTGCCAGCGGGCATGCTTGTCGCTGCTGCCATGGGTAACGGCACGTTCAATGTGATGCAGCGCCCGGCGCAAACCGTCGATGGCAATCGCATCGGCAGGCGGGTTCACGGTTGGCGAGGAATAGGTCTCGACACAATGGGACAGCGCATCGATACCGGTTGCAGCCGTCACCGAGGGTGGCAGGCGCAGGGTCAGGTCGGGATCGCAGATCGCCGCCTTGACGATACCGGCACAGCCGACACCGGCCTTCACCCCGTTATTGAAGATAATCACCGCCGAGCGGCCGACCTCACTGCCGGAACCGGATGTGGTCGGCATGGCAATCAGTGGTGCCGGGTTGATAATCGCCCTTGGTTTGGCATGGCGGTTACAGAAATCCCATAGCGTGCCGTCATGGGTCGCCATAATGGCAATACCCTTGGCAAGATCGAGGGCGGCACCGCCACCGATGGCCACCACGCCATCGCAACCGGCATGTTTATAGGTTTCTGCCCCCAGTCTTGCGGCCTCTTCGGTCGGGTTTGGCGGCGTATCAAGCCATGAGGGCAACTTGTCGCTACACGGGACGGCATTCAGCGCCTGCTCCAGCACCCCGGCCCGCTCGACACCGTAATCGGAGACGATAAGCGGTCGCGTGCTGCCGATCTGTTCGAGCAACTGCGGCAGGCGGGCACTGGCACCAAACCCGAAATGGGTCGTGGTCATGAATTGCAGCACAGAGATGCCGGACAAGTCCGGTTCCACCTCGGAAACTGCAGCAGCCATCATTACCATAGGGTTGAACTCACATTATGCGTATCGGGTGGTTATGGTTTTGGAGACGAGATAGGCCTCAAGCCCCTCAATGCCGCCTTCCAGACCGTCGCCGCTTTCCTTGACGCCGCCAAAGGGTGAATACGGGGTCGAGACCGAGAAGTGATTGACCACAACCATACCGGCCTCAATGCCATCGCTCAGCTCTTCCGAGCGCAGCAAGGACCGGGTCATGACATAACCGGCGAGGCCAAATGGCGTGTTATTCGCCCGGGTCAGCACATCGTCGAAATCATCGAAGGACTGGAACGGCACCACGGGACCGAACGGCTCTTCCTGCATGATCCGGGCAGCGTCTGGCACATCTGCAAACACCGTCGGTTGATAGAAATAGCCCTGATTGCCGATCCGGTTACCGCCGGTTACCAGCCGGGCACCGGACCCTGCCGTATCAGCGACAAACTGCTCAATCGAGGCAAGCTGACGACTGTTGGCGAGCGGTCCCATCGCCACATCCGCCTGATCGCCCGGCCCGACCTTTACATCTGCGGCGGCGGCGGCAAATGCCTCGATGAACGGCTCATAGATACCGCTCTGGACAAAGAATCTTGTCGGGCTGGTACAGACCTGACCGGCATTGCGGAATTTGAAAGACACAGCCATTTTTGCCGCCGCCTCCACATCCACATCATCACAGACGATGACCGGCGCATGGCCGCCCAGCTCCATGGTGCTGCGTTTGGCATTGGCAGCCGCCTTGGCCGCCAGCATCTTGCCCACGCGGGTCGAGCCGGTGAACGTCACCTTGCGAATGACCGGCGATGAAATCAGATGCTCGGAAATCATTGGCGGGTCACCGAGCACCAGATTGAGCACACCGGCAGGCAACCCGGCATCGGCGAAAGCCTTGACCAGCTCAATCGCCGTGAACGGTGTTTCCTCGGCCGGTTTCAGGATCAGCGAGCAACCGGAGGCCAGACTGCCGGCCATCTTGCGCAGCGGTGTCAGGGCCGGGAAGTTCCAGGGGGTAAAGGCCGCGACCGGCCCAATCGGATAGCGCCGGACCGTCTGACCGACACCATCGGCCCGCGCAGGCAGAAAGCGACCATAGGCACGGGTTGCCTCTTCGGCCATCCATTCCAGATTCTCCACGCTGGTCAGTATCTCACCGCGTGCTTCGGGAACCGGCTTGCCCTGCTCCCGGCTCAGGATTTTGGCAATCTCATCGGCACGCTCGCGCATCAGTGTGCAGGCATCCCGGAGAATCCCGGTACGCTTATGGGCCGGTGTTTCGGACCAGATGGCAAAGCCGCGTGCGGCAGCCGCCAGCGCATCATCGAGATCACCTGCCGATGCCCGGGTAACCGTCCCCACAACGGCCTCGGTTGCCGGGTTGATGACCTTGATGGTCTCACCCGTACCGCGCCCCTCGCGCCATTGTCCGTCAATGAAGAGTAACGCCTGCATGGTCATGTCGTCAGTTGCTCACTGTCTAGTCGGTCACAATACGGATCAGTTGCTTGCCCACATTGCCGCCATTGAGCATGCCGATGAATGAGGCCGGAGAGTTCTCCAGCCCGTCATGGATGGTCTCTTCATAGACCAGCTTGCCCGCAGCATAGGCGGCTTCAAGGTCGGCTTGCGCCTTGCCGAACAGATCACGGTGATCGGAGATGACAAAACCGCGAATGGTCAGGCGCTTGTTGAACACCTCACGCATGTTCTTCACGCCGTATGGTTCGGTCTCGTTATATTGCGAGACCAGCCCACAAAGCGGAATGCGACCATTGAGCCGCATCAGCGGCAGGGCGGTATCAAAGATCATGCCGCCGACATTGTCGTAATAGATGTCATAGCCATCGGCACCGGCCCGGTTCATCTGCTCTACAAAGTCATCGGCCTTGTAATCGAGACAGTCATCGAGGCCGAAACGGTCCCGTACGATGCCGCATTTCTTCGCACCACCGGCAATCCCGACCGTATGGCAACCATGGAACTTCGCCAGTTGCCCGGCAGTTGAACCCACCGCGCCTGAGGCAGCGGAAATCAGCACCCGCTCACCATCCTGAAGCCCGGCAATATGCATCAGCCCAATCCAGGCCGTGATACCGGTCGATCCGAGCGCACCGAGATAGGCGCTCAACGGGGCCTTGTCCGGGTGTACGATCTGCAGTTCGGCTTTTTTGGCAATACTGTAATCCTGCCAGCCAAGACGGCCGACAACCCAGGTACCCGTCGGGAGGGTAGGGTCCCGGGTGTCGACAATCTCTCCCACCGTACGACCAACCATGATGTCGCCGATCTTCATCACCGGGGCATAGGAGTCCTCTGCCTCCATACGCATCCGGATATATGGATCGAGTGAGAGATAATGATTGCGGACCAGCACCTCACCGTCACCGAGCGAGCCGATCGGGCTCGCCTCGATGCGGAAGCAACTCTCATCCGGCATACCGTCAGGGCGCTTTGCGTACAGGACCTGACGGTTTTCAGTATGCGCACTCATGCAACAATTCCTACGGTTTCGGCTTCACGAGGCTGCCAGTGCAGCAGGCGGCGTTCGACGACGCTGACCAGCGCATCCAGCGCAATGGCAAAGAACGTGAGCAGGATCACACCGGCAAAGACGCCATTGATATTGAACAGCCCCTCGGCCTGCAGGATCAGGTAACCGACACCGGCAGCCGATCCCATATACTCACCGATCACCGCACCGACGAAGGCCATACCGACAGCGGTATGCAGGCTGGAGAAAACCCAACTGGTCGCCGACGGGATATAGACGGTCCAGAGCAACTGGCGCTTGTTGGCGCCAAGCATCTTGGCATTGGCAAGCGTGACCGGGCTGACTTCCTTCACGCCCTGATAGACGTTGAAGAACACAACGAAGAATACCAGCGTGATGCCGAGGGCGATCTTGGAAGTCACACCGAGGCCGAACCAGACCGAGAAGATCGGTGCCAGAATGACCCGCGGCATGGCATTGAAGCCCTTGAGGTAAGGTGAGGCCAGTGTCGAGGCCATCGGGCTGAGCGCCAGCCAGAGACCGGCCATCAGCCCCAGTGTCGACCCGGCTACAAAGGCGCAGGCCGTCTCAAACAAGGTCACCCACAGATGCTTGAAGATCATCCCGGTCGCGAACCATTTGTAGATCTGATCGAACACCTTGACCGGATCACCGACAAAGAATTCAGACATAAGATCGAAATGGGTAATCGACTTCCAGGCTGCGAAAACAGCCACCAGAATAATCACATGATAAACAATGAGTTGAGGCCGAGCGGGCAACAGCCGGCTCAAGATGCTCCGTCTACTTGCGCTGTTGTTCATAGCCTTTAAGGACCTCTTCCTTCATTACATCCCAGATATCGGCATGCAGTTTATTGAACGCATCAAGATGGCGAATGTCAGCGACATCTCTGGGACGAGGCAGGTCGATGACAAATTCGCCGATAGGGTGGGTGCCAGGGCCGGCAGAGAGCACAATGACCCGATCCGAAAGCGCGATGGCTTCCTCGAGATCATGGGTGATGAACATCACCGATTTGCGGTCTGCCTGCCATAAATCCAGCAGTTCGTTTTCCATCAGTTGACGGGTCTGGATATCGAGCGCGCTGAACGGCTCATCCATCAGCATGATCTTGGGATTCATAATCAGCATCTGGGCCAGCGCCACACGCTTGCGCATGCCGCCGGATAGATGATGCGGATAGCGATCTTCAAAACCGGCGAGGCCAACCCGCGCCAGCCATTCGATCGCCAGTTCACGGCGTTCCTTCTTGTCCGCCTTGTGAAATTCCAGGCCGACCATGACGTTTTCCAGTGCAGTACGCCATGGCATCAGGCTTTCGGCCTGGAACATGTAACCGGCATCGCGGTTGATGCCCTTCAGCGGCTCACCAAAGACATTGATGCTGCCGCTGCTTGGCTGCAGCAACCCTGATGACACATTCAGCAGGGTGGATTTGCCGCAACCGGTAGGGCCAACGATCGATACAAATTCGCCCTTGGCTATCTCAATCGTCGTGTCGGCAACGGCGGTATAGGTACCGCCGGGATTGCCACGTGCCGGAAACACGCATTCCACATTATAGAGGCCCAGGGCGGGCGTATCCGCCCCGGGTTGCTCTATCGATTGTCCTACAGCCGATTGATCGGGCTGCATTGTATCGAGCGCAGTCATAGTTCAAGACCCGTTAGCATGTTCAACGAAACGGTTGGTGTAGACCGAACCGAGGTCCATTTCACCAGCCTCAGCCACCGCAGGATTGTAGCTCTTCTGAGCACGGTAAGCGGTTTCAACAGCAGCTTCAGGGATCACACCATCCGGTGAAAAGGCTGGTTTGACCTTCTCCAGCATCTCGATGTAAAGCGCCCGGTCACCGCCAACCAGCATGTCCTCAGGCAGAACATCGACGATTTCCTCGGGCGTGCTCTCGTTGATGAACTTCAGCGCCTTGACCATCGCGCTGGCCAGAGCTTGCGTGGTGTTCGGATTGGCTTTCACGAAAGCGGTCGGGACCGACAGGGTCGCAGCGGGCATCGGGCCGCCATAAACCTGCTCGGTACCTTCCGGCGTGCGGGTATCGACCACCGGCACCGCGAGACCTTCTTTTTCAAACAGGGTCGCAGCCGGATCTGCCTGAACCGCAGCCTCTACGCTGCCGTTACGGAATGCGGCCAGGGTACCCGGACCGGCGCCGACACCGATGATAGACACATCGCTTGGCTCCATACCGGCGCCGAGCAGCAGAAGATCAACCATCTTGTTGGTGCTTGAACCCGGTGAGGTTACACCGACATTCTTGCCGCGCAGGCTTTCCATGCCCTTCCAGTCCTTCGCCAGCTCAGGGGTAACACTGAGTACGAAGCCCGGATACTGGCCCATCAGGGTGATGGCGGTGAAATCCTGGTTTTTCGCCTTGAGGACGATCATGTGCTCAAAGGCCGAGGTCAGGACATCGGCACTGCCGCCGACAACCGCCTGAACCGACTTTGAACCGCCCTGGAAGTCGACAACGTCAACATTCAGGCCTTCTTCCGCAAAATAGCCGTTCAGATCGGCAATATTGAGCGGCAGGTAATACAAGGCAACACGCCCACCAATCGCGAGCGTCAGGTCCGGCTTCTCGATCTGTTGTGCCGCAGCCGGTTGTGTCACGGCGGGCGATACGGCAAATGCGCCGATCGCCATCGCGGCAACGAGGGATTTAAACAGTTTCATTTTATTCCTCCCATATAATAGGTCCGGTTGATCCGGGTGTGTATTCGGGCCGGTTGATACGGATGGCCGGCCCCGACCATCGTTTAACGTCGCCTTACTCGGCGGCGGTACTGTGATTGGCTCCCTCGGTTTTTGTCGCAGAGACGATGCCCTTTTCAATCAGGGCAGCGATCTTCTCCGCGCTGTACCCCAGCGCAGCCAAAATCTCTTCCGTATCCTGCCCTACCGGTGGCGGATCGGAGCGGTAGGCGGTTGCCCCCTCGCCCATCACAAGCGGCAGTTTCGGCAACCGTGTATGGGTGCCGTTGGGTAATGTCGTGTCATACAGCGCGCCTGTGGCCTTCAGATGGCGGTCCTCGAACAGATCTTCGGGACGGGCAATCGGCGCAAATGGAATACGCGCCTGCTCACACAGTTCGCTTGCCTCGGCGGTGTCGAGTCCAGCAAAAATCGCCGCTACAATCGGCAATAAGGTCTTGCGGTTCTCGATGCGGAGGTTGTTGGTACGGTAGAGCAGGTCTTCAATCAGCTCGCTGCGCCCGACCGCGTGGCAGAACCGTGCCCAGTGCTGATCCGAGGTAATGCCGACGAACAGTTGCTTGCCGTCGAGCAGGGTAAATGGCTCATAGACCGCCCAGGCAGAGACCCGCTCCGGCATCGGCGGGATCGGCGCATCCGACTGCGCGGCGTAACAGAGGTGCTGGCCCATCATGAAGACGGCGGTTTCAAACAGCGCGGATTCCACATGCTGCCCCTTACCGGTCTGCTCACGCTGACGCAGGGCCAACAGGGTGCCGATGACACCGAACATGCCACCCGCAATATCGATAACCGAGGTTCCGGCCCGCAATGGCCGACCGGTCGGCCCGGTCATATAGGCAAGGCCGCTCATCATCTGGACCACTTCATCAAGCGCCAGACGATCGCGATATGGTCCTTCAAGGAAGCCCTTGAGACTGACATAGATCAGGCGTGGGTTGATGCCGGCAACCGTGTCGTAATCGAAGCCGAGCCGCTCCATCGTGCCCGGCGCATAATTCTCGATCAGAATATCCGCATCGGCACAGAGTTTGGTCATGGCCTCGCGCCCCTCATCGGTCTTGAGGTTCAGGCACAGGCTCTTTTTATTGCGATTGAAATAGCCGAAATAGCCAAGGCCGAACCCGGCAAGACGGCGGGTCGGATCTCCAGCGGGCGATGGCTCTATCTTGATGACTTCGGCACCAAGATCGGCAAGCACCATGGAACAGGACGGTCCCATCACGGTGTGACCAAAGTCCAGTACCCGAAGCCCAGCTAATGGTTGAGACGCTGATGCGGTCATCTGAAATGACTTCACTACTCTTTTTGTTTCCTCGTATCGTTCTGTTCTGCAGAACGTTGTTTCATTTAGTAGAACATCACCGATATAGCCCGTCAACCCCGATTTGCAACTCGGGCACTGACCGGGGACACACAGCTGAGGATAAGAAATCGGCACCGATCAAAATAAGCGTGCACAAACAAGGCGTAACAGGGATACTCCCGGCATCGTGACAAAGAAAAACGCCGCCCCAGAAATCACCACAACTGCAACAGCTGCCAGCAAGGGCGGTGTTGAGGCGGTTGATCGTGCCCTGTCGATCATCAAATGCTTCGGTGCCGGTGAGGATCGCCTGACCCTCGCCCAGATCGCCGAGCGGACCGGCTATTACAAAAGCACGATCCTGCGATTGGCCGTCTCCCTCGAACGACAGGGCTTCCTCAGCCGGTCCAGTGACAAGAGCTTCATGCTCGGCTCGCAACTGCTGCGGCTCGGCAATCTGTATCAGCGTTCGCTGAAACTCGAGGATCAGGTGCGGCCATCGCTGATGAACCTGCTGCAGGAAACCGGCGAGAGTGCCTCGCTGTTCATCCGGCAGGGGGAAGACCGCATCTGCCTGTTCCGGCAGGATTCCGACCACGCGGTCCGCGACCACGTATCGGAAGGCCAGATACTCAGCCTTGATCGCGGTGCCGCCGGTCACGTGATCAGCAAGTTTGATCCCGACTACAACAGCGAAGCAGATATCCGTCCACGCGTAGCGGACCTCCCGGTCTTCTCCTTTGGCGAACGGGTGGCCGAAGTGGCCGCCGCCGCCGTGCCGGTGTTCTGGCTGCATGAGGGACGGGTCAAACTGACCGGTGCCCTCACCGTATCCGGCCCACTCAGCCGCTTCACCGATGACGCCTGCAAGATCATGCGCGCAGCCCTGCTGAAAGAGGGCCAACAGCTCTCGGCCAGACTTGGCGCGGAATATATCTGGAAATAAGCCCAGCAAAAATGCGCCATTAATGGCCGCCAATAACCCGGTATCACTGATTGTGAAACTGCAACCGCTGATTATTCAGCGTCGAGCTTGGCAATCCAGCCCTTGGTGGCAGCACTCAACGCCGGATAGCGGGCCATGACTTCGGGGTCATGGCCGGGAATGATGCGGCCAATATCGTTGCCCGCCAGCTTTCTAAGCTTCTCGTAACCGAGCAGCACGCCCGAGACGCTGTCGCAGCTCGGGAAAACCCGATTGCTTTCCACATGGGCGTAGTGGTGGGTCACATCGGAGGCGAGCACGACCGGTCCACGCGCGGTATTGACCCGCACGCATTGCAGCCCGCGTGAATGGCCACCGATATGATGCAGGGTAATGCCGGGCAGCAGTTCTTCATCCCCATCATGAAAACAGACACACCCGGCATAGACCCGTTCCACCAGATCGGTCACATGCTCCACATCATAGGCATGGTTACCCTGATGGGTGCACATGCATCGCCCGGTGGCGAAACTCATTTCACTGTCCTGCAGGTGAAAGGTCGCGTTCTGGAACAGGTTGTTGTTGCCGGCGTGATCGTAATGCATATGGGTGATGATCACGTCCCGGACCGTATCCGGGTCGACTCCTGCGGCAGCCAGACCGTCCGCCACGGGTGTAACAAGCTGGCGACCTCTTCGCTCGCCGGAATCGGGGCTGAAACCGGTATCGACCACAATCGTGCGATCCTGATTGCGGATCACCCAGACAAAGTAATCCAGCGGCATGGGCAGATCATGGCTGTCACCGCCAATGAAATTTTCCGATGCCGGACGATCATGGTGGCCATAACGAATGGCCAGAACTTCATACTGGTCGTGCATAGCTGCGCCCCAACTCCAGATTACAAGCGAAGCAGGCCGTAATCAGCCTGCATCCTCGTCAAATACCTGACGCGCGGTGCGGAAGGAATCCACCGCAGCAGGAACACCGCAATAAATGGCAACCTGCAGGAAAACCTCACGGATTTCTTCCTTGCTGACACCGTTACGCAAAGCGCCACGAATGTGCATTTTCAGCTCATGCGGACGGTTGAGCGCGCTGATCATCGCAAGGTTGAGCATTGAGCGCGTCTTCTTGGGCAACTCATCGCGGCCCCAGACGGCGCCCCAGCAATACTCCGTCACCAGTTCCTGCATCGGCATGTTGAAGTCATCGGCCGTTGCGATTGAATTCTCGACAAACTCCTTGCCGAGGACGGATTTGCGGATTTCCAGGCCGCGCTCAAAAGTAGCTTTGTCCATGATTTTTCCTTTCGGGACAGGGGAAATAAAACCTCTTCAAAAAAGCCACCGCCGGGTCAGCCATTGACTGACCGTCCCGGCGGTGCAGGGAGGTTAACGGGTTGGCCATTTCGGTTCTGAAACCGCCAGATCCTCAGGGAAGACGGTGACAGGCACACTGTCCTGCCACTGGATGATGGTCAGGCTCGCCCCTTCACGACGGCCATTCTCATCAAAACTGATCGTGCCGCCCGGATAGTATTTGGACGGGCCGCCATCCATGCTGCGCAGCGCATCACCGACAGCCTTGCTGTCACGGCTGCAGGCTTGCTCAAGCGCATCCTTGAAGATCCACATATCGCCATAGGTGGAAACGGCATTCTGGGTCGCCCATGGCTCGCCATAGACATCCTCGAGACGCTTGATGAAGTCTTCCTGACCCTTGACGCCCCAGTTGGCGACAGCGGACATGACGCCATCGAGCAGGGCCGGATCAACGGTTTTCAGAACCTCAGGCTCGGCAATCGCGATACCGAATGAAATGGTCGGAACCTGCACCCGGAACTCGCGCATTTTCTCGAGAATCAGCTTGGAATCCGAAATAACCGTTGGCAGGAAGAACAGCAGGTCAGGGCGCTTGCCGCGCAGTTGCTGCACAAGTGCAGAGGCATCCGCGAGCGGCGGCGTGAAGACTTCCTCGGAGACGAGCTCGAGGCCGACATCATCGAACAGACCTTCCTTCATCCGCTTGACTGAAGACAGGGATGCGGCGGTGTTGTCGGTGATGACCGCTACTGTTTTCGGACGCTTGCCGGTCTGGCTCTCGGCCAGATCCATGATGATCGGCAGGGCGATCTCAGCCTGCGCACCGGAGGTGGCAGAGGTCTGGAAGACATTATCGAAATCCCGGCCGGTAATCAGGTCCGAATAGGACAGGGTAAGCACCGGCAAATCTGCTCGCTCGGTAATCTCGGTAACCGCCAGGGTAAAGGAGCTGAGATAGGAGCCGGTCGCACCAACCATATCGGGATACTCGGCAACCATGCGCTGGGCAGCATTTGCGGCCTTCTCGACGCTGTCGCCGGTATCAACCACCACCAGCTCAAGCGGTGCACCGTCGAGGCAGGAGATACCACCCGCCTTGTTCACGTCCTCGACACCCAGCTCGGCACCCATTTTCATGACCTGACCCGGACGGGCGTAAATACCGGAAATCGGTGCGATCAGACCGATCTGAACCGGATCGGCAGCCTGTGCCGAAAAGCCGAATGCGGCAGTGACCAGCGCGGTCCCGACCATTAATGCGTTTCTTAGTTTTTTCATTGGAGTCCTCCCAATCATTTTGTTTAGGGATGCGCAGCCTGGCGGCATCACATGCCCAGATACGCCTGCCGCACACGATCGTCGGCCTGCAGCGTCTCGTTGTTGCCTTCGAGGACCACCCGGCCCGTCTCCAGCACATATCCGTGGTCGGCGAATTGCAGGGCTTCTGCCACCCGCTGTTCCACGAGAAGAATGGTCAACCCGGCGTCGCGCCGAATTTCCATAAGCTTGTCAAAGATGAAGTCGGCGATTGTCGGAGCCAGTCCCATGGATGGCTCGTCGAGCATCAACAGCTTCGGCGCGGAGGCGAGACCGCGACCGATCGCGACCATCTGCTGCTCACCCCCGGACAGGGTACCGGCAGGCTGGCTCGCCCGTTCCTTCAACACCGGGAACCAGTTGTAGATCTGCTCGAGATTTTCCTTCCAGCGCGCGGCACCCGCCTTGGTGATCGCGCCCATTTCAAGGTTTTCCAGTACGCTCAGTGACGGGAACACCTGTCGTCCCTCGGGCACATGCGCGATGCCATGATGGGCACGCCGTGACGGCTCGACCTTCAGCAGATCCTCGCCATCGAAGCGGATGGAACCGCCCATGGCATCGACCGTGCCGGAGATGGTCTTAAACAACGTACTCTTGCCCGCGCCATTCGGCCCGACGATGGAAACAAACTGTCCGGCATCGACCTCAACCGACACGTCCTTCAGGACGGCAACTTCGGTATAACCGGCGCTCAGGTTTTTAATCTCAAGCATTTGCAGCCCACTTCTTGCCAAGATAAGCCTCGATCACACGGCTATCGCGCGTAACCTCTTCCGGCAGGCCCTCGGTGACGATTTCGCCGTGGTCAAGCACGAGGAAGCGGTCGACCAACTTCACCATGGCCTGCATTGTATGTTCGATAATCACGATGGTTTTGCCCGCATCGGCCAGTTGCCGGATGACGGCAACCACCTCTTCGGATTCATCGCTGCCAAGACCGGCGAGCGTTTCATCCAGCAGCAGGATATCGGGCTGCCCGGCCAGTGCCCGCGCCAGCTCCATCAGGCGCAGTTCCTTGGTGGTAAGACCACCGGCGACACGGTCGGCGCTGTCGGCAAGACCGACCATGGCCACCGCCTCACGGGCGATCCGCTCGGCATCCGCCTCGCTGGTCGCCTTCACATAGGCACCAACTCGGACATTCTCATAGATGGTCATGCGCTTGAACGGACGCATGACCTGAAAGGTGCGGCCGATACCGGCACGGCATAAGGCGTGGGGTTTACGTCGGACGAGGTCAGTGCCCCCCACGATCACGTTGCCGGTATCGGGCCGCTGGAACCCGTTCAACAGATTGAACAGGGTTGTCTTGCCCGCGCCATTCGGTCCGATGATGCCAAGGATCATGCCCTTGCGAACCGAGAAGCTGACATCCTGCACGGCCTGCAGGCCGCCGAAGCTCTTTGAGATATTGCGCACTTCAAGAACGATATCGGCAGTGGCTGCGCGCTCGGCACGATCACTGTGCAGCAGTGGCGTGACATTGGTCGATTTCGCGGCCGCCTCAACCTTCTCTTGTGCGTCCTCAACCTCAGTAACGCGGGATTCATCCCGGTTGTGCAACATATCCCGAACCCGCCAGAACAGACCTTCCGGAGCGAGCAGGATCAGCAGGATAATGGCGAGGCCATAGATAACGCCCTGAATACCCGGAACCACATTGCCAAGTTCGGCATGCAGGATTTCAGCGATCGGGATCAGGAAGGCAGCACCGATGATCGGCCCCCAGACGGTCCCGACACCGCCGAACATGGAAACGGTCAGGGCCTGTGCCGAGATCAGCATGCCGAACACGCTCTGCGGGGTAATCACCAGAATGACCACGGCATAGAAGGAACCGATCAGACCGGCGATTGCACCGCTGACGGCAATCGCTTTCAGCTTCCAGGCCAGCGTATTGATACCGGCTGCCTCGGCGGCGGCTTCGTTCTGTTTAATCGCGATCAGAGCGACGCCGAACCGGGTCAGCTCAATACGACGGGTAATCACCACGATCGCGGCCAGCAGCGCCATGGCCAGCACGGTATAGACCTTGCGATCCTCGAACTGCATGTAGAGCCAGGCATTCTCGGTTACGCGCGGAATGCTGAGTTCCGGATAGCCGAGCCACTGGAACACATAGAGCAGCGCCAGCGGATAGGCGAGCATGGACAGTGCAAAGTAGTGACCACGCAGGCGGAAGGTCGGCAGGCCGATGATCACCCCGGCAACAGCGCCGATCAGGGCCGATACCGGCATCATGATCCATGGCGAAATACCGTAATTGATCTGGGCCAGCACGGTGGCGAAGGCACCGAGACCGAAGAACGAGGCATGCCCGAAGGATACCAGCCCGGTATAGCCGCTGAGCATATTCCAGCTCAGGCCGAAACAGGCCCAGACCAGCACCAGCGTCATGATCAGCTGGTAATAGGAATTGTCGACCATCATCGCGACGCCGAGATAGGCCAACGCGAAAATAAAGAAGGGTCGCAGGGATTTGAACAGTGCCTGCATCAGGTTCTCTCCACATTACGGCCGAAGAAGCCTTGGGGTCTCAAGGTGACGATGAGCAGGAAGATCACGAAAATCGTCGCGTTCTGCAGTTGGGTCGGCAACACCAGCGTTGACAGCTGCTGGACCAGACCGATGGTCATGCCGCCCCAGAATGCGCCCAGAATACTGCCGATACCGCCGAGCACGACGCCGGCATACATGATGATGACGTATTCAAGACCAACGAAGGGATGGAACGGGTAATTGGTGGCGAGCAACCCACCGGCAACGCCGGTGATGGCTGTACCGAGGGCAAAGGCAACACGGTGCGCCTTGTCCACATTGATACCCATATAGACCGAGGCCTCCGGGTTATCAGCGGCGGCACGCAGCGACTTGCCGATACGTGAGCGGGTAATCATCAGCCAGAGCAGGACAATCACGGCAACCGAGAAACCGGCGGCCACGGTCCGGGCCTTGTTGACGAACAGCGCCATATCGGCATCCCAGATCGGCTCAATCAGCCAGGCGGCACTGGACAATGGCGTGCGGATGGTTACCAGATCGGCACCAAACAGGATCATGGCACCGTTCTGCAGGATCAGCGCGATACCGAGGGTCAGGATCAGCTGGGCATAATGCCCCTCACCTTCCATGCTCGCGGTACGGATACCGGTCACCTGCCGGATCAGCACCTTATGTAGCGCCCAGCCGAAGACATAGAGCAAGGGGGCGGCAAGGATCGTGGCCACGTAAGGCCCGATCACATCGCCGAAGAACTGCTGCGCCAGCAGGATAAAGGCAAAATAGGCGGCATACATGCCAACCATCATCAGATCGCCCTGGGCGAAGTTGATGACGCGCATGATGCCGAAGATCATCGCCAGACCAACACACATCAGGCCGTAAATGGCCCCGATGAGCAGCCCGGCGATGGTCGCCTGCATGATGCTTTCAATAAGTATCTGGGTTTCGGTCATACGGCACCTGTCCGGCAGAGACGGATTATGTCTCCGGTACTCTCCTGTTGTTGCAGATTGCTTATCCGCTGATTGATGTCGTTTGCCGTGTCGGTACCAAGGGCCCCACCGGCAGCTTCCAGAAAACGGCGGGTGATCAGGGCGTTGTCGGCAAACTCGATGTCATCGAGACCGGCAACGGCCTGTACGCCGTCGGTAAAGGTCAGTGTCACCCGTGCGCCCTGACGGGCCGGGAAAGCCCCATTGATCCGATCGTCGATCGAGAACGTCATGGAAGCGATCAGCCGGGTAATGTCAGCATCGTTCAGACGGGCATAATTGCTCTCGGCGATCTCGCCGGCGCTCAGTGCAGCGGCAACGCCGAACGGGATACTCATCTTGGCCTGCAGCGGACGGGCAAACGGCCCGGTATGGGCACAGCCCGGATAGTTCAGCGCCGCATCATAGGTATCAACAGTGATGGCCGTGATCTCAGTCGCCGCACGCCCGCTCTGCTGCAGCGCCTTCAGGGCTGCCTGACAGGGCGACTGGGCAAAATTGCAGGCGGGAACCTGCTTGTTGAACACGTGCAGGATTTCAACGTCCCCATCCGGGAACAGCCGCACCGGCTCACTGTGTTTCAAACGACCAAAGGCAGCAAACAGCCCGGCTGGCCCTTCAAGGATCGACGCCGAGGCATCAACACCGGCCTGAGCCAGTCGCAGGCATTGCAGCGCATTGCGCACGACAAAGCCGGGGTGGAAATACATTTCATCAGCGCCGTTATGGGGCCATTCATTGAGGCCGGAGCTGCAATTCGCCGCCAGTGCCAGCGCGGAAACCGTTGTGTCCTCATCAAGCCCCAGCAGGATGGCACCGGCCATCACCGCCGCCAGCGGTCCCACGAGACCGGTCGGGCGGAACAGGCGCGCCACTTCCGGTGTCATGAGCACCCGGCCAATGCGGCCACCGGTTTCATAGCCGATCACGGCGGCGCGGATCAGGCGCTCACCGTCAAACTCGCCGGTTTCGGCCAGTGCCAGCAGGGTCGGCCAGACCACCACGCCGAGATGCGCGATACTGCCTGCATGCATGTCCTCACGCACCAGCCCGTGCCCGCGGACAGCATTGGTAAAGGCGGCATCATCCATCGCCGCCAGTTTGCTGTCGCCGATAATGACCGAGCCGTTCTCAAGCGGTAGTGCGACCCTGGCCGCCTGCTGGCTCCATGGCAGATGGGCAGATTCAAAAGCGCAAGAGAGGAAGTCGAGCAGACACATCCCCGCCTTGTCCGCAACACCGGATGTAAAGATGTGATCCGGGGCGAACAGGGCATCGCGGACCAGTTGCTGCAAACTGGTCAGATGCTGGATGCCCCCCTCTGGCTGTTGCGCTTGCAAGGCCATCGGTATCAGCCCCGGATCTCAACGCCTGACCAGTCCTCGATCAGCTTGGCAATCGAGGTGAAGTCTGAGTCAGCGCCGTATTTGGATTGGGTAATGGCCAGTATCTGGCGAACCAGACTGCCACCGACCATTGGTACGCCGAGGGCTTCGGATTCATCGACGCACATCCGCACGTCCTTGTAGGACAGCCCGGTGGCGAAACCGAAATCGAAGGTGCCCGGCAGAACCGATTTGGGGAACTTGTCCTGTGACGCGCTGTTGCGCCCGGTCGAGATATTGATGATGTCGAGCATCACATTGGCGTCGATCCCGGCCTTGACCCCCATGGCCATGGCTTCCGAGGTCAGCACGATGGCGGCAGCAGCCAGCATGTTATTGGCCAGCTTGACCACCTGACCGAGACCGGCTTTTTCGCCCACATGGAACACCTTGCCGAAATTGGCGATGACCGGCTCGATGGTTTTGAAATCCGCATTCGGGCAGGACACCATCAGGGCCAGCGTGCCGTTGGTCGCTCCCTTGATGCCGCCACTGACCGGACAATCAACCCATTGCTTGCCGACCTTGGCGAGCGCTTCGGCCACTTCGGTTGCTGTGCTCGGCCCGGTGGTGGAAACATCGACCAGCAGCTTTGCGCGGCTGCCATGAATGAAGCCGTCATCACCAAGCGCAGTATTCTTGACGATTGGCGGAGTTGGCAGGCTGGTGAAGACGATATCGGCTGCGTCGGCAACTTCCTTTGGTGTCTTGGCTGCTTTCGCACCCTTGGCAACCAGCGCATCCATCGCCTGCTGACTGACATCGAGGACCGTCAGCTCATGCCCAGCATCAATGAGGCGCCCTGACATCGGGCCACCCATTTTACCAAGACCGATAAAACCCAACTGCATAATGATATCCTTGAAAAAACGGAAAACTCGCGCCGGGCGCCAGTTATGGGCCCGCCACAGACATGCCGGCATCGATCAGCAAGGTGACGCCGGTAATCGATGATGCCTCATCGGAGGCAAGAAAGACTGCCGCATGGCCGATTTCCTCAGCGGTCGGCAAACGTTTGAGCAGGGTCTTGCCCTTGCGACTCTCCCAGCCCTTGTCATCAATGATGGCATTGGCACCGGGAGTTGCGACCGAGCCTGGCGCGACCGCATTGACCCGAATATTTTTCGGGCCAAGCTCGGAAGCCTGCTGCCGGGTCAGGGTATCAATGGCACCCTTGATCGAGGAATAGACGGAAGCGTTCGGGATCGCCATGGACACGGCAATCGACGACAGATTGATGATGGTACCGCCGCCGCGTTTGACGAGATGCGGGGTCGCCGCCTGAAAGCCCCAATAGGAACCTTTCAGCCCGACATTGAGCATCCGGTCGATAATCGCCGGATCGAACTCGACCAGCGGATCGTAATGGAAGGCAACGGCATTATTGATAAAGATATCAAGACCACCGGCAGATGCCGCAAAGGCATCAACCTTCGCCTTCAGCGCATCGCGGTCGGTTACATCGCAGGAAACAGCCTCAACGGTGAGATCACCAGCCTCGGCAACGGCTTCATTCAGCAATGTCTCATTGATATCGGACATCGCGACACGGGCACCCTCACGGGCCATCGCATAGGCAATGGCGCGACCGATACCACCTGCAGCGCCCGTAACGAACGCCACCTTGCCACCCAATCGGGGCATAATTTCCTCCCGGCCGTTCTACCGGCCATCTGCTCTCTCGCGGCGCTTTGTTTGTCGCCTTGTTCCCCGCCCCTGCCATTGTATGCAGAAAGTCGGGCATTTGCATGATGTGCATTATGATTGTATACAATCACACATCATGATCGGGATACAATCATATAATCATGGTGTCGATCAACCCCCGTTCTGATATTATCGCCAACAAATTGCGGATAAGCCGAACGGTGCAAGAAGTTGGCAACGCAACAACCCGGACAACGCAATTACTTCGTCACAGATCATGGATATGAAATCTTCAGAGGCCTACGACTTTAAGGTGCAGCGGGCCACCAGCACGATGCGCTACAGCGTGACGGAAAGCATCCGAAATGCCATTGCCGTCGGTCGTTATCAGGCCGGTGACCGCATGCCCGAACGCGACCTCTGCGAGATGACCGGCGTCAGCCGCACCGTGGTCCGTGAGGCCCTGCGCCAGCTCGAGAGCGAGGGTCTGGTCCATGTGATTCCGCACAAGGGTCCGACGGTCGCCACCATCAACCGGGAACAGGCCAAGGGCATCTATGAAGTACGTGAAGTGCTTGAGAGCCTCGCCGCTCGTCTGTTTGCCGAGAATGCCACGAGCAGCGACATGGCCGAACTCGAACGCGCCTATGAACAGGTCAAGGGCACCTATCTCGAAGGCGACGTGCTCGACCGCCTCGCGGCCAAGAACTATTTCTATGAATGCCTGATCAATGGTGCCGGCAACGAGGCGCTGGGCCAGACCCTGCACCTGATCAATGCCCGTGCGATGATCCTGCGCGGTCGCTCGCTGCAGATGCCGAGCCGGGGCAAGAAGAGCCTCGCGGAACTCAAAGAGATCATCCAGGCGTTAAAAGACCGCAAACCGGACGAAGCCTACAAGCTCGCCCAGCATCATGTCCGCATGGCTGCAGAAGCGGCGCTGCAGTCATTTACCGACTAGCTGTTGCGATCGCAGCCTACCGAATATTACCCGTCTCGCTGTTAAACAACCGGCCGCCTTCGGTGATGAAGGTGACGGCCAGTGCCGCTGCGCCGAAGCAGGCGAAACCGATAGAGATGGGCAAAGTGCTGCCATCATAAGCCTGCCCAACCATCCAACCAAGAAACGCCGCCAGCGCCGTGGTCACCGCGCCAATGAATGACGAGGCGGTACCGGCGATCCGGCCCATCGGCTCCATGGCGAGCGCGTTATAGTTCGGCATGATGAAGCCGAAACAGAACAGCTGCGCCGACATCAGGCTGACAAACAGCACCAGCGGCACATGGAACAGCAGATCAAGGCACAAGTGTAACAGGGCAATGGTGAAAAAACCGGTCATGGCCAGATGCCCCAGTCGCCGCATCCCGAGCCGGTTGACCAGACGGCCATTGATGATCGCGGCAATCGATAGAGCCACGGCAACGAGGCCGAACAGCAGCGGGAACCACTGCCCCATGCCATAGACATCGGCGAAAATCTGCTGGGCGCTGCTGATATAGCTGATCATGCCACCAAAGCAGGCGGAAATAGCAATCGTATAGCCGAGGGTCTGACGATTGGTGACGGTTTCCCGAAATGCCTGTGCCAGCCATGCGGCGGAAAGCGGCGTACGAGCCTCTGGCGGCCGCGTTTCCGCCAGACGCCATGCGGTCCACCCCATGACCAGTAGCGAGAATGCAGCCAGCACCATGAATATCTCATGCCAGTCACCGAGCAGCAGAATGCCGCTGCCCATGGCCGGGGCAATCGCTGGGACCATGATGAATACCGTCATGACAAATGACATAACCTCGGCCATGCGCCGGCCATGATAGAGGTCACGGATGACCGCGACCGAAACCACGCGTGGTGCGGCAGCGCCGATCCCCTGCATGAAACGCATGGCGATCAGCATCTCGAAGGAAGATGCCATCAGACACATGGTCGTCGCCGCAGCATAAATGCCTACCCCCAGCATGATCACCGGCTTGCGACCGAGGCGATCAGACAGCGGGCCGTAGAACAGCTGGCCAAAGCCGAAACCGACCAGAAAGATGATGACCACCAGTTGCTGCTGATTGCCATCAGTCAGGCCATAGGCATCCCGGATCAGCGGCAGCGCGGGCAGCATGATGTCGATGGACATGGCGGTCAGGGCCATGAAACAGGCCATCAGGCAGATAAATTCCACCATCCCCATGACAGGTGCAGGCGCTGGGGCAGACGGCGGTACCGGCGTCGGGGCAGGCGCCGATGAAATATCTGAAGTGGACATAATTTCCACGCTTGTGACGGGTATCGGAAAGGCAAATTATAAGCACACATATGGCCTGACATGCCCAGTGCTCAAGCACAGAATATAAAATCGACTGGCCATCGCCTATGCCTGGTCATCCAAAAAGCTTTATAAAGGCTCGATGAAACAAAGCTTTGGGGTATTCAAAAACCGGATTGTTTTGTTAGAGTACCTCCATCCACAACCAGCCCCGACGCGCGTTCATTTCCGGGTCACTGGTTTGCGCTACACCAATGCGCTGTAGCCCCTGCGAGATGCAGGCCTGAAAATCAGCCCGATGTTCTTTCCGGCTCGGTTTTCAGCACGATGAGAAAAATCATGTGACGGCTTTTCCCCGATGTCTGGCCCGCATGGCGAAAACCACCGAAGCCGGAAAAGTTGTGCATGGAAGAAGCTCCAGATCACAAACCCAGAAAACGTTGCTTACAGCATACTGGATTTCTCCCGGCGGCCCTGATTGCCCTCCTTCTGTCGCTGGCTTTCCCGTCACCGAACCCGGCATTCGCCTATTGCGAGAATGCAGGTAACCGGACCAGCCGAAACATCCCCGGTTTTTCCGGTCTCAACCTTGTCAGCAAACTGGACAGTGAGGCCGTGGATCCCTGCCTCAGACTGGAACTCGGCACGCCGGAACAGCTGATGCTGTCTTCCACCGGTGTCATGAAACCCGAAGAGATCATCGTACAGAACAATCTCACCGGCGGTCGGCTGATGGCTGGGCCGATTGTCTGGCAGGCCATGGCTGCCCATGAATGGCATCAGGTGGAACTCGCCGAAACGGCAGAACGGCACGACTGGAACCAGTTTTCCCTCAACCAGCAACTTGGCCTTGATCGCTTCAGCCTCGGCGGGGAATGGGTCTGGCTGAGCGCCGACGACAACCTTGCCCAGCGTGGGCTGTTTCAGGCGCGCGCCAGAATGATCGAGGACGAGATCGTCAAACTGGCGCTGAAACATGAGTATCAGATGGTTCAGGACGCGAGCGACATCCCCTTCATGCGCTCGCACTTCACCGCTGCCGAAATCAATATCGGCAATGCTATGCTGAATATCGGACGGGTCGAGCAGGGTCAGGAAGATGCGTTGGATGAAACCGGGTTCCGGGCCGATGCCAGCTTCAACCTTAATGCCCCTGAATGGCTGCCGGAACAACTCACCCTGTCACAGCTGTGGCTCAGCAATGACAATGGCGATCACGGCACTTCCCTCGTCACCGGTCGCTGGGAAATCGCCGAGCAGGCCTTCGACATTACCCTCGGCATCGACCGTTATGAGGATGGCCGGATGAACTGGCAACTGACCAGCAACATTCTGGATTTTGCTCCGGAAATCGGCGATTTCGGCGTCAGCGCCAGCTATGGCATGCAGGATGAAATACAGGTCTCGAGCATCAGCCTTTATGGGCGCCTCGCCTTCTAAAAACAGATTTTTCTAATTTCTTGTCGAAACCGTGGAGCCTTTTCGAAATACCGGCGTTATAGGTGGAAGCATTCCGTCACTTACAGCATTTTCATGACCACTGTTTCCCGCCGCAGCCTATTGCTCCAGTCCGTTGCCGTCGTTGGTCTTTCCGGCCTTGCTGGGGGTGCGATCGCGCATACTGCCCGTGCCGCAGACATCAAGTACGGCCCCAGCACATCATTCAGCTTTGATGCGCTGATTAAGCGTGCGAAATGGCTGGCAAAACAGGAATATAAACGCACGCCGGTGGCCGCACCGCAGCAGATTGAGGCGCTCGATTACGACGCCCATTGGCAGATCCGGTTTCGTAAGGAGCAATCCCTCTACCCGGCAGCCCGCAGCGCGCCGGTTGAACTGTTCCATCCCGGCCGGTTTTTCCCGGAACCCGTTAACATCCATGAAGTCAGCGGTGGCGAGAGTCGTCAGGTAATCTATGACCGCTCGTTCTTCGACATGCCGGAGGACAGCCCCGCCCGCCATTTGCCGGAAGATACCGGTTTTGCCGGTTTCCGGGTCATGCGCCCCGGTGGCAAACCTGACTGGATTTCATTTCTCGGTGCATCCTATTTCCGTGCGGACGGCCCGCTTGGCCAATACGGATTGTCGGCACGTGGGCTGGCCATCAATACCGGCCTGGCGGAGCCAGAAGAATTCCCACGCTTCACTGATATCTGGCTCGGCCCACCTCAGGAAGAGGGTGATACACTGACTGCCTGGGCTTTACTCGATGGGCCATCGGTAACCGGCGCATATCAATTCGGCCTGCGTGACAAAAACGATTTGCCGGGCCAGCTGGTCACCGTCAAATGCCACATCTTCATGCGCAAATCGGTCAAACGCATCGGTATCGCCCCGCTCACCAGCATGTACTGGTATGCCGAACGGGACCGAGGACAGGATCACGCCCATGACTGGCGACCTGAAATTCACGATAGCGACGGACTGGCAATCAAGACCGGGCATGGCGAACGTATCTGGCGCGCACTGTGGAACAACCATCAGGGCGTTGAAACATCGAGCTTTTTCGATGAAAACCCGGATGGCTTTGGCCTGATCCAGCGTGATAGGAATTTCGAGCACTATCAGGATGACGGTGTCTTCTACAATCGGCGCCCATCGGTCTGGGTCGAACCACAAGGCAATTGGGGCAAAGGATCCGTACAGCTGATCGAGATCCCGACCCATGACGAAACCTTCGACAACATTGTCGCTTACTGGTCACCGGAAACCACGCCGGAAGCTGGTGATGAGCTGACTTACGAGTACAAACTCAACTGGACCGATCGCGATCCACAGCCGGAACAGGTGGCCCACACCCATGCGACCTATCAGGGCATCGGCGGCGCACCGGGCAGCGATTTGCCAAAAGGTACCGACAAGATGGTCGTGGACTTTATCGGCGGTCCGCTTGACACCATGCCTGATGACAGCACGGTCGAACCGGTGATTGAAGCCCGTGGCGGCAGAATTCTCGAACCGGTTGCCGTCCGTCCCGTGGTCGGCACCAAACGCTGGCGCCTTACTTTCGATTTTACAGCCGATGAAGGCATTGATAAAATTGAGTTACGAGCGTATTTGAAGCACGGCGACAAGACGCTCAGCGAAACTTGGATAACGCGCGCGTCCATCGACCATTCGTGACTTTTTTGCGGCGCAATATTTTTTCGGGAACCAACCCGATACCGCCCAAGTTACCTAATCAGTTGGTGTGAAAGCCAATTTGGACATCCGTCATCCGGGTTTTGACCTATAATGCATCGTCGCCAGTTCATAATGGCTGCGGCCGTTTCAGGCCTGCTCCCCACACTCATGTATCAGCGGGAACTGGCTGATGCCGCCAGCCCGGCCGAAACCGCAATACGCGGCTTTAAGGATGTGGTGCGCCTTGCCACCAATCAGGCTGGCAGCGCATTTTCGGCGCAAAAAATGGCGCTGTCTGCGCCTTTCGCTGATCTGGATCAAACCCATTATCACGGCATAACTGCCACGCCCGAGATACCCGGCATGCTTGGTGGTAACAAGGGTTTCAAACTGTCACCACTGCCCCCCGGCCTGATCTATCGCGACCCGGTCAAACTCTCGGTGATCGGCAAGGAGCAGACCACACCAATCAGCTTCTCGCCAGAGAACCTGCAATTCGATCCGGCACTGTTCGGTTATCCGGATGGGCGCGCACCGGCAGAGGTTTTCGATGGCCTCGACTATAGCGGGTTGCGCCTGTCCCATCCCGTGAACCAACCGGACAAGCTCGACGAGTTTCTGGTCTTTCAGGGGGCCAGCAAATTCCGCGCTCTGGCGCAGGGCCTGCATTTTGGTGCGACAGCCCGGGCACTGGCGATCAGGACCGGCACCCCCGGCGGTGAAGAGTTCCCGGTCATCAAGGCAATCTGGATCGTCGAGCCTGATGCGTTTGCCCAGGAGGTCACCCTCTGTGCCCTGCTCGACAGCCCATCCTGCACCGGTGCCTATGAATTCAGGATCATGCCCGGTGCCACCACCACGATGGACATCAAGGCTCGTCTGTTCCCGCGCACCGAAATCAGCCAGATCGGGATCGCCCCGCTGAACTCCATGTTCTTCTTCTCGCCCGGCGACAAGGTGGGCATTGATGACTATCGCAACGCCGTACACAACAGCAGCGGTCTGCAGATGATTACCGGTGCCGGTCGCCGCCTCTGGCGTCCGCTCACCAACCCGTCACAGGTCGAGATATCGGCTTTTCAGGACCTTAACCCGACCGGTTTTGGCCTGACGCAGCGCCCCCGAACATTTGATCACTATCAGGATATCCAGAACCGTTTTGAGCAACGACCCAGCGTTTGGGTCGAGCCAGCCTCCGGCTGGGGACAAGGCGCTGTGATGCTTGTGGAAGTGCCGACCTCGAATGAACTGAACGAAAACATCTTCGCCTTCTGGCGTCCGGCACAGCCAATCGGACCACAGCCGGATGGTCACGAATTCGCCTACAGGCTGCATTGGGGCCGTGGCGCGCCTGATGATCTGCCACCGGCAAGGGTACTGACCACCCGTATCGGTGATGCGGATCACACCGGCAGTTCTGCCCGCAGATTTGTCATCGACTTCCACAAATATGAAGGCATGCCGAGCCAGCTTTCCCTGCAACCGACTGTATCGACCGGTTCCGTCAGTGAACTGCAACTGCGCGAATTGCCGGACGGCAAGTTCATCCGCGCCAGCTTCCGGTTCGAGCCGGAAGGCACGGCAAAATCAGAGATGCAGATGGAGCTGCATGGACCTGAGGGGCCAGTTTCCGAGACATGGCTTTACCGATGGAACGGCCCATGAGCGTCATCGACATTCACAACAACATGGCAACCCCGCCACCGGCCCCGCTGGCGATGCCGATCCAGTCGCTCAAAAAAACACCGAAGGCCACATTTGACTGGCCCTCGGCCCGCACCATGCTGGCCCGACTTGTCGCCTTTGGCGGCGCGATCCTGCTGACATATTACGGCTATGTGCAGATGAATCTGGTGTTCGGCAACGAAACCCAGACCGTGCTGCAGGAAGTGCTGCTGGTTCTGTTCGTCACCACTTTCGGCTGGATTTCATTCTCGACAACCCAGACCCTTGCGGGGTTTTTCAATATCCGCGCATCGCAGAATGAACTGGACGAGGTCGACCAACGACGCGCCAATCTCGGTCGCACCGTACTCCTGATGCCGGTCTATAACGAAGATCCCGCTGCCACCTGTGCCGCGCTGCAAGCCATGGGCGAGGAACTGGCAGAAGCCGGTAATGGACAGGATTTCGAGATATTCATCGCCTCCGATACCCGCGACCCGGAAGCATGGCTGCGCGAGACCCTCGCCTATGCCGAGTTGAAGCAGGCGCTGCGGAACAAGGTCGCTGTCTGGTATCGCCGCCGCAAGCACAATACCGGACGCAAGGCTGGCAACCTGCACGAGTTCATCGAGCGCTGGGGTGCCCGTTATGACCACATGCTGGTGCTCGACGCCGACAGCGTCATGTCGGGTGACACCATCATCCGCATGACCGCCCGCATGGCAGCTGAACCAAAGCTGGGCATTCTCCAGACCCTGCCGATCCTCGCCGGTGGCAATACCCTGTTTGCCCGGCTGCAGCAGTTTGCCGGACGACTCTACGGTCCGGTGATCGCCAATGGCGTTGCCGCCTGGCAGGGCAAGGACGGCAATTACTGGGGCCATAACGCGATGATCCGGGTCAAGGCCTTTGCCGAGAATTGCGGCCTGCCGACCCTGCCCGGTCGCATGCCCTTCGGCGGTCATGTGATGAGCCATGATTTTGTCGAGGCGGCCCTGATCCGCCGTGGTGGCTGGCAAGTGCGCATGGATACCGATCTGGGCGGCAGCTGGGAAGGCTCGCCGCCGTCCCTGATCGATCTCGCCATCCGTGACCGGCGCTGGGCACAGGGCAACCTGCAGCACAGCAAGATCATCGGTGCCCGCGGCCTGCGCTGGCCGAGCCGGGTACATTTCTTCGTCGGGATCGGCTCCTATCTGATGTCGCCGATCTGGCTCGCCATGTTGCTGGTCGGCTTTACCCTGACCCTGCAAACCCTGATTATCCAGCCCGACTATTTCGAGGATGGTTTACAGCTGTTCCCGAACTGGCCGGTATTCGATGCCGAGCGCATGATCGGGCTGTTCAGCCTGTCGATCTTTATGCTGTTGCTGCCCAAACTGGTCGGCATGGTTGCGGCATTGATCCGCCCGGCAATGCGCCGGAAATTCGGTGGCGGCATCAGGATCATTGCCAGCACGGTGCTGGAGATTATCCTCTCCGCGCTTTATGCGCCGATCCTGATGATGATTCAGGTCTGGCAGGTGGTGCAGATTTTCGCCGGTTTCGACAGCGGCTGGGCGACCCAGACCCGTGAAGGTGCGGTGATGAGCTGGGGCGAGGCATTCCGGCGCCACCGCCGCCATGTGCTGATGGGGCTGATCCCCGGCATCATGCTGGCATGGCTCGCCCCGAACCAGTTGATCTGGCTGTCCCCGGTACTGGTTGGGCTACTGCTCTCGCCCTGGTTGTCACGGATCAGCGGTTGCCAGTGGACCGGCACATTCCTGTCCCGCATCGGCCTGTTGAAGACACCGGAAGAAATCGCAGAACCACCGACATTCACTCGCATGGATGCGCTGGTCGACAACTATCGCGGTGCATCGAGCGCCGGATTGCTGGCGCTGTTCGAGAATCCTGCCGTGCTGACCAGCCATTGCGCATCGCTGCAGCCCGATGATGGTGAAGATGAACAGGCTTTCCTCGACAAGGTCACGGCCCGTGCCAAACTCGAGGCCGCCCCGACGCCGGAAGCCGCGCTGAAATGGATGAACAAAAACGAGCTGACCGCCCTCGTCGGCACCGCCAACGAACTGGTCCCGGCCTATAAACCAAAGGCAGAGCGACAGCAGAAAGAGGGCTAGAGGCTTGAACGCCCGGTCAGGCGACCTCGATCGGATCGAGCAGGAACACGGTGCGGTCGGCAAGATCGCAAATGACTGAAAAATAATTCTCGAAATGCGCTGTCTTGCGATGTGCGTCGATCGCCGAACTGTCGGTGTAGAGCTCGTCGATAACAAACCGGCCCGGCTGCGCCTGATCCTCCCAGAGGTCGTACCGCAGATTGCCCGGCTCTGCCCGGCTGGGGGCAACCATACCGTCGAGCAGCGCACGCAACGCCCCGGCCTTCCCCTCATGGGCGGTCAGAATAGCGACAATCTTTACGTTGGCTGACATGGGTTAATCTCCTTTGGATGGGTGGGTTCCGGCACGGCGCAATCGCAGTACGCCTAGCAGTATCTGTCCGGAAAGCAGGGGCAGGAGGCTGCTAATCACAATAACCAGCCAGCCATCAGGTCCGGGTGGCACCATGTTCAGGACCGATGAGAGGGCCGGTATGAAAACCGTAGCCAGCAACAGGGCGAGACAAAACAGGGTGGCACCCCAGACCCAGCGGCTGGAGACTACATTGTTGCGGATCAGACCGGCATGGGCATCGCGCATGTTGAAGACGTGCCAGAGCTGGGCAAAGCCGATCGAGATAAAGGCGATGGTCGCCGCCCCTTGCGCGCCGACCTCCAGCACAAACAGGCTGAAGACAAAAGCCGCAAGCACGGACAGGCTGATGGCAACGCCGTGGAACATGATCATGCCCCAATGTACCCGGGTCAGGATAGGTTCATCGGCAGGCCGTGGCGGGCGCTTGTCGATCGAGGCATCGCCCTCACCCATCGCCAGGGCAAACGCCGGAAAGACATCGGTGACCAGATTGAGAAACAGGATTTGCAACGGCAGCAATGGCAAGGGCAGACCGGCGAGCAATGCCAGCGCAATCAGCAAGACCTCGCCGAGATTGCAGGACAGCAGATAAACGCAAAGCTGGCGGATATTGCTGAAGATGACGCGCCCCTCGCGAATGGCCAGCACGATGGTCGAGAACGCATCATCCCGCAGGACAATATCCGATGCCTCGCGCGCCACATCGGTGCCCCGAATGCCCATGGCGACACCGATATCCGCCTTGCGCAAAGCCGGTGCATCATTCACGCCGTCACCGGTCATCGCCACCACATGCCCCTTCGCCTGCCATGCAGCGACCAGATCAAACTTGTTCTCCGGCGTGGCCCGGGCATGCACATCATCACCGAAAGCATCCTTGTCGAGACCAACAGACCGGGCGATAGCGCTAGCCGTGACCGGGTGATCACCGGTTACCATCACCACCCGCAAACCGGCATCATGGCAGGCATTGATCGCCGTCTGAATATCGCCACGCGGCGGGTCGCGCAGGGCGGCTATCCCGAGCAGGGTCAGACCGGCATAGGGATCACTGATGTCGCTGTCGGCATATCGTTCGGCGAGCGCAATCATCCGGTAGCCCTCGGCGGCGAGGGCGGCCATCTCGGTCTCGATCTTCTGGCGCAGCGCCGGGGTGAAGGGCTGTTCCTCACCGGCGCTGATCACGCTCGTCACATGGTCCAGCACCGCTTCCGGCGCGCCTTTTACGGCGGCGAATACCCTGCTCTCGGCATCATCATCCCGATGAATGGTCGCCATCATGCGCAAACCGGGATCAAAGGCGAATTCCCTGATCCGGGGATGCCTGCCCAGATGCCCGATGCAGTCCCGGCCATCCAGCCGTCCGGCTTCCAGCAACGCCACTTCCAGCGGATCGCCAGTGGTATTGCCACTGATCTCGTCGAGCGTGGCGTTCGAGCACAGCAACCCGACCCGCAAGGCGTGATCAAGGGCAGTCCCCGGCGCCGGGGCATCTTTGCAGGGCGTAATACGGCCCTGCCCGTGATCAACCTCATACAACCCATCCACGGTCAGCAGAAAACTGACCGTCATCCGGTTTTCCGTCAGCGTGCCGGTCTTGTCGGTCATGATCACCGATGCGGTGCCCAGCGTCTCCACCGCACCGAGCGTTCTCACCACGGCATTGCTGTGCGCCATCCGCAACATGCCTCGCGCCAGAGCCAGCGTCCCGACGATCGGCAGACCTTCCGGAATTGCCGCCACGGCCAGTGCAATCGCCGCCTCGACCATCTGCCGCCAGGGTTGACCAGACCACAGGCCCAGCAGACCGATCAGAACCGTCACCCCAAGGGTCAGCCAGATCAGTTGCCGGGTCAGAACCGCCAGCCGCTCCTCAAGCGGTGAGGCACTGTCCTCACCCGCCTCCACCAGCAATGCGATACGGCCGAGTTCCGTCGACCGGCCGGTTGCCGTCACCACGGCCTCGGCAGAGCCGTTGGTCAGGCTCGTGCCCTTGAACAACATGGATGTCCGCTCATGGATTGCCGCATCATCGGTCACCGCAGCGAGCGCCTTGCCCACAGGCACGGATTCCCCGGTCAGCGCGGACTCATCGACCGACAGTTTCGAGACCGTAAGCAGTCTGGCATCGGCAGGAACCTGATCGCCCGCCTCGAGAATGATAATATCGCCGGGCACTAGATCCTCAGCAGGCAAGACCAGAATATAACCGTCCCGCCGCACCCGGGTGACCAGCGTATCCAGTCGCCGCAGGGCCTCCATCGAACGCACAGCCCGGAATTCGGCGATAAAGCCAATCAGGGTATTAATCATCAGCACACTGGCAATGGCCACGGTCTCGGCCCAGTCGCCAAGCGATGCCGACAGGCCCATGGCGGCGGCCAGCAGGGCCACCACAGGGCTGGCAAATTGCCGGACCAGTATTCGCAGCGCCGAGACGCTTTTGCGCCCCGCAACCTGATTTTTGCCATATCGGGCCTGCCGGACATCAATTTCACCAGCACCAAGACCGGCGGTCTGCGCAGTGCCGGTCAAGGCCAGCACGTCTTCCGGCGACCGGGCATGCATATCGGCAGGCAGAGACACACCATCCCTGCTGCCCGCTTCTGCTGGCTCTACCCTGCGCATGTGTTGATATGCCTTTTGACTGGATTGAGCGACTTGACCGTTCAAGCGACCGACCAGCCGCTCCCTGACCTCGCCCGACAAGGCTAAATGCTAAACCAGCCCATGTCAGCCGCACAGAACGATGTTGCAGGCGTATTTTTTTCCATTATTGAAACAGAAAAACAAATTAGCCCTGTTCTCGGGCGCAAGGATACGGAACGACATGGAACACGCCGCAGCAGAACATCATCATCTGATAGATATTATTGCAAATATCTTGCTGTTCTTCGCGATTGCCGGACTTGCCGTCCCATTTTTGCAGAGAGTCAGGGTTTCACCCGTTTTGGGATACCTTGTCTGCGGCATTTTTGTCGGCCCGTTCGGGATAGCACAATTCTCGGACACGCATGAATGGCTTGGCTATATTTCGATTGATGAACCGGGAACCGTTCAGGTGCTTGGTGAGCTTGGCATTATCACCCTGATGTTCATGATCGGGCTGGAACTTTCCCTTGATCGCCTGAAAGAATTGCGCCGGTTTATCTTTGGATTGGGCTCTGCACAGATACTGATTACAGCGCTGGTTATTTTCGCCATTGCCAGCCTGTTTGATAATGCTTTACAGGCATCCATCCTGCTTGGGGCTTCATTCGCGCTCTCTTCAACCGCGATTGTGATGAAGCTTCTGGAAGAGCGCAAACTGTCCAGCCGGCCGATTGGCATTCTGTGTTTTTCGGTGCTGTTGATGCAGGACCTGGCCGTCGTTCCCATTCTGGTGCTGGCATCATCCTTTACCGGCGATGCAGAAACCAGCGTTATTGTTGCACTGGGCAGCTCATTGCTTCTCGGGGCTGCAACGGTGGTGGTAATTTACTGGCTTGGCAAAAAGGTACTGACCCCCGTACTGCGGTCCATCAGCTTCTCGACAACGCCGGAGTGGCTCGCCGCCTTCATCGTATTCGTAGTGCTGGCCTGTTCCGTTGTGACCCATGCCGCAGGTTTGTCGTTGGCGCTCGGCGCCTTTATGGCGGGACTGCTGATTGCAGAAACCGAATTCAAGCACGAGGTTGAAGTCATCATCAACCCGCTCAAGGGCCTGCTGCTTGGCGTGTTCTTCCTGTCCATCGGCATGATGATCAATCTGACCGAAGTGATGACGCATCCGGCACTGCTTTCCATCTCCGTACTCGGCATCTATTTGCTGAAAGCCTGCATCATACTGCTCTTGTGCCTTGCCTTCCGCGTGCCGGGCAGGCAGGCGGCCGAAGCGTCGGTATATCTGGCGCAGCCCGGTGAGTTTGCCCTCATGATCCTTGGTGTCGCCATGTCCACGCAGCTGATGGCTGTCTCGGATGTCCAGTTCTTCCTGCTGGTAACTGTAGTGGCCATGATGCTGACCCCGATATTGTTCAAGCTGGCCCCGGTCGCCGGAAATTGTGGTCATCGCTTTTTTGGTGAAGGCGAAGCCACGCCGTCATCCTCGGCAATCAGCGGGGGCAATAAAGTCGTCATTGCCGGATTTGGTCGTGTTGGCCAGCTTATAGCCAGTGTTCTCGAGGAGCAGCGCATTCCCTATGTTGCGTTCGACCACGATGGGGAACGTGTACAGCGGCTCAAAAAACAGAACTTTCATGTCATCTATGGCGATGCCCGAAAACGGGAATTATGGCACCACCTGATAGGTGAAAACATCGAAGTGGCCGTGATTGCGATAGATGATCATCATGCTACCAAACCGATTTTAAAGTCTCTTCGAGCCCAGTTTCCCCTGTTACCGGTCATTGTGCGGTCCAAGAATAATGAAGACCTGAATATGCTGTATGACGAGGGTGCCAACGATGTTGTGGCAGAAACACTGGAATCCAGTCTGCGTATCGCCCAGCTGTTGATGGAAAAGCTCGGAAGCGGGCCTGATGAAACAAAAGGCATGATCGAAAAAGTGCGGGCAGAGAGCGCATGACAAGGTGCGATTTGAAAGTCAATCTTGGCCTTCAAATGAATGGCGGTGGTGGCAGTCGTCTGCGAACCATGCTCGTTTCCCTGTTATCGCTGCAATACAGGGATTATCAACATTCATGCGTTCTCAAAACAGTGCCCCTGCCCATGAACAGGGCAGAGAACTGCGGCACAATCAGAAAATTCCCTGATCGTAGAAACAGGGAAGTGAATGCTGCTGAACAGGGAATTATAGTTCGATACCAATCGTCGCGAACCAGTTATTCAACTGCTCAAGCTGGCGACGGGCCAGATCAACATGGGCTTCATAATCTTCCGGGTATGGCTTCTCTGTTCGTATCTCGAACAAAGAGGCCCCGGTCTGGCGAGCGATTGTGCTGGCAAATACCCGTGTATTCCCGCTTCGGGTGAGATACGCGACAAGAATTGGCGACTGATCGCGGCTCTGCCCCCGGACAGTGTAGGCTGAGAGCACACCCGCACCGGCAAGTGATGACGACAGCACAGCAGACACAGCATCTCTTCTGGTTCTCGTTGTCACAGCTTCTAGGCCTGCGGGTAATCCATACGACTGATATGTGGCTCCAAGACAGGCATGACAGGGGCAAGCACATCGGCATATTTCAACCAACGGCCACGGGCATGGGTGAATATCCGACCACCGGCAACATCACGGGCTGATGGCGTACTGATAACCTTGCCGGATGAGGATTGGCCAAACTGGCGGACGTTGTCCTCCCAATCGAGCGACAGGAAACCGAGAATGCGGCTCAGACAGGCATCGAAGTCGGTCAGCAGCATTTCATAACGATGCTCGATGAATGAAATATCCAGCCGGTCACGCGCCTCTGCCCAGAAGGACATGACCGCATGATAGGCCCGTGCCGTATCCTCGATATCCAGAAACTGGATCATTGCTTCATTGAGCTGGAAATTCTGCATCCAGCAGCTGAGGACCACATCACGAGGGTCTCGCAAGGCGACAATGATCCGCGCATTCGGAAACAGGCGGGATATCCAGCACAGATAGACAATATTCAACGGCAGCTTGTCGACCAGCCGCCGATCGCCGAGAGGCCCGACAGCAGTTTCCATTGCTTTGAAGTAAGCCTGTCTCAGCCCGGCGATGCTCTTGTCATCAAGCGCAGCCAGACTGTCAATCTCACCGGCCTCTTGCAGGACTTCTGCAAGGACCGGTTGCTCATCGCTGGTCATCAGACGCGAATGCCCGGCCAGAGATTGTTCGAGCAAGGTGGTGCCAGAGCGCGGAAAGCCAACGAGAAATACTGGATCAGCAAAGCCGTCTGACGGTTGGTCCGGCAATGAAGCCTTTTCCAATTGCCGCAGAAATTCATACTGACGATCAATTTTCGCGAAAAACGCCGCGTCATTTATCTGTTGTGCAACCGGGCTTTCGGCATGCAGCTGATTGGCGCGTGAAAATGCTCTCACCGCCGCTGGCTGGTCACCCAGCCGGTCATGGGCATGACCAAGCTCAAACGCAATCGAGCTTGCCTGCGCAACCGGCAAACCGCCCTGGCCCGCGACAGCCCCAAGCAATCTGACTACGTCTTCATGCTTTCCCTGACGACGAGCGATACGCGCCAGCACGAGACGCGCTTCGGCATTCTCCGGCTCTAACTCAAGTGCGCGAAGTGCAACCTTGTGCGCTGTTTCCAGATTTTTTCTGCGCTCTTCCAATGTCGCAAGCCCGATAAGCGCGCGAATTGCACCCGGATCAATTTCCAGTGCCCGCTGCAAGTTTACAGCGGCAACATCATATGCCTGACCATCCTGTTGGACCTTGGCCAGATTGCAGAGATACTCCACTGACTTGGGTGCCAGTTCGCAGGCCTTTTCCAATGCCTGCAGTGCTGCCTTGCGATCACCAGCATCGTTCAGCACAACACCGAGATTGTTATACAGTGGCGCAACCTGATCCTGCCTGAGTGCATCCTGCAAGACTGTGACAGCCTGTTCCCGCTCACCGGTCTGAACCATCAGATTGGCAATACGAATGGAAAGGGCCGTATCTCCAGCCCTGTTCTGAAGCGCCTGCTGAAAATGCGTCAGCGCCTTGTTCAACTCACCCTTGCGTTCATAGGCATCAGCAATCCTGATTTCGATATCATAACCTGAGCGTCCCAGCTTTCGGGCCTTCTTATAGGCCTTGATCGCAGGCTCATACTTCCCGGACATGCGGGCCGCTTCACCGAGGTGAAACTGATAATCAACATTGCCGGGTTTGTGCTGGACAGCCCTGGACAGATACTCAACAGCCTTGCAGGCCTGACCGTTTTTCAGAAATGCGATACCGGCCAGATACTGTACGTCGCCATCCTTCTGGTGCCTCTCGGCAAATGGCAGGATCAGGCGCAGAGCCTCCCCGGCTCTACCGATCCGCAGCAGGTTTACAGCGGTTTGAACGGCCTGTTTGACATAGGCCGGATTTGCGTTGTGATACAGCAATCGGGAAAGCGCCAATCATTGCGCAGCTAAGGGCAAGACAGTTGCGCAAAACATGCCGGTAACGATTGTATGCGCACATACAAACATAAGACTTCCCACGGCAAAAGATTAGTGGCTCAAAGCTGCAAGGCATCGTGAATACAATTCATGAATGCCAGACCTGATGGTTATCGGGTCTGGCCTGCTAGTTAATCGGCATTGCATGATTTAAGTTACCGGCTGCTTTCCCCGATTCCGGCAGGTTGTCATTGATGCTCACGCCATATCTCGAACATCCCGAACACATTCTCAGCCAGTGGCTTGAGTGGCGATGCCATGGCCCGGTCGCAATCATCTTTGTGATCGCGACCGAGGGCGGCGGCGTGCGGGCACCGGGAGCCATGATGCTGGTCAGCGCCGATGGTCAAAAAGCAGGCTATATTTCCGGCGGCTGCATTGATGCCGATGTTGCATCACAGGCCGTAGACTGCCTGAGGACCGGGACAGTGAAACGGCTGATATATGGCCGTGGCTCCCCGTTCATTGACCTGCCCCTTCCCTGCGGCGGCATGATCGAGGTCATGATCGTCCCCGATGCCAACGAAGATGTTATCCGCGCCAGTCATGATCGGCTTGCCGCGCGACAGACCGTTCTGGTCACGCTCGATGATAACGGCAACCTTGCCGTTGCCTCATCGGGGATACCAGCGACAGGCATGACCTTCCGATACACGCCGAGGCTGAAGTTGCGTATTGCCGGTCGCGGCGCAGATGGTCTGGCACTGGCCCGGCTGGCGAGTGCCAATGGCATCGAAACCACGTTGATGCTACGCGACGGCGAGGATATCGAGGAAGGCAAGAGACTGGGATTGGATAACCTTGTTCAATTAACCAGTCCCGAGCACCTGCCTGAACTGCAGGATGATCCCTGGACCGCCTTTCTGCTCGCGTTTCATGATCACGACTGGGAAACCAGCCTGTTACAGCAGGTCCTGCAGGGACCGGCATTTTATGTCGGCGCCGTGGGTAGCCAGCGCAGCCATACAGAACGCTGCCAGCGACTGGCTGATCATGCCGTGCCAACGCATCAGATCAAACGCATCCACGGTCCGGTCGGCCTGATCAAGGCGATGCGGGATGCGTCATTGCTGGCTGTATCCATACTGGCGGAAATCATCGAGGCCTATCACCTCAGAACCTATGCACCGCTGCATGATACAGCGCTGATCCTCTTGGCTGCCGGTGCTTCCAGCCGCTTCACCGATGGCGACAAACTGCTGGCCGGGTACAAAGGGCGCCGGGTGATTGATCACGCAGCCTTGGCCCTCAGCCACCAACAGGTCACAGCACGCATTGCCGTTGTCCCACCGGATGCTGGTGAAGCGGACGGCAAAGCCGACCATACAGCGCGGGCCAATGCCTTGATTGAGGCCGGATGGCAGGTTGTGGTCAATCAAGATGCAGCATCCGGCATGGCCAGCTCCCTGGCCGCCGGCATATCGGCGATCCGTGACAATGGTAGTGACCCGACACATGCACTCGTGCTGCTCGGCGACATGCCCAACATACCGGATGTTCATCTGTTTGATTTGCGTGATCTGATCACGCCGGAGCGTCCCGCCGTCATGTCACGTTTTGCCGACACCACAACGCCACCGGCCATGTTCTCGGCCCATCTTTTTGATGCGCTTGAAAAGCTGACCGGCGATCGCGGTGCCAAGCAGCTGTTCAATCAGCTGGAAAACACCGCGACACTGGATATGCCAGCAGAATGCGCGGTTGATATCGACACCGCGCAAGACCTGAACCGGTAAGAAGATGCCGCAGGTTCAGAGGGCAGGCATATCAGCGAGAAACTTGTCGAGCGTAATCGGATAATCGCGAACCCGTACCCCCGTGGCGTTATAAACAGCATTAGCCACAGCAGCAGAAACCCCACAAAGACCAAGCTCGCCAATCCCCTTTGCCTTCAGCGGATTTGATTTTTCATCTTCATAATCGAGAAAGATCACTTCCTGTTCAGGGATATCGGCATGTACCGGCACTTCATAACCGGCCATATCGTGATTGATGAACAGACCGTATTTGGTGTCCGGTGCCAGCTCTTCCATCAGGGCACCACCGACGCCCATGGTCATCGCACCGATAACCTGTGAGCGCGCAGTAAGCGGGTTCAGAATGCGACCGGCATCACAGACCGCCAACATCCGTCGAACGCGGATCTCACCGGTTGCCGCATGGACACCGACCTCAACGAAATGCGAGCCGAAGGTCGAGAACAGTTCCTGCTTACGGATACCTTCGAACCGTATCGTGTCTTCGGCAACAATTTCAGTGTTCTCAACAAGTTGATCCAGAGCATAGTTCTCATTGCCAACCGTCACGATGCCATCCCTGAAGACCAAATCATCAGGATCACGATTGATGCGTTCGGCAATAATCTGACGCAGCGCAACGGCGGCGGCATAGACACCGGATGTGCTGCTGGCAGCGCCCCATTGTCCGCCAGAGCCGGCAGACACCGGCATCGCTGAACTGCCCAGCTTCACCTCGATCTGCTCTACCGCCAAACCAAGCATTTCAGCCGCGGTCTGGGCGATGATTGTGTATGAACCGGTGCCGATATCGGTCATGTCGGTTTCAACAACCAGCTTCGGTCCGGGCTGCAGGCGAAGACGCGCGCCGGATGCCATTACAGGAGCTTCACGATACGCACCGGCCATGCCATGACCAATCAGCCAATGGCCGTCACGCATTTGTCCGGGTTTTGTATTTCTATCTGCCCATCCGAACCGTTCAGCACCAACCCGCAATGTTTCGACAAAATTGCGTTGCGAGAAAGGCTGTTCCGGCTTCTCAGGATTGTACTGAACATCATTGACCACCCGGAACTCGACCGGGTCCATGCCCAGCTTCTCAGCCATCTCATCCATGGCGATCTCGAGGGCCATGAGACCAGCAGTTTCACCGGGTGCACGCATGGCGTGGGATTCCGGCATGTGCATCGTCACCTTGCGATCAATGATCAAACGATGATCACCGGCATAAAACGCACGTGTCGGAGCGGTACTGTTCTCACCCTTGTCACCGTAGGGTTGATTGTATGACGTGTTGTCATGAGCGATCGCAATGATCCGCCCGTCCTGATCCGCACCTATCCGTATCTTCTGAATTGTGCCTGCGCGGTGCGCGGTATTATTGGCGATGATTGGTCGCGGTAACATCACCTTGACCGAGCGGCCGGTTTTACGAGCAGCAAGAGCTGCCAAAACCGCATCAACGCGGACAAAAAGCTTCGCTCCGAACCCACCACCGATATACGGAGAGTCCAGCAGAATATCATCGGGAGACATATCCAGAATGGTTGCCACCGCCTGACGCCCCCATTCAATCATCTGGTTTGATGTCCAGAGCGAGAGCTTGCCCCCCTTCCACTCCGCAATCGATGCGTGTGGCTCCATCATCGTGTGGCTTTGCCCGGGTGTCGTGTAGGTCTCGTCCAGTTTGACCGGTGCCGCCCGGAATGCCGTTTCAAAATCACCGACAGAGGCTTCCGGCTCCACATCCTGATTGGCAAGTTCACGCCCCTGTGTGGAGAAATCGAAGTCGGCACTGGTGTCAGCCATGTACTTCGTTTCAATCAGATTGGCAGCAGCCCGTGCCTTCTCGAAGGTTTCGGCGACGACAACGCCAATCGCCTGATGGTAAAACTCGACCTGATCACCCCCGAAAAGATAGGCATAATGGAAATTCGTCTTCCCGAGGCGATCCATATCAAGGGTTGTGATCACATCGACCACGCCCGGTGCCGCTTTCGCCTTCGTGGTATCCATGGACAGGATACGCCCCTTGGCAATGCCTGAGACGACTGGATAACCATAAAGTTGCTCTGCCGCTGACACGTCATGACGCTCATAGGCATATGGCGCGAGACCGGTGGTTTTCAGCGGGCCATCAATCCGGGTAACGGCTTGACCGAGGACGACCTTTTTATCAGCAGCATTGCTGCCTGCCGGTTTATCGAAAAGCATGGGTTCAGGCCTCCTCGTATTCTTTGATCAGGCCAGCCAGCGTTCGTTGCGCCAACGTGACTTTATAGGCGTTATGTTCGGTCGTTCTGGCGCCCCCAAGCAGATCGGCGATTACCGCACTGGCTCCACCGCTATGCAGCTTCGCCTCGGCAGATTTCTTGCGCCAGGGTTTGGGAGCAACCCCACCCAGCGCAACCCGTGCAAGGCCGTTGTTGCCGATCACGACACCGACAGAAACCAGCGCAAAGGCGTAGGACGCCCGATCACGTACCTTGTGATACATCTGCCAGCCACCAAGCGGCTGCGGCAGATGCACAGCGGTGATGAACTCACCCTGTTGCAGGACGTTTTCGATATGCGGGGTATCACCCGGCAGACGATAAAACGCGTCGATCGGGATTTGCCGGATCTCACCCTCAGCACTGATAGTCTCAACCACGGCATCAAGCGCCTGCATGGCAACCGCCATGTCACTCGGATGCGTTGCGATACAGTGATCACTGACACCGACGATACCAAGCTGCCGGTTGAAGCCTTCCAGTGCGGCACAGCCAGAACCGGGCTTGCGTTTATTGCACGGCATGTTGGTGTCATAGAAGTACGGACAGCGGGTACGCTGCAGCAGGTTGCCAGCCGTCGTTGCCTTGTTGCGCAACTGACCTGACGCCCCGGCGACCAGCGCACGGGTCAGCAGCGGGTAATTTTTGCGAACCAGAGGGTGCGCAGCAAGATCGGTATTGCGAACCAGCGCCCCGATCCGCAGCCCATCGGATGTTTCCTCGATGGTATCAAGTCCGGTGCCATTCACATCAATCAGATGTGCGGGCGTCTCGATCTCCAGCTTCATCAGATCAAGCAGATTGGTGCCGCCGGCGATAAACTTGGCACCGGGCGTTCTGGCAGCCGCGGCAGCGGCAGCTTCAGGTGTCGAGGCTTTTTCAAAACTGAATGTCTGCATGATCAGGCCCCCGCCACATCAGCGATTGCATCCATGATATTCGCATATGCACCGCAGCGGCATATGTTCCCGCTCATGCGCTCCTTGACCTCGGCAGCACTGAATTGAACAGATGCGGTCAGGTCCTTGGTCACATGGCTAGGAATACCTGCTTTCATTTCCTCAAGCGTAGCCTTGGCAGAGCAAATCTGGCCCGGAGTGCAATAACCGCACTGATAGCCGTCATGCTTGATAAAGGCTTCCTGCATTGGATCGAGATTATCCGGCTTACCGATCCCTTCAATTGTGGTGATCTCATCACCCTCATGCATCACGGCGAGCGACAGGCAGGAATTAACCCGGCGGCCATTGACCATCACCGTGCAGGCACCGCACTGGCCATGATCACAGCCCTTTTTGGTGCCGGTGAGTTGCATGCCCTCGCGCAGCGCGTCGAGCAGGGTCACACGGTTATCGACAACCATGCTCCGGGTCTCGTCATTTACCGTCAGGGCGATTTCGGAAACGCCGGTACGATCAATCACGCCGTTATTCTGGGCTATTTCATCTGCAAGACTGGAATTTTTGGGCAAGAGGAACACCGTAGCTGTTGCACTGCCGAATATCATCAACTCACGACGGGTGATTTCAAGCCTGTTATCGGCTCTCTCTACCGGTGATAATGAACCGGATTCTGACGTGTTTTTGCGACGCATGACCTACCCTGAATTTTAATTATAATAATTCCAAGGTAGGTCATTCCTTCAGTAAGTCTATGCAACCAAATCGCATAAAACTTATGTTTTCAATTCATATAACCTATCATAAAGCCGCTATAATCCCTGCTTTCCAGAAGCCGTAAAATTTCAAACAACAATCAAAACAGCGAAAATGCCTCCAACAATGAAACGTGATGAGCCGGGCGATCTGGTAGAATTTCTGTTGGCACAGCATTCCGCTTGAACTCATCGCAGAAATTGTCCGTCCCATGTTGGTTTCCTCTCATCGCGGATATGCGGACAATCAATTTAATCGGCAATTAATGAGTGAGCCTCATGAGTGTTTGTGAGTTCAGCCGGATTATACCGGCAGCCTTCTCTAACTAAGTTAATGCCAAAGGAGCGGCTTGCGGTCGCTCCATTGGATATTGCTCTCAGGAGCTACAAGAGAAAGGAACTCGAAAATGGTATTGCAAGATACGCAAACATTGCCGAATGGCGTTGCCATTCCAAAGCTCGCGCTCGGTACATGGATGATTGATGACGACAAGGCGGCTGAGGCAGTCAAGGCTGCAGTCGAGATTGGCTATCGTCATATCGACACTGCTCAGGCCTATGGCAATGAGCGCGGCGTTGGTGAAGGCGTGCGCAGCTGTGGCGTGCCAAGAGATGAATTGTTCGTGCAAACGAAACTCGATGCCGGGATCAAGGACTACGAAGGTGCCAAGGCCGCGATTGATGGCTCTCTAGAAACGTTGGGGCTCGATTACATCGATCTGATGATCATCCACAGCCCGCAACCCTGGGGTAATTTCGGCGATACGGACCGTTACTTTGATGGCAACCTCGCAGCATGGAAAGCGCTGGAAGAAGCGCTTGGGGCCGGCAAGGTCCGCGCGATCGGCGTATCAAACTTCCAGAAAGCCGACCTCGACAACCTTATCGAGCATGCGACGGTCAAGCCGATGATCAACCAGATTCTTGCCCATATCGGCAATACGCCGTTTGAGCTGATTGACCATGCCAAGAGCCAGGGGATGCTGGTCGAAGCCTATTCCCCGATTGCACACGGCAAGATTCTCGACAATGCCGAGATCGGAGCCATGGCGGAAAAATATGATGTCAGCATTCCGCAACTCTGCATCCGATATATCCTCCAGCTTGACCTTTTGGCCCTGCCCAAGACCGCAAATCCGAAGCACATGAAGATCAATGCTGATGTGGATTTCGAGATTGCGGCCGAGGATATGGAAACGCTGAAGGCAATCACCGCAAAAGACTATGGCGATGCCAGTGTCTTCCCGGTCTATAGCGGCAAGGTTTAATCGGTTTGCTCAATACGGATCCGGAACTTGCCATCCTTGAGCAGCATCTCAATCGGGCCGTCAAAGGCACCCAGGCGGATCAGGCCACTTGTCGCCGGAAACGATTTGTAGAAGATCGCGAGATTTCCCCACGGGGCGTATAGCGTGATGTCACCCGGCGAAGCGGCGAAGCTTGCCGGGGCACCTGTGATGTCCAGCCTCCTTGGCAGGTCTGCTATTTTTTCTATGCCGTGATAGTCCGACAGGGTCAGTTCCAGCGGTAGCAACTTGGCGAAATCGCGACCTGATGCAGTGTCATCAAGCGTTGCATAGAGTTCGTCAGTGCCGATGATGAATTTAATCCGCGTCATTGCTTTCTTCTCCGCTGCATCGGTGGCCAAGGCAAGAGGCTGCGCGAGATTCAAGGCAATCATTGCGCTGGCCAACATCACGGCCTTGATAATTGTGCGTCGCATTTTCCCGGGGCTCTCCGCGATTTATCCTGATCTGGCTATATGTGATTCTGCTGCTTTAGTGAATACATCCATTTTTCAAGCCATCTATGGCTTTTGCTCATGAGTAGACAACTTATTCATCCCGATGAGCTAGGTGCGCACGTAGGCTTATGAGTTGTGCTCATCTGTGTTTTCCGATTGCAGGGCATTATCCTTTGGCCTTGTGCCAATAGGTTTATGGACAGGCACGGGATGAGCCCTGGCCGGAAGGCCGCGAGGCCGCCTCTCACAAACGGAGACGACCTGTCATGTTTCGAATTATTGGTACTGCTCTTGCTCTCACCCTCATCGCTCCAGCTGCTTTTGCACAATCCGTTGTGATTACGCATAGCGAGGATCGAGGCGGGCAAATCGGCAGCCCTGAAGTATTTACCGGAACATCATTCGTGGCCCCGGTATTCCCGCCAGAAATGAATGATGTCAGTGCCGGCGAAGTAACATTTCTGCCCGGTGCCCGATCTGCATGGCACACCCACCCTGCAGGGCAGATGCTTGTCGTAACCCATGGCACCGGTTGGACCCAGGAACGTGGGCATGACAAACAGGTCATCAAGGCAGGCGATGTGGTCTGGTGCCCGCCCGGTGTTGAGCACTGGCATGGTGCAACAGACAGCACTTCCGTGACCCATTATGCGATGCAGGGAACCGTTGACGGCTCTGCCGTTGAATGGGGTGTACATGTCACCGATGAAGAATACGCAAACTGATGATCGATACAGGCCGCGGGCTATGTCCGCGGCTTCTCGATCACGGGCATATGTATAGACTTCCGGCGCGACCAGCAGATAGTCTGGAAGGGAGAATGACATGATCCTTGACCAGCAGGTCAGAGCCACCCTTATGCTGCGCGAAAATATCAACGATCTGATTGCGCTCGCCGCTGTTGCGGAAGAGCGTAGCTTTACCAAAGCCGCAGCCCGTCTGAATGTTTCACAGTCGGCGCTGAGCCATACGATCAAGGCGCTGGAACAGCGCCTTGGCTTACGCCTGCTGACCCGTACGACACGAGCAGTATCCCCCACGCTTGAGGGCGAAGACCTTCTGGCGACCATAGGGCCGTGCTTTGAGAAGATCGAGGCACGGCTTCAGGCTCTGAACGATGCCAGAGACCAGCCGACCGGTACGGTCAGAATTGTGGCAACGGAGTATGCCATTGAAACACTGCTCTGGCCCAAGCTGTCGCCGGTTATCAAGGAGCACCCATCGGTCAATGTCGAGTTCGTCATGGATTACGGCTACACCGACCTCGCTGAGTCCCAGTGCGATGCTGGTGTGCGCTATGGCGAACAGGTCGGAGAGGGTATGATCTCCATGCGTATCGGGCCGGATGAGCGCATGATCTGTGTCGGCTCACCGGCCTATTTTGAAGAGGCTGGCGTGCCAACCAAGGTTCAGGATCTGGCCGAGCATCGTTGCGTCAATCTTCGGTTGTCGACCCATGGAGCGCTTTATGCATGGGAGTTCGAGGATGCAGACGGCAATGACATCCGCGTCAAGGTAAGGGGGCAAATCTGTTTCAATACGATCAATCCGATTATGCGGGCGGCGCAGGATGGTCATGGTCTGGCCTTGTTGCCCGAACGTCTTGCCGCTGAGCATGTTGCATCTGGTGAGCTGAAAACCTGTCTTGAGGATTATTCGCCCTATTTTCCGGGCTTCCACCTCTATTATCCCAGTCGTCAGCGACCATCATCGGCATTTCAGGTCGTGCTTGATGCGCTGCGTGAACGTGGCTGAACATTCATGATTACAAATCATGAGTGGCTTGATGGTTTCCGGTATTAAGCTTGGGCGGCACAACTCCACATCATACAGGTAATGATAACCAGTAGATGGAGTTCCGGCATGAAGACCTACCTAACCGCAACCGCATTGGCGATGATTGCATCGAGTGCTGCCGCTCAGGATATGAGCAAAACCCTGCCTAAAAGTGTTGGGCAGGTTGCGCCAGCATTGGAAGCATACAGTGCGAATAATCTGTTCGGTGAGGTTTGGCAGGGAGCCGAGCTCTCAACCCGGGATCGCGCGCTGGTTACCTTTGCGGCGCTGATGACCCGACACGAGACTGGCAATCTGGCAGAGCATATTGAGTTAGCGCTTGATGCTGGTGTTTCACCCGCTGAAATTTCAGAAACCATTACGCATCTGGCTTTCTACACCGGTTGGGGCAATGCGATCGCTGCGACTGAAGCTGCCGCGCCGGTTTTTGCAGAGCGCGGTGTAAAGCCGGAAGACTTGCCGGTTGTGGATCCAGAGTTGTTGCCATTGAATGAAGAGGCCGAGGCCGCACGTGAAAAAGCGGTGTCTGGCAATTATGGTGATGTCAGTCAGGGTGTCGTTGATAATACGCGTGAATTGCTGTTTCTGGATTTGTGGTTGCGTCCGGATCTGGCTCCGCGGGATCGCAGCCTTGTGACTGTGGCAGCACTGATTGCCGCTGGTCAGCCGGAACAGATGACCTTTCACCTGAACCGGGCCATGGATAACGGTCTGACCAAGGAAGAGGCTGGCGGTGTCTTGGCTCATCTGGCCTTTTATGCCGGCTGGCCAAAAGTGTTTTCGGCATTGCCGGTGGCCAAAGAGGTGTTTCAATCCCGCGCTGACTGAGTGTGGTGCAATACCAGGGGAAGCAAGTGAGAATAGCTATTCTGGGATCAGGCCTGATGGGCGGCAAGCTGGGCCAATTATGGGCGCAATGCGGGCATGACGTAACCTTTGCCTATGCCCGCAATGCAGCGAAGCTGGAGCGTCTGGCGACTGAGAGTAACGCATCCTGGGGTTCCATATCACAGGCCGTGCAGAACGCAGACGTAATCCTGCTCGCGGTTCACTGGTCCCGCATTCCGGATGTGCTCGATCAGGCTGGCGACATGGCCGGGCAGGTTGTGTTGAATTGCTGTATTCCCCTTGATGACAGCAATACGGATATCGTTGTGGGCAAGACGACTTCCGGTGCCGAGAAACTGTCAGAAATGCGCCCGAAAGCGCGCTGGGTATCAAGCTTCAACACCAGCCCATCCGAGAGCTTCCGCCCTGTTTTTGCGCGCAAGGGTCAGAAGCCTGCACCGCAATTGCTGGTTTATGGTGACGATGCCGGTGCCAAGGATATTGCCGGCGAGCTGATCCGCGATATCGGTTTTGAGCCATTGGAAGCAGGTGGGCTTATCACCGGCCGTTTTGCCGAGCCATTCGCCATGGTGACCGCAGAATTGGCATACAGCCAACCCGGCGGACCTGCATTGACCTATCATTTTGAGAAATTGCATCAGTGAGATGCAGATTAAGGAGAACTCATGAAAATCATTCGTTCCGGTACCAATCCATCAGCCCCCGGCCCCGATGACTATTTCACTGGTACAGTTCGTATCGATCCGCTGTTCGCAGCTGAGGAACCGGGTCGGACCAGCGGTGCCCATGTGACGTTTGAACCGGGCGCCCGCACTGCCTGGCATACGCACCCGGCTGGCCAGACCCTGATTGTGACATTTGGCAGGGGACGGGTTCAGCGTGAAGATGGCCCGATAGAAGAGATCAGCCAAGGGGATGTCGTATGGTTTCCCGCTGGCGAAAAACACTGGCATGGAGCGCAACCGGACACGGCAATGAGCCACATCGCGATACAGGAAAGTATCGACGGCAGTCCCGTAACCTGGCTGGAGCAGGTGTCAGACGAGGATTACAAGGGCTGATTGCTTCTCCCGGTCCTTGAGTGTCAATCCCAGACCTATGCGGTGCGACGTGCAGCTAAACAGTGCTGAAACGGTTGGTTATGCCTAGACCCGAAATCATCTGTCATATGATCACTTCCCTTGATGGCCGTCTGTTGACGGAACGCTGGCCATCAGGGGAGGCGGCGTTGATGAACCTCTATGATGCAGCTGCCGAGCGCCTTGATGCTGACGGCTGGATTGTCGGGCGCAAAACGATGGAACACTATGTGGCCTCGGATCGTCCGGCTCTGGCCGACCGCGCACTGTATCGTTCAGACCTGATCGGTGCGCGCAGCGATCGTCAGATTGGTATCTGTTTTGATCGGTATGGAAAGCTGCGCCCCGAAAGTGATGAGATTGAAGGCGATCATCTGGTACTGGTCCTCTCGGACCGGGTAGCCCAAAGCCATGTGGATGCGCTGACGGCGCTTGGGATATCAATATTCTTTGCCGGTCCTGAGGGCGACGAGATTGCCCAGGTTATTCAGCGTATCGCTCAGGCCTTTGGGGCAAGACGCCTGTTGCTTGAAGGGGGCGGGGAACTGAATGGAGCGTTTCTCGTTGCCGGTATGATCGATGAGGCCAGCACGCTGGTCTTCCCGGTCGTTGACGGTCAGCAGGGCGTACCCGCGATTTATGATCGACACGGTCGTACAATGGCACAAAAACTGGCGTTGATCGGCGTCGAACAAATGCAGGACGGGGCAGTCTGGTTGCGGCACCGTGTTATCAAGGCCGACAGACAATGACCGATAACGAGAACGCAAAACCTGCGAAATGGCCTCTGGCAATTATCGCCATAGCAACATTCCTGTCATTGGTGGTTTTTACACTACCGCTGACTACTCTGGATGCGATGACGGCTGCTCTGGCACTGTCACCGGAAGAACAGGCATGGATCATGAGCGGCATGCCGCTCGGTGCAGCATGCGGATTGCTGACGGCAGGCGCTCTGGGCGACACCCATGGTCGACGGCGCACTTTTGTCGGCGGCTTGTGGCTGACAGCATTGGCCTCGATTGCGGCCGCGCTCTCACCCTCCGGCGTCATGCTGATTGCAATGCGCGTCATGCAGGGGCTGGGCAGTGCCGGCATAATGGCCTGCGGCCTTGGTCTGATAGGACAGATATATACCGGCCCCGACCGGCGACATGCAGCTGCGATCTGGGCGTCATCAATTGGCGCAGGCGTTTCCGCAGGACCGATTATTGCATCACTGCTTTTGCCTGTCGGTGGCTGGCCGTCTGCTCATTGGCTTATTGCTATGATCTCGGCACTGCTGGGGGTCATGGCCATGCTGCGCTTGCCGGAAAGCCCCAGAACCGGCCGCAAAGTCGACCTGCCCGGCAGCGTTCTGTTGATCGTTGGACTGGGAGCCTTGTTATCGGCACTGACCGAAGCCCGGCTTGGCTCTGTTGCGCTTGTCGTTGCTCTTGCAGTAATCGGCTTATTCCTGATCCTGACATTCATATGGGTTGAGCGACGGGTCGGTAATCCAATTCTGCAGCTTGACTTGTTCCGCTTGCCTGATTTCAACAGCGCAACGATTGCAGCATTTGCGTCCGGGGCAGGTGTGTTGGCGCTTGTGTCTATGGTGCCGACAGTACTGGTTCGGGGGCTGCATGTTGCACCGATTGCGGCTGCGCTTATTCTGGTAACCTGGTCAGGGATGACCATGTTGTCCGCGCTCGGCGCCAGATTTCTGCCGGACAGGGTCTCGGCCCGACAATGGGTGATTGTTTCCCTGTTTGGTTGCGGTCTCGGCCAGTTTTTACTGATTGGTATCGGTGGCGACAGCAGCTGGATGATTGTCTTGCCCGGCTTGTTTATTGCAGGTGTCTCGAATGGCATCCTGAATGCCTCACTCGGGCATGAAGCGGTTCAGACCGTGCCGGCTGATCGTTCCGCCATGGGCTCCGCTGCAAATAATACCGCACGTTACCTCGGGTCGGCGCTTGGCATCGCCATGATCTCAATCATGATTGCGAATATGCAAGGTGAAGCCTTCTTTACGGGGTGGCATGAGGCGGTGATTGTCACGGTCGGTTTCAGTCTGCTCGGCGCAGCATCAATGATTTTTCTGAGCAAGCGATCGGTCAGTGAGGCGTAGCTTGCGCATAATCGGACTTCATCTCGACAAGAAAGCCGTCTGGTTTGTTAATTGATGAGCCTGGATCATGATCGGCAGAGCAGTTGCGCACATGATAGCGCCACCGCAAATGACTACCTTTCAGCCATGGGCATATGCATTGGCCCATCGGTTTTTTCGAAAGGATATATGATGTCATTGAGTTATGACTTTTCTGGCCAAACAGCGCTGGTGACCGGCGCCGCCACTGGCATGGGGCGGGCTGCTGCATTGCTTTACGCAGAGGCAGGGGCCTCAGTTGCCCTGCTGGATGTGAATGTGGACGAAGTGTCTGCACTTGCTGAAGAGTTGAAAGCAGGTGGCGGTGATGCGCTGGCACTGCAATGCGATGTGCGGGATGAGGCACAGGTCGCAGAAGCTGTGCAACAGACGGTGGCACGCTGGGGCAAGCTTGATATGGCCTACAATAATGCCGGTGTTCAGGCACCGCCGATCGAGATGCATGAGCAATCCGCAGAGGCATATGATCGGGTTATGGATATCAATCTGCGCGGTATCTGGGCCTCAACCAAGCATGAGGTTGTACAGATGCGCAAACAGGGGCATGGCTCGATTGTAAATTGTGCGTCAATCGGTGGCCTTATCGGCGGGCAGTTGCTGGGGGCCTATCATGCCAGCAAGCACGGCGTGATTGGCTTGACCAAAAGTGCAGCCTTGGAAAACGCTGCCCACGGCATCCGTATCAACGCAGTATGCCCCGGTACAATCGACACGCCGATGGTTGCCGAGATGAAGAATAATCAGCCGGAGAACATTGAGCGATTGATGCAGCGGCAGGTGATTGGTCGCCTTGGTCGCCCCGAAGAGGTCGCGGCGGCTGTAATCTGGTTGTCGAGCACAGCTGCCAGTTTCTGCGTCGGTTCGGTTCTTGCCGTCGATGGCGGCTTCACCGCGCATTAAGTTCACTCGTGGGCGCGGCTGGTTCAGTACCCTGAACCAGGCGCCATGCCTTTGTATTCTTTGAACGAATACAGAGACCTGGAAACCTAGAAAAACAGAGAGAAATGCATGGCGGAGGGAGAGGACTCATCCTCTAACTCTCTGATAAGCCGTGGCGAATCGCCCACAACTCCCGCCCACTCCCAAGCATTTCCTCGTATGCGCAGCTTTACGCAGTTCGCAAACGCGAGTGGCCAGCCGCGCTCATGCGGACATTTCACGTAGCCCTGCTCACCATTGCGCAACAATCTGACTGGTTTGTGCAAAGAATAGCGCTCACGAGTGAATCCAGGAGAATCGTGGCGAATTGCTTCGTAAATCTTGGAGGGAGTGGGCCTGATATCCAACCTTCTCCACACTAGGATATTGATTTTAAACATACATACGACGGCTGTCTTGGAGGAGCGGATTTCATCCGGAGCGGTTCATCATAGCACAAGGTCGGTGGCGCAGTGCGGCAATCGACTTCGTCAATCTGTGGTCGCGCCCCTGATCAGCCAACCATCGTCCTCGGCCCGCCAGAGCGGCACCGGCGTAGATGGCGAGGGTGCCGGATGCGGTCACGATATCACCTCGCTCTCCGGATGCCGGTGATCGGTCGCACACAGGGAATGATCCCCCAGAACTTCGATGACCCGGCAATCGGTGATCCGACCGCCCGCACATGGTACGACCATGCGTTCGCGCTCCCCTTGCAACGCGCTTAGCTTGGCAAGGCGGCTTCAGGCCCCGGCCAGTTGCGCCGTTGAGATGGCAGCCGTGGCGGCACCGGACTGGTCGGGCCTGCCCGACAGGCTCAGGAGGTCGCGTATCGCCTCCAAGGTAAAGCCCAGGTCGCGTGCGTGCCGGATGAAGGCCAGCCTCTCAAGGGCCTTGCGGCCGTAGAGCCGCTGGTTTCCCGCGCTGCGTTCGGCCTCGGGCAAAAGACCGATCTGCTCGTAATAGCGAATGGTCGGGACCTTCACCCTGACCTGTGCCCCGAGCTTTCCGATGGTCAGCATCAGATTCCCCCTAAGTCTGTAGTTGCTAGAGACATTATGTTCCAGATTCGATGACCACAACTGCGCCCTCGGGTCCGAGGGAAAACGATGACGGAAGCAAAAAGCGAAGCCGCCTGCGACTGGACCGTGTCAGGCATGAACAGCTGATGTGACCCTGGTAGCTTCTTCGGGTTGAAACTCCGCCGACCCTCATGGCTTTTCATGGTGCGGATCGCGCCGGATCTCGGCGCAGAGGCGGGACGAGTCGGCAGTCACAGTTTCTTAGCCTGGATACTACTCGTCGTAGTTTCTGCAAGCATCGACGCCGCTTGCCGCGTCCCTGAGCAGCTCGTCTGCAAGCAGCAACAGCTCCTCCGAGCGCGAATCGCTCAAGCGGTAGTAGACGAAGCGTCCATGTGGGTCGCCAGTTACGAGACCGCATTCGCTCAGGCAGCGGAGATGGTTCGAGGCGTTCGACTGCGACAAGCCCGTTATTGCGACGATCTCTCCAACCGAGAGGGGCCCTGCGCGTAAAGCCTCCAGGATGAACAGGCGCGAGGGATCGGCCAGCCCCCGGAACAGCTTCGCCCGTAGCAGGACAGAGTGGGCATCGGCCCGCCCAACCAGTTCGGCATCGCTCGACATATCATCCACGAATGATATAATCCTTCAGGAACAGAGAAGGTGTGGCCATGAACATAGCAGCTGCAACGGAGAAAGCCGAGACCGAACGCTACCGGGTCACCGGCATGGATTGCCCGTCCTGCGCCGGAAAGATCGAAAAGGCCGTGCGCTCGGTCGGGGTGGAAGACGTGAAGGTCTCGACGGCAACGCAGATCATGACGCTGCGCGTCGATGATCCCGCCACACGGCTGCCCGAGGTCGAGCGCGCTGTGACCGGGATCGGCTATCGGCTGGACCGCCTGGACAGGCCCGCAATTGACGGCGAAGGCGACATCGACGACCTGCCGAAAGACTTGGCGCACATCACCCCGGCCTACAAGCGGGCGCTGTGGATCGTGATCCTCCTGAACATCGGCTATGGCGTTGTAGAGGCGGTCGGCGGATTCATCTCGGGATCGCAGGCGTTGAAGGCCGACGCGCTCGACTTTCTTGGCGACGGCCTGATCACCTTCCTGGGCATTCTCGCGATTGGCTGGTCTCTGGCGTGGCGAGCCCGCTCCGCGCTGATCCAGGGCCTGTTTCTGGGTGCTCTCGGCCTGGGGGTTCTCGCCAACACCGCGTACCGCATCCTGGTCCAACAGCAGCCCGAGGCGGAGTTGATGGGCCTGTTTGCAGTGATTGCGCTGGTGGTCAACGTGGTCGCAGTGCTTCCGCTGCTGCCTCACCGGACAGGAGACGCCAACGTGCGGGCGGTCTGGCTCTTCAGTCGCAATGACGCCATCGGCAACGCCGCGGTCGTCGTGGCGGCGGGCCTGGTTGCCTGGACCGGAACGGCATGGCCCGACCTTGTGGTTGCGGCCGTGATCGCCGGGCTGTTCCTGCAATCCTCATGGTTGATCGTCCGCGATGCTCGGGCCGATCTGCGGGAGAGGACATGAGCGCCGTCCGCCGACTTGGCGTCGCGTGCGCCGTGGCTGCGTTCGCTCTGGACCAGGGCTCGAAGGCGATCGTCGTCGCTTCCCCCGCTCTCGCCGCCGGCGTGGAAGTTCTTCCCTTCTTCAATCTTGTGCGCGGTCAGAATTCCGGAGTGACCTTCGGAATGTTCGGTGGGGCGCCATGGTGGGTGCTCGCACTGCTCGCCCTCGCCATTGTGGCGGCGCTCTCCGTTTGGCTGTGGCGAGCGCAGAACCGGCTGGTCGCCGCTGCCCTCGGGCTGCTGATCGGCGGGGCCCTCGGCAACGTGCTGGACCGGCTGCGCCACGGGGCCGTGACGGACTTTCTCGATTTCTACCTCGGGGCCTATCACTGGCCCGCCTTCAACCTCGCTGACGTGGCTGTTGTCAGCGGAGTTGCCCTGCTTCTGCTGGACGGTTTTCGCGCTCCGCAAGAGCAGCGACAAGGGGAGCCGGAGGAGGGATGACCGTGCCCCGTATGCCGCGCGATGAGGATTTCGACAGCACGCTGGCGCTGCTCCGCGATCCCTATGGCTTGATTTCCAAGAGGTGCCGCCACTACGGGACCGACCTATTCGAGACCCGTCTCCTGCTCCGCAGGACGATCTGCATGACGGGGCCGGAGACCGCAGAGCTGTTCTACGATCAGGAGCGGTTCGTCAGGCGTGGTGCGGCGCCCGGCCGAGTTCAAAAGACGCTCTTCGGCCGGGGCGGCGTTCAGGGGCTTGACGATGAGGCACACCGGCATCGCAAGCAGATGTTCATGGCGCTCATGACCCCCGAGCGGATCCAGCATCTCGGAGAGCTGAGCGCCGAGCAGTGGCGCATCCATGCCCGGAATTGGGCGAGCATGGACCGTGTCGTCCTCTATGACGAGGTCCAGGAAATCCTGACCCGGGCCGTTTGCGCCTGGGCGGGCGTTCCGCTCCCAGAGAAGGAGGTTCGTCGGCGCACGGCGGAACTGACCGCGTTGTTCGATTCCGCGGGGGCGACCGGACCGAGGCACTGGTGGTCGCGCCTGTCCCGCAAGCTGTCGGACAAGTGGATTTCGGACATCGTAGAGCAGGTCCGCGCGGGCCGTCTGGACCTGCCGGAGCAAAGCCCGGCGCGCGTAATCTCCACATGGCGCGGGCCGGATGGTCAGATGCTGAGTCCACGAATAGCTGCGGTGGAACTGCTGAACATCTTGCGTCCGACCGTTGCCGTGTCCGTCTTCATCACGTTCACCGCCCACGCGCTGCACCAGTTTCCAACCTGCCGTCAAAAATTTCGGGCCGACGACGGATATCTCGAGTGTTTCGTGCAGGAGGTCCGGCGCCGGTATCCCTTCTTTCCCGCCGTGATGGCGCGCGTAAGGCGAGATTTTGAGTGGAAGGGCTACCGGTTCCCGCGTGGCCGGCGGGTGGTCCTTGATCTATACGGCACCAACCGCGACCCGCGGGCATGGGATGCGCCGGAGGAGTTTCGGCCGGAGCGATTTCAGGGTTGGGATGGCAGCCCCTTCCATTTCATTCCTCAGGGTGGCGGCGACCACCACCGGAACCATCGCTGCCCGGGCGAATGGATCACGATCGAACTGATGAAGGTGGCCTGCGAGTTCCTTACGGAACAGATCGTCTTCGATGTGCCGGACCAGGACCTGCGCATCGATATGTCGAGACTGCCGGCACTCCCGGAAAGCCGGTTCGTGATCAGCAATGTAAGGCCTGATGAGCGATGAGCACGGTCCTTTGGGCAGCTGTTCTGCTGGGTGCCGTCTGGGCGGCGCATTGGGGCGCGGAGCATCTAGCCGACCCGCTGAAGAAGCTGCGCCGCCAATGGGGGTTCTCCGTCGCGGCCGGTGGCTCGTTCATCGGACTCGCCACGGCGAGCCCGGAGGTCGGAATCAACATCACGAGCGCCTTTCGCGGCGTTGCCGATATCGGTCTCGGCGCGATGCTGGGCGCCAACATCATCGTCGTTCCGATCCTGCTCGCCACCGCCTATCTTGCTACACGGAAGAAGGAGCTTGGCGGAGAGCATCGCGATCACGAACGGCATCTGCGCGAGCACTTCCTGCCCGTGGATCCCGGGGCAGTTACCGTGCAGGCGCTGCCGTATCTCGGCATCCTCGTCGTCGTCGCCCTGCTGACGCTTCCAGAACCGTGGCGGGGCCTCCAGCCAATCGACGGCTGGATCCTGCTCATTGCGTACCTGGCCTATCTCGCGCAGGCGCTTCTGCGCGGCCGGAAGGGAGGCGAGCAGGTCGAGTGGAGCCGGCGCGAACGATGGCTCGCGGCTGGCGGTTTGGCGGCGCTCGCAGTCGGCGCTTACTTCATCGTCTTCTCGACCGAAAAGATTGTCAGCGCGCTTGGTATTTCAAAGATCATCGGCGGGCTGTTCATTACAGCGCCGGTGGCGGCGCTGCCGGAGGTCTTCGCCACATGGACCCTCGCGCGCCGTGGCCAGATCACGGCGGCCGCGACCGACGTCATCGGCGATATGGCCGCCACCATGACCATCGCCTTCATCCCGCTCACGATCATTGCGATGCCGATCCAGGACCTGCGTCTGTTCTGGGTGAGCCTGGCCTTCGTGGCGATCATGCCGGCACTCTACGCCGCGTTCATCTGGTGGGGGCGCGTGCGCGAAACCGGCTTCAGGCGGTGGCAGGTTCTCAGCTTCCCGGTCGTCTACGCTTTGTTCGTGGCGACCGTCGTTTTCTGGGTGCAGCCGTTCGGGCAGAACGGACAGAGCGGCGGAGCCGAATCCGGAGGCAGCCCAGGCGCATCGGACCAGCAGCGCTAGAGAATGATGATGCTCGCACGAACCGAGAGAGGATACGGAAGCGACATGCGGGGCTTTGAAGGGGAGCTCTGGCACGACCGGATCCGCACGATCCTCGACCACGTCAAGAGCACACGGCCAGAGCGGGAGTTCCAGGCAGTACGGAGCCGTGCCGACGAGGTTGGGCGATGACCGGGACCGAGCGCACGCGGGGCGGGAGCTCCAGCGCGCAGCCGCGCGGCTGGATCTTCGCCATACCCCTTTCCGTAGCCCTACTGCTCGGCTCCGTCTTCTATTGGGGCCTCTCGAACAGCACCGACGACCTGCCGTCCACCATGATCGGCCGCGAAGTGCCGGAGTTCGACCTGCCGCCGGTAAAGGGGCGATCCCTGGGCCTTTCGGACGGCGACCTCTACGGCGAGGTCTCGCTGGTCAACGTCTTCGCCTCCTGGTGCGTCGCCTGCCGCGAAGAGCACCCAAATTTCATGGCTCTCGAGCAAAGCGGCGCTGTGCCGATCCACGGGCTCAACTACAAGGACCAGCCGGCGGATGCGGCGGAGTGGCTGGATACGCTCGGCGACCCCTACACCCGGACCGGGGCCGATATCGACGGCCGCGTCGCGATCGACTGGGGCGTCTACGGCGTGCCGGAGACCTTCGTCGTCGGGGCCGACGGGACCATTGCCTACAAGCATATCGGTCCGGTGACCCAGTCCGATCTCGACCGAAAAATCCTGCCGCTCGTCCGGGAGCTTCAGGCAGCTGCCAAGGAAAAAAGGAACCCCGGATGAAACACCTTCTCAGCGCCGCCCTGGTCCTCGCAACATATTGGAGCAGTGCCCTGGCGGATCCGCCGCAAAACTTTGTGCTGCACGAGACGCCGCGCGAGGTGCCCGAGATCGGCTTTGCCGACGGGCAAGGGCGCGAGGTCACGCTTGAGGATTTCCGCGGCCGCACCGTGCTCCTGAATGTCTGGGCGACTTGGTGCCCGCCCTGCGTCGAGGAGATGCCGACGCTCGATGCGCTTCAGGCCGAACTCGGCGGCGACGGTTTCGAGGTGGTCGCACTCTCGATCGACCGCGCCGGGCCGGGGGCGGTGCGCACCTTCTTCGAGCAGACCGGCGTCGAACATCTTGGGCTTTACATCGACGAAACCGGCCGCGCCTCATCGAAACTTGGCGTGCTCGGGCTACCTGCTACCCTGCTGATCGATGAGGAAGGCCGTGAGCTTGGGCGCCTCATCGGCCCGGCCGAGTGGGACGAACCGGAAATGGTCGATTTCCTGCGGGGTTTGGCGGCCCGGGGCGGCAAGAGGGCCATACCCGCGGAGGCGGAACAGTCCGCCTTGTCGGAATGACCATCAATAGGAGGAAGAAGTGAGTCGCCTGACCCGCCGTACCGTGTTGGCACTCGCAGTCGCCCTCGTCGCCACACCCGTTCTTGCCCATTCAACAGCCGAGCTGAGCGAGCTGCTCGGTGGCAAGGAAAGATACTTCCAGGCCTTCGATATGCAGCCGCCGGATTTCAGGTTGAGCGATGCCGACGGCCGGATCTACAGCCCAGGGGACTTCCGCGGGAAAGTTGTGGTGCTGAACTTCGTCTATGCCAGCTGTCCCGACATGTGCCCGCTGCAGGCGGAGAAGCTCGCGGCTGTGCAGGAAATGGTTAATCAAACGCCGATGAAGGGTCTGGTCGAGTTCGTGACGATCACTACCGATCCGGCGAACGACACGCCCGACGTGATGCGCGCCTATGGACCTGCGCATGGGCTCGATCCCGCCAACTGGACGTTTCTGACCACCGCGCCGGACCAGCCGGACAACGCCACGCGTAAGCTTGTTGAGGCATTCGACCAGGGCTTCAGCTCGGCGGAAGCCGGAACACGGATCCACGGTGCCGTCACACATATCATTGACATGACGGGCCGCTGGCGGGCGAACTTCTACGGGCTTGGGTTCGACCCGACGAACATGGTGCTGTTCGTGAACGCCCTCACGAACGACTTCGCCAAGCGGCACACCAGTAGCGGACCCGGATTCTGGGGCCGCTTGACGGACTTCTTCAACTGAACGATTGGGATCGCCATCAGCATGCTTGAAATATCCGGCATCGGTGTGTTCGCCGCTTTCCTTGCCGGCGCCATCTCTTTTCTCTCGCCCTGCGTTCTGCCGCTCGTACCGGGCTATGTCTCGTATATCGCCGGCCAAGATCTGGCAACGGCGCGACGCGCCAATGTTGTGGCCCGCCTGCCGGCCGCAGGGCTCAGCCTCTGTTTCGTGCTCGGGTTCTCGACGGTTTTCGTGCTGCTCGGCGCGGGCGCCAGCATGCTCGGCCACCTGCTCCTCACATATCGCTACGAGCTCAACCTGGTGGGCGGCGCGGTCGTCATCCTCTTCGGGCTGTTCATGCTCGGCGTGTTTCGCGTCGGCCTGTTCTTCCGCGACACCCGATTCAGCTTGGACGTCCCGGGCGGACGCCCGCTCGGGGCTTATCTGCTTGGGCTCGCCTTCGCCTTCGGCTGGACTCCCTGCATCGGCCCGATCCTTGGCGCCATTCTGACGGTGAGCGCCAGCTCAGCGCAGATGTCCGGCGGAATCTGGCTTCTTTCGATCTACTCCGCCGGGCTCGGGGTGCCTTTCCTGCTGGCGGCGCTCTTCACCGATGTAATCGCGGTGCGCCTCAAGGAAGTCGGGCACGCCGGGCGCCTTCTCTACAAGGGGGCTGGCGGCGTCATGGTCATCATGGGGCTGGCCATGATGACAGGACAACTGTCGCGCTTCGCCTATTGGCTGCTCGATACCTTCCCGGTCCTGGGCAGGATCGGGTGAGGCACCGCCACGTAGCGCCACCCCGTGGCTGCCGCGAGCGAGGTCTCAGCTGTCGACAATTGTGCAGCCGCAGCCCGACAGGATGGGACTGGCGCCGCAGATTGCCCTCAGTCCGCCTCGACATATCATCAGTCGATGATATATGATCGCCTCCATCTGGAGGTCTAGGCAAAGGAGCCAAGAGCCAGTGGAGCGACCGACCATGCCCGATTATCAGCACCTGACCCGCCACTCCCCCTCCACCGGGCGCGGCAGCCCGGACGTATGGGGCGTGTACGAGGCCGCCACGGGCTCGATCCAGTACGTCGTCGCCTGCCCGGAGACCAAGGCCGCCGTCGTCATCGACACGGTGTTGAACTTCGACCCCGCCGCCGCGCGAACCTCCACCGAAAGCGCCGAACGCATCCTGGCGCTGATCGAGGAGAACGGGCTGACGCTGACGCGGATTCTCGACACGCACCCGCACGCCGATCACCTCATGGCGTCCCACTGGCTCAAGCAGCGCACCGGCAAGCCCAACGCGATCGGAGAGAAGGTACGCGAGATCGCCAAACTCTGGCGCGACTACTATCATGAGCCGGGCGCCTTCCAGACCGAGCGCCACTTCGACGCGCTCTTCGCGAACGGCGACACGTTCGAGGTCGGCTCGCTGTCCTTTCGCGTCATGCTCTCACCCGGCCATACGCTGGGCTCGATCACCTATGTCGTGGGCGACGCAGTCTTCGCGCACGACACGCTGATGTACCCGGACGTGGGCTCGTCCCGCGCCGACTTTCCCGGTGGCAGTGCGGCCGAACTCTGGGACTCGATCCAGGCGATCCTCGCACTGCCGGACGGAACTCGTGTCTTCATCGGACACGATTACGGCGCGGACGGGCGCGACGAGCCGATGTGGGAGGCGACGGTGGGCGAGCACCTGGCCTCGAACAAGCACGTGAAGAAGGGAACGACGAAGGCGGACTTCGTCGCCACGCGCGAAGAGCGCGACGCCACGCTCGGCCTGCCCGAGCGCATGCTGCACGCCCTCCAGGTCAACTTGCGCGGCGGCGCGCTCCCTGAGCCCGAGGTGGATGGCAACAGTTACTTCAAGATCCCCGCCAACAAGTTCTGATGGAGTCGAACCGTGACCAAGTCAACCCGACGCGAATTCCTTCGAACTTCGGCCGCCGCGCTGGCCGTGTCCATGACACCACCCGTAATCGGGCGCGCCTTTGCAGCCGAAGGTGGGCGCGATCTGCCTGTTCCGTCGCTGGTCGAAGTGGGGGATGGCGAGCGCTTCTCGCTCAGGGCACGAACGGGGCGCTCGAGCTTCCTGTCAGGGCGCGAAACGCCGACGGTCGGTTTCGAAAGTGACTATCTCGGTCCGGTTCTCAGACTTCGACGCGGCACCAGCGTGCGACCGGAGGTGACGAACGATATCGATGAGCCGATCACCGCTCATTGGCACGGGCTGCATGTCGAGGGGCGATACGATGGCGGTCCGCAGACGGCCTTTTCTCCGGGCGAGACCTGGCGCCCTATCTTGGACGTCGATCAGCCAGGTGCGACGCTTTGGTACCACTCCCACATCCATGGCCGCACGGGACCGCACGTCTATTTCGGCCTCGCCGGGATGCTTCAGATCATCGATCCAGAGGCTGAAACCCGCCTGCCATCGACGCATGGCGTCGATGATCTGCCTCTTATCGTGCAGGACCGCCTCTTCGCCAAGGATGGCTCACTGCTCTACGCCCCGCGTGGTCCTTCGCTCATGCATGGATACCGAGGCGACCAGATTCTCGTGAACGGAGCGATCCGGCCACGCGCAAGTGTGCCGGCGGGGCTGGTACGGTTGCGAATTCTGAACGCCTCAAACGCACGCACCTACCGTTTCGCGTTCGAAGACGGCCGTCGCTTCTATCGCATCGCCTCCGATGCGGGGTTCCTGCCCATCCCGATGACCATGAGCGAAGTCGAGCTCGCACCGGCCGAACGGGCAGAGATCGTGGTCGACTTCGCCGACGGAGCGGCGACACGGCTCGTATCCGGGCGTGGCAGACGTTCGAGAGATCGTATGATGGGTGGCATGATGGGCATGAGACTGCCAGAACCAGATGCCATCGATCGCGAGGGGCGGTTTGAAATCATGCGCTTCGAGGTCGACGGTAGGCCACCCTCCGCTGTGACGAAGCTACCGGAACGCATCCAAGGAGCCCCAAGCCTGGCGGGGCCGACAGGTGATGAGACGCGGCGGACGTTCACTCTCGACATGCATGCAGGTGGTATGGGCATGCGCGGGATGCGGAGGGAGGGGCGCATGGGCATGTCGGACAGACGCGGCGGCCGTGACATGTGGATGGGTGGAGGCATGGGCATGATGGGGATCAACGGCCGATCCATGGATCCGGACCGCATCGATCTGCGCGCCCGTCTCGGTGAACCGGAAATCTGGCGCGTGGTGACCGACTGGATGGCCCACCCGTTCCACCTGCACGGTGCGTCGTTCCGCGTCCTTTCTCACAACGGCAATCCCGTATCGCCCGAAGCCTCCGGAGCAAAGGACGTGGTACACGTCAATGGCGAAGCGGAAATACTCGTCACGTTTAACCGCAAGGCAGACGAAGCGACGCCGTACATGTTTCACTGCCACATTCTCGAGCACGAAGATGCGGGTATGATGGGACAATTCACAGTGTCATGACGGACAAAGGAAGCTGCATTCGTCATCGGGCGGGGCAGCATCGGGTTCCGACGATCTGACCGCTCTCCGTCAGTTCTGGCGGCTACGGCGCCGTCTATATGGAGTCGCAAGTGGATGCTCCGGGTGATGCCAAATAGTCGCGCTTCGCCTATTGGCTGCTCGATACCTTCCCGGTCCTGGGCAGGATCGGGTGAGGCACCGCGACGTAACGCCACCCTGTGACTGCCGCGAGCGAGGTCTCAGCTGTCGACAATTGTGCAGCCGCAGCCCGACAGGATGAGACTGGCGCCGCAGATTGCCCTCAGTCCGCCTCGACATATCATCGGCCGATGATATATGGTGGCCCTCCATCTGGAGGTCTAGGGAAAGGAGCCCCGAGCCATGAGTCTTCGCATCAACGACACCGCTCCCGATTTCGCGGCCGACACGACCGAGGGCGAGATCCGCTTTCACGACTGGATCGGCGACGGCTACGCCGTGCTGTTCAGTCATCCGAAGGACTTCACGCCCGTCTGTACGACCGAGCTCGGCTACATGGCCGGGCTGAAGGAGGAGTTCGCGAAGCGCAGCGCCAAGATGATCGGGATCTCGGTCGACCCGGTCGAGGATCACCGGAGATGGAAAGCCGACATCGAGAAGGTCTCGGGCCATAAGGTCGACTATCCGATGATCGGCGACCCCGAGATGAAGATCGCCAAGCTCTACGACATGCTCCCCGCCGAGGAGACTGGCGCGTCGGAGGGGCGGACGCCCGCGCAGAATGCCACCGTGCGCAACGTGTTCGTCATCGGGCCGGACAAGAAGATCAAGCTGATTCTGACCTATCCGATGACCACGGGTCGCAATTTCGACGAGATCCTGCGGGCGCTCGACTCGATCCGGCTCACCGCGAAGCACCAGGTTGCGACCCCGGCGCAGTGGAAGCAGGGCGAGGACGTGATCATCACGCCCGCCATCTCCGACGAGGACGCCCGGCAGCGCTTCGGCGAATTCGAGCAAGTCCTGCCCTATCTGCGCAAGACCAAGGCCCCGACCGCCTGATGTGATCGCTTTGATGTCGGCTGCCGCAGTCTGCGGTGAGCATGATCGCCTTCGTCCCGACCTACGTGCCGCCACCTCCGATTCGGCCCGGCAGCACCGAAGTCGGTCGAATCCGGCAGGCCGAGGCCTGAGTGCGCAGGACGACATAGTCGCTCAGCATGTGGACCACCGCCGAGCCCGGCGGCAGAAGCGCCACCTCTTCGGCCGCGCGCGCCTGAAACTCCCTGCCGTACTCCACGACCGGCGGACACACCGCCCGCTTGCTCGGATCAGAACCGACCGTTGCGCAGCCGGTCAGCCAGCTCATCGCGATCGCGAGGACGGCGAGCCGCCGCCTCCAGCATCCGGCGTTGGACGTCATTGGCCTTCTCCGTGGTCTCAAGGCGTTCGGCGAGGCGGCCCGTGCGTTCTCCGGAGCGCCGGAGTGAGAGCAGGAACAGGATCACCGTGAGCGCGACGGTGCCGTAGCGAAGCGCCGCCCGGCCCCATGGGCTGGCGGGGAACCAGCCGAGCAAACCGCCGATCATCGCTGCCCTCGCTTCCAGTCGTCGAGCCGGGCGTAGATCGTGACCGCGATTCCGAAAAGCGCCACGGCAATGAACACCCAGCGGAGCGTATCGAGATACGGCACAAGGGGCAGAATGGCCGATTGCGTCTCAGCCAGGACGCTCTGCGCGATCTCGACCCCCGCAGCGCCCAGTGTCGCCACGCCTGCTGCGCCGCTGCCCTTCATCGTGCGGCTGTCTGCCAGGACCTCCCGCACGGGCGCCGTTTCCGCGGCGAACGCCGTCGCCCGCACCGGGAAACGCTCGCCCCATTGCCGAGCCGGGCCGAGATCGATGTGCATGAAGCCCGAGCGCGGATAGTAGCCAAAGCCGAGGAAGCCAACGGCTCGGGCGGCAGCCTCGAAAGCCACCGGATCGTGGTTCGCCATGGTGATGTCAAAGGCCGTGCCGTCCATGTGCTTTGAGCGTGGCGCGCCGCCGACGGCCCGGTTGTGCGCCGGACTGCGGTAGGCCGAACGGACGATGAGGGGCTTGCCAAGTCGGTCGCGCAGCGCCTGGAGCTTGTCGAGCGCTTCCTCGTTTATCCGCAGGGAGCCGCTGCCCCGGCAGGCGATCTCGGCGGGGGAGAAATTCTTCCAGCGCCATGAGCGCTCGGGCACGTCGCGCCAGTGTTTGTAAGTCATGGTCGTCATCGCAGGTCTCCAGGCACAAAAAAGCCCGCTCCTCGGCGAGGGCGGGCGGTGGTCTGATGGGGCGGGCGGATGGGTTAAGGCGTCGGCCCGAAGAGCTTCAGCTTGATGGCGATGCCGGCCATCAGGGCGAGCAGGACGCCGGTGGTGATCAGGCGCACGGCGGTCTGGACGGCCGTCTGTTTCGCGAGGCGGAAACCCGCGAGCAATGAGCGAAGATCGCGGATGTCCTCGGCGGCATCCTGACCATCGAGGCCGACCTCATGCAGGGCGCGCCGCGCCCCTGTTTCGGCCGCGCGCTCCAGCAGGGCTTCAAACTCGGCGGCCGGCAGCGCGATCAACGCCCCGCTTTCTGGTTCCTTGTCCATGACGCAATCCGGGAGTGATCAGAGGACCAGCGTTCCGGCCAGCGTGAACCCGATCCCTGCGAGGGTGGCGTCGGGCGTCGATGGCGCGACTACGCTGAGCACCTGGCCGGGCTCCAGCACGGTTTCGCTGGCGGCGATGAAGGTGGCGCTCGTGGCGGCGGCGGCGAAGCGCATGGTGGCGCTGCTCACGCCATCGACCCGGATGTCGAAATCCGCACTCGCGGTTGCGGCGGACTCGGCGCTGGCATGGCTTCCGGCAAGATCGATCTTCAGCCGGGTGCGTCGCGCCACCGGCACCCGCGCTATCACCTCGTCCGCTGCCGGCTGCCCGGCCTTGTAGCCGCTGATGTCGGCCGGGGGATCGGCCGCATCCGCAGTCTCGACGACCTCGATTGCCAGCCACGTGCGCTCGAGGCCGCGCAGCTCCCCGGCCGTGCCGACATAGACGGCCAGCTCGAACCAGTCGCCCGCCGATACCGGAAGGACCGCGCTCGACAGGTTACGCATCTGGTTGGAGTAGCCGCTGTCGCCGCGCACGATGAAGGACCCGCCGCCCAGCACGCTGTTGCCGTTCTTGCGCACCTCGACCAGCTGACTGGTCGGCGAGGTCTGCCACTCGATGTTGCCGACGATCCGAACCTTCGTCACCCCGGCGGGAATGGTCAGGCGGGAGGGCTGGCCGGCATCCCAAAATGCGTCGCTGTCGTACTCGGCGCTTTGCCATGGCACGGCGACGTAGACGCCGGTCGTCGCGACGCTGAAATTGGTCGAGCGTCGCAGCAGCGCGCCCCGGAAGGGCAGCAGAGCGCGGTTGAAGATGCCGACGCCTGTGGCGCCCCACGCGGCTCCATCGAACTGGAGGACGTCGCCATTGGCGGCGCCGGCGATGGAGACGTCGGTGAGATCACCCAGCGCGCCAGCGCCGCCGCCGACCCCGTAGAGATCGCCGCCATTGCCCTGAACCAGCACCGTCGCGCCCGGAACGATGACGACCTCCGCGCCAGAGCCTGCAAATCTGGCGCGGACCTCCTGGCCGCCATTGGTGGCGTTTCGGATCGCGAGCCGCCGGTGATTGGCGGGCAGCGTCAGGGTCCGCGATGCTGTCAGAGTGCCGGTGAGGATGATCAAGCCGTTCCGGTTGGCTTGGGTGCCAGTCAGCGTCAGGTTGGCGTCGGCCATCGCCAGCGACAGGGCCCGGTTCATGGCGTTGTCGAGGGCATCGACCGCGTCGTTGATCGTGACCTCTTTCTGGTTCTGGGCGGCCGCGACATGGGTCACGGCCAGATTGGGGCTGGGCATCAGTTGATCTCCAAAGTGACGGTGCGCGGGAAGCCGCGGCCCGCGACGGCGCTGATCTGGAAGACGGTGACGGTCAGGGACGACGGGACGGCACCGAAGTCGGCGAGGATGTCGGCATTGGCATAGACGACGCTTGGGCTCGTCGCGGTGAGCGTCCGTTTCACCGCGCCGCCAGGTGCGGAGAGGATGTCGACCTCGTAGGCCTCGTAGGTCTCGCCAAGCGGCACGAGGCCGGTGCCGTCCTTCAGCTCGCCGCCGATCCGCGTCCGTCGCACCCATGAAAGGCTGATGTTGGCCGGACTGCCGGTCAGAGCCGCCTGCACGTTCCAGGGCGCGTAGGGCTTGAGGTCCCGGCCGGTGTGGCTGGCGACCAATGTTTCCGCATCCTCGAAGATCGTGCCGAAGCCGACCGCTCTCCAGGACCGGGGGAGATCGAGATCGCCGAGCGAGGTGACTATGGTCTCGACATCGTCGGGGTCGAGGAGGACAAACAATTCGCCGGCCTCGTGCCCCTCCACGAAGACGTCGGTGCCACGTCTGCCGCGCAAAAGCCCGAACAGGGTATAGGAGCCGTCCGGGTTCAGCGTCACGTCGCGGAACTGGATGATCTCGGGCTCGCCGTTGGCCTTGAGGACGAGGGCCGCGTTGGCGCCGCTGAGCATCGAGTCCTGTGTGACGCTCTCCAGCCGTTCGCCGCCGGTGGTCATAAACACCGTCAGGCTGTTCGTCTCATCGGTCGCGAACGGGGATGTCGGCGTGCCGAGGGCATTCGCCGTGGCGCCCCAGGCCGCCTCGCTCAGGGATCGCCCGACTTGTGCCCACGCCGTGCCATCGGCGCTGCGGTAGAGAGATGCGCCGGGCCAGCCCGGGCCTCCGAAGCCGCCCATGAAGTAGTAGATCCGCGACCCCGGCCCGCCGGTGTCATCGGTGTCGCGCAGTAGCGGAAGATCCGGCAGGATCAGCCGCGTCGCGGCCTGACTGCCGACGATTTGGACCGGTTTGCCGGAGCCGCCATCGGCAGCCACGTTGGAGACGTAGGTGGCGGCAGCCTCCGAAACCCCTTTCACGGCGAGCGAGAAATCGGCCCCGACATCGAGACGGGTGATGCGGGTCCGGAAGGTCGAGCCCGAGGCAAAGACCACGTCCACGACATCGGTCGGATCGAGGCGTAGCCAGTCGGCCGGCAATTCTGCCTCGTAAGCGCTGCGTTCGATCCAGGCGCTGTAGAGCGTCTTGGCTGCGATCTGCTTGGCCGTCGTCGCATCAAGCGCAAGGGCCAGCTCCACGCTGGACTGGTTGCGCGAATGCATGGTCGGCAGCGGCAGGGATGTGCGCTTTTCGCTCTGCGTGCCTTGCTGGTAGTCGGCTTGCGCGTCCATGTAGACGACGCTGACCCGTTCCGGCAGTTCGACCTCCTGCGTGCGACGCTCACGCCAGCTCTCGCCCGTGCGCTCGTCTAGCGGCAGCAGAAGATCCGCTTCGATGGTGGCGGCGGGTGGTCGTCCCCGTGTCCGGAAACGCAGGGCATCGTCGCTTTCCGCAGCATCAAAGAAATAGGCCTGCGCAAGCGGCTCGATCGCGCCCCGCACGGTGGTCTGTCGCCCGATGACATAGCCGGGGACCGTCGCCCCGAGATCGGCGACGTCGATATCGGACAGACCAAGGCCGGCACGGGCGCAAAGGTCGGAGACGATGCCGGAGAGAGTCTCTCCACCACCACCGCCGCGATTGAGGAAGAGTTTCGCCCAGCCCTGGCTGCCGCGAACCAGATGCGTGTCGGTGACGGCATCGTAGACCTGAGCGCCGCCTTCGCTGACGGCGCCCGGCCAGATCTCATTGAGAACGAGAGCTCCCGTGGCGGTGTCCAGCTGGATGACGCGCGTGGCCCGCATCAGCGTCCAACGCTGCCCGCGCAACCGGCTCTGACCGTAGTAAGGCCCTTCGTAGTTGATCTGGATCGGAACGACCGTCTTCCAGACGATGCCGGTGTCGCTGCGCCATTTCAGCGTATAGATCCCGCCGGGTGATCCCCCGTTCGAGATGCGCGCCTGAAAGATGACGCTGTCGTCGGTCGTGTCGTAGGTGAGCCCGCCCGCGCTGCCGTAGAAGCCAGTGGCGCCGCTCTCGACATCCGATGGCGAGAAGGTGGCAACCTTCTCGAAGGTGACGCCGAGGGATTGGCCGGTGAGGCCGTCGTACCCTGCAAGCGCAGAGACCCGCAGGCGATAGAGGCCGAGGCTTTCATGGTTCGTGCTCGTCCCGCTGCCGAGGATCCAGCCATCCCCGAAGCCTTCTCCGACCGCACCACCAATGACGCCTCGAACGCGAGGCTCCGTGACGCTCTGCCCGGCGCCCCAGACATAGCTCATGGTGTCGGCGCGGATGAGTCCGACATCGTCGAAGAGCGATCCGGTTAGAACGAAGTCGACCCGGCCAGAGGGGCCGTAAGCGGAGACCATCCCCATCCACGTCGTGGCGACGAACCGCAGGGTCGAATTGGTCAGGCCGCTGCTGGTGGAGCCAAAGCGGCCGACTTCCTTGATGGCGTTCGGTTCGATGCGCAGGATCGGGCGTGAGTTGCTCGATCCGGTCACGACATAGAGGTGACCGTCCTCACCGCAGAACAGCGTGCTCGGGAAGTTGTTCGGCGCGACGGCCGTGATGTCCGTCATCCGCGCCTGGCGGTCTTCTTTCATGGTCCGCAGGCTGAAGCGGCGGATCCCGGCCTCGGCGGCGTTGACGTCGCTGTCCAGGAAGTAGCCGTATCCGCGCCGCCAATCGACTGCCAGGTCGTCGATCTGGTAGGTCCCGAAATATCCGCCTTCGCCCGTCGTGATGAAATCGAGCAGCTGGTAAGGCTGCTGCGCCGCCCGCTGGTAGGTGATCTCGGCCGTGATGTTCGGGATGCGGTTGCCGAAGTCCGCAAGCGCGAGGTCTTCGAAGACGATGGTGGCAAGACCCCGATGGGCGGGCGCACGGCCCGCGCCGACGTGCGTTTCGATCAGCGGATCGGCCAGCTGATCCTCCGCCCCGGAATGGAAACGGAACTTGAGATCCGGTTTAGCAACGTCGGGGCTCGCGCCGGTCTTGTCGTAGATGAGTTTGCCGTCCGCCCAGATCCGAAGCACGTCCTCGGCCGGCCCTTCGCCGAAGCTGAGGGCGAAGGACGCGAAGTAGGAATACGTGACCGAGGTCTGGGTGGCTCCGCCGCCGCCCTTGCCGCCCGAGCGGGTCCGGGTGACGTTCTGCTGCTCACGGATGCCGGAGGACCAGATCATGTTGCCGGCCATGCGCAAAGTGCCGTAGCCGATGGCGATCGCTGCGCCATAGGCGGACGAGGAAACGGTCAGGTCTCCGAGTCGGGGGCCTTCGGTGGTGACGTTCTGCCCCTTGGCCGGGAACAAGAGGCTGCCGACCACCGAGCCGACGAGCCATCCGGCCTGCCAGCCGACGCCGACCGCGGAGCCGAGCGCGGCTCCGCCCACTGCAACGAGAATGGCCATGGGAGGTCAGGATCCGAGAGAGCGAAAGCGAAATGCGAACTTGATCTTGGCCGGCCATTCGCCGACATAGGGTTCCTCGATCACCTGCCTGCGCGTGGCGTGCGCGTGCAGGAGATGCAGCCGTCCGAGCCGTTCCGTCAGAAAGCCGCAATGGCAGGGATAAGCCTGATCAGCGAAGACGAGGACGTCACCGGGCTTCGCTTGTGTGACAGCAATGCCGTCCATGTGCCCGCGAAAGTGCTCGACGAAGCCCTGTCCCTGCGCGCGGCGCCCATAGGCCGTGCTGTCGTGGTCGGCGAGTTCGAGCGCCCGCGCGACAAGGACCACGAGCCCCGCGCAATCAACACCGGCGCGGCTTCGCCCCTGGTGCCGCCAGGGAACACCCAGCCATGTTCGCGCTTCGGCGACGATCGCATCGGCCAGATCCCCGATCGCGGTGGCGGTCGCTGATGGTGGGCGGTCAGCGTGCATCGGGATAGCTCATCATGGCATCCTGGCCCGGCACGTAGGGTTCGCCGCGAAAGTTCAGGACGTTGGCGAAGCGGTCGATGCAGGTGTCGAGCCGCTTGTCGCAGCCGGGATGAACGCGGAAGGCGTCGCCGGGCTCGATCGCGTATCCCAATGGCAGGAACAGCTCGATCCACCCGCTGCCTTGGATCCAGCCCTTGACCTCGATGGAGCGACCGGCATTGGCGCCGGTCTCCCAGGTCAGCACACCGCCAGCAAACCAGCCATCAACCGCTCGCGGTTCATCGAGCGTGGCATTGAAGACGGCCCGGTCGGTGACTGCCGTCACGATGCCCGACCGGCTCCAGGCTTCCTCGGCCTCGAACACCGCACCGCCATCGGCGGTTTGCGCGCCGATGGCGGTGTCAAAGGTCGGTGGCTCGGATGCGGTCGTTCCGGCCGTCACGCAGCGATAGACGCGGTTCTCGAAATCCGCCGAAGTTGGTACTGATGCCGTCGTGTCCGTGATCGTTGCCATGACGGCGTCGAAGGCCGCGTTCGACTGGCTGCCGGCCGCGAGCTGGTGCAGGAGCCGGAAGCGGAGAAACCTGGTTCCCACCAGCAGCTGCGCCTGCCAAACGCCCCGCTGAACCCAGCTGTCTTCGGGCAGGATCACCTCGAAGCCCGTGTCGAGAAGCGTTGAGAGCAGGTTCGACGAGCCGTCCAGAGCTTCGATGACGACCCGCCCCAGATCGTCCGGGAACGAATTCGCCCGGCTCACCGATGCGTCCAGCCGGTAGGCGTCGCCGTCGATCTGCAGAGGATCCAGTCCCGCGACGAGGAGGTCGAGCGACTGGGTCAGTTCCCCCGATGCCGAGCTTCCGCCTTCCAAATAGAAGCTGCCAACCGCAGGGGACAGACCGCCGTTGGCAGCGTCGTGCACGTCCCAGTCGCCGGACACCTTCGTCCATCCGGTGGGCGTGAAGCTGGAGCCGTCGCCGGCGCCATCCGCCTCGAAGCTGCCGTTGACGATCGGCAGTGCGAAGCTGACCGGCGTGCCGGTCGTGCGCACGCGCACCACGTCACCGACGGAGTACGCCGTCGACCGGGCGATTTCTGGCGGATTGACCGGCACCTTGCAGCGGTGATCTCCGAGATCGGCGCGGCATTCGGGGCTGTAGAGTTCGCCGACGCGTTGCTGCAGCGCTTGGGTCATGCCACGCAGTTCGGTCCGGAAAATGCCCTGCTCGGTCAGAACGACCTCGCCGAACCAGCCGCGGCGCATCCGAAGAGCGCCCATGGCGGGGTCCGCCCAGTTGACCAGGAAAATCCGCACCTCGGCCTGGTCGAAGAGACCCGCGCGCAGCTCTTCCTCGGTGATCGACGCGCTGTCGAAGACGCCCTCGACGTCGAGATTGTCGACGCTCAGGCTCGCATCGTTGGCAATGGCCGTGCGCGAATAGCCGGAACTCGCCTTGTAGACGTTGCCCTCGAACGACAGATCCCGGTCGTGGTCGGTGAAGAAGAACTCCTTGCCGTCAACGCGCGAGATGCGCCAGCAGGTGGCGAGTGTCGTCACCGGTCCGGCGAGGTGCGCCGCGAGGGCTGCCGAAGTCGATTTCATGGTCTGATCTCCAGCACCGGGATCTGGCCCCAACTGCCGAGCTGATAGGTTTCGATCGTGAGGTCCATCTGATCGCTGTCGAAGCGGACGGGCACGTCGAACTCGAAGTCCGCCGTCACTTGGACGCCGGATGCGGGGGCGACGGTGAAGGTCACGAGCCCGGTCGCCGTGTTGACGCTCCAGCCAGAGGACGCCTCGACACCGTCGCGGTAGATCTTTACTGTTCCGGGAACGGGCTTGGTGATGACCCGGGTCTCGACCTCGCCGCCGCTCGCGTAAGTCTTCACGAGCTGGAACGTCTTGCTCGCGCCGTCGCCTTGACCGAGCAACTGGGCGAGCGCCTGGTAGTCAGTCCAGTCCTTGAAGCGGAAACCGTAGGCCCGCCCCCGTCGCGCGCGAAAGAAGGCGATAAGGGCGGCCACCTGATCGCGTTTCTTCAGGCCGTGCGCCACGTTCCATTTGCCCCGCGCGGCGGCCCAGTTGGCGTTGCGCCGCTCGTGTCCCGAAACCGTCGTCACCACGGTGGTCGAGTAGCCGGGGCCGCCGGACGCCCCGTAGGAGATGTCCGGCGGGAACTGAACTTCGTGAAAGCCGCTCATCTGTCGATCCGTCAGAGATTGCCCAGTTCAGAGATTACGTCGGGCCCGCTCCATGGCGCGGGCGGCGTCGGCGGCGATCTGCCCTTGGGCGTAGCGAAAGCTGCCAGCGTCAGGGGTGGAGATGTTCATCACCACGTTGACCGGTGGACGGGTTTCGCGTGCGGCGCCGATGGCGGCGAGCTGAGCCCGTGACAACACCATCTCGCCGCGCTGCAGGATCGCGGGCACCTCGTCGGCACGAAGCCCCGCGACGCCGCCGTCGTGGAAGCGCGGCGCGCCCGCAAAGGCGAGTGCCGGGACGAGCCGCTGCTGGGCGGGACCCCCGGCGACGCCGCCTTGATGGAAGATGCCGGCAAACAGCCCGCCTCCGCCGCCGAAGAAGCCGCCGAGCAGTCCGCCGCTGCCTCCGCCAAGTGCATTGGCTAGAGGCCCGAGGATCGCGGAACGAACCGCGATGCGGGTGATGTCGGCGAGGATGCTGTCAGCGAGCGCCTTGAAGTCGATCTTGCCGCCGGTCACGAAGTTGGCGATGGCGTCCTCGGCGCTGCGAAAGGCGCTGGTGAGAGCGCTGCCGAGACCTTTGCCCCAGTCCATCGCCTCGCTGGCATAGCGGGATAGCTCCTCGCGAACCGCCGCCCAGCCGGTTGCTGCCTGTGTGGCCGACGAAGCCGCTGCTTCCCCGGCGGCGCGGCTTGCCTCCGCGGCTCGTGCGGCGGAACCGGCCGAGCCTTCGCCGTCTCCTGCGGCATCGCCTCCGGCGCCGCCGATGGCTGCGAAGGCGTCATCGAGGCGCTCCGTCGCCCCGGCCGCATTGTCGATTTCAGTATTCGCGCCCGCCATGGCCTCCCGGAGCGCCGCGATGGACGCGAGGGGCGCACCCGCCAGCTCTCCCAGCGCCGCTGCCGTTTCTCGCGCACTGTCAGCGGCGGCGCGCGCATCCCCGGCGAAGGCCGACAGACCGAAATCCGGTGCCGCGAAGGTGTCCGTTTCGAACGCGGCGGCGAAGGCATCACGCGCGGCGTTGCCAGCCAGGCTCGCGGCGCCGGCAAACTCGTTCTCGATCCGGCCGAGATCGACGTCCGGCACCAACTCGATCGCCCGCTCGATGCCGATAGCCGACAGACCGGCATTGACGCCCTCCAGGAGGCCGTTGATGCCGTCGACCGCGCCGTTCAGCATCGACTCCAGCCCGGCGATCAAGGCGTTCGCCGCCTGGATCGTCAGATCGCCGATGGCCCGGGGCAGGTTGCTCCAGATGACGACCATCGCTTCGAAAGCACCCTGAAACGTCCCAATGGTGCGATTGCCGAAGGCGACGACGGCCTCGAGCGACGCCTGCAGCGCGTCGGCGATGCTTGCCTGAATGCCGCTCCAGGCAGCACTGACGCGCGCTTTCAGGACGCCAGCCAGCAGACCGATCCTGTCCCAGACCTCGGCTGCCACGTCACCCAGCAGGCCGAGCGCCGCGCCGAAGCCACCGGTCGCCTGCACTAGGCGACCGAACTGGTAGATCAGCTCCCCAGCAGCCACGATGAGCGCGCCGATGCCGGTTCGGATCAATGCGCCGCGCAGGAAGACCAGCGCGGTGGCAAGACCGCGAACCGAGGCGGCGGCCACAACCATGCCGGCGACCCAGCGCCCGGCGATGAAGGCGGCGAAAGCAGCAGCGATCGAGGCGAGGCGGCCGATGTTGTCGAACAGACGCCGGATCGCCTGCCCGAGCGGGCCGGTCGAGCGCGAGATTGCCGCCAGCGCGTCGGCCACGGCTTCGAGCGCCGGGGCGGCGGCAATGGCAAGCTGGTTCGACAGCCCGCGCCAGATCAGACCGAGGCGGGAGATCGCATCGTTCGTCCGCTCGATCTGATCGGCGTCCTGCTCGGAGACGACCACGCCGAAGTCGCGAACGTCCTGTGTCGCCTGCCGAAGCGTCGTCGTGTCGATCCGGGAGATGGCGATGCTGCCTTCCTCCCCGAACAGCTGCCCGGCGACCGCTGCACGCTCAGCCGCGGGCACGAAGTCTTCAATCGCCTGATTGATACGACCGACACGCTCATCCAGCGGCAGGGCCAGCAAGGCCGAGGCCGAGAGCCCGAGCCGTTCGAGCGCCGCGACGGCAGGACCGGTCCCGGCGGCCGCCTGGCTGAGGCGGCGGGTGAGGTCCTTGGTCGCCTGCTCGATGCCGGACATCGACACGCCGGCCAATTCGCCGGCTCGTTCGAGAACCTGAATGCTCTCGACGGTCGTCCCGAGCGATTGGGCGAGCTTGGCCTGTGCGTCGACGACCTGAAGACCGGAGCGGATCATGACCGCAGCGCCCGCGGCGAAGGCGGTCGCCGCAGCGGCGGCTGCGATCTGCACGCGCCGATAAAAGGCCGCGACACGGCTGTTCGCAGCGTCCATCTCCCGCGATAGCCGACGGAAGCCTTGCTCCCCTGCGTCGCCGATGCCCTGCAGCTCGGCACGGACCTCGCGCCCTCCGACCACGGCAAGGCGAACGGAGACGCGTTTCTCAGCCATCTTGATCAGTCCTGATTTGCGCGTTCAGTCCGCGCACCATCATGCCCTCCACCTCGGGCAGCAGTTCCGCGCAGACGAGGGTGTCCACTCCAAGCGCATGCGCGCAGGCGAGCGCGGCCGTCATGTCGAGGCCGAGGACCGCACCGGGGACGGCGCGCAGTTGCCCCGTGAGCCGTTTGGCAAGATCCCAGACCTGCCAGCCTTCGATCGTCTGCGGACGATTCAGGACGGCGGGGCATTCGCTGCAGGTGCCGCGACAGGATCGGCAATACTGGTCGCCCCCGCTGAAATGCCATTCGGCGAGGGCGCAGAGCCGTTTTTTTCCGCTTCCAGCAGCAGGCCCTTCGACACGTAGCGGAGTTGGAAGGCCTCGAAGATCGGCAGGATGTCCAGCAACGCGTCGATGCCTTCCGGTGTAACGGGCACCGGATTGCCTTCAGCGTCGCCCACCCCTTTCCATTCCAGCACGACCAACCGTGCCAGGGCCTTGGCCATGGTGACCGCGATGGTCTCGTTCGACGCGCCTTCGGGCAAGGCAGCTACCGCCGGATCACTGCGGGCGGCGGCCATGAGCGAGGTGGTCAGGGGAGCGACGCGCACGCGCACGTCATGTCCGAGGTCGAGCCAGATCGGCTCGCGCGACAGGTTCAGGCGGATCATGGGAATGGCCTCAGGTGTAGCTTGTGACATCGTTCAGGAGGTGGGCGCGCAGCATCGTGCCTTCGCTGTCATCGTAGGCGGCGCGCCAGTCGAAGCTCGCCTCGACCCCGCCGGGGCCGGAGACGGCATATTTGGGTTTGGGCAGAAAGACGCGCGGCAGCTCGAAGCGGAGCGCGTAGCCTTCCGGAAAGGTGAACCCGTATTCGAGTCCCACGGGATCGCCATTGGCGGCCTCAGCCACGAGCGTCGCGCCATCGAAGCGTACCGACATCGATCCCTCCGCCGAGGCAAAAGTCGGATCGGCCGCCTCGATCTTGCCGTCCTCGCGGATGACCCGGACGCGTTCGAGATTGTTGGAGAAAGTCAGACTGCCGCCCGTAACGCCTGCGAGCGCCGCACCGCCGCGTCGGATGAAGCCGCGCCCTTGGCTGAAGCGCCGGAGCGCGTAGGCCGTCGGATTGGCGTCGACCGTCGCCGAGAAGCGTTCCTCGCCTTGGGCCACGAGCTGGAGACGGGCATTTGCCGGTCCCTCCTGGCCCATCTCGAAGTTCAGGCTCTCCATCACCGTGCCGAGGTGACGGAAGAACACCGGCGTCGTGAGCTTCGGATGGCCGACCTCGATCGTGTAGCTCGGGATGTCGTCGGCGCCGCTCTCCCAGACATGGGCGTAGCCACCGCCGGTCAGCGTGGGACCCGAGACGGCGCCAGCGGATGCAGCAAGGGTGAAGCTGTTGCCGGTCGGGCCTGACGCGTCGAACACGATCACGAGCGTCTGCGTGCTCGTCGGCCGCGAATAGGTGCAGTTGGCGATTTCGGGGTCGGCCGATGCGTTGAGGTCGCTGACCAGCTGATCGACGGTCTGTGTGGCCGTTCCCTGGATCTGCGTCTCCGCTGTTCCCGCCGTTCCGGAGACGAACGTCCAGACCGTACCGTTCAAGGTGATCGTGTCGCCCGCCGTGGGATTGACGGCGAAGACGATCGAGCCGCTGGCGTTCGTGGGCGTGGTCACCGGGTCTCCGAACAGGCCCGTCAGCCAGAAGCCCGTTCCACGCAGGTCGAGCGGGATGTCGAGCTGGCCCTCGTCGGTGATGAGACCGCGATAGGGATCCTGCGCGTTGCGCCCGCGTCCCAGCAGCGGGTCGTCCCCGAGCGGCTGGGCCGAAGACAGATCGGTCGATTTGAAATCGAGGCTCTGATAACCGGTGAGCGGCGCGACCCCGTAGCTTGCCTCCCGGCACGCCTTGAGGGTGGCGTCCGCGCCATATGCGCGCGCCTTGGGCATGGTTGACTCCCGTCTTGTCGTGATTGGGTCGTGGTTGGGTCAGGCGGTGAGCGGATCGCTCACCAGGTATTCGATCGTGACGATGATCCGGGCGGTCAGCATCGGCGGCGCTCCTTCGAGAGCGAGCGCACCCGTTTCCGGGGCTGACGGCGTCAGGTTCTCGGCGAGGCCGCCGAGCGTCTCATCGACACGCAGGGCGGCCCCGATCGCACCAAGCAGCTGATCGAGCGCCGCTTCGCCGCCGCCGCTTGGATCTCGCGGCACATAGACTTCGAGCTCGACCCGGTGCGCGTAGAACTCGGTGCGGGGATTGAGGGTGATGTCGGGTTCGCCGGGTTCGCCATCGCGCAGGATGACGAGACCGACAGCGGGCACCTTCTCGGGCAGCACCTCGTTGCGCCGCACCGGCGCCGCCAACTGCCCCGCGAGAACAACCGAAAGCGCGGCGAGGATCTGTTCACGTCGAGACATCAGCGGCTCCCGTCCTCATCAGAAATCCAGTTGCGCACGACCAGGCTGGGTAGCCGGCTCACCCAGCGCTCGGCGGCGCCGGCCACCTCGAGGCGCTTGGCGAGGGTGACCTGCGGAACCAGGATGAACATCGGCACGGTCACCAGTCCTCGGCCCGTCCGGTGTGCGGAAGCGCTCGCGCGCGAGAAGCCACCTCGCTTGCCTGTCCGGGCACGCATCCCGTCGGCCACGAGGAGAGAGGGGCCGCGTCGTCGGTAGACGAAGCGCAGCCGTTGCCCGGTCCGCCGCTCCCATCCACCCGGCGTGATCTTCCGGCCGCCATCCCCGTACCGGCCAGCGGCCGCCGTCGGAATCGCGAGGAAGAAGCCGCTTTTCGAGCGAATGGTCGCGCCGTCCTCGTAGATGCGGATGATGCCCGGCGCCTTGGACCAGACGAGTCCCGCCGCCCGGATGCTGTCTTCGCCCTTGGGGTAGACTTGTCCGCGCCAGGTGCGCGCCAGTCTCGGACCCAACCCCGCCGAGGTGACCTGCGTCCGAAGATCAGTCTTCAGGCCTTCGGTGGCCTGTGAGATCCCGGCCGTGACGGCCTTCTCGGCGGCCTTGATCTCGTCGCTCATCAGCTTGCCGAGGTCGCCGATCGTGCTGACGGAGAACCTCATGCCTCGCGCAGCTCCACCGTCCAGATCAGTCGCTCCGCGTCCCGGCGCGGTTCCCCCTGGACGACATAGGAGACACCGTCGAACAGGAACCCGTCGCCTTCGGCGAGACTGGGCGCATTGGCGACGCGAATGTCGAGCAGCGTCGTGGCGGCATGAAGCCGGGTCTCGCCGAACTCGAAGACCCGGTCGGGCCGGCGCAAGACGACCCGGACGGAGACGGCGCTGCCGCCCTTTGGCGTGTAGGTCGCGTCCCGCGCCATGTTCGGGTCGGCAAACAGCGACTGGAACGCAGCGGCGATGGCCGACATCAGAAGCTGCCATTCAGGCGAACCCGCCCGATGACGTCACCGGCGCCACCGGCGACGGCTTCGGTCGCAACACCGATCAGCGTATTGGCGGTGGCGGTCTTCGTCGCTTCCTTGTTGGTGTTGTCCCAGTAGACCTTGTCGCCCGCGGTCCACGCCTGCGAGGCGACCTTCTTCAGGTCGAAGACACCGACGAGCGCGGCTTCGACGGTCTCGCCGAGGGCAGCGCTGCCGGCTGCGACGCCGAAGATGGAGCCGACGAGCAGGCCGTCGCCGGAGACGACGGCATAGGGCGCGGTCAGGGTGATGGTGTTGCCGGGCTGAACGTAGTTCTTCATGGCCTTGATCCTCTTGGAAAGACGAAGGGCGGCCCGTCAGGACCGCCCATCTCGTCAGGGTTCAGTTGTCTGGGGAGTTGGCCGGATCAGGCGCCCGGGTTCTTATAGAGGCCGCGCCAGTCAATGGCCTTGGCGCCGAAGTCGAGGCGGCATTTGATTTCGACCCCGTCGACGTCGAAGCCATTGCGTGTCTCGATGTAGGCGCCTTGCTGGCCTTCGAGATAGGCGTACTCGATCGTGTCGATCTGGTTCGGGCTGGCCGCCAGATACCAGGCTGTCTCGCTGGCGGCATCGAGCCGGGGTTCACTGATCGGTGCAAGCGTCCGGATCGACTGCGGCACCACGTTGCCGCTCGACGCTGGCACAAGGTTCTGCGCGACCAGCTGCTCGGCCTTCAGTTCCAGAGATGCCGGCACGATCAGGAAGGCGGGGCGGATGTTGAGCACCGTCTTCTTGTCGAGACCCGTCTGCTTGGCCATGGCGGCGCGGGCTGCACCCACGCTGGTGACGTCGAGCGCCGCGCCGGTGCCCGCTAGGTTCTTATGGGTGGTGTGGAACAGCGCATTGCCATCGGCCATGGCCGGGTTCGAGGTGATGATGCCCCAGACCACGTCACTTTCGAGCTGGGCGATCGAGTTGCCGTACATCGCCGGGATCCGGGTGAAGGCGTCCAGATCGTCGTTGATCAGCACCTGCCGGGTGATGGCGACGACCCGGCCGTAGGTCTTCACGCGGTAGCTTTCCTTGCTCTCGCCGAGCGTTCCGCGCTTGAATTCGCCGCTCTCGCCCACCTCCAGCAGCTGCGGCGCCTCGCCGAGCTGCACGCGGTGCATCGCCTTGAAGTCGGTCGCCAGCACCTGACGGCAGAAGAGCGCGAAGGTCCGCGGATAGGCATCGTAGGCCTGGCGCAGGGTCTTGTTGGTGACGGCCGCGAGGATTTCGGGGAAGTCCGAGGTCGAATGCAGCGCGCGCGTCGCCACCTCGTCACGCGAGAGCCCCCGCGTATTCACCCCGGCATTGCCGAGGCTTTCGCGGGCGAGTTCCAGCAGCGTCATACCGCGATACTGACGCGCAGCGTCCTCAAGCGGGAACAGCGTGGGGCTGTACCGGTGCAGCAGCGCATTGGCCACGGCATCGCGGCGGGTGATGCGCTCATCCCGGCCGCCGAGCGGGACGGAGACTTGGCCGAAGGTCCGGGTCTCGTCCGACCTCAAAGCGACCTGATCGAGGATCAGGCGACGCGCTTCGTCGAGACCAGTGCCGCGCTTGACCAGATCCTCGGCGAAGCCGCGCTCGAGGTTCAGCCGACCGGCCAGATCGTAGATGGTCGAGACACGCTCTCGTTCGGCTTCGCGGGCGCGGTTCGCTGCGACATCGGGATCCGGGGTATCGGGCTTGGCGGTCTTCGGACGCGCGCGGGTCTGCGTGTCGGCCGCGCTCGGGGGCGTGTCGGTCATGGTGGTCTCCTCGGTCGTTGCCGTTTCGCTCGTCTGGTCGTCCACGACCTCGTCAGTCTGGGCCGGGGTCTGGGTCTTCTCCGTCATCGGGGATGCTCCTTGCGGGTTGGAGGGCGCGTCCCGGCGGCGAAGGACGCAGGTTTCAAAAGGGCTCTGGCTGCGGAAGCCCGCAGCGGGGTCAGCCCCGACCGGGACCGCTGAAATCTCGAAGGGGGTCCAGTCCACCGCCCGCCATAGTTCTCGGCCGCCGTCGGGCTTGGAGATGTCGAAGCGATGGACCTGGTAGCCGATGGAGACCGCGCGGATGTGCCCAGCCTGGATGTCGCGCCAGATCGGCTCGACATCGGCGCGCTCGCTAATGCGGACCTGCGCGATGCCGCGGCCGTTCTCGATCCGCGCCGAGCCGGGCACCACCGAGCCGATGACGGCGTCGAGCGTGTCGATCTCATGCACCTTCAGGAACGGCGCGCCCGCGTTCAGCCGATCGAGGCGCACATGGGCAGGGTCGAGGCTGAGTTCCTCGTCATAGGGCTCGCCGAAGAAGCTCGCCCGCCGGACGCGCGCGCCCGCCGACCAGATCACCTCGACTGTGCGTGCGTCGGCATCGACGGTGTTCGGCGCAAGCTCCGCCGACCGGCGAAGCGCCGGCAGTTCGATCATCGTGTCCATGAAGTCAGTCCTGTTGGGCGGTGTCCGGCTGCCCCGTGTCGGGTTCCGGATCGGTTGCCGGGTCGCTCGATTGCGCGCTGCCCGTCTTGGTCACGCGGCGGGGGTCGCTGTCGAGCACAAGCCCGAGAGCGTCGAGCTTGGCGTTGGTCGCGGCGATCTCAGCCAGCACCGCGTCAGGATTGCGGCCCTGCCGGGCGATCACCTCGGCCAGTGTCATCGTTCCCGAGCGGATCGCCAGAAGGTTCGCCATCGCATCCTTCTGTGGATCGACCGCCTCGAACTTGGGCGGCGACCATTCGACCGGGACGTCCGGCGTCGGGATCTGTCCCGCGGCCCATGCGGCCTCGGTGAACCAGCGCCAGACCGGGGTGCAGAGCATCGGAATGAAGAGCTGCCACTGGACAGCGTCGATCATCCGGCGGAACTCGACGAGCCCCGCCCGGATAGAGGAGTAGTTCACCTGGCTGAGATCGCCGGTGAGTAGCTCGTAGGGCACCCGGAACCCGGCCGAAATGGTATGCAGGCTCGCGCGCTTATACTCGCCGTAGCCGCCGGTGGCCGAGGGCTGGTTGAAGCGGATGTCCTTGCCGCCGCGGGCGGCCATCGAAGGTGGCAACATCGTCCCAGACAACAGCCTGATCCAGGGACGCGTCTTCCATCCGCGCCACGAGAGTGGCTGCGGCGTAGGTTTCCCGTTCGACATGGCCCACAGCACGATATCCGGGGATGGCGAGGACGAGCCCGAGGTCGAGCCCGCCCGCGCCGGAGCAGAGCGAGAGGCCGAACAGGCATGCGTCTCCGGCTCCGGAAGCGCGTCCGGAGGAAGGTAAAGCCAAGTCATGCATGTCACGCGGCGGTCTTGCGCTTTCGCGCGGGTACGGACACGGGTTTGCTGTCGGTCGTTTCCGTGGATGCGGTTTCGTCGCCGCCCAACCGTTCGGCCTTCACCTGCACGAAGGTCCGGCCGTCGCCGTCGAGGACCGCCTCGCGGCCCGTGTCCGCCTGCCAGCGCTCCACGGCGACATCGACATAGGCCGGGCTGATCTCCATTGCGAAGACACGCCGGCCGTTGGCCTCGCCCGCCATGATCTGCGAGCCGGAGCCAGAGAATGGCTCGTAGCAGAGCCCGCCGCGAGCCACATGCTGGCGCATCGGTATCCCGAAGGCGTCGAGCGGTTTCGGCGTCGGGTGGTCGGGGCGCTCATCCTTGGCGAAGGACGGCATTTCCCACGTCGAGGGCAGCGTCTCCTCGGCGACCTTCGGCGGACGGTTCGGGCGCCGCCAGCCCATGAAGCAGGGCTCGTGCTTCCAAAGGTAATGGGACCGGGTCAGGACGCCGCGGTCCTTCACCCAGATGATCTGCTGATGGACGAAGGCGCCGGCCTTCTCCCAGCAAGCCTCCAGCATCGCTTGGCGGCGAGAGGCGTGCCAGCAATACCAGGCGGCGTCCTCGGTGATCGCCTCGGCCACTGCGGCGGCTATGAAGCCGTCGTAAAGCTCCGCGCCCTGCGAACTGTCGTCCCAGGTGACGCCGTAGGATTGGCTCCAATCCTTGTTCCGCGTCGGGTGGTTCGAGCCGTCGTAGTCCACGAGATACGGCGGGTCGGTGGCGAACAGGACCGCACGCTCGCCGTTCATCAGACGGCGTACATCCTGATGGTTCGTACTGTCGCCGCAGAGCAGCCGGTGATCGCCGAGGATCCATAGATCGCCCGTGCGCGAGGCCGGATTGCGCGGCGGCTCGGGGATGGTCACGGGCGGCACCGAGCCGCCAACCCCGCCGTCTTCATCGTCCGCGTCCGGATCGAGCGCGAGGAGCTTGTCGAGTTCGCCGTCGGAGAATCCGACCAGCGACAGATCGAAGTCCTCGGCCAGCAGTCCCTGCAGCTCGGCGGACAGCAACGCCTCGTCCCAGCTTCCGAGTTCCGTCAGCTTGTTGTCCGCGATGCGGTAGGCCCGGCGCTGCGCCTCGGTCAGATGACCGAGCACGATCACCGGTGCCTCCGTCAGCCCCAGCTGCGTCGCGGCAAGCACGCGCCCATGGCCTGCGATCAGCTCCCCGTCCTCGGCCACGAGGCAGGGCACGGTCCAGCCGAACTCGGCCATGCTGGCGGCAATCTTGGCGACCTGGTCCGCGCCGTGCACCTTCGCGTTCTTGGCGTAGGGCTGGAGGCGCGCAAGCGGCCAGGTCTCGATCCGCTCGGGGGCGAAGCTCAGCGTCATGGGTCGGATGGGTCCGTGGATCGAAGTGGACACCTGTGGTCCTGGACTCCGGAGACCGCGCTGGACTCCGTGCGGAGTCCAGCGGGCGCGACGGGCGTCCGGCCATCAGGCGCGTGTTCGTTGGTGGTTTCTCGGGATTGGCGTGGATCCGGATACCGGGTGGCTTCCCAAAAATCCGGCCCTGTCGCTGGCGATCCATCGCGCCTCGCCCGCCAGCATACGATTTCCGCCAGGAAGGACCCGCGAACTCGTATGCTCAGGCGATGTTGACGTGAACGGTCATCGATCCATAACGAAAGGATCAGCGCGGATCCTTTACTTGGATCGGTTCCAGCGAAAGGATCCGTGCGCTCGTGATCGCGACGCGCGCGCCTCTCCCGAGGATAGCCAGAATTTACCCAAGAACCGGGGTTTTCGTCTCTTCGAAAAGTGTCCGGCGGACACTTTCCGCTTCGCTTCGCGAGCTTGCGATCACTCCCCGAGGAGCGCCCGCAAATCTTTCATCAGCAGGAAGAGATGATAGGGGTCGGTCGGGCTCGGTTCGAAGTCGAACTGCTCGTACCAGGCGCGCGCTTCATCATCCTTGGCATGAACGAGAAGCGCTCGGATACCTGCAATGTCGGCAGCTTGAGCCGTGCGCAGCAGTGCATCCTTGAGCAACGCTTTGCCCAGCCCCTTTCCCTGCTCGGCTCGGTCGATGGCAAGACGCGCGAGGAGCATTACCGGGATCGGATGACGGGCAAGCCCTTTGCCGACACGACCGGGAGCGTCGGCATGTTCGACGGCGCCGACCGCGAGGCTGTAATAGCCCGCGACACGCTGCTCCCCGCGGCACACGACATAGGTCTGAACGCTGCCCGCTTTCTGGTTGACCAGAGCGTGGCGTTGCAGGAAGCGGTCGAGAGGTTCCTTGCCGCAATCAAACGCGTCGACGTCGTGGGAGGCATCGAGCTTTTGGACGGCAGAGAACGCTTGGTTCTCCACTGTCACTCAAGCACGCTCTTTTCGGCGAGCAGTCTGGCGAGGCGCGGCTTGCTCTGGACGGGGCGGTCGAAAACATCCTGGAAGGCTTGCCACTGGGCGTCATCCAGCCGGAACATGCGCCGATCGATCAGCGCTTCCTCGGCGGCATTGATGCCCGCCTCGAGCAGGAATTCCGTCACGTTCTTGTGCGAAAACGTCGCCGCACGCTGCAGCAGCGCCTTCATGGCCGGCGTGGTGCGCACCTCGATACGTTCGGACTTGGCTTCCGCTGCGGGCATGGCTGATCTCCTGTCCCAATTTCTGTATCATACGGACAATGTACGGACAAGAAGTTAATTGGGATGGCCGGTCGGGTTTTCGCAAGCCCCCTTGACCATTTCAATCACGTAGCGGCGCGAGCGGAGCCGGGGAACTCTACGGCGGTTCAGCCGCCATGCGATCACGCAGAGCGCGTAGAGCCAGTGCTCGTGCGCCGCCGACCGCTGCAATCCGACGGTCCAGCAGATGGTTTTCCATCGCTCGCCGTAGGCGCGCAGCCAGACGATCTTGCCGTCGATCGGATCGAGCCCCACCGTCCAGCTGAGCGTCTCCTCCATCCGGCTGATCGCGGCGGGTGACGGGATGACGCGCATCGGCTTTGGCTCCTGTCCGACCTTGTCGGCGAAGCTATGGATGACCTCCGGCCAGACGCTGAAATATCCCTGCCGCCGGGGTTCGGGTAGGCGCTTGAGCACGAAGGCCGCTTCCGCGAGACGTTCCTCGACGAGGCTCGGTGTCCACTGGGTCATCGACGCGCCTCCTTCGCCTGATCGCGGTCGCCATAGAGCTTCTCGCCGAGTTGCCGAACGAGCTCACGCTCGGGCCAGGTCAGCCGGTCGTCATCGAGAGAGACCGCGAGGACACGCTGCTCGCGCCAGCCATCGCGCTTGACTTGATCGGGGGTGCGGCCCTGGCCGCCACATCCGCGTGGCGTCCACCTCACAGCACACCTCCCCGGGTCTCCATCGCCCAGAGCAGGATCGCGATCGCGTCGGCCTCGTTGTCGTCGGCGGGTTGGAACCCGCGCTGGCGAATGGCAGCGACGACAGCTTCCTTGCCGGCGTTGCCCTTGCCCGTAGCGAAGCGTTTGATGGTGCCGACAGGAACGCCCTGATAGGCGACGCCCTCACGCTCGCACCAAGCGGTCAACGTCGCCAGGAAACCGCCGTAGAGGTGGGCGGCGTCAGTGCCGATATGGCGCCGGACCTCCTCGAAATAGATCGCGGCCAACCCACCGCTGTCGTCGGCCAGTTGTTCGAGCCAGTGCTGGAAGCGCAGGTAGCGCATGCCGCCGCCGTCGTAGCGGCCTGAGCGGAAGCTGGCGGTTCCGCTGTGCACGATCCCGCCCGCCAGGCTCGCCCAGCCCGTGGTGGTGCCGAGATCCAGGGCGAGAATGGCGCTGCCCGCGGATGTCGAGATGACCGGAGCCGGATGGGGCGCGCTCTTGGGGAGGGGTGACGGGCACTGGCTCATGGTGGTGGGTCCTTCTCGTCTGATGTCGGTGAGGGGATGGACGGCACGGCGACCGCGCGCGCAAAGCCCCTGGGGGTGGGAGTGGGAGAACCCGCTCAGCGCGGTTCTCCTCCACCCCCGAAGGGGGTGGCTTTCACCCCCACAACTTCGAGAGCGCATCAACAAGTTGAATTTGTTGGAGAAATCGAAGTTGGGGCGGCCCATTGCGTGGGTCGCGTTCCCAACTTGAATCTGCGAAAGGCCGCGCAGCGGAGCGCGCTGGAGCCAAGGTAGTTGGGACGAGCTTTCCCAACTTGAATCTGCGCGGGACGGCTGGGCGGAGCGCGGCGGCGCGAAAAGCAACGAAAGTAGTTGGGAAGCTGGCCGCCCAGCTCGCCGCAACTTGCCACAACTTGATTCTGCGTAAGTCCGCGTAATCGGGATGAACTGGCGCATCACGAGGTCTCCTCCGTCTGATAGACCCAGACCAGGGGGTTCTCGACCGGCAGCGCCGCGCCGCTCTGCGGGCATTTGTAGGTGCTGGGAAGGACCGGGATCCGGACGGGCACGACCTCGCCGGTGTCGGGGTCTGCCGTCTCTTCTCCGGTCGGGAACGTCATGCCCTCGACGCAGAGATAGCCGAACTTCGAACGCGAGGTGGGTAGACCGAACGGCGCGCCATCGCGCACGAACTTGATGAACCCCTTCGTGGCCAGCACGCTGATCCGTTCGCGGATCGTGTCCTTGCCGCCGAGCCCGGCCTGGTTCTCGAAGCTCTCGGCGAACTGCAGCGCGGTGTAGAGCCGGCCGGCCTCGGCCTCATCGAAGAGCAGTTGAAGGATCACGTCGTGTTTGCGTGCGCGCTCGGCGTCGAGCTTCTCGCCGAACTCGCGACGCACCAGCCTTGTCTCCGAGCGGTCGATCGCGATCCAGCGTCCGTCCGCCTTGTCGACGATCATCGGCTCGATGCCGGGGCCATTGCGCAGTTCGAAATGCAGCATCCGCTCCGGTCGGTCCTCGTCGGGCCGGTGCATGATAACGCCGGAGGTGTAGAAGCTGCGGAGGCTGCCTGCGCCCGAGAGCGCCATGAACGGGTCCTCGACGAGCTGCTTCTTGGTGATCTTGCGGGTGTGGTGGCAGAGGATCAGGCCGGCATCCGGGGCTACGGCGTCCCGCAGCGCTTCGACCCGCTCCTGCAGGAAGAAGAGCATTGCGGTGTTGTCGTTCTCCCCGCCGCCGTCCGGGCCGCCATCGAAGAGATTGCGGATCGGGTCGATGCAGAGGATGTCGGGCGCGCCATGGCCGTAGTGGGCGCGGACCGCGGCGATGGTCAGGCCCACGCCGCCGGCGTCGAGCAGCATGCGGACCTTCGGCGTGGCGACGAGATTGTCGCGCGCCGCGGCCAGGAGCGCCGGCTCGATCCGGATGGCCTGGAGGCGCTCCCGGAGGTAATGGTACTGGATCTCCGCTTGCAAATAGAAGATCCGCAAGGGCCGGCTCGGCGCAAAGCCGAGGAAGGGCACCCCCGCCGCCATGTGGACGAGCAGACTGATCAGGAAGTCGCTCTTGCCGACCTTGGGCGCGCCGCCGAGCACCAGCATCCCGCCGGGCGTCAGCAAACGCGGCGCGATGATGTCGTCGGGCATCGGGCTCACGTCGTCGAGCAGTGCGCCGAGCGTGAAAACCGGCAGCGCGGACATCGGCGGCACGGCGATCCGTTCGAGGGCCGGCCCATGGCGCTCTTCGTGCAGCCGCCAGAGGCACTGTGCTTCGGAGGCGAGACGTTCGAGCGGCCAGCTGGGACGGAGCTGGGCGGCGTTGTACTGGCAGATCGCCTCCCACGCGTCGTCGCGGCTCATGCGGCCCTCATGCGCCATGCGGACGTAGTGGCCGATCGCGGCGCTCGCCCCCTGGAAGCGCGTCCAGTCGTCTTCGCCGCCTTCACGGACCGGGGTGGTCAGGATCTCCGTGATCGAGGGTTTGTCGCTCGATGGTCCTGGCTCTGATCCCACGCCGGCAAGCGGCGGCATGTCGGCGACTGCTTCCGCGAAGTCGCGCAGATGGACCTCGACCCGCGGGCTATGGCGGCGGATGTTGACCAGCCGCTTGAACCCGCCCTTGTGATAGACCGAACCAGCCAGGCGGATCGGCTGGTGGGCCGATCGGAAGTGCGTGTCGCCGCCGACCTTGACCGCGATGTCGCCGCGCAGCCGACAGAGAAGCGCGATATCCTCGCCCTCGGCCGGTTCGCTCAAGCGCCACCAGACATGAAGCTTGTCGAGACCGTCTGGCGTCCGGCCGCCACTTTCGACGAGCAGTGTCGGCTCGCCGAGGTGACGGATGAGGTGGTCAAGCTTGGCCGCAATGTCTCCGGCGTCGAGGTCGACCAGGACCGTCTGCATCTGCTGGATATCGGCGGCCTTGGCCTTGCCGGTCTCGGCGACCGTTCCTGGCACCACATAGAAGGCCGCCCCTTCGCGTGCTGCCCAACCGGCAAAGGAAACCGCCTTCTCCAGCAAACTGTCGTCGATCTCGATCCAGGCGTTGTGGGGTCGGCCGTCGATGCCCTGGCCCTTGTCCACGAACCCGCGCAGGGGCACCCAGCCCTCGCAGTAACCGAAGACGACGTCGAGAAAGACGGCGATCTGCTCTGGATCCGGCTCGATGTCGAACGGATCGGCCTGCGGCGCGGCGTCGTTGAAGTCGCGCCAGGCATCGAGGGAGACGACCTTGTTCCCGCTCATGCCGGCAGCCCCCAGCAGCGTTCCGCCCACGGGCACATTCGGCACTCGTGGAAATCCCGGGTCGTGGCGATGCGCGGCAGCAGATCCCCTGCATCCGTCGCTTCAAGGATCCGCACGGCGCGATCGCTCATGCGTTGGGCGAGCCCCGCGTCGAACGGCACGAGTTCGTGGTGCAGTTCGGCGGTGTCCTTGTTGATGGCGGTGAAGAGCGCGGGATTGTCGGAGATGCCGGGGACCTGCGCTTCCATATAGGCTTGGTAGAGGGCGATCTGGGACGCGTAGACGGGCTTCGCGACAACCACGCCCTTGGCCACGGTCTTTCGCCAGTTCCTGGCGTTCATCGTCTTGCATTCCCAGAGCGCGGGAACGCCGATGCCCAGCAGCTGGGGTGCGGCGGCGATGATCCCATCGACATGACCGCGGATGCGGCCACCAGCGACCGAGAAGCCGAATTGCTCGCCATCTGGACGGTTGCCCTTGCGGGTATAGAGATCGAACCCGGCACCGCGCAGCCAGCGGATGGCAAGATCTTCGAGCGCGTGTCCGATCTCGAAGATCCGCAGAGTCTGGCCAGAGAACTCCCGGCCCTCATCCTTCGGCGCACCCGCGAACTCGAATTGCAGAGCGCGCTCACAGCCGTGTCCAAGGCGGGAGCCGCCGAGGTAGGTCCTGGGCGCAACCGCCGCGCGTTCAGCGGCGATCGCCTTGTCGATCACCGCATTGATGCGTTCGGCGCAGGTGGGGCGGTGGTTGTAGTCGAGCATCAGAACGGCACCTCCGCGTCGGCGTCGGCTGCCATGGCGTGCATGGCGTCCTGGAAGCCGCCGACGGCGACCTCGATGAGCGTGAGCACCTGCGCCTCCGTGAGGTCGGAGAAGCGCGCCTGCCAGCCGATTTCCTCCATGATCTCGGCGACCGGCTTCATGGCGGCGCGGATCGCCGCCTTCTCCTGTTCGGTGAGATCAACCATGGCCCAGCGCTCCCGCGCCAAGCGCGTCCAGAAGCCTTGGCAGGCCATCGAGCAGAACCAGACCGAGGGGCGCGGTTGCTTCGACCGCACCGGGTCGAACCAGCCAAAGCCACGGGAGGGTCGCCGGCAGACAGCACAGAGCGTTCCACGCGGATGCCAGAGCCGCCGCCGGTCCTCGGCCGTGGTGGGGGAAACAGATGCCATGGCTCATGCCGCCCTCCCTATGGCTGCTTCGGGCGCGGCATCGGCCGCCCCGAAGACGAGGGAGCGGATGGCGTCGCGGTTGAAGCGGAAGGCCAGCAGCGCCGATGCCTGGTAGCGGGTGAGCCCGAAGTCCTGCCGGTACTCCGGCGGCAGGAAGGCGAGCTGCCGGTCGGTGGGCGGCTGGTTCAACCAGCGGCGCGTCTTGTGCGCGCTCTCGTCGCTCTCATGCTCGTTGAGCCAGTCGTCCGCCGCCGCCAGACAGACAGTGCGCTCGCCCATCGCCAGCAGATGAGGGCGCTGCTTCTGCAGACCGCCGATGCCGTACCAGCGGCCGTTCAGGAAGAAGACGCCGCCCCACGCGTTGAAGCCGTTGGCGATGAGCGCGGCATCGTCGCCGAAGAGGTCGCACCAGCGGAAACTCGACCGCTTCAGGAGGTCGATCTCGGACATCACGAAGTCACCGAGCGGCGCTGCTTCGCCGCCGTCGGGACGCTCCCAGAGGTGCCCACACAGCGGGCATTCGGTGGTGGCGAGCGGCACGATGGCGCCGCAGTCGGGGCAATCCTTGGTCGGCGCCTCGCCGGAGCGTTCGCGACCGTCCAGGTCGACATCCTGCTCCAGCGAACCGTGCAGCAGGGTCGAGGTGCCGAAGTCGAGCACGATGCAGTCGGTCTTGATGACGCCTGGATGTTCCTCGGGCGAGACCGTGCGCAGACCGCGCCCGACCATCTGAATCATGGTCGACTTGTAGGAGCTCGGCCGCAGCAGCACGACGCAGCCCGTCGGCGGATGATCCCAGCCCTCGGTCAGCACCGCGACATTGACGACGACCCGCAGCTCTCCGGCGGCGTAGGCGTCAAGGGTCGTCTTGCGGTCGGTATCGGCCATGTCGCCGTGGATCAGCCCAGCGGCGACACCGGCCGCGTTGAAGGCGGCTGTCACGTTGCGCGCGTGGTCCACGGTCGAGCAGAACACCACCGTCTGGCGCTCGCCCGCCTTTTCCCGCCAGTGGCGGATGACGGCGTCCGTGACCGGCGACCGGTTCATGATCGCGTCGACCTCGGCCATGTCGAAATCGTCGGCCGTGCGGCGCACCTTGGTGAGCTGGTCCTGGACGCCGACATCGATGACGAAGGTGCGCGGCGGCACGAGATGGCCGGAGGCGATCAGTTCGCCGATCCGGATCTGATCGGCGACGTTGGAGAACACCGGGCGCAGACCGCGCTTGTCGCCCCGGTTGGGCGTCGCGGTGACGCCATAGATCCGGCACATGGCATTGCGCTGGAGCGCGGTGTCGATGATGCGCCTATAGCTGTCGGCTGCCGCGTGATGCGCCTCGTCGATCACCAGGAGGTCGAGCGCGGGCAGCTGGTCGAGATTGCCCGCGCGCGCCAGCGTCGGCACCATCGCGAAGGTGACCTGTCCAGCCCACGACTTCTCCTTCGCATCGACGACCGAGGTCGTGATCTTCGGGTTCACCCGGCCGAACTTGCTGCGGTTCTGAGCGGTCAACTCGTCGCGGTGGGCGAGCACGCAGGCCTTGGCGCCCGTGCTCTTCGGGGTTTCGCCGACCATGCGACCGACGACCCCCGAGAGCATGATCGTTTTGCCGGCTCCAGTCGGGGCCACGCCGAGGGTGTTTCCGTGTTCGTCGAGCGCGCGGACGCTGCGCTCGACGAACTGCTTCTGGCGGGGACGCAGCAGCATGGCAGCCTCACTGCGCCCAGGACGGGCGCGCGCCCGGCTGCGGCATGGAGGGCTGGGACGGCTGAGCCTGCGGCTGCGCTGCCACACCGGGCACGCCGCCCATGAGAGCGGCATAGTCCTTGTGATCCGGCGTAACGGCCGCGCGGATCTCGTTTTTCTCCTCGCCGTTGGTGTCGGTGCCGATGTCGATCCGCGCCACGAACTCGAGCCCGTCGAGATCGGCAAAGCCGCTGATGCGACGCGCGGCCTGGGCCTGAGCGGACGTGTCCTTGTCCGAAATGCCGCGCGCGGAGTTGAGCATGCCGCGGATCAGGCTGCGGCCCATGTTCGCCCAGTCCGGCCCCTTGGGGCTGTACAGCCCGATCAGGGTGAAGATCTTGCGCCGTGCGTAGGGCCCTTCGAGAACCGTGAACTCGCCCGAGAGATAGACCGAGCCGGTGGTCCCCCGCGTGGCGTATCCGCCGGTCCAGCCCTGCGCCGGATCGTCGAATCCGCCCGGACGGATCGTCAGGCGCACCTTGGCCAGCGTGCCCTTGGGGATGATGTTGCTGTTCTGCTTGGCGTCGTTGAAATCGTTCCAGGATCCAGTCATGGCTGGGGTCTCCTCGTTCAGGCGTTTTCGGAATGGGTGGGGGCGTCCGAGGTCGGCACCGTCGCGGCCGGGGGCGGGCTGCGATAGGCAAGCCGCTCGGAGGCAGGCTTCACGGGGCCGCGGATCTTGGCCATCAGGCGGCCGAGATGCGGCTCCTCGATCAGGTCGAGACGGCCGGAGCGATCCTTCGCCGGGAAGTTCCAGGGGTTGATCGTCTGGCAGACGAAGGCACGGTACGGCGCGCCGGATTCGTCCTTGATCTCCGCCATCGTCAGGACTTCATCGACGATGCCCGGCAGCTCGAGGCCGGTCTTCGAGCCGTCGATCTGCGGCTGGAAGATGCGCCGATTGAAGTCGTCGAGCTTCTCGTCGAGGATCCCGACGAACCAGACGTTCTTCGCCCGCGTGTGCTGGAGATGCGTGAGCCACGCGATCATCTCGCGGCCGTGCAGGCCATAGGCGCCGCGGACATCGGGCTTGCCGGTCTTCTCCGAGAACGCCTCGGGCTGCCCCTTGCACCATTGGAAGCAGAGCCGCCCGGCGACGGTGATCGAGTCGATAAAGACCGTGTGGTACCGGTCGAGCGCCGCCGGATCGCCAAAGCGCTCACACACGGCTGCGAAGTGGGCCTCGCTGTAGACCTGGTCGTCCCGCAGCGCCGGGTTGGGGCCGCCGATGAAGAGCGCGAAATCGCGGCACTCGGCCCATGTGCGCGGCCGGACGCTGTCGCCGGACCATCCCTCGATGGCGAGGTCGCCGGCCTCCAGATCGATGAACAGCGTGGTGGCGGGGTCGAGCGTCCACAGAAGGCTGGTCTTGCCGATGCCCGACTTGCCGAAGATCGTGCCCTTGATGCCGCGCGGCTCGGCGAGACGCTGATCGGCGGAGATGATCGGGAGGGCCATCACTTGCCTCCCTTCGCCGCGATCAGGGCGTCGATCGCGACGTCCGCTCCCAGCGCGCCGGCCTTGCGGGCCTCGTCGTGGAGGGTGCGCACCGCATCGATCTCGCGGTAGAGCGCCGATGCCTGCTCGTTCAGCCCGATGAGGGCGAAGGCCAGGTCATCGATCGAGGCCGCCCCGACCGGCTTGACGGTCTCGTCGCGACGCTCGCCAAGGGCCGGCACCCGGATGGTCTCGGGCAGCTTGTCCAGCCCGTAATGGTGCTCGCGGAGCACCGCGAGCTTCTTCGTGATGCTCATGACGTCACCTCGGTGTTCAGGGAAAGACGGAAGCTGGGCTTGCCGGTGCGGACGGTGCGCGCGTCCTCGAAGGCGGAGCGGATGTGGCTCGGCCAGGCCGCGTACTTGCGCTCGGACACCTTGATCGCGACATCGACGTATTCGGTGGGGTCGTCGCCCTCGGCCCGGATGCGTTCGACGAGAGCGGTGAGCTTGTCCTGGTCCCAGTCGACGCGCTTCGGCAGGTCGGCGATCACGGTGACCGCGCCGTCGTCGAAGCGGATGGTCCCGGTGTCTTTGCCGGCGGCCTGCCGTGCGGCGTGGGCACGATCGCCGTACTTCAGCGCGACGGCCCCATCGAGCCAGTCGCAGACGGTCTTGGCGCGGCGCAGAGCGTCGGCGGCCTCGTCCTGCAGGAGGGCGAGCTGCTCGGCGGACAGAGCGGCGATGTCGCCGACAGCCATGCGACGGAGCTCATCGAGGGAGATGCGGTTGGAGATCGTCATGACCGCCCCCCTCACGCCGCAGGCTTGCTGGGGTGGTCGGCGGTGCTCGCCCGGATCTGCTCGCGCTCGTACTCCTCGACGTCTTCGAGGCGATACACGACGCGACCGCCGAGCTTGACGAAGCGCGGGCCTTCGCCTGTCCAGCGCCACCGCTCAAGCGTGCGGTGACTGATGTTCCAGCGCGCAGCCAGGTCGATCTGGTTGAGGTGTTTCGTAGCCATTTGTGTCTCCTTGGGTTCCTGTCGAAAACCTGCGGAGAGGATGGCTGCCGGGCGGGTAGGAGCCGGGAAGGAGCCAGGTAGGGCTCAGGGTAGGAATCGGGGAAAGCGGCTCAGAAATGAAAAAAGCCGCCCACCGGGCGGCCTTTCAGATGAGAGAGTTCAGGTCATCAGAGGAACATCCAACAGCGGCCATGCTCCTCGCTGATGAAATCACGCCATTCAGATCTTCCGGAGAAAGCCTTGGCCAGCGTGTTGACGCTGGTGCTGTATCCGGCGCTCTCCAGAACCTCGGCGGTCAGAAGTTCCGGGTTGCCCGATTTCCAAGCGTCATAGAGTTGCCGGATGATCGCGCGCTGTTTCGATCCAGAGAATGCATAACGTGTTCCGCGAACGGTGAGGGATGCTCCGTCGGCCGCCATGGTGATCAAGTCGTCGTTCAGCTGTGAGCCCGTCGCGACGCGGGCGGCCAATAGCTCGGGAGCGATGGCAAGACCGTTGTGATCGGCAACGTCTCGAACGGCGATGAGCGTATGACCGAGGTGCACGTCAGTCGGCAGGCGATTTCCAGCTGTGAAGCTCAGGACAACTCGCAAGCCGGGTGCCGGACGCTTGCGGGCAGCATCGATGAAACTTCTCCATATCGTCGGATCGCCGAGCCGACGGCCAATCCATACGGAACTGCGTTTGCTGCGTCCCGGTAGTCGCGCGTCGCCCACTTCCCAGAGAAGATCGGGCACGAGTTCGACTGGGTCTGATCGCGGCGACAGATCCAGCCGCTCCACCAACTGGCCGATCAGCTTGCTGAAATTGACGCGGAACGTCGCCAACTGATCACCGGGAACACTCACCCACCCAGCTGTCGGGCTGAAATACCCATATGCCCGATGTTCAGGTGACCAGATCAGATTGACGGGCTCGTCCTCGTGGTCGACGAGTGAAACGGCTGCCCGCGAGTGATCTTTCGGCTGAAGGATCCCAGCCGCCTTCAGCGCTGGCGCGACCCGCCCATAATAGCCGTCGAGGACCGAGCCGCTGATGACCGCATCCGGCGTCTCGATCACCGACAGCAATAGGTCCGCCGCCCTCCGATCAATCGACGACGACACCGCCGTCTCCGGAAAGGATGCCCCAGCGCCGGAGATACTTCTCGCCGATCAGCTGCTCCTCTTCGGTCTGGTCCTTGAGATTGCAGCCATGCGGCATCGTGATCGTCAACGGCAGCGTCCGACCGCGTTTGGCATCGCCCTTGGGATGGAATTTGATGGAGAGTTTGGCCTGTGTCGCCACCCAACCGCCAGCCAGCGGATCGTTGGCGCCGAACCGCTCCGCCGACATGCTCCAAATAGTGCGGTCGGCCTTCCGAAGACATTCCAGCGTGACGCGCTCGCCCACATTGTCGATGGGCATCAGACGCAGCTGCTTGACCTCGACGGACTCGATCCCATCCTCCGGGTCGGTCGGAAAATCGAAAGGATGAAGCAGAACTGCGAGGTCGTAGGTGCGGAAGGGCACCTTCTCGCTCTGGAACTCGATCCCCAGCAGGTCGCGCGCCATGAAGCGGACCATCTCCTCGCGGCTCTCGCGGTCGTTGGCGACGACTTCGATGACGCCGGTCGCCGGTTCATACGTCATGGCCGCCTCGAAGACGGGACGGCGGGCGCGGCGGACGAGCGTTCCCGCGTCATCGAACGCCAGGAAATCGTCGAGGAGGCCTTCGCGGTAAATCGCGATCTGGACAAGCTCGCAATCCTCGCCGTCGAGGGTCGGCCGATAGCGCCCGAAGATGTCGATGTGGATGTTGTTGGAAGCGAACCGATCGCGCAGTGCCGTCTTGAAGGCATCGATGGATGCCTCGTCCCGCCGCAGATCGAGGTTCGGCTCGCCGATGAACCCGTCCCAGCTCCGACCACGGCGCCGCTCATCGGTGTAACGGACCTCCTCAGCATGGCGGAACCGAACCGGTTCGTTCAGGAACATCCAGAGCGAACGTGCATGGCCATTTGCCAGATCATCGAGCACCGTGCGGTCGTCGATCACGCTGTAGAGTGCGGTCTGCCCCGCATCATCGGCCAGGGCGCTCACCCGCTCGGCGTCATTGACGATGCGGGCGCGGGCTTCGTCGTCCATCTCGTCAACGGCGCGAAGCGTGACGCGAACCACCTCGGGCTCGGGCGCCTCCCAATCGACCTCGGTCGGAAGCTCGATGCCGGTGTGGTGGAAATAGGCCTGCAGCGACGAGGCAGGCACGTTGCGGATGAAACTCGTCACTGAGGCCATGGCCGATCTCCTTAGCCCTTGATGTTGCGGGGGTCGTTCCCGTGGGAATCGGACTGGCCAATCCGGCCATCCTGGTTGTGGATCTTGAATTCCGTCCCGGCGTTGCGGCTGATCTCTCGCCCACGGTCGATCGCCTCCCGCTTCGTGTCGAAGTGCCCGCTGGCGCGCTCGGCGCCGCCGCGGCGGACATCCCATCCGCCATTGGGATTGGGGACCACGTGATGGGTGCCCGAACCGTTACCTGCTTTAGCCATGACGGCCTCCTGTCTCGTGAAAGCGCGAAAGCGGGTTCGTTACTACGAACTTGTGCGCAAGATAGGTATTGCAGGTACGGCGTGTCAAGGACTAGATGTATCGCGATAACGAACCCGGCGGACAAACAGGAGAACACCCGGTGCCAACACCCTTGGGAGAGCGCGTTCGCGAGCTCAGACTGAAGCGAGGACTGACCCTGGAGGCGCTCGCCGAAAGGGTCGGATCCAGCAAGAGCTACATGTGGGAGATCGAGAACAAGGACGTCGCGCGCCCTTCGGCGGAAAAACTTGCTCTGATCGCAACCGCAATCGACACCACCGTTGAGTACCTGCTGGCAGGTGACGGAGAGAAGGAAGAAGACGCAGAGGACATCGCATTCTTCCGAAAATACAAGAAGATGGATGCTCCATCGAAAGAGCGACTCCGTCGCATATTGGACGCGTTGGACGACGACTAATGAGCAATGGAAAGCGCAAATCCCCTCAACAAGAGGCGAACCGTCTTTCGATCCTGCTACGTCATGTTCTGGGAGAGGACCGCTTTCCGGTGGACGTCGAAGCGCTTGCCCGCGAGGTCTCCAAAAACAACGAGGATCCGATCACTAAGATCGTGGGCGGGGATCTACCCGGCTTCGAGGGTATGCTCAGGCCACACAGGAAGAGGCCGGAATGGCACATCGTCTACAACGACGATCCGCGGTATCGGGGCCGGGTGCGGTTCACACTCGCGCATGAATTCGGTCATTATCTGCTTCATCGCCCGACCTTGACCGCCCAAGACTACAATTCGGGCATTCTCGATCGCGATTGCGATTTCCAGTGCAAACCACTGCTTCCCAATAGCTGGCAGGAGGAGGAGAAGCAGCGGGAGGAGGAAGCCGACACGTTCGCGTCTTTCCTGCTTATGCCGCTCGACGATTATAGGGCTCAGGTCGATGGACACGAGATGACCGTCGATCTCCTGAACCACGTCACGGATCGCTACGGCGTGTCGTTGATCGCCGCTTGCCGGAAGTGGATCGATTTCACGGATAGGCGAGCGGCGATGATCGTGGCGCGCGACGGCCACGCGAAATGGGGACGCGCCAGCAAAGCCGCCCTAAAGAGCGGGATCTTCGTTCGATCGGGGATGCCGATCCCGGATGACGCGCTGGCCGCCATCGGCGCTGCCGAAAGAGGATTCGTTTCGGACAGGCCAGTCGCCCGGCCGAACGGCGTTTGGAACTTCAGCCGCGGCTCGGAGCCAGTGCGCGAATTGGCGATGGTGTCCGAGTTTCTCGACATGTCTCTGACCATTCTCCAGTTCGATGACGCCTTCGATGTTTGTGAGATCGAAGAGGATACGCCCTGGGACGCGTACGACCAGTTCACCCGTGATGATTCGATGTAACGACCCAACAATGCTGCGGGCAGCGCCGCTCCGGGCGACTTGCACAGATGTTCACGCTGGAAAGGCCTGACGAACGGCTTCGATCTGCTTCTAATGATTCCGCAGAAAAGCGATAAGTCATTGAATATGATTGCATATCGTCGTTTTGCGACTACCGTTTCGCCAGTCATCTTCTGTTGCGAACGGTCTCATGCAAGACGCCCGATCTGGCCCGAACCCGCTGCTGCCCGTCCGTCTGTCGACGGGCGAACGCCTCGATGAACTCGCGTTCATTTTTGCCGCGGGGCTGAGGCGTATACTGCCGGAACAGTCCAGTTCTTTATCTGCACCTGGCGAAGACAGTTCATTCGACATTCTCGCCCTCAAACGCCGTGTTGGTCGTCGCAAACCGAGCAACCGAGTTGGAGGGCAATAATGCCAGGAACAAAGAGAAAGACTGACGCCGCGCCATGGCGGGTGGGCGAACGCGACGCGGCGGACGCGAGCGTGGTCACGCAGCTTGCAGCGCTGAAACGAATGACGGTGGTCGAGCTGAAGGCGAAGTGGGAAAGCATCTTCGGCACCCCCGCTCCGAACAACAGCCGCAGTTACCTCGAGCTGAGGCTCAGCTACCGGGTCCAGGAACTGACCCTCGGCGGCCTGTCCCGCGAGACGCGGCGGACGCTGGACTTGCTGGCTGACGAAATCGAGGGCCGGGCCGGGCGCAAGACGATCATCGCGGATCCCCGCAACCCCGTGGTCGGAACCCGCCTCGTGCGCGAATGGGACGGGGTAGAGCACACCGTCACGGTGATGAAGGACGGCTTCGACTGGCAGGGGCGCAAGTTCAAGTCGCTCTCGGCGGTGGCGCGGGCGATCACCGGCACGCAGTGGAACGGCTACCGCTTCTTCGGCTTGCGCGAGGCGCGGAGGGACGACCGATGAGCCGTCATCAGGAAGCCGTCGCGGTCGTTCCGCGCCGCCAGCGCTGCGCCATTTATACCCGCAAGTCGAGCGAGGAAGGGCTCGACATGGAGTTCAACAGCCTCGACGCCCAGCGCGAGGCTTGCGAGGCCTTCGTGACGAGCCAGAAGGCGGAAGGCTGGGCCACCATTCGCGAACGCTACGATGACGGCGGCTTCTCCGGTGGCACGCTGGAACGGCCCGGCCTGAAGCGCCTCATTCAGGACGTCGAGGCCGGTCTGATCGATGTGATCGTGGTCTACAAGATCGACAGGTTGTCGCGCTCGCTGATGGACTTCGCCAAGCTGGTCGAGATCTTCGACCGCAATCAGGTGACCTTCGTTTCGGTCACGCAGTCGTTCAACACCACGACCTCGATGGGCCGCTTGACCCTGAACATCCTCCTGAGCTTCGCGCAGTTCGAGCGGGAGGTGATCGGCGAGCGCATCCGCGACAAGGTCGCGGCATCCCGCAAGCGCGGCATGTGGATGGGCGGTCACGTCCCGCTGGGCTACGACGTGCGCGACCGCAAGCTGGTGGTCAACGAGGCCGAGGCCGCGACGGTCCGGATGATCTTCGAGCGATTCGTCGCCATGGGCTCCGCCACGACGCTGGCCAAAGCGCTCGCGGCTGAAGGCGTGCTGAACAAGCGCGGCAAGCCGATCGACAAGGGCTTCCTCTACAAACTGATCAACAACCGGGTCTACCTTGGCGAAGCCGTGCACAAGGGCACGGCCTATCCCGGCGAGCACGAGGCCATCATCGATCAGACCCTCTGGGACAAGGTGCATAGCATCCTGCAGGAGAGCCCGCGCCTGCGGGCGAAGAATACTCGCCGCCAGACGCCGGCCCTGCTGAAGGGGATCATCTTCACCGAGACAGGCACGGCGATGACGCCGACCGCGACGAAGAAGGGCACGCGCCTCTACCGCTACTACGCGTCGATGGACCTGATCCGAAACCGCCCGACCGGAGACGCCTCGGGTCCGCTGCGCTTGCCCGCCGGCATGGTCGAGGATGCCGTCGTCGGCGAAATCCGCCGCATGATCCGCGCACCCGAAGTCGCGGCGCGAACCATAAAGGCCCTGCGCGACGAGAGCCCGACCATCGATCAGAAGGCGGTCGTCACGGCGCTCGGCGAGTTCGATCAGCTATGGGCGGCGCTCTATCCGGCGGAGCAGACCCGCATCGTCCAGCTTCTGGTCGAGCGGGTGACCGTCGGCGAAGACGGCATCGCCGTCGATCTGCGCCACGACGGGCTGGGCTCGGTTCTCCGGGACATGATGGCGCCCCGCCAGACGGAGGCCCACGCATGACCGACTCGACGAACACCATCCGGGTCGTCATCCCCCTGACGATCCGCAAACGCAATGGGCGGCCGAAGATCCTGCCGCCCGACGAGGTGACGGTTCGGAACGGCCGGTCACAAGACCCTCATGTGCTGCGCGCCATCGCCCGCGCCTGGAGCTGGCGGCGGCAGCTGGAAACGGGCGCCGCTTCCACGATCCAGGACATCGCGGCGGCCGAGAAGGTCTCCGACCGGTTTGTGAGCCGAATGATGCGGCTCGCCTATCTGTCACCCGAGGTGCTTGAACACCTCGTCATCAGGCGCGTCCCACCGGCGCTGTCATTGAACGACCTTGTTTCGGTCGCCGACCGGCCATGGGCGGAGCAGATGGGGATAGTGTTTGAGGGACTGGCTTAACCGGCACAGCAGGAGAGTTTTGCCACATCCTTGTCGAATGTCTGGGCGGCCAGCTTCAACCCTTCAACAGTGGTCAGGTAGGGGAAGATCATCTCTCCGAGTGCCTTCGTGGTCATGCCGAACTTGAGCGCCAGCGCCAGCGTCTGGATGCTGTCGGCGCCCTCGGGCGCCATGATCACACCTCCCAGAAGCCGGTCGGTTTTCGCGTCCGCCACAAGCTTGATGAGCCCACGCGTGTCGCGCGCGGCCAGCGCCCGCGGCACGTTGTCTAGCGTCAGGACGCTCGTCTTGACCTCATGCCCGGTCGCGCGCGCCTCCGCTTCGGTCAGGCCGACACCCGCCACTTGTGGACCCGTAAACACGACCCACGGCATGGTTCCATTGTCGTAGACGAGGCTATCGCCATTCAGCGCGTTCTTCGCGGCGAGCTTTGCGCCATAGGCCGCCATGTAGACGAACTGGTCCCGGTTGGTCACATCGCCCGCCGCGTAGACGCCGGCTTTCGAGGTGCGCATGTGGTCATCGACCACGATGGCGCCGCGAGCGTCTTGCGCCACACCGGCCTCCGCCAAGCCGAGGGTTGCGGTATTGGGGATGCGTCCCGTCGCGACCAGCAGCCGCTCCGCCTTCAGCTCGACCGTCTTGCCGCCTTCGCTGACGCAGACGGTGACGCCGGTCTCATCTTCACAGCAGGCATCGTAGGTGATGCCGCAATGAAGCGTGATGCCTTCGGCGCGGAAGGCCGCAGCCAGCGCGTCCGACACTTCCGGTTCCACCTGCGGCAGCAGGCGCGACCGGCAGATCACCGTCACCTCAACGCCCATGCGCGCCATCATCTGGGCAAGCTCCACGCCGATATACCCGCCGCCGATGACAATCAGGCTCCTGGGCAGCGTCTCCAATTCCAGCAGTGTCGTGCTGGTCAGGTAGGCCACGGTCTTGATGCCGGGAATCGGCGGCACGGCAGGTCGTCCGCCCGTAGCGATGATGATATTGTCGGCGGCGACAGGGCCGTTTTCGACGAGCACGCCGGCGCCGTTCAACCGCGCCGCGCCCTCCAAATAGGTAATCCCGTCATACTCGGGCAGCAGGTCGGCGTATTTCTTCTGCCGTAGCGTCGAGACGAGATCGTCCTTGGCGGCGATCAGACGTCGCCAATCATTCACCTGCGCGTCGCCGGTCAGGCCCGGGAACCGGCCCGCCGCCCTTGCGCCATGTAGCGCCTCGGCGGCGCGGATCATGGTTTTGGACGGCACGCAGCCGACATTGACGCAGGTGCCGCCAATGGTGCCGTGGCCGATCAGGGCGACGCTCGCCCCTTGCTCGGCCGCCGTGATGGCAGCGGAAAAGCCTGCCGAACCCGCGCCGATGACGGCGAGGTCGTAGGTTGTCCGGGATCGTGCGTTGGGGGTGCAGCAGTGGCTTGGCTTGAGGCGTTCGTTCATGTCCGTCTTTCTTTCTGTTCTCAGACCATCGACCCGAGGTCCGAGGCGTAGCTGGGATAGGCGAAGATCGCCGCCTTGATCCGGTTGGCGGTCAGCCCCGCACCCATGGCCATCGCGAAAAGATTGATCTGTTCCTCCGTTCCCGGACCAATCAGATGCGCGCCGAGGATGTGGCCGGTCTCACGCTCCACCAAAACCTTGAAGCCGCTGGCCACGGCGCTTACACGTATCGAGGAATACCATCGCTCGGTCCGCTCGAAATGGACGTCGAAGTCGTGTCCCGCCTCCTTCGCTGCGGCCTCGGACAGGCCGACGCTGCCAAGCGGCGGCAGGGTGAAGACCGTGCTCGGGATCGGCGGATAGACGATCTTGCGTTCGTCCTGGTTCGCCAGCAGGTTCTTGGCCGCAATGCGCGCCTCGTTGGCCGAGACCGGCGTCAGGTTCGGCCCGCTGTCGGCGCAGTCGCCCGCGGCGAAGATCGCCGGGTTCGACGTGCGCATTGCGGGGCTGACCTTGATGCCGCGTTTCGTTGCATCCACCCCGGCGGCCTCGAGGTTCAGATCCTCGATGTTCGGCACCCGCCCGGCCGCATGAACCGCAACGTCGCAGACGACCTTCTTCGGCCCATCCGGCGTTTCGTACTGCACGGCAAAGGCGTTACCCTCGCGCGCGATGCCGCTGACCGCGGCCCCGGTGTGGACATCGACGCCCAGCGCCTCGGTCGCCTCGGCCAGGATCGCCGTCAGGTCGGGATCGAAGTTCGGCAGGATGCGGGGCCCGCGTTGCAGCACGGTGACCGTCTCGGCCCCGGCGCGCGCGGCGATATGCGCAAATTCCAACGCGATATAGCCGCCTCCGACAAAGACGATGCGCCGCGGGCATTCCGGCAGCTCCAGGAAGTCGGTGCTGGTGATCAGATGCTCCTCGCCGGGGATCCCCAGCGTGGCAGGCCGCGCGCCCGTGGCGATGTGGAAATGCCGCGCTCGCCAGGCCCTGCCGTCGATCTCGACCGTGTCGGGCGCGGTGAAACGCGCCGATCCTTGGAGCGTGGCGATGCCGGCCCTGTCGTGTCCGGCCTCGATCCGGCCCGGCATGGCGTCGGTGAAGGTCCGCTTGAAGGCCATCATCTCGGCCCAGTCGATCCGGGGCTCGGCGATCAGCCCCTTGCCGTCCATCGCCCGCGCCCGTTCGACGCCTTCGGTCACGCCGACCAGCATCTTCTTGGGATCGCCCCCCCTGAGCGCGCAGGTGCCGCCGTAGGGAAGCCGGTCGACGATGGCGACCTTCCAGCCCTCGGCGGCGGCCATGCGCGCCACGCCGTTGCCGCCCGTTCCCGCGCCGATGACGATGAGGTCGAACTCAAATCCGTCGGACATGAAGGTTATTTATCTCTCTGAAAATTAATCGTCTGGACATCGTCCCTATCGCAGCAAGCCGCCGCGCGGCTCTGCCGCCACAGGCCGTAGGCCGCCACGCCGAGGAAGAGGACGAGCGCGGGCAGCAGCACATAGTCGAGACCGCCAATCCACGCCGAAAGGCCGACCGCGCCGAGGGCAATGACAAGCACCGGCGTGGCGCAGCAGATCGCGGCGATCGCGGCCCCGATGATACCGGTCTTGAGGATCGTTGCGTCCTTCATCGGCCTCAGCCTCGGACCGAGGCCGGATAGCCCGCGTTGGTCGAGGCCGCGGCGATGGCGTCTGCGTTCGTCACCGATGGGTCGAAGACCACGGTTGCTGTCTTGGCATCGAAGTCGATATTGACCGAGCGAACGCCCTCTACGCCTTCCATGGCGCGTTTCACGGTCACTGGGCAGAGCGCGCAGGTCATGTTCTGGATGGCGAAGGTCCGGGTCTGGGCGGCCGCCACCTGTTGGGAGGCGGACTGGGCGGCGGCCGGGGCCACGGCCGTTCCGATGGTCCAGCCGAGTCCGCCGAGGGCCAGCAAGGCAGCAGCGAGGATAAGGGGGCGTCTCATGGCGGTTACTCCTATGTTTGGTCTCAGTAGAAGAGCGGCGCCCACCAATTGATGGTCAGCGCGAGCAAGATCACCACGGTGGAGAGGCAAAGCGCAGTCTTGGTGATGACGGCCGACTGCGGCTTGGCGCAATAGGAACCGTCCACACAAGCGGGCTTGGCTTTGAAATAGACCTGCCGGAAGCCGAGGCCGATGAAGACAAGCGCAATGCCTGCGAAATACGGCTTGTAGGGCTCAAGCGCGGTAAGGTTGCCGATCCAGGCCCCGGAGATGCCGAGCATTACGAACAGCAGCGGCACCACGCAGCAGGTCGAGGCCAGAATGGCGCCGATCACACCGCCCGCCGCAAAGATGTTCCGCTTCCGATCGTCTGCATCTTCAGCGGCTTGTACCGTCTGGATTCCTGCTTCGGGTGTGCTCATGCGTCATCGTCCTCGCCTTGGTTCTGATTTTAAGATAAGGTCTGTAGTGACTACAGACTCAAGGGGGTTTTTGACAGAATGGGAGATCACGTTTCCGGGAAGGGACTGAAGCGCGCGGACCTTGCGCGGCGCACGGGCTGCAATCTGGAGACCATCCGTTATTACGAGAAGATCAGCATGATGCCCGATCCACCGCGCACCGCATCCGGCTACCGCGTCTATGACGAGACCCATGTTGGGCGTTTGCGCTTCATCCTGCGCGGCCGGGAGCTGGGCTTCTCCATCGAGGAGTTGCGCGGGCTCTTGCAGCTCGTAGATCGAGGGACTCAGACCTGCGCCGAGGTGAAGGCGCTGACGGAGCAACATCTTGCGGACGTGCGCGCCAAGATCGCTGACCTCAGGCGCATAGAGAAGGTGCTCGCCGCCACGGCTGCGCAGTGCTCGGGCGAAGAGGTGCCGGAGTGCCCCGTGCTGGAGGCGCTGGCATCGTGATCAAACGGATCCACAAGTGTGCGCATCTGCGCGATTGATTTGGCATTTGATGGTTCGTGTGAATACGTCGCACAACGCCTATCGCGCGTTCTCAGGATGGCGACGCCAGCCGGGATAACTGCCGCAGAAAATGCCCTGGTGCGATGGGCGGAACTACCTGAAAACGTAGACTTTCACGAAGCCGAACCGCTCGGCATGAGGTTCGGTCGGTTAGAGACGGAGGGCCGTTTAGAGACGGAAACTGGACCCGGCGTCAGTCTCCGAGGTTCGGATGCCTCGGCTAAACGCCTTTGAAACAAAAAGAAAAAGGCCCGCGGGTGGGGCCTCATCTCGGGTTCGCTACAAGATAATGGCGGAGAGAGAGGGATTCGAACCCTCGGTGCGCGTGAAGCGCACAACGGTTTTCGAGACCGCCCCGTTCAACCACTCCGGCATCTCTCCTTGTGTCCTGAGGGGCGGTGCTTATATTCTTGTGCCGTCAGATGTCAATAATGGCCGTGCCGGAATACCGCCCGGGGGCGGTGCATGGCCGGGTATCGTATTTGTTGGCTGCCATGAATTGACAGAAAGCGCGCATACCTATATTACCTGCGCACTCGCGTGATATGGCTCATTGCGGCGTGGTGTTACACGGGGCCTGCACGCAAACAGATTTCATGATCTAGAAACGATCGGTCGGCACGAATGGCGGCTCGCCTCCATGCTTGTGAGCGGTTTCGATCGATTGGATAAACCGGACAGGCGGTCAACAACCGCCAGATGAGTTGGAGTTAGTACGATGTATGCGGTTCTGAAAACCGGCGGTAAGCAATATCGCGTTGCCAAGGGCGACGTTATCAAGGTCGAGAAGCTGGACGGCGAAGCCGGTGGCAAGATTGAGCTCGGCAATATCCTTATGGTTGGCGACGGCAAAAAAACCACCGTTGGCAGCCCACTCGTTGATGGTGCCAAGGTTACGGCCGAAATCCTCGGTCAGGACCGCGGTCCGAAAATCATCGTTTTCAAGAAGAAGCGTCGTCAGAACTATCGCCGCAAGAAAGGTCACCGTCAGGATCTGACCGTTCTGCGCATTACTGATATCGCAGTTTAATTGACGTTTAAGCCAGGACAGGAAGAGATCGATGGCACATAAAAAAGCAGGCGGTTCATCCCGTAACGGTCGCGACAGTGAAGGCCGCCGCCTCGGCGTAAAGAAATTCGGTGGTGAGAGCGTTCTCGCAGGCAACATCATTGTTCGCCAGCGCGGCACCAAATTCTATCCGGCCAACAATGTCGGCATGGGCAAGGATCACACCCTGTTCGCGCTTACCGATGGCGAAGTGAAATTCCACAAGATCCGTGGCGGCAAGAACGCCGTGTCGATCCTGGAAACCGCTGCGGAAGCTGCCGAATAAGCAGCCGACCGTTTTACGGTCCTGCCGGTAACTGAATTCTCTTTAGCGAACGTGTGCCCTCGTGCCCGTTCGCTAAAGTTGTTTTTGATCCCGGCCAACCGGACAACACAACTGCAGTCCCCCATATAGCAGCCACCACAGCTACGAGAGCGCCCCGGCGCACCACCCCATGAAATTTCTCGACGAAGCCAAAATCTTTTTAAAATCCGGCGATGGTGGCCACGGCTCCGTCGCGTTCCGGCGTGAGAAATATGTCCCGCGCGGCGGTCCTGCCGGTGGTGATGGCGGGCGTGGTGGCCATGTTATCTTCAAGGCGGTCCCGGCCCTCAATACCCTGATCGACTTCCGCTACCGCCAGCATTTCAAGGCCGAGCGCGGCGAAAACGGCATGGGCAGCAACCGCAGCGGCAAACAGGGCGAAGACCTGATCGTGCCAGTGCCGATCGGTACCCAGATACTGGATGAGGACAGGGAAACCCTGCTCGCCGATCTGAGCGTGGAAGGCGACAGCGTCCAGCTCCTGCGGGGCGGCGATGGCGGCTATGGCAACAGCCATTACAAGACCTCGACCAATCAGGCACCGCGCTATGCCCAGAAGGGCTTCGAGGGCGAGGAATGCTGGGTCTGGCTGCGTCTGAAGCTGATCGCCGATGCCGGGCTGGTCGGACTGCCGAATGCCGGTAAATCAACCTTTCTGGCTGCCAATTCTGCTGCCAAGCCGAAGATCGCCGATTACCCCTTCACCACCATTGCCCCCAATCTCGGCGTGGTCGAGACCCAGGATGGCAGCTTCGTGCTCGCCGATATTCCCGGCCTGATCGAGGGCGCATCCGAGGGCAAGGGTCTGGGTGACCGTTTCCTTGGCCATGTGGAGCGTACCCGTATCCTGCTGCACCTGATCGACGGCACCGCCGAGGATGTGGTTGAGAACTATCGAATCGTCCGTGGTGAACTCACCGCCTATGGCAATGGTCTGGCCGACAAGCCGGAGATCGTGGCACTCAACAAGATCGATGCCCTGAGCGAGGAAGAAATCGCCGAGAAGGTTGCCGCCCTGCGTGCGGAGACCGATGCCACGGTGTATGAGCTGTCTGGTGCCACCAGTCAGGGTTTAAAACCAATCATTTACGCCCTTGAAGCCGCCATCCTCAAAGCCAATGCAGTCCCGGAAGAGGAAGATGACGCCCCCTGGGAGCAGGAAGCGGCTGTCACCGACACAGCGCAGGACAGCGAGTATTGAGACCAAAACCCGTGTCGGGCATTGGCACCACACCATTAACGACGATACTGTAACCAATGGTATTTGCCCTACTGCCAGTGGCTTCAAAGTATATTTCACCCGATGTTGACATCTATGGTGATCCAAATCGCAGGCACCGCCCGCCTACAGGTCCGCACATGAATGATGCAGCGCGCTTCTTTGCCGGAATCGTCCTTTTGATCTTCTTCGGTTATGCCGCCTATGCCGGTGTAACCAGCTATATGGCCGTGACGGAGGCCAATGAGGAACTGGATCGACAAATCGCCGCCGCCGACCGGGAGACCGAAATCGTCGCCCGCATCGTGCGCTATGCTGATACCTATCAGGCGGTCAGCAGCGTCTATGCCTCCCGCGATTATTATTACCGGCTGATCCTTGGCAATGCGCCACCGGAACAGGCTCTGGTGCTAGATCGCAACCTCGATCAGGCCCTGACCGACTGCATCACCCGCCCCCATGAGGACTGCCTGTATCCGTTAAGCGAACAGGCCGGTGCCGATGCTCAGGATATTTTCCTGCGCGACGCCCACCGGGCATGGCTGGTTGATTTCTATGTCCGGCGCGGCGAACTGAGCACCGCACGCGACACGGCTGGCCGGATCGCCACCCCGATCATTCGGGCTGCCGCCTTTGAACAGGTGACCCTGCAACTGAATGCCCTCGGCCAGGATGAACCGGCACTGGAATCTGCTGCTGCGGCGGCACAGGCTCTGTCGGAAGCCGATGGCAACCTGATCCGCGCTGTTGCCACGACCCAGCTGGCACAGATGTTCATCGAGATCGGCGAGCCGGGTCGCGCCCTGACCATTCTGGCGGAAGCACCGCCGATGATCCTCGCTCAGGGTGAGCAGGCAGCCGCCCTGGATCAGACCCTTGGCCTGCTGCAGATCGCGGCGACAGCCAGCCTGATCGGCGATATCAACACCATTGCCGTTACCGCCAAGGCAATCGAACAGATCGATACCATCGACAGCGGCCCGGTGCCGCGGGCCCGGATCAATGCCCTGCTTGTCGCCGATATGGCCCGCATGCAGGGTGTTGAGCCAGCCATGACAGCGCTGGCAGCACTGACCCGCGACATCGACCGGGCCTTTGCCCAGATGCTGCTGGCCCAGAACCTCGCCCTCGGTGGCGAATTGCTGGTGGCCGATGAGGTACTGCAGGCCGGTATCGTGCTCAGCCAGAGCCTCGGCGTTACCCTGCCAGCGGAACTGCTGGTCGAGGTGGTCGGCGCTCAGGCAGCACTCGGTTATTTCCCGGCAGCAACCGTGACCCTCAGCAATATCGATGTCCCGACCCTGCGTGAGGAAGCCCAGTACCTGCTCGCCCGCTACTATCTCTATGCCGGTCGCGATGAAGAGGCCCTGCCACTGATCGAAGAACTGGAAGGCAGCTATTTTGCACCCGGGCTGGAGGCATTGCTGGAAGCCGACCCGGAAACCCGTGCCCGTGAGTTTGCCAGCGTTGACATGGCCCAACGACTGCTGCGGTTTTTCCGCCGTGGCTGGACTACACAGCTGAGCAATTTTGAAAAACGGCTTGAGGATCGCAATGCCCTCAGCGGCATGCGGCCGATTGCCCAAGCGGCTGATATCTTTGCCCAGTTGCCAAGCGCCGATATCAATGCCGTTAATGCGAGTGCCCTGCTTGCCCTCGGTATGAGCATCCGCGCAGGCGTTACCCCGCTGCCGGTAGAGCAAATCATCGCCAATGCCTGTGAAGGCCAAGGCGAGCAATGCCGGGTGGACTTACCGTTCCTGCGGGGGTATGCCTTCCGCACCTATATTCTGCCGGTGCTGGCCGATGTGGATCTGGCTGTCACCGCAGCAAACTAGCAGCCACTCAACCGGTCCCTGACCGTTCTACAGAACAGATCACAATGCGACACCTTGATGCCGCCAGACGCTTTGTCGTCAAAATCGGCTCAGCCCTTCTCGTAGATGATGAAACCGGCACGATCCGTCGTGCCTGGCTTGAGAGCCTTGCGCTCAATATCGCCGATGCCCGCAAGGCTGGTCAGGATGTAATTATCGTTTCCTCCGGCGCGATTGCCCTCGGCCGCCGTCTGCTCGGACTGCCAACCGGCAAGCTGAAGCTCGAGGAAAAGCAGGCCGCCGCCGCTGCCGGTCAGGTACTGCTAGCCCATCACTATCAGGCCGCCCTTGCCGCCCATGGCGTACCGGCGGCACAGCTGCTGCTGACCCCCGACGATACCGAGGACCGCCGCCGTCACCTCAATGCCCGCGCGACGCTCTCGACCCTGCTGTCGCTCGGCGCGGTGCCGGTAATCAACGAGAATGATACGGTTGCTACCGCTGAAATTCGCTTCGGTGACAATGATCGGCTCGGTGCCCGTGTCGCCCAGATGTCTTCTGCTGATACCCTGATCCTGCTGAGCGATGTGCAGGGACTCTATACTGCCGACCCGACCAGAAACAGCATGGCAAAACGCATCGGCCATATTCCGCGCATCACACCGGAGATCGAGGCCATGGCCGGTGGCGCACAGTCCGGTGTCGGCACCGGTGGCATGGTGACCAAGATCGCCGCCGCCAAGATCGCCACGGCTGCCGGATGCCACGTCCTGCTCGGCAATGGCCATGCGCTGTCACCGCTGAGCCAGTTCCGCGAAGATCACGCAGCGGCAACCGGTGAAGCACCGTTCAGCTGGTTCGAAGCGGTTGCGGAACCTATCCGGGCACGCAAGAGCTGGATTGTCGGCCATGTGGACCTTGCCGGACGCATCCGCGTTGATGCCGGTGCGGTCCGGGCACTCAATAATGGTCGCAGCCTGCTGCCCGCCGGTGTGGCGCTGGTAACCGGCAGCTTCGAGCGCGGTGACATTGTTGCCGTGGATGGCCCGGACGGTATCGAGATCGCCCGTGGCATCACCGCCTATAGCAGCGAGGACGCCATGCTGATCGCCGGTCACCACAGTCAGGAGATCGAGAGCATTCTCGGCTTTGCCGGACGTGAGGAAATGATCCACCGCGACGATCTCGCCATGACACAGCAACAGGATGGGGCAAACCATGCCGATTAAGGCTATTCTCTGGGACTGTGACGGCACGCTGGTCGATAGTGAGCCACTGCATCAGGAATGTATCGGCGCGGTCGCGGCGAGCCATGGCGCACCGCTCAGCCATGCCGATATCAAACGCTTCCTCGGTCGCACCACGGCGGAAATCTGGGATTACCTGAAAACCGAACGCGGGCTGACCCTCGACTTCAATGGCTGGCGCGATGCGGTACATGCCTATTACGACGCCAATGTCATGGAGAAGGTGAAAACCCGCCCCGGTGTCGACAGCCAGATCATGATCTTTGCCGCCATGGGGTTGCGTCAGGCTGTGGTCTCAAACAGTACCCGCCCGCTGGTCGATGCCAGTCTTAAGGTCATTGGCCCTAACAACCTGCTCGAATTTTCCCTCAGCATGGATGATGTGGGCAAACCCAAGCCCGACCCCGAGCCGTATTTCCGGGCCGCCTTGAAGATGATGCTGCCACCGCATCAGTGTCTGGTGCTTGAGGACAGTCCGGCAGGTGCCCGTGCCGCGCGTGCCGCCGGCATGCGGGTCATGGTCTGGCCACAGGACTCGGAACTTGTCTATGACGAGATCGACTATATCACTGACAGCCTGACCACCCCTGACTGGGTGCGTATCATCCGCAAGCGGCGCAAGCCGAAGCCGCTGATCGCCCGCTCATTGGCCGCTGGCATACCGCCGGATCAGGTGGATCAGGAAGAGCCGGACGACGCCGAGCTGGAGACCCACCCGGCAGCCGCCCCGAAATCCGACTGACCGGTCGGACAGAGCATAACTTTCACAGATCAGCTATGGGCGAAGTCCTGATTCGGCGCTATGGTGATTGCAAAATCCGCCACCGCCATTGGGACTGTCTGATTTATGGCTCTGCTCCTTGCCGCTGCAAACGCTCTTGACGCAAGCATGCTTGCGACCCCGAAAGCCACCTATCTCAAGGATTACCAGCCACCGGCCTACATGGTTGATAAGGTCGACCTGACCTTCAAGCTGTTCGATGATTATGCGCTGGTCGACAACACCATGTCGCTGACCCGGAATGGTGAGGGTGCCGCGCCGATCGTGCTCGATGGCGAGGAACTGGAGCTGGTCAGCATCATCATGAATGGCGATGCCCTCGGCCCCGACAGCTATACCGTCACCGATCACGACATTACCCTGCCCGCATGTGACGGCACGGTTGAGCTGACCATCACCACCCGGATCAAACCGCAGGAGAACACCCGGCTGGAGGGTCTCTATCGCTCGTCCGGGAATTTCTGCACCCAGTGCGAGGCCGAGGGCTTCCGCCGGATCACCTATTATCCCGACCGGCCCGATGTGCTGGCCCCGTTCGTGACGCGGATCGAGGCTGATCTGGAGAGCTGCCCGGTACTGCTCGGCAATGGCAATCCCGTGGAACAGGGCAATGCCGGACCGGGCCGCCATTACGCCGTCTGGGACGACCCGCATCCGAAGCCCTGCTATCTGTTCGCCCTCGTCGCCGGGCATCTGGTCGAGGTCCGGGACAGCTTCACGACCCAATCCGGGCGCGCGGTACAACTCGGCATTTTCGTCGAGCCGGGTAATGAGGACAAAACCGGTCACGCCATGGCGTCCCTGAAAGCCTCGATGCGCTGGGATGAAACCGCCTATGGCCGCGAATACGATCTCGATGTGTTCAACATCGTGGCGGTCGGCGATTTCAACATGGGGGCCATGGAGAACAAGGGCCTCAACATCTTCAACACCAAATATGTTCTAGCCAGCGAAGACACAGCCACCGATGGCGATTACGAGGGTGTCGAGAGTGTCATCGCGCACGAGTATTTCCATAACTGGAGCGGCAACCGGGTTACCTGCCGTGACTGGTTCCAACTGACCCTGAAAGAAGGCTTCACGGTCTTTCGCGACCAGCAGTTCTCCGCCGATATGAATGATGCGGCGGTCAAGCGGATCGCCGATGTGCAGGCTCTGCGCGCCGCCCAGTTCCCCGAGGATGCAGGTCCCCTCGCCCATCCGATCCAGCCAAAAAGCTATATTGAAATCAACAACTTCTATACTGCCACCGTGTATGAGAAGGGTGCCGAGGTCATCCGCATGATGCACGGCCTCGTCGGACCGCAGGCATTCCGTCAGGGCACCGATCTGTATTTCGAGCGCTATGACGGCCAGGCCGTGACCTGTGAGGATTTCATCACCTCGATCGAGGAGGCCAGTGGTCACGATCTGGGCCAGTTCCGTCGTTGGTATGATCAGGCCGGTACGCCGGTCATTCTGGCCAAGGGCAGCTATGACGAGGCCAGCCACAGCTATACGCTTGTGCTGACCCAACAGCTTGCCGATACGCCCGGCCAGACGGACAAGAAGCCCATGGTCGTACCGGTCCGCATGGGGCTGGTTGCCGGTAATGGGCAGGACCTGCCGCTCTATCTCGATGGCGAGGACAATACGGCGATCGGCTATGGCGACACGACACGGGTGATCGAACTGACCGATACAACCCAGAGCTTCCGCTTCGTCGATGTGTCGGTGCCGCCGACGCCATCGCTGTTCCGCGGCTTCTCCGCCCCGGTGACATTGAAGCTCGAGACCGGCAATGACCAGTTGGTCACCCTCGGCAGCCATGACAGCGACCCGTTCAATCGCTGGGAAGCCGGGCAGACCCTGACCACGCGGCTGATCATGGATGCCTATGACCGACAACATGACACACTGGCGGAGAATGGCAGCACGCCGAAGCTGATTGCCAGCCTGTTCCGCGCCAATCTCGATGCGCCGGATACACCCGACCGGTTCCGCGCCAAGCTGTTGTCCCTGCCGCCGGAAAGCTATCTCGCCCAGCAATGCGAGAATGTTGACCCGCTGCGCCTGCACAATCTGCGCGACAGCCTGTATCAGGGGCTGGCCGAGAGCTTTGAGGGCAAGTGGCAGGCGCTCTATGACCGGCTGTCCCTGAACGCCAGCCCGGCACCGGTGGCCGAACAGATCGGTCGCCGCAGCCTGCGCAATACCGCGCTCGGCTATCTCTGCCAGCTGCCCGATGATCATGGCATTTCACTGGCCAATCGCCAGTACCAGACCGCCGACAACATGACCGACCGCCTCGCCGCCCTGTCCGAACTGGTCGATGCTGGCGGGATTGAAGCCGATACCGCGCTCAACGACTTCTATCAGCGCTGGCGGCATGAGGATCTGGTGATCGACAAATGGTTCATGATCCAGGCCCGTTCATGCCACCCGGATACCCTCAGCAAGGTCCGCTCCCTAATGGAGCATCCGGCCTTCACGCTGAAGAACCCGAACCGCCTGCGCTCACTCGTCGGTGCCTTTGCCGCCGGTAATCCACAGCACTTCCACGCCCCGGATGGCAGCGGCTACAAACTGCTGATCGATGTGGTGATCGAGTTGAACAGTCTGAATCCGCAGACCGCAGCACGCCTGCTCGCGCCGATGCGGCAGTGGCGGCGCTATGAGCCGACACGTCAGGCCGCCATGGCAGCCGAGCTGAAACGCCTGCTCGACCAGCCGAAGCTGTCACCCGATGTCTATGAGGTCGCAAGCAAAAGCCTGGATGGCTAGACCGATCCAGGCTTTCGCTCGTCCTCGCGTGGGTAGTGGCATTGCGAGACTGATACGTGTAGTTAGCGGGGCTTAACTCGCCTTGAGCACGCCCATCTGACCGACAGCGCCCATATCACCGGTTACCGGCGTATTGGTCAGAGTCATCAGGCCACGGGTCATTGCCTTGTGCGATACCGGCTTGGTGATCAGCAGGCTGAACCCGGCAGCCACCAGATAATCCCGGCTGAGTTCGCTCAGATCCTGCTCGATCAGGCCAATAACCGGCACCTTCTGCGTTGCGTTACGAAGCGCGCGGATGGTTTTCAGCGCATCACGCTGACCAGCCTCGCTGGCATCAATCGCCACAAGGATAAGCTCATGCTTGCTGTTGAAACGCGCCAGCAGATCGGCTGACAGGGCAACCGTAGTGCTGCGCCAGCCCTGCCCGGCGAGCAGGTCGGTCAGGTGCTGACGATCCGCCGTATTCGGTTCCAGCACCAGCGCCGATGGCAGCGCATCATGGGGATCTATGCCGCGCGCTGCCGAGAGCAGGTCATTCATGCGAGCATCGGTCATGCGCTCACGCTTGTCACTGGTGACCGGATCAATCACCCGCAGACGCAGGACCGCGAGGAAGTCCTCGGTGGTCAGCGGCAGTGGCAGCACATGGTCGGCAACCTCCATCGCCAGCGCATCAACCGCCGACAGGGCGTTGTCGTCCTGATAGGCGAAGGCGATCCGGCGCGGCGGGTTCTTGCCCTTGCGCAGGCGTTCGGCGAGACGGAAGCCACGGGTGATATTGCGGTCGGCAACGATCAGCGCCATGTCGAAGGCGAGAGACGCGGTATTGACATTGTTCACCGCATCCATAGCGGTCAGCTCATTATCGGCCAGCAGCACATCGGCACCGAGGGCACGTAGTTGATCTGCAATCACCTGACCGCGCACCGGGCTGTGATCGATCACCACATAGGCACGGCCATGCAGCTCAAGGCTGGATGCAATCGGCGGGCCGGGATCACGGATTGGCAGGGTCACAACAAAACGGCTGCCGAGACCCGGCTGGCTATAGGCACGGATATCACCGCCGAGGCGTCGAGCAAGGTTACGGGCAATCGACAGACCCTTGCCATGTCCCTGCTGGTCAGCATCAAACGGTACGACAGCGGAACCGCGACCGGGCTGGACCTGCACCTGATCGTGGAAGATCAGATCGCGGTCTTCGGCGGCAATACCGATACCGGTATCCAGCACGGTGAGACGCAGACGCTTGCTCAGACCGTCATGGATGACATCGGCATTGATGACGACACCACCACAGGTGGTGAACTTGAAGGCATTACCGAGCAACTGACGCAGGATGGTCGAGACGGCCACCGGGTCGAGGTTGAGTTGGCCCGGTACGGTCGGCTCCACATGGCTCGCAACAACGATGCCGCGTTTCGCCAGAGCCGGTGCGGCCTCAAGGATTGCCTTGTCCAGCAGCGGCACCAACTCCACCACCCGACGGTCGAGCAGTGCCGGGACAGCCGGCGCTTCCATGGCTGGTGGCGGGGTTGGCATCTCGGAAATGGCTTCCTTCCAACCGTCGTCTTCCTTGAGTTCGGCCTTCGCCTGATTGAACACATCGGCGACCACGGCACGCACGCGGTCAACACCGGGAGCGGTTTTCAGATCGGATTTCGCAGGCTTGGGCGGGAGCAGTTCTGCCTCGGCGGCCTCAAGATCATCATCACTGCGCTGGCGCAGAACGAATTGCTGGATCGCGAAGGCCGGGGCGCTGTTCCGTAGCACCATGAAAAACAGCATGAACTGGGCAAGCGCACTGATCGCCAGCGCCGCCAGCATCAGCCTCTGATGCCATGCCTGATGTTCGAGAAGGGTACGCTGACGGTTATCCACAAACTCACGGCTGTCGCTGACCAGCGCATGCATGAGTGGCAACAGACCGTCGAGACGATCCAGCACCAGCGTGGCGTCGGGACCGGCCACCGGACGCAGTTCGCGGATTTGCGGATCGAGGCGGGTCAACTCACGGTTCAGGCGATCAATGGTTGCAGCACCGCTGAACACATTGCGGATATTGGCCGCCATGTCCGGATCCTTGGCGACGGCAAGCTGGGCCCAGACATCATCGACAGCACGATTCAGTTCAAGCTCGGTAACAGTTGCCGTATTGGCCCGGCGCTCGACCGTATTGATCAGGCTTTTCACTCTGGCTTGTGTGCCGAGACTGATGACATAGGGGTTGGCCCGCCAGTCGAGCGACAGATTGGCCATAACCGCCCGGTTTTGCCCGGCAAAATGCGCCAGCATGCCGGTTGCCAGAAGGCTGGTCGCCATCAAAATACCAACGATTATCCGCATCGCGGTTACTCCTCATCCCTGTCGAAGCGTGATGCGAGCGGCAGGTTTTGCCGTTCAGACACATCAAATGCCTTCGATCTCAATGGAGAGTCGCAAAGGGCGTGCCAGTTTTAGGAATTTATGACTCTTGTTGTGCCGGATATGGGGGCCTAGCGCGGCATCCGTTCCTTGATAATCCGGGTCAGCATGCGCTGCAGACTGGCCGCCTGACGGTAGATATCACCGCCAAGCCGGTCCACCTCCTGATAAATCGCGGTACCGTCAGCGGATTTGACCACCAGCCATTCATCCTCGGTCCGTCCGATCACGAGACAGTCAGCGCCGGACAGCCCATCCGGCAGCTCCTTATTGGCTGAGACCAATGACGGCACGGTAAAGCCGCGTGGACGCGGCAGGTCCTCGGTGCCGAACAGCTGGATACCGTTCCAGAGCAAACCGTTGGTCAGCTTGAGGAATGCCATGTAGTCGGCAGGCATATCCGGTTTGCCAATACCGGACAGGCCGCGCGTTGTCTGCTGCAGTGCCGATAAATCAGCCGGTTCAAACCGGACCGCGTATTGCGCGATACGGGTCAGCAATTCCTCAAGCGAGGGATCATCGGACCGATTGGCAGATATTTCCGACATGAGACAACCTCGGGGACAACCTCAACAGATACAGCAGCGGCAAACAGATACCGGCAAGCACTGTCATAGCGCTCTAGGCGCTGCGTTGCCAGCCCGGACCAGACCGAGGTGATGGATTGTCATTGCCGCTGGCGTTTTGGCCATTCTTCGGCTCGTCGTCGCATTTTGGCGGACCACTGCGAACATGCGGAGTTGGCGGCTCATACCAGTAGCCTTCCGGCCATGGCACCTTCACCTTGCGGGTTTCGCCGGGTTTCAGATGTTGAATCTGTGGATCCAGATATTTGTGAATAGCCGTATGATACGGCTCCATCTGGATCAGGGTCAGATTGTCAAAATCATTGGCCCGGGCCGCAAATGTCGGATCACCGGCACCACCGAGCGGATGCTTGTGGTGTACGGACAAGCCCTGCGGGGTGAAACCCTCACGCATGCCATCAATCTCGCACTGTTCCAGCTTGAACACCCGGCGCAGCTCTTCGCCATGCTCGTCGGCAAGCATTTTCAGGAACCGCTGTTTCGCCAGCAGCCCCTGATAGCGGAGCACATCGACCTTCTCGCCATCAATCTCGCGATAGGTCTTGATCCGGCGGGTATAGTCGATCTCGGCAATCGGCATATCGTAGGTATCAACATTGCCCGGACCGGACGGCAGAATCACCCGCTGCTTGGGCTTTGGTGCACTGGCTGTATTATGGCCTTTGCCTTTGCCCTTATTCGGGTTCTTGCGATTGCCCTTGTTGCGTTTCTTCCGACCGACAATCTCGAAATGGTCTTCAAAGGCCATCGCCTGACGGATCAGATCGCGGTTCCACTCGGCGTCAATGCTGTCCTCGACGCTGTGATTACCGGGGATGCTGACCGGCTTGACGGCCTCGTCAGGATCAATGTCCATCTGCGCCGCCAGACGGCGAATGTCCTGAACCGTATAGCCCTTGGGCGGCCACGCCGCACGTTCGGCCATTTCGGCCTCATGCTCGGCATCTTCCCGAGCCTGTTTCTCAAGGCGGCGCTGTTCTTCTCTCTGTTCGCGCTCGAGCTTCTTTTCTTCGCGGATTTTGAGGCGCTTTTCGGCCTCTTCCTCACGCTCCTCAGCAAGCTGGAAACGTGCCGTGGTAATCGCGGCGACACTCTTGCGCGGCACTGGGAAAATCGGTGTACGCAGCAGTGGCAGTTTGATCTGACGGGAGCGCCCGGCCTTGTCGGTACGCATGCCCTTCAACTGCTTGGCAAGATACTCATCAATCGCCGAATTGTAGGGCTGCTGCGGGATCAGGATCAGGTTACTGAAACTGTTGGTCGACCCTCGCGCGGCCATGGGCGTGATGTGGCGCACCACGAAACCAACGGGAGCAACCCCATCCTCGCGCATCTGCGCAATCTCTTCCGGCTGGATACCAATGCTGGCGAGACGCTTGGGCTGCTTTTCAGCCAGCATCTTGATGAATTTGGGATGTACATCCCGAAATTCACGCCGGAACTGCTTGATCTCTTTTCGTCCCTTCTGCTCAAACTTGAAGCCAGTATGAGCAAGACCAAAGGGCGGGTCTTCCTTGATCAGCGTATAGCGTTGCTTGGTATCGGACCTGTTCTCAGTCATCAGCCAAGCCCCACATGACGTGGCTGAATACTGGCTGGCGGCACAAAACCGGCGACATCATTGACCGCCCGCTGAGCCTGCCGGTTGGCGCGCCATGTCTCACGTCGGGCGGTGGCATATTCGGCGATGGCCTCGGCACCTGGCTGATAGATCGGCCCCTTGACGACCGGCAGCTTTACCGTGCGCTTGTTGCCGATCGAAATACCGGCAACCTGCGGGTTCAGATAGGCATGGATTGCGTCGTGATATGGCTTCTGCGGGATCAGCACCAGATTCTTGAACTCGTTTGTACCGCCAGTAGAGTCGAGCGGCTTGATGTGATGCACGGAGAAACCCTCCGGCACCATGCCCTCGCGCATCCCCTGAATCTCGTCATCGCGAATACCCCAGGCGCGCAGTTCCCGTTGATTGAATTGCGCCAAGTCGGCGAGAAAATCACCACGGACCTTGGTAAACTGGTTTTTGATCGCGCGGTATTCTTTGCGGCCACGGCGGCGGTACTCATACTCCGTCCAGTCCAGCCCGAGGGGCGGATCTTCCTTTGGTGGGACAAAATGAGTACGGCGTCGCGCCATACCGGCATCTCCATCGGTGACGAGGTCGAAATCAGTTCCTGTTTCGGCAACCTTGGTCTGGGGGAGAGACCGTATCCGTGAATTCAATGCCTTGGCGCGAAATCCATGACTGCCGTGTAACTTATAGTTCATAATCTACACGATGATCATGAAAGTAAGCCGCAGAAATCAATGGTTTGCACCGCACAGCCTCAAGGCAGATCGCCCCGGCAGTCATGAAGCCGCAGCATACCCGGTAAAGTCGCTGGCCAGACTATATCGTTGAATGTACAACCATCGAATTGTGCCCCGTCCATCAGCGCCTGTGACAGGTCGAGACCCGTCAGTTCGGCCTTGAGCCAGAATGAGCCACGCAGATTGGCCGCGCCTATCACACAACCGGTGACCCGGCTTCGATTGAACATCGCATCCACCAGCTCGGCGCCAGTCAGTGTGCAGCCATTGAGACGGGCATCGGTAAAGCGGCAGGTATTTAGCCGGGCTTCAGAAAAATCGCAGTCTTTCAGATCGGTTTTGCTGAAATCAACGCTGTCGAGTATGGCCCTACGGAAATCGCCGCCCGCAACAGCGCAGCCGGTCATGGTCAGCAACTGGCCACGGGCACCTTGGGACTTCATCCAGTCATCATGCGCTGCCAGCATCAATGTCAGCGATGAGGCATCAATCAGGCTCATGGAGCAGGCCCGGGAGAAGATCTTGGAGCGCCACGATCATTGCCTGGCGCTGGTGCTGTTTCCGGCTCAAGCATAAGGCGCTTCTCGGGAATCGACATAACCGTTACCCGCTGCCTCTGTTCCTCGGATAATCTGGTCTTCAGCAGGGTATTCAGGGACTTGTAGTCCATGGTGCTCAGATATGTGGTGTCGACAACAAGTGACACATCCTGCCGGAGATGGGTCACCGGATTGATGGCATGCTGGTTGAGCTGTCGTTCAATGCCGGCAAATGCACGTTCTGCATCAAACCGCCAGTTATCCGACATGGATGCCGACATCGGGATATTGATTTCAATCGGGCGACCAACGGCGTCGACAAAATCAATGGTGCCGGACCGCGGCCGCATGAGCGGTGCCTGAAAGATACCGGTTCGCTCGATCGCCAGCGCGGTCATCGCCTCACGGATCGAATGCGGTCTGATCTGGCCGCTATGTCCGGAATCCCGGGCAAGGGTCTCGAAACGCGGATCGTCCCGATAGCTTTGAGTGACGTTTTCAAGCCGGTCAAATTCGCTGTGCAGGCCAATCGCATTGCCCGGAACATGACCGATAGGTTCCCTGACCATGTTGTATTCAACGCTCGACAGCCGCTTCCACCAGCTGTTGTTCCGCCAGACATTGAAATCCTTCTGCATCCGGTTTGCCGGGATCGAGGTCTCAATCACCCGCGCCCGTTCGGCAGGTGACAGCTGCTCGTGCATGGCCTTGGCGAGTTGCTGGTAATGTTCTTTCGAGAGGAAGGTTGTATCAAGCAGGACAACCACGCCTTCGCTCTGTCCGGTCAGCGTATTGGTTGCCGACAGGGCAAGTTGGCTGCGTATGGATGCCATTGGTTCCGAAACATCAAACGTCCAATGCTCGAATGGGCTGGGCGATTTGGGCGATTTCACATCAATCGGCGTGCCCTTGGCATCGACGAAATCCAGCCCGGCATCGGGGGAGCGCATGACCGGTGCCGCGATCTGTCCGGCCCGTTCCGCCGCGATGGCAACCATGGCTTCCTGAATGCTGTGCGGGCGTATCTGGTTGTTATGGGCCGGATCACTGGCCAGTTTCTCGAACCGGGGGTCGTTGCGATAGGTGGTATCAACCGCCGCCATTGAGGTCAGGAAGTTATGCATCCCGACCATGCGACCGGGGATTTTGCCCCTCGGCTCACGGGTCTTGTCGTATTCGGTCTCCGCAACCAGTCGGCGCCATTTGGCGTCGCGCCAGGCGGTCAGATCAATTGCCCCGATCACCGACTGCGCCAGCGTCGGCGAATTAGCCGTCCCGCGCAACGCGAGAGCGGCAGCATCCGGCTCATCATCTGGCTGTTTGTCGGGTTGGGCGGACATAAAAGCCTGTCTTGAGGGAGAAAGGACAGTGGTGCAAACGGCCTAACGTAATGCACGTATCCAAACTGCCCCGAACACCTGAAAACACCAAGGCAAACTGCGGGTAAATTTCGCAAAATCAAAAAATTAGCCGGTCCCGACTGCTATGCGGAACCGGCTGATTTTGATAACTGGTTTATCCGTGTGGATCGTATCAGATGGTATCGTCAACCCAGCGAACGAGGTCGGTCTTCGGCAGGGCACCGATCTTGGTGCCGGCGACCTGACCGCCCTTGAACAGCATCAGGGTTGGAATACCGCGAACCCCGTATTTGGTCGGGATCATCGGGTTTTCATCGATATTGACCTTGGCAACGCGGATTTTCCCGCTCATTTCCTCGGCCAGATCCTCAAGGATCGGGGCAATCTGTTTGCATGGCGCACACCATTCCGCCCAGAAATCAACGAGCACAGGCTCGCTGGAATTAAGTACATCGGTTTCAAAACTGTCATCTGTAACACTGGCAGTCAGTGTCTGATCGTCGGCCATATCTGCCTCCGTTTCCTGTTGTTATTTATTAACTCTTGGTCGTGCCGAAAGGACTGTCGGTAAGCGTATAACACAGGCTGGCAACTTCTTTGGCCACGCCGCACGATACCTGACCAGAGCCTAGCCAGCAAAACCCTGCAGGGTCAAGAACCCTGCGCTTGCCCATTAAGGTGGGGAATCATGCTGTCGGGTACAAGAACCAAGCGTTCCCTGACCACCTCAAAACACGGAATATTGATCCAGAACCGGTGCCGGAATCGCCATGATCCGGCTGTCTATTGTCCACAAAAGCGCCGTTTCCACCGGCTTTTCCGGGTAGAGCCGCTGTACCAGCAGCCGATACATGGCAAGCTGGCGGAGATAGGCTGGCGGCACCGCCTCAATCGTGGTTGGCGGGGGGCGATTCGTCTTGTAGTCAACAATCAGCACCCGGTCCGACAGCACAACCAGACGGTCGATCTGGCCATTGACCGATACCCGCGTGCCATCCGCCTGCACGATCTCCCCCGTCACTGACACCTCGGCCCGGCTGTCAGGCCCGAACAGCGGCGCATAATCGGGATGGTCGAGGATGGCCAGCACTTCACCGGTCAGCGCTGCCTGTGCCGCTGCATCGAGATCATGGACCGGCTTGGCGAGGTATTCCGTCAACCGCTTCGCCCGCACGGCAATCGGTGCGGCGGGCAGCCATTGCAGCAGGGTATGAACCAAGCGACCACGGGCCAGCGCGGCATTCACACTGTCATCTGCACCGATGGGTGATGCTGCTGCGGGCTGGGCATGGGTTTCATCCTCACCGCCACCGGACGGGGTCAGCGCCAGTTCCCGCACCTGCTCCATCGCGGCAAGCCGTGTCGCCCAATCGGGCAGCGCATCCAGCGGGTCGCCATCATCAAACGGGCGGGCATCGGGTTTTGGCGCGGCACTCTGAACGGAGGCAAACTCCCATATCGCGCTATCACCCTCGCCGGTTTTGGTGACCTGGTCAGTTTCCGCCAGTGCCTCGAAACCGGCCTTGATCCGCTCATACCAGCTCTTTTCCGGCAGGTTCTTGCCGTTCCCGTGCTGCCAGCCACAAACCAGCAGCCAGTCCGCCGCTCGGGTCATGGCGACATAGAGCAACCGGTTATATTCCTCGTTCTGCCTGACCTTTATCTGATCGTATCTCTCCTGCGCGGCACCGGCATAATCATCTGTACTGCCTGCAAACAGCGGTGCACCGGAATGGGCCAACTCAACCGGCCAGAGCGGCTGGGAACCCGGCGCATTCGGCGGCTGGGTGGTATCCGGTAGAATGACAATCGGCGCCTGCAGCCCCTTGGAGCCATGCACGGTCATGATGCGTATCTGGTCGTGCCCGCTCTCCTGATCCCGCTTGATCTCCGGCGCGCCGGTCATCAGCCAGTCGAGGAACTGCTGCATGACACCCGGTCGCTCGCGCTCGAATGCCAGACAGCGGTCCAGAAACTCGTCAATCGGTTCCGCCGCATCAACGCCGAGCCGCCCGAGAATCGCCCGTCGCCCGGTGCCATCCGGCAGGGCCGGACAGGATGCCGCCAAGACCCCGGCGAACAGCTGATACGGGCTCATGAAATCCACGCGTCCGAGCCAATGGGCCAGATAGCGCGCAACCGCTCCGAAAGGCGTATACGCCTCGGCATGGCTCTGCAGACTGCGCCACAGGGTACCCTGCCGACCGATGGCAAGCTCGGCCAGTTGCGCCTCATCCAACCCGATCAATGGCGATTTCAGCACACAGGCCAGCGTCAGATCATCCTCGGGCAACAGCAAAAACTCCGCCAGCGCCAGCAGATCACGCACGGCCAGCTGTTCCGGCAGCACCATCCGGTCAGCACCGGCCACCGGGATATTGCGCGCCTGCAATGCCCTGACCAGCGCAGGGATGAAGGCTGAGCGGCTACGCACCAGCACCATGATATCGCCGGACCTGATCGGGCGGTTATAGGGCTCCAGCAGCGTCTTCTGATCGAGCCACTCCCGTATCTGTCCGGCTATCCGTTCGGCCAGCCGCTGTCGGGCCGAGCGTTGATCGACGCGGCTCAGTGGCGGCAATTCCCATGGCTGCGGGTCTTTCACGCTCTCCGGCTGTTCATCGCCCTCGAAGCGCGGCTCGGGCTGCCAGAGGATGATCCGACCGGCATGACCGGCACGGGAGGAAAAGTGCTGTACGCCTGCGCCATCATCGGGACGTACACCGGCAGCAGCGATGTCATCGGCAAAGACCTTATCGACCAGTTGCAGGACCGGTGGCGAGGTACGGAAGGAATGGGATAGTTGCAGCGGACGCCATGGACGCTGGGCTTCCTCGACCTGCCGGGCAAAGGTGGTGCGCATGGATTTGAAGGTTTCCGGGCTGGCCCGCTGGAAGCTGTAGATCGACTGCTTTTCGTCACCGACCACGAACAGGCTACGCGGCGGGATCAGATGCCCGTCCGGCCCTTCCCGTCCCTCGGCCACCCCCATGCCGGAGAAGAATTCATCGGCAATGGTCTGCACAATATCCCATTGCTCGGGATTGGTATCCTGTGCCTCGTCAATCAGCAGGTGATCCAACCCTTCATCCAGCTTGTAAAGCACCCACGCCGCCTTGCCGGTACTGCGCAACAGGTCACGGCTGATCAGGATCAGGTCACTGAAATCGAGATAACCCAGATGCTGTTTCAACTGCTGATAGCGCCGAAGGATCGCCTCACCCACAGTCAGGAAATGGCAACTCGCCTCGGCAATCCTCGTCCCCATCCACCGCTCACGCCACGCTTCCAGACGCTCGGCTTCAGCACGCATGATCGGCAGATGCTCTTTGAACGCCGCGGTGACCATCGATTTATCAGCTTTCTGTGCCCCGCTCTTGATGAAGAAAACCCCGAGATAATCATCAAGCAGGGCGAGACGCTTTTCCGGTTCAGCAGCAAGAAAAGCTTCCATCGCCGGCACGTGCTTTTTCTCTGTCGCTTTGGCCTTGGGATTATTCGCAAAGTCTGACAGCGCCTGACGCAAACCGGCTTCATCTATTGCCGGATCGGTGCAGGCAGCAAGGCGTATTTCGCGCTCACTCTGTCCGACAGTCAGACCAAAAAGATCGTAAATTTCCTGCTGTAGCGCCGTTACCGACCCGGCCCGGCGCAACTCACGTGCGAGCCGTCCACGCTCCTCGATCAAGGCGTTCATATTCTTGGAAAACCGATCGGCATCGAGCAGCGCGGTCAGGTAGTCGAGCGCCTCCCCCACCGCCTGATCATCACTGCGTCCATTCAGGACATAATCACGGGCCTGATTGAGCGTGGTATGGGCCGCATCCTCCTCGATCAGCCGGAAGCCGGGGGCCACCCCCGCCTCAACCGGGAACCGGCGCAGCAGTCCGGTACAGAAGGAATGCAATGTCTGGATCTGCAAGCCGCCCGGGGCTTCCAGCACAGCAGCGAACAGACTGCGCGCCTGACTGCGCAAGGCGAGATCAGCAGTTGGGTAGCCATCCGCGCCGAGCAGGTCGCGCAGCTGGGCATCCAGCCTGGCATCATCGGCCACCATCCAGCCACCGAGCCGCTGCTGCATACGGATCGACATTTCTGCAGCCCCTGCCTTGGTGAAGGTCAGGGCCAGTATCCGTGTCGGGCGCACACCAGCGAGCAGCAGTCGCAGGATGCGGTCGGTCAGCACCTTGGTCTTGCCGGTACCGGCAGAGGCATTCACCCAGACGCTCGCATGGGGATCGGCAGCGTGACGCTGCACCACACTGGCATCAAGCGGCGGATTGGTATTGGTGCTGTCCGGGCTCATGATTGCCCCTCCAGCAGGCCGGGTGCCCATTCATCGTAGCGGGCGAGATGGCGATAATCATCATAGCGGGGTGCCAGATCGGGGCGCGGCGAGGCCAGATAGGGCATATCCGCCGCCGCGAAGGCCTTCAGCAATTCATTCAGCCCCTGATTGGCATAGGTAATCAGCGCCTCAGCCTCATCACCCGTATAGGCCTTGACCTCACCGGGCGTGCTCGTCCCGCTCAGCCGGATATATTCGAGGCTGGCAGCCTGCTGCGCGTCAACCTCCTCGAAACCGCCATCGGCAACGATCAATGCCTCCACCGCCAGTTGCGGTGACAGGCCACGGCACACATCCTTCCGGTCCGGCACCGATCCGGTTTTGTAGTCGATAACGGACAGCGCGTTGTCGGTGATGGCACGGTCAATGCGGTCGGCGCGTCCGCGTAATGTTATGTCACCGGTCGATAATGGAAATACCGTCTTGCCCTGTACCTCCATGGCACGTGGTCGCCATCCGGCTTCACGCCGCTCGGTCTCATGACCGACAAACCAGTTGGCAATGCGGATAAACCGCGCCCACCAGAAGGCATGGACCTCGGGACGGTCGGCCACGTCGGCAAACACCTCGTCACCAATGGCAATCAACTGCTCCACCGCATCGGGCGGCAGGCGGTCCGGAAACTGTTTGGTGAACCGGTCCAGCGCCTTGTGGATGAAGGAACCACGCTCCGCCGCGCCTGGATCAAGTTCGAGGTCATCCAGCGCCCGCAGCTTCAGCACATGCCGGGCATAGAAACCGTAAGGATTGCGCATCAGCAATTCGACATCGGTTACGGACAGAGAGGTCGGTCGATCAGCCTCAGCCGGTGTCGGGGCCGGCTCGTCAATCGGTACCACGGCATCCGGCTCGTCGAGCATGACCGCCCAGCGCTGGTAATTGCTTGTACGGCGCAGCATCCGGCTGAACCCGTTATCAGCCTTGTGCTGATCGGCATCGCGCCAGCGCTGGAACATCACATCGAGATACTGCATCCAGCGCGCCGGAATGGTCGGTGCCCCGCCCTGCTTGCCAGCCCGCAGCAGAAATACCTCGGGCGCGCCGAGTGCTGCGGCGAAGTCATGGGCGGTCTGGCCCAGCCGCCGTTCCGGTGTCGGCAGACCAAGACGCTTGCGCATCGGACGCGAGAGCCATGGATCGGCGCTCGGTTCCGGCGGCCATGTGCCCTCGTTCAACCCGGCCAGAATGACCCGATCAGCCTCAACCAGCCGCGCCTCAAGCAGGCCGAGAATGGTCAGGCGTGGATGCGCGGCATTCTTCGGACGCACCACCCGTGTCGCCATCAGGCTGGCAAGAAAATCGGCATAGTGATGGGCTGCCATCGGCGGGAAGCCGTCACCGGCCAGCAGCAGATCATTGATGAAGGAGGCTGCCATTTCACCCGCCTCATCGACCCATAACCGGTAGGCACCCGCCATATCCGGCACGGCGGCCAGTTGCTCGGCCAGCCGGATATGGGTGGTGATCAGGGTTTTCAGGCTGTGATGGCCCGTCTCCGCCGCCGCCAGTGCCAGAACCGGTTCAAGTACGGCCTCCAGATCGGCGACAAAACCATCGGCACGGGCCAGCAGCCGTATATCCGGCGGTCGTTCCTCATCATGGCGGCGGGCATCCAGCGCCAGTTTCAGCCCCTCGATACCCGGCGCCGGGCGCGGACCGCGCAGCACCAGCATTTCCAGCAGGCGGATATTCTCCCGACACTCAGCCGGGTTGCGGCCAAGGGCGGCCAGCGGATGCTTGAACACACTGAGCAGATCACGCGGCCCGAACCGGTTGGCGACCAGCACCGCCGTCAGCCGCAGCCAGATGCCGACCGGGGTATCGGCCAGCGCCTGTCCGGCACTGTCATTGACGGTGATGCCATAACGCCCGAGCACGGCGGCGACCCGGTTGGCGATATTGCGGTCGGGCGTGACCAGCATAGCGGTATTGGCCGGGGTATCGGGCTCCAGCACTTCGCGCATGGCAAGGGCCGCGACCATTGCCTCATGCTCCGGCCCGCTGCAGGTTACCGGCGTGACCTGATCCATCACCGCAGGATCGGCATCCATGCCCGGATCAATGCCGGTCAGCACATCAATCAGCACCTGACGATGATGCGCTGCCTTGGCATCCAACGCGCTATCGGGCCACGGTGCGGGCCAATCTTCAGGCGTCGCGCCCAGCTCATTGACCAGCTTCAGCAACTGATACTGGGCATGGCTCTCGGGCAGGGTTTCACCGACAATGCGGCGATCAAAACCCGGCAACAGCACTGTGCCGCGCGGCAAGTCGAGTACGGCTCGCATCAGGGCGGATGTCGCCGGGATCGACCCGGTGGACCCGGCAATGATGACCGGATCGGTCGGTCGCTGGCTGGCCATGAAATCCGCCGCCCGGCGCAACCACCGGTCGCGATACTTGCCGGGATCGGTCGCCCCGCGTTCGGCCAGAACACCCGGCCAATGCTCGCCGAGAATGTCGAGGAACTGGAGCACTTCCTGCCAGTGATGGGCGTAATCATCAGGAACCAGCCCGGCCAGCGCCTCAAACGGAACGCCCTCGATGTCGAGTTGGTCAAGCAGGCGGGCAAGTTCGGCGGCGAGATCAATCGCTCGCTCCGGCGTCGGCTTTTCATCCGCCGGGGCCGCCGCCATAATCGCCCGCGACAAGCGCAACTGCCGCTCAAGACCACCGATCGGCGGTGCCAGCGGTTCCAGCCCCGGATCGTCGCTGGTCAGGATCAGCTCATCCTCATCCACATCGCCAATCGGGCGCAGGATCGGCAGCAGGATTGACTGCTCGCGCCCATCATCGCCCGGTTGCAGCGCGCGGAAATGCTGATGCGCCTCCAGAAATGCCGAACGCATGGCCCGACAGGCACGCCGGGTCGGCAGCATGATGGTGATCCGGGCCAGCGCCAGCGGATCATGGCGACAGCGATAGGTCAGCCCATGGGCGAGCGTGGTCAAGAGAGGCTGGGTCGGCGGCAGGGTATAAAGCCCGGAAGGCCAGTCATCTGGCCAAATGGCGGCCGCATCTGATGCTTGATCACTCACAACCCGGCCACTCAAACCATATGCAGCGGGTCGATCCAGCGCGCCCGTTCAGGGTGCAGCTGCTCATCGGCGAAGTCGAGGCCTTCCGGTGTCCCCACATGGAACCAGACACCGTCATGGGGCATACCATAGAGCCGCCCCTGTTCAATCGACCGATCCCAGTATTTGTTGAACGAGAAGGCTTTGGCGGGCGGGTCGGCGAGGATGGACGGGCTGACCAGCTGCACACCGCCATAAACAAAGGGTGCTATACCACCCTCGATCCGGCGGGACAGCTTGCCATCCGGCTCCAGATTGAAGTCGCCATCACCTTCATAATCGCCATGAACCCGCACCGATGGCTGGACCATCAGCAGCGCATCCATATGCTCGGGCTGCCAGAGTTCGGCCAGCCGCCGCAGCAGCGGGCTGGGTCCGTCGAGCCAGAGGGTGTCGGCATTGATGACAAAGAACGGCTCGTCGCCCAGATGCGCGCGGGCGTTATAGACACCGCCGCCGGTCTCGAGCCGCTCTTCCTCGGGCACCAGCACAAATTCCGCCTCATCGCGCTTGCTCAGGTGATTGATGATCCGGTCTCCGAGATAACAGGTATTGACGACAATTCGCTCGATACCGTTCTCGACCAGCCGGGCAATGACCCAGTCGATCAGCGGGCGACCGGCAACCTCAAGCATGGGTTTCGGCGTGTCATCGGTCAGATGGCGCATCCGCTCACCGCGCCCGGCCGCCATGATCATGGCAACCCGTGGCATGGTAACCTTAGGCATGGCAATTCCGGGCATAACGGGGTTATCGGTGGTGGAACTGGCAACCATGAGGGCAGCCTCGGATATCTCGGAACGGGAAATCAGGCCATCAATACCAGATCAGGCCCGTGAAGGTAATCACGCAACGAGGCCTGCGCGGAATTCGCTCGGGATATTCCGATCGAACCATGCCCGCACGCCGTCGAGTTCTGGCTCTGCCTCCAGCACCTCTTCGAGCAGCTTCCAGCAGCGCGGCAGGTGCTGCATATAGCGATCATCGCCCTCATCGATGGCGAGCCGGGCAAAGACGCCGAGAATGCGCGTCAGGCGCTGGGCCTTGAGGATATTATAGGCGGTCTGGAACTTTGCCGGATCAATGTCGGGGAAGGATTTGAGATAGCCCTGACACATCATGCGTACGAGGTCCGGCGATACATCGCGCCGTACGTCCTCGAGCAGTGAGACGAGGTCATAGATACCGGGACCGATACCGCCATCCTGAAAATCAAGCACCCCGATCCGGCGCAGGCTGTTATCGCCAAGCTCCGCCGCCGGATCATCCGGCACCTCGAGCAGCATCAGGTTATCAACGATGTAATCCCGCAGGATCAGCGAATTCGGCATCTCACAGGCCGGTTGCAGGGCTGCTTCCCAGACCTGCAGGAAAATCTCGACCAGTTCCTGCAACTCCATCGGATCCTCGGGCAGCAGGTCGGCCCCGCGCATGTAGGCATCCATGAACAGGGCAGCCTGATCCGCAAATGTCGCGGCATCATAGGTCTTGAGACCACGCCCCATCGGCGCGTCGAAGCGTTTATGCAGGGCGATCAGCAGCTTGGTCGCGCGGGTCAGGAGCGGTTTCGGATCCTGACCACCATCAATCAGCTTGGAAAACACGTCATCGCCGAAATCCTCGACCAGCATGAAGCCGTTTTCGAGGTCACGGGCCATCAGTTCCGGCGTGGTGATGCCGAGATTGCGCAGCAATTCATGAATCCGCACGAACTGGTTGAGCACAACCGGTGAGGCTGGCCAGTCCATGAAAATCGCCTGGCTGGGCGGATCGACCGCGTTATCGGTCAGGCGGACCAGCGTCTTCTCTGACGCATCGCTCGGCAGCAGCGCGCGCTCGGCCTCGGACCAGCCGTATTTGTCGACAAAGGCCTCAGCCAGCACTGAGCGATCGGTTTCAGCCGATTCAGTGGTTGCTTCAGCGATTTGCTGATCGTCCTGATCCAATGTTCCTGCCCTTATGACTGGCGCTATTATGACGACAGTTTCTGCAACAAGTCATCCATTCGGTTACCCCAGTCGCCGTAACCATGCAAATACAGTTGCCGTTCGAGATTATTTTCACCTGTATCTATCTGCAGATGCAACACATTACCCACAGGCATCTCGCCAATCCGGTTCGGCCATTCGATCAGGGCAATGGTCCGGTCGCTGCCAACCTCGTCCCAGCCAAGCTCAATCAGCTCTTCCGGCTCCTCAAGGCGATAAAGGTCATAGTGCAGCAGATCATGCCCCTCACCGGTCTGGTAGGTCTGGACGAGGGTAAAGGTCGGGCTCGGCACATCCTGTTCGGGATGGGTCAGTGCCCTGATCAGCGCACGGGCCAGTGTCGTCTTGCCCGCCCCCACCGGCCCGTCGAGCAGGATTATGTCGCCAGGCTGCAGGCTTTCCGCCAGTGCAGTACCGAATGACATGGTTGCCGTCTCGCCGGGGAGAGACATTGTGCCAGATGTTTTTTGCATAATGAGACAGATAGCGTAGGTTGCGCCCGGCAAACATAAAAGGCCGGTCAGGCGAAACGTCACGAATACGCCAACAATCTGACACGGTCACCGGCTAACAACAATGCCGTGCAGCAGCAGGGGAGCAAAGAACAGGCGATGAGCGAACAGGCACCCATCATGACAGAGAGCAAAAACACCGACGTCATTATCATCGGCGCGGGGCCGGTTGGCCTCTACGCCATCTTCCAATGCGGCATGCTCGGCATGAAAACCGTGGTGATTGATGCGCTCGACGATATTGGCGGCCAATGCACGGCGCTTTACCCGGAAAAGCCGATCTATGACGTTGCCGGCTTTCCGAATATTGAGTCGGCCCATCTGATCGCCCGGCTGGAACAGCAATCGGCACCGTTCCACCCGGAATACCACCTCGGCCAGCAAGTAACGGGGCTTGAGAAGACCGATACCGGCTGGACCGTCACCACCGGCAAGGGCCTGACCGTCAGCGCCAAGGCGATCATTATCGCCGCCGGAGCCGGTGCTTTCGGCCCGAACCGACCACCGCTCGACGGCATCGAGGATTATGAGGGCAGCTCAGTATTCTACGCCGTGCGTCGGCGCGAGGATTTCGCCGGGCGCCGCATCGTCATTGCCGGTGGCGGCGACAGTGCTATCGACTGGGCTTTGTCACTGCAGGAAGTAGCAGCCCGCATTTCGATCGTCCACCGCCGGGCAAAGTTCCGGGCCATGCCCGACAGCGTCGCCAAGATGGAGCGGCTGGCGGACGACGACCGCCTCGACCTCGTCACTCCGTTCCAGCTGCATGGGCTGGAGGGCAAGAATGGTCAACTGCAATCGGTAATCGTGCAGTCGATGGAAGGCGAGGAAAAGCATATTCCGGCCGATATCCTGCTGCCATTCTTCGGCCTGTCCACCGATCTCGGCCCGCTCAAGGAATGGGGCCTGAGCTTTGACCGCAGCCATATCAAAATCGACCAGAGCACCTGCGAGACCGATCTTGAGGGCATCTTCGCCATCGGCGATGTGGCGACCTATCCGGGCAAGCTGAAACTGATCGTCAACGGCTTCGGCGAGGCCGCCACCGCCGCGCACAAGGCACATTCATACGTCTTCCCGGACAAGGCCCTGCATTTCGAATACTCAACAACAAAGGGGCTGCCGGGCGCTGCATAATGCGCCCAACAGCCCCTTGATTGCTGTTGTCAGAGAACGGTTATCGCTTAGTAGCGATACTGATCCGCCTTGAACGGGCCGAATTCTGGTACGCCGAGATACTGGGCCTGTTCTTCGGTCAGCTTGGTCAGCTTGGCACCGATCTTGGCGAGGTGCAGGCTGGCAACCTTCTCATCGAGGTGTTTCGGCAGGACATAGACCTTGCGCTCGTATTTATCATGATGCTGCCAGAGCTCGATCTGCGCCAGCACCTGATTGGTGAAGGATGCACTCATCACGAAGCTCGGGTGACCAGTGGCGCAACCGAGGTTCACGAGGCGCCCCTTGGCGAGAACGATCAGGCGCTTGCCGTCAGGGAAGATGACCTCATCAACCTGCGGCTTGACCTCTTCCCAGACCATGTTGGACAGAGCACCGACCTGAATCTCGTTATCGAAGTGGCCGATGTTGCAGACAATCGCCCGGTCCTTCATCTCACGCATATGATCGATAGTGATGATGTCCTTGTTACCGGTGGCGGTAACGAAGATATCGGCGCGCGGGGCGGCGTCTTCCATGGTGACGACTTCATAGCCTTCCATGGCGGCCTGCAGGGCGCAGATCGGATCGATTTCAGTGACCATGACGCGGGCACCGGCATTGCGCAGGCTGGCGGCAGAGCCTTTACCCACATCACCGAAACCGGCAACCACGGCGACCTTGCCAGCCATCATCACGTCAGTTGCCCGGCGGATGCCGTCAACGAGGCTCTCGCGGCAGCCATAGAGGTTGTCGAATTTGGACTTGGTCACGCTGTCATTGACGTTGATCGCAGGTACCTTGAGGGTACCGGCCTTCGCCATTTCATAGAGGCGGTGCACGCCGGTGGTGGTTTCCTCGGAAACACCGAGCACGTCTTCCAGCAGTTGTGGATACTTGTCGTGCATCAGGATGGTCAGATCGCCGCCATCATCGAGCAGCAGGTTCGGACGCCAGCCATCAGGGCCGCTGATGGTCTGTTCGACCGCCCACCAGTATTCTTCCTCGCTCATGCCCTTCCAGGCAAAGACCGGGATACCGGCAGCAGCGATAGCAGCAGCGGCATGATCCTGGGTCGAGAAGATATTACAGGAAGACCAGCGCACCTCGGCACCGAGTTCAACCAGGGTCTCGATCAGCACGGCGGTCTGGATGGTCATGTGCAGACAGCCGGTGATGCGGGCACCCTGCAGCGGCTTGGACGCGCCGAACTCCTCACGCACCGCCATCAGGCCGGGCATTTCGGTTTCGGCAATGGCAATCTCGCGCCGGCCATAATCGGCAAGGCTGAAGTCTTTGACCTTGTAGTCGGAAAAATTCGCTGGCGCTGCGGCTGACATGGACATGGGCGGGTATCGCTCTTCGGTTATGGTCGATTTCATGTGATCGGACGGCCTCGGCCATCGCGTGGCGCTATACATAGGCGGTCTGACCGCGTGGGCAAAGCCAAAATGTCAGGAAATCAAACCGGGAGCGTGCGGGTTGCAGACCGGCCCTAGGAGCGAGCGTCTAGACTTCCTCGTGGAACCGGTCATTGACCAGTGTTTCGATGGCGTCGAGCAGTGCCGCCCCATCCTTGCCGCTGGCGACCAGCTCCAGTTCGGTGCCCGGCCCGGCGGCCAGCATCAGCAAGCCCATGATGGAACTGCCGATAACATCGGTATCGCCCTTCCAGACGACGACTTCGGCGTCATATTCCTCAACGGTACGGACAAATTTTGCGGCCGCACGCGCATGCAGGCCACGCTCGTTGCAAATGGTCACAACGCGCCGCATTTCACGGGTTTCAGACATTATCGATTGGCATCCTGCAGCAGGGTCGAGGCGACACTGATGTATTTACGGGCAGCCTCGCAACCGGCGGCAACCGCCTTTTTCAACGGCTGGTCGCCGCGCACGCTGGCGAGTTTGACCAGCATCGGCAGATTGACCCCGGCGATGACCTCGATCGGCCCCTTGTCCATGATAGAAATCGCCAGATTGGACGGGGTGCCACCGAACATATCGGTACAGACGATAACCCCCTGCCCCTGATCCGCATCGGTCACGGCATCGATAATATCCTGACGCCGAAGTTCCATATTGTCCTCGGGACCAATATTGATCCCCTTAATGGCTTGCTGTGCACCGACCACATGTTCGAGTGCGGCGATCAACTCATCCGCCAGACGCCCATGGGTAACAATTACCAGTCCAATCATCGGCCATCACCCGTGTTTGATGCCTCATTACACCCGGCATAAGGTAAAGCGGGTTGAACAAAGCGCCAAGGCGTTAAAACCATCATGTCACAGGTGAGCACCGTCAGCGTTACCCGGAAGCCTCGGCAACCAAGACCTTTGCATGGTCGAGTACCCGCGCCTGATCATCCGGGCAATCATGTGCGAACCACCAGTCTTCAAGGCTGTGCAGCACCTGCTTTATCCCCGGCCCCGCTTCCATGCCGAGCGCCATCAGATCATGACCGGAAACCGGCAGTTGCCGCGGGCTGTAGCCATCGATCACGCCGAGGATGCGTTGCCGTTCATCATCCGGCAGGCTGGCCGCCGCCAGCCAGAAACGATCACGCACCGCCTCTTGCCCGTCACGATAGATGGCAAGCGCCAGTTCCTGCGCCGACAGGCCGGGAGGCAACGGTTCGGCGCTCTGATGCAGGCGACGCATTTCCCGGTTCGAGAGGCGCAAACGGTCTGCCGCCGCTTTCAGCACCGCCGGATCATCCGGCAGGAGCAGACGCAAAGCCAGCAAGGCATCATCCGTTGGAAAGCCCGCAACCTCTATGGATCGGGCCAGACGCGACAGATCGGCAGGCACCGGCAGGCAATGAGCCAGCACCCCGGCATCCTGCATCAACTCGAGCATCGCCATGACCCGGTCAATCACCAGAATGCGCAACAGCTCATCGCGGATGCGTTCGGCGGACAGCTGCGATATCAGATGCGCCAGCGCCGTACAGGCGGCGAGCGCGTCACTATCTGGTTCGGCACCACCGAAACGGCCATGAAACCGGAAGAAGCGGAGAATGCGCAGCACATCTTCACGGATGCGCTGTTCCGGCTCACCGATAAACCGCACATGATGGTGTTCAAGGTCGGCGAGGCCATCGGTCAAATCCTCGACCAGACCGTCAGACGTGGCGTTCAGGGCATTGATCGTGAAGTCCCGGCGCGCGGCGTCCTCGGCCCATGAGGTGGAAAACGCCACCGTCGCCCGGCGGCCATCGGTCGCCACATCCCGGCGCAGGGTGGTGATCTCATACCGGCGTTCATCGAGGAGTGCCGTTACCGTGCCATGTTCGATCCCGGTCGGAATGGTCCTGATACCGGCGTCACTCAGCGTGGCCATCACCGCCTCGGGCAACATATCCGTTGCGAGGTCGAGATCGCCGGGTTCGAGCTTCATAACGGCATCACGGACACAGCCGCCGACAAAGCGCAGATCGGCACCGGCTGCCGCGAAGACGGCAAACAGCTTTCTGGCGCGTTCATCACGCATCCAGTCGGGTGGTTCTATCTGCAGATGCCTGATCACGAGACGACGAGCCGCTTGTTATTTTCCGCACATGGTTGACTTATATCAACGCAACTATGCTCAACCATTCTAATGTACCATCATGGCAGGAGCCGTTTTACGGCTGCGGTATGATATTTAATGCACAGTTCTGGTGCGCAATGCTCGGGGTTTGGCGACCACATGGCAACAACGCTGAAAACATCGATCGGACACAACACCACAGACAGCCTCTCACAACTGCAACCCGGCGCGCTCGATCTGAGCCATCTGCCGGTAACGCGGCTGGAGCGCATGGCGCGGGCCGGACAGGAAATCCTCAGATGGCACGATATCCTGCACCGCTCCGGCGATACGGTGATCACCAGCATGCTCGCCGATGCCATGCAACCAACGGCATGGGACCATATTCCGGCAAATGATGTGGTCGACAACACCAGCGGCAGCCAGTTCTTCTTTCACCTCCATGGCGAGGAAGAGGATGATGGAGGTAATGGCCATACCGACCATCGGGACATCGGCGAAACCGGGCACTTCCACTGTTTCCAGCGCCTGAAGGATCCCGAGGGCGGCATGATCCGGTTCGAGCCGGTATCCGCCGCACGCGGTCATGCGGTCGCCGCACCAGCCCAGCGCGAGGACGGTACCGGCATTGCCCATCTGGTTGCCCTCGGCATCGATGCTTTCGGCCTGCCGAACCGGCTGTTCACGACAAATCGCTGGGTGACCGGCGAGACATGGTGCCCGGCGGCGGAACTGATCCCGCAGATTGATGCCTTCGAAATCAGCCATGGCCAGCCGAATTTCATCGTCAACCAGTGGATGACCGAGATGATCCGGCTGTTCCAGCCACAAATCGCCTGCCTGCTCATGGCCCGCGACCAGATGCTGAAGGATCATGGCGGCGGCAAGCTGTCACCCGCCCTCAATGACCGCTCTATCGAGGTAACATCGGAACTGCCGATATCGGTTCCGGCACAGACCGCAGCCGTTGCCGCAGCGCTGGAGCAAAACCGCAGCTGAAGCGGATCAGCACTGATAGGCTTCCTGAAATGCCTGAACGATCGACACAATCGGCGGTCCAACAACCAGATACGGGTTGCGATCGGTCCATTTCAGATAGGCTATCCGCGCCTGATCGGCACTGACGAACAGGGGCGGGCAGAACAGCGCGCCATCAAATCCGGCACGTTTGATATGCCGCTGCAGATCGAGAATACCGCCGAGATAGGTAATACAGCGCTCACGCTCTGCGCCACCGCTCTGCTGGCAGTCATATTTGAACTGCGGCGCGCTGTAGGTTGGCGGTGGCGGCATCTGGGCCTGTACAGAAACGGGCGGTATCAGGGCAAAGGCGGCGAGCGCAAGGGCGCCAAGTACATAAGTGCTGACAATCCGGCCAAACACCCGTTTCGATATAGCTGACATGAGAACCCTTAACTGCTGGCCGATAGTACCTGAGACAAATTCTTTAGCATCGCGGCGGTCGCCCCCCAAATAAAACGACCGTTATAGGGCACAGCATAGAATGACCGTTGCCGACCATCCACCACATGATCATGGCGCTCGAAGTTGCCGGGCGACATGAAAAACGCCAGCGGCACCTCGAAAATATCCTCGACCTCGGACGGATCGGCCCGCAATTCACCGGGATCGCGCACGAGGCCGACAACTGGCGTAATCCGGTAATTGGTGACGGTCCGGTAGTCATCCAACTGACCGATCAGCTCCACCCGGTCCCGCATCAGGGCAACTTCCTCTTCCGCCTCACGCAGGGCAGCGGCAACCGCATCGGCATCGCCCGGCTCGACCTTGCCACCCGGCAGGCTGATCTGTCCGGCATGATGGGTCAGATGGCTGGTGCGCTGGGTCAGCAGCACATGCCAGTCGCCATTGGCACCGCGCGCGATCAGGGGCATCAGCACACCGGCCGGGCGCATCTCCACAAGCGACGCATCGCCCGCCAATGGCCGGGGCCGATAATCGGCGAGAAGGGAGCGAAGTTGCGTATCAGTCAGCGGCATATCTGTGCGTATCACTTCCTTATCGCGGCGCTGCTATCGGTTGCCATCTCTGTCGGAATATCATCATCAGATACCTGTCCGAGAGAGAAAAACACACCGTCACTGACCACGCCCAGCTCGGCAACATCATCCGTACTGCTGCGGGCAACCGCATGATCCACTAGCTCATAAAATACCGTACGGCCAAGACGGGCCGATAGACCACGCGGCATCTCGACATAGGGCGTCACCTCACCGGTCACCGGACTGGGGCGCATGACCAGAGGCGTGTCGACAGACAGTGTCAGATCATGGTCGAGATTGGTGATAAAATGAATTGTCTGATCCTCGCGACCGGCATTCTCAACCCGCATCGCCTGTACGACGAAGGGCGCGTCCTCGACCTCAATGATCCCCTGTTCAGCAGGTGTCTTGAGCCAGTATTGACCATCATCACGGCGGCTCAACACGGTCGAGAACAGTTTTACCAGCCGATGCCGCCGGATCGGGTCGCTCTGATGAAACCATGTGCCATCACGGGCAATGCGCATCTGATAATCGCGCGGGATCATGCCCGGCTTGAATTCCTCATCACTGCCCTGCGTCATTGTTTCGTCCAAAGTCCCCTATGGGCTTCAATATGATTACCCCTATATGGATTATCAGAAACATGCTCACAATGTCGTTTACGGATGCTGCCATAGACCCGACATAGTGCTAGGCTAGATATGTTTCTGAATTGAATATTATTTCCAAACCACTCGGAACATCAGACGCATGGCCTTGATCACCGGACGACTGACTGAAACGCACCCCTTTCTGCCAACCGCAGCACATGCCCCTGCAGGCACCAAAACCGCCACACCGCCCAAGCCGATGGAGGCCGCAGCCATTGCAGCCGAGGCCGAACGGCTCGGCGAGGTGCTGGGACAGGCGCGAGACCAGATCGGCACGGTTATTTTTGGTCAGCGTCAGGTCGTCGACCTCAGCCTGATCAGCATTCTGGCTGGTGGTCACATCCTGCTGCTCGGCGTGCCCGGTCTGGCGAAAACACGGCTGGTTGAAACCCTTGGTTCGGTTCTTGGCCTCGATTACAAACGCATCCAGTGTACGCCTGATCTGATGCCCGCTGACATTCTCGGTTCCGAAGTGCTCGATGAGGGCAAGGCTGGTAAACGCGCCTTCCGCTTTATCGAGGGGCCGATCTTCACCCAGTTGCTGATGGCCGACGAGATCAACCGCGCCAGCCCGCGCACTCAATCCGCCCTGCTGCAGGCGATGCAGGAAAACAGCGTCTCGGTCGCAGGCCACACCCATGCCCTGCCGCAGCCATTCTATGTACTGGCCACCCAGAACCCGCTTGAGCAGGAAGGCACCTATCCACTGCCGGAAGCCCAGCTCGACCGTTTCCTGATGCAGATCACCGTGGATTATCCCGACCGTGAGGCCGAGCGCGCCATGCTGCTCGCCACCACCGGTACCGATGTTCAACAGGCGGCCTCGGTCCTGTCGGAACAGGATCTGATGATGGCCCGCCATGTGGTGCGCGCCCTGCCGGTCGGTGAACAGGTGGTTGAGGCAATCCTCGATCTGGTGCGCATCGGACGCCCGGAAGACAGCAGCCTCGCCGAAGTCACCAAGCATGTTGCCTGGGGGCCCGGCCCGCGTGCGGCACAGGCGATGATGCTGGCCTGTCGCGCCAAGGCATTGCTCGAAGGACGGCTGTCACCATCGCTTGATGACGTCCGCGATCTGGCCCGCCCGATCCTGCAGCACCGCATGGCCCTGAATTTCGGTGCCCGTGCCGATGGTCTCGAGCTTGATGATGTTATCGAGCGCATGCTGACCACCGTGCTGTAAACGCATCCGTCAGCGCCCACCGGACATCAACGGAAAGCTTCAGGCAAAACAACACCTATGTCGCAACCCACGCCACAGACACCACAGGGTAAAGCCGCCCAAGGCAATGCCAACCGGGCATCGCTTCCGGCCGGACGGCGTCTGCTGAACCGGGCAGCGGCAACGGCAGAGCCATTACCCCCGCTGCTGCTGGATGCCCAGCGGATTGCGGAAACGGTTCGGCAGGGTCTGCACGGTCGCCGACGGGCCGGGGCCGGTGAAACCTTCTGGCAGTTCCGTGACTATGAGCAGCATGACGGTCGTGACCGCATCGACTGGCGGCAATCGGCCAAGGGCGAGCGTCTCTATGTCCGCGATGCGGAATGGGAAGCATCCCAGACCGCCTATCTCTGGGCCGACCGTTCGGCCTCGATGGTATTCCGTTCATCGAAGAACCTGCCGACCAAACGGACCCGCTCGATGCTGCTGCTGCTGGCTACCGCCAGCCTGCTGATCCGACAGGATGAACGTATTGCCCTGATGAGCCGGATTGACCGGACCCGCCCGGCCAATGGCCGCGCCGGGCTGATCCAGATCGCCAATGCCCTAATCCCGCCCGACGGGGCCGAGGATCATGAGCGGGACGAGGATAATCCCTATGGCAACCTGCCCCCGACCCATCCCCTGCCACGGCATTCGCAGGTGATCTGGTTCGGTGACTTCATCTCGCCCTTGCAGGACATTGCCGATGTGATCGGTCCGCTGGTCAATATGGGCGTGCGCGGCCATCTGGTTCAGGTCACCGACCCGGCAGAGGAGAACCTGCCTTATCGCGGTCGTACCCGGTTCAAGGATCTGGAGAGCGGCGACCGCCTGCTGATCCCGCGGGTAGAGAATATCAGCGAGGTCTATGCCGAGCGGATGATCCAGCACCGCGCCGGGTTACAGGCACTGGTCCGCAATGCCGGATGGGACATGACCACGCACCACACCGACCAGCCACCGGAAACATGCCTGATGGCGCTCTACACCCAGTTGAGCGATCAGGGGAGAGGTTTCTAGCCCATGTTCAGCATGTTTGGTGGCACATTGGCATTCGGCACGCCCTGGGTTCTGACCGGGCTGCTGGCGCTGCCTGCCCTGTGGTGGATATTGCGCCTGCTGCCGCCCCGCCCGCGCCTGATCCGGTTTCCGAACCTGCTGCTGCTGCGTGACCTGCTGCCCAATGAGCAGACGCCGTCGCGCCTGCCGCTCTGGCTTTTGTTGCTGCGCATGGTGTTTGCCGCCCTGCTGATCCTTGCCGCATCCCAGCCGACCCTGAACCCGCGCGATCCGCTGCCGGGTGCCGGGCCGATCATCATGGTGGTGGATAATGGCTGGGCCAGTGCCCCGAACTGGTCCGACCGTATGGCCAAAATCGATGCCCTGCTGAACCGCCCCGGCATTGATGACCGCGAGGTGCTGCTGGTTACCAGTGCAGCACCGGCCAATGGCGACCCGATTGATATTCTCGGCCCCTTCACCGCTACGCAGGCCCGCGAACGGCTGGCCGGTCTGCGGCCACAGCCATGGCGCGATGATCTGCCGGTCGCCATCGACCGGGTCAGTGACTGGATCACCGCCCAGAGCAACATGGCAACCCCGACGATTTACTGGCTGTCCGATGGTCTCGCCAGAACCATGCCCGCCGAACGCGCGGCACTCCGACTGATAGCCAATCTCGGCGATGTCATTATGGTCCGTGCCGGTGACAACAGCCTGCCCGTGGTCATCCGCCCGCCAAGTGACAATGCGCTGGACGATCCGATAAACGATGGTGACAGCAACATGCTCGCGGTGACACTGGAGCGCGTCATTGATGATGTCGCCCTGCCGGTCCGGGTGCAGACGCTCGGCAGCGATGACCGCCTGCTCGGGGACCAGACCGTGATCATGGAAACCGGTATCAAGGATATGCGGCTGGAACTCGACGTACCAACTGAACTGCGCAGCGATATCCGGCAAGTACGCATCATCAATGCCAATCATGCCGCCTCACGGGTACTGCTCGATGATCGCTTTGTCCGCCGTCCGGTCGGGCTGATCGCCGGTGGCGATGACCGCAGCGCCCAGCCGCTGCTCGATCAGCTGCACTATCTGCGCCAAGCATTCGAGCCCTTCGCCGAGGTGCGGGGCGGCACGCTGGAAAACCTGATCCAGCAACCGCTGTCGGTTCTGGTCATGGCGGATATCGGTACCCTGACACCGGACAGCATCGACCGTCTCGACACATGGATCCGCGATGGCGGCCTGCTGATCCGCTTTGCCGGACCGCAACTGGCCAATGCCAGCGGCGGCGACAGCCTGCTGCCGGTCCGCATCCGACAGGGGGATCGCGCCCTCGGCGGTGCCCTGTCATGGACCGAGCCGGTCAAGCTCGCGCCCTTTGCCGATAACAGCCCGTTTGCCGGTCTGACCATCCCCGATGATGTCACCATCGAACGCCAGATACTGGCCGAGCCGGAACTTGATTTGAACGAGCGAAGCTGGGCGCGACTTGCCGATGGCACACCACTGGTCACGGCGGAAGCACGAGGCAAGGGCTATCTCGTCCTGTTCCACACCACCGCCAGCCCAAGCTGGTCAAACCTCGCCCTCAGCGGGCTGTTCGTCGAGATGCTGCATCGACTGATGCCACTCAGCGCCGGGGTTGCCCCCGGCCAGTCGGCAGAGAATGAGGCCCCGGCCAATCTCGCGCCGATCCGCTCGGTTGACGGGTTCGGTACCCTGACCGAGCCGGGCCCGATCGTGCAGCCGCTGCATCTGGCCAGCTTCGAGGATACCGAGATTGATCCGCACCACCCGCCGGGGATATATGGTCGCGAGGCAACGCGCCGTGCCCTCAATCTCTCTGCCCGTCTGCCCGAACTGACGCCCCTCGATACGGTCCCGTCCGGTATGCGCCTTGAAAGCCTGAGCATTTCACCCCAAACCGCCCTGTTCCCATGGCTGCTGTTTGCAGCCCTGATGATCGGTCTGGTCGACTGGATGCTGGCCCAGTGGATGAGCGGTGGCCTCAGTGGCCGGATGGATGAAATCAGCAATCGCTGGCGTCCGACCCGCGCTGCCGGGATCGGCATCGCGCTGGTGCTGTCCGCAGTCGCCACCCATGGCGCGCAGGCACAGGCGCTGACCCTTGATGAAGAGCGGGCGATGAAGGTCACTTCAGGCACCTATCTGGGCTATGTGCTGACCGGTGATCGCCGGGTCGATGAAATCAGCCATGCCGGGCTGGATGGCCTCGCCGGTATCCTGCGTCGCCGGACCGCCGCCGAGGTCGAGGGCGCTATCGGCGTCGATATCGACCGTGATGATCTTGCGCTGTTCCCGCTCCTGTACTGGCCGATTACCGAGGTGCAAGCTGATCTCGGCAGTGAGACCGTGGAACGCCTGAACCAGTATATGCGCCATGGCGGTATGATTGTGTTCGATACCCGGGACAAGCTCGAAGGTGGCCTCGAACAGGGTGGCCCCGGCGTCCAGCGCCTGCGTGAGTTGACCCGTAATCTGGACATGCCACCGCTGCAGCCGATCAATCCGCAGCATGTGATGACCCGATCATTCTATCTGCTGCAGATTTTCCCCGGTCGCTATGCCGGTGGCGAGGTCTGGGTCGAGCGCACCGATGAGCGCCGCAATGACGGTGTTTCATCGGTCATGATCGGTGCCCATGACTGGGCTGCCGCATGGGCTGTCGGACCCGACAACCGCCCGATGCTGCCGGTGGTTCCCGGTGGCGAACGCCAGCGTGAACTGGCCTATCGCTTCGGCGTCAACATGGTGATGTACGCCCTGACCGGCAACTACAAGGCCGATCAGGTCCATGTCCCCTATATTCTGGAGCGCCTTGGCCAATGACCGCGAGCAGTGCTACAGATACGGCGATGATTGATGCGGTAACCTCGGTTATCTGGTCACCGATCCTGCCATGGTGGGCGATCATCTGCCTGGGGCTGGCCATTCTTGCCCTGACCGCTACCGGGTTGGTTGGACGACTGCGCGGCACGCTCTGGCGTTTTGCCCTGATGAGCCTGCTGCTGCTGGCACTCGCCAACCCGTCACTGATCCGAGAGCAACGGGCACCGATCCCGGATATCGCCCTGCTGGTCTATGACAACAGCCCGAGCCAGCAACGCCCGCTCCGACAGGAGCAACTTGAAGCCGCCCGCGCCCATCTGCGCGCCACCATCGGCGATATCGAAGGACTAGAGCTACGCGAGATCACGGTTCCCGGACCGGGCAATACCGGTCGTATCGATGAAACCCAGCTGTTCGGTGCCATCGAACAGGCGCTGGGCGATCTGCCCCGGCGTCGGATCGCCGGTATCCTGCTGCTGACCGACGGGCAGGTGCATGATGTGCCGACCGATCTTGCGGCATGGGATGATCTCGGCCCGATCCATACCCTGCTGACCGGTGAAGAGTCTGAAACCGACCGACGGCTGACCGTGGTACAGGCACCCGGCTTTGGCCTTGTCGATAAGCAGGTAACGGTTACCATCAAAGTCGAGGATCTGCCCGGCGACGAGATGGATCGCCAGCCGGTCCGAGTCACCGCACGCAAGAATGATGACGAACCGATCAACTTCACCGTCGAGACCGGCACGCCACAGGATCTGAGCTTCACCATCGATCATGGCGGCCCGAATGTGGTCGAGCTGAGCGTCGAGCGCCAGCCGGGAGAGATCAGCACCGAGAACAACCGCGCGGTGATCGTGGTCAACGGTGTTCGCGACCGCCTGCGGGTGCTGCTGGTCTCCGGCGAGCCGCATCCGGGCGAACGCACATGGCGCAACCTGCTGAAGGCCGATCCCTCGGTCGACCTCGTCCACTTCACCATTCTGCGGCCACCGGAAAAACAGGACGGCACACCGATCCGCGAACTGTCCCTGATCGCCTTCCCGATCCGCGAACTGTTCGAGATCAAGCTGAACGAGTTTGATCTGGTGATCTTCGACCGCTACCAGCGTCGGGGCGTGTTGCCGCGTATCTATCTCGAGAATATTGCCGATTATGTCCGCAATGGCGGCGCGCTGCTGAGCGCGGAGGGACCGAGTGCGGCAACCCCGCTCTCCCTGCATCGCTCGCCTCTGGGTCAGGTTCTGCCCGCAAGCCCGAATGGCGAGATCGATACCGCCCCGTTCCGGCCACAGGTAACCGATCTCGGCAACCGCCATCCGGTAACCAGCAATCTCGGCCATGACAGCCTGACCGCCGGGGAATGGGGCCGCTGGTTCCGCCTGATCGAAAGCCGGGTCAGCGACGGACAGGTGTTGATGACCGATCAAAACCAGATGCCGCTGCTGGTCATGCAACGGGTCGGCGAGGGCCGGGTTGCCCAGTTGCTGAGCGATCATATCTGGCTCTGGGATCGTGGCTTCGAGGGTGGCGGCCCGCAGGCCGAACTGCTTCGACGCCTCGCCCACTGGCTGATGAAGGAACCGGCGCTGGAGGAGGAAACCCTGAGCGCCGTGGTCGAGGATGACCAACTGGTCGTCGAACGCCACAGTCTTGGCGATATCCCGGAGACCGTGACCGTGACCCGCCCTGATGGCACGCGCGAAACGGTCACCATGAACACGCTGGATAACGGCGTCGGACGCGCCACGCTGACCGCCGACAGTCCCGGCCTGTACCGGGTCACCGATGGTGATCTGAGCGCGGTTGCCCTGGCCGGACGGATCAACCCGAAGGAACTGTCGGATTTGCGCTCCGGCGCTGAAAAGCTGGAACCGATCATGGCCGCCACCGGTGGTGCCGCCAAACGGCTGGAGAGTTTGCCGGCCCCGGCCATCCGCCACGTTGCAAACAGCGACAATTATGCCGGTGGCAACTGGCTCGGCCTGCGTGACAACAACAACTACCGGGTCATCGCTGTCACTGACGCCCCGCTACTGCCCGCTCTGGTGCTGCTCGGGCTGACCCTGTTGTTGCTGCTCGCCGGTTGGTGGCGTGAATCCCGATAGCGCCACCCGGTAGCACATGTCTGCAACTATGGTGCAAATTCAGGCAGCTAAAACTTGGTAGTTGCGGCATGTCATGTCATACCGATAGCAACTGATCAGTAAGAACAAGGCCCTGACGGCTGATATTATCGCCAGAAACAACCAGAGACCATGGCGTCATTCATTCACATAGCCGATACCGCCCATGCCTTTGAGGGCGAACGCAAGACCACCGAGCAACGGCTGGATGAATGGCGTCTGCAAACCTATTATCGTGGGTTGCCGCTGGTTCTGCTCGGACTGTTTGCCGGGTCTTTGCTGGCGGTTTACGCGTTGCTCGGCAGCTTTGACAACACGCTGATTGTCGGCTGGCTATGCCTGCATACCGCCATGCTCGGCTATCGCGCCCAGCATTATTTCATGTATCGCCATAACGGCATCGAGAACCACACCCTCGCCTGGTGGCAGCGCCATGCCCTGATGGGACCGATCGCTGGTGGTGTGGTCTGGGCCATCGCAGTAATCGTCTTCATGCCGACGCTTGAGCTGCCGGGACGCATGCTGCTGATCTTCATTATCGGTGGTTTCTCAGCCGCCGCTGTCGGCATTACCAGCGCCTATCTGCCCAGCCTCTATGCCTGGACCCTGACAGCACAGCTGACAGTAACCCTCATGACCTTCGCCACGGCGGACGGACCGACCGAGTTCAGCATGGGGGTCATGCTCACCTTCTTTACCGTCGCACTCCTGTTCTTCGGCAACAGCAACAGCCGGAGCATGCAGAAATCTTTCGTCGATGCGACACGGCAGGCAGCGCTGCAATCGGAAGTCAGCATGCTAGAGGCGCGCACCCGTTCCGCGATTGAGCATATCCCATCGGCGGTGGCGCTGTTCGATGGTGAGGATCGGCTGGTGATCTGGAACCACCATGCCGTGTTGCTGTTCCCCGAATTGCGGAGCAAATGGCAGATCGGCACGCCGTTCATCGAGATCATCAAGTCATCCCCCGCCTGGTTATCGCTCGGTCATACGGAAGAGAATGGCGGCACCACCAAACCCGTGCTGGATGTCGACCAGCGTCTTGCCCAGCACAACAAGCCGCAAGGCACATGGGAAGTCGCTCTCCATGATGGACGCTGGCTGCAGGTTCAGGAAGCACGGATGCCCGATGGCGGCTATATCACCAGCTTCATCGACATTACCAATCTGAAGCGCGAAGAGATCGTCCTGCGTGAAGCGAAGAACGAGGCCGAACGCGCCAACCAGGCGAAATCGCAGTTCCTCGCCCTGATGAGTCATGAGCTACGCACGCCACTAAACGCCATCCTCGGCTTTGCCGAAGGCATCAAGAGCCAGCAGTTCGGCGACCTCAAGGAAGAGTATGTAGAATACGCAACCGTGATCAAGGAGAGCGGCAACCACCTGCTCGCGGTCATCAACGATATTCTCGACCTGTCCAAGATCGAGGCCGGACAGATGACCCTGATGCCGGAGAAGATCGATCCCGGCCGCTCCCTGCAATCGGCCCTGCGCATCCTGCAGGAAAAGGTTCGCAATGCCGAACTCGAGGTTCTGGTCGAGATCGAGGACGACCTGCCAGCGCTCATGGCCGATGCCCGTGCGGTGCACCAGATGCTGCTCAACCTGCTTGCCAATGCCATCAAGTCCACCGCCCCCGGCGGCAAGATCACGATGGAAGCCAAGCGTCAGGGCGATGACCTGCTGCTGGTCGTCACCGACACCGGCATTGGCATTGCGCCCAAGGATATCGAAGCGGTCCTGCGCCCGTTCGGGCAGGTTGAGGATACCCTGCGCCGTACCGAACAGGGCACCGGTCTCGGCGTGCCGCTGACCAAATCCCTGATGGAACTCCATGGCGGCAAGCTGGAGATTTTCAGCAAGCTGGAACACGGCACGCGCATGTGCCTTGTCTTCCCGCCCGACTGCATCGTGCCCGCCAGCGAACGCACCCCGGAAACTGCGTCCTGATAGCCCCTTTCGCCACTCTGCCTGACGCGGTATAGCAGCCCCCATTATGAGCAGTTCTCCCGCACATGCCGGGGCCAGCAGCCCCGAGCCCCCCAGTTTTGAAGCCATGAAGGCGCGTCAGAAGCGTCAGCAGGGCTGGCTGCGCGACCGGATACGCCCGATCAAGCCGCGGGTATATATCTCGGTCGGCCTCGGCTTTACCGGTGGGCTGTGCCTGATCCTGCAAGCCTGGCTGCTCGCCACCATCCTGCATGGTGCCGTGATTGAGGGACGGGCAATCACGGATTTTGCCCGCGAGATCATGCTGGTGATTGCCGCCGTACTGATCCGGGCTGCCATGCTCGGATTGGCCGAGCGGGTCGGCATGGCCAATGCGGTAGCGCTCAAGACCGGGCTGCGCCGTGAGCTGATCGCCAGAATAACCGCAGCCGGACCAGATTTTATCGCCAGCACCGGCAGCGGTCCGATCATCACCGCCGCCTATGACCAGATCGAAGCGCTGGACAATTATATCGCCCGCTATCTGCCGCAACGGATGCTGGCCGGGCTGATCCCGCTCGCCATCGTCATAGCGGTCTGGCCGGTGAACTGGATTGCCGCCCTGATCCTGCTGGCGACCGGGCCACTGATTGTCATGATGATGGCGCTGGTCGGCCTCGGTGCGGCGGCGGCGAGCCGCAAGCAGATGGTGGCGCTGGAACGTCTCGGCGGTTATTTCGTCGACCGGTTACGCGGCCTTGATACCCTGCGCCTGTTCGGTCAGGCGGAAGCGGAGATGGCGCGGGTACGCATGATGGCGGATAATTTCCGGGGCCGCACCATGAGCGTGCTGCGCCTTGCCTTCCTGTCTTCTGCCGTACTCGAGTTCTTCAGCTCAATCGCGATTGCCATTCTGGCCGTCAATATCGGCCTTGCCCTGCTCGGCCTCGTCAATGTCGGGCCACTGGCGAATATCAGCCTCTTTGCCGCGCTGTTCATTCTAATACTCGCACCCGACTTCTATCTGCCATTGCGTCAGCTCGGCCAGTATTACCACGACCGCGCCACCGCCCTTGCCGCCGCCGAAAGCCTGATGGATATCGAACAGCGCGCCGGTGATTTCATCGTCTCGACCGGCGTAGCCGCTGAAACCACACAGACAAATACCGACAGCGCCATCACCTTCAACGCGGTCTCGCTGAACTATGATGGCGACCGGGCAGCACTGGAAGAGGTCAGCCTGAGCGTTGCCGCTGGCGAAACCATCGCCCTGATTGGCCCGAGCGGCAGTGGCAAGAGCAGCCTGCTCAAGCTCTTACTTGGCTTTGTCACCCCGGGCAGCGGCAGCATCACGATCAACGACCGTGTTCTTGGCCATGATTTGCCGATCGAGGATTTCCGCCGACAATGCGCCTGGGTGGGCCAGAAAACCCATCTGTTCCGCGGTACCATCGCCGAGAATATCGCACTCGCCCGACCGGGCGCCGACCGCGCCGCCATCGAAGCCGCTGCCGGGAGTGCGGGTGTCACCCACTTCACCCGCCACCTACCCGATGGCCTCGACACAGCACTGGGCGAACAGGGGCATGGCGTCTCCGGCGGTGAGGCCCAGCGCATTGCTATCGCCCGGGCGTTTCTGGCCGACCGTCCAATCCTGCTGCTTGACGAGCCGACCGCGCATCTCGACCGGGAGACGACCGAGAGCGTGCTTGAAGGCCTGCGCAAACTGATCCCCGGTCGGACCGTGATTGCGGCCACTCACACACCGGCATTGCTCGCCCTTGCTGACCGGACCATTGCACTCGATCACGGTCGGATCAACGAGGCTGCGGATGCCAAACTGTTGCTCGATGAGGCCCTGCCATGAGCAACGAAAAGCAAATCAGGCAGCCGGTAATCCGCACCCTGCTCGGCCAGATGACCGGCAGGCGCGGCTGGATGATCGGTGGTGCACTGCTGGCCCTGCTGGCGACGCTGTCGAGCATCGGGCTGTTGATGACGGCGGGTTGGTTCATCACCGCCACCGGTATTGCCGGGTTCGGCGTAATCGGCGGTGCCATCGCCTTCAACTTCCACTTTCCCGCCGGGATCATTCGCGGCTTTGCGCTCAGCCGGACGGCGGGCCGCTATACCGAACGGATTGTCACTCATGAAGCCACGTTCCGGGCATTGACCGATCTGCGGATCTGGCTGTTCGGCAAGCTGATCCCGCTCGCGCCCGGTCGGCTCGGTGACTTGCGCATCGGCGATGTGCTGACCCGCCTGACCAGCGATATCGACCAGCTTGATGCGATCTATCTGCGCCTGCTGGTGCCGAGCTTCATTGCCCTGATCATAGCCCTGCTGCTGGGCGGCATTATTGCGGTGTTTGAGCCGGTGATCGCCGTCACGGCCCTCGCCCTGCTGGCACTTGCCGGGATTGCCGTACCGATGCTGAGCAACCGTCTCGGCCGCCCGATTGGCGAGGCACTGGTTGACCAGCGGGCCAGCCTGCGTGGTGATGTCAGCGATACCATCGACGGCCTTGCCGAATTGCTGGTCTATGGCGCGGATGAGCGGATGCAGGCACAAATCATGACAGCCCAGGACCAGCTGGGCCAGCAGCAGAAGCGCATGTCTACCATCACGGGTTTCGGCAGCTTTGCCACCAACGCCCTCTCCGGCTCCGCCATGATTGCCGCCATGGTGCTCGGCCTGATCGCCGTGACCGAAGGCCGGATCGAGGGGCCGATACTGGTGATGATCGTCTTTGGCATCATGGCCGCATTCGAGGTTGTCGCCCCGCTGCCGCTCGCCTACCAGATCCTCGGCCAGACCCGTGCCGCCGGTCGCCGGATACTCGACCTCGCCGGTTCCGCGCCGGGCGTTGCCGAACCGGCCAGCCCTGCCACCTGCCCGCAGGATGGCGTGTTGACGCTCGACGGCCTCCGCTTCACCTATCCCGGCAGCAACCGGGCGGCGATTGATGGCCTCAGTCTGACCATCCAGCCGGGCGAGCATGTGGGCATTGTCGGCCATAGCGGCGCCGGTAAATCCACCCTGTTCGCTCTGCTGCTCAAGACCCAAACGCCGGATGCCGGTCATATCCGCTGGCATGACACCGACTTCACCCGGATCGCCAGCGATGAACTCTATCAACAGATCGGCGTGCTGACCCAGTCGCCACGCCTGTTCGCCACCAGCATCCGGGACAACCTGCTGCTCGGCAAACCCGATGCCAGCGATGCCGAACTGATGGAGGCCTGCCGTCTGGTTGCCCTTGATGGCTTTGTTGAGAGCCTGCCGAACGGGCTGGATACATGGCTCGGTGAGGCCGGGGCGAAAATCTCCGGCGGTCAGGCGCGTCGTCTGACGCTGGCCCGGCTGCTCTTGAAAAATCCGAAACTGATCTTGCTGGATGAACCGACCGAGGGCCTCGATCCCGTGACCGAGCGTACGGTGGTCGAGCAGATGCGCAGCGCCCTTGCCGGTCGCACGGTGATCCTGATTACCCACCGCCTTGCCCCGCTCGGTGCCACCGACCGGATCATCCGGCTGGAACAGGGACGGATTACAGAAGACAGTGACGCCGACAGCTTCATCGCCGCCGAGCGTGAAAAGATCACCGCCGCACTGACCGCCGATCAACCAAAACTGACCAAAGCCGCGCAACCACTCGCCATGCCAGCCGAGCCGGTTGTCAGCGAAGCAGCACCGGAGGAACAGCAACCAGACACCACCGTAGCGGCCAAACCGACCGCCCGCTGGTATCTGCGCCCGCTCTATTTCACCATTGCGCTGGTCTCGCTCATCCTCGGACTGATTGGCGTAGTGGTACCGGGAATGCCGACCACCATCTTCATGATCATTGCACTCTGGGGCTTTGCCCGCTCATCGACCCGGTTCCATGACTGGCTCTGGAACCACCCGCGTTTCGGCCCCATGCTGAGCGCGTGGCAACAGCACCGGGTCGTCCCCCGCCGCGCCAAATGGGCCGCAACCCTGATGATGACATTAAGCATTATCATCATGGCCGTCGCCGGTGCGCCACCCTCCGCCACCGCCTTTACCGCTGTGGTCTGCCTCTGCGTCCTCGCCTATCTCTGGCCGAAGCCGGAAGCTGTTTCGCCATAAATCGCCGCTGTTGCAGGCTCGTTCATCGCCGGGCGCGACAAATTCAATCAATCGATTGAATTAAATCCGTATCGGTGTATGTATGTGGCAACGACACAGGGACAGCGACATGGTTGCCGCGAAAGCAAAAATACCGACCAGGGACGCGAAGGAGCGGTTGCTCGACGCCGCCATATGCGTGTTTGCGCGCTATGGCTTCGAGGCGGCCTCGACCCGAATGCTGGTCCGGGAAGCGGGCGTCAACATCTCCGCCATCCCGTATTATTTCGGCGGCAAGGATGGCCTCTATGAGGCAGTGATCCGCCAGATAATTTCCATCGGTCTTAGCGAACTCGGGCCACAGGCGGAGAAGCTGCGCACCGCACTTGCCCGTGATGATCTAAGCGAAGCCGAAGCACGGCAACTGCTGCATGCGTTCATCACCGCCATCGCCGGTTTTCTGCTCAGCGGTCGTGCAACCCTGCATATGGCCCAGATCATTATCCGTGAGCAGATGCAGCCCTCACCGGTGTTCAACATCCTGTACGAAAACATGATGCAGCCGATGCACCATACCGTGACCCGGCTGATAGCCTTTCTGCTCGGGGTCGATGCCACTACCCAAGACGCCATTCTCTGCACCCACACGGTTCTCGGCCAGTTGCTGATCTTCAAGACCCATAAGGAGTTCGTGCTGCGCAGCTCCGGCTGGACCGGTTACGGCGAGGAAGAAACCGCCGCCATCGTCAGCCGGATCATCCGCAATACCGACGCCATTATCGCCGCCCATAAGGGATACCAGTCATGAAACCGTATTTCCTGCTCGCCCTCGCCATTCTGCTGGTGGCCTGTGAACCGGCTGATGATGGCATTCACGGCTATGTTGAAGGCGAGTTCGTCATGGTTGCCCCCACCAGCGCCGGCATCCTCGAAACCCTCTCGGTCGAGCGGGGCGAGGATGTCGACGCCGGTGCCCCGCTGTTCTCCCTCGACCTCACCGACCTGACCGCCCAACGGGACCGGGCCGCCGCCGATCTCTGGCGCGCGCAGGCCGAGCTTGAAGACCTGACCAAGGGCGAGCGGCCGGAGGAAATCGACGTGCTGCTGCAACAGCGTGAACAGGCCCGTGCCACCCTGATCAATGCCGAGAAGGAATATGACCGCATCCTGCCCTTGAGCAAGACCGGCGCTGTCACCATCGCCCGCCGGGATGACGCACGGGCAGCACGCGATACCGCCAGAGCGCGGGTTGATGAGGTCGAGGCCCAGCTGCGGCTCGCCAATCTCGGGGCCCGGGTCGATCGGATCGAGGCGGCACGCGCCGCCGTCAAGAGTGCCGAGAACCTGCTGGCACAGGCTGAAAAGCGGCTGAACGAGGCCGCTCCTGTCGCCACCGCCGACAGCACGGTTGAGGATACCTTCTTCCGCGCCGGGGAGTTCATCGCCGCCGGGCAGCCGGTGGTCAGCCTGCTGCCACCGGAGAACATCAAGATCCGGTTCTATGTTCCACAGGCCATCGTCCCGCAGATCAAGCATGGCCAGCCGATCAGCATCAGCTGTGACGGCTGTTCCGGCACCATCGCGGGCAAGGTCAGCTATATCGCGCCGCAATCGGAATACACGCCACCCGTGATCTTCAGCGTGGAATCCCGCGAGAAGCTGGTGTTCCTGATCGAGGCAACACCCGATGCCTATCACAGCGAATTGCGCCCCGGCCTGCCGGTCGATATCGAACTGGGGCAGCCTTCATGAGCGATGCGCCACTCGCCATCGATGTCCGGGGCCTGACCAAGAAGTTCGGCGACAAAACCGTCGTCGACAATTTCGACGTGCAGGTGCCCAAGGGCCAGATTTACGGCTTTCTCGGCCCCAATGGCAGTGGCAAAACCACGACCCTGCGCATGATCTGCGGCTTGCTGGTCCCGGATGAAGGTGAAGGCACCGCCCTTGGCCTCGACATTCACACGCAATCGCTGGAGATCAAGAAACGGGTCGGCTACATGACCCAGAAATTCAGCTACTGGGAAGACCTCAGCATCCGCGAGAACCTGACCTTTGTGGCCCAGCTCTATGGCCTCGACCGGGTTCGTGAGCGGGTGGATCAGGCGCTGGAGCATCTCAACCTGAAGGACCGGGCGAAGCAGTTGGCCGGGCAGCTTTCCGGCGGCTGGAAACAGCGCCTCGCACTTGCTGCCTGTATCCTGCACGAGCCGGAACTGCTGCTGCTCGACGAGCCAACCGCCGGGGTCGATCCGAAAGCCCGGCGCGAGTTCTGGGACGAAATCCACCAGCTTGCCGCCAAGGGCCTGACCGTCCTCGTCAGCACGCATTACATGGACGAGGCCGAGCGCTGCCATGCCATCATCTATATGAGCTATGGCCGCCTCGTCACCCAGGGCAGGATCGAGGATGTGATCGCCGGCGCCGGATTGACCACATGGGTCGTGCGCGGGCCGAAACTCATGGAACTGGCCCATGAACTTGAGCAGCAATCCGCCGTCACCACCGTCGCCCCGTTCGGTGGCAGCCTGCATATCAGCGGCACCGACAGGGACGCTCTGGAAGCCGCCCTCAAGCCCTATTTCGACAAACCGAACTATGACTGGCAGGAGGAACAGCCGACCTTTGAGGATGTCTTCATCCGCTATATGGCCGATGCAAAGGACAACTTCAAAACCGAGGAGCCGGTGGCATGAGGCTGTTTTCGCTCCGTCGTGCCCGCGCCGTGCTGGCCAAGGAATTCATCCAGCTGCTGCGGGATACTGTCACCCTGCGTATGATCATCATGGTGCCGATCATGCAGATGCTGCTGTTCGGCTATGCCCTCAATACCGACCCGAAACACCTGCCGACCGCAGTACTTTCACAGGACAACAGCGCCATGTCGCGGGCGATTGTCGCCGGGCTGAAAAACACCGAATATTTCTCGATTGATCACGACATTCAATCAGACACAGAGGGCCGCGAAATGCTGCGTCGGGGCGATGTGCTGTTTGTCATCAGCATCCCGGCCCATTTCCAGCGCGATGTAATCCGGGGCGAGAACCCGCATATCCTGATCGAGGCCGATGCGAGTGACCCGGTTGCCGCCTCGGGTGCGCTCAGTGCCGCCAACGGCATGCTGACCCGCATCTATCAGCTGGAATTGCGCGGGCCGCTCGCCCATCTGCGCACCCAGCCTCCCGCTTTCAGCCTGCGCACCCAGCGGCTCTATAACCCGGAGGGCTTCACGCGCTACAACATCGTGCCGGGATTGATTGCCGTAGTGCTGACCATGACCGGGATCATGATGACCGCCCTGTCGATGACGCGGGAGCGCGAACGCGGCACCATGGAGAACCTGCTCGCGATGCCGGTCTCACCGATCGAGGTCATGGTCGGCAAGATCACGCCCTATGTGATTATCGGCTTTTTCCAGTCGGCCATGATCGTGCTGGTCGCACGATTGTTGTTCGATGTGCCGGTGGTCGGCAGCCTTGGCCTGCTGGCGCTGGCAACGCTGATCTTCATCACCTGCAATATGGCCATCGGCTTTACCCTGTCAGCCGCCGCACGTAACCAGACCCAGGCATTGCAGATGTCGATCATGGTGCTGCTGCCCTCGATCCTGCTCTCCGGCTTCCTGTTTCCATTCCGCGGGATGCCGCTCTGGGCGCAGGTAATCGGCAATGTCTTTCCCGCCACCCATTACATCAATATCTCGCGCGGCATCCTGCTCAAGGGCAGTGACCTGATGGAAATCTGGCCGCATCTCTGGCCGATGATTGTTTTCATGGTGATCATCACACTAATCGCCATGAAGCGCTACCGCCGGACATTGGACTGACGGAAGTTCAACAGGATTGAACTGAGATCAGAATGTATAGCTCACGCCCAATACCGCCTTGAGCGAGGCTTCATCCTCGACCAGCGGGCTGTCGGCGGCATCACCGATCAGTTGGGTGACACCGATCAGGCCAATGGCGTTGATGCTGTCGGTAATCCGGTAGCGCGCCGTGATGCTGGCCTCGACATCCCGGAAACCGCCGGATGGCTCATAAAAAGCCAGACCGGATGCCGCTGCTTCCGATGCGTTGATACCGAAATAGCCGTCCATATATTTGCCATTGGCCCAGCTGGTACCGATGCCCGGTGACAGGACCAGACGGTCGGTGACATGGATCGGATAACCGATACCCGCCTCGATCAGTAGGCCACGATCGGTTTCGGTCACCGCCTGGGTTGCCGTCAGCTTGCCCTCAAAACCGTAGAGTTCCGTTGAGACAAACAGGCTGACACCAAGCGAACCGTCCACTTCCTCGATCCCGGTCGGCACGTCATCATCATCATAGCCCCCCATCCAGTTCAGCGCGGCACCAGCGGTGAATTGCGGGCTCTCATAGGCGGTGAAGCCGATACCGTCGCCGGTATTGGCGAAGAAATGCCCGTATTTCACATCAACCAGCGGAACGGGCGAAAACTCGTATTCATCGGAACCGAGAAACTCCGGCCCATAGGCAACACCGGCACCGAGTGTCCAGTAGTCATCATCCCCGGCCTGTGCCGGAGATGCAGCAGAGATCATAGCAAGTGCAGCTGCAGCACAGGCTCCGGCGGCGAAACGCTTCCCGTATCTGGAAGTCCTTGTCATAGTTGGTACCCTTCGGAATAAGGTGCGTTGATGAATCTTACGCCCTTGTAAGTGCAGCACGCTCAGGGAGTCAAGATGCATTAATGCATCTTAATGGGATAACAATAATGAAAACACGTCGCCGCGGGGCCGAGCTTGAGGAAGCACTGCTGGAAGCAGCCTGGCAGGAGTTGGAGGAACGGGGGTATGCCGGGCTGACCATGGAAAATGTCGCCACACGGGCAGGCACCAGCCGCCCCGTCATCGCCCGTCGATGGCGCAGCAAGGCCGAGCTGACCATTGCCACCCTGCGTCATCAGATCCAGAAGCGGCAGATTGTCATTGCTGATCAGGGTGATTTGCGCACCGAACTGCTCGACTATCTGGCGCAGGCATCAAAACGCATCACTGAAATCACGGCCCTATTCAGCCTGTTCTCCAGTGAGTTTTTCAGCGAAACCTCAACCACGCCGCAGGATTTGCGCAATGCAATGGTCGGTAATCGGCCAACCATTGCAGGTCCGATTCTGGAGCGCGCAGTTGCGCGTGGCGAGATAGATGCCGGCAAGCTCAAGCCACCATTTATTGACCTTCTGGCCAATTTGTTCCGCGGATATGCCGTAATGAATTTCGCCCCACCACCACCCGGCCTGCAGGAAAGCTGGGTCGATGACATCTTCCTGCCGCTTGTAAGATCGAAAACGATCTAGGCAAACTCGACAGGTGCGCCATCGGCTGTCAGTTCAAGGTCATTCGTATCGGAAAAGGTCAGGGCAATGTGCGAATTGCTGCGGCTATCCCCAAACAGATAGCTGTATTTCGCTATAATGGCATCCACGGCAGCCTTTGAGGTGGCGGCGGACACTTCCTCCAGATATGGCGTCAGCTTCTGCAATTCTACGTAATGGCTGGCAATGCCATTAAGACTGCTGAGTTCGTGCGCAATGCCGGGATTTTCCGCCAATGCCTGCATCAACTCATCGGTGTATGGATAATCTGCCGGCAACTGAATTTCTCCGCTATCACCATAGGTAATTTCTGCAGGGGCTTCGTGAATATCGTATGCGGCGAGCATTTCCTTGAACCGTGCGGAAACATGCTCCTGAAGCGCTTGCACATTCGCCCCTGACGGTAAAATCAGGTTATGGGCCCCCAACTCTATATCGAGCGGTCCCGGCTCTGGCCGATCATTTGAAAAATATGCATCGAGATCAATGCTCTGGCCATTCGCAACCGTAATAAAACCACTTGGTGGCTCGGTGCCTGCAGCCACTTCCTGCCTCCCCGAGCCTTCCTGCAGCTTCAGAAATGTCGAATATGCCTGATCCGAAACCTTGTTCGGGTTCTGTGTCGCGTTACCGTCGATAACATCATTTGTCTGACCAATATCCCCGGAGGCATAGGCAGCCACCGACTGGAGATTTCCAATATGGTCGGCTCGCGTACGGGTAAGGGGCAAAAGCTGGCTTGCATCGCTGTGTACAGCATTCACCATGATCCTGGTGCTCCATTCAGTCATTCAAGGCTGTGAACAACGAAGCAAGCTGCATGCCAGATGAGCCAAATCGGCCATATCATCCGACCAAGCGCAACGACCAACTGCCCCATATGAAAAGCGTCAAAAGCTCACGGGATAACAGCAATATATGGGGAAATTCGAGAATGGCTGGGGTGGTAGGATTCGAACCTACGCATGGCGATACCAAAAACCGCTGCCTTACCGCTTGGCTACACCCCAGCATGGATTGCGGTGCCGAATGGGCTGCCTCAATCCGAGAGCGGTTATTTAACGCCTAATAGCTCCGGTATCAACCACTCTGATAAAGATTTTTTATCAGATCGCATCGGGCCGGTTTTAGGACTCCCTAACCGTCACATGATAAGATTGTAGTCAGAAGCCGGATGCGTATCGCCCGCCCGTTTAAAAAAGTTAAACAATCGACCGCAAACGCGCAGCAACCAAGGCAACTGACAAGAGCCGCGATGACAGAAACATCGCCGGAATAACGGAAACAAGCCACTTACAAACCAGTATCCGATGACTGACAACATGACCGATGACACATTGTTGCTCGAAGATGAAACCGAAACGGCGGATGCGAATCCTACCGATCGGCAGCCCCGGAAACCCGTTGCGCGCGACGAATCGACCGATACGGAAAGTGCCTTTGACCGCCTGATGCGCTCACTGCGCGCCGACCTCGAACACGAAGATGTGGATGAAACCGACAATCTGCTGATCGAGTGGGATGACGTCGACGATCCGTTCCACGACATCAATGACGATGACATTGAGGCAAGCCTGTCCAATCTGAACCTCGCCATTGATATGGATGACCGGACCCTCAAACAGGCGCCGCCATTCAGCAATCTGCATGATGAGGTACAGGACACAATCCTGCGCAACCGCGCCGAACAGGGTGAGGCGCTGAGCCTCAATCCACTCGGTATCGAGAAGCCCGACCATCACCTGAACCAGATCGGCCATATGCTGCAATCGGGTCAGGTCCAGATCCGCCGTACCGCAATCGGCGCCCTGCCCCTGATCCTGCCGGAACCGGCTGGCACCTCGGCAGGCCTGAGCAATCTCTATGACGCCGCCGCCTTGTCGACACCGCGCGGCAAGCTGCAGACCAAGCCATCGGCACAGGCAATCTCGAAAGCGCTGCTCGAAGAACAGCCACCAATCGCCCTGCCCGATATTGAGGTTATTGCCGAGCCCGAGATCGAAGCGGAGATCGAGGCTGTCGCAGAGGTAGAAGAAGCAGAAGCTGAAACCCCTGTTGTCATCGAGGCTGAGGTCGAGCCGGTAGAAGCCGCCATAACTGATGAGACCGAGGTTGAGGAAGATACTGCCGAAGCAGCCGAGACAGCCGAACAGGCACAACAACCATCATGGATGATCCCGCCTGCGGATATGGCAGAGCAGGTGCAAGCGGAACCTGTCGAAGAGCCGGTCAAAGATATTGCAGAAGAGGCAGTACGGGAAGAAGTCGAGAGCGCCGATGAAGCGGTTGCCAAGCCTCCTTTTGCACCGAAGCTCAACCTGAAACCGGCAGTTGATCCGGTGGAGGCCCTGCAGCCATCCGCCAAGGAACTGCGCCGACAGGAAAAGCAGAAGGCCAAAGAACTCGCCAGAGAACAGGCCGAGCGCCGCAAGGAAGAAAAGCAGGCCGAGAAGCTCGCCGCCCTGCAGGCGAAAGCCGAAGCCAAACAGGCAAAGGCCGATGCCGTTGCCCGGGTCAGAGCGGCAAAGGCAGCCAATGCCAATAACCGTTCAGCTACCGCCGCCACTCCGGCCCAGAAGTCGAGCAAAGCTGGCCCGATTGCCGTCGCCGCCTGTCTGACCCTGATGGTTGGTGCCGGTGTTACCCTGATCGTATTCAACGAGCATCCCCATGTGCGTAAGCTGGCCGAGCAACTGAACGCCCTGCGCCCGGCACCGAAACCCGCGAGCACCGCACCGGATTCAAGTGCGGCACAGATACCGAACCTGAATATGGCAACCACCGCGCCGACACCGGATGCGGTTGTGGCGACGGAACCGCCACCAATGGATGCCGAGGAACTGGCCGCCCTCGCCGAGCAACCACCAGCCATCCCGGCTGCACCGGCTGTTGCCGCAGCACCGCCCCCCCCTACGGCACCAGCGCCTGTAGCTGAAACGCCAACTGAAACGGCAGAAGAAGAACCACCGGTCCCGGCAGAAGAAACACAGGTAGCCGCCATCCCGACGGTCAATGCCGCCGAGGCACCAGCTGCAACCGAAGCCAAGCCGCAGCGCCTGACCGCACCGGCACCGATCCCGTTGCCAGCCGAGCTTGAAGCGTTGCGTGAATCCGCCGTTGCCGGTAACCGTCAGGCCCAGCATGACCTCGGCGCCCACTTTGCCGCTGGTCGTCTGGTCACTCAGGACTTCGCCCGCGCCGCCTATTGGTTCCAGGAAGCAGCCATTCGCGGCGTTGCCAACGCCCAGTACAATTTCGGCGTTCTGCTGCAACAGGGTCTCGGCGTCGATCCGAACCCGGAACTGGCGGTTCAGTGGTATCGGCGCGCCGCCGAGAACGGCCATGTGGAAGCGCAGTATAATATGGGTGTTGCCTATGCTGATGGCATCGGCACCCAGCGCGATATTGCACAGGCCGTGCGCTGGTTCGAGCAATCGGCCGCCGCCGGGATCGCCCGCGCTGCCTTCAACCTTGGTGTGATGTATGAGGTCGGCATGCTTGGCAGCCGGGACATTGATGCAGCCCGCCAATGGTACCGTCAGGCCGCCACCAGTGGCGATCAGGACGCAACCAAGGCACTTGACCGCCTGAACAGCCAGAGCAACTGATAGGCCTCAGAAGCCGGTTCCGCGCAGGGTTGTCGGCACTACCCACCAGTCGGGCTGTGCCGCGGCAATCCGGCTGGCTGCCGCCACCGCTGACGCCTGATCGGCAAACAGTCCGAAACAGGTGCTGCCACTGCCCGACATGCGCGAGAGCAAGGCACCATCCTCGATGCCGATGCGGGCGAGCACATCACTGACAACCGGCGTCAGTTTGCGGGTCGCAGCGGTCAGTCCGTTGGCGGTCTCAGCCACCAGCCATTCGGCCATATCAGTCGGGGTGGCAAAGCCCTCCTCCGGCAATTCCACCGGATCATCATAGGCACCCTGCGCAAGTTCAGCCCGGGTTTTGAAGACAATCGGGGTCGGTTGTGCAATGCCGGGATTGACCAGCACGGCTGGCAGATCCGGCAGCATCGGCGGGACGGTCAGCACCTCACCGATACCGAACATCACCCGTGGTTCGGACTTGATGCAAACCGGCAGATCAGCCCCAAGCCCCGCCGCCAGCGCCATCACGTCACGGCTTGCTGGATCAAGTGACCAGAGCGGACATAAGAGCCGGATCACGGCACCGGCATCGGCAGAACCGCCACCGATACCACCACCCAGCGGCAGGTTCTTGACCAGACGGATCACCAGATCGTCACGGGGCTTGCCTGCGAGGTCAGAGAGCGCCGTAACGGCCCGGATAATCAGATTATCCTGAACCGGAAATGCCTTCAGCGCCTCGGCATAGGGACCATCAATATAGAGGCCCGGCTGGTTCCCATGGGTCTGGTCCCCATGGGTGTCCGCAACCGTCAGTGCCAGTTCATCCCCGACATCAGCGAACATGGCGAGGCTGTCGACCATGTGATAACCGTCATCCCGGCGTCCGGTGATGTGCAGGTAGAGATTTACCTTGGCCGGGGCCAGCGTTGCCGAGAGGGCCGACAGCGGGGCCGATGGCGGTGCGGCAGCCATGGAAAGATCAGCCGTCCGAGGCTATGGCAGCACTTGCCGCCTTGTCATCACTCGGCGGTTCCACCGTTGATTCCGCAGGTGGCAAACCGTTTTCCAGCTTGTGCCGGGCGGCCTCGGTCACGGCATCATCATCGCCAAGATCAATCGCGCGCTGCCACTGGAAGCGTGCCTCAATCCGCCGACCGACCCGCCAGAGCGCATCACCCAGATGGTCATTGATCGTCTGGTCACCCGGTGACAGGGCCACTGCCCGCTCCAGTATCGGGGTTGCCTCCTCGAACCGGCCGAGGCGATAGAGCACCCAGCCCAGACTGTCGACGATAAAGCCGTCATTGGGGCGCAGAATAACCGCCTCACGGATCATGTTTTCGGCCTGCTGCAGATGCAGCCCCTGATCAGCCCAGCTATAGCCGAGATAGTTCAGCACGAAAGGCTGGCTTGGCTGCAGTTCGAGAGCACGTTTCAGATCGGCCTCGGCCTCCGCCCATTGGCCGGAACGCTCATGGGCAATGCCGCGGGTATAGAAGAGTACCCAGTTGTTCGGCTCGATACGCGGCAAGAGGTCAATCGCGCGGTCATAGGCGCTGATCGCCTGATAGAACTGCTCTTCCTGACGATAGAGGTCACCGAGACGGCTGTAGAGCGCATATTCATTCGGATATATCCGTGCCGCCTGACGCACCACACTCAGCGCATCGTCATGGCGGTCAGCATCCTCATACATCCGTGACAGGCGGATTCTGGCAGCCAGCGCGATATTGCTGTCGTCGATGATCTTGTCATAAACCGCTTCGGCAGCGGCATATTGCTTGCGCTGGGACAGAAGATCGGCGAGCAGGAGTTGCGCCAGGGAGAAGTCCTGATCGGCATAATTGGCGATCTGCGCCAGCACCAGCGTCAGTTCCAGCCCGAGATCAACCTGCAGCACGCTGGCAAAATCGAACAGCATGGCGCCGATACCGTCACTGAAATTTTCAACGCCGCCGTCGGGTTCACCGCCATCGGCAAGATTGCGGATACCGGACGCCAGCAGGGTTGAGCCATCACGGCCATTATACCGGCTGTAGACTTCAAGCGCCGCTTCGGTCTCGCCCTGCCGCGCCAGAAATGCGCCATAGGCCTGACCGGCCCGCAGGGTTGAGGACAGGGTCATCGCTTCGAGATAGGCGGCACGGGCCGCCTCGATATCACCGGCATATTCGAGAATATAGGCGCTGTGGAGCGCGATCAGCGGCTCGAAACCGCCGAAACTCTGAAACTTCTCCAACTCGGTCAGCGCTGCTTCCGTCTCGCCACGAGCTGCCAGTTCCCACGTCCGGAAGCCCGGCTTCAGAACCGTTTGCAGACCGTCATCACTGAGACGATCCAGCAATGCGTCAAACCGGTCAAAATCATTATTACGGGCCGCCTCAGCCATCAGCAGCACGAGAGCCAGATCCAGCGGCTCATCATGCGCGGCAATCTCCCTTGCCTGCTCCAGTGCCGTTTCATAATTGCCGGAGCCGATATTCAACAGATAGGCACGGCGCAACAACTGGCCATTATCCTCGTCACGCTCCAGCGCATCATTCATGAAGACGGCAGCAACACCCCAGTCACCGGCCCCCTGCGCCAGATGTCCGGCCAGATAGTCACCGGCAGCGGTCCGGCGCACCGGTGCGCCCTCGAATTCCGCACGCGGTCCGATGGTATCGCCGACATTCAGCGTATTGCCCGGCTGCTGGTTGGCGCAGGCGGTAAGCGTGGCGAGCATGAACAGACCGGACAGAACGGAAGCACCGGCAGAACGGACAACACCCATCCGCCGCTTCTGACGACAGTTATCGATAAGGTAATGGAACAAAGCTAAATCCGCAGAAATCGGCTGGCCGGAATGGGAAACCACCCACAGCCTGATCAACCGGGTTACTAGAACACAAGCCAAAGGTTGCAGCAACTGGCGGCACCCTGACCGGCAGGTTTTTACATCATCGCGTAGTTCGGGCCACCGCCTCCTTCCGGCACAACCCAGTTGATATTCTGGGTCGGATCCTTGATGTCGCAGGTCTTGCAGTGAACACAGTTCTGCGCGTTGATGCGGAATGTCGGTTCGCCGTTTTCCTCAACCACCTCATAGACGGCAGCCGGGCAGTAACGCTGGGCCGGTTCGTCATATAGCGGCAGATTGTGGGCAATCGGCACCGACGGGTCCTTGAGCTTCAGATGCGCGGGCTGGTTCTCCTCGTGATTGGTATCAGAGATAAAAACTGATGACAGCCGATCAAAGGTCAAGACCCCGTCCGGCTTCGGATAGTCTATCTTCTTGCTGACAGATGCCTCGCGCAATTGTTTGTGATCGGCATGATTTTTCAGCGTCCATGGCGCACGACCACGCAGAATGATCGTATCGAGCGCCGAATAGAAGAAGGCTGCGATAAAACCCCAGTGGAAGCTCGGCTTGATATTGCGGACCTTATACAGCTCATCCCACAGCCAGCTTTGCTTCAGCGCCTCGGGATAGGCCGTACATTCGTCACGCCCCTTGTTAGCGGCCAGATGCTCAAACAGCGCATCGCCCGCCACCATGCCCGATTTCATGGCGGTATGGTTGCCCTTGATCTTGGGCACATTAAGGAAACCGGCACTGTCACCGACCAGCACGCCGCCGGGCATGGTCAGCTTCGGAATTGATTGATAGCCGCCAGCGGACAGGGCGCGGGCACCGTATGAGACGCGACGCGCGCCCTCGAACAGCGGCGCGATGGCCGGATGGGTCTTGAACCGCTGCATCTCCTCGAAGGGTGAGAGATAGGGGTTCTTGTAATCGAGGCCGACCACAAACCCGACCGACACCAGATTGTCCTTGAAGTGATAGAGCCATGACCCGCCATAGGTCTCGTTATCCATCGGCCAACCAGTTGTGTGCAAAATGGTGCCGGGGCTATGCTTGGCTGGATCAATTTCCCAGATTTCCTTGATCCCGAGAGAATAGGTCTGGGGGTCACAATCCTTGCGCAGGTCAAACTTCTCGAACAGTGTCTTGGTCAGGGAGCCGCGGCAGCCTTCGGAAAATACCGTCTGCTTGGCATGCAGTTCGACACCGGGGGTATAGTTGGCGGTCTGCTCGCCATCCTTGCCGATCCCCATATCGCCGGTGGCCACGCCCATCACCCGGCCTTCGTCATCATAAAGCACTTCGGCAGCGGCAAAGCCGGGATAGATTTCAACGCCGATGGCTTCCGCCTGCTCGGCCAGCCAACGGCCCAGTTCGCCGAGGCTGATGACATAATTGCCCTTATTGTGCATCTGCGGCGGGGTCGGCAGACGGAACGCTTTGGTTTTGGTGAGGAACAGGAACTTGTCGCTCTTCGCCTCAACGGTCAGTGGTGCCCCCTTCTCTTTCCAGTCCGGGATCAGTTCATTGAGCGCACGCGGTTCAAAAACCGCACCCGACAGCAGATGGGCACCGACCTCCGAGCCCTTCTCGATGACACAGACCGACAGCTCGCTGCCCGCCTCATTCGCGCGCTGCTTCAGGCGGATGGCGGTTGACAGACCGGCAGGCCCGGCACCGACAATCACCACATCAAATTCCATGCTTTCGCGTTCCATCGGCTTCCTCGTCCCAATCTTCCGGCACCTTGAGCAGTCGGTGCCTTGTATTCGTTTTCTCGCTGCTTGTATTCAGCCGCGACGCTGACTACGGTAGGCGTTCTATTTCAACCATATAGTTTCTGATCGGCTTTCGGCCATGACGCAAGACAGTGCGGTCAATTCCGGCAAAAAAGCAGGCAGCAGCAGCGATTTGACCGCAGCTGAGGCACTGGCGGCACTCGACTGGTACCAATCGGTCGGGGTCGATGTGCTGGTCGCCGACACGCCGATCGCCTGGACCGAACACCGCCCGCCGAAACCGGCCACCCAAAACCAGCCGACCGCCGCCAGACCTCAAGCAGGAGCACAGGCCGGAGCCGCTGGCACCGGCCCGCTCGGTACCGCCGAGGCGGTGATCGAGGCACAGAAACTGGCCGCCACCGCCGACAGCCTCGAGGCATTGAAAGCCGTGCTGGAAAAATTCGATGGGCTGAGCATCGCTAAGACCGCACGTAACATGGTCTTTGCCGACGGCAATCCGGAGGCGCCGCTGATGATCATCGGTGAAGCACCGGGCCGGGAGGAGGATGAGAGCGGCCTGCCCTTTGTCGGTGTCAGCGGCAAGCTGCTCGACAAGATACTCGCCGCCATCGGTCGCGACCGGACCAGCACCTATATCAGCAACATCGTCAACTGGCGGCCACCGGGCAATCGCAAGCCGTCACAGGGCGAGATCGATGTCTGCCTGCCCTTCATCGCCCGGCATATTGCGCTGGCCAAACCGGAAGTGATCGTCCTGCTCGGTGATGTCGCGGGCAAGGCACTGTTGCCGGTTACCCAGGGCATCACCCGCTATCGTGGGCAGTGGCATGACTACCAACCGGCACCGGAAAGTGACTCCATTCCGGCCATGGCCAGCTTCCACCCCAGCTTTTTGCTCCGCACCCCGGCCAAAAAACGTGAAAGCTGGCAGGATTTTTTATCTGTGAAGGCGCGTCTTTCCAGTGCCACAGACAGCTAATCATCTGATAAAAAACAATTATTTTAAAACTATCTAAAACTTGCATATCAGTTGGCCAAAATTTGTCATAAACGCGCGCTTGCTGCCTACTTCGGCACAAGGTATTTCTTACGGTCATGAAACAGCTGGCGATAGGGGAAGGTCGCTTGGGCAAGGGGCGCAACGTTTTGGCTGGTACGGTTATCGCCGTGCTTGCTGTCAGCCTCATCGCCGAAGGACCGCACAGCGCAGTTGCCGACGAGATATCGTCAGGCTTGCCAATTCCCCAGGAAAAACCTGATCTTTCGAGCGCGCACAGTGCGACGATCGAACAGCGACCATTCTTTGAGATGGCATCGCTTAATTTGCGCACGCTTGTCTCCAAGGTCAGCACAGGCGAGTTATTCGACGACGAACTGCCACTGTCCCGCGAAGCCTTCGACAAGGCCTATAACAGCAGCAACCGTCCAGCCTTCTCTCTGGCCACGCTCAATCTTCGTACCTTTGCCCCGCCGGAGCGTGAGGTCGCACCGATCCATGTGATGGGCGATGCAGATGCCAAGCGCTACCGCCTGATCTTTGATCTGCAGGCCGTCGGTGACTGGGAAGCCGCTGATGCCCTGATCGACCAGCTCGATGACGATATCCTGATGGGGCATGTGCTGTATCAGCGCTATATGCACCCGACCGCCTATCGCTCCAGCTTTACCGAACTGCGCGACTGGATGGATGAATACGCCGACCATCCGGGCGCCCAACAGATTTACGATCTGGCGCTGAAACGCCGTCCGGCCAATGCCCGCGCGCCGAAGCGCCCGGTTCGCCTCCGTGTCGTCAGCGGTGCGATGGAAAGCTATGGCTTTGTGCCACGCCGGTATCGCTCGGACCGCAACCGCAGTGCCGAAACCCGCCGCTATGTCTCCGGCCTGATGCGCGATATTCGCCATGTTGCCGAACGCGGTCGCCCGGATGAAGCATTCCAGACCCTGTCGAGCAACAGTGTCAAAGAGGCACTGGACAACAACGAATACAATCTGCTGCGTGCCGATGTGGCGGAGAGCTATTTCTATCAGGGCGAATATAAGCGCGCGGTCGAACTCGCCAGCGCCAGCGCCAAATCCGACCTTCATTATCTCGATGATGTCGACTGGACCATTGGCCTGTCCTACTGGAAGCTGGGCAAAAGCGCCAAGGCCGCCAAGCATTTCGAACTGGTCGCCAATTCCAACAACGTATCACCGTGGAAACGCGCCGCTGCTGCCTTCTGGGCCGCACGCAGTCACAAGGCGCAGGGCAACAATCGTGCCGCCGACAAGTGGCTTGAAGTGGCAACCCGTTATCCCGGCACCTTCTATGGTCTCCTGAGCGCCGCCACCCTCGGCATCGATGCCAAATTCCACTGGGGCACACCAACCCTCGATCATGACCGTATTTCGGTTCTGAAGGAAAATCCGCTGGCCCATCGCGGCATGGCGCTGATTCAGGTCGGTCAGAGCGAACTCGCGGTTCAGGAACTGCGCCGGATCAATCCGCGCCGCGACCGTGACCTTGAACAGGCCCTTGTCGCCATTGCCGAGGATGCCGGCCTGCCCGACCTCGCGGTCCGCGCCGGCAGCCGCTTCCGCGCCGATAATGGCGAGCGGTTCGACACCGCGCTTTATCCGATCCCGCCATGGCGTCCGGATACCGGCTTTGAGGTCGACCGCGCGCTGGTCTTCGGCTTCATGCGACAGGAATCCCGTTTCGACCGCACGGCACAGAGCGGCGTCGGTGCCTCCGGCCTGATGCAGCTGATGCCACGCACTGCCAAGTACATGGGCGACGAGAACCTGTATGACGGCAGCGACCACAGCCAGCTGTTCGACCCGTCGGTGAACATTGAGCTTGGCCAGCGCTACCTCGCCTATCTGCTGGAGAGCCGGTTTGTGAACAACGACCTGCTGCTGCTCGCCGCCGCCTACAATGCTGGCCCCGGCAACCTGCAGCACTGGCGTCGCAAGGTCAGCTATGAGGCCGACCCGCTGTTCTTCATCGAGAGCATTCCGATCAAGGAAACCCGTGACTTTGTTGAGCGTGTCCTGACCAACTTCTGGGTCTATCGCCTGCGTTTCAACCAGCCGCTGCCATCACTTCAGGCACTTGCGGATGGTGAGCAGCCGATGTACTCACGTCTGGACACTCAACAACTTCAGGTTGCCTCCCGTGGCCGGTCTTGATCATTCAATCGCCTTTATCCCGCTGAACATCGCCATCATCACCGTATCGGACAGCCGTGACGAGAGTACGGATACCTCCGGTGCTTTGCTGGTCGAACGCCTTGAGGCAGCGGGACACAATCTCGCCTCGCGCCAGATCATTCCCGATGACCGCCAGCGTCTCGCAGATACCTTCCGCAGCCTGTCCGATGATGACGGTGTTGATATTGTCATTTCCACCGGTGGCACCGGCCTGACCGGGCGTGACGTAACACCGGAAGCCCTGACCGATGTCATGGACAAGGCCATCGACGGGTTTGGTGAGCTGTTCCGCTGGCTCAGCTATGACAAGATCGGCACCTCGACCATCCAGTCACGCGCCATGGCCGGTCTCGTCGGCACGACTTATGTGTTCTGCCTGCCCGGCTCCACCAGCGCCTGCCGCGACGCCTGGGACGGCATTCTCGCGACCCAGCTCGACAGCCGTTATCGACCCTGCAACTTTATCGAACTGATTCCGCGACTTAACGAAAAATAGCCGATCCGGCACGGGAACAACGCAATATTTGTTCTCTTTTTGTTCTTGTTAAGCTCGGCAGATTTGGCTAGCCTCTCAGCATCATTGAGCGGGGAGGCTTGCATGACCAATACAGCGACAGAGACAGAACTGGACAACGGTCCGGCGGCGATCATGCCCCGGCCACGCGGGCGCGGTGCGTTGAGCAATCGCAGCGGCCGGTTCGAGCCAACCACAACGGAACTGGTTGATGATGGCTGGCGCTCGCTGGAGGGTGATCCGGAGCATGAGATCGCCCCGGAAATCGGTGCCCAGCTGCAGACCATCATCGGCATCGATACCAGCCGCACCATCATCAGCCGGAATGACAGCCCGGATATCGGTTTTGACCGCTCGATCAATCCGTATAAGGGCTGTGAGCATGGCTGTATCTATTGCTATGCCCGCCCAACCCATACCTATCTTGGGTTTTCCGCCGGGGTGGATTTCGAGCGGCGCATCTTTGCCAAGCCCAATGCCCCCGAATTGCTGCGCGAGGCTCTGGCCAAGCCGGGCTACAGGCCACAGGTAATCGTGATCGGTGCCAATACCGATCCCTATCAGCCGATCGAGCGCCAGATGGCAATTACCCGTCAGATCCTGCAGATCATGGCCGAGACCCGGCATCCGGTCGGGCTGATCACCAAATCCGATCTGGTGACCAGGGACATTGACCTGCTGGCCGATCTCGCCCGGGACAATCTGGTGCATGTGGGCATGTCGGTTACCACGCTCGACCCCAAACTGGCGCGGATCATGGAGCCGCGGGCTAGCACACCGGCCAAGCGTCTCGCCGCCATCCGCGCCATGAGTGAGGCGGGCATCCCGGTCAGGATCATGACCGCCCCGATGATCCCCGGCATCAATGATGATGAGATGGAAAAGCTGCTCGCCAGCGGTTCGGAAATGGGCGCAGACTACGCCAGCTACACCATGCTCCGGGTACCGCTGGAGATCGAAGAGCTGGTGCGGGAATGGCTCGATGCCCATTTCCCGAACAAGGCGGACAAGGTGTTCAGCCTGCTGCGCGGTGCCCATGGCGATCGCAACAATCCCGACCGGGCCTATAACAGCCAGTTCGGCGTGCGGATGCGCGGGGCCGGTGCCTATGCCGACATGCTGCGCCAGCGCTTCCGCGCCACCGTCACCCGCCTCGGCCTCAACAGCAGAACCGCCGCCATGCCCACCGACCTGTTCCGCCGCCCGACCGACAACCCCGACCAGATGGGCTTCGGGTTCTAAGCTGCACGATCAAACCGATAGGTATCCATGGCGATCACGCCGTAGGTATAGCTTCGGTGCAGCGGTGTACCGGTCCATTGCTTGCCGCTTGCTGTTGCGGCACCGAGGGCGACGAAGAAGGGCAGGAAATGCTCGTCGGTCGGGTGATTGCGCGCCGCTGAGGGCGACCGGTCGAGAAAATCAAGCAGGGCATCTGTATCACCGGCAGCAACCCGGTCAGCGATCCAGTCGGCAAAACCGCTCACCCAGTCCGGGGCCGGGCTGTTGACCCCCTGTCCGCGAAATTCACGCAGGTTATGGGTCATCGAGCCTGAAGCAACGATCAGCACATCCTCGGGCACAGCGCGGGCCAGCGCCTGACCGAGCCGGAAGTGATGGAGCGCATCCTGCTCCGGCTGGATCGAGAACGGGATGACCGGAACATCCGCCTCCGGCCAGACCAGTGCCAGCGGCACCCAGATACCGTGATCCAGCCCCTGATCCCCGGCGACCAGAACCTCGACACCCTCTCCCGCCATGGCATCGGCGATTGACCGGGCAATATCCGGGCTGCCGCTCACCGGATACTGAAATTCATGCAGCGAGCGGGAGAAGCCATAGAAGTCATGGATTGTCTCCGGCCCCGGATCGGCACCGATTACCGGACGGTCGGTCTCAAAATGCGCGGAGACCGCAACGACAGCACGCGGACGCGGCAGATCAGCAGCCAGACCACGCAGGAAATGATGCGCGGGCACATCGGTCTCCAGCAGGGTCGGGGCACCGTGGGATATGAACAGGCTGGCGGGTTGTTTTTGCTTGGGCATGGGTACGGCTCCTGACAGCACTGCCCGGCGGCCAGTCACGGCAACCGGGACAATGCCTGTGGTTCTTCTGTTATCAGATGGTGGCGGCTTGCGGGTCCTGCAGCCCGAATTGACCAAGCAGACGGTTCAGAACACCAATCCGCAGGGCAACAAGACCGGGGCCGAGCAAGGATTGCACCAGCAACAGGACGGTCCAGAGTGCCGGAAACTCCCAGCCACCACCCTCGGCGCTGAATACCCAACCATTCGGAACATGCTGCAGCGTTGCACCGATCAGCACCGGTACCAGCGCGAGGGAGACCGCCCGGGTCTGCACCCCGAGCAACAGGGCGATGCCGCCAAACACCTCGGCAAAGATCACCGGATAGGCGAGAAAGCCCGGATAGCCGATGCTCTCGAAATACCCGACTGTCCCCGGAATGGTGAACACAAACACCTTGAGCAGACCATGGGCGAGGAAGACCACCCCAAGGCTGAGCCGCAACAAGGTGGTTGCGATATTCACCTGCAGGGCATGGCGGTTGACTAAAGCCGGATTGGCTGCTGTATCGTTGTTGTGACTGGACATGACTTTTTCTCCGTAAGCTGGCGGGACAGGGTCAGTTCTGCCCGCGTTTGATCTTTCCCGAAGATAAGCCAAGCCAAATCATTTTATAATCCACTCGTTTTTTGATAAATTGTTTATCAGAAACAAACAATAATGGTGCCGCAATGGACCGTCTCATCAGTATGGAAGTGTTTGTGCAGGTTGTGGATCAAGGCAGTTTCGCCGGGGCCGCACGCCAGATGTCCATGTCACGGGCCATGGTGTCCAAGCATATTCAGGCCCTGGAAGAGCGTCTCGGCGCCCGCCTCCTGAACCGCACCACCCGTACGGTCTCACTCACCGAGGTCGGCACCGCCTATTACGAACGCTGCCAGACGGTGCTCAATGATGTGGAAGAGGCCGAATGCGTTGTCGATGAACTGCACCATGCACCCAAGGGCACGCTGAAGATCAACGCGCCGATGACATTCGGAGCCCGCCACCTCGCCGAGGCCCTGACCAGTTTCAAGGATGAATACCCCGACGTTACCATCGACCTGTCGCTCAATGACCGGCTCGTCGACCTCGTCGAGGAAGGCTATGACGTGGCGATCCGCATCGGTGAACTCGCGGATTCCAGCCTGATCGCCCGCAAGCTGAATGTCTGCCGCCGGGTGCTGTGCGCTTCGCCCGACTATCTGCAGAAACACGGCACACCGGAGAGCCTGCGCGATCTCGGACGCCACAACTGCCTGCTCTACACCCTGTCACCCAAGCTGAATGAATGGCGCTTCATCGATGCCGAAGGCACCGCCCATTCGGTCCGGGTCGACGGCTCGTTACAGGCCAATAACGGCGATGTTCTGCGGCTTGCCGCCATCGGCGGGCATGGCATTGTCCTGCAGCCGACCTTCATCGTCGGCCCGGACATCAAGAACGGCAAGCTGGTACCGATCCTGACCGACTACATGCCGACCGAGATCAACATCCATCTGGTCTATCCGCATAACCGCTACCTGACCGCCAAGGTGCGCAGCTTCATCGACTTCATGGTCGCCCATTTCAAGGGCGCGCCACCATGGGATGACTGGCTGAAGGATTACCCCGATCACGCCGTTGCCAAACAGAGCTGATCGCGACCATGCCCGATTTCCTGCTCGAACAGCAGGCCCGCCTCAAGGGCGCAGGGATTATCTGCGGCGTTGACGAGGTGGGGCGCGGACCTCTCGCCGGACCGGTGCTGGCCGTCGCGGCCATTATCCCGACCGGGGCCGATGGCAGACCCGCCCTGCCCGATACCGTGCTGAACCGTCTGAATGACAGCAAGAAACTCTCGCTCAAGACCCGCGAGGCGCTGTTTGACCCGCTGGTCGAGCATGTCCCCCATGGCATCGGCATGGTGGAGCCAGCCGAGATCGACCGGATCAATATCCTGCAGGCAACCTTTGTCGCAATGACAGAGGCGGTCGGCAAACTGCCAACCGCCCCCGATCTTGCATTGATTGATGGCAACAGGGTGCCGCCGAGGCTGACCTGCCGCGGCGAACCGGTGATCAAGGGCGATAGCAAATCGCTGTCGATTGCTGCCGCCTCGGTCATCGCCAAGGTTCTGCGCGACCGCATCATGGTCGAGCTTGCCGCAACCTTCCCCGGCTATGGCTGGGACCGCAATGCCGGTTACGGCACTGCCGAACACCGCACCGCCATCGCCAGCCTCGGCCTCACCCCGCACCACCGCCGCAGCTTCGGCGGCTGTCGGTGACCTGAGCAAACTGCGGCAGAATTGAATCACTTTTGCGAATCGAAAACGAATCGAAAGATTTGGGTTTGACTGCGCAAGCGGATTCGACAAAGATTCAAGCACTTAGCGGCAAAAATTTTAAAGGTTTTAAAATGGGGAAGGCCAGTAAGGCTCAGCCGTCAAAGGCTGTGGGGAAAACGCCGGAGATCACATCCAGCTCGCAGGCCATGAAACCATGGCTGAACCAGATCGTTCTCGGCGACTGTATCGAGGCCATGAACGCCATGCCGGCGAATTCGGTTGATATGGTCTTTGCCGATCCGCCCTATAATCTGCAACTGCGCGGTGAACTCGAGCGCCCGGATATGAGCCGGGTTGACGGGGTTGACGAGGCATGGGACCGGTTTGATGACCTCGCCGCCTATGACCGTTTCACCACCGAGTGGCTGACCGCCGCCAAACGTGTGCTGAAACCGACCGGTACGCTCTGGGTAATCGGCAGCTATCACAACATCTTCCGGGTTGGCGCAACGCTGCAGGATATCGGCTACTGGATCCTCAATGACGTGATCTGGCGCAAGACCAACCCGATGCCGAATTTCCGTGGCCGTCGCTTCACCAATGCTCATGAGACACTAATCTGGGCCGCCACCGGACCGGATGCGAAGTACACCTTCAACTATGAGGCGATGAAGCGCCTGAATGATGACCTGCAGATGCGCAGCGACTGGCTGCTGCCGATCTGCAGCGGTGCCGAGCGCCTGAAAGATGCCAATGGCAAGAAGGCGCACCCGACCCAGAAGCCGGAAGCCCTGTTGTTCCGCAGCATTCTGGCGGCAACCAATATCGGCGATGTCATTCTCGACCCGTTTTTCGGCAGTGGCACCACCGGTGCGGCGGCCAAGCGTCTCGGTCGTCACTTCATCGGCATCGAGCGCGAGACCGGTTACCGCCAGTTCGCCCTCGACCGCATTGGTGCCATTGAGGCGATCGACGATCCGGACCTGTTGAAGCTGGAGAGCAAACGTCAGGCCCCGCGCATTCCATTCGGCATGCTGGTGGAGCAAGGCCTGCTCGGTCCCGGCGAGCTGGTCTTTGATGAACGCCGCCGCCATCATGCCCGGGTTCGTCCGGACGGCACCCTGATTGCCGAAAACAATACCGGTCGCATCACCGGCTCGATCCATCAGGTCGGCGCTGCGGTTCAGGGGGCACAGGCCTGCAATGGCTGGACCTTCTGGCACTATGAGGAAAAGGCGAACAAGGTGGCACCGATTGACGCCCTCCGCCAGCAGATCAGACAGGAACTCGGCCTGCACTAAGGGAGCAATCCCCGATGAAAATAGGCATTGTCGGCGCAGGCATTTCAGGCCTTGCAACCGCCTGGGCACTGACCAAGGTCGGCCATCAGGTCAGCCTGTTTGAACAGGGACCAATCCCCAACCCGCCCGCTGCCTCCGGCGACCAGCACCGGATTATCCGCCGTGGTTATGGCAGCCTCGACGGTTATGCCCGTACGATCAGTGACGGCTTTGCCGCCTGGGATCGGCTGTGGGACGACCTCGGTGCCGAGCATTACCGCAAGACCGGCGTGCTCTGTCTCAGCCAGTTCCCCGGTGATGAAGCCGATTACTACACACAAGGCTATGAACGCACCGGCACGCCCTACAGCCGCTTCACCCCGGATGAGGCAGCCGAGCGCTACCCGTTCCTCGACCCTGATAATCTGCACTATGTCACCTATGCCGATGATGGCGGCGTGCTGTTCTGCGAGCGCATTGCCCGGGACATGCTGGCATGGCTGCGGCGCAGCGGGACCGCCATCCACGAGCATGAAGTCGTAACCGGCATTGATACCGCCAGCGGCCTGATCCGCACGACCCAGCGCGAAGCAAGTTTCGATCAGGTGGTGGTGACCGCCGGTGCCTGGACCACGGAACTGTTCCCGTCACTTGCCGACAGCCTGACCAGCTACCGGACGGCGGTGGTCTATCTAACGCCACCGCCCCGCTATGCCGAGGCATGGGCAGAGGCCCCGGCGTTTCTGAGTGTCGGCGCGGATGACATCGATGGCTACATCCTGCCGCCGGTCGACGGCACCGGGCTGAAGTTCGGTGCCGGGCGCAACAAGCGACAGGCACCAGCCGGTGCTGATCAGGTACCGGATGAGGCGGAAGGCATCATGATCCGCGACTATTTCGGCAAGCCGTTCCGTGATCTCGACCAGTACAGCGTCGATCGGGTACGCAGCTGTGCCTATACCTTCACCAGCGATCTGCACTTCTTTGGCCGCAGAATGGGTAAGGCCTGGGTGATCTCCGCCTGCTCCGGCCATGGTTACAAATTCGGCGCGGCGGTCGGTGAGCATGTCGCGCGGGCTGTGGAAAGCGGGGATGAAACAGCCCTGCTGACATGGCTGGAGGCGCGAGACTGAGATATAATCGGATATCCGGGCGCATTCGGGCTTGGCGTGACCGGGTGCCGGTGCTACTCCCTCACCCCATGATCTCGCTCATCTCAAAAGCCACGAAAACCAGCCATACCGGTCATGCCGGTGACGGCAGCCACGTCAACACGCAGCCTGTCGGCGATACCCGGCGCATGTTTCTGCGCGACCTGATCATCGATTGCGAAATCGGCGTCTATCCGGAAGAGCGGGACCGCAAGCAACGGGTCTGTTTCAACATTGATGCCGTGGTCAGCGACCGTCAGGTCAGCGGCGATGATATTGCCGATGTGGTATCCTATGAGCTGCTGCGCGATGCCGCCCACCGGGTGACAACCGGCGGCCATACCAATCTGGTCGAGACCATGGCCGAACGTCTGGCTGCCCTCTGCCTCGTCCATCCGGCTATTCTCGAAGTCACCATCCGGGTTGAGAAGCTCGATGTGTTCGAGGATTGCGCCGGGGCCGGTATTGAAATCACCCGCCGTCGCGCCTGATCTGCGACAATTCCCCTAGAATGAGGGTCGATAGATTTTATAGGTCTCGACCTCGACATTGCCCTGCGTGGTCTGGAACACGAGCGGGAATGTCTGGAAACCACTGCCATTGGGGAGTGGGCTGGAGATATGCACATGCAGCATCGGCTCCGTCACATAGCCTGAGGCACCGGAGAGGGCGATTTCCTGACCGGCAATCACCGCATCGCCGAACTCGACCTGCTGGCTGTCCTTCAGCAGGTGGCGATAGGTGGCAACCGTACCGTCCAGATGCTGAATCCAGATATAGTTCTCATGGCCATGGGCAGCGGTCCGTTCGCCACCAGCCCCCTGATCCATGCGCATGCCAACCACAAACCCGTCCCGCATAGCCCGGACAGAGGTTCCGGCGGAAACGGCAAAATCAACGGCATTTTCCAGCATGCCTTCATGATCGGTCATGCGATCCTTGGCCTGCAGCACCCGGTAACCACGGTTCGGATCAAGCGGCAGCACCACGATATTGGTCTGCGGTTGTGCAGGCGGTGCCTGGAATTGCGGCATGACCGACAGATAGGCCAGCCAGTCCTTGTCACTGGCATCCTCTGGAATTTCAAACTGGATCAGGCGGCGGGACGGCCCGTCCTGCAGCACCAGATAGAACGGATCGGCAAACCCGATCAGCCCCTCCTGATGCGGCTGGATCAATAGCCCGATATCGGCACCGCCCGGCTTTTTCTCGGCCCAGTACTCGACGCATTTCGAGGATCGCATCTCCTGCAGACAGAACATGTCGCCATGGCAGATTTCCTCATGCAGCAGCGCTACCGGCGCATCGCTGCAATCGGCAGCCACATCACGACTGATAATGGCATAGAGGATAAAGACGACCAGAAAGATGCCGCCCAGCAATATGCTCAGGCGTTTGAAGGCTTCGGGGTATTTCTCGAAAATGGAGAGGTTCTCGACCTCGCCCAACTCGTCTTCTTCTATTTGTCCCATGCGGCAACTTCTCGAACATCAAGGGGCCGGGCCGACAACTCCCGGACCAGTTTGCGCAGCAGGGCATCGGCATAGTCCCGTTCACGCCCCGCCGCCATCACGAATGGCGCCATTCCAACTACCACAGATTCACTGAAATATCTCTCCAGCCAGTCATATTCATCAAGAATCACAATGGCGTTGACTTCAATGCCATCCTCGGCGAGCGGCGCGCGGACAGCTTCGGGTCGCGGACCGATATTGCTGAACCCGTTGGACGAAATATCGATCACCAGCCGATCAGCCCGAAACGGTGCCGTCATCAGGTGGCGGTGCCCGGCGATCATGGCAGCGCCGAGACCGGTTGACCCGGCCCGCTCGGCCCGCGGCAGGGCATCGATACTGGCGGCGAAGGCCCAGGCATCCTCCGGCGTTCGCAGCACCCGCCATGGAATGGTCAGCCGGGTATCGGTCGGGTTGGACCAAAGCATGACCCCGACCCCGATCCGGCCATGGGGGCCGGAACGCAAAGCCGCCTGCACCAGCGGATCACGGAAGGCGGCGGCATGTCCCGTCAGTTGCTGTTTCAGCACCGTGGTGGTGACACTGGCCGAGGCATCGATGGCGAGCAACAGCAGCACATCAATCGGCTGATCCGCATCGGCAGCCTGCGCGCGCGCCTGACCGGGCAAGCCAAGCATCAGGACCATCAGGGATAGCAGCAGGAAGAGCAGGAGGCGATTACGCATGAACACAAGCTGAAACCCGTTACCCGAACAAATCAACAGTCTTTTTGGTATCAAGCTGCATAGTCGCGCATTCGGCCATGGCGTGACGGACCATTTTGGCACTGACCGTCGGCAGGGCCATATCGCCGAGCCGGTCCAGATCGATCCAGCGCCAGTCATCATCCGTATCCGGCATGGCCGTCAGCGGCGAACTGGCAAAGCTCGGGATCGCGATCCGCACGGTCAGATGAAAATGCGTGAAGATGTGGCTGACCGTTCCCGGCAACAGCCGCCATTGCCCCGGCAATGGTCCGGCCTGCCGCACCAGCGCCTTGAAATCGGGCTTTTTCTCCAGCGGTTGCCAGTCGAGACCGGGCAGTTCCAGCATCCCGCCCAGCAACCCCTGCTCGGGCCGACGCCGCATCAGCACCTCGCCCCGGTCATTCACATACCAGTAGTGCAGGCCATAGCGTTTCGGCTTGGCCTGTTTCGGTGCCTTGCGCGGCAGTTCGGGCGCAATGCCCTGCGCCAGTCCGCGACAATCCTCACGCCATGGACAGACACCACAGCGCGGGCGGGCCGGAACACAGACCGTCGCGCCAAGGTCCATCATTGCCTGGGCAAAATCCCCCGGCCGCTGCCGGTCGGTACCGAGAAACAGCGGCTCGGCAAGCTGGCGCAGATATGGCTTTACCGCCGGCATCGGCTCTTCGACCGCATTCAGCCGTGCTACGATCCGCTCCACATTGCCATCGACAACACTGGCCGGGCGATCAAAGGCGATGGCGGCAATCGAGGCCGAGGTATAGGCCCCGATCCCCGGCAGGGTCGCAAGCCCCACCTGCTGATCCGGGAATTTGCCGCCATGATCGGCCAGCACGGCACGGGCACAGGCATGGAGATTTCTGGCCCGGGCGTAGTAGCCAAGCCCGGCCCATTCGGCGAGCACATCATCAAGCGGTGCCCGCGCGAGATCGGCGACAGTTGGCCAGCGGTCCAGAAACCGTTGAAAACGGGGCGTCACGGTAGCCACCGTGGTCTGCTGCAGCATCACTTCAGACAACCAGACCGCATAGGGATCGGGTGTCACACCGGGCGCACAGCGCCATGGCAAGTGACGGCGATGACGGTCATACCAGTGGAGCAACGCATCACGCGATGGCACAACAACATCATTCAAACGGTCGTCTTTTGACTGTTTCATTATATATGTATGGATATCGCTAAAATGTGATGTTCATGCGGCAATGCAGTATTTGCCCTCTGATGGGCAATCCGCTTGAATATCTATCTATTGAGAGCATATTGCGCCACCCCGTCTTGGCAAGGGCCTGACATATATGTCTGACCAGTCAGATTCCACGGATGGGCCGACCTACCGGTCTGACGAGAAACCGTCGTTCACGCCCCGGCGACGCGGCAGCCTGCGCCCGCTCAACGCCATCATCCGTCCCATCAGCCGGAAAGCGGTCGGCAGCAAATCCATGCGGCTTGCCGATCTGCTCGATCACTGGGCCGATGTGGTCGGGCCACAATTTGCCGAACACACCGCCCCGATCAAGGTTATTGCTGGCAAAGGCCAGCAGGATGGCACAATACAGATCGCCATCAGTGCGGGCTTTGCACCGATCTGGCAACACGCGGAACCACAGCTTCTGGCCCGGATAAATGACTATCTCGGCGGTGCCCCGCGGATCACCCGAGTCGCCCTAAAACACCAATCCAGACCCGCTGCACCGCCCGTGAAGCGCCGCGCCGTCGGTGCCGCCACCCGTAAGCAACTGAGCGAAAATCTCGACGGTGTTGAAAACCCGGCCCTGCGCGACTCGTTGGAACGCCTTGGCTTGGCCCTACTTTCGCGCGGAAAATGACCGGATTTGTTTTCATCATGACCGGAATTTATCCGCAGAGACTTAACCCCGGCACAACATCGGTTTGTTGCGCCCCACATATCTAGTTGTCACCATTTGATCACACTTGGCCCGAGGAGCCACCCTTATCAATGCCAACCGCAACAACCGCTTTAATGACTGCTGAAACGACCAAGATCGCCAAAACTGTCCTGCGCCGCCTGCTGATCCTGCCGGTGGCCGCGACCGCTGTCATGGCGATGGTCAGCCTCGCCCCGGCACCAGCCGCCGCAGAGGATGCATCCGCATCAAGCACGATGCCACAGGTGGCACAGGCATCTGAGGTTCAGACTGATGGCCAGATCAGTATTCCGGGCAGCACTCCGGCAGTAACGGTTGCGCCAACCGATCAGCGGGTACTCGGCAATCCCGATGCGCCGGTGACCATGGTTGAGTTTTCCTCCATGACCTGCCCGCATTGCGCGAGCTTCCATAATGACACTCTGGCAAAGCTGAAGAAGGATTTCATCGATACCGGCAAGGTGAAGCTGGTGATGAGCGACTTCCCGTTTGACGGTGTCGCCCTTCGCGCCTCCATGCTGGCCCGCTGCGTACCGCCGAGCCGGTATTTCGACTTCGTCGATGTGCTGTTCAAGAACCAGCAGCGCTGGGCCCGTTCGCGCGATCCGATTGCCACTCTCAAAACCTTTGGCGCACTGGTCGGCCTCGACGCCACCGCAGTTGACGCCTGCCTCGCCAATGAAGACCTGCAGAATGCAATCCTGACCAGCCAGCTTGAGGCGCAGGAGCGATACAATATCCGCTCAACCCCTACTTTTATCCTCAACAACGATACCGACCGGATTGTTGGTGCCGAAGATTATGACGTTTTCAAACGCAAGATCGAAGCCCTGCTGCCCGACGAGGATTCGTAAGTAACAGCCCGGGTATTCAATGAAGTTTTCCAAGCTCCGCCTCCATGGTTTCAAAAGCTTTGTCGAACCGACCGAACTGACAATCGCACCGGGTCTTACCGGTGTTGTTGGGCCGAACGGCTGTGGCAAGTCGAACCTTGTGGAGGCGTTGCGCTGGGTCATGGGCGAGACCTCTGCCAAGCGTATGCGCGGCGGCGAGATGGAAGACGTCATCTTTGGCGGTACCGCCAACCGCCCGGCCCGTAACGTGGCAGAAGTCGCCCTCGGTCTGGAAAATGACAGCAAGACCGTCCCGCCACCATTCAATGATTTCGACGATCTGGAAGTCACCCGAAAGATTGAGCGCGGCAACGGCTCGGATTACCGGATCAATGGCAAGCCGGTACGTGCCCGCGACGTCCAGATCCTGTTCGCCGATCACGGCACCGGTGCAACCTCTACCGCCATGGTCAGTCAGGGCAAGGTTGGCGCGGTCATCAATGCCAAGCCGACCCAGCGCCGCTCGATCCTTGAGGAAGCTGCCGGTATCAGCGGTCTCCATGCCCGCCGTCACGAGGCCGAACTCCGGCTGAAAGCCGCCGAGAGCAACCTCGAACGGGTCGAGGATGTGCTGGGCACCATGGAAAACCAGCTCGCCAATCTGAAAAAGCAGGCCCGGCAGGCCGCCCGCTACCGCACCATGTCGGATCGCATCCGGCAGGCGGAAGCCCTGTTGCTGCACAAGAAATGGATTGATGCCGAGGCCGAGCTTGAACACAGCCAAGCCGTCTTCGCCGCTGCCGAAATCCGGGTCCGGGAACTGCTGGTCACCGTCGCCAGCGAAAGCACGGCACAGACCAATCAGGCCAGCGCCATGCCGCCGCTCCGCGATGCCGCCGCTGCCGCCTCGGCCAAGGTCCAGCGCCTGAAGCTGGAAGCCGAGCAATTGGCCAAGGAAGCCAAGCGGATCGAGAGCCAGCAGCAATCCGCCGCCCAGCGCCTCGAGCAGATCGAACAGGATCAGACCCGCGCCAGCACCCTGCTGACCGATGCCGCCGATGCGCTGGAGCGCCTCGGTCGTGAAAAGCGTGACATCGTCAAGGCACAGGACGGCGAGAATGACCGTGAAACCGAAGCGGTTGCCGCTGCCGGTGACGCCCAGAGCGAGGTTGCCCGCCTCGATGAGCGGGTTGCCGCCCTGACCCGGGAAACCGCCGTGCAGGAAACCGCGCAGCGCAACCTGAACCAGCGCCTTACCGATCTGGAAAAGCGCTTCAACAATATTACCGAAGAACGTGAACGCCTGAATGCCAAGCTGGCGACGCTTCAGGGTGACCTGATCCCGGAAGACCGGCTGAAAGCACTCGAGAAAGATGTCAGCGATGCCGAGGCGACACTGGCATCAGCGGAAGAGCAGCAGAACCAGACCGAGCAGAAAGTCAGCGCTGTCGAAGCCACGATGAACGAGGCCCGCAGCGACGAACAGGCGAGCAGTCAGGCCCTGAACCGGGTTCAGGCCGAGATCAGTGCGCTCCGACATCTGGTCGGCAAGGATGATGGCGATGCCAGCACCGGCAAGCCGGTTCTGTCCGAGATCAAGGCTGAGCCGGGCTATGAAACCGCGCTGGCAGCGGCGCTCGGTATTGCCCTCGACGCCTCGACCAATCCCGAGAATGATTTCTTCTGGCGCGAGACCAACGGTGTCAGCCTGAAAGCCCCGGCCAAAACCCAGCCGCTGCTGGACAAGATCGATGCACCGAAAGTGCTGCAAACCGCGCTCAACGGTATCGGTGTGGTTGAGGATCGCGCCACCGGCGATGACCTCGCCAAGAGCCTGCAGCCCGGTCAAATTCTGGTCAGCAAGGATGGCGAGAGCTGGCGCTGGGATGGCTATACCGCCCGTCGCATGGCCGCGACCGATGCCGCCGCCAAGCTCGAGCAACGCAACCGCCTGACCGCGCTGGAAAAGGAACTGGCCGCAGCCGAGAAGGAAGCTGCCACCAAGAAAACCGCGACCGAAGCGGCGAGCACAGCGCTCAATGACGCCCGCGAAGCCGCCCGCAGCGCGCGCGATGCTGTACGTGCCGCCTATACCACCGTTGGACAGGCACGCTCGGCCCTGACCCAGACGACACAGGCACAGTCCAAGGCTGCTTCCGAAGCTGCCGGTCTGAAGGAACGCATTGCTGGCCATGCCCGCGACCTAGACACGATCAAGGAACAGCGCGAGCAGGCCCATGGTGAACTGGCGGCGATGCCGTCACTGGATGAGGCGATACAGGTACTCGACGATTTCCGCGAACAACTGGCCGCCGCCCGTGAATCCGCCAATGACAAGCACCAGTTGGTTGACCGGATCAAACGCGAAATCTTTGGGCGCAAACGCCGCCTGACTGCTATCGACGATGAGGTCAAGGTCTGGAATGACCGTATGTCCGGTGCCGACGATCACAGCCAGGACCTCGCCAAGCGTGCCGCTGCCCTGCGTCAGGAACTGGAAGACCTCGCCAGTCAGCCGGAACAGCTGGCCGAGAAGGAGCAGTCCCTGCTGACCGCCCTGTCCGAGGCTGAGCGTGAGGGCAAACGTCAGAGTGATGCCCTGATCGAGGCAGAGGAAAACCTTGCCCAGATCGAGCGCCGCCTACGTCAGGCCGAGGGTCACTCCGCCGATAGCCGTGAAGCCCGCGCCCGTGCCGAAGCCGCCGTGGAGATGGCCCGCAATAGCTGCAAAAGCCTGACCGAGGAAATTGCCGAGCGACTGGATTGCAAACCGAACCAGACCCTCAGCATCTCCGAGCATGGCGAGGACAAACCGGTCCCGGCGCTGGAAGAGCTGCAGCGTCGTCTTGAGCGCCTGCGCCGTGAGCGTGAAACACTGGGTGCGGTCAATTTGCGTGCCGAGGAAGAAGCCGAGACACTGCAGACCGAAATCGACACGCTGGTTGCCGAGCGCGACGACCTGATCGCTGCGATCAACCGCCTGCGTCAGGGCATCGGCAAGCTGAAGAGCGAGGCACGCAACCGCCTGCTTGATGCCTTCGCCAATGTGGATCAGGCATTCCAGCACCTGTTCGTCACCCTGTTCGGTGGTGGTCGGGCACAGCTGACCCTGACCGAGGCGGAAGACCCGCTCGATGCCGGGCTGGAAATCTTCGCCTCACCGCCCGGCAAGCGTCTGCAGAACCTGTCACTGCTGTCCGGTGGTGAGCAGGCCCTGACCGCGATTGCCCTGTTGTTTGCGGTCTTCCAGTCGAACCCGTCACCGATCTGCGTGCTGGATGAGGTCGATGCACCGCTCGATGAGGCCAATGTGGATCGCTTCTGCACCATGCTCGACGAGATGGTGAAGACCGATACCACCCGCTTCCTGGTCATCACCCACCACCGGATGACCATGGCCCGGATGCACCGTCTCTATGGTGTCACCATGGGCGAGCGCGGGGTTTCGCAACTGGTTGCTGTCGATCTCGATGAGGGTGCCAGACTGCGCGAAGCGGGCTAAGTGCCGCACCCGCCGGAACTGTCCCCGTAAGGCGTTGAAATCAAACATATTTTTTAAGCGCATTTTGTATAATTTTCGCCATTCTTACTGCTTGACAGGACAGCCCCCCATCCTTACTTTGCGCGCTGACCGCGGTGCCCCGTTGTACTGCTGATTGTTTGATCATCCGGGTAGCCGGGCGGTTGAATGGAAAGCGACTACAGGGTACGGGTTCGATGTCGTCTGACGACCTCAAGACAAGAATTGCTGCTGCCAGACAAAAGGCCGGTATCGATGGTACCGACACCAGCCAAACGGCAAGCACAACAGGACATCTTGGGCAAGGCATGCGCGTCGGTATCGAGTTTGTCTCGGCGATCGGGGTTTCTACCTTCATCGGCTGGACGTTGGATAACTGGCTCGGCACATTACCACTGGCAATGATCGTCATGTTTGTCGTGGGTGCTGCTGCAGGTTTCCTGAACGTCTACCGTCTGGCACAAGATCAGGGTGGAATAGCAAAGCAAAACCCCGCCTCAACGGATGACAAGCCTGATACGTGAAATCTGTCCGTATGTATGTTGCAACAACCAGAACGACCTCTCGCCCGACGATCATACTCTGATCCGACACCCTGATCACCGAAGACCGCAAGACGACGAGAACGGCCGTGGCCCTAGATCCACTTCACCAGTTTCAGATCCAACCGATTATACCGATAGAGGTAGCCGGGATTGATCTGTCCTTTTCCAACGCTTCCCTTTTCATGGTCCTTGGCGCGGTGCTGACCGTTGCCTTCATGTCCATTGGCCTCAGCCGCCGCGCCCTGATCCCGGGCCGCTGGCAGTCTGCATCGGAAAGCATCTACGAATTCATCGCCAATATGCTGCGTGAGCAGACGGGTGCGAAAGGACGCGAGTTCTTCCCGTTTGTCTTTACCCTGTTCATGGTTGTCCTGATGGGCAACCTGCTCGGGATGATCCCTTACAGCTTTACCTATACCAGCCACATCATTGTCACCTTCACGCTGGCAATCGTTGTCTTTCTGCTGGTTACCATCCTCGGATTTGTGAAACACGGGCTGCATTTCCTCAGCTTCTTTGCCCCATCCGGCATTCCGCTGCCCCTGCTGTTCTTGGTTGTGCCGATTGAGCTCGTCGCCTATCTGTCACGTCCGATCAGCCTGTCGGTTCGTCTGTTTGCCAACATGATGGCCGGGCACATGATCCTGAAGGTTTTTGCCGGCTTTGCCGTGATGATGGGTATTGCGGGTGTTCTGCCGCTGATCCTCATCACCCTGCTGACCGGTTTTGAATTCCTGATTGCCTTTATCCAGGCATATGTGTTTGCCGTTCTGACCTGTGTCTATCTGAAGGATGCACTGGAACTGCACTAAACATTTGTATCAACAGCGTCGTTGTACAAAACCTCTCGGGCTTCGCCCATTTCGCTTAAACGAGTAAGAAAACAAGGAAACATTATCATGGAAGAACAAGCTGCACGCTTTATCGGCGCCGCTATTGCGGTCCTCCCACTCGCTGGTGTTGGCCTCGGTCTCGGCCACATCTTCTCCAACCTGCTGTCATCCATTGCCCGCAACCCATCGGTTGCCGGTGAGCTGAAAGCTACCGGTCTGCTGTACTTCGCACTGACCGAGGCTGTTGCTCTGTTCGCACTGGTTATCTCCCTGCTGATCCTGTTCGTCTGATCAGTCGGATTTACGCTTGAACTATCTGGAACATAAGGAAAGCCAGGTCATGGAAACTGCTGTTCGGCTGTATATCCAGAAGCTCGTATCGACCGGTGTCGTTGCGGCTTTTGTCTATGCCAGTACAGATGCAGTTGTTCTGGCTGCCGAAGCTGCCGCAGAACATGGTGAAGAAGGCAGCAGTGGTTTGCCACAGCTGAACCCTGCCAATTTCACATCACAGATTTTCTGGATGCTGCTGGTGTTCTTCTTGCTCTACCAGTATCTCCGCAAGCGCATTCTGCCGCGCTATGCCGAGGTTCTGGAAGAGCGTGAAGAGAAGATCACCGGTGATCTCGGCATGGCCGAGCAACTGCGTTCGGAAGCGGAAGCTGCCCAGACAGCCTATGAAGCATCGCTCGCCGATGCGCGTAAATCCGCCCATGAGACGATCGTCAAGGCGCAGGACAAGGCCGCTGCCGACATGGCTGCCAAGATTGCCAAGGTCGAAAGCACCATCAAGGGCCGTTTCACCAAGACCGAGAACAAGATCGCCGAACAGCAACAGGCTGTTTTCGCCGAGCTTGGCTCGATTGTCTCCGAGGCGGTTCATGACAGTGTCGAACGCATTGCCAATCTGAAACCGGCCGATGCCGATATCGAAAAAGCGGTCAAGCAAGCGCTGGAGGCGCGGAGCTGATGAGCCTGTTTCATGATACCAATACCTGGGTTCTGCTCGGTTTCCTGATCTTTGTCGGCTTCATCTACAAGCGGGCCGCCAATATCGTGACCACCAAGCTTGATGAGCGTGCGGACAACATCCGCAAGCAGATCGAGGAAGCCCGGACCCTGCGTGAAGAAGCCCAGGCCATGCTGGCCCAGTATCAGCGCCAGCAGCGCGATGCCGAGAAGGCCGCCGCAGAACTGGTTTCCGAAGCGAAGGTTCAGGCCGAGCACATTCTGAAACAGGCGCAGATCGATGCCGAAGCTGCCGCCGAGCGTCAGAAGAAGATGGCCGAAGCCCGCATCGCCCAGATGGAAGCCCATGCGGTTACCGAGATCCGGGCCGTGGCAGCGGAAGTCGCGGTTCAGGCGACCCGCAGCCTGATCGAGCAGAAGGTCGATGCCAAGAAAGCAGGTGATATCCTCGCCGACAGCATCGAGAAACTGCCCTCACGCATCAACTGAGCGCAGCCACCCGGTCATCCGGTCACTGAATAACTGATCTGAATAATGAGATTACGTAATACGCCTAGGCGCCTTTCGCCTGGGCGTATTGCTTTTTGGCGTATTCGCGCAGCTTGTAACGCTGCATGATGCCAGCATCCGTACGCGGCAGGCTCGGAACAAAGTCCCAGTGCGTCGGACATTTGAAAGCATCCTCGCGCTTGCGGATGAATGCCATCAGCTCCTTGATCAGTGCCTCTCCGGCCTTCTGATCCCTTGCCGGTACCACATAGGCCTTGGCGACCGTGCCCAGCGCCTGATCGGGTGCTGCTACCACAGCGCAATCGGCAACCGCCGGATGCTCCAGCAACATTTCCTCGATTTCCGGCGCCACGATCTCGTAACCGCCGTTATCGATGATGTCGTTCATCCGACCACCGAACCAGTAGAAGCCATCGGCATCGATGCTGTACAGGTCGCCGGTAATGTTCCAACCGTTCTTAACGTAATCGGTCTGGTTCTCACCCGCCAGATAGCGGCAGCCGGTTGGTCCCTTGACGATCAGCCGTCCGGTCATCCCGGTAGGAATGTCGCGATAACTCTCATCCACCACCCGGCACAGATATCCCTCCACCGGCTTGCCGGTCGCGCCCGGTCGCAATTCATCGAGCGGCGAGGCAATGACCCGGCCTAGCAACTCGGTTGACCCGAAGGCATCGATGATCGTGCTGCCGGTCAGGTTGTGCCACTGATTGGATAGCGAGGCCGATAGCATCTCCCCGGTCGAGATACAGGTTGTCAGGCCGGAGACATCATATTTCTTGGTATAGTCGAGCATGACGCGATAGCTGGCCGGTGACGAACAACAGATCGTCGCCTTCAGCTTGGTAATCGCCTGCATCAGGATTTTCGGCTCAAATTGCTGTAGCAGGATCGCTGATGCACCAACCCGCATCGGGAACAGGATTAGCGTCGACAGGCCGAATGCCTCACTGAGCGGCATATTGCTGACAAACACATCCTCCGGCCCCGACGGCATTGTGGTGCGCGGCAGGCAATCCGCCGTCACCATCAGATCGCGGTGATGGTGCATGGTGCCCTTTACCTCACCGGACGTGCCGCTGGTGAAGGCAATCAGGCAGATATCCTCGGCAGAGGTATCGAAATTGTCGAATTGCGGTTCCTTGGGCTGCATCAGCGGCTCGGCATAGCGCCAATCATTTGGTCCGGTTTCCGGTCCCTCATAATTCGCCGCCCCCTCGGGACGTTGACCGTTACCGGCAAAGACCAGCACTTCATACAGGCCCGGACGTTTCTCCTGTACCTTGGCGAGCTCAGCCGTCAGCCGGTCATCACAGAGCGCGAAATTCACCTGTGCCTTGTCGACGATCCGGGCCAGATCACGCGCCTTCATGGATGGCGGCGTCGGCACGGCAACCGCACCAACCTTGAGAATGGCCAGAAAGGCCGCACAGAGCAGCGGTGTATTGAACCCGCGGATCAGCACCCGCGAGCCGGGGATCACGCCCATTTCATCCATCAGCACATGGGCAAGCTGATTGGCATCCCGATAGACATCGGTATAGCTCCATACCCCCTTGGAGGTCTTGAAGCACGGGTTGTCGGCATGACCGGCAAACACCATACGATCGAGCAGATCGGTGACCGCATTAACCCGATCGGGATGGCGCAGCCAGATCTTGGTGAACTTGAACTCCGGCAACTGGTCTTCCGGCGGCATGTTATCGGCGCAGAAATTATCCCAGTGCGCGGTATAGCGCTGGCCCTGTTCAAGGGCGGCGATCTCCGCTTCCATCTGGTCGGCGGCTTCCGGTGTCACACCGCTGTCGCTCAGAATGGCGTCGATATCGTCCTGACTGGCATTATCGCCGGTGGCCGCCATCCAGGCCGCCATTTCATCCATATCGCCGAACTCACCATCGGGATCATAGCCGATCATGGTCGGCTCGGGTGCGTCCGGATCGCGGGCGGGTGCTGCCTCTGGCGCAGCCTCGGGCACCGCCGCCTGCTCGGGCAGGGGCGCCACATCATCCGCCTCGTCGTCGTCCATATACTGATTGGAACTCAGCTTTAATGGCGACAAAGCAGGTTTGTCGTCTCCAGCAACGGAATCATCGACAAATTCATCCGTATCGTTGGTTGAGCTGTCCGTCATCTCGGAATTGTTCTACCACTTTGCCTCAGGGCCCAGATCACTATGCCCATTTGTTTATTAAGCTACCATAATTATTAACTAAGTTCACCGCCATCGACGCTGATTACCTGCCCGGTAACCGCACGATTTCCCGGATCGGTGAGCCATTGCAACACTTCCCCCACTTCGGTCGGCGCGATCAGGCGGCGCTGCGGGTTACCAGCGGCGAGATCTGCCCGAACTGCCGACCGGTCACGACGAGTATGGGCAACAATCTGGTCAATTTCCACTGCCAGCCGGTCGGTATCGAGCAAACCGGCGCTGATGGCATTGACCACAACCCCGCTCTCGGCCACTTCACGGGCCAGAGCCCGCATCATGCCGACCAGACCATGCAGGATCATGCAGTTCGCCGTGCTGAGCGGCCGACCGCGCATGGCATCCTGTCCGAGCACAAAAACCACATGCCCGTGCCCGGCGGCCTGCATTGCCGGCAGGGTCGCCGCCATCAGGTTGCCGGCACCGATCAGCAGATTGTTCATCGACATCTGCACGCGCGCCGGATCAAGCTGGTCATAGGCACCGTAGACATCATCGCGCAGGGCGTAGACGACGATATCAAGCTTGCCGAACCCGTCAATCGCATGGTCCACCGCGCGCCGGATTGTGGCCGGATGGGTCAGGTCGGCGGTCACCGTCTGGACATCGCCATCGACCTCATTGATCAGCCGGGTTGCCGCCGTGGTCAGCCCCTCGGAGCCACGGGCCAGCAGGCTGACCCGACAGCCCACATCCACCAGCGCCCGGGCGCTGTAGAAGCCCATCTCACCGCTGCCACCGGCAATCAGGGCATGTTGGCCATCGAGTGCGTGCGGCATGAGCGAAAAACAGAAACCCTGGAGCTTACAAAACCCGGACATCTTCGTGGGCCGGGTGAATACGAGGATCAGCCTAGCGCGCCAACTGTTCATGTACAAAGCCTTATTACCGACGACGGGATGCAAGGCGGGAGAAATGTCGGAACAGGGTAACAGCCATAACTGTTGGTGTTTTTGATTGCAGGCCCAGAACCGTTGTAGAACAGTGGTAGACAGCATTCCGACAGGATTAGAGAGACCCCAATGAATTCCGCACCCGCGACCATGCAGACCACATCGGATATCGATGCCACACAGCTGATCGAGCGGATGGGCCGTGATGCCCGTGCCGCCGCCCGCATTCTGGCAACCATCCCGACCGAGCAGAAGAATGCCGCCCTGCGTGCCGCTGCCACCGCCATTGATGCCGCTGTGGAGCAACTGCTCGCCGCCAATGAGCAGGATGTGGCCTTTGCCCGCAACAAGGGTGTGCCCGAAGCAATGCTCGACCGGCTGGTCCTCACGCCGGAGCGGATCAAGGCCGTCGCCGATGCCGTTCGGGATATTGCCGAGCTGCCCGACCCGGTTGGCAAGGTCATGACCTCATGGGAACAACCCAACGGCCTGAAATTCAAGCGTGTGCGGGTGCCGCTCGGCGTGATCGGCATCGTGTTTGAGAGCCGTCCCAATGTCACCGCCGATGCCGGTGCCCTGTGCCTCAAATCCGGCAATGCGGTTATTCTGCGTTGCGGATCGGAGAGCCTCAACTCGGCCACCGTGCTGGCCGATTGTCTGCGCCAAGCCTGCGCTGAGAACGGTCTGCCAGAGGCAGCGATACAACTGGTCCCGACCCGCGACCGCGAGGCGGTAGGCGCGATGCTGTCCCGTCCCGACCTGATTGATGTGCTGATCCCGCGCGGCGGCAAGTCGCTGATCCAGCGGGTCATGGGCGGACAGGTACCGGTCCTCGCCCATCTGGACGGGCTGTGCCATGTCTATGTGGATGGTGAGGCCGATCTCGATATGGCCGAACAGGTTGTGGTCAATGCCAAGATGCGCCGCACCTCGGTTTGCGGCTCAGCCGAAACCCTGCTGGTTGATAGCAGGATCGCCGATACCGCCCTTGCGCGCCTGATCCCGGCGCTGCAGACCGCCGGTTGTGCCATTCGCGGCGATGCGGCGGCACAGGCGATCAATGATCTGGTCACCCCGGCAACCGAGGAAGACTGGCACACCGAATATCTGGCCCCGGTCATTTCGGTGAAGGTGGTCGATGGCGTCGATGCCGCGATCGAGCATATCAACCATTACGGCTCGCATCATACCGACAGCATCATCACCCGGAATGCTACGACGGCAGAACGTTTCCTCAACCGGATCGACAGCGCCATCGTCCTGCACAACGCCTCAACCCAGTATGCCGATGGTGGCGAATTCGGCTTCGGTGCTGAAATCGGCATTGCCACCGGTCGGCTCCATGCCCGTGGCCCGGTCGGTGTCGAACAGTTGACCACGTTCAAGTATCAGGTGCAGGGTAACGGTCAGACACGCCCGTGATCTGCTGAGCATTCGATACAACGACACCATCCATGCCATACGACCCTGTCGGTACAGTTCGCAACCGCACCCTGCCGGGCTACGGCAATACCGCGTTTTCACCGCCGCATATCGCCAGCGGAAAACTCTGGCGCGGCCTGCGTATCGGCCTGCTCGGCGGCTCGTTCAACCCGGCCCATGACGGCCATCGGCATATCAGCCTGATGGCGCTCCGCCACCTCGGTCTGGATCAGGTCTGGTGGCTGGTGAGCCCGCAGAACCCGCTCAAGCCCAGCCATGGCATGGCATCGATGGAAAGCCGAATCGAACAGGCAAAACGCATCGCCCGCCATCCGCGCATCATGGTCACCGATCTGGAGCAGCAACTGGGCACGCAATACACCTCGGACACGCTTCCGGCGCTGAAATCCGCGTTTCACGGCACGGATTTCGTCTGGCTGATGGGGGCAGACAACCTGTCGCAAATCCGGTACTGGGACCGCTGGCAGAGCATTTTCACCACAATGCCGGTTGCGGTTTTTGCTCGCTCTCCCTATTCTTTAAGAGCGTGTTCGTCACTGGCGGCGGCACGCTATCAACGGCACCGTCTAACCGGCCGACAGTCACGACGATTGTCAAAGGTTGGACCGCCAGCCTGGACCTTCCTCGCCATCCCCCTGCACGGGGCATCGGCAAGTGCGATCCGGGCAGCGGGTTAGATCAGGAGTTTGGTTCAGGTTTTGCCAATACTGTATGGATCACATCACGGACGGTCGCTGACCAACCAAGGAGGATGACGATAAGTACGCATCGTCAAACAGCCAAACCGTCCCGCCTTCCCGAACCGGAAGATCTGGAACGTCTCGCCATCCAGTCCCTCGAAGATGACAAGGCACTCGACATTGTCTCGATCGATCTGGCCGGAAAATCAGCCCTAGCAGACAGTATGATTATTGCGTCCGGTACATCCGCGCGCCAGGTCGCTGCCATGGCTGAGCATCTGGTCGAGAAGATCAAGAAAACGGGTGTCAAGTCGGTCAAGGTCGAGGGCAAGTCCAATGCCGATTGGGTATTGATCGACGCTGGCGACATCGTTGTGCATCTGTTCCGGCCCGAGGTACGCGAGTTCTACAACATCGAGAAGATGTGGTTGCTCGACGCACCATCCGGGGCTGCAGGTGGCGGGGTGAAAACGTTGAACGCCGCAGGCGTCTGACGCAGGTTTGAAAATACGGACCGGCCCTGAAACGGCTGATTGTGAAGGCCTATGCAGTTCAGCCTTATTGCTGTCGGTCGTGCCCGTAAGGGGCCGGAAAAAGCGCTCTACGATCATTATCGTACACGCCTGCGATGGCCCCTTGACCTGATCGAGGTCGATCTCCGTAAAGCTATCGAACCCATGGAAAAACGCCGCGAGGCAGAAGCGGCCCTCATCCTTGATGCCTTGCCTCAGGGCGCGGTGCTGGTTGCCCTCGACGAGCGTGGCAAACAGCTCGGCAGCCGTGACTTCGCGGGCAAGATCAATGAATGGCAGGATCAGGGCGAGCGCCATACCGCGCTGGTGATCGGCGGTGCGGACGGCCTCGACCAGTCGGTCCGCGACCGCGCCCGGCTGCTGCTCTCCTATGGCAAGGCGACATGGCCGCATATGCTAGTGCGCGCCATGGCCGCCGAACAGATTTACCGTGCCCAGACCATTCTCGACGGCCATCCCTATCACCGGGATTGAGCCTTTGTTTTCAGCAATATGACTTGCACTCGCAACTTTCGCCCAAGCCGCCTAGGTTGCTGTCATGGCTGAATATTCCGCCCATTATCCGAAGAGTGCCTTTAGTCACAAGGCATGGCAGACATTCCAGCGCTATGTTGAGGATCAGCATGGCGTTGTTGGCGTTGCTGCCTTTATCGGTGGCTCGGTTGCCCGTGGTGTGGCGCAGCCCGGATCGGATGTGGACGGCGTTATCATCACGCCGGATGGCGCGGACAAACCACTCAGCCAGCGCAAGAAAATCACCATTGACGGTATCCCTCTCGACCTCGCCGTGTTCAATATGACGGGCCTGAAACGTCGCCTTGAGGGCGAATACCGTCGGGCCAACCCATGGGTCATGGATATCGTCGCCACGGGCCCAAACCTGTTCAATGCCCGCTCAAACACCGCCGTGACGGCGCGCTCAATAGCGCGCGACTATGTGCGCAAGGGGCCACCGGAGTTTACGCCACGGCAACAGCGCAGCAGTCAGGTCGAACTGACCGAACTCGCTGACAGCCTGCGCCAGAGCACAGACCCCAAGGAACAGCGCTTCATTGCCTCGATGATGGTGCCAAAACTTGCCGGATTTCACCTGCGGAGCAACAAGCAGTGGATCGGCAGCTATCGCCGGTTGCTGACCCGTCTGCGTGATATGGACAAGGGCTATGCCGACCGGCTCGACACTGCGGTTCACCAGCATCTGGCCGTGGGCGGCAAAACCGAACCCTTGCTCCAGCTCACGCTGGAAACCCTCGCCCCGGCAGGTGGATTCAGCCGCGACCTAGATACCGAGACCATGCCCGCACTGCCGTCAGCAAAACCCTCCAAGCCACCGGAGCCCGGCAAAAAGCTATAGCAGGTTGTCCGTACGTTCCTTGACGGTGCCGGTTTTGGTTGATTTGCGACGATATCGGCTAGGACGGAGATGCTTTTCGATCGCGTCATAGAGCTCGCGAACAATGTTCTTGCCGGTTGCCGTCTCGATCCCCTCAAAACCCGGTGAGGAATTGACCTCGAGCACCTTCGGCCCGTCATTGGAGCGGAGCAGATCGACCCCCGCCACCTGCAGATTGAAGGCCTTGGCCGCCTTGATCGCCATCTTGCGCTCGGTTGCCGTGATGCGCACCGGTTCCGCCGTGCCGCCCTGATGCAGGTTGGAGCGGAACTCGCCCTCTGCCCCGACCCGCTGGATCGACGCAATCACCTTGCCACTGATTACCAGACAGCGAATATCGTTACCGCCGGATTCCTTGATGAAATCCTGCAGCAGGAAACTGGCTTTCAGCCCCCGGAAAGCCGAGATCACGGATTCCGCCGCCTTCTTGGTCTCCGCCAGCACCACGCCCTTGCCCTGCGTGCTCTCCAGCAGCTTGATGATCAGCGGCGTCGATCCGACCAGCCCGATCAGATTGCCGGTATCCTTCGGTGAGGCAGCAAAGGCGGTCGGCGGCATGTCGATCTGGTGCCTCGCCAGCACCTGATGGGCGTGCAGCTTGTCCCGGCTGGCGGTAATGCCGACCGATGGATTGACGCAATAGGTGCCAATAGTCTCGAACTGGCGGATAACCGCCGTGCCATAGGGCGTGATGGACGCCCCGATGCGTGGAATAACCGCGTCATAGCGCGGCAGACGCTGGCCATCATAATGGATCTCCGGCGACATGGCGTTGATCGCCATATAGCAACGGGTGGTATCGATCACCTCAACCACATGGCCGCGCTTCTCGCCTTCCTCAACGAGGCGTCTGGTGGAATAGCTGGTTTCCTCACGGCTGAGCACGGCAATGCGCAGAGAGCGATCCGGCGCGGCATTCTTGATCTCCGCCGTGTGATACACATCGTAATCAAGCTCCGGCTGGCAATAGCTCTCACCCGGAAATACTGCCATATCATCGGCCAGCGCCTGCCGCCCGAGCAGCATCCGATAAGTCATTGAAGCCCGGTCGGTCAGCGTCACCTCAATCGGCCAGGTCCGGTCACCAACCTTGATATTGGTGCTGATGACATAACGCAACTCGGTCTCGCCATTGGAAGACGTGACCTCACGGCGATCCACCACATCTGCCGAACAGGTGATCGAGATATGATCCACATGGGTAATGGGGTGAATATCGAAGCGGACCTTGGGGTTCTCGGCATTACCGAACGGTTCGATATTAAAGGCATGGAGTGCCGACGTCTTGGCGCCGGTATCAACCTTGGCCTTGAGCGCAGGCAAGCCCAGCTCGGGCAGCGCAACCCATTCCTCCCAGCCGAGGCGGAACACTTCATCATTCGTGTTTGGTGCTGACATAAAGAACCATTCCCATAATCAATGCCGGCAAGGCAAATACCCCACCGGTCGGGGATAAACTTTGAAATTCGAGGTTGAGACCGCCGCACTCTCGCCCCATAACAATGGCATCCAATAAGAGCAACATTGCAAATCTGCGAGATAAAAATAATGCCGACCAAAAAACCCCCCGTCATGCTCTGCATTCTGGACGGCTTCGGCTGGCGGGAAGAAGCAGCGGACAACGCTGTCCGCCAAGCAAAAACCCCGGTATTCGACCGCATCTGGGCCCATGGCCCAACTGCATTTCTGCAGGCTGGCGGCGGCGATGTCGGCCTGCCTGATGGCCAGTTCGGCAATTCCGAGGTCGGGCACATCAATATCGGCGCAGGCCGGATCGTCAATCAGGACTTACCACGCATCGACAAGGCAATCAAAGACGGCTCGCTGGCAAATAATGAAGCGCTGCAGTCAATCATTGCCAAACTGAAGGATACCGGCGGCAAGCTGCACCTGCTCGGCCTGCTGTCCCCCGGCGGTGTCCACGCCCATCAGCGCCATATCGCGGCACTCGCCAAAATCGTTGCCGGGGCCGGTGTGCCGGTTCTGGTCCACGGTTTCCTCGATGGCCGCGATGTCGGTCCAAAGTCGGCACAGACCTATGTGCAGGCATTTCTGGATGATCTGGGCGACAATCCCGACATAAAGCTCGCCAGCCTTTGCGGCCGTTACTTCGCCATGGACCGTGACAACCGCTGGGAGCGGGTGGCCAAAGCCTATCACCTGCTGACCAGCGGCACCGGTACGGCTGCCGATGATCCGATTGCCGCGATTCAGGCCGCCTATAACGCTAATGTCAGTGATGAGTTCATCGAACCGGTCAGCCTCAACGGTTATGATGGTATGGCCGATGGTGACGGGCTGCTGATCGCCAATTTCCGGGCCGACCGGGCGCGGGAGATACTGACTGCCCTGCTCGATCCGTCATTCAGCGACATTGACCGGCCCAACCGGCCCGAACTGGCGATTGCCGGCGGTATGGTTGAGTATTCCGACAAACTGAACCCGTTTCTGACCACGCTGTTCGCGCCGCAAAACCTCGTCAATGTGCTGGGAGAAGTGGTCTCGAACGCCGGCAAGCGCCAGCTGCGTGCGGCAGAGACCGAGAAATATCCCCATGTCACCTTCTTCCTCAATGGCGGTGAAGAAACCGAATATGCGGGCGAGGACCGGATTCTGGTGCCCTCACCCAAGGTTGCCACCTATGATCTGCAACCGGAGATGTCGGCCCCCGAACTGACCTCGAAGGTCAAGGCGGCGATTGATACCGGCGATTATGATCTGATCGTCATCAACTACGCCAACCCCGACATGGTCGGTCATACCGGCTCACTCGAAGCGGCGATGAAAGCCTGTGAAACGGTGGATACCGGCCTCGGCCAGTTGCTCGAGAGCATCGAGAAACTGGGCGGTATGGCGCTCGTCACCGCCGATCATGGCAACTGCGAGCTGATGCGCGATCCCGAAACCGGCGGCCCGCATACCGCCCATACCACCAACCCGGTGCCACTGGTGCTGGTCGGTGGCAGCGAGGGCCAGACACTGCGCAATGGCCGTCTGGCCGACCTCGCCCCGACCCTGCTGTTCATGATGGGCGTCGACCAGCCCGAGGAAATGACCGGCAGAAACCTGATTGCCGATGCCGGGGACAAGAGCCAGAGCGCCGCATGATCCGATTGCGCGTCCATGCAGCCGTTATCACGGTAATCGCGGGCCTGGGCAGTATCCCGGCCCCGCTATCAGCATGGGCGCAAACTGCGGATGGCGCAGCCACGCTGTCCGAACAGGATCCGGAAGCACTCCAGCAGGCACTGGAGAACAGCCGCGCCCGTGCAGCCGAACTGGCAGGCCGGGAGCAGGCGCTCAATCAGGAACTGGCGCAGATACGCTCAACCCTCGCAACCAATGCCCTGCTGTTGCAGGCACGGGAGAACGAGCGCCGGACGCTGGTGGACAAGATCGGTGATCTCGAAACCCGCCTGACACTGGCACAGGCCCGGCTCAAGGCCCGGCGCGAGGAGTTGTCACAACTGCTCGGCGGATTGCAGCGGCTTGGCCGGATTCCGCCCGAAGCCATCCTCAGCCACGCAAAATCCGTTACCGAACTGAGCCGCGCCGCCACCATCATGGGCAATGCAGTCCCGGCGGTGCAGCAAGCACTGGAACCACTGCGCGATGAGATCGAAACAGTCAAGGAACTGCGCGGCCTGATCGACAATCGCCGCATTGAGCTGGTCACGCTGTCCAACACCCTTGAACAGCAGGACAAGGAACTGGAAGCCCTGTTGAACGACCGGGCGGAGCGGCTCGCCTCGACCTCGGCAGATCATGCCGCGGAGGCTGAGCGGGTGGATAATCTCGCCAAACGCGCCGCCGATTTGCAGGCACTGATGCAGGAACTGGCGCGACTGCCCGATCCGCCGAATGCAACACCGGATACGGCACCCACGGCTCGAACGAGCCGATTGCGCTACCTGCCGCCAATTTCAGGCCAGATTACACAACGCTTTGGCAGTCATGTTGATGGCGGCGGTCGGGCCGATGGGCTGATCTATCATGCCCGCGCCGGTCAGATGGTGCTCGCCCCCGCCGATGGTACGGTCCGTTATGCCGGGCCATTTCGCCGCTATGGCCGGGTGGTGATCATCGATCACGGTCAGGAATACCACTCGGTTCTCGCCGGTCCACTGGCCCTGATGGCACAGGTCGGCCAGCCAGTGAGGGCCGGAGAACCCATTGGCAGACTTGATCATTCGATTGCGAGCAGTAATTCATTGCTTCAAAGTGGTGTTTCAGGCTCCAATACGGACGAACTGCCATTATACTTTGAATCACGTTATCGTGGTCGGCCACAGAATCCCTTACTTTTCGTGGCCAATCAGACCAATTAGGTATTCAATAGCAAGTATCAGGACGAACCGCGCCGAGCGGACTCACAGGACAAGAAGCCCAATGCGATCCAGTTTTATAGCCGCCACCCTATCCCTCGCCCTTGCCATCAGCCCCATCGCCTTCAAAGCGCAGGCAGAGAGCAGCGGCCAGTCATCAGCCGAAACCTATCAGCAACTGACCCTGTTCGGTGATGTGCTGGAGCGGGTACGGGCGGAATATGTGACGGAACTGACCGACAAGGAACTGATCGAGGCAGCAATCAACGGCATGCTGACATCGCTCGATCCGCATTCCGGCTATCTGAACGAAGCCAATTTCCGCGACATGCGGGTCAAGACCCGCGGCGAATTTGGCGGTCTCGGCATTGAGGTCACCATGGAGAACGGCTTCGTCAAGGTGGTCTCCCCGATCGATGACACCCCGGCGGCCAATGCCGGTATCCAGCCTGGCGACTACATCACCCATCTGGATGATGAGCCGGTCCTCGGCCTGACCCTGTCGGAAGCGGTTGAGAAAATGCGTGGCCGGATCGGCACCACCATCGTTCTCACCGTGCGCCGCGAAGGTGAAACCGAAGCACTCGAAATTCCAATCAAGCGCGATGTCATCCGCATCCGTTCTGTGCGCTCCGAAATTCAGGGCGATATCGGCATTATCCGCGTCAGCACCTTCAGCGAACAAACCTCTGATGGCGTCGAGGATGCTATTGCCAGCTTCAAGGACGAGTTGGGCGACAAGCTGACCGGTGTTGTGCTTGATCTGCGCAATAATCCCGGTGGCCTGCTCGATCAGGCGATTTCGGTCTCAGATATCTTCCTCGACAAGGGCGAGATTGTCTCGACCCGTGGCCGCCGCGAAGAGGACAGCCAGCGCTACAATGCGAGCACCGGTGATGATCTAGAAGGTCTGCCGATCGTGGTTCTGATCAATGGCGGTTCCGCATCCGCATCCGAAATCGTGGCTGGCGCCCTGAAGGATCACCGCCGCGCGCTGATCATCGGCACCAAATCTTTCGGTAAGGGATCGGTTCAGACCATCATGCCATTGTCCGGCAACGTCGCGATCCGTCTGACCACAGCCCGTTATTACACCCCGTCCGGTGTTTCCATTCAGGCTGAAGGCATCGAGCCCGATATCGAGGTTAAACCGGCCCGTCTTGAGGAAATTGCCGTGCTTGAGCGCCGTCGCGAGGCTGACCTCCGTGGCGCTCTTAACAACCCGGATCATGAGGACGTCGATGTAAATGTCGAGGTTGAGGTAAATGACCAGCCTGTGGCCGGGAATGCGACCGATGAGCAACCGTTCGACTATCAATTGGCCCGTGCAGTTGACCTGTTGCGCGGAGTGTCGCTATTTCGCTCTACAGTGGTGAATTAATAGGCATGTGACCGCTGGTGATTTGACTGGTCGACATGTCGGCCTGATAATCATGTGCTGAGAAACGCACAACTGAATAAGGCGGGGGATCGAACCCTGGACGGCAATTTGCCCAACTCCCTGAAAGAGTCGATGGCAGGTGCAGGCATTGAGGATGATGCCAACACCAATAGCGACGACACGATCGAGACCGGTAACAGTCTCGATAACGATGCTGCCATGTCTGATAGCCTTCAGGAAGCTGATGGTGCGACGGTCGAAACGCTGGCCGATGACGGCCATGACGATTCCTTCCCGCAGGATCAGGACAGCCGTACCACATGGGACGATGACGAGCCGCCCCGGCGACGCTCCTACGCCTCCATGGCCGCCTCGATGACCAATGAACAAGCCAGTGCTGGTGGTTCGGGTGGCCTAAAAGGCCCATTGCTGGCCGGTACCGCCTTCCTGCTCCTGCTGGGTGCCGGGGTCGGCTATCTGGCACTCGCGGTTGAGCCACCGGGCCCGCCCCCCTCACCCGATATTAAGAACGTCAGCGAAATCGGTGGTATGGCGGCAAGCATGATTGTCGATCAACAGCCGGAACCTGAACCACAGATCAGCATCGACACGCCACCGGAACCTGAACCGGTTATCGCCGTTGCGCCAGAACCTGAGCCGGAGCCAGTGGCTGTCACGCCGCCACCGGAGCCAGAGTCGGACATGCCGCAGGTTGTTGACCGGGCAGAGGGTACACCACCGGCAGAACCACGCGCTGACCTGCAGGAAAGCACCGAATATGGCCCGCTGCCGGTCATTGCTGCCAATGGCATGCGCGCTTCCATGGCCTATGCCCGCCGGGTGCCGATTGTCGATCTGCCGCGTATCTCGATCGTCATGACCGAACTGGGCCTGAACCCGGACAAGACCCGGCAGGCAATCGAGCAACTGCCACCGGATGTCAGCCTCGCCTTCCATCCCTATGCTCCGGCACTGGACGACCTGATTGCCGCAGCGCGAGAGGTCGGGCATGAATCCCTGCTGGCCCTGCCGATGCAGCCGATCAATTATCCGTTCGATGATCCCGGCCCGAATGTCCTGCTTGTCGATTCTGATCCTGCAGACAACATCACCGCCCTCTATCGTTCACTGGGCGCTGCCGAGGGTTATGTCGGTGTCACCGGCTTCCTCGGCTCGGCCCTGCTGGCATCACCGCAAGCACTGGACCCGATCCTGCGCGAACTGGCGCGGCGCGGCCTGCTGTTTATCGATAACAACTCGACCGTCAACTCGGTCTCTGCCGATCTCAGCAATCGGGCCAATCTGCCCTATAACCGCAGTGACCGGCTGATCGATGCTATCCCGACCGTCGCCGATATTGATGAACAGCTTATGGGGCTGGAATCTCTGGCCAAGCTCAATGGCCATGCCATCGGCTATGCTCAGGCCTATCCGGTAACCTTTGAACGGCTTGAGGAATGGATTCCGCTGCTCCGTTCCCGCGGTATTGATCTGGTGCCGGTAAGCGCCACCATCGGCCTCGACGACCGCAACCCAAGCTGATCCAACCTTCCATGACCGACCGCCAGATCGAGCGTATCCCAAGCGAATACCGCCCCTGTGTCGGTATTGTGCTGATCAATGATCACGGCATGATCTTTATCGGCGAGCGCACTGATGTGCCGGGCGCGTGGCAAATGCCACAGGGCGGTGTTGATGCCGGTGAGGATGTGGAGGAAGCGGCACTGCGCGAGTTGCAGGAAGAGATCGGCACGGACAAGGCCGATATCATTCAGGTCACGCCGTCTGAATTCTACTATGATTTCCCGAATGAAATGCGCAACCATCCCCGGCGCGGCAAATGGCGTGGTCAGCGCCAGCGCTGGGTACTCGCCCGGTTCACCGGGACAGAAGATGACGTCGACCTGACCGCGGACAAGCATCAGGAGTTCGGCCGCTGGCGCTGGGCCACCGCCGATGAGGTGGTCAATGCCATCATTCCGTTCAAACGGGCGGTATATCAGGCGGTTCTTGCCGAGTTGCTGGATCGACCGGATCTTCTCGAACCTCGATTGGAATGACTTCCAGTTCGGGTGTCGGACCGGGATCATTCCTGAGCGGCGGTTCCTGCAGCCACATTTCCAGACTGGCGAAAATCGACCCGCCGACGATCAGGAGACAGGCCAGAATGATACTGATATCGAAGGGCCGTACCCCGGCGATGATCAGCAACCATGAGGACAGCAGCGGCGTGAAAAACAGCAGGGCACTAACCACCCGTATATCGCCATGCTTGGTACCGTAATCCCAGACGAAGAACACCGCCCCGGCAGGCCCCAAGCCCATCAGCAGGATGGCGAACAGCTCTTCCGGCATGGGCATGACAGTTGTTTCCAGCGCCAGATGCAGCGGCAGGGCAAGGGCGGCGCTGGCCAGGGTGTAGCCGACCACGATTTCCGTCGGCACCTGTTTGAACTTGCGGTTCAGGACCGAGTACAGCGCCCAGCTGACTGCTGACCCGGCAGCCGCGAGCAGGCCCAGAACCGGTGCCGGTGCCATCTGCTGGTTCTGGTAATCAACGCTGAGGATAATCACCGCCGCCCCGGCAAAACCGGTCACGGTGCCGATAATATGGAACCAACGCAGCCGTTCCTTCAGCAGCACAGCGGCAAACAGAATAATCAGCGCCGGATACATATAGTTGATCAGGTTCGCCTCTGCCGGTGGCCCCATCTTCAGGGCAAAGAAATACAGGACATGATTGCCGAAGATACCGGCGATGCCGAGCAGCCAGACCGCCGCCGGTTGCCGGAAGATGCGTTGCAGCGCGTTACGTGTGGGATTGCGGCGGATGGTCCAGACCAGACCGGCAATACCGCCGATGGCAAAGCTCATGAATAGCAGCTGCAGTGGTGGCACCGACCCGGTCTTGACGGTCAGCAGGGCGAGCGTCGACCAGAGGAAAATAGCTGATCCCCCAATGATCGTCGCCCGTATACGGCGATCTGGCACCGGTCCCGTCATCTGGCTGCTCGATTTTTGTCTTTCCATAATCTTCCGCCAGAACCACGACAGGAAGAAGCAAAAACAGATAACGGGGTAACTAGTTTAGCATTTCTGTCATTTTGCGGGGTTTGCGCCACATCTCGGCACTGGCCATCACCGCCCCGCCGATAATCAGCAGGCAGGCAAGCCCAAGCAGCCAATCAAAGCCACGCACGCCGATTACCACCAGCGACAGGGTGGAGAGCAGCGGTGCCAGATAGGCAAGCGCGCCCAGTACCCGAATGTCGCCGCGCTTGGTGCCGTAATCCCAGACGAAGAAGGCACCGCCAACCGGCCCCAGACCGAGGGCCAGTGCCGCGAGCCATTCGATTGCAGTTGGCATGACGCTTTGCTCGAACACCAGATGGGCGGGGATGGCGAGCAGGCTGGTGGCGAGGCAAAACCCGGTCACCGTCTCGGTCGGCACATCGGGCAGACGGCGATTGAGGACGGAATAGCTCGACCAGATCAGGGCAGCGGCCAGTGCGACGCCAAGCCCGGCAAAGGATGAGGCATCATCAGAACTGGCCGTCTCGACACCGGTAATGATCAACGCGGTACCGGCAAGGCCAAGCAGTGCCCCGACAAGATGAAACCAGCGCAGGCGGTGGCCGGGCAGCAGGGCGGAAAACAGCACAATCAGCAGGGGCCAGAGATAGTTGAGCAGATTGGCCTCAACCGGCGGTGCCAAACGCAGGGCCAGAAAATAGGCGAAGTGATAGCCGAACAGCCCGCCAACCCCGAGTGCCCAGACCGATAACGGCTGACGGAAGGTGGCACAGGCCGCCCGCAGGCTGCCGCGCTTGCGGATCGACCAGATCAGGCCGATCAGGCTGGCGACGGCAAATGACATGGCCAGCAGCTGAAACGGCGGTATCCGGCCCGACAGCACCGTGAACAGCGCCAGCGTCGACCATAGTAGCACAGCGGTTGCGCCGATCAGGGTCGCCTTGACATGGACATCGGTTGCTGGAGCATCTGGCAAGGGAGCATCAGGCGAGACCGACATGGCCTATTCTATTCCGGTTCCGGTTTCAGGATGCCGTCGATCACTGTGCGGGCATCGGGATTGACCTTGTAAAGGATCAGCGTACCAGCGCCACCGAAAACCAGCGCACAGATCAGCAGGGCGAGATGCCACCGGCGCGGCATAGGCCTCACGCGGGCGGCGCGGATTGACATGCACCTTGAGCACCGTGCCCTCGGCCATGGTGGCAGCAACCGCCTCCACGCCCTGTTTTGTCTGGGTGACCAGACCGCCAGGTACGGGCTGGCGACCGATATAGTCCTCGCCCCGGAAGCGATAGCCGAACTCGATATCGAGCGCATAATGCCGATGCCGCGATGATTTCTGCCGAATTATGGATTTGCGCACCACTGCCTCAACCCGCGGCCAGTTCGGAATGCTGAGCCAGAGCCAGATTGCCCGGCAATGCCAGTAAAGACAGAGCAGTGCCGTGCCGAAACAGGCGATCACCATATACCATTCCATGAACGACATGGCGTTGCTCTCCCTACTCTATCCCTGCTGCCATCAGGATCACCCGCCGGGTTTCATCCCAGATGCCATGCTGATCGAGCCGATCCACCGGTATCCATGCCGCCTCCAGCGCATCATCGCCAGCAACCGGCTCGCCGCTGACATAGCGCGCCACAACATCCACCAGCAGATAATGGTACTGCACGGCGCCATCGGCATCGCGGTCAATACGATCAACAGCAGTCAGGACCGATACCGCTTCCGCAACGATGCCGGTTTCCTCCGCCACCTCACGAATGGCGGCCTCGGCGCAGGTTTCACCGAGATCAAGCGAGCCGCCCGGCAGGCTCCATTTGCCCTGCTCTGGCGGCTTGGCGCGCTTGACCATCAGCACGCGCCCCGCATGAATGACAATGGCCCCGACACCGACCCAGGGACGTGTCGGATAGGCACGTGGATCGGTATCGGGGCCGGATGTCATGAAACTACTCGCTGATTGCAGGAACTGCAGGATCAGACCATGTACTGGCCACCATTGACGGAGAAGGTAGCACCGGTGATGAAGGCGCTGTCATCACGCACCAGATAGGCGACCATATCGGCGATCTCTTCCGGCTTGCCCATACGGCCAACCGGGATCTGTTTGATAATGCTGTCGAGTACTTCCTGCTTCATCGCACCCGTCATCTCGGTCGCGATATAACCCGGGCAAATGACATTCGCGGTAATGCCCTTGAAGGCACCTTCCTGCGCCAGCGCCTTGGTGAAGCCGATCATGCCGGCCTTGGCTGCCGAGTAATTGGTCTGACCCATCTGGCCTTTTTGACCGTTGATCGAGCTGATATTGACGATCCGCCCGAAACCGGCCTCGCGCATGGCGGGAACAACCGCGCGGCAGAGGTTGAAACAGGAGGTCAGGTTGGTGTCGATCACCGCCTGCCAGGCATCGATATCCATCTTGTGCAGCATGCCATCGCGGGTAATGCCAGCATTGTTCACCAGCACTTCAACCGGACCGAGGGACGAAGCCACTTCATCGATGCCCTTGGCCACACTGTCGAAATCGGCAACATCGAATTTGAAGACATCAATACCGGTATCAGCCTTGAACTTCGCGGCCTTTTCATCGTTACCAGCATAGTTCGCCGCAACCTTGTAGCCGTCGGCTTTCAGTTTAATGGCGATATCGGCACCGATACCGCGGGTACCGCCGGTTACTACTGCCACACGTGACATCATTTTCTCCCAGATAACTGTTATTTTTTATGGTCATCGGGCCGGTCGCGTGTTGCGCGCCCGGCCCGGTGATAATCAGGTCGCGTTCACTTAGTCGCGTTCAACACACATGGCAATACCCATGCCGCCGCCGATGCACAGGGTGGCGAGACCTTTCTTGGCATCGCGCTTGCCCATCTCATGCAGCAGGGTGACGAGCACCCGTGCGCCGGAAGCGCCGATCGGGTGGCCGAGAGCGATGGCACCGCCATTCACATTGACCTTGTCCATGTCAAAGCCGAGGTCCTTGGCTACCGCCAGAGACTGTGCAGCAAAGGCTTCATTGCTCTCGATCAGGTCGAGGTCCTCAACCTTCCAGCCTGCCTTCTCGAGTGCCTTGCGGGAAGCCGGGATCGGGCCGGTACCCATGATCGCCGGATCAACACCACAGGTTGCCCATGAGACGATGCGGGCCAGCGGCTCAACGCCACGCTTTTTGGCTTCATCGGCGCTCATCAGCACAACAGCGGCGGCACCGTCATTGATGCCCGATGCGTTACCGGCGGTAACCGTGCCTTCCTTGGCAAAGGCCGGGCGCAGTTTCGCCATACCATCCATGGAGGCACCAGCGCGTGGATATTCGTCGGTGTCGACAACCACATCGCCCTTGCGGCCCTTGATGGTGACCGGGACAATCTCGTCCTTGAACTTGCCAGCCTTCATCGCAGCTTCGGCCTTGTTCTGGGAGGCAACCGCAAACTCATCCTGCTGTTCGCGGGTCAGTTGCCATTTCTCGGCAACGTTCTCTGCCGTCTGGCCCATGTGATAGCCGTTGAAGGCATCCCAGAGACCGTCACGGATCATGGTGTCGATCATCTGGAAGTCGCCCATTTTCTGGCCGTTGCGCAGTTGCTGGGCATGGGGTGCCTGGCTCATGCTTTCCTGACCACCGGCGACAACGATACCGGCATCACCGACCTTGATCGCCTGATAGCCGAGGGCCACCGTACGCAGACCGGAACCACAGAGCTGGTTGATGCCATAAGCGGTCTTTTCCTCTGGGATACCGGCATTCATCGCGGCCTGACGTGCCGGGTTCTGGCCGGCAGCGGCGGTCAGGATCTGGCCCATGACGACCTCATCGACTTCCGAACCCTCGACTTTGGCACGGCTCAGGACTTCACGGATCACGGTTTCACCGAGATAATGCGCAGGCACGGCACTGAGCGCACCATTGAATGACCCGATCGGGGTACGGGCCGCAGCGGCAATTACAACATCGGACATGGTTGGTTTTTCCTCTTGAAACAGGCGATAAGTCAGAAGGGATCAGGTACTGGAAAGGCCCGTTTTGATGCGGATGGTTGCATCTGATTTTGTCGTTGTGAGGCCATCCCTTCAACGGTGGCGACATTACGCGTGTCGGCACGGGTTTGGCAAGATTTGCATGGTTGAGATGGTGCCCGGTCAGGCCGATTTCAACCAGTCCGACATGGGCTCCCAAACCTGTGTCCGGGCGCTCGATCCGACCACCAGCCCCACATGGCCGAGGGAGACCGGCATGATTGTCGCAGCCGGGACGAGAGCCGCCAGCGCTGCCGCCGATGCCGGGGGCACAATCCGGTCGTGATCGGGGATAATCACCAGTGTCCGGGCGCGAATTGCGGTCGGGTCAACCGGCAGACCGGCAATCCGCCAGTTGCCATTGGCCGGATCATTGCGCCCATACCAGCCGCGCATACACTCATGGGCCACCTTCGCCGGTAGCGGAATGCCGTCGTTGAGCCAGTCCTCAAGCTCGACGAAATGACTGAACTGTTCGTCATCGCTATGAGCGATATTGGCAAATTTGCGCGGCACCAGCAGCGGATCAAGGCTGGCGAACAGGCTCTGGATGCTGTCCACCGGCAGGGCACCCCAGACCTCGACAAAGGGGGCGATGGCCTCATAAGCAGCCGCCACCCGCCGGGCAGCCGAGGCACCCATTGCATGGAACGACCATGGGGTGGCCAGCAGGATCAGGTCGGAGACATCGAGCGGTCGGCGCCAGGCGAGCGCGGTTGCCAGCATCCCGCCCATGCAATAGCCGATCACCGGCAGCTGTGATTGCCCGACCAACAGGCGGGCGGCATCCAGCGCCCGTTCCAGCCGTCCGGCGACATAATCGGTCAGCGAGAAATCGCGCTCCACCTCACCCGGCGCACCCCAGTCGAGCAGCAGGGGACGGTATCCCTCACCCACCAGCCAGCGCAGCAAGCTCGCCTCCTCGGTCAGGTCGAGAATATAACCGCGATTGATCAGGGACGGGACGACCAGAATAGGTGTGCCATCAGGGGTATCGCCAAGAGCACCATAATCGAGCAACCGACTGCCGCCCTCGGCCCATATTGCAGGCGGTTCCGTCAGTGACCGTTCGCAATCGGCCCGGCGGTAGCGCTGAACGCCGGTGAAGAAATCACCGAGACGCCGCCGTGCCTCGCTGTCGATGGCCGCTGCCAGTTCTGCCCTGAAATCGTGATTCGGTTGACCGGGATCAGCCGCGACCGCCTGTTCCTGTGTCGCGACCTGCTCGCGGAGCCTGTTCGCCCGCGTCATTAATTGCGGATGCCAGATCGGCGAGCCGCTGTTCCATAGCTGCCAGCCGGTCGAGGAGCTGAGCCATGTCACCATTGCCGCCTGCAGATGCAGCGCCAGTGGTCGCGGCCCCTGCCTTGGTGCTGTTGCTGGCTGTTGCTGGCTTTGCTTGCTCATGACCGCTGTTATTGTTGTCGTTTTTGGCAGGACGGGGGGCTGTGGGCGCAAAAGGACCACCCGGATAGGTGCCTGATGCCATTGCTTCTGCCGCTTGTGCCATAGTAGCGCCAGCATCGCCACCCGCAGCATACAAATTCGAGTGCCCAAGTAAATTGGCGAAATTGGCAAATGCCGCCGCCCCCGGGCCCATCATCTGGAAACCACGCGCCATCGCCTCCGCCACGACCGGGTCGTTGGCAAGGGCGGTCCACTGGTCCTGCCAAAGATCGAGATATTGGCGGGCCAGTTCGTCAAACGCGGGCGCACGGGCCTTTGCGTTATCGCTGTGGTTGGTTTCATCACTGCTCATGGCGCCGCACTATAGAAACCCGAAGAGGTAAAAGACCAGCCTGTTTTTGCCCGTATGCGAACACGCCGCTATATGCACTGCACCACGAACCGTAACCGCTGCAACATATGCTCCTGATGCTGCGCAGCATGTGCAGCGCACAATAATGGTTGGACTCGGTGTGCAATCGCGATTACATGTACGGAACAAATACTGATAACAAAAAGCTGGAAACGATCTCTCATGAGCGCAAAACAAGCCGCAGCCGACGCCCCCATCACGATCAAGAAATACGCTAACCGGCGTCTCTACAACACTGCGACCAGCAGCTATGTGACCCTCGATCACCTGTCCAAAATGGTCAAGGAAGGCGAGGATTTTGTCGTTTATGACGCGAAAAGCGGTGATGACATCACCCGCTCCGTCCTGACCCAGATCATTGTCGAGGAAGAGTCCAAGGGCGAGCACCTGCTGCCCACCAGCTTCCTGCGCCAGCTGATCGGTTTCTATGGCGGTAACATGGAAATGCTCGTGCCGAAATATCTCGAGCACACCATGCAGAGCTTTGCCAAAAATCAGGAACAGATGAACGACATGCTGCGCAACAGCATGGGCGGCATGTTCCCGCTCCAGCAGATGGAAGAGCTGAGCAAACAGAACCGCACCATGTTTGAGCAGGCGATGAAGATGTTCACGCCGGGTGCTGCCATGGGTGAAACCGGCACTACCAGCGACAGCGGCAAGAGCGCCAGCAACAGCAATCTCGACGATCTGAACCGCAAGATTACCGAACTGCAGGAACAGCTGGCAGAAATCAGCAAAAAAGCCTAACCGGCGTCTCGCGCGGCGGTTTTTTCGGCCTTCAGGAAGTCGGGCACCATTTCCGGCTGGCCGATGCCATAGCCCTGCAGGAAGTCCACACCAGCCTTGATCACAATGTCACGCTCGCTGTCGGTTTCAATGAATTCGGCAACGGTTGGGACACCCAGCCCCTTGGCCAGATGCAGCAGGGTCTGCACAAACAGGCGGCTGTCCTGATTGGTGGTGATGCCCTTGATGAACGAGCCATCGATTTTCAACAAATCAATGGACAGGGTCCGCAACTGCCCGAACGAGGTATAACCCGCCCCGAAGTCATCGAGCGCGAGGCGACAGCCGAGTTCCCGCATGGCCGCAATAAAGCGCTGCGCCTCGGCGATATCCTCCATGGCCACAGTCTCGGTAATCTCGACGATCAGACGCTTGGCGATATCCGGGCGATCCTGCAATTCCATGGCGACGCTGCGTGACCAGGCACGGTCGGCAACGGTCAGCCCGGACACATTGATCGACAGCGAAATATCCGGATATTCATCCAGCACCGAAATTGCCTTGGAGATGGCGTAACGGTCGACCGAACGGCCAAGACCAAGACGCTCGATCGCCGGCATGATCTGACCGGCAGTAATCCACTGGCCACGGCTATCCTTGATCCGCAGCAGCGCCTCATAAAACACTGTCTCACCGGTCTCGGAAGCGACAATCGGTTGATAGGCGAGTGCTGCCTGCTGATTGGTCAACGCGCTCTTGACCATCTCCGCCATGGCGAGGCTGTATCGCTGGGCCGCACGTTGTTCCTCGTTCAGCTGATAGCGGCGATAGGCGTCACGACCGGCGCGCTTGGCTTCCTGCATCGCGCTTTCGCCCATATTGATGACTTCTTGCGGCGAACCGCTCTGGTCCGGGAATACCACGCCACCGATCGAGCAGGTTACGGTGAAGGGATCGAAGCCCTGCGCCTGAAATGCATCCTGCCGGATCAACTGGAATACCCGGTCGCTGAGACTGGCGAGTTTCACATCATCGCCGCGGGTCATCACGATACCGAAAACATCACCGCCGACACGGGCGATATGGGTGCCGGGATCATCAATTTCCTGCAACCGCTTGCCGATCGACATAAGCACATGGTCGGCGGCCTCATAGCCATAGACCTCGTTGATGGTTGCGAGCTTGTCGACACCGACGCTGAGATAGCCACCGGTAAGACCATAGCGCAAGCTATTGACCAGCGACTGGTTCAGCACTTCCATGATGTGCCGACGGTTTAGCAACCCGGTAAGTTCGTCATAGCTGGCGAGCAGTTCAAGCTGTGCCTGATAGGCATGGCGCTCATCAACCTTGCGCAGGATGCCGGTCAGCGAAAGCAGCTTGCCGTTCTCATCCACCTTCGGCATGCCGCGATCATGGACAGAGACAAAATAGCCGCGCTCATGCCGGATACGGTATTCGCAATCATAGGTATCGCCATGAGCAATGGCCCGGCTCAGCGCCTTGATCCGCAGGGGCCGGTCCTCGGCATTGATCCGGCTTTCGAGTTTCTTGCCCGCATCCTCATTGATGCCGCGAGTCCAGCCGAGCAGTTCCTCACCACCCCTGGTCCAGATCAGGCGGTCAGATGCAACATCCCAGAAATAGGCGATATCCCCGGAGGCGGCGAGCGCACCCATCGGGTCCAGCAGGCTGGCCAAATCATTCTGGTCATCATGGTCGGGGAGTTGATCGTCTGGCACAGGCCTGTTCGGTCTCGCAACGGAATAATGCAGTCTGATAGGCACCATCATAACGGCAACCCATCATTCCCGCTCATACAAATTCAAATGGCTGAAAGTACTAAGCCGAACCGCCATATTTCAGTGACAGCATAATTATGGCATAAGCTGTGTGATGTACAGACCGCAACGGCAACCGATCATACTGATAATGAACATTTTTTCCGTTACCCGCCCTGCACCCATGCGTGCGGCAGCCATGGCCCTTGGCCTGCTTTGCATACTCCCGCCCCAATCAGCGATTGCTGCGGACATGATCACCAAACTCAGCGGCGAACAGCTCACCGGGCTGATGAAGGGCTGGGGCTACAAGGCTGAATTGAGCGAGGATGACTACGGCGATCCGATGATCAGCACCGCCACCAGTGGTGCCCAGTACAAGGTCTATTTCTACGATTGTTCGGAAACCAAACCGAAACGCTGTGACAGCATCATGCTGTCAGCGGGCTTTATCTATGAGCAAGATATGGAACCTGCCATCGCCAATCAGTGGAATTTGGATAACCGCTATGGTCGCGCCTACATCGACGAGGAAGGCGACCCGATCCTTGAGCGTGACATCAGCCTTACCGGCGGTATCAGCGAGGCTAATCTGAAAGAACAGTTCCGTATCTGGGATGACAGTCTGGGCGATTTCCTGACCGCGATTGACTGGTGATACCAGTCAGGCGCATCAGTCAGTTGCTATCAGTCAGCGGAGAGCGAAATCCGATCAGTGCATCTGGCCGCGATGGACCCAGCGCTCAACCGTGATCTTGATCCGCTCGACCGGCATTTCCGGATGATGATGGAAAAGCACGCGTTCGGCCACATCAAGGGCAATACGCTCTGACGTGCCCGATTTCTTCATACCGTCATAGGCGCGGATAACCGCCGGCTTGCAGATACAGGGTTCGGAATCACCAACGAGGGCGATTTCTTCCATATTTCCGTCCGGGCGCTTACCTGATTGATCGGTATGATCTGTGGTCATGCTTTCTTCTTTATCTTGCGGCCATAAAGCTCAAGGCGGTGGTCGAGCAGTTCAAAACCCAGCTCGGCGGCAATCCGTACCTTGAGGTGCTCGATTTCTTCATTCTGGAACTCAATCACCTCACCGGTTTCCAGATCCACCAGATGATGGTGGTGCTCCATATTCACTTCAAACCGTGAATGCGGTTCATTGAAGTCATGGCGTTGTACCAGATTCAACTCATCAAGTAGATTCAAAGTGCGATAGACGGTCGCAATACTGATCGAGCTGTCTTCTGCCTTGGCGCGTTCATAGACGGTTTCAACAGACGGGTGGTCATTGCTTTCACCCAATACTTTCAGGATCACCCGGCGCTGGCCGGTCATCTTCAGACCCGCCTCAACACACTTTTCTTCAAGATTTTCCATTTCAAAGTCTCCCGACAAATCCGTCGTTGCCACATCCGATGTTCAGAATGCACATGATATGTTGCGAGATGCCAGGCACTCACAGTTTAGAATGCTTTTAATTATCATCTCACTCGGGATTTTTGAAGTGCTTATCGCGCTTATAATGTACCGAATATCCGGTCGCCTGCATCACCGAGGCCGGGCACGATATAGGCATCATCATTCAAGCGCTCATCAAGCGATGCCGTGAATACCTGAACATCCGGGCGGGCCTCATAGACACGGCGGACACCTTCCGGTGCGGCAACGAGGGTCATCAGGCTGACCCGATCGCCCTCGAACCCGCCCTGATCGCGCAGGACGTTGAGGGCATGAACGGCGGAGTTGCCGGTGGCCAGCATGGGATCACAGACGATGCAGCGACGCACATCCTGTGGCGGCATCTTGACCAGATATTCCACCGGCTGCTTGGTCTCCTCATCCCGCGCCAGACCGATGTGAGCGATCACGGCATTGGGCATCAACTCGACCAGACCGTCAACCATGCCCAGCCCGGCGCGCAGCACCGGCACAATTGCCAGGGTACGCTCGGCCAGCGTCGGTGCCTCGAATTTGATCAGCGGGGTATCAATCATCCGTTGGGTCAGCGGCAGATCGCGGGTGACCTCATACCCCATCAGCAGTGAGATTTCGGTCAGCAGGCGACGGAATTCACCGGTCGGGCAGCTCGTCTCCCGCATCCGGGTCAGCTTGTGCTGGATCAGCGGGTGTTTGACGACAGTCAGTTGCGAGAGATCAGACATGGACAGGCTCGGTCTGCTGGGGCGGAAATGTAAATGCGGCGGCAACTTACCATGACCGGACGTGGAGCCAAGCGATAACTTCCGCGACCGGTCCATGGCGGGAATTGATTTCCTGCCCTTCTGTGCGTAACTTCCCGGCAATTCACGATTTCAGGTCGCCCGAGCCGACCGGAAACGCCCCATTCCGCGACAGATCGAGACCCGATCGGACATCCCGACCCATGGATATTTCCCTGTTCGATTACCCGCTGCCAGCCCGGCTGATTGCCGACCGGCCAGCCGAGCCACGCGAGAGCGCGAAGCTGCTCGACCTGACCAGCGGTGAACCGGTTGACCGGACCATCAACGACCTGCCGGATATTCTCACCCCCGGCACCATTCTGGTGGTCAACAATACCCGCGTGCTCCCGGCCCGTCTGACCGGTCGCCGGATCGCCGCTGATGGCGACGGCACACCGGGCGGGGGGATCGAGGTGACCCTGCATCAGCTTGTCTCCAACGGTGACGACACGATCTGGCATGTCTTTGCCAAACCGGGCAAACGCATCAGGCCGGGTGACCGTATCCGCTTCGCCAATGACTTCGAGGCGCTGGTCGATGCCAAGCATGAGAACGGTCAGGTGACCTTACGCTTCCAGATGCCGTTCGACATGCTGCGCGATCAGCTCGACATTCACGGCGTCATGCCCCTTCCGCCCTATATCAAGCGCGACAAAGGGGGCGACGATCAGGACAAGCAGGACTACCAGACGGTTTTCGCCAAACGCGAGGGCGCGGTTGCCGCACCGACCGCCAGCCTGCATTTCACCGACGACCTGCTGACCCGCCTCGCGGCCAGGGGGATCACGACGGTACAGGTCACCCTGCATGTGGGTGCCGGCACCTTCCTGCCGGTCAAAACCGAGGATGTGACCGAACACCAGATGCATGAGGAATGGGGCGAGGTAACCCCGGAGACCGCCGACTTGCTCAATCAGGCAAAAGCCGATGGCCGCCCGGTGATCGCGGTCGGCACAACCGCGCTGCGCATCCTCGAGACCGCTGCTGCCGCAACCGGCAGCATCCAGCCCTTTGCCGGGGCCACCGACCTCTATATCCTGCCCGGCTACCGGTTCAATTTCGTCGACCGCCTGCTGACCAATTTCCACCTGCCCCGCTCGACCCTGCTGATGCTGGTCAGTGCGCTGGCCGGACGGGAGCGTATGCTCCACGCCTATCACCATGCCATTGCGCATGATTACCGTTTCTTCTCCTATGGCGATGCCTGCCTGCTCGCCGCGATGCCGGATTGACTAAAGACATGACCACTGCCACTGCACCCGATTTCGGCTTTGAGCTGTTCAACACCGATGGCATGGCCCGGCGCGGGCGGATCACCACCGCCCATGGCCAGATCGAGACCCCTGCCTTCATGCCGGTCGGAACCGCCGCCACGGTCAAGGCCATGCGCCCGGAGAGCGTCGCCGAGACCGGTGCACAAATCCTGCTCGGCAATACCTATCACTTGATGCTGCGCCCAACGGCGGAGCGGATTGCCGCCCTCGGTGGTCTGCACAAGTTCATGAACTGGCCCGGCCCGATCCTGACCGACAGCGGCGGGTTTCAGGTCATGTCCCTGAGCAAGCTGCGCAAGATGACCGAGAAGGGGGTCACCTTCCGCAGCCATATCGACGGCACCGCCTATGACCTGACGCCCGAGCGCTCGATTGAGATCCAGCACCTGCTGGATTCCAACATCACCATGGTGCTCGATGAATGCACGCCCTACCCCGCCACCCATGAGGAAGCGGACAAGTCCATGCAGCTGTCGATGCGTTGGGCCGAACGCTCAAAGGACGCGTTCAAAAAGCGACCGGGCTACGGGCTGTTCGGGATCGTACAGGGCAGCACCTATGCCGATCTGCGCCAGCAATCGGCGGAGCGGCTGATCGAGATCGGCTTTGACGGTTATGCGGTTGGCGGCCTCGCCGTCGGTGAGGGACAGGAGATGATGTTCGACACCCTCGACGTCACCACCCCACACCTGCCCGATGACCGGCCACGCTATCTGATGGGCGTTGGCAAGCCGTCCGATCTGGTCGGTGCGGTCAAGCGCGGCATCGATATGTTCGATTGCGTGCTGCCGAGCCGCTCAGGGCGCACCGGTCAGGCCTTCACCCGCCGCGGACCGGTCAATATCCGCAACGCCCGCCATGTGGACGACCCACGCCCGCTCGATGAACACTGCACCTGTCCGGCCTGCCGTGATTACAGCCGCGCCTATCTGCACCACCTGCTCAAGGCCGGTGAAATCCTCGGCCTGATGCTGACCACCTGGCACAACCTGCATTATTTTCAGGAACTGATGGCCGATATGCGCGCCGCCATCGCCGAAAACCGCTTCCCCGAGTTTGAAGCCGCCTTCCACGAACAACAGGCCGCTGGCGACATCCCGGCATTGTAATGCAAGGCCACAGAACAGCAAAAAGCCGGGTCAAAGCCCGGCTTTTTAGACTTGCAACTCCACAAGTAAGTAAATAAAATCACAAACAACAAAATTTATTTCAGAAAATTAATAATGGCCAAAACAAAATCAACAGTGGCAGCAACCAAATTTAAAATTCTAACAATTAAATCCATGAAAACAGAAACTCCTTTCTAATAATTTACGCATAAGCAATGCGCATTAATGAAATAAATAACATAAAATTAAAAATAGACGCAAATTTAGGTTACATAACTCAACAAAAAAAGCCGGGTCAGAACCCGGCTTTTTTAAATTCGTGATTTAAGGCGTTTGTCGCTTATGCAGCGTCTTTTGCCTTGGCAGCTTCAACCAGCTTCTTGATCGGGCGCAGGGCCGGATCGAGTTTGGTGATGGCGGTACCGGTAACAAGAGCGTCGAGGCCGCCCTTGTGCTCAATGGTACGCAGGCCATGGGCAGAAACGCGCAGGCTGAAGTTGCGCTTCAGCGTATCGCTGTAGACACCAACGGTCTGCAGGTTTGGCAACCAGCGACGGCGGGTCTTATTCATGGCGTGGCTGACATTGTTGCCAGTCTGGACGCCTTTACCGGTTACAACACAACGGCGGGACATTGCTTTTCCCCAATCAGTTCAATCTGTTCGATACAAAATCGGCTGTCATACCGGGCAGTGCCACAGCCATGAAAACCGCTAAAATTCTGGCAACTCGTACAATCCGTACGGCTGCGAGCCGTGGATATAGGCCAGACACATGCTTTCGGTCAAGCATTAAAGAGAATTGATCCCGGTCACGTCATCCCGGCGAAAGCCGGGATCTTTTGCCGGACTGCGACAGATTCCTGCTTGCGCAGGAATGACGTTTTTCACGGAACCGGGGATGTATCTCTACTGCATGGCGCGGGCCGGATCGAACAGCGGTGAGCCGACCCGGTCACGGTTGCGGAAAAATGCCCAAATCTCTTCGGTTGCATCAATATCCATATTCGGGCGACCGAGGACAAACTTGCGCAGTTTGTTGAGCTGATCGACGACGCCGGGCCATGTGGGACCGCCGCGCTCGATTTCGTAGAGCACAACATCGGCATGGGTACGGCAACCGTTCCAGCGATGGGCAATCACCCGTGAGCCGTCATCAGGCGCGAAGTTGAGCATCCGCTCAAGCGCCACATCACCGATACAGCCATTGGACCGCCGCCAGGCTTCCGCCGCCTCGAAGGCACCGATAACCGGACCGGCAGGCTCACCCATATGGGTACTCTCCCCGCCTTTGAACGGCACAAAGGGATCGGACGTGCCCTGTATCATCATGATCGGCATGGGAGCGGTCGGACGGCAGCGGGCTGCAACCGGCTCCGGGATCGCGGCATTGACCGTGGCAACAGCGGCAAAAATCCGGCTGTCCTCACAGGCGATGCGCTGGGCCAGCATCCCGCCCTCGGCGAGACCGACAAGATAGAGCCGGGCCGGATCGGCATTGAAGGTATCGACCAGATGCCCGGCCAGTCGGTTGATGAAACCGACATCGTCAATTTCCTTATGGCCGGGGCTCATGGAGCGACCATCATTCCACGCCCGCTCGATCGCTGCCGGATAGGCAACCTGAAACCCGTACTGGTCGGCATAGGTGTTGAAATTGGTGAGTTCGGCCACGCGCTCGGGATTGCCACCGGTCGAGTGCAACACAATCACGGTCGGCACCGGTACCGGCGACAGACCATCGGCCTGTTTCGCCTGTGGCGGCTTGTGCAGCAGGAACAGGCGGTTGAGATTCTGGTGCTGGATCGCGCCGGATGCGGCATCACGTGGCTTGATCCGTGGCGGCAGCGGCGGCGACTTCGGCTCAAGCGGGCGGTAGGCGCCGCTCATGTCTTCCTTGATAAGGCTTTGCTGGGCTGCCGCTGGTGTTGCGGGCAACAGGGACAGGCCGACCAGAGCGAACGAGCCGAGGGCAAGGCCGAGTAATGTGCGGGATGACGTCTTCATGGGACGGGATTCTAACGCGCTGCCGGTGAAGCGGGAGCAGCTTTTTATTCCCCTCCTATGCCTCACCCGCGTCAGATGCCCCCAATTCAAGGGATTCCGCGGTTGGGCCGGGCAGGGTTTCCTCACCCTGTTGTTGTCGCTGCCACATCATCGCATAGGTACCGTCCGCCGCCAGCAGTTCGGCATGGGTCCCGCGCTCTTCGATTCGACCATTGACCAGCACCAGAATCTGGTCGGCATCGACCACGGTAGACAGCCGGTGGGCGATCACCAGCGTCGTCCGGCCCTTGCTGACGGCATTCAGATTGGTCTGGATCGCGCGCTCGGTCGCGGTGTCGAGGGCAGAGGTGGCCTCATCGAAAATCATGATCGACGGGTCCTTGAGCACCGAGCGCGCAATGGCCACCCGCTGCTTCTCCCCGCCCGAGAGTTTCAGCCCACGCTCCCCGACCATGGTTTCATAGCCATCAGGCAGGCCGGCGATAAAGCCGTCGATCTGGGCCCCCCGTGCCGCCGCCTCGACCGCTGCCATATCGGCACCGGGGCTGCCATAGTCGAGATTGTAATGGATGGTCTCGTTAAACAGGACGGTATCCTGTGGCACGATGCCGATGGCACGGCGCAGATCGGTTTGGCGAATATCCCGCAGGTCGGTGCCATTGACCATGATCGCGCCACCGGTCACGTCATAGAACCGATAGAGCAGCCGGGCGATGGTGGATTTGCCAGCACCGCTCGGCCCGACCAGCGCCACCTTGGCCCCAGCCGGTACAGCAAAGCTGATGCCCTTGAGGATCGGGCGGCGTGGATCATAGCCGAATGAAACCTCATCAAACCGCAGCGCCGCCGGACCATGGGCAATGCCAATGCCATCGGGTTTGTCGACCACCTCGGCCTTTTGCCCCAGAAGGTCAAACATGCGCTCAAGGTCAATTACCGACTGGCGCAGTTCCCGATAAACAAAACCGAAGAAGCCAAGCGGCTGATAGAGCTGCAGCAGATAGGTATGCACCAGCACGAAGTCACCGACGCTCATCTCGCCCGAGGCAATGCCCTTGGCCGACATATAGAGTGCAATGGTGATCCCGACCGCGATGATCGCCGCCTGCCCGATATTGAGCGCGGAGAGCGATAGCTGGGAGCGTACGGCGGCTTCCTCATAGCCCGCGAGCGAGGCGTCATAGCGGGTGATCTCATGGCGCTCATTGCCGAAATACTTCACCGTCTCGAAGTTGAGCAGGCTGTCGATAGCCCGGGTATTGGCCTGCTGTTCGCTGTCATTCATCCGCCGCCGGAACTGCAGCCGCCATTCGGAAATCCGTATCGTGAAATAGATATAGCCACCGACGGTAATCACCGTCAGCGCGGCAAACCCGGCATCGAAGAAGCCCCAGAGAATACCGGCAACCAGCAACAACTCGAGAATGGTCGGAATGATGCTGAACAGCGAGAAGCGCAGCAAGGTCTCCACCGCCCGCGTGCCGCGATCGATTGCGCGGCTGAGGCCACCGGTGCGGCGCTCCAGATGAAACCGCAGGGACAGTTGGTGCAGATGCTCGAATACCTGAATGCCGAACCGGCGCATAGCGCGCTGACCGACCCGCGCGAACAGGGCATCGCGCAATTCGTTGAAGGCAAGATTCAGGATGCGGGCGACACCATAGGACAGGATCAGCAGCATTGGGATCGCGACAACGGCATTTTCCGCCACCATCGCCCGTGCTGCGCTCAGCTGATCCACGGCGCGCGAGAACAGGATCGGCGTGAAGACGTTGAACAGCTTGGCGATCACCAATGCCACCATCGCCGCCACAACCCGCAGCTTGATCCCCGTCTCCCCCGGTGGCCACAGATAGGGCAGGAACGCCCAGACCGCGTGCAGCCCGTCATGGCGGGCGGCGAAGGCATTGCCGCCACTATCGGCCACCGGCTCCGGGGTGCTGTCAGGGGCTGCGTTAGGGGAAGTATCTGGTTGTGCAGTTGTCATGGGCGATGACATAGGCGCTCGCATGGAAAAAGTCGCTCTTTGTCTGCCTGATGCCGCGTGAAAACCGATAATTAGGATTTTTTACCTATTTTATCTTGCGCCAATCTAAATATGACTATATTCCTATTTTGCCATCACATTTCAGACACCAAGGAACCGCCAGACCATGCCGACCAGCCTCCCCATCGACAGCCAGGGCAATGCCATCCCGGCCCTCCGCCCACGCCCCGACCATGCTTTTGAGGTAACAATCGACAGCACCAGTACCCGCACCGCCACCGCCTTTGCCGCCGACACTCAGGTTATCAGCCTCTACGCCACGGCGGATGCCAAGATCGCGCTCGGCGATAGCACGGTGACAGCCACAACCGGCGACCATTTTATCCCGGCGGGTCAGTATCTGTATTTCGCCATCGGCAACAAGATGCGCACTCGCGCCAGCCATCTGGCGGTTATCGCCACCAGTGATGGCGGCACGCTGCATATCTCCGAGCTGGATTGAAAACCGCAGCTCCATCGCAGTCCTGCTGCAGCCCAGCCACCCGGATAAAGCGATTGCGGAGCCGCCGGCTTCTGCGCTAGGTCATGATCAGTCTGATCACCTCAATCCTATGAATTGACATAAAAGAGCCATGCAGAAGTTTACCCAGCTGACCGGTATCGCCGCCCCACTGCCCCTGATCAATATCGATACCGACATGATTATTCCCAAGCAGTTCCTGAAGACCATCAAGCGTACCGGTCTCGGCCAGCATCTGTTCGACGAGATGCGCTTTACTCAGGACAAGCAGGAAATTCCGGACTTCGTGCTGAACAAGGCACCTTACCGGGATGCAGAAATCCTCGTCGCCGGTGACAATTTCGGCTGTGGATCCAGCCGTGAGCATGCCCCATGGGCCCTGCTCGATTTCGGCATCCGCTGTGTGATCGCACCATCCTTCGCAGACATTTTTCACAATAACTGCTTCAAAAACGGCATTCTGCCGATCGTCCTGCCGCAGGAAACCATCGACGAGTTGATGGAAGATGCACAGGGCGACAACAGCTGCCGCATGACTATCGACCTCGAAAACCAGCAGATCATCCGCGCGAATGGTGAGATGATCTCCTTCCCGGTTGATCCGTTCCGTCGTGACTGCCTGCTGAAAGGACTTGACGATATCGGCTTAACCCTTGAGCATGAAGGGGAAATCACAAATTACGAGGCCAAATTGACCGCCGAGCGGCCATGGCTGATGGCATAGCAGCGCCGATTATGCTTAATCCGGGGGGCTTTAGGCATTGCAGAGCAGCAATAATGACGCGGAGAAGCTTCCGAATTCGTCACGAGTGCTTAATCTCTTCGAGTTAAGCACCCAACGCGCTCAACTCATTGATGGTCGGGATGAAGAGAACAAAGCTGATCTGGATACGATCCAGCATCACGTAAAAGGCGCATTCTTCCTCAATCCCATCCTGAACAAAGCGGTCATCATCAAGCACCGGCTGAATCAGGACCAGCGCAAGTCCATGGCTGATCCCGACAGCTTCATGGGCACCAAGATTTTCGTCCGCTACGGCTTCGATAACAGCCGGGATAACAGCGGCAAATACATGTATCTGGGCGAGCGCGGTTCCGATGCCATTTTGCAGGAACATTTCGGGCTTGGACGCAACAGCGGATCCGCCGAACAAATCGAACGCGACCTCAATCTGCTATCGATTATCGACAAACTGCCATCCCTCGACCCATTCCTACTGCGTGAACGCCTGATCCGTGAGGGTCTCGGCATCGACGATCATTATTTCCGCATGTCGAGCAACGAGACCCAGAAGATCAAGGATGACATCATCCGTGAATTCCAGCCGTTGGTTAAGGTTGCCTTTGATGAACGGGACGATACCAAGCGTCTGACCCAGTTGATCATCAACAAGATGTGGCTGGCGACCGATATGAGCGTGCTCGGCCCATTGCTGAAAGCACTGGAGCTTGAGCCGGAAAATGCCAGCGAGGTATTCTTCGCGTGGAAGGGCTTTGTTTACTACAAGCTGCTGATGCGTCGCCTGTCAGGAAATTTCGCGACGTTTCTGGTATCGCTGGAGAATGCGCAGCCGGTCAGCATTCCGACCGCCAAGGCCGGAGATGAAATCAATATGCTGAGACCGAGGATCGTGAGCAGCCTGAAACAGGAATATGATCTCGCAACCGCTCAGATCGAAATGTATAACCATGCCTATCGGCATGAAATGATCCGCCTCTCCCGCCCCCGGCAGTTTACACAATTTTTGGGCCGGGCCGGTTACCAGTTCGAGCGACTGGGCGCATCGGTCGTTGGCATTGAACATGCACAGACAACCTGGCGACGGCGGTTTGGCATGAGCAAGACCGTTCTGGTCAGCGCCAATGATCTGCTGGAGATGCTCCGTGATTTTGACGACGGGCTCCCCACCTGACGATCACAAAGAATAATGGAATGGCTTGTATGCCGGGCAGGCAAACAACCAACCACCGCGACGATGAGGCAAACAGGGTTCATGGAATACCAACCCGCACAGGCAGAAAACTTCTCCAATTCATCGAGGGTACTCAACCTCTTTGAACTGACGAGAAAGCGCCTCAATGCACCAGCACCCCCACCAATGTTCGATGATGACGGCGACGATACTGCCGTCGCCACAGCTCAGGCGGTTGATCCCAACAACATAGCCGGCAACTTCTTCCTCAATGAAACGCTGAACAATGCGGTGATTATCAAGCACCGGATCAGCCCCGAGGAACGGCGCATGATGGCCAATCCCGAGGCGCTGGTCGGCACCAAGATATTTATCCGTTACGGCGAGAAGGACAGCCGGGACAACAGCGGCAAATACATGTTCCTCGGTCAGAAGGGTGCCGAAGATGTGTTCCAGCAGCATTTCGGCCTGAGCCCGGAGAAGAACCCGGACGACCGGCGCGACATCCTGCTGCTGCACAGCCTCGACCGCCTGCCGTCTCTCGATCCGTTCCTGCTGCGTGACCGCCTGACGCGCATGGGACTTGGCATTGACGAGGCCTATTTCCGGCTCTCAGAAGGTGAAGCCCGCAAATATCGCGAGAGCGTCATCCGGGAGTTTTATCCGCTGGCAAAGACCGCCTTCCGGGGGGCGGCGGATATTGACCGGCTTTCCGGCCTGATCGTCGACAAGATGTGGGAAGCGACCGATCTGCAGGTGCTCAAACCCATGATGGATGCCATGGACATCCCGTTTGCCGAGTCCAATGACATCTTCTTCGCCTGGAAAGGCTTCGTTTATTACAAGCTGATCCTGCAGAAGATCAGCGAGAACTTCGCCATGTTCGTGACCTCGCTGCAAGCGGCACAGGCGGTCAACATGCCAACCCCGGCAGTAAAGGAAGAGATCGAGAACCTGCGGCCACGGGTTCTCTCTGCCCTGCGGGAAGAGTTCCAGAAGGCGACCAATTCGATTGACCAGTATGACCTCGCCTATCGTCACGAGATGATCCGCAAGGGACAGCCGAAACAGTTCACTGCCTTCCTGCGCGATGCCTCCCGGCATTTCGATCATCTGGGCGCCTCGGTGGCCGGGATCGACCATGCCCAGACCACATGGCGGCGGCGCTTCGGCAAACAGAAAGACCCGTTCATTCCCGGCCCGGTCTTCCTCGAACTGCTCAAGGATTTTGCCGACGGCCTGCCGGTCTGAGCCCCGCAAATATTGCATCTCACCCTTGAGTGGCTGGACACCTGCCAGCACGCACCTTAAAAGCGACGTCACGAATTTTATCGCTGACAGTTCTCAAGGGAGCATCCCCCATGTCCAAATCGATCCTGTTTCTCGCCGGTGACGGCATCGGCCCCGAAGTCATGGGTCAGGTCCGTCGTGTAATCGACTGGCTGAACGCCACCCGCAGCACCGGTTTTGAGGTGATCGAGGATCTGGTCGGTGGTGTTTCCATCGACGCCCATGGCGTGCCCCTGACCGATGCCGCACTTGAGCGGGCGAAACAGGCCGATGCGGTGCTGCTCGGTGCCGTCGGTGGTCCGAAATGGGACAGCATCGATTTCAACATCCGCCCAGAGGCTGGCCTGCTGGCGCTCCGCAAAGAACTGCAACTCTTCGCCAATCTACGCCCGGCGCTGGTGTTCGATGCGCTGATCGATGCCTCCAGCCTGAAGCCGGAAATCATCCGCGGCCTCGACATCATGATCGTGCGCGAGCTGACCGGCGGCGTCTATTTCGGTGAGCCACGCGGTATCGAGGACCTGCCGGACGGCACCCAGCGCGGCATCAATACCCAAGTCTACACCACGCCGGAAATCGAGCGTGTTGCCTGCGTTGCCTTCGACCTCGCCGGTAAGCGTCAGGGCCGCGTTACCTCCTGTGAAAAGGCCAATGTGATGGAGAGCGGTCGCCTCTGGCGCGCTGTGGTCCAGAAGGTCCATGACGCCGAGTTCAGCAATATCGAGCTCAGCCACATGTATGCCGATAACGCCGCCATGCAGTTGCTGAAAAACCCGCGCCAGTTCGACGTGATCGTCACCGACAACCTGTTCGGCGATATCCTGTCCGACGAAGCGGCCATGCTGACCGGTTCTCTCGGTATGCTGCCATCGGCCTCGCTCGGTGCAGCGGACGCCAGCGGCAAGCGCGCGGCCATGTATGAGCCGGTACACGGCTCCGCACCGGACATTGCCGGTCAAGACCTCGCCAACCCATCCGCCACGATCCTGTCCTTCGCCATGATGCTGCGCTACAGCTTCGATATGGCGGCAGAGGCTGACCTGATCGAGAACGCCGTTCAGTCGGTCATGGTCAGTGGTATCCGCACCGGAGACATCATGGCCGAGGGCTGCACCAAGGTCGGCACCACCGCCTTTGGTGATGCGATCATCGGTGAGCTGGACAAGCAAAAGGCTGCGGCTTGACCGCAACCCCGGCAACGACCATCCGGCCACCGCACCAGCCGTGGCCGGTTGATGCGCAGCAACAGCAGTTGACTGACAGCTATCTGGAGCCAGCGCGGCAGGAAATTGCCGCCTGGCTTCTGTCGTTACGGCAGGCGATCGATGCCGCGTTGGAGCCGAAACTGCCGAGTTTCAAGGGCAAACCGTATCCGCTTGGTCGCTGCCGGGAAATTCGCGATGCGGTGGCGCAGAACCTGAACCGGCAGACACCACAGGCACTGATCCAGTTCCAGCATCAGGGCGGGTTTATCGGCAAGATATGGGGCGATCTGCGCGGTGAGTATTTCCAGAACGCACTGCAATTCGGTGCCTGGTATGTGGATGCCGCCAATGACACGGTCAATCCCGACAAGCCGAAGCTGGAAATCCTGCCGCTCGCCGACAGCCGGTTCACACCCATCGGCGACTTTCACCACTTCTGTCGTGTGGCGGCGAAATACTGGCAGGTGGACATCACCGCCAATACGGTATTCCCGCGCCTCGCCCCGTTCTTCCCGCTGATCTGTACCGGACAGGATGGCAAGAGCCGCCTCGCACCCGCCTTTGACGAGATGATCGAGCTGACACGCGCAAGCGGTTTCGACCTCTCAGCAGATATCCTGAACTCCCTGCCGACACCGGATGACAGCATCACCGCCGCGCTGACCCGGCACTATGACGGTATCGAGCACCCGCTGCTCGCACGCGACGGCACATCGTTTGAATATTGTCAGCAATATCGGGATGGCGCGCAGCATCTGGATCAGGCATTCCGCGACACCGCCGTGCTGGTCTATCTGCGGCAAATCCAGTCGGAACAGCCCTAACTCAGCCGTCGGGCGTTTTCGACCATCAGGATATAGAGTTCGCGCATCAGCTGTTCCGGCTTCATCTGACCGAACGGCATGTTCTCGACCATATAGTCGATCAACTCCTCGCTCGGCTGCTTCGGTACGATCTCGAACCCCTCACGCCGCAGCACCGAGATCACCTCGGCACCCTGTTTGGCATAATCCTCATTGAAGAATGAGGTATCGGCGCTCTTGATCGCCGCGCCGATGGTGGCGACGAGGTTCTTTTTGGCCATAACGTAACGCTTGCCCGTTCAGATAATCCGGCTGTCCTGTACTCAGGAGCTTTGAGGTTTAATCTCGCATCGGTTCAGCTCGGCATCCAGCTTCCCGGCGATAAACAGGAAAAACATCCTGAAATCGCTGTAAAGCGACCACAGCGGGTAGGTGAAGGTGGCCGGGCGGTTGCGCTCGATCAGCATATGGCTGCCCCAGGCAAAACCGTATCCGGCAATGAGGGCCGCCAGCAGATACCACGGGTTCATCTGGATAATTGCCAGCGCCAGAAACATCAGGGCGAGTGCCGTGCCGACGAAATGCCAGCGCCTTGTACCGGGCTCGGTATGTTCGGCAAGGTAGTGGGGCCAGAACGCCTGATAGGTTGCAATCTTGTCCGTCACGGGTTTCCTCCCGCCGTCGCCATTTCCGGCTTTCGGCTTTTTTGTTTTGTTTGTAACAGGCTGCTATGCGTAACGATCATTGTAGCCTGCCGTTTTCAACGCTAGTCTCGAAAACAGCTTTGGGCAATTCTATATCAATAGAACTGGATATGAGCCGGGATCGACCGGCGTCAACGATACTGCAGGGAACAGGATTATGGCTTTTAACGTCGCCATCATGGGTGCAACCGGAAATGTCGGACGCGAATTGCTGAACACTCTGGCCGAGCGCAACTTCCCGGTGAAGGATGTGGTCGCGCTGGCATCGCATCGCTCCGCCGGTCAGGAAGTCTCCTTCGGTGAGAAGGACGTGCTGAAGGTTCAGGATCTCTCGAAGTTCGATTTCAAGGGCATCGACATTGTCCTGTCCTCACCCGGTGGCAAGGTATCAGCCGAGTACTCGCCCAAGGCCGCAAAGGCCGGTGCGGTTGTCATCGACAATACCTCGCATTTCCGTATGGACCCCGATGTGCCGCTGATCGTGCCGGAAGTGAACCCGGAAGACCTCGCCGGTTATACGAAAACCAACATCATCGCCAATCCGAACTGCTCAACCATCCAGATGGTGCTGGCGCTCAAGCCGCTGCATGAGCGTGCGAAGATCAAGCGCGTGGTGGTGTCCACCTATCAATCCGTCTCCGGCGCTGGCAAGGAGGCCATGGACGAGCTGTTTAACCAGACCCGCAAGATCTACATGAACGAGCATGTGGGTCCGGAGCATCTGCCACGTCAGATCGCGTTTAACGTGATCCCGCAGATCGACGTGTTCATGGATGACGGCACCACCAAGGAAGAGTGGAAGATGATGGTCGAGACCAAGAAAATCCTCGATCCGAAAATCAAGGTTGCCGCCACCTGTGTCCGCGTACCGGTTTTTGTCGGCCATGCCGAAGCGGTCAATGTGGAGTTTGAAGAGGAAATCTCGGCACAGGAAGCCCGGGAAATCCTGCGTGACGCACCCGGCATTGCGGTGATCGACCGCCATGACGAGGAAATGTATGTCACCCCGGCCGAAATCGCCGGTGAGGACATGGTTGCCGTCAGCCGTATCCGCGAGGACGCCAGTGTCGAGAACGGCCTGTCCATGTGGATCGTTGGCGACAATATCCGCAAAGGCGCTGCCCTCAATACCATCCAGATTGCCGAGCTTCTGGTGGCGCAGCATCTTGGCCTGAACGCCGCCCAGAACCAGTAAGGTGGCGGCGATGCACTTGCGTCGACCAACCCGATACGAGGCGATCTCGATCGTTGTGTTCCTGGCTCTCTGCGTTGGCAGTGTCTGGTATCTGGCAACCGCCAGCAACATGATCGGCGATGTGGAGATGGGCTTTCACGGGCAGCTTGCCCGCGCCCTCGGCATCGGCATTGCGGTTGTTCTGGCACTGGTGCTGAACATCGCCTTCATCATCCTGGCGCGCAAACAAACCGCCATGGAAGAAGCCGAGGAAGCGTCAGACGATGCGCAGCCGCACTCAGGCAATCCGCGCGGGCTGGAATAGCCGGGTCGGTGCGACCATCACTTCCTGTGCATCGATCAGCGCCAGTTCCCGCGTGCCGCGTTCTGCCGTCGCCTCAAACACCGCATAGATGCTGGCAGCCGTTGCCGCCAGCGCCGCCGCCGGGCTGGTCAGGCGCAGCATATGGCCCATGTATAGTGCCGCCGTGCAGTCCCCGGCACCGTTCGGCGCGGGATTGAGCGGCAGGCGCGGCGTATCCACCTGCCATGCCCCCTGCCCGGTATCGAGCAGCATACTGATCTGGTCCCGGTCACCATCCACCGGCTCGAAGCTGGTCAGCAGCACCTGATCGACGCCGCGTTTGCGTAACTCACCCGTCGCTGCGAGTGCATCTGCCAGCGTCTCGACCGTCCTGTTAGTCAGATAGGCGAGCTCGAACTGGTTGGGCACCAGAATATCCGCCATGGGCAGGGCCTCGTCCCGGAAGAACTCGGGGATGCCCTCACGCACGAAAAACCCGCGCCCGACATCGCCCATTACGGGATCACAGCAGTAAATTGCATCCGGGTTGCGCGCCTTAACCCGTTTGACTGCATCGAGCACCACCTCACCCAGCGCTGCCTCGCCCAGATAACCGGAGAGCACACCGGCGCAGAGGTCGAGCCCGCCCCGCGCCTCAATGCCGTCAATCAGGCTGGCAATATGCCCGGCGGAGAAAACCTCGCCGGTCCATTCCCCATAGCCGGTATGGTTGGAGAACTGCACCGTATTGACCGCCGAGACATCAAAGCCGAGCCGTTGCAGCGGAAAGGTCGCCGCGCGATTGCCAACATAGCCGAACGCCACATGGGACTGGATCGACAACAGAGCCTTGGCCATTTCTGGTGGTCCTTCAGATCAGGAGAGGTGAATATCGGCGGGCGCCTCACCGGCAACATAGCGCTGCCACATGGCCCGGTACAACTGTTCCAGATGCCGGACCCGCCCCGGCGTATCGAACAAGGCGCTGCCGGTACGGGCGGCGACAACCCGCTCGCGGATCGCGGCAAGCGCCGCCGGATCATTGGCCAGCGCAATCGCCTTGTCCCGATACCCATCGGCATCATCGGCCACCATATCGGGCAGACCAGCGGCATGGAGCAGGCTCTGCGACACCCGTGAGGCAAAATGGGTACCGCGCTTTGCCAGTACCGGCACCCCGGCCCAGAGCATATCCGTGGTGGTTACGTGGCCGCCGTAATTCCAGGTATCAAGGATCAGATCGGCATGTTGTACACGGGCGAGATGCTGCTGTTTCTGCATCATGGGCGCAAAGACAAGCCGCGCCGGGTCAATACCGCCCGCCACAGCCACAGCACGCAGGTTCCCTCTGGTCAGATCATCATCGGCCCAGAGCCACAGGATCGAACGCGGCACCGCCTGCAATATCTCCATCCAGACCGCAAACAGTTCCGGTTCGATCTTGTAGGGCTGACAAAAGCAGCCGAAAACAAATGTCTCCGCATCCAGACCCGGCAACACCTCTGCCCGGGTGATCGGTGCACCAACAGGCTGCGTGTTGTCGGTCATCTGATAGGTCGATGGCAGGACGGCCAGAGCACAGCCAAAAGCATCACGATCCTGTTCCGGCGCAATGATCGGATCGACAAGTTGATAATCCACCACATCGGGTGGCATCGGACCGGGATAGCCGAGCCAGGTAACCGTAACCGGTGCCGCCCGCTGCCGACACAGATTGATCCGCGAGCTCTCGGTAAATCCGCGCAGATCGACCAGAATATCAATGCCCGCTGCCTTTACCTGCTGCAGGGCGTTTACGTTATCCGCGTGACCGAAATCGATAAAAGCATCGGTCTGTTCAACGATCTTCTGTCGTTCCGGCCCGGTCCGTTCCGGGCCATAGGTGATGCCGACAATCTCAAAATTCTCCCTATCATGATGCCCGAACATGCCGGCAATCAGATGCATGTTCGGGTGATCGTAGAAATGGCCCGAGAGATAACCGATGCGTAATCGTTTGTTCGCATCGGGCGGTGGCACCGGCGCGGCTGCGCGCGGCACCGCCGGGCCGAGCGTTCGGGCAAAGGCCGCCCCGACATCACGGACATAGTGGTCATCGCCATATCGGATCAGGGCATGAAACGGCAGTTCCGCCGGCACGCCACCAGCCGCAATCGCCGCACGGGTCTGTTCCCGCACAACCGGTTCCAGTGCTGCTGTCCGTCCCCAGTTCGCGGTCCGGCGATAACAGTATTCGAGCACATTGCAGACCTGTGGATGGCCGGGACGCAGGGCGAGGCAATGCTCCAGCATCGCGATTGCCGGTGCCATGCGCTTTTGTTGCTGCAGGCTGCTGGCATGGTGATAGGCGGCATCGAGATTGTCCGGATCAAGCGCCAGCGCTGCCCTGAACAACTCATCGGCCCGGACATAATCACGCTGATACAGGGCCACCTTCGCCCGGATGGTCAGGGCATCATCACGGCTTTCATCCAGCGCAAAAGCCTGCGCCGCGAGATCATCGGCCAGCCCGATATTGGACTGCATCGCGGCAATGGCCGCACGTTCAGTGAGACTGTTGGCCGAAACCCTGCCATCCGCCTCGATCGCGGCCAGCCAGTTGGTGATATCCGCCATGCGTCCCTGCTGACGACACAACAGACCGTAATACCGGCCAAATGCCGGATGATCGGGTTGCTGCATGATAATTGCGGTCAGCTGATCGGCATGCTCTGCCAGCCTGCCGTCCCGTACGGCCAGCTTCACCATGTCCAGAAACTGTTGCTGCGCGTTCTCCTGCATGGTCATCCCTATGACATCACATGAATATCTGCCGGTGCCTCACCCTGCAGGTAAAGATGCCACATCCGGCGATAGAGCGCTTCCAGATCACGCACCCGTTTTTCCGTATCAAACAGCGTGCTGCCGGTACGCGCCGCCGCAACCCGCTCACGGATCGCGGCAAGGGCAACAGGATCATTGGCCAGCGCTATCGCCTTGTCACGATAGCTTGCGGGATCATCCACCACCATATCGGGCAATCCTGCGGCGTGGAGCAGGCTCTGTGATACCCGTGAAGCGAAATGGGTACCGCGCTTGGCCAGCACCGGCACCCCGGCCCAGAGCATGTCGGTCGTGGTGACATGGCCGCCGCAGCGCCAGGTATCAAGGATCAGATCGGCCTGCTGAACCCGCGCCAGATGTTGTTCCTTGGGCAGGCCCGGAGAAAAGATCAGCCGATCCGGATCGACACCCGCATCGCGCGCAAACCGGCGCAAATTCTGCTTTGCCTGCTCAACATCGCACCAGAGCCAGAGCACTGAATCCGGCACTGCCTGCAGGACTTCCATCCAAACCCGGAACAGCTCCGGCTGAATTTTGTAGATATTGCAGAAACAGGCGAAAACGAATGTATCAGAAGCAATGCCGGGCAAAACCGCTTTGCGCTCTACCGCTGCGGCAATCGATTGCCGATTGTCTGTCATCTGATAGGTATCCGGCAGAAAGGCCAAGGCCGACCCGAAACTCTCCCGATCTTCAGGCGGCGCAACAAGGTCATCGACAATCTGGTAATCAACCATGCCGGACGGCATCGGCCCCGGAAAACCCAGCCATGTCACATGCAGATGAGCCGGTCTGTACAGGCAGAGATGAAGCCGGGAGTTCTGACTGAACCCCCGCAAATCAATGAGAATATCGAGGTTCAGATCACGCAAGTCAGACGCCCCGGTAATCATATCCGGATCGTAAACGTCCACAAACCGATCCACTTGCGCACGCACAGCCTCACGGAACACATTCTCATCGTGAGTACCGACAGCCACCGCAACAGTTTCAAAATGCTCACGATCGTGGTGTTGAAACATGCTGGCAACAAGATGCATGCCCGCATGTTCGCTAAAATGGCTGGACATATAGCCAATACGAAGCCGTCTCCCGGCTTCATCGCGTGCCGGTCTTGGCAACGTTGGCAAGACCGATCCAAGCGCCTCATCTCTTGCCACCACTTCCTTGATCTCGACAGTGGAAAGTTCGGCGACCAGTCGGTTGTGCTGCGGATCATCACTGGTGAGAAATGAAACGAAAGGCCGGTATTGCGACACCACAGCACCGGTCTTTACCTGTTCAAGATGCTCGGCGGCCCGCGCATCAAATGTCTCCAGCAGAGACCATTCGGCCAGTTTCCGAATGAGCATCACCATTGTCATGGTGGCGTCGGCATTCAGTGGCCCAAGATGCATTGCGGTCTTGTACGCAGCGAAGGCGGCTTCCGGAAAATTCTTCTGCACATCCAAGATCTTGCCACGCAGACTATGTGCATAGCCCAGATCCGGACGCAGCTCGATCGCATGGTTCAAACATTGTTCCGCTTCAGCATATCGCTCCAGATACGCATATATCTGGGCAATGTGGCAGAGCAGCTCGACATTGTCGCCATCCTGTCCGAGCGCCTGCTCCAGATACTGCAGACCGGCCTCATATTGCATGGACCCGGCCAGCGCCAGACCGTATTCGATGCGCATTTCGGTAGAGAATTCGGGCCGTTCAACCCATGGGCCGAGCAGTTCCAACACGTCGCCATAGGCAAATTGCATCCGTTTGGCCGTGGCCAGCAGGGCGACGATCAGCGGGTGGTCGGCTGTCGACTTATTGCCCCCGGCCGCACTGACCAGCATCCGGCGCAGGGCGTCCAGATGCGCCTCGGCCCGTTCCGCCTCACTGAAATTCAGCGCCAGCTGCGCGGCATTGAGCCAGATATCCGGCTGGGCACTGGCGTCATCGCGCGTCATTAGCGCTTCCATCGCCTCAAGTCCTGCCTGCAACTCCCCGGCATTCACGAGGGAACAGGCATCGGCATAAGCTTGCTGGAGTTGGTCGGACATTGAAAAACAGGCTGATTGGTCGTGAGAATATATCCCGGCTCGCGGGCAAACTGGCAGTGCACCATGTCACACTAAAGACCGGTTGCACCACCGACAAACGAGCCATTCAGCCGATGCGCCTGCCGGCTGTTTCGTTTTTTCATCATGTATTTAGAGAAATTCTAAACAATGCTTGACCTGACGCGCCAGATCGCCATTCTCCAAATTACCTTTCTGCAATGCGGCAATGTGCATTCTGCCATGTCAGACCGTCCCGTTGTCCGCAATCCGGAAGCGTGTCAAAAAGTTTTATGCTGCACAGCATGATCCATACAGCATCCGAATGCCGTAATCAGGCTGTGTTCTAGAGATTCAGGAGTCCAGCTCATGGCGTCGTCCAGCACGACAAAATCCGCACCGGAACGCGCACGGCCCTTGTCACCGCACCTGCAGGTGTACCGTCTGCCACTGGTTGCCATAACCTCGATCACCCACCGGATTACCGGCGTCGGCAATGCCATCGGTCTGATCCTGATGACCTACTGGCTGATCGCAGCCGCGGGTGGTGAAGTGGCCTATGACAACGCCATGTGGTTCTTCGGCTCGTTCATCGGTCGTCTGATGCTGTTCTGCTGGACGCTCAGCATCTTCTATCACCTGCTGAACGGTATCCGCCATCTGGTCTGGGATGCCGGTTATGGCTACAGCCTGCCGGTGGCCAATAAATCGGCTACCTTTGTTTGCATTGCCACTATCGTGCTGACGATCATCACATGGATCATCGGCTACGCGGTTTACGGGTAAGGAGACAGGATCATGGAACCAACCGGTTATATCAGCCCGCTCCGTCGCGCCCGTGGCCTTGGCGCCGCCAAGGACGGTACCCATCACTGGTGGATGCAGCGCGTCTCGGCACTTGCCCTCGTGCCGCTCGTCCTCTGGTTTATCGCTCTCGTCATCGGCCTTGCCGGTGAGGACTATTACGCAATGGTCGGTACGCTCAACAGCCCGATCAATGCCATTCTGCTGATCCTGCTCGTCACCGGCGCGTTCTATCACGCGGCGCTCGGCCTGCAGGTCGTCATCGAGGATTATGTCTCTCGTGAAATCTGCAGAAAACTATCTATCATCACGGTCAACCTGCTGTGCATTGCAGGGGCCGTTGCCTGCTATTACAGCATTCTGAAAATCGGCCTCGGAGGTTAAGTCTCATGGCTCAGGGAAATGGTTCAGCCGCTCCGGCGGTGAACGGTGCAGCATACGACATCATCGATCATGAATATGATGTTGTGATCGTCGGTGCCGGTGGTGCCGGTCTGCGGGCAACGCTCGGGATGGCGGAAGCCGGTCTGAAGACCGCCTGCGTATCCAAGCTGTTCCCGACGCGCTCTCACACCGTCGCGGCACAGGGCGGTATTTCCGCTGCCCTCGGCAATATGGGCGATGATGACTGGCGCTATCATATGTACGACACCGTCAAGGGTTCCGACTGGCTCGGCGATCAGGACGCGATCGAGTACATGTGTAAGGAAGCCATCCCCTCGATCATCGAGCTGGAGCACTATGGCGTGCCGTTCAGCCGGACCGAGGAAGGCAAGATCTACCAGCGCGCATTCGGCGGCATGACCACCGAGTTCGGCAAGGGCACCGCCCAGCGCACCTGTGCGGCGGCTGACCGGACCGGCCACGCGATCCTGCACACGCTCTACCAGCAATCGCTGAAGGAGCACGCAGAGTTCTTCATCGAATATTTCGCCATCGACCTGCTGATGGATGAGGGCGAGTGCCGCGGCGTGATTGCCTGGGACCTGAATACCGGCACCCTGCACCGTTTCCGCGCACATCAGACGGTTCTGGCCACCGGCGGTTATGGCCGGGCCTATTTCTCCTGTACCTCAGCGCACAGCTGTACCGGTGACGGTGGCGGCATGGTGCTGCGGGCCGGCCTGCCACTGCAGGATATGGAGTTCGTCCAGTTCCACCCGACCGGCGTTTATGGTGCCGGCTGTCTGATTACCGAGGGTGTCCGCGGTGAAGGCGGCTACCTGACCAATTCCGAGGGCGAGCGCTTCATGGAGCGTTATGCGCCATCGGCCAAGGACCTTGCCAGCCGTGACGTTGTCTCGCGCTCCATGACCATGGAAATCCGTGACGGTCGCGGCGTCGGCAAACATGGCGACCATATCCACCTGCATATCGAACACCTTGACCCGGCTGTGATCAACAAGCGCCTGCCGGGCATTGCCGAGACCGCAAAAATCTTCGCCGATGTGGATGTGACCAAGGAGCCGATCCCGGTTCTGCCGACCGTTCACTACAATATGGGCGGCATCCCGACCAACTTCCGTACCGAGGTGCTGAACCCCACCGCCGCCGACCCGAACAAGGTTGTGCCGGGCCTCATGGCCATTGGTGAGGCAGGTTGCGTTTCCGTGCACGGTGCCAACCGCCTCGGCTCGAACTCACTGCTCGATCTCGTCGTCTTCGGTCGTGCGGCAGCCCATACGGCAGCCGAAACGGTCAAGCCGGGTCAGGCGCACAAGCCGCTGTCCAAGGATGCCGACGACATGGCGCTGTCACGCCTCGATGCGATGCGCAATGCCAATGGCGGCACCCGTACCGCCGAAATCCGCCGCGAAATGCAGCGCACCATGCAGAATAACTGCGCGGTGTTCCGCACCGGCGAAGTTCTGGAAGAAGGCGTTGGCCTGATCGCCGAGACCTGGAAGAAGCGCGAGGACATCAAGGTTTCCGACCGCTCCATGGTCTTCAACACCGATCTGATCGAGGCGCTGGAACTCGACAACCTGCTGCATCAGGCGGTTGTCACCATGAATTCAGCAGCCAACCGGAAAGAAAGCCGCGGCGCCCATGCCCGTGAGGACTTCCCGGATCGTGATGACGAGAACTGGATGCACCACTCGATCTCCTACCTGAAAGACGGCAAGGTCGAACTCGGCAAACGTCCGGTGACCCTCACCCCGATGACCAATGAGGTTCAGGCATTCCCACCAAAGGCTCGGGTCTATTAAGTCCCGGGCTTTTGCCGATTACTCTTTTTGAAACCACGCAAACTCAGGCGTTTCGATCATGGTACAGTTCACGCTTCCGGCGAATTCCAAAATTACCGATGGTAAAAAGCATGCAGGGCCGAGCAGCCCGGCACGCCCGAAGACGGTAAAGGTCTATCGCTACGATCCTGATACCGGAAAAAATCCGCAGGTTGATGAATACACCATCGACCTTGATGATTGCGGCCCCATGGTTCTCGATGCGCTGATCCACATCAAGGATGATTACGATCAGACCCTGGCCTTCCGCCGCTCCTGCCGTGAGGGTATCTGCGGTTCCTGCGCCATGAATATCGACGGTCGCAACACCCTCGCCTGTACCAAGGCGATCTCGGATGTCGAGGGCGACCTGAAAATCTATCCGCTGCCGCATATGCCGGTGGTCAAGGACCTGATCCCCGACCTCACCCATGTCTATGCGCAATATGCATCCATCGAGCCATGGATGAAGACGACCACACAGGCACCGACCCGCGAGCGCCTGCAGTCACCGGAAGACCGGGACAAGCTCGATGGCCTGTATGAGTGTATCCTGTGCTTCTGCTGCTCCACCTCCTGCCCAAGCTACTGGTGGAATGGTGACCGTTATCTCGGTCCGGCGATCCTGCTGCAATCCTATCGCTGGCTGGCCGACAGCCGTGATGAGGCAACCGGCGAGCGCCTCGACATGCTCGAAGACCCGTTCAAGCTCTATCGCTGCCACACCATCATGAACTGCACCAGCACCTGCCCGAAAGGCCTCAACCCGGCCGAAGCGATCGGTGAGATCAAACACATGATGGTCGCGCGCAAGTAATCGCGGTTTCGGAACGATTGTCGCCATAAAGTTTGCGATAACACAGCTCAAGTGACTATATTTCGTTTGGGAAGAGCGGCAAGAACGGTCCATGCACCATCTGACTTGTCGCTTGGCGACGCGCCAGGCACGGCTGGTGTAGTCTACTCACCACCTTTCAGCCTTTCTGCGACCAGTTCAATGCAGCAGGCGCACCATACAAAAAAGCCCGCATCCACACCGGTTGCGGGCTTTTTTGTATGGGTTAGGCTACCTGATCAGGGAGCCATGCCCGGACGTCGTTGCTCCGGCTCCTGACCATTGGGCATGGCGCCATTGGCAGAGCGACGCAGACGTAATCTGTCCAGCGTCTGTCGGGGGAAAGCGGTATTCTCGGCACCTGCAAGCTGCCGTTGCTGCATCTCGGGTGCTTTCATGCTGACCCGAAATTCCGTACCGATATCCTCGATCATCAATGTCGCGCCGGGACGGTTACGCAACTCCTTGTTCCGCAGCATCCAGAGTGCCAGCGGCTCTTCAACCATCTGACGCAAGGCGCGCTTGAGCGGACGCGCGCCCATCTCCTCATTGAAGCCCGCATCCATGAGCTTCTCGCGCGCCTCCTCACCCAGCTCCATGCCAACCCGCCAGTTATCACGCAACTGCCCCTCAAGCCGGGCAATGTTGTGGTCGAGAATAGGCCGCATGACCTGTTTCGACAGGCTGTAGAATGGCACGACGGCATCGAGGCGATTGCGGAATTCCGGGGTAAAGTGCCCTTCAACCGCGCGCTCCATGATCGCGGTACGGTCAACCTTCTCCTTGGGACCAAAGCCGATCTTCTCTTTCTTCTCTGCCATATTGGCTTCGGCGGCACCGAGGTTCGAGGTCATGACCAGCAGGGTATTGCGGAAATCAACCACCCGCCCATGACCATCGGTCAACTGGCCGTTATCCATGACCTGCAACAGGATGTTCAACACATCCGGATGCGCCTTCTCGATCTCGTCCAGCAGGACAATCGTATTTGGCGTCCGGCGTACCGGGCCGGTCAGGGTGCCTTCCTGATCGAAACCGACATAGCCCGGCGGTGCACCGATCAGCCGGTTGACGCTGTGCTTTTCCATGAACTCCGACATATCGAGCCGAACCATGCGATCCGCATCACCAGCGGTATGTTTCGCCAGTGCCCGGGTCAGTTCGGTTTTGCCAACACCGGTCGGGCCGACGAACAGATAGGAACCGATCGGTTTGTTCGGCTCACGCAAGCCCGCCTTGGCCACAGCCATGGCCATGGCCACCTGATTAACCGCCTGATCCTGCCCGAACACATCCTGTTTCAGGGTAGAATCAAGTTCGGCATAGCGCTCGTCATCCTCCTGACCGAGGAAACTTTCAGGCAATCGCGCCATGCGCGCAACCGTCTCAACCACAGCCTGATGATCAACCACCATCTTGCCATCACGAACAGCAGCGGAACCCGCCCCCTCAAGCGCATCAATCGCCTTGTCCGGGAAGTGCCGTTGTTTGACATAGCGGTCGGTCAGCCGCACCACGTCCCTGATGATTTCATCCGGAATCTCGGCCTCGTAATGCTGCTCGAACTTTGATTTCAGACCATCGAGAATGACAATCGTATCATCCAGACTTGGCTCATTGACCTTGAGTGTCTGGGTACGACGCACCAATGCACCGTCCGGCTCGATATGCTTGGCATACTCGTCCTCGGTGGTGAACATCACCGTCCAGAGGTTGCCTTCCTGCAGATAGGTTTTCAGAAACTGGCTGGCATCCTGTGCACCATCGCGGGTGGAGCCGAGCCCCACCAGCGTATGCGCCTCATCAATACCGAGGATGATCGGCGGACGATCACCGCGGGCATTGCGTTCGGCAACCCCTTGCAGGATGTTTTTCAGCCGCTGCTCGAAATCTCCGCGATATTTGGTGCCTGCGACAAGGGCTGCCGGATCAAGCTCCAGAACCTGTGCATCCACCTGATTGCCCGGTACATTCCCGGCTACGACATCCTGCGCATATCCATGCAGCAAGGCGGTTTTACCGACACCCGGTTCACCCAGCACAATCGGATTTTTCTTTTTCCGATTGGTCATGATGGTCTTCATCTGCTGCAATTCGCCTTCCCGACCGATGATCGGGTCGAGCTTGCCAGCCCGGGCCATGGCAGTGATATCGCGCGTGAACTGTTTGATCGCCTGTTTGAAGTCGTCTTCCGCAATCTGGATCGGCTCCAGATCAGCGGTATTGGTGTTGCCGTCGGCAATCTGCTGCCAGCGCTTGAAGCGCCAGTCGGTAAAGCCCAGTTCCCGCAAACCATCCTTCAACTCCGGATTTTTACGCAGCAGGGTCTGCATGGCCTGTGACGTGGCCTTCGGACCATCCTGCTCCAACACCGGGCGCAAGGCATCAACCGTACGCTCGAAAGCCGCTGGCGATGTTGCCTGCCGCCCCTCATTCGGATTTGAACTGAATGCCTGCTGGATATCGCTGATGGTGATCCGCCGGACACTCTGGTTGAGCTTCATGATCTCCTGCCGGATCGGCTCTTCCGTCAGCAATACCAGAAACAGGTGTTTGGGTTGGACGATCTGGTCACCACTGGCCCGGGCTTCGGTTTCGGCCTTGGCGATGAACTTCTGTAATGCGGTTACGGGCATCTTGCTCTCCGTTGCCGTGATGGTGCCGGCAAGTCCTGTATCGTGTCTGGTAATCAGCAGGTTGAGTAATCCGCCATCGAGACTCTGGCAGAAGCGTTGAACACCCGGCAGGCTGACCAGATGGGGCCCGCTCTCGAGTGTCATCAGAATGGAAAGGGGGGTTTGCGCAGCTTCCTTGCTGGCGCGTTTGACCGCGAGGATTGTCTCTGATGAGGCGGAAACCCGATGCCCGGTATTGCCGCCGTTGATCCGTGCCTGTCGATGATGCTCAACCGCCTTCCGGGCAGCGATCATATAGGCCATGTCATCAGGAGCAGCCGGTCGCTTGCGCTCGTAGCGGTTGGCGATATCCTGCAGGAAGTCCGCTTCGGCATTCTCGGTTATTTCTGTCGAGTAGTAGGCATAGTCCCGTGCCTCGGTCAGCCGCTGCTCGATATAATCCTCAAGCTCATGTACGACCTTCGGCACGGCCCGGTCGAGTGCGGCTCCAACCGTCTTGACCGGATCAACGGCCTGAAAACCAACCGGCCGTCCGAGCCGCCGTACGTCCTTCAGATCCTTGATGATGCCATCCGCATTCAGCTTTTTTCGCGGCGCAAGCGCACGACCATCCTCGAAACGGGCCAGCGCCAGCATCAGGTCGGTCATGTCATGGCTGTCGCGTTGACGTTCCTGCATGTCTTCTGCAACGAATATCGCCAACTGTTTGAAAAAGTCTGTCCGGTCAATCATTTGATCGGTCATGGGCAGGTCCCCACCGGTTCAGTATTCAGCGATTTCCTGCTTATGCCTGCCCCAAGAAAGATGCAAATGATTCTCAATAACAAATGAATAGGGAAATTTTCATATTGTCCGGGGCACTTTCACCGGCGAGGCGTAAGCTTTGGCGAAAGCACAAAATGAGGAAACAAGATACCTACTATGCAATATGTCATGGCCTGCGGCCCCGAGCGCGACAATCGCCTGCATCTGGGACCGGTCAAAACTCTCGCTGCCTTTGTTGCCCGTAACTACGGGCGCGCCACACTGGCGGCCACCCCGATCCTGTCGCTGGGTGCCGCCCTGTCCCTGAAAGACCCGCACGGGTTCGATCAGGCCGCCGCTAGCTGGGCTGTCACCATTCCGATGCTCGGCAGCATTCCGCTGGTCAATGCGGTTTCCAAACGCCTGACTGGTGCCCTCGGCGTCGATGAAATGCTCGGCGAATCCTTCATCACCTCACGTATCAAATTCTATGACCGCCGGGCCAACCGGTTCCGCGCCAATGGTGATGACGAGCGTGCGGACAAGGCACAGGCCAAGGCGGACAAGCTCCGCCACACCGAATTCCCCGCCTTCTCACAACTCGATCGTGAACAACGCGGCGGCATGAACAAGCGCGAACCAGCCTTGGACGATCAACTGCCCTCACTGAAGCCGATCTGACACGTCTGGTTACTCATCAATCCGTAAACAGTTTCCAGAAACTCGGTTTCGGCTTTGAAATACTGCGCCGGACAATATGACCAAGGCGTTGGCCCTCGTGCAGACAGGCATAATGAAAGCTGTTGTACAGTTCGGACTTGCTTGTCCGACCAAACCGGTCATTGTCACGCTTTATCTGGTCAATGATTGAACGGACAGATCGGCTACATTGGTACGCGCATTTCTGCGGGTCATCATAGCCCACCAGTTTACCGTCGGGCATCGCCCGCTTGAGAACGGCAACATGGCGCGTGCAAACCTGTTGCTCGCCCCGACAAGTTTGTTGTGCACGCGTACAGCTCTCACCCATTTTCTCCGGATCGAGTTCGCTTTTCAGCGTCGCCCCCTCTGGCAACGCGAACTCGACAGCATCACCGTAGTCGGGTTCCGAGATTATCCGCATCAGATATGGTTTGGCAAAAACCACCAGACTGGCAAGCAGCACCAACGCCAGAATAGTATCAATGATGCGGAACCGCATCTTTGCCATATCGTTCACCCTTTACTTAAATACCCAGTCAATCGCTCCATTGCTTGTATCAGGCTTTTCTCGCTCCGGGCGAAGCAGAGGCGCATGAAGCGCTCACCACCCGGACCGAAGGCCGTGCCGGGCGCGAGGCCGACATTGGCGTGATCGATGATATCGAAGCCGAGCTGGCGCACATCACTGATCCCCTCGACCGAGAAGAAGTAATAGAACGCGCCATCGGGCGGCGCTCCCTTCACATTCGGCAGGACCGCCAGCATATCACCGACAATCTCGCGGCCACGGGTTGCCCGCGCCACCTGCTCGGCAATGAAGTCATCGCCGTCATTGAGAGCGGCAATCGCCCCCTTCTGCATGAAGGTGGCAACACCCGAGGTTGAATACTGGATCAGGTTTTCGATCGTCTCGCCGACAACTGCCGGGGCCTCGATCCAGCCCACCCGCCAGCCGGTCATCGCCCAGTTCTTCGACATGCTGTTGACATAGAGGATGCGATCATCCGGCTCCGCCACATCATGGAACGAGGCGGCGCGTGCACCGCCATTGTCATGGCCGTAATAGTAGCGCGTGTAAATCTCGTCCGCGATGATCCAGATGCCACGCGCCCGGGCACGGGTCAGAATTTCCTGCAGCTCATCACGGGTCGCGGTCCAGCCGGTCGGGTTGCCCGGCGTATTGATGAAAATGGCACGGGTATCCTCGCGCGCCGCATCAAACAGCGCATCAATATCCAGATGCCAGCGCCCATTGGAAAACCCCATGGGCACGGTAATCGCCTGCGCGCCCGACAGGCCGACGGCGGCGGCAAAATTCGGCCATGTGGGGCTCGGCAGTACAACCGAGGTGCCGGGACCGGCAACACAGGCAACGGCGATCTGGATCGCCTGCATGCCGGAACCGGTGACAAGGAATCGGTCCGACTGAAACCCGAAATCGCTGCCGAAGGTACGGGTCATGTAATCGCAGATCGCCTGACGCAGCGGCGGGATGCCGCGCTGATAGGTATAGAAGGTATCGCCCGCCTCCAGTGATCTGATCGCCGCTTCCCGGATAAAGTCGGGGGTCGGCAGGTCGCCCTCACCGGCCCAGAGTGGTATCATCCCGTCACGACCGATGCCGTGATTGACCATCTCGACGATGCCGCTCGGCGGGGCCTGACGGGCCGCGGGGCGGAGCGCCTCACGCAATGATTGGTTGATGTCCAAGGACCAACACTCCAAGTTCAGGGTAAGTTAATCAGACTGTTCGGGGCCATCAGCGACAATACGCTGTCACACAGGCCACCATCAGGTATCAAATCCGGAGAGAAAAAGGTAGCGCACCAATGGCCGCACAACTCGTCTATTTCGCTGACCCCATGTGCTCATGGTGCTGGGGCTTCAAGCCGTCGCTGATGGCGGCCCTCCAGCAATATGGCAGCACCCTGCCGCTGCGCATGATCATGGGCGGGCTTCGCCCCGGCACGACGCATGTGATGGATGCCGCGCAGAAGGCCACAATCCGCCAGCACTGGGAGCATGTGGCGGAAGCCAGCGGCCAGCCCTTCCGCTACGAGTTCTTTGATCGTGACGACTTCATCTACGATACCGAACCGGCCTGCCGCGCCATTGTTGCCGGTGGCCGTCTGGCACCGGAACATGTGCTCGGCCTGCTGATTGCCGTGCAGGAAGGCTTCTATGCCGAAAACCGGGACGTGACCGATCCCGAGGTGCTGGCCGACCTGTCATTGGATGCGGGCTATGACCGCGATGAGTTTCTCGATGTCTTCGACGATCAGGCAACAGCCGATGAAACCCAGGGCGGTTTCCAGATCGCCAAGGACATTGGCATTACCGGCTTCCCCACCCTGCTGATCGGGGAGGATGATACCGGCTATGATCTGCTCACCGCCGGTTTCCAGAAACCTGAAGCCGTGGTCGGACGCATCGGCCAATGGCTCGCCCAGCGACCAACCACATCGGCCTGATATCAGGAAGCGGGTGCAGCACCGCCAAGCGGTGATGGACCGAAGCTGGCCTGCTGGCGTGGTTCAGTGACCACCGGCTCCGGCTTTGTCACCGGCTCGGCTGCTGTCTGATGGGTCACCGGGATCGTTGCCGGCATGGTGGCGCGCGCGACCTTCCAAGGCTGGGATTTGAACCAGGCGACGAAATAGGCGGTGGCGATAACAACCGCCAGCCCGAAGCAGTTGACCAGCGGTGCCGTCAGGTAATTCACCCCGACAATGTCGAAGATTAAGCCGAGTGCACGGGCCAGCGCCATCGAGACCAGAAACACGGCAAGCGATTGCTGGCCAACCTTGCGACAGACGGCAATCACCCCGGCCTTGAACCCGGAACCGAGCAGGCGATGCCCGCCCTCACCGGCAGCGGCATAGGCGAGATAGGCCAGCGCGAGGAAGTGGGCGTAACGGAACAGGCCGAAATCGGTTTTGTTGATCACCGGCCTCAGCATGGTGCGCCATTCACGCAGGAACTCGAAGCCCTCAAGCTGATACAGGCGGAAATAGGCCGTTGGCATGCTGAGCAGGATCACCGCAACCGCCACAATCACCAGCCACAGCCGGATCGGCGGGGCCGGTATCCAGCCGCGCATGAAGGCAAAGCCGGTGAAGAATACAAGCTGCCAGGCAAAGGGATTGAAGAACCATTCCCGATCCGACCACGGCTCGGCAGGCAGCCAGAGAATATCGAAATGTGCCAGCCCGTAGATCCCGGCGACAAAGGCCAGAACCAGCGACACATGCAGCCGCGAAATCATCATCACCACCGGCAGCATGGCGAGAATGACCATATACATCGGCAGAATATCGAAATAGTTCGGCACATAGGTCAGCGTCAAAAGGCCGAGCAACTGGGTCATCGGATCTTCAAAAAACGGATAGAGATTGAGGCGCCCGATCTGATCCTTCTCCACCAGCTCCATGCCGTTGAAGACGACCATCATGGCGGCGATGACAAGGAACAGGGCGATATGCGCCCAGTAAACCTGCCAGACCCGCTGGGCCACCCGCAGGGTGCCGCCCCACAGTCCGGCACGGTCGAACACCCGGCCAAAGGCAATGGCCGAGGCCATACCGGAGCAGAACACGAAAATCTCGGTCGCGTCGGAATAGCCGAACCGGGCCGGAATCCAGAGCGTCCACGGATTGCCCGGCGTATGGGCCAGCAGGATGATGAACATGCAGATGCCGCGGAAGAAATCGAGCCGCGGGTCGCGGGGCGTTACGGTACCCGATGTGCCGGTCGGGGCCGTGCCAGGTTTGGGTTCGTCCTGTAAAGCTACCAAACGATCAGAAAGTCCAGTGGTCATCAGCCCAGCATCCGGTCACCATCAGTGCCGCCGGAACCCGGCGTCTGTGGCGAAATGGAGGAAATACGCGCTGCTGTCGTGCGTTCATTGCTGAACCGGTCGGCTCCACAGCGCAGAATGGCGCGTTCTTTCAGTATCTTGCGCGCCATGTCAAGCGTTCCTGCATTGATCGCCGCATCGGTCATGATCCGTTTGAACACATCGCGCTGGGCGTGACTGCCGCCAATCCGGTAAAGTTGCTCATCTGCGGGCCGGAAAGCCTCGATCGCCGCTGCATGATTGCCGCGCGCATACTGATAGAGCGCCTTGGCCATCGGTGCCGCCGCCCGCCGGGTAATAACCCCGCTATCACCCAGATTCTGTTCGCCCGAGCGCTCCATCCGCGCAACCAGTTGTTCCGCCTCACCCATACGACCGGCACCGGTCAGGGACAGGAGATAATGCAGATCGGCGAAGGCAAGACAGGCATCATCAATCCGTGCCGCCGATTTATCCGCCAGTTCATCCCAACGATCCCCGACCGCGATGCCTTCCAGTTCAAGACGGCTGAGCATGGAGGCACCATTGGCGATGTCGCGGTAATCATCGGTCTGGTCGGCACGGATTTCCCGGTCATACAGATCGAGCACGGCGGCATGGTCGCCCTCCTCCAGCAGGTAGAGCGCCATATGCCACCAGACATGCACCTTGAAGTTATTGCTGTTCTGCCAGGCCGGTTTGTTGTCCATCAGCCAGCGCTTGCCGGTCTCCGGATCAACCCGCATTTCATGGACATGGGCCACGGCATGCAGGCCCCAGGCATCATCGGCATTGAGTTCCAATCCGCGACGACCCCAATGCTCGGCCTCGTTGTAATCCGCCGTCTCCTCCAGCGCGAAGGCATAGCAACCATAGACATAGCCTGCATGGGGATGGGTTTCGTTATAACCGGCCAGCACATTCTCGATGCTCCGGCGCATCCCGCGTGAGTCACCGAGAACGAACCGCACCGCATGGCTCAGCTTGACCAGCAGCGCATCCTGCGGCGACAGGTGGAGCGCCTGATCGAGCAGATCGGCACCGGCCCGCCAGCGATCATCCAGCAGCATGGCCAGCGCCTCGACGACCAACCGTTCGCTCTGGCTCGCGTCATAGCTAGCAATCGCGGCTTTGGCTTCGGTACAGGCGGCACGGGCAAGGGCCACCAGTTCACGCCGCCCGAGCAGCATGCAGCCCAGCCCCTTGAGCGCCCAGCCATAGGCAAAGCCGGGGGCAATGGTCAGAACCGTATCGAGGCGATCGGCGAAATCCGGACGGTGGGCGAGCAGCCCCGCTGCCGCCTCACCCCATGCCATACTGAGCCGGGCAGGATCGACCGGCGCGGCACCGGACAGATCGCCAGCGCTCAGCTCATAGCCATATATGTCGGTAAACCGTGCCAAGTGACCCGATGCTCCCTGCAACAAAGATTACACCGTCAAGCATGACGCACCCGGCATGGTTGAGACCATATCGCTTAACATCTTCGTGAGTGAGTTTTACCGAACCGCCCCGTTAAATCTTCGACAAGCGGGATGGCAAATCACCTCAAAATAGCGCTTCACATACCAGACACCCCAAGACACCGGAAAAATGTCGGTTTTGTTACAAAAACTGTCGGCGCTTTCATATGCAGATTTAACCATATGCCTACTGTCACTATGACATGAGCCCCCCACAAGCACATGTCAGCTCTCCCCTGATTACGGTGACACGTCGCATAACCCAGCCCATTGGCACCCGGATGCGCAATCAGTCAGATGACTGTGCACCTGCGTGAGCCAAGGGGTTGCCGTACTGATCGACTGTTGACCAGGAGAGCCAACTCAATGCTGCGTCCCAACCAGCCCGCGCCCGAACCGAAACAACCCAAGCGCCTCGCGGATTATACCCCACCTGCCTATCTGATTGACGAAGTCGACCTGAACTTCGATATCCGCGATGATGCAACCACGGTTACCTCAAAGCTGGATATCCGCAGAAACCCCGATGCCGCGCCCAGTGAGCCAACCACGCTCGATCTGGATGGCGAGGATCTGGAGCTGGTCGATATCAAACTGAATGGCCGCAAGCTGACCGAGCAGGATTATACCCGCACCGATGAGGGACTTAGCATCCCGCATATGCCGGAGAATGCGCAGCTCGAAATCACCACGCGCATCAAGCCCCATGAGAACCTGCGCCTTGAGGGCCTGTACAAGTCGAATGACCTGTTCGTCACCCAGATGGAGGCCGAGGGCTTCCGCCGCGTGACCTACTATCCTGACCGCCCGGATGTGATGGCAAAGTTTACCACCCGTGTTGAAGGCGATGCCGAGAAGCTGCCGGTACTGCTGTCCAATGGTGACCAGATCGACGCCGGTGTCACCGCGGAAGGCCGCCACTTCACCCAATGGCGCGACCCGCACCCGAAGCCCGCCTATCTGTTCGCGCTCGTCGCCGGTAACCTGATCAAGGTCGAGGACAAGTACACCACCGGTTCCGGTCGTGAGGTCAATCTCGCGATCTTCGTCGAGCCGGGTGATGAGGACAAGGTGGCGCACGCCATGGACAGCCTCAAGCGGTCCATGAAGTGGGATGAGGACGTCTATGGCCGTGAATACGACCTCGACACCTTCCACATCGTTGCGGCCAACGACTTCAACGCCGGTGCGATGGAGAACAAGGGCCTCAATATCTTCAACACCAAATATGTTCTGGCCAATCCCGAGACCGCAACCGATGCTGATTTCGATGGCGTCGAGGGTGTGATCGCCCACGAATACTTCCACAACTGGACCGGCAACCGCGTCACCGTGCGCGACTGGTTCCAGCTGACCCTGAAAGAGGGACTGACGGTTTTCCGTGACCAGAGCTTCTCTGCCGATATGAGCAGCCATGCGGTCAAGCGGATCGAGGATGTGCAGGGCCTGCGCGCCGGTCAGTTCGCCGAGGATGCCGGTCCGACCGCGCACCCGATCCAGCCGAAAGAATACATCGAGATCAACAACTTCTACACCAGCACTGTCTATGACAAGGGTGCAGAGGTTATCCGCATGATGCACACCCTCGTCGGCGAAGAAGGCTTCCGCAAGGGCACCGATCTGTATTTCGACCGGCACGATAATTCAGCCGTGACCACGGAAGAATTCATCAGCGCCATCGAGGATGCCAACGGTATCGACCTGACCCAGTTCCGCAACTGGTACAATCAGGCAGGCACCCCGAATGTGGATGCCAAGGGTGTCTATGACGCTGAGAAACAGACCTATACCCTGACCCTCAAGCAGAACACCGCCCCGACACCGGGCCAGCCTGAAAAACTGCCATTCCACATTCCGGTTCGCATGGGCCTCGTCGGTGCCGATGGCAAGGACATGGACCTGACCGTCGATGGCAAGGATGCGGGCACCGAAACCGTGCTCAGCCTGACCGAGAACGAGCAGACCTTCGTCTTCACCGGCGTCAAGGAAGAGCCGGTGCCGTCCCTGATGCGCGGGTTCTCCGCCCCGGTAAAACTGACCACCGATCTGAAGGCCGAGCAACTGCAGTTCCTCGCCGCCCATGACAGCGACAGCTTCAACCGCTGGGAATCAGCCCAGACCGTCAATCGTCAAGCAATGCTCGCCATGATCGACGACGTCAAGGCCGGTCGTGAGCTCACCATGCCGACCATGCTGATCGACCAGATGCGCGAGACCATCAGCAACCCTGATCTGGACAACCAGTACAAGGCACTGATGCTGCGCGTGCCGGGCTATTCCGAGCTGGCACAGGCAGTCGACGAGGTCGATCCCGACGCCATTCAGGCCGTGCGCAAATTCGTCCGTACCGAACTGGCCGACAAGCTGGCACCGGAATGGAAGCAAATGTTCGAAGGCACCAAGGCAACCGGCGCCTATGAAGCGACCGGGCCGGAAATGGGCCGCCGGGCGCTGCACAACCTTGCTCTCGGCTACCTCGCCGGTAACAAGCGCGGCAAGGCACCCGAGCATGCCTCTGCCCAGTTCCGCGATGCCGACAACATGACCGACCGCCTCGCCGCGTTCGGCGTTCTCTCCGGCATCAAGGGGCCGGAAAGCAAGCGCGCGATCCAGCAGTTTTATGATGACTTCAAGGACCAGCCACTGGTTATGGACAAGTGGTTTGCCATGCAGGCCACCAGCCCGAAAACCGATGCTGCCGCCCTGAAAACCCTGATGGCGCACCCGGATTTCAGCCTGACCAACCCGAACCGTCTGCGTTCCGTTGTTGGCAGCTTCGCCGCCGCCAACCCGTCGAATTTCCACGCCAAGGACGGCTCTGGCTACAAGCTGCTGGCCGATGTGGTTCTCGATGTGCAGAAGGTCAATCCACGCACTGCGGCCCGTCTGCTGTCACCGATGCGGCAATGGCGTCGCTTCGATGACGAGCGGCAGAAGCTTATGCAGGCGGAGATGGAGCGCATCGCCGCTACACCGGGCCTGTCCAAGGATGTCTATGAGGTCGTGACCCAGACGCTGAAGGCACCACCGCGCAACGGTCCGTCCGCACCACCGAAAGGCGTCCTGCCGCGTCTCGCCCTTGTGGACGAGGATGTGCCCGGCGCAACCGTCGCCCATATGACAGCCCAGAGCCCGGACCCGATCATCATCGGCCCGATCACCAATGGCCGTCTGAGTGCCATCAGTGAAAAACGGCCTGACCCGATCCAGATTGCCCCTGAAACCAAGGGCATCCTGCGCGGCGAAGGTGTGCGTGAACAACTCACCGGTGAAGGTGTTCGCGATCAGCTGACCGATGAAGGCATGGATAATGGCGTCAAGGCCGATCTAGACGCCTTCCGCAAACGTCGAGAGGCCAAAGCGGCACCGGCACCATCGCCAACCCGGCGCACGCCATAATTTGTAACGAACAGTCTTGGAAGAGCGGGCAATGTGCTATGAGCATATTGCCCGCTTTTTTATTGCTGCCATGATGCTGTTCAGATGACCCTGCGACTTATTGAAATTATCGGTGACGGTGCCTGCGCCACCCATGCCCGGGCGATTGCCCCGCGATATGGTGCCCATTCGGTCTATTCCAGCCCGCAGAACGAGGATGGCAAGCAGCGCACGACCGTCCTGATCGGTCTCGAACGACAGCAGGAATTTCTCGATGCCCTGCAGGATGCCTTTGGCAAAGGCGACTGGCGCATCGTCCTGACCGCCGTTGAAGCAGCCATACCCGACCCGGAAAAAGAACAGCGGGAACAGGAAAAGGCCGAGCGTGAGGAAAAGGAAGCCCTCGGCATCCCGCTCAATGCCAAGGAAGAAGAAGCGCGTAAGGCCAAGAAAACCAAGGCGGTCATGGCGACCCGCGAAGAGCTCTATAACGAGGTTGTCCGCAATGCTAAACTGGACCGCAACTTTGTGGTTCTGGTGCTGCTCTCCGCCGTCGTTGCCGCCATTGGCCTCGCCAGCGACAATGTCGCGGTCATCATTGGCGCCATGGTTATCGCCCCGCTGCTCGGCCCCAATCTGGCGATGGCTTTCGGTTCGGCACTGGGCGATCTCAACCTGATGTTCAAAGCGGCGATCACCAATGCCGCCGGTCTCGGTATGACACTCGCCTTGACCGTCATTATCGGCCTGATCTGGGATTTCGATGTTCTGGCCAGTGATGAGCTGTTGAGCCGAACCGAGCTGAATCTGGCAGCGATTGCACTGGCGCTCGCCTCCGGGGCGGCGGCGGTGCTGTCGCTCACCACCGGTCTGTCCTCAACCCTCGTCGGGGTGATGGTGGCGGTGGCCCTGATGCCGCCAGCAGCGACCGTCGGCATTACGCTCGGTGCCGGAAAATTCGACCTCGCCATGAATGCAAGCATTCTGCTCGCCGTGAATATCGTGGCGGTCAATCTGGCGGCACAGCTGGTGCTGCTGTTAAAAGGCATCCGCCCGCGTACATGGCTGGAACGCAAGACCGCGACCCAGTCGGTAAAAATCACCATTCTCGGCTGGGGTCTGATGCTGGCAATCCTGACCGCCATCATCATCGTGCTCGAAGACTTTGCCAAAATCGCCGAGAACCTGCAGTAGAGAGCAAACGGGATATGAGCCACGACAGCCTTGCCATCATTGACGGTGATCTCGACCATCCGGCGGTGCAGGCGCTGTTGGCGATCCACCTCGCCAATGCCCGCAGTATCAGCCCGGCCTGCAGCGTTCATGCACTCGATGACACCGGCTTGCGGATACCACAGATCAGTTTCTATTCGGCATGGCAGGATGACAGCCTGATCGGTTTCGGCGCGATCAAGGATCTGGGCGAACGGCACGGCGAGGTCAAATCCATGCATGTGGCCGCAGCCCATCGCGGCAAGGGTATGGCCGGGGTGATCCTGAACCACCTGATCGAACAGGCACGGTTGAAAGCCATGACCCGCCTCAGCCTCGAGACCGGATCACAGGACGGCTTCGCACCGGCACGGGCACTCTATGCCCGCCACGGCTTCGCATTCTGTGAGCCCTTCGCCGATTACCGGCTCGACCCCAGCAGTGTCTTCATGACCCGCGAGATATAGCTTCAGGCCGGTACTTCGCCCTGATTGCCATCGCTGCCAGCCTTGGCATCATCGGATACCGCAGCCTCATCCTTTTTCTTACGGACGAATACGCGGTAAACGAAGACGAAGAATACCGGCACGAAGAAGATTGCGAGCACGGTCGCACTGATCATACCGCCCAGAACACTGATACCGATGGCATTCTGACTCTCGGAACCGGGGCCGGTGCTGATTGCCAGCGGCACCACACCGAGCGAGAACGCCATGGAGGTCATCAGGATCGGTCGCAAACGCTGACGCGCAGCTTCGGTCACCGCCTCGGTCAGCGATCTACCTTCCTCATACAGGCTTTTGGCGAACTCCACGATCAGAATGGCGTTCTTCGCCGATAACCCGATCGTGGTCAGGATAGCCACCTGGAAATAAACGTCATTCGGCATACCGGCCAGTTTGGCAGCCAAAGCAGCACCGATCAGGCCAAGCGGCACCACCAACATGACCGAGAACGGCACCGACCAGCTCTCATACAGGGCAGCAAGACTGAGGAAGACGATCAGGATGGAGAGCGCATAAAGCGCCGGTGCCTGAGATCCCGCAAGCCGCTCCTCATAGGACAGGCCAGTCCACTCAATGCCGACACCCTCGGGCAGCTCACTGACCATATTCTCAATGGCAGCCATTGCTTCACCGGTACTGACACCGGGAGCAGCATTGCCCTGAATATTCATTGATGAGCTACCGTTATAACGCTCGAGACGCGGCGACCCATAAATCCAGTAAGAGTCAGAGAAAGAAGAGAATGGCACCATGTCGCCTGATGAATTGCGCACATACCAGCGGTCAATATCGCTCGGCAACATGCGGTATGGTGCATCAGCCTGCAGATAAACCCGCTTCACACGGCCGCGGTCGATGAAGTCATTGACGTAAGTTGAGCCCCATGCAGCAGACAGCGTGTTGTTGATGTCAGAAAGCGACAGGCCGAGAACACGGGCCTTCTCCCGGTCAACCTCGATGCGGAACTGTGGTGCATCAGCGATACCGTTAGGACGGACACCCGTCATACTCGGATTCTGGGCAGCCAAACCCAACAGCTTGTTTCTGGCTTCGGTCAGCACCTCATGGCCAACGCCATTACGATCAACAATCTGCAGGTTAAAGCCCGTAGCATTGCCTAGACCGCTGATTGATGGCGGCATGATCGGAAATGCCTGAGCATCCTTGATTGTGGAGAAGAAACCCATGGCTCGACCCACAATCGATGCCGCATCCATGCCCGGTTCTTCACGCACGGACCAATCCTTCAACCGAATGAAGGCCAAGCCCTGATTTTGCCCGCGACCGGCAAAGCTGAAACCAACAACCGTAAACAGTCCCTCGACCGTATCCTGTTCATCCTCAAGGAAGAAGTTCTCAATTTCCTGAGCCGTTTCACGTGTCCGTTCAATGGTTGAGTTGGCAGGCGTCGACCACAGGGCAAATATCTGCCCCCGGTCCTCGGTCGGCAGGAACGAGCTGGGCAGAGACATAAACAGATATGCCAGCCCACCGGCCAACAGCACATAAACAAAACCATAACGAACGAGGCGGTTACTGGATTTGCTGACGGTTCGCGTGTAGGAGTCACTGCCGTGGTCAAACAGACGGTTAAACCAGCCGAAGAACCCCTTCTTCTCATGACCATGGCCATGCTTGGGCTGTTTGAGAATGGTCGCACACAGTGCCGGTGTCAGTACCAGCGCCACGATAACCGACAGCCCCATGGCCGAAACGATCGTGATCGAGAACTGGCGATAAATTGCACCCGCAGATCCCGGGAAGAACGCCATCGGAACAAACACCGCTGACAGTACCAGTGCAATACCGATCAGCGCACCAGTGATCTGTTTCATCGACTTGCGGGTTGCTTCCTTGGGCGGAAGTCCTTCGTCTTCCATCACCCGTTCGACATTCTCAACCACAACGATCGCATCGTCGACCAGCAGGCCGATAGCGAGCACCATACCAAACATGGTCAAGGTATTGATCGAGAAACCGAATGCAGCCAGCACACCGAAGGTACCGAGCAGAACGACCGGGACAGCCAGCGTTGGAATCAATGTTGCCCGCAAATTCTGCAGGAATAACAGCATGACCAGGAAGACGAGGAAAATCGCCTCGAACAGGGTATGCACCACCTTCTCAATCGACTGACGGACGAATGGCGTCGTATCCAGAGGGTAGATAACCTCCAGACCACTCGGCAGATAAGGCTGCAATTCAGAGATTTTTGCCCTGACGGCATCGGCGGTTTCCAGAGCATTGGCACCACTGGCAAGCTGAATACCAAGCCCGGCAGCCGGCTGACGGTTATACCGCGCCACAATCTCATAGTTTTCAGAACCAAGCTCGATCCGGGCGACATCGCGCAGGCGGATCTGTGAGCCATCAGAATTTACCCGAACAAGGATATTGCCGAACTCACCGGGGTCGCGCAGACGTGTCTGGGCGATAATCGTTGCATTGATATCCTGTCCCTTAACCGCCGGGGCACCACCCAACTGACCTGCAGCAATCTGGGCATTCTCACTACGGATGGCCGCACTGATATCCATTACGGTCAGATTGAAACTGTTCAGCTTGTCCGGATCGAGCCAGATGCGCATCGCATTCTGGGGACCAAACAGGGTGGTTTCACCAACACCAGAGACACGGCTTACCGGGTCCTTGATGTTGGAAGCGATATAATCAGCAATTTGCCCTTGGCCCAAACCACTTTCACCGGCAACGAAGCCGACAACCATCAGGTAATCGGAACTGGATTTGGTGACGGAGATACCGAGCTCCTGCACTTCCTGCGGCAGAAGCGGCAAAGCGAGCTGCAGTTTGTTCTGCACCTGAACCTGCGCAATATCAGGGTCAGCTTCAGGCTCAAAAGTCAGCGTAACAGATACGTTGCCAGATGAGTCACTGGTCGAGGACATATAGCGAAGATAGTCCAGACCAGTCATATTCTGCTCTATCACCTGAGTAACCGTATTCTCAAGGTTACTGGCAGATGCACCGGGATAGCGCGCTGAAATCGAAATCGCAGGTGGGGCAATCGCTGGATATTGTTCAACCGGGAGGCGATAAATTGAAATCGCGCCCGCCAGCATGATCATGATGGCAATCACCCAGGCGAATACCGGACGATCAATGAAAAACTGAGCCATAATATGAGACCGTTTTTACCGCTGCCTGTCGGCAGGAATGATTAGAAAGTGATGGCTTGGGTTGTTTCGAGCGTCAGGTCGATCTCGAAATCTGATGGGGCTGGATCAACCTTGGCACCCGGCGAGACCTTCTGCAGCCCCTCGATAACAATGCTCTCACCACCGTCGAGACCATCCGCGATCAGCCAGGCATTACCCATCGCCTGTTCCGTCGTCACTGTTTTGGGCGATACCGTGTTGTCCTCGCCCAGCACCCAGACTAGTGCCTGACCATTCGGCCCGCGACCAACCGCGCGCTGCGGAACCAGAATAGCTTCATTGCGCACTGCCTGATCAATCACCGCCTTGACGAAGAGACCGGGCAGCAACTCATTGTTCGGGTTCGGGAAAACCGCACGGAGCTGAACTGTTGCCGTACTCTCATCAACGGTAACGTCAGAGAATTTCAACTCGCCCTGAAGTTCATAATCATTGCCGCCGTCAATGATCAAAGAGACCGGCGTACGATCGACCGTCTGGGTTAACTGCCCCTGTGCGATTTCACGACGCAGTTTCAGCAGTTGCGAGGCCGATTGGGTCATGTCCACATAAATCGGGTCGAGTTGCTGTACCACCGTCATCAGGGTGTCCTGATTGGCGGTTACCAGCGCGCCCTCGGTAACAGCAGATTTCCCGGTACGACCGGCAATCGGCGCTGACACGCGGGTATATTGCAGATTGATTTCCGCCGCATCGACCGCAGCCTTGGCCGCCGCCACTTCAGCGCGTCCCTGACGTTGAGCAGCGATGGCGTCATCATAATTCTGACGGCTGACCACGTCATTCCGCACCAGTTGATCATACCGGTTCACCCGTGCATTGGCATTGGCAACCGAGGCCTCGGCACGCTGCAGATCAGCCTTGGCACTGGCCAGTTCGGCCTCATACGGGGCGGGATCAATCTGATACAGCTGCTCACCGGCCTCAACCAGCGCGCCTTCCTCAAACAGGCGCTGCTGAATGATGCCGGTCACCTGTGGGCGTACCTCGGCAATACGGAAGGCAGAGGTGCGACCGGGCAGTTCGGCACTGACCTGCAACGGTTTTTTCTCAACCGTATAGACAGTAACAGCAACCGCCTGCGGCGCACCACCACCGGGGGCAGCGGCCTGCTCTTCATCTTTACAGGCGGTCGTCAGAGCAAGGGCAACCATAAGGATTGCAGGGGTCAGAATACGTTTCATGACGGGAATATCTCGATCAATTTTCAAGAGCAGCAAGAGTATTAGCAGAGCAACATGCAACCTGCACTTCAAACACACCGCTTGACTGTATTGTACGGTACAGTACATATTGTTTGTGCAGGTGCAACATAAAAATTCAAAATGGGCCATGAGCACCAAAGATCAACCAGAACTAGAACGACCCTCTTTCGATGAACTCGGCCAGCGCGGCCAGTCCCGTTACCGGGCACTGGTCAAGGCTGCCTCGAAACTGTTCACCGAACAGGGCTATGAGAACACGACGCTGAGCGATCTGGTAAATGCCGCCGGCGGATCACGGACCTCGCTCTACCAGTATTTCGGCGACAAGAGCGGGCTGCTCCATGCGGTTCTGGAAGAACATACCAACGAGTTTCTGAGCAAGTTTCACGATGTGCGCCCCGACCGTAACTCGGAACCACGGGAAGCATTGATCCGCGTCGGCATGCGGTTCCTCGAAAACCTGAACGAGCCAAGCACATTGGCCTTGGTACGCTTTCTGATTACCGAGAACGCCTTGCCGGAAGACATCACCGATACGTTCTTCCGGCAGGGACCCGATGTTCTGAGCCGCCGGGTCAGCGAGTATCTGAGCGAGTTGGCCAAGGGCGGCAAACTTGAGATCAGGGATCCGGACAACGCCGCCGTGATTTTCAAGAACATCATCGTCGGCGACCTGTTTATCCGCCAACTGATCGGCGTTGATGGCAAACAGACACAGGCCGAATTGCAAAAACGGGTCGAGAGCGGCGTCGATGTGTTTCTCAATGGCTGTCAGGTTCGCGGTTAAACTCTTGCCCTCATCGTAATGTCTGTGGAGTGGGACACTTTGCGTGTGCCAGATCAGCCTCCCTACCGCTACTGTTGGCGGCACGTACAAACATGTTCTGGACGACCCATGTTACACACAGACATCGAAACCGCTTTTACCCCATGGCAAAGCCTGTTTGGCGGCAGCCTTATCGGCCTTGCCGCTGTCCTGCTAATGCTGACCTTCGGCAGGATTGCCGGTGTGACCGGCATTTTGCGAGGTGCCTTGATAACGGCTCGTGGCCATGAACGTTACTGGCGGATTGCCATGGTACTCGGGATGGTCTCTGCACCACTGGCCTACCGAATGATACATGGCGACATGCCTGCCGTAGAAAGCCCGGCCGGTATCCCATTACTTGTAATCGGCGGATTGTTGGCCGGGATTGGGGTAACCCTCGGCAATGGCTGCACATCCGGCCATGGCGTTTGTGGCCTTTCAAGGCTCTCCCCGCGCTCCATCGCCGCAACACTCGCCTTCATGGCATCGGCCTTCATTACCGTCTTTGTCATTCGTCACATGGTCGGGGGCTGACGCGATGCGATTTGCTGCTGCATATCTGATTGGCCTGATCTTCGGACTGGGCATCCTGATTTCAGGCATGATCAACCCGGCGAAGGTGCTCAATTTCTTTGATGTATTCGGCACATGGGACCCGAGCCTGATGTTTGTCATGGGTGGCGCACTTGCCATCACGGCCACCGGCTATTGGCTGCTTTTCCGGCAGCACAAGCCGATATGGGGAGAAAGCTTCGATGTCCCCAAAAACCGCAAGATAGATTTCCGCCTTCTTGCCGGGGCCGCAATATTTGGCATCGGTTGGGGGATCAGCGGTTTTTGTCCCGGTGGGGCAATACCGGCGCTTGGCACAGGCTTGTCATCAGTAGTGGTTTTTGTTCTGTCCCTGATCACCGGTATGGCACTGGTCACCTACACCAATAGATGGTTATCCGCCCGCCAATAGCTGCGCCAGCACGGCCACCGCGATAACACCCGGCTGCTTGCCGCGTATATCCGGGTGACCGATCGGACAGACCAGCCGCGCCAGATCGTCTGCGCCGAAGCCCTCCTTCTCCAGCCGGGACAGAAACCGCGCGCGTTTGGTTATTGACCCGATCATGCCGATAAACGGTGCCGGGCTGTTCAGCGCCGCCGCCAGCAGCCGGTAATCCAGATCATGGTCATGGGTCAGGATCAGCAGCCTGGTATCGTCCGGACAATGCCGCGCCGCCTCGATCATCGCTGCCGGATCAGCCGCAATCAGCCCATCCGTGCCCGCCATTTCCGGGCGGTTGTCGTACCAGTGAAAATCCAGCGGCAGGCCGTAGCTGCCCCGGATGATCGCCTGCCCCACATGCCCGGCACCGAACATCAGCACCTGCTGACGCTTGCCTTCCCATGGCTCGATGAATGTCGCACCGGCCTGTGGTCGGTCACCACGGACACCGGGCAGTTCTGCGTCCGGCTTGGCGTGCCATGCGCGGAGAACCGCATCATCGGTCAGCATGGCGACCAGCTGCGCCGCATCATCGGCACCAGCGTTCAGCCAGTCGGCCTGCTCACCATTCACATGCTCGATCAGCAACCGCACCTTGCCGCCGCAGCACTGGTTCAGCAGGGGGCCGAGCGGATAATCCTGCACCCGCCATGTACCGGGTGGCTGGTCGAGGGCGGCGCGGGCCTGTGCCACCGCCTGATATTCGAGATTGCCACCACCGATACTGCCCTGAATGCTGTCAGCGGTAATAACCATGCGGGCACCGGCCTCACGCGGGGCCGAGCCTTCGGTTGCCAGAATGGTGATGAGTGCTGCCGGTCCGCCAGCCATCGCCTGACGCAGTTGTTGCAGCCACTCAGCCATTACGGGACTGCAGCTCGGTCACGGCTTTCAGGATACGCTCGGGCGTCGCCGGGGCATCGAGTTTTGGCATGCCCTTGCCGGGGGCAGCGGCTGCCACTGCCTGTGTCAGGGCAGAGAACACCGAAATCGCCAGCATGAAGGGCGGCTCGCCCACCGCCTTCGAGCGATGGATCGTCTCCTCACGGTTCAGTCCGCGTTCCCAGATGCGGATATCCATCCGTGCCGGGCGGTCATTGGCGGTTGGTATCTTATAGGTCGACGGCGCATGGGTCAGCAGACGGCCATCATCGCCATAGACCAGCTCTTCCGTGGTCAGCCAGCCCATGCCTTGTACAAAGCCGCCCTCGATCTGGCCCCGGTCAATCGCCGGGTTAATCGACCGACCCACATCATGCAGGATATCAACCGCCAGCACCTTGTGCTCACCGGTCAGGGTATCAATCACCACCTCCGACAGTGCCGCGCCATAGGCGAAGTACAGGAAGGGCCTGCCCTTGTGCTTGCTGCGGTCATACTCGATCTTCGGCGTCGCGTAATAGCCATTGGCGGCCAGCGATACACGGTTCAGATGCGCCAGACGGCAAAGATCGGCAAAGCTGATCAGTTCGACACCGGCGCGGATACCGGCGCTCGTGAACGCGACATCATCTTCGGCGACATTGAAGTGCTGGGCCGCCAGCGTGGTCAGCCGCTCACGGATCGTGCTCGCCGCCCGGAATGCCGCCATGCCGTTGATGTCAGTGCCCGAAGATGCCGCCGTGGCCGAGGTATTCGGCACCTTGTCCGTGCGGGTTGCGGAGATACGCACCTGATCCAGCGGAATGGCAAACACATCGGCAACAATCTGCGCCACCTTGACGAATAACCCCTGCCCCATTTCGGTACCGCCATGGTTGAGCAGCACTGTACCATCGGCATAGACCAGCACCAGCGCCCCACCCTGATTGAGATGCTTGGTGGTAAAGGAAATTCCGAACCGCACCGGCGTCAGGGCAAGACCCTTTTTCAGCACCCGGTTCGTGGCGTTGAAGGCAGCCACGGCCTTCACCCGCTCGGCATACCCCGCCCGCTCGGCCAGTTCGCCGATCAGATCAGCAGCGACATTGTCCTCAATGGTCATGCCATAGGGCGTGACGTTGTTCTCCCCGATGCCATAGAGATTGCGCTGACGCACGGTGAGCGGGTCCAGCCCCAAATGGGCAGCAATGTCGTCCATTGCCCGCTCGATCACCAGCATCCCCTGCGGTCCGCCGAAGCCACGGAACGCCGTATTGGAGACCGTATTGGTTTTCAGGCGGTGGGACGTGATCGAAACATCAGACAGCCAGTAGCAGTTATCGGCATGGAACATCGCCCGGTCATTGATGGCCGGGGACAGGTCGGTCGAGGCACCACAACGCGAGGCCAACTCCAGCGCAATCGCGGTGATCCGGCCATCATCGTCAAAACCCACATCATAGCCGCCGATAAAATCATGGCGCTTGCCGGTCAGCACCATGTCGTCGTCCCGGTCGGCGCGGAATTTGGCCGGGCGACCGGTCTGCATCGCCACCAGCGCCGATGCAGCAGCAAAGGCCGAGGCCTGTGTTTCCTTGCCCCCGAAGGCACCGCCCATGCGCCGCACCTCAATCACCACATCGGCATCGCCAAGGCCTAGCACCTTGGCCACCAGATGCTGCACCTCGCTCGGGTGCTGGGTGGAGCTGATAATGTGTATCCCGCCCTCGCCATTGGGCTGGGCCAGGGCAATCTGGCCCTCGAGATAGAAGTGATCCTGCCCACCGATGGCAAAACTGTTCTGCAGGCGGTTGGCCGCTTTTGGCAGGGCAGCGGCGGCATCACCGCGCGCCATATGCTGACTGTCCTCGATCTGTGACCCGGCAGCTTTCGCCTCATCGATGGTCACCAGATGCGGCAGTTCCTCATAATCCACCACCGCCTTGCGCGCTGCGATACGCGCGGCCTGATAGCTCTCGGCGGCAACGATGAACAGTGGCTGACCGACATAATGCACCGTGTCGGAAGCCATCAGCAGGTCATCCCCGGCAAACGGGCTCACATCATTGACGCCCGGAATGTCACCGGCGGTAAAAACCGCCACAACACCGGGCGCACCGCGCACCGCCGTCAGGTCGATTGCCTTGACGCGGGCACGGGCCTTGGTGCTCTGTCCGAATGCCAGATGCAGCAGGGCCGCCGGTTCCGGTATGTCGTCCACATAGCGTGCCCGACCGCTGACATGCATGACCGCACTGTCATGGGCCCGTGGTGAATGCACAGCTCTATCGGGGGGTAATTTGGTGCTGCCATCCGCCATCAGCCAGCCACCTCCACCAGCCGTGGATCGAGCACGCTGACCGGCTCGCCGCAGCCTTCATGCTGCAGCAACAGACGGCGCAGGAGATTGCCTGCCGCCTGCAGGCGATAGGCCGATGATCCGCGCAGATCGCTGAGCGGCGCGAAATCCTCGCCCAGTGCCGCAATCGCTGCATCCACCGCGGTCTGATCAAACGGCTTATCGGAAAGCACTGCCTCCGCCTTCTCCGCCCGTGCCGGGATACCGGCCATGCCACCGAAGGCGAGCCGCGCATCACGCACCACATCGCCGTCAAAATGTAAGGCAATGGCAGCGCAGACAGCCGAAATATCGCTGTCGAAGCGTTTGGACAGCTTGGTGATCGCGATCCGGCTGTTCGGGTCCGGGCGCGGAATGCGCACGCTCTCGACAAACTCGCCGGGCACCCGGTCCTGCCTGCCATAGGTGATGAAGAAATCTTCCAGCGGCATGGTGCGGTGCCGGTCGCCATGGCGCAGGGTCAGTTCCGCGCCGAGGGCGATCAGGGCGGGCGGCATGTCGCCGATGGGGGAGCCATTGGCGATATTGCCGCCGATGGTACCGGCATTGCGCACCTGCAGGCCGCCGATGCGCCGCACCAGCTCACCCAGATCGGGGTGCAACCGGGCCAGCGCTGCATGGGCATCGCTGTAGCGAACCCCGGCACCGATCACCAGATTGTTGCGGTCTTCCCGGATCGTATTCAACTCGGCCACATCACCAATCCAGATCAGCGCCTCGGGCCGGTCGAGCTTCTTGGTCACCCAGAGGCCGATATCGGTGCCACCGGCAATCACCCGTGCGGTCGGATGCGCCACCAGCATATCCGCCAGTTGCTCAATCGACCGTGGGGTCAGCCAATGGCGATCCACACCGGTTTCGGGATCATGGCTATGAATGGTCAGCGGCTGCTCCCGCCGCAGTCCCTGTAACAGGGCAATGGTATCGCCGTCATCGCGGGCACTCACCGGCACCGCGTTACCGGCATCGAGGATCGGGCCATAACCGGTGCAGCGACACAGATTACCCGCGATCACATCACCAACCGGCTGGTCCTTGGTACCGCAGGCCTCAATGCTGCGGGCATAGAGCGACATGACAAAACCGGGGGTACAGAACCCGCATTGTGAGCCGTGATAATCCACCATGGCCTGCTGCACCGGATGCAGTACGTCATCCGCCGCAAGGCTCTCGACCGTCAGCAGGGCGCGGCCATCAAGCATGGGCAGGAACAGGATACAGGCATTGACCGCCCGCCAGTCGATCAGGTCATCGCCATTGAGCGTACCGACGAGCACGGTACAGGCGCCGCAATCACCCTCCGAACAGCCTTCCTTGGTACCGGTCCGGCCAAGCTTGTAGCGCAGATGATCGAGCAGGGTCGCCGTCGGATCACTGACCGCAACTTCCTGTATCGCGCCATCAAGAACAAACCGGACCGTGCCCATCAGCTCCCCCGATAGGTTGAGTAGCCGAAGGGCGAGACCAACAGCGGCACATGATAATGGCCACCGCTGTCGGCAATACCGAAATCAATGCCAACCACATCGATGAACGGCGGATCGGGCAAGTCGATGCCCTTGGAACGGAAATAGGCCGCGACCGAAAACTCGATCCGATAGGTGCCGGGTGCCATCGGTTGCAGACCGGGACAGCGCCCATCCTCATCGGTCAGACCGCTGAACAGGACGTCCGAACCCTGCAGCAGGCGCACCTGGATGCCGCTCGCGGGTGTGCCGTGAGTCAGGTCAAGCACATGGGTCGAGAGTGACGAGGTCATTCCGCAGCCTCCGATGGCGAGGCATTCCACTCGCTGACAAATTCCGGCTCGTCATAGGCGTAATAGCCTTCGAGAATGCTTGCCTTGTCATCTTCGAACAGCTGGTTGGCGATACCACCGGCAAGGCGCGGCAAGGCATATTTCAGCCCCGACAGCGCTGCCGCCGACAGGCCGTGGCTGATCAGTGCGGAATAGTTGAAACCGTAGAGACCATGCAGCTTGTCGGCATCGCTGTCTGCACGCGGCACGAACTCGAAACTGTCACTGACATAGGGGTGCTGGCTGATGACCGTATTGGCCACATCCGCCGGTGGCTCATAGATATCGGCCCAGCGGGCAATATCCCCGGCCACATCGCACAGTTCCGGGCGCAAGCCGGGATCGGTCACCAGACCGGTGGAGAGCACGAGGAAGTCGAAGTGATAGATGCCCTTTTCGGTCTTCACCTTGACCATGTCGCCATCCACCGACACCGCCTCCCAGCCACAGCCGAGATGCAGGTTGAAGCCGGGATAGGCCGCCGCACGCTCGAACATATCGTTGGTCGGCGGTTGGTTGCGATGGAAGAACGAGGCCATGAAAGCATATTTCTCGGCATCACTCATCACGGCATAGCGCGGGATCACGCCATTCTGCTCCATGAACCGGATCGGGTTCACCGTCGGCAGTTGCTTGCGGCGAACAAAGACATGCACTTCCGTAACGCCGCTTTCCAGCGCGTGATGGGCGTTGTCAAAGGCCGAGGCACCGGCACCGAGCACAGCAATCCGTTTGCCCTTCAGCCGCGTATAATCGATGTCTTCCGAGGTATGGGCGTAAAACTCTTTCGGCAGGTTATCGGCGATAAAGCCCGGCGTATGCCATTCGCCGCCGCCCTGAATACCGGTCGCCAGCACGACCTTGCGCGCCAGTACCGGCTCACCCTTGCTCAGATGCAGGCGGAACAGGCCACGCTTGACCGGCTCAACCCGCAGCAGCTTTGTCTCGTTGCGCATCGGCAGGTCGAGCACCTTGCGATACCAGCGCAGGTAATCCATCCAGATCTTGCGTGGGATCTTGTCGAGCTTGTCCCAGCCCTCGGCACCATGCTGCGCCTCCCACCATGCCCGGAAGGTCAGGCTCGGCACGCCGAGATCAATCGAGGTCAGATGCTTGGGCGTGCGCAGGGTCGCCATGCGGGCATAGGTATCCCACGGCCCTTCATAACCCGCCGGGTTCTCGTCCAGTATCAGCAGATTGGCGATACGCTCACGCCGGAGAGCGAAGGCAGCACCCATGCCGCTCTGGCCACCACCGACAATCACCGTGTCATAGACATGCGCGCCCTTATAGGTGTGCGGCTGCAGCCAGTCGGCGGCATCATGGTTCAGGCAGGCAAGGTCATGGGCGACCCGTTGTTCCAGTGCATCAAGGCCAATGGCGTGGGTCATGCAACTTCTCCCAGACGCAGGCGGACAATCTCACCGATCTGTTCGATGGCGGTGGCGATTTCCTGCTCGCGGTCGTTATTCAGGCGATCCATCATAGCTTTCAGGATACCAGCCTTATCGGTCAAACGAACACAGATGATGAAAGGAAAGCCGAAACGCTCACCATAGGCCGCGTTAAGCGCATGGAAACGCTCATACTCTTGCATTGTCAGCTTATCGAGACCGGCAGAGGCCTGTTCGGCGGTGGAGCTGTCGGTCAGGTCACCGGCAATCGCTGCCTTGCCCGCCAGTTCCGGGTGCGCACGGATCAGGGCCAGCTGCTGCTCCTCGTCCGCCTCATGCACAACGGTCATCAGCCCGGCATGCAGATCATCAAACGGGCGACGCGCGGCAGCGGCCTCGACAATCCATGGCGAATGCTCGAACAGAAAGCCATAGCGCGCAATAAAGGCGTCATCGGACAGGCTGTTCGGATCAATCGCGGACGTGGTGTTCTCGCTCATGAATGGCTGCCCTCCAGCGACACATGGGCGGAGACAACCTTCCAGCCATCGGGAAACCGCACCCAGCTCTGGCTCTGCCGTCCGCGACGGTCGGAACCTTCACGGAAGAACTCGGCATCAGCGGTGGCGAAATCGGGGCCATAGGCGGTGATCTCCACCCGACCGAGGCGACGTTGCGGCGAGCCGCCACGGCCCTTGCGGAATTCGCGGATTTCCTCGATGCCGTAGAGCACCTCACCGACACCATAGCGAACAGTGGTCGGTGCATCGTGGAACAGTTGGTCCATCGCTGCCACATCATCGGCCATCAGGGCCGCCTCATAGGCATCGAAAGCGGCGCGCACCTCGGCGACAATATCGGGGTCATTGATCTTCATGGCGCATGTACCTTGAGCCAGTGATCGGCAATGTCGATGCGCCGGGTTACCCAGGCATCGCCGCTGGCGATCACATGATCGAGGAACCGGGCCACCGCACGGGCACGCGCGGGTTTACCGGCAATGCGACCATGCAGACCGACCGACATCATCCGGCCACCCTCGGCCCGTAACTGGTCAAAGGTATCGCGCAGATAACGGAAGAACTGCTCGCCCTCGGTAAAGCCGTTGAGCGCCACCATCTTCATGTCATTGGCGTCAAGGGTATAGGGCACGATCAGCTGTGCCCGGCCATGTTTGCGGTCGTAATAGGGCAGATCATCGGCATAGCTGTCGGCGTCATAGGTAAAGCCACCCTCCTCGGCGACAATCCGTGCCGTATTGGGTGAGGTGCGGCCCTGATACCAGCCGAGCGGGCGACTGCCGGTCAGCTTGGTATGCAACTCGATGGCCTGTGCCACATGCTCACGCTCAACCGCCTCTGATACATACTGGTAATCAATCCAGCGCAGGCCGTGGGTGGCAATTTCCCAATCCGCCTTGAGCATGGCCTCAACCGCCGCCGGGTTCATCGCCATGGCATGAGCAACGCCAAAGACGGTTACCGGCAACTGCCGTTCAGTGAACAGGCGATGCAGACGCCAGAACCCGGCACGCGAACCATATTCATAGAGGCTCTCCATCGCCATGGCGCGCGCGCCCTCATGGCTCGGAGCCCCGACCATATCGGACAGAAACGCCTCCGATCCCTTGTCACCATTGAGGACGGTATTCTCGCCGCCCTCTTCGTAATTGATGACAAACTGCACGGCGACCCTGGCCCCGTTCGGCCATTGCGGGTCGGGCGGATTTGCACCATAGCCAACCAGATCGCGGGGCTGCATCTCGCTCATTGGTCATAGACCTCAAGCGCGGCCTCGACCGCAGCACCGGCGGGGGCCACAAAACCTTCTGCACGCAGCACAGCCTCAAGCGCGCCGAGGGTAATCAGCACCTTATGTTTCATGGCGTTATAGCCCATGGCACCGATCCGCCATATCTTGCCCTGCAGCGGGCCAAAGGCGGTGCCGATCTCGATCTCGAAATCCTCACGCATCCGCTTGCGGGCCCGCTCGCCGTCAACGCTGTCGGGGATATAGATGCCGGTCACATTGGTCATGCGGGTGGCGTCGGTGCCGAACACTTCCAAGCCCAGTGCACGGGCACCGGCGGTAACCGCGGCACCGGCCTTCACATGGCGGTCAAAGCGGGCCTCAAGCCCCTCGCCCAGCACCACACGGGCACATTCACGCGCACAGTAGAGCATGCTCGTCGCCTCGGTATGGTGGTTGAGGCGCTTTTCCGACCAGTAATCCATGACCATGGCGAGATCGAAATAGTTGGAACCGATGCGGGTACCGCTGCCGTCGCTGATGTCATCGCGGACAATGCCCTTCTCCACATGGCGGCGGGAAAAGATGTACTCCGCCGCCCGGTCGGAAACCGTGATCGGCGAGGAACCGGACGGTCCGCCGAGGCACTTCTGCAAACCGCCGGTCACCACATCGATACCCCAGCGGTCAGAAGCGATTTCCATACCGCCAATCGTCGCCGTCGCGTCGACATAAGAATAGGCACCGGCAGCGCGACACAGCTCACCGAGACCATCCAGCGGCTGGGCCATGGTGGTCGACGTATCGCCATGCACCGAGGCGACAACCTTCGGGCCGTGACGCTCGATCGCTTCCTTGATTGCCGCCATGGGCACCGTCTCACCCCAGGGGGCATCGACGGTCACGATCTTCGCCCCGATCCGCTCCAGGATTTCGGTCAGCAGCAGGCCAAAACGACCGAAATTCACCACCAGCACGGTATCGCCAGGTGCGGCGAGCGACACCAGCGCTGCCTCGATCCCGGCACGCGCGGTACCATCGACCAGAAACGTCCAACGGTTCTCCGTCCCGAAAATCGGGCGATAGAGCGCCATCGTCTGGTTCATGTATTCGGTCATTTCCGGGTCGAACTGTCCGAGCAGGTCGGCGGACATGGCGCGCAGGACGCGCGGGTGGGCATTCACCGGACCGGGCCCCATCAGCAGGCGCTGCGGGGGATCGATCTCGCCAAAATAATCAGGCTTCAAGGGTTTCTCCGTTGGCGGATTGTTGTTGCTTCATGCCTGCCGTCATTGGACTTGCTGCAAGCTGGTCAATGAAGCCCAGCATGACGTTGAATGCAACATCAACATCGGCCTGCTCCACATGCTCCGCCGGATTGTGGCTGATACCGTCGCGGCAACGCACGAACAGCATGGCCACCGGACAGAAATCACCGAAGCTCATGGCATCATGCCCGGCACCGCTGACGAGGCGCATCGGCTGAACACCCACCTTGTCAATCGAACGGTCGAGCAGCGCCATCAGTTCAGGGTCACACGGACAGGGCATGATCTCCTGCAGCGGTGTCACCTCGAAGCTGACATTGCGCTTGGCGGCAATGATCTCGAACCGAGCCAGAATTTCGCTGGCGGCATCATCACGGGTCGGGGCATCACCCGCCCGAATGTCGACGGTAAATTCAACCTGACCCGGAATGACGTTGATCGCCCCCGGCGCCACCTGCAACACACCGACGGTCGAGACCAGATCATCCGGTCCGGCAACACCGACCTGCTCCACCGCCAGCACCGCATCTGCCGTGGCGGCAAGCGCATCACGGCGCAGGCTCATGGCGGTGGTGCCCGCATGACCGGCCTTGCCGGTCACAACCACACGGTAACGGCGCTGCCCGGCAAAGGCGGTGACGGTGCCCACCGGCAAATCCTTCGCCTCCAGCATCGGCCCCTGTTCTATATGCGCCTCGAGATAGGCCAGTATCTCCCCCTGTTCGCGGCGGGCGTCGAGGAAGTTTTCGGTACTCAGCCCGGATTTGATCAAGGCGTCGGACAGGCTGACCCCATCGGTATCGGCCTGATCGAGGTCACCGGCAGGCAGGGTACCGGCCACCGCCCGGCTGCACAGCATCGAGGCCGGGAAACGCGAACCTTCCTCATCACCGAAAGCAATTACCTCAATGGCATAGGGCATGCGTTTGCCAGCGCGGTTGAGGGCATCAACGCATTCGATGCCGAGCATGACACCAAGCGGTCCGTCATAGCGTCCGGCATCGCGGACACTGTCGAGATGCGAGCCGATCAGCAAGGCCGGGGAATCGGCAGTGCTGCCCTCATAGCGACCGATCAGATTTCCGGCAGGGTCGATACGGGTTGCCATGCCGGCTTCCGCCATCCATTTCGCAACCTGTTTCACCGTGCAGTGATAGCCCGGCGACAGAAACGAGCGGAACAGCAGGTCCTCCTCGTCGCTATAGGGTTTTCCGCCGAGAAAATCACAGCGCGCTACCGCGCGTTTGCCGGAAGGTTTCTGATCTACCATGCTGCCACCATGCCATCGCTTCTTGGATCGTTAGCGCCCTCCAATCGACCATCGCCATGCCGGACAATCGCCCCGGCATGGCCCATGGTCGCGGTAAAGGCGTCCATCAATTCGACCGCGTGCCCTGCCTGTTTCAGAGACTGAACCAGGTCAGAGGCAAAACGGTCCTCGAGTTTCAGGGAAGTACTTTCCTCGCCCCATGTGCGGCCAAGCAGCCAGCGCGGGGCGGTTATTGATTGCTGCAGGCCCATGCCGAACCGGGCATAACGGGTGAACAGCGCCGCCTGCGTCTGCGGCTGGCCCTCACCGCCCATGGTGCCATAAGCCATGGTGCGGCCATCGGCGAACCGGGCCAGCGCCGGGTTCAGCGTATGGAACGGCTTGCGACCGGGCTTGAGCGCATTCCAGCCGCCTTCGGTCAGGCGGAAGCTGCTGCCCCGGTTCTGCCAGGTGATACCAGTTTTCGGCAGCACGATGCCGGAGCCGAATTCAAAATAGGTGCTCTGGATTACGCTGACCACGCGGCCATCGCTATCGGCGGCACCGAACCATGTGGTGTCACCGGCGCTCGGTGGCTGCGGCCATGGCAGTGCCGTCGCCATGTCGATCTTCCCGGCCATGGCGTCAAGCGCAGAAGCATCATCGAGCAGCGCCTGCGGATCGCTGTTCATCCATGCCGGATCACCCACATGGGCATCGCGGTATAGAAAGGCCTGTTTGGTCGCTTCCACGAGGCCGTGGATATACTCAAACCCCTCACCCTCGGTCACGCCGAGGCGGTCGAACAGCGCCAGGATCAGCAGCGAGGCGACACCCTGCGTCGGCGGGGTCATGTTGTAGAGCTGGATATCGTCGAGCGAGACCGTCAGCGGTGTCGGGCGCGTGACCTCATGGGCCGCCAGATCATCCGCTGAAACCGGACTGCCCAGCGCCGCCAGATCCTCGGCAATCCGGGCCGCCAGATCACCGCGATAGAAACAGTCGGTGCCCTCGGCTGCAATCGTGGCGAGGGTTTCACCAAGCACCGGCTGTTTCAGGATATCGCCTTCGGCCAGCGGTTTGCCGTCCGGCTCGAAAGTATCGGCATAGGCACCGGGTTGAACGCGCAGTTCCGGGCCTTTGCTCGCCGCAATCTCGGCACCGCCCTTGGTTACCGCCACACCATGTTCGGCATGGTGGATGGCATCACGCAGCAGGCGCGACAGCGGCAGCATACCCGGAATGGTGTCGAGGGCGGCCTGCCATCCAGCAACCGTGCCCGCAACGGTATTCGCGGCCAGCGGTCCACGCATCGGGATTGCGTCATGGCCCTGATAATCATCAAGCGAGAGTGTCGCCGCCGAGCGTCCGCAGGCATCGACCCCATGCACCGTGCCATCGGGTTCGGCAATCAGCCAGAACCCGTCACCGCCAATCCCGGTCATATGGGGATAGACGACGGCAAGCGTCGCCGCGATGGCAACGGCAGCCTCAACGGCATTGCCACCATCCTTCAGGACGTCGCAACCGGCCTGTGCGGCCAGATGATGTGGTGCAGTGGTCATGCCCCGAAGGGCGCTTACGCTATGCAGCATTGGTGTTCTCTCTCGGCATTATTGCTTGTCTGATGCTTCAGATAGCAGCGGTGCGAGAGTTCAGCCGAATGTGCAATGCCGGTGTGATCCGGCCTGCGTGATGACCGTCGCGGCATGTCGCGCAGGACACAACGGCGCCAGCGCATTGCGGCGCGTCGCTCTTGCCGTATCGGTCGTTGAACATGGCAGTAACCCTTTAAATCAAAAGGGGTCTTTCCTCCTGCCTTGGTGCCATCTTGTGTGGCTTGAGGGCACTCTATCATGTCAGCTAGACAGTGCGAATAGGCTGGCAGCGGTTATTTCGCAAAAACCCTGTCTCTGCCCTACTCCCCAGTCGCGCCTGCGGACGGCGCGGAATAGCCGATAATGCCTGCCGCCTCGAGTGCCGTGGCAAAGGCAAGCAATGCCCCCTCACGCCCCGGCGCACCGACCAGCTGCAGCCCCAACGGCAAGTCGCCCGGTCGTTTGAGCGGTACTGCCAGCACCGGCAGACCGATTAAGCTGAGCGGCTGGGTATAGAGGCCGAGATTGGCGCGCGCTGGCACCATCTTGCCATCAACCGGCATTACCGGATCATTGATCAGTGGCGAGACACAGCCGACCGAGGGCGCAACCAGCACGTCATAATGGTCGAACAGCTTGTCAGCCTCGGCCCGGAACCATTCCCGGAACCGCTGGGCGCGGAAATAGGTCGAGGCAGGCAGCATCGCCCCGGCAATCAGCCGGTCGCGGGTGGCCGGATCAAAATCCATGACCCGCGAACGCAGATCATCGAGATGGCGCTCGCCACCCTCGGCGGCGGTCATCAGAAACGCCGCCGACCGGGCCACATCCACATGGGGCAACTCAACCGTCGGGGCATTGCCGAAACGCTCGCAAATACCCTTGATCGCCTCATCCAGCTCCGGAGCCAGATTACTGGCGAACCAGCCACCGAGCCGGGCAATTTTGTGATCGCCCCTCGGTGCGGTATCGCCGAGCGGTTGTTGCAGCAGAATGCGCCAGACCAGTTCCAGATCGGTCAGTGAGGTGGTGAACGGCCCGATGTCGTCAAAGCTGTCGACAAAGGGAAACACCCCTTCCATTGGCAGGCTGCCATGGGCGGGGTTGAGGCCATAGACACCGCAGAGCGCCGAGGGCACGCGGATCGACCCGTTGGTGTCGGAACCGAGGGTGAGCGGCAACATGCCATCGGCCACAGCCGCCGCCGAGCCACCGGATGAGCCACCGGCAAGGCGCGCCGTATCATGGGGATTTTTGGTCGTCCCCCAGCAGTCATTCACCGTGACGAAGCCATAGGCGTATTCGTCCATATTGAGGGTCGCGACCAGAATGGCCCCGGCAGCCTTGAGCCGTCGCACGGCCTCGGCATCACGGATCGCGGGCGGTGCATCCTTGCGCATCGCGGCCCCGGCGGTGGTCGGTATGCCCTCAACATCAAACAGGTCCTTGACCCCGAACGGCACCCCGGCGAGCGGTCCGGGGTCCTCGCCCTGCGCAATCATGGCATCGAGCGCTTGCGCATCGGCCAGCGCCTCATCCTCAAGCAGCCGGGTCACCGCGCCGATACGGCGGTCACGTTCTTTCAGCCGGTCGATCGCCTCGGTAACAACAGCTAAAGCCGTCATTTTTTTACTCGCGACCTCACCAACAATTTTGACCAGTTGGTTCAAACGACACCCCCTGATAAAATCAGATCAAAATGCCTCATATCAGGAACACCCCTCCCCAACTGGTGTTGCAAGGGAAAAATTAGCTTTTTTTAGCAAATAAAGCAGGTTAATTTCGAACATGTGAGATTAGCCAAGCACCTACACTCCCTAATCATCAAGAAAAATATTCTGACCTTTTCATCACTGCACATGTAGCAATCACGCATGATGACAGAGATTAAGAATGCGGATCTTTTTATGAAGAACATCCTTGTTGCCACTGATTTATCCATTCGTTCCGAGCGTGCGGTTCGGCGCGCATTTGCTATTGCAGAATCCTGTTCATGCGAAGTCACAGTAACCTGCGTTATTGATGATGAGCTACCAACTGGCGTGGCGAAAACACTCGCTGCCGATGCACGACAGGAAATAGAAGCCCTATGTACATCAATTACGGAAAAATCAGTTGATATAAGGGTAGTTATCGGCGACCCGGTACAAGACATAGTATCGCTTTCAGAAAAGCTTGATGTCGATCTGATTATTCTTGGCGTACATAAGAAACGCGCGTTCTGGGATATGTTCAGCGGCACAACCATGGAGCGCATAGTACGCGCCACCAATAGGGCCGTTCTATTGTCTAGCGAAGTAGTGGCCAATGGCTATAAAAATGTGCTTTGCGGCATTGATCTTTCGCCCGCTTGTGAGGCAGCAGCAAATATATCCATGACAGTTGCACCAGAAGCCAAATTGTATGGTTTCCACGCAATGCACGTTCCCTATATCGGGCTTTTTGGACCGGACAAGTCGGCTAAAACTCTTGAACCGTTTATTGAGACAGCAAACAAACGCCTTCATGACTGGTGGCAGAACGCCGATTTACCAACTGGTCTTGAAAAGCCAGAGCCCATGCCAATGAGTGTCACTGAATCTCTTGCCATAAAACTCAAAGAGATCAAGCCAGACCTTATCGCTATTGGTGCACACGGACGGTCATTAGTGTCACCAACCTTGCTCGGCAGCTTTACAGAAATGCTGATCCGTACACCGCCATGTGATTTGCTGCTGGTGCGCCGCTAATCGCTGCTGGTCATCAGTCGCCCTCTCCCGGCAGATCGAAACCGCGCAGAATATCCCGGTGAGTATTGAGCAGGTCTAGATTGGCCGTTACCCCCGGTACGCACTCATCGGGCAGGGTCATATCGAGCAGCCGCTCGGCCAGCTTGCGGGTCAGCGCTTCCGGCCCGGAATCAGTTGAATTGGGATCAGAGGGATTGTCAGAACTCATGGAAATCAGTCGGAAATACGAAACGGGACAGTCTTGAAACACCGCAACCAGTAATACGCCGTTTCGCCCTATTGGCAAACAAACAGCCGCAAAATCGCTGCTCGACCTGACCGAATTTGATGCTAAGTACTATGGCATCACACAGATTTCACAAACTTCAGAAGATTTTTATGGCAGGTATTGATCTCGGCCTTATCGGCAATTGCAGCATCAGCGCGCTCATTGATCCGCGCGGCGAAATCAAATGGTGCTGTCTGCCCCGTTTTGATGGCGACCCGGTATTCCACTCACTGCTCGGCAGCCCCGCCGACCGACCGGATCAGGGCGGTTTCGTAATTGAGCTGGAAGGCCAGACCGCAGCCCGTCAGCGCTATATCCCGAATACGGCGATCATCGAAACCGTGCTGGAAAGCGATGCCGGCAGTATCGAAATCCGCGACTTCGCCCCCCGGTTCAGAAGTCGCCAGCGCATCTTCCGGCCACAGATGCTGGTCCGGCGTATCCGTACCCTCTCCGGCAGTCCACGGATCGCGATCAAGCTGCGCCCCGGTTACAACCATGGACGCGGCACCCCGGACACCACCCAGGGTTCGAACCATATCCGCTATGTCGGTGGCAAGCAGGTGCAGCGCCTGACCGCCAACGCGCCGCTGGACTACATCATGCAGGAAACCCCGTTCCTGCTCGATTACCCGGTCGACCTGATCTTCGGACCCGATGAGACCCTGCCCTCGGGCATTGAGACCACGGCCAATGAATATGAGAGCCGCACCGCCGATTACTGGCGCGACTGGGTCAACTCCCTCGCCCTGCCCTTCGAATGGCAGGATGCGGTGATCCGGGCGGCGATCACGCTCAAGCTCTGCGCCTATGAATCCACCGGCGCGATTGTCGCCGCCATGACCACCAGTATCCCGGAAGCGCCGGGATCGGAACGCAACTGGGATTACCGTTTCTGCTGGGTCCGGGATGCATTCTTTGTGGTCCGGGCGCTGAACAGCCTCGCCGCGCTCAAGACCATGGAGGATTATGTCCAGTGGCTGATGAATATCATCGCCCAGACCGGTGGCGGCCATATCCAGCCGGTCTATGGCATCGGGCTGGAGGCAAACATCACCGAATGGATCGTTGAGGAACTGCCCGGTTTCGAGGGCAATGGCCCGGTGCGCATCGGCAATCAGGCCCATGAGCATTTCCAGTTCGACACCTATGGCAACATCATCCTCGGTGCCTCGCAGGCGTTTTTCGACAAACGTATTTTCCGCGCCATCGGTCAGGCCGAGTTCGAGCGTCTGGAAGGCCTCGGCGAGCAGTCATGGAAGCTCCATGACCAGCCCGATGCCGGTATCTGGGAACTCCGCACCCGCGCCCGCATCCATACCTCGTCCAGCGTCATGTGCTGGGCCGCCTGTGACCGGCTGGCGAAGATCGCTGCCCATATCGGCCTGCCCGACCGCGGCCGGTTCTGGCGTGAACGGGCCGATATCATCCGGGAAAAGGTGCTGACACAAGCATGGTCCGATGAGAAACAGGCCTTCGTCGAGAGCTTCGGCGGCCAGTTTCTCGATGCCAGCGTACTGCTGATGAGCGAGGTCGGCTTTATCGACCCGAAAGACCCGCGCTTTGTCTCCACCGTTGAGGCACTGGACAAGGATCTGGGGCGCGGCTCGTTCATGATGCGCTATCAGGAAGCCGATGATTTCGGTGAGCCGGAAACCGCCTTCAACATCTGTGCCTTCTGGCGGCTCGATGCGCTCGCCAAGATCGGTCGGATGGATGAGGCGCGGGCGATTTTCGAAGACCTGCTCGCCGCCCGGAACAGCCTCGGCCTGATGTCTGAGGATACCGATTTCAAGACCGGTGCCGCCTGGGGCAACTTCCCGCAGACCTATTCCATGGTCGGCATCATCAACGGTGCCATGCGCCTGTCGAAGCCATGGGACAGCGTGGTCTGATCCCCCCCTTACGTTGCGCATTTTGCCGCCCTGACCGCTCAATGATTGCGCGCGGTCTGAACATGCAGTATCGCCTGCAGATCATTCCGGCACACCCGCCATATCAGGGATCAACCCGCAGCCCATGACCGGACGCATCGCCGTCATCCTTCTGACCATTCTCAGCCTGCTTGTCGGCGGGCTGATCCCGGTCGGCTTCATGCCTGCGCTGTCGGATGATGGCGCGGTGCTGGAGATGGTCATCTGTACCGCCACCGGCACCAAAACGGTCTATGTGCCCGCCGCCGACTACGAGGCAGCCGACACGCCGGACGCACCTGACGGTGATGGCGATAACAACGATGACGGACAGCACAACGTCTGCGCCTATGCCGGTACCGTGCTGGCACAGGTTGCAAAGCCAACAACGATTGCGCTGACGGCTCTGCCGGTCGAGAGCCGGACATGGTTCCTCGATCACCAGACAACGCTGGCGCGGCTCCACGCCCTGCCACCGCCATCGCGCGGGCCACCGGCAACAGAACCAGCCCCGGTTCATATCGCCGTTCTGCCCGTTCCCCATAGCGCTGCTGCCTAAGGCCTGCCTTATCCGATGTGCCAAGTGACCGGGCCACGGCCCGTCTTCACATGCATATCAGGATATTTCCATGGATACCCAAACCCCGCTTGCCGCGTCCGACAGTGACGCCGAGGCAGCACGCGCCAATGCGTTCTACCGCGCCGCCTGGCGCTGGCATTTCTATGCCGGACTTTACGTCATTCCCTTCCTCATCATGCTGGCAATTACCGGCACGCTGATCATGTGGAGCAGCGTGCTCTATGGTCGTGACGGTGAGGGCACCGCCGTCGTGCCGCAGGAACAGACCCTGCCGGTTTCGGTACAGGCCGATGCGGCGCTGGCAACCGTGACCGATGGCACCGTCAAACAATACATCGCGCCCAAGGCCGACAACCTCGCCGCCATCTTCCGCGTCGATGAGGGCAGCGATGCCTATATGGTCGCGGTCGATCCATACACCGCTGAGGTGGTCGGGACCATGAAGCGGCGGGAGAGCTGGTACGAGTTCTTCCGCGAAATTCACGGCTCGCTGCTGATCGGTGTTACCGGCGACCGGATGATAGAGATTGCCGCATCTCTGGCCATGGTGCTGATCGCCACCGGTCTCTATCTCTGGTGGCCGCGCGGGACCGGCATCCTGCAATCACTGGTGCCAAATCTGGCGGCACGCGGTCGGGCACTCTGGAAATCCCTGCATGTCACCATCGGTGTCTGGATTTCACTGACCCTTGTGATCTTCCTGATTACCGGTCTGTCATGGGCCGGCATCTGGGGCAGCAAATTCGTACAGGCCTGGAGCACCTTCCCGGCGGCGAAATGGGACAATGTCCCGCTGTCCGATGTGAACCATGCGAGCCTCAACCACGGCGTGATCCATGAGGTGCCATGGGCGCTGGAACAGACCCCGATGCCCGCATCCGGCTCTGATGCCGGGGCAACCGGCCTGCCAGAGGGTACGCCGGTCACCCTCGACAATATTATCGCCCTCGCCCGGCAGATCGGTTTTGACCAGCGCTTCCAACTGCACTTCCCGCGCGGTGAAACCGGTGTCTGGACCATCGCCCGGGATTCCATGAGCAATGACAGCGACGATCCACTCTCGGACCGCACCGTTCATATCGACCGCTATACCGGCAATATTCTGGCCGATGTAAAATTTGCCGATTACTCGGTCTATGGTCAGGGCATGGCCGTGGGTGTTGCCCTGCATGTGGGCTTCATGGGGCTCTGGAACCTGATCTTCAACACGCTGTTCTGCCTGATGTTGGTGTTTGTCTGTGTCAGTGGCGTGGTCATGTGGTGGCTGCGTCGCCCGGCCCGTGCGGGTCGTCTGGTCGCCCCGCCGCTGCCGCGCAACATGCCACTCTGGCAAGGTGCAGTGCTGATCGGTCTGGCCCTGTCCCTCGCCTTCCCGCTCGCCGGGGTGACCCTGATCACGGTACTGGCGCTTGATCTCCTGATCCTGTCTCGCATCCCGGTATTGAAACGGGCATTATCATAACGCGACCAACACCAGAGCAGACCGTCTTTTACTCGATCGTGGTCTGCTCTGGTGCATATAACGCTTGCATCACAGCGGTCATACACATTTATATAACAGGATATATAACTGGGTATGGGCATGTCGGTATGGAAGACACTCTCAAGGAACTTGGGCACCTTGTTCTGGGCAGCCGATTGAAGCGCCTGGCGGAAAGATTGCAGACAGATACTCAGGCTTATCTATCCCAACGGGGCATAACAATTCCTGCAGCACAATTGCCGGTACTGTCGGTACTTGACCGCATGGGCCCGCTCAATATCGGTGACATTGCCGAGGCCCTTGGCATGGCCCAGCCCGGCATCACCCGATCGGTCAGCAAGCTCGAGGCCAGCGGCTATCTGCACTCGGAACCCGACACACGGGATCGGCGGATCCGAATGGTCCGGCTCTCCGCAAAGGGTCAGGACATGATGACAAATGCCACACAGCAAATATGGCCGAATATCGAAGCTGCAGTTGCAGAAGCCTGCCAGAACCTGTCCGGCTCATTGCTTGAGCAGATATCCACGCTCGAAACAGCGCTGGATGCAGCATCAATTGCAACCCGTGCCAGCGCTCATCAATCAGGGGACATTGATCATGCAGCACTCTGAACGCGATACAGTCGATCTGACGTCACTTGACCGACCGGTCTGGTCAACGCTCAACAACCATCATAAGAACTCGGCGATCGGCAACGATCTGGCACGGCGCTTTATGCCGGACGTCAACCTGTTTGCTTGCGCTCGCGATGACAGCGAAGCTGCGATTGCTGCACTGGATACGATCATCAAGCAGCGCGAGAAAGTGTACTTTCTGCAGGCCGATCCGGTGAAACTGCCGCCCGAACTGACAGTGGAAATGGCAGCACTCTGCGTGCAAATGGTTCTGCAAAAGCCCATATCGACGCCAGATGACGCTGCTGAATTTCACCTACTTGGCGATGATGATGTACCAGAGATGCTGGAACTGACGGCACTGACCAATCCGGGACCATTCCAACCCCGAACCCATACCATGGGCAATTATTATGGCATCAGGATCAATGGTCGCCTTGCAGCAATGGCGGGGGAGAGGATGCGCTTTCCGGGTTTTACCGAAGTCAGCGCCGTCTGCGCACACCCCGATTTCCGAGGGCAGGGCTTTGCCCGACGACTATCGGCGCATGTGGCAGCGGGCATTCAGGCGCGTGGCGACATACCGTTTCTCCACGCATGGGAAACCAACACGGCGGCGCGCAGTCTCTATCAATCACTGGGTTTTGAATTACGCCACGAGATGCATGCAGCGGTCGTAACCAAACCCTGATCGACCAGCCTTACAGTGCCTTTTTGAGGGCGACGATCGGGTCTTCGCGGGTCAGGCGGGCCTCTGCGCCGTCGGTCGCCGCGATCACCCGGCTGACCGCATCATCGCTGTACAGCTTGTCGAACACCTTGCCGGCCTCGACCGCCAGTGCCTGCCGGAACCGGTCATGCTGACGCCGCCATTCCGGGTTCTCCCGGTGCTCCTGAACCGGGAAGTGGGATTCCGTCAGTCCTATTTGCAGGACTGCCTCACGGAACTTGCCGGTACCGATGCTGTCCGGGGTCTTTGACAGGCTTTCCAGTTGCCGCTCGGCATTTCTCAGGAAGCTGCGCTGGTCACTGTCCAGCGCCTTGCCCTCACGCCGCAGCATGGTGCGAATGTCCTTTGCGTAGCGCGCTGCCTTTGCACTGGCCCAGCTGCCGGGCATGCCGGTGAGGTCGAAATCCTTCACACCGGTCGCAAGACCAATCACTTCAAGGGTCAGGGTTTCACTGTCGGTTTTGCGCAAAAACTTGGTGAACATGGGATCATTCTTTCGTCAGGAATGGAGCAATAAGAGGAGAGACACTCAGCCGTTCAGCTTGATCTGCAGCTCAACCTTCGGTTCCTTGCGGCTGAGATCATCAAGCGCCTGCATTCTGGCATCCCTGATCCGCTGGTCAGCCTCGCGGCTGAAGTGGCGCTCGAAAACAGCTTCCGCCTCGGGCTTCATGCTGCCCTGAAATGCCTGCAGCTTGCGCAGCCATTCCGGGTTTGCCCGCCGCAGACGGACCAGCGGGTCGGTACCATGTTCCGGATTTTTCAGGCGAATATCCTCGCCGATACTGCTCGGGATCGACGCAAGCGAACGCAACCCGTATTTCGACATTTCAAGGAAGCGTTTGATGTCAGGCTCGGTGGTATAGCCTTCCCGCTCCAGCGTTGTATCAATCTGACGCAACAGCTTGTCAGCCGCCCGGTTCGGATCACTGCCCCGGCGTTTCTCGGGATCGCCCAGTGAACGGGTACCGGCAATTACCCCCATGATCTCGACGGACAGGGTCTTGCTGCTTTTTTGCTTGAGGAACCGGGAGAACATTGTGGCCTCGATCCAGTGATGTGGCGTTATGACTGGACGCGCTGATACTCCTGTCGGAAAATCAGTTCAATATGAAAATGCGAATCATTCGCAATTATTTCTCAGGCAATATCAATTACCCCAGAAGGCAGCAGATCAGCGCACGGGCAATCAGCTGCTGACGGCTTCCTCATGTACCGCCTCGATATCAAAGGCGGCTTTGATCAGGGCCTTGGTGTAATCGGTCTGGGGGGCATCGAATATCTGGTCAACCGGGCCCTGCTCGACCACCTTGCCATCCTTCATCACGATGACCGAGTTGGACAGGGCGCGCACCACCTTCAGATCGTGGCTGATGAACAGGTAAGCGAGATCGTGTTTCGCCTGCAGGTCACGGAGCAGGTCGACAATCTGCGCCTGCACCGACATATCGAGCGCCGAGGTCGGCTCGTCGAGCACGACGAATTTCGGCTTCAGGATCATGGCGCGGGCGATGGAGATACGCTGGCGCTGACCACCGGAGAATTCATGCGGATAGCGGTGCCGGGTTTCGTGGTCGAGCCCGACCTCCTGCAGCACCTCGGCGATCATGCGGTCTTCCTCGGCCTTTGATCCGGCGAGTTTGTGCAGGCGCACGCCCTCGGCAATAATCTCCGACACCGACATGCGTGGCGATAGGCTGCCATAGGGGTCCTGAAACACCACCTGCATCTCACGCCGCAGCGGGCGGATTTCCGAACGGCTCAGCCCTTGAATATCCTTGCCCTGAAACCGGATTGCGCCCTCACTGTCGACCAGCCGGAGCAAGCCCTGACCCAATGTGGTCTTGCCCGAGCCGCTCTCGCCGACCACGCCGACGGTCTCACCCGGTCGCACAGAGACCGGAATGCCATCGACCGCCTTCACATGATCCACCGTGCGCTTGATCACGCCCTTGCGGATCGGGAAATAGACCTTGAGGTTATCGGCCGCCATGATCGGTGCGGCATCACCGTTGAAGGCCAGTGCCTGCCCCTTCGGTTCGGCATCGAGCAGCCGCTTGGTATAGGCATGCTGTGGCGCATCGAAGGTTTCCGGCAGCTTGCCCGCCTCAACAATCTCGCCCTGATTCATGACACAGACCCGATCCGCCACCTTGCGCACCACGCCGAGGTCATGGGTAATCAACAGGATCGCCATACCAAGGCGTGATTGCAGATCCTTCAGCAGGTTCAGCACCTGCGCCTGCACCGTCACATCGAGCGCGGTGGTCGGCTCATCGGCAATCAGCAGGTCTGGCTCATTGGCCAGCGCCATGGCGATCATCACCCGCTGACGTTGCCCGCCAGAAAGCTCGTGCGGATAGGCATTGAGGCGCTTGGTCAGGCGCGGCAGGCCGACCAGCTCCAGCAACTCGATCACCCGTGCCCGCGCCGCCGCCCGGCCCATGCCCTTGTGCACGAACAGCGCTTCGGAAATCTGTTTCTCGATCGTGTGGAGTGGGTTGAGCGAGGTCATCGGCTCCTGAAAGATCATGGAAATCTGGTTGCCACGCACCCCGCGCAGGGTCCGCTGCGGCGCGCCGATAATCTCTGTCCCGCGATACTTGATCGACCCACGCGGATGGCTGGCGACATTATAGGGCAGCAACTGCAGGACCGAGAGCGCGGTCACCGACTTGCCCGAACCGCTCTCGCCGACCAGCGCCAGCGTCTCGCCCGGGTAGATGTCGAAATCCACATCGCGCACGGCCTCGGTACCGCCGAAACTGACCGCGAGATCGCGAATGGACAGTAAGGGCTCGGCACTGCCGGTAGTGGCTTCCGGCTGGGTCAACACATCACTCATTGGGTTGCTATCTCCCCTGCCTGATTGGTTTGGGCCGGGTTGGATTTTGTCGCCTGTTGCTCGGCCAGTTTTTTGGCTTCCGGACCGACCTGTTTTGCCGGTGGTGGTGCGGCCTTGCGCTGATCGAAGGCATCGCGTACCGCCTCACCGACAAAGGTCAGCAGGATCAAAATGCTGGCCAGCGAACAGAAGGCTGAAAAGCCGAGCCATGGTGCCTGCAGGTTGTTCTTGCCCTGCGCCACCAATTCACCCAGCGACGGCGAGCCGGGCGGCAAACCGAAGCCGAGGAAATCGAGGCTGGTCAGGGCGGTAATGGCCCCGGACAGGATGAACGGCATGAAGGTAATGGTGGCGATCATCGCGTTGGGCAGCACATGGCGGATCATGATCACGCCATCGGTGACACCCAGCGCTCGTGCGGCCTTCACATGGTCGAAATTACGTGCCCGCAGGAACTCGGCGCGCACCACATCAATCAATGACAACCAAGCAAACAGCGCCATGGCCAGCAACAGGGTCCAGAAGCTGGGCGCCAGGAAGCTGGTCAGGATGATCAGCGCATAGAGGCTGGGCAGCGAGCGCCATATCTCGACGACCCGCTGGCCGATCAGATCGGTCAGCCCGCCGAAAAAGCCCATACAGGCACCAACCAGAATGCCGATGATCGACCCGATAATGGTCAGCGCCACACCGAACACCACCGACAGGCGGAAACCATAGATTACCCGCGCCATCACGTCCCGGCCCTGATCATCGGTGCCGAGCCAGTTTTCCGCCGTCGGTGCCGACGGCACCGAGCCTTCGATGTCGTAATTGATGGTGTCGTAGGAGAACCGGATCGGCGGCCAGATCATCCAGCCGTTCTCATTGATCAGATCGGCAATATAGGGATCGCGGTAATCCGCCTCGATCTCGAACTCACCACCGAAATCGGTCTCGGTATAAACCTTGAAAACCGGCATGTAGAAATGCCCGTCATGGCGGATCAGCAGCGGCTTGTCATTGGCTACAACCTCTGCCGACAGGGTCACGACGAACAGGATGGTGAAGATGATCGCCGACCAGTAGCCACGGCGGTTGGCCTTGAAATTATGCCAGCGCCGCCGGGCGATCGGGCTTTTGAAGATGCGGTCGGAAAGTGCCATAGCCGTGTCTTACCGCCCCTCAAAATCAATGCGCGGATCGACCAGCGTATAGGTCAGGTCACTGATCAGATGGATCACCAACCCCAGCAACGAGAAGAAATACAGCGTGGCAAACACAATCGGGTAATCCCGGTTCACAATCGCCTCGAAACCGAGCAGGCCTAGACCGTCGAGCGAGAAGATCACCTCGATCAGCAACGCGCCGGTAAACAGAATGCCGATAAAGGCACCGGGGAAACCGGCAATGACGATCAGCATGGCATTGCGGAATACGTGGCCGTAGAGCACACGCTTTTCCACCAGCCCCTTGGCCCGTGCGGTGGTGACATACTGCTTGCCGATCTCATCCAGAAACGAGTTCTTGGTCAGCATGGTCAGGCTGGCAAACCCGCCGATAACCAGTGCGACCAGCGGCAGGGTCATGTGCCAGGCATAATCCACCACCTTGCCCCAGAGGCTGAGTTCATCCCAGTTGGGCGAGGTCAGTCCCCTGAGCGGAAACAGATCGAAATACTGGCCACCGGCAAAGACGATGATCAGCAGGATCGCGAACAGGAAACTCGGGATCGCATAGCCGACAATGATGATGGCGCTGGACCAGACATCGAAGCGCGAGCCGTCCCGCACTGCCTTGGCGATACCGAGCGGAATGCAGACCAGATAGGTCAGCAGCGTGGTCCAGAGACCGAGCGAAATGGACACCGGCAGTTTCTCGATCACGAGGTCGACCACCTGCCGGTCGCGGAAGAAACTTTCGCCGAAATCAAACTGGGCATAGCGGCCCATCATCAACAGAAACCGCTCAACCGGTGGCTTGTCGAAGCCATATTCGCGTTCAAGCTGCTCGATCAGTTCCGGAGGTAGGCCACGGGCACCACGATAGAGCGAACCGCCCTCACCGCCACCACCGGTGCCGAGATCGGTTGTCGCCTCACCCGAGACCCGTGCCGTGGCACCAACATCAGTGCCTTCGAGCCGGGCAGCAAGTTGTTCGATCGGGCCACCGGGCAGGAACTGGGTCATGACAAAGCTGACCAGCATGATGCCCAGCAGGGTGATCGGGATCAGGGCCACACGGCGGATGATATAGTCGAGCATTAACCGTCAGACCTTCAGCGCTTCAGATCGGTCTGGATGCTAGCGGCCTTGTCGGCATCGATCCACCAGCGAGTCAACAGGCCCGGCGCACCATATCTCGGTTGTTTCTCCGGATGACCAAAACGGTTCCAATAAACCAGACGGAACGCCGGCAAATGCCAGGCCGGGATATTGTACTGATTAGCCAGCAGCACCCGGTCGAGAGCACGGGTACGGGTAATCAGCGCCTGCCGGTCCGGCGCGGTGATAATCAGGTCGATCAGCTCATCAACCGCCGGGTTCTTAATGCCATTGACGTTGCGGCTGCCCTGATGGTCGGCCGCAGCGGTACCCCAGAATTCGAGCTGCTCATTGCCCGGTGACAGGGACTGACCAAACACGGTCGAGATCATGTCGAAATCGAAGTCATCAACCAACCGCTGATAGGTGGCGGTATCGACCACACGGATATTCAGATTGATGCCGACCCGCTCCAGCGTCTGTTTGTAGGCCAGCACGATCCGCTCAAAGGAAGGCGAGTTGATCAGCATCTCGAAACCGAGTTGCTTGCCGTCCTTGTCGAGCAGTTTGCCATCCTGCAGCGTATAGCCCGCCTGCTTGAGCAGGCTCAGTGCCTTGCGGGTCATGGAGCGATCACGCCCGGAACCGTCACTGACCGGCACCTTGTAAGGTTCGCTCAGAACGCTTGCCGGCACATAGTCGGGATACTTCTGCTGCAGCGGCGTCAGGATTTCCAGCTCCGCCTCGGACGGTGCCCCTTCTGCAGCCAGTTCCGAGTTCTCGAAATAGCTGTCGGTGCGGGTATAGCTGTCATAGAAGATGGTCTTGTTCATCCACTCGAAATCGAACAGCTCAATCAGAGCCTGGCGTACGCGGATGTCCTGAAATATCTGACGACGCAGGTTGAACGAGAAGGCCTGCATGCCCTGCGGCAAATCATGCTCGATCTGTTCCTTGAGCATATCACCGCGCTTGATCGCCGGAATGTCATAGGCGGTTGCCCAGTTGCGCGCGGTATTCTCCACCCGGAAATCCAGTGCCCCACCCTTGAATGCCTCAAGCTGGACATTGGCATCGCGGTAATAATCGATGTCGATGCGGTCGAAATTATACTGTCCCTTGAACACCGGCAGATCAGCTGCCCACCAGTCCTCGACCCGCTCAAGCGTCACCGAACGCGGGCTGTCGACCGTGGCCACACGATACGGGCCGCTGCCGAGCGGTGGCTCCAGCGTGGTATCGCCGAGATTACGGTCCTCAGCGGTCCAGTAATGTTTCGGCAGGATCGGCAGCTGGCCCATGATCAGGGGCAGCTCGCCATTACCTGCGCGCTTGAACTGGAACTTGACCCGGCGCTCGCTCTCTGCCGTCACCGTGTCCACATCGGCATAATAGCTGGCATAGATCGGGTGACCGACCTCGCGCAATGTGTTGAAGGTCCAGACCACATCCTCGGCGGTGATCGGCTCGCCATCATGCCAGACAGCCTCGGGCCGCAACTCGAAGGCAACCCACGAATAGTCTTCCGGATATTCGATGGTCCGGGCCAGACCGCCATATTGGGCGAAGACTTCATCCTCACCCCGCTCGGTCAGGGCCATATAGACAAAACCGGTATCGAGCAAACTGCTGATGCCCGCTGCCTGCCCCTTGATGATGAAGGGGTTGAGACTATCGAAACCACCGACCGCGCCGAGCTTCACCGTCCCGCCCTTGGGCGCATCGGGATTGACGTAATCGAAGTGATTGAAATCCGGGCCATAGGCCGGTGGCTCGCCCTTGGAAACGGCATGGCCGACATAGTTTTCCGCCAGTGCAGTCTGGGCTGTAAACAGCAGGATGGAAACAGTGGCCGAGAAACGTAATGCGCGGGACAGGGCTGGCAGCATGGGCGAAAACACAGTCATTCCATGAGAAAATCGGTTGATCGAACATCAACGCACAATGATTAACCTAGAATAGGGCGTGAACGCGGCAACGCCAATCAAACCCGATGATATATTTGGCATATGATCGGGATAACCGGGCAATAGCGACGGATTGGTCCACATTGTAGTGTGAAATGTGCGGCTTCCGGCTCTCAAAACCGGGAATCGGGCCGATCAGCCGCCGAGAATCGCCAGCGCCGCGCCATGGGCGGTGCGGTCGGCTGCCGCCAGAATACGGCCATCGCTTTCCATAGTCAGCGGATTGCCTGACCAGTCGGTAATCAACCCGCCAGCACCCTCGACAACCGGCACCAGTGCCATGAAGTCATGGGGATGCATGGATGCCTCGACCACCAGATCGAGGAAACCGGCAGCCAGCAGGCCGTAGTTCAGCGCATCACCACCATAGGAGGTAAGCTGCACCGCCTGGGTCAGGCGGTAGAACAGGGCAGCATCTGCGCCCTGAAACATCTCGTGGGATGTGGCCTTGAGGTGGGTTTTGTCGAGACTGCGACAGCGGCGGGTAACCGCCTTCTGGCCGTTGAACAGCGTGGTGCGCCCGGCAGCACCGAGCCAGCGGTCACCGGTAATCGGCTGATCAATCAGACCAAGCACCGGCTTGCCGTTATGCAGCAGGGAAATCAGGGTCGCGAAAGTTGGCAGACCGGAAATAAACGCCCGCGTACCGTCTATAGGATCGAGTACCCAGACCCATTCGGCATCGAGCCGCTCACTGCCATGCTCCTCGCCCCAGATACCGTCATTGGGCCGCTCGGCAGCAATCATGCCACGCAGCGCCGTTTCGATGGCACGGTCGGCCTGGGTTACCGGGCTGTTATCAGCCTTGTGATCAACCTGGGTACCGGTACGCCAGAACGGCTGAACCACATCACGCGCCCGTTCGGCCATATTTTCGGCCAGTGCTACCAAATGCGCGGGACAGACATCAATCGCAGTCATAAGCCATCATACCGGTGCCCGGAAAAGCACCTGAAACCTAGTGAACGGTACTCTTACTCGGTGGCGTCACGGACCGCATCAGCGGCACCGGTCACACCATCCTGAATTGCCTCATCCGCAGCACGGGCAGCATCCTTGATCGCCTCAAGCGCGGAATTGCCAGCCTCGGAAGCAGCCTCACCGGCCTCTTCCAGCGCTTCACCAGCGTCGGTTTCTTCACCGGCAGCCTCTTCAGGCTGAGCTTCTGCAGTCGCATCATCACCATCGGTTGCAGCCTCAGCGCTTTCCTCGCCACCTTCAGCAACCTGATCGTAGCCAAGGTCAGCTTTCTCGGCATCAATGCGGGCCTGATCAGGCAGTGGTGCCGGGCTGCCGCTCAGGGTGCGCAGATAGGCAATCAGATTGGCACGGTCCTCAGGATCCTTGAGGCCGATATAGTTCATCTTGGTACCGGCAACATAATCCTTCGGCTTATAGAAGAACTTGTTCAGTTCCTCATAGGTCCACTCACCACCGAATGAGGCCATGGCGCTGGAATAAGAATAGCTGTCGAGATGCGCCTTATGGGCATTGACGATGCCATAGAGGTTCGGACCAACCTTGTTGGCACCACCCTGCTCAAAGGTGTGGCAGGCGGCACAGGCACGGGTCAGACCTTCACCAGCGGCGGGATCGGCAGTTTCCAGCATGGCCAGAATCGGCTCAGGGCCAGTTGGGCCGGCATCGGCACTGGCCCGTTCAACACCTTCGATCTCGAGCGCGGATTCGTGCGGATGCTCCGGATGCACAATCTTGCGCGAAATAAAGCTCGCCATCATGGCGACGAGGCAGGCGGTCAGAACGGCCGCAAAAATCTTGTTAAACTCGATGCTGTTCATCGTAAAACCTGTAAGACGCGGGGTACGCGGAATGCTGGAATGCCTCTTGGCCAGCCGAACTTAGTCAGCGTTTTGCCGGTTGTCGATGGTCAAGAATGTCTCGGCTGGGCACCATCAAGCAAAACCGCCGCCATCAATCAAGCGTCAAAATCATTAACAGGGGATATATATCGCCGCATATGGCATGCCCGCGCATGTCGGATGGCCTGATGCCGGGCACGTTTTTTGACTGGCAAATCCGGTTTACTCGGTTCACATGCGAATACAAATCGAAACGCGACATATTCCAAGCTATAACAATTGCCATGTTTCCGTTTCATGAAGACACCCTGTTTCTTCTGAGTGCAGTCATTTTCACAGCGGGCATATCATTGCTAACGGCCATACGCGGGCGCTTGCGCACCCGATATCTGGTCCCGCTTTTTCTACTTGGCCTGCTATGGCCTTGGCCAATCGCCATCCATTTGGGACTGGATGGATATACGATGAATATCGCCTTTCATCTCGGTCTCTTGACGGCTGCCGCCCTGATGGCCGGCACAATATGGGGTGTGATCTCGCGCCATATATCAACCGGCATCGGAACCGCCTTGGTGGCTGTAATCCCGGCAATCGTTATCTCTGGAATTTTTCTGGAGCGACAGAGGGTGCCTGATACCGCCTGTTCTCAAAGAGCCCTAGTGCGCATAGGCGATCTGAACCTTGCCATACCGCGCGAGATCGGCTTCAGGTCGACAACAGCCGATGGCGCACCAGAACAGGCATGGGAAGGTTCTTACGGCAGCTGGGTCGGCAACAAACCGAAGGTCAAAACCCTGTGCGACGCTACTGATGGCGGACGAAAGGCCATTGATATCTCGCATATATGGCTGCCGTATAATTCATGGCGCAAGATGCAGCCGGTAACCTGCAAGGCAGTACCGGTCCCGGCTCATGCTGAAGCCTATTGTGCCGCTCTTGCACGAACAGAGCCGACGATCATCCAATTCTATGTGCGACCGGATGGTTTGCCGCGACCATCCTTGAGCTACTTTAATGAGGAAGTGATTTCGCAAGCAGTATCGGAAGGGCAACTCGAAGGCTATCGCTGCGGTGATCCCCTGCCAGCAACAGGCATCCGGTATTGTACCATCTGGATGAAGCTGACACCTGAGATACTGGCAGTTTCCGCAGCAAAACTGGTACGAATGACCACCCCGGAGGACGCGATAACCGATACCGCCTTCCTGTTGAACCTGATGATCCGGGACTTGAGCACCGATCAATCGGATGATCGACCATAAACTGATTAAATCCCATCAAACAAAAAGCGAGGGCAAGCGACGGTTTTCGGAAACCATTTACACCAATCCGGCGTTTTTCACAGGACGTGATGTAACAGCTTGCAGATGGAGCCCCCCGAATGCTGAGAGCCGTTGTTTATATTCCCAATCTGGAACATTTCTCCCTGGCCCAATCGATTATCGAGCGGTCGGATGATGTACATCCCTATTACTGCACCGATATAGACCAACTCGAAGGCATGATGCGATCGGTTGACTGCCATCTGCTGATGATCTTCATGCCCCGGAAAGTAGCCGATCTCGGCACCTCCATGAGCAAGGTATTCAAGTATGTCTATGCGTGGAATATCCCGGTCAGCATTGTCAGTTCGGCCGTAACGCTGAAACAGCTCAAAAAGCTGAGAAGCCTGAATATTGCTGATTTTGCCGTACTGCCGGTCCGCCCCGGCACTCTCAAAAAACGCATGGCACGCACCGCCAACCTCATCATGGGAGAACATCTGATGAATGGTGATGATTCCAATGGCGGGGTCGATGCCGACTATTACCTCAGCAGCATGCGCTATTCGGATATGCTCGCCCATGCGTGAATCGGGAAATCGGCACTAACTGATTAAATGACGTTGCGGTGCGACAGGGTGCTTGTCCCCGGCCCGAGGCAGGGTTAGACAATACTCCCCTTGATTTTGCGCCTATCCGGCGCAGCCCACCGCAACGTCATTGCCATCATGTCCAAACCTGCCTCCCAGCCTGATCAAACCATCGCATTTCAGGGTGCCCTCGGTGCCTATTCCGATCTGGCCTGCCGGCAGCGGTTTCCCGAGATGACCACCCTGCCCTGCCGGTCATTCGAGGATATGTTCAACGCGGTGACTTCAGGTCGCGCGCGGCTCGCCATGATCCCGATCGAGAACACGATTGCCGGACGGGTCGCAGATATTCACCGCCTGATCCCCGGCAGTGGTCTCAAGATTATTGGCGAACATTTCGCCCGTGTGCGGCACCAGCTGCTGGCCATGCCCGGCGTGAAGCCTGAGGACGTGAAGACCGTGCACAGCCACGTCCATGCCCTCGGTCAATGCGGCAAGATCATCGCCGAGCTGGGTGCAACCGCGGTTATCGAGGCTGACACCGCCGGATCGGCAGCCATGCTCGCGGAAGGCAAACAGCGCGACCGTGCGGTTATCGCCTCCAGCCTTGCCGCCGAGACCTATGGGCTGGAGATTATCGCCGCTGATATCGAGGACGCCGATCACAACACCACCCGTTTCGTGATCATGACCAAGGACGAGAATGTCGGTTCACTGCCCTCTGCCGACGACATGGTCGAGATCACGCCGAATATCGTCACCAGCTTTGTCTTCCGGGTCCGCAATATTCCGGCTGCGCTGTACAAGGCGCTGGGCGGTTTTGCCACCAATGGGGTCAACATGACCAAGCTGGAAAGCTACATGCTGAACGGCGATTTCGTCGCCACCCAGTTCTATGCCGACATCGAGGGGCACCCCGACGACCGGCTGGTGGCACTGGCGCTGGAAGAGCTGAATTTTTTTGCTGCCGAGCTGAACATCATGGGCGTTTATGAAGCCCATCCCTATCGCTACCAGAACCGAAGCGACTAGGCCTTCTTGAACAGCCAGTCATCGATCAGCCGCCGGGCGATCGAGCCGGGGCGCGACAGGGTGAAGGGTGCCGGGTTATCCTCATCATGGGCGTGCTGTCGTTCCAGCAGCCAGTCGCGCTCATACCAACCCGCATCAGCAATTTCGTTTGGATCAATGGTAATATCCGTGGTCTCGGCCTCAGCATAGAAACCGACCATGATTGAACCGGGAAACGGCCATGGCTGGGATGAGTGGTAGCGGATATTGCCGACCCGGACATTGACCTCTTCGTGAATTTCCCGGGCCACCGCATCCTCAAGGCTTTCGCCCGGTTCCACGAACCCGGCCAGCGTCGAATACATGCCCTCGGGGAAGTTCTTGCCCCGCCCGAGCAGGCAGCGGTCACCGTCACTGACCAGCATGATAACGGCAGGATCGGTGCGCGGGTGATGCAGGGTCGGCCCGTTCTCGGTACAGTTCGGATCAAGGCAGGCGCGGACGAATCCGGCCTCGCGCATGGCCGTTGGCCCACCACAGACACCGCAGAACTTATGCTGCCGATGCCATGCGGTCATGCCCTTGGCATAGGCGAGCAAGGCAGCCTCCGCGCCATCCATGATCGGCCCGGCCCGGCGCAGATCGACAAAGACGCCAAGATCACGCAAAGGGCCAAACGCTTCCGGGTCCGGTATCTGGGACAGGTCGATGGCAAAATAGGTTACGGCATCCACATCACCGACCTCGGCCAGACCTGACGCCTCACCGAGCAGGATCGGTGCGCTCGCAGCATATTCCGGCCACCACTCCACCTGCGGCGATATATAGACCGGGCTGGCCGCATCGCGGGCACCCTCCGGCATCCGTTCAACGAACACCTTGCCGCGCCAGACCGGAACCAACCGGGTCTTACCGGCATAAAACCGCTTGGCATAAAACTGCTGGTCACGGCGCTTCACCGCCATCCGGTCCAGTGACGGATGACTGTACAGATTGTGCGGGCGCTGGTTGCTGAGGGTCATGGTCATGATGGCTTGTGCTTTATCAGAAACCGGACAGGCGGTCGACAAATCCGGGATCAATCTTCGGTTATTCAGGAAACCGGCGCTGTTTTTCAAAAAAACCGCATATTGCCTCTTGTCTTTACCGTGCTGAATCACTCTATTGAGGCATGGAAGGCTGGCGACGGGCGGTGCCCTCGCCAACCCGGTCAGGTCCGGAAGGAAGCAGCCGTAACGAGTTCGCTCCGGGTCGTCTGTCCAGTCTTCCACTTCTGCCTGTCATGTCCACGGACCCGATCAACCTCATGGATGCTGCATTCCCCGGCCTAGAACTGCCAGAAACCAGCAATCAGGCCGGGTACCGGGTTCTTGCACGCAAATACCGCCCACAGAGTTTCGACACCCTGATCGGTCAGGAAGCGCTGGTCCGCACCCTGCGTAACGCGATTGCCTCGGGTCGTATACACCACGGCTATATGCTGACCGGCGTGCGCGGTGTCGGCAAGACCACCACCGCGCGGCTGATCGCCCGTGCCCTCAACTATATCGGCCCCGATGGCAAGGGCGAGCCGACCGTCGGCCCCACCGATGACTGCCCGGTCTGCAAGGCGATTGCCGAGGGCCGCCATGTAGACGTGATCGAGATGGATGCGGCGTCGAATACCGGCGTCGATGACATGCGCGAAGTGATCGACAGCGCGCGCTATGCCCCGACCGAGGCACGGTACAAGGTCTACATCATCGATGAGGTTCACATGCTGTCGAAGAGCGCGTTCAACGCGCTCCTGAAGACGCTTGAGGAACCGCCACCGAGCGTTATTTTCATCTTCGCCACCACCGAAATCCGCAAGGTGCCGGTGACCGTGCTGTCGCGCTGTATGCGCTTTGATCTGCGTCGCGTCCCGGCGGAAATGCTGATCGACCACTTCAAGGGCATTGCGGAGCAGGAAAACGTCACCGTTGAACCGGAAGCCATGGCACTGGTTGCCCGTGCTGCCGATGGCTCGGTCCGTGACGGCCTCAGCCTGCTCGATCAGGCGATTGCCCTCGGTGATGGCAAGACGGTTACCGCCGAGGACGTGCGCGGTATGCTTGGCCTCGCTGACCGGCAACTGATTTTCGATCTGATCGAAGCAATCATCGAAGCCGATGCCGAGCGCGCGATTGCCACATATGGCACCCTGCATAATGCCGGGGCCGAGGCGACCACGGTTATTCAGGACCTGCTCGACCTGACCCATTTCATCACCCGCTGTGCGCTGGTCCCGACCGCTGCGAAGGGTGCTGATGTTCCGGAAGCAGAAGCCACCCGCGCCAGTGCGCTGGCAGGCAAGCTGGCAATGCCGGCACTGACCCGCATCTGGCAAATCCTGATGGCCGGGCTGAACGAGGTGCAACGGGCACCGCAGCCCCACATGGCTGCCGAGATGGTCATTCTGCGCCTGTGCCATGCCGCCGGTCTGCCCGACCCGAGCGATCTGATCAAGAAACTGAAAGACAGCGAGGGTGCCAGCGGCGCCGCCAGCGGTGCCAGCGGCGCCGCCAGCGGTGGCAGCGCGCCGACCAGTGGCGGTCCAAGCGCCAACCAGAACTCGCGCCATGCGGCACAAGTATCGCCCGGCATGCCGACCCGCCCGACGCCATCCGTGGCCGCGACAAGCGGTAATGCCGCGCTGTCGGTTGTACCGCAACAGCCACGGCCAATGCCCCAGACGGCAGCGCCCCGAACCGCACCACAGACTGCACCACAGCCAGCCGCCCAACCGGCCGCCGCGATCGCACTGAATTCCTTTGAGGATGCGCTGGAAGTCGTCCGGCAGCAGAAAGAACTTACCCTCTTTGCCGAGCTGAAACTCGATGCCCGCGTAGTAAATTTCGAGCAGGGCCGGATCGAGCTGCAGGACGAAGTCGGCATTTCCCCGACACAGGGTTACAAGCTGTCACAGCTGCTGACCGAGGCAACCGGCACCCCATGGGTGATCGAACTGGTCAACAAGGCCGGTGCCGAACCGGTGCGCGAACAGGAAAAGCAACAGGAAGCCGCCGAGATCGAGGAGCTGTCCCGGCATCCGATCGTTGCCGCCATCCGTGCAGCCTTTCCCGATGTGAGCATGGTGATCGACAATCTCAACGAACCGGAGATAGCGGGTTTTTCTGCTGGCGAGAGTTTCAGCAGTGATATATCCGACGATGTACCATTCGACCCGGAAGACCCGGGCTTCAATGATGATGACCCCGAGTTCTGATAACCCGAACCAATAACCGTCCCCCAACCGACAAGCAGAAGATCATGAAAAACCTTCAGCAGATGATGAAGCAGGCCCAACAGGCCCAGGCCAAGATGGCCGAAATGCAAAAAGAGATGGAACAGATGGAAGTCGCCGGCGAGAGCGGTGGCGGTGCCGTCAAGGTCGTCCTGACCGGCAAGGGCGAGGCCCGCAAGATCGACATCGACAAATCCATCATTGATCCCGATGACAAGGAAATGCTTGAGGATCTGCTCGTCGCCGCCATCAATCAGGCGCGCGGCAAGGCCGAACAGGAAATGCAGACCCGGATGCAGGACTTCGCCAAACAGATGGGTCTGCCACCGGGCATGAACCTGCCGTTCTGATACCGTAAAGGCCGCTGGACATCATGGCCGCTGGTGCCCTTGAAAACCTGATCCTGATGCTGGGCCGTCTGCCCGGCATCGGCCCGCGTTCCGCACGGCGCGTGGCCCTTGCCATGCTGCAGCGGCGCGACAGCCTGATGCGGCCACTGGGTCAGGCGATCCTCAATGCGGCTGACGCCATCCGCGATTGCCAGATTTGCGGCAATCTCGATACCACCGATCCCTGCGCCATCTGCGCCGACACCGAGCGCACCAGAAGCCAGATTTGCGTCGTGGCCGGGGTTGCCGATCTCTGGGCGATTGAGCGGACCGGTGCATTCAAGGGCCGCTATGCCGTGCTCGGCGGCACGCTCTCGGCCATTGACGGGATCGGCCCGGAAGACCTCGGCATACCCAAGCTGATCGCCCGTGCCCATGATGCGGAGGTAACCGAGGTGATCCTTGGCCTCAACGCCACCGTCGACGCCCAGACCACCGGCCATTACATCGCCGAGCAACTGCATGATGCCAATGTCGAGGTCACCCGCCTCGCCCACGGCATCCCGGTTGGCGGCGAAATGGATTATCTTGATGACGGCACCTTGACGACCGCGCTCCGCGCCCGACGTCGACAGTGATCAGTCAGTGAGTACACCGAACAACCAGAGGCAGAGAGCCATGTCAGCCGATACCAGCTTCGACCATATCGACACCTGGGTTTTCGACCTCGACAACACGCTCTATTCCGCCCGTGATGGTGTCTTCGTTCAGGTACACAAGCGCATGGGCTCCTTCATCGCCGACCGCTTCGGGCTGGATGCCGATGCGGCACGGCAGTTGCAGCGCGACTATTTCCGCAAGCACGGCACCACCCTGCGCGGGCTGATGGTCGAGAAGGGCATCGATCCCCACGAGTATCTGAGCTTTGTCCACGATATCGACCTGAGCGTGATCGAGGAAGCAGCCTGGCTCAACGAGGCGTTGCACCAATTGCCGGGGCGCAAGGTGATCTATACCAACGCCACGACGCCCTATGCCGAGCGCATTCTGGAACGGCTGACCATCAACCATCATTTCGACGGCATCTTCGACATTATCGCCGCCGATTATGCCCCGAAACCCGCCGATCAAGCTTTTGACCGGTTTCTGAGCGACCACAAGGTTAACCCGGAGACCGCCTGTATGGTCGAGGACATGGTCGTCAACCTCAAACCGGCTGCGGCACGCGGCATGACAACGGTCTGGCTGCGCGAAAGCCATGAACACGCCCATCACCATACTTTGCCGGGCATGGAAGAGGTGCCGGATTACGTCGATTGCGTGATCGACGACCTCTCGGACTGGCTTGAAAGCCTGTTTCCCGCCGTCGCGGCAAAAGCGGGCACCGCTTCCGATTGACTTGTGCCGCCGGGCATCCCATGTTGCGCTCGCTAACGGGATTTCCCCGACCCTTCCCATACCCACACGCCCGACTGAAAAGCCGCACGCCATGAGTAAACTGCAGACAATAATCAACAACGCCTGGGACAAGCGCGATCAGGTCAATGCCGATACCACCGGCGAGGTCCGTCAGGCGGTAGAGGAAGCGCTGGCCGCTCTCGATGATGGCAGTCTGCGCGTTGCCGAACCGTCTGGTTCACAGGCAGGTGGCAACTGGCAGGTCAATGAATGGGCGAAGAAGGCGGTACTGCTATCTTTCCGCCTGAACCCGACCAAAACCATCACCGGCGGCCCCGATGGCGCCAACTGGTTCGACAAGGTGCCGTCCAAGTTCATGGGCTGGGAGCAGAAGGATTTCGTACAGGCCGGTTTCCGTGCCGTTCCGGGGGCGATTGTCCGCCATGGTTCCTATATCGCCAAAGACGCAGTGCTGATGCCGAGCTTCGTCAATATCGGTGCCTATGTCGGCAGCGGCGTTATGGTTGATACATGGGCCACCGTCGGCTCCTGTGCCCAGATCGGGCGCAATGTTCACCTCTCCGGTGGTGCCGGTATTGGCGGGGTGCTCGAACCGCTGCAGGCCAATCCGGTGATTATCGAGGATGACTGCTTCATCGGTGCCCGCTCAGAGGTGGTCGAAGGCGTTATCGTCGGTCGCGGCGCGGTTATCTCCATGGGCGTCTATCTCGGTGCCTCGACCAAGATCATCAACCGCGAGACCGGCGAAGTGCATCGCGGTCGCGTGCCGCCATATTCGGTGGTTGTGTCCGGCACCCTGCCCGGTCGCACCCTGCCCGATGGCAGCCCCGGCCCCGGCCTCTACTGCGCCGTTATCGTCAAGACCGTGGATGAGCAGACCCGCTCGAAAGTCGGCATCAACGACCTGCTGCGCGGTATCGAATAATCACCCATGTCCAGCCCTGCCACGACCCATGATCCGATTGCGCTGGCGCAAGCATTGATCCGGTGTCAGTCCGTGACCCCGGTTGATGATGGTGCGCTCGATGTGGTGGCGAAGGCACTGGAACCACTCGGTTTCACCGTAACCCGGCTGACCTTCGGAGAGGGTGCGGAGGCAGTCCACAATCTCTACGCCCGCCGTGGCAGCGACGGCCCGGCCTTCTGCTTTGCCGGACATACCGATGTGGTACCGCCGGGCAATGATGCCGACTGGCAGCATGGACCATTCAGCGCAGAAATCACCGACAACGGTATTCTCTATGGTCGCGGTGCTGTTGATATGAAGGGCAATATCGCGTCCTTCCTCGCAGCCCTCACCCGCGCGGTTGAGGATGGCACGGCAGATAAAGGCTCGATCTCGCTGCTGATTACCGGCGATGAGGAAGGCCCCGGCGTCAACGGTACTGCCAAGGTTCTGGAATGGATGGCCGAACAGGGCGAAGGCTTCGATTTATGCCTCGTCGGTGAGCCGACCAGCATCGAGCATCTGGGCGATGTCATGAAGATCGGGCGACGCGGCTCCATGACCGGCACCCTTACCGTGACCGGCATTCAGGGCCATGCCGCCTATCCACACCGGGCCGATAATCCACTGCATCCACTGGTGCGCCTGCTGAATGCCCTGATTGCCGAGCCACTGGATGACGGCACCGAGCATTTCGAGCCATCAACCCTGCAACTGACCACCATCGATGTGGGCAACCCGGCCTCGAATGTGATTCCGGCCCGTGGCACCGCCGTGTTCAACAGCCGGTTCAATGACCGGCATACCGCAGACAGCCTTGAGGCAGAGTTGCGACGCCGTCTCGACAGCGTCGGGGTTGCCTATGAGTTGTCGCTGAAGGCAACGGCCCATCCGTTCCTCACCGCACCCGGCCCGGTAATCGAGGCAGCCCGCAAGGCGATTGCCGCCAAGACCGGGCGCATGCCGGAGATGACCACTGGTGGCGGTACCTCCGATGCCCGGTTTGTGACCCATTACGGTCCGGTATTCGAGTTCGGTCTGGTCGGCGATACCATGCACCAGGTTGATGAGCGCGTGCCCACTGCCGATCTGCTGCAACTGGCCGATGTGTACCATGCAATCCTGCAGGAATTTTTCGCTGTTTCCGGAGCAGACACCCGATGATTGGTATGGCTGAAAGTTTACGCGGCGCCCTGATGCTGGCCCGGTTCGACAAGCGCGGCCTCGGTGCCTTCGATGGCAGCATTGCCAGCGCGCGCGCCTCGTTCAAGGTGATCTGGCCGCTGATGATCTATTACCTGATCATGTCGATGGTGATCTTCTCCCTGATGAGCGCTACCGGCATGGAGACCGCAGCAACCGAGGGGTCTGAGGGGACAATCGACGATACCGCCGCCCTCAAGGCCGCAGCCCTGCTTGCCATCGGTCAGGTGATCTCATGGCTTGGCCTGCTCGTGCTGATGGAAGCGGTGCTGACACGGGCCGAGCTTGGCCACCGTTTCCATACCGCCCTTGCCGCCTATAACTGGACCATGTTCTGGCGCAAGGCGCTGGAACTGCTGCCACTGCTGCTGGTTGCGGGCGGTGCCGCCGCTGCCGGTGTCGGCATGCTGCAACTGCTGATCCTCGGCTACAGCCTCATCTATCTGTTCTTCACCATGAAGACCGCGCTCGACAATCACGGCTTCGAGGCGGCGCTTATCGTGATGCTCGAGGTCATACTCGCGTTGACCGTACCCCTGCTTGCAGCGCAGACTGATCCCGAGACGTTTCAGGCCCTGATGAACAACGCCCAGCGATAGCGTCGGCCCGATACAGCACCCGAACAAACCGGAAGGTCACTCTTGATGTACCGAGATGCCGAACCGCGCCTGTCCTTACTGGGTGCCCTTCGGCTGGCCGGGTTCAAGGCGGATGGGGTGCAGTTCTTCAAGGGCACGGATGCGGCGGCCCGCCGGTCGTTCCTGCAGGTTCTGCCGCTGATGCTCATGGGCTTCATCGCCCTTGCCATGCTCCGCCCGCTGACCCCGTTCGGGGCCGATCCCGATACCTTCATCATGGCCTTTACCGCGACCGAGGCCGAGCGCGGCAGCCATATGGCGCATTGGATCGGCGTCAACCTGCTGGCCCAGATCGTCAAATGGACCCTGTTCCTCGTCGTGGTACGGGAGATCATGCGGATCATGGAGCATGGCCGCTATTTCAGCCGCTTCGTGCAGGTGTTCAACTGGATGCTGGTGGTGCGGATGATGGTTGTCCTGCTGCCGCTGTTCCTCAACCTGATCGGGCTTGTCACCCTTGATGCCGCCCGGATCGCGGTGATCACCGTCAGTTGGATGCTGCTGGTCTATCAGTGGTTCGGCTATCGCACAGCGCTGCAGATCCACTGGTCGCTGGCGCTTGCCCTGATCGTGCTCGAAACCATTCTGTCGATCATGATCGGCGGCTTCGCCCTCGGCGCCCTGCGCCAGGGTGGCGGGTAACGGCCCACCTTAATCCTCGTAAAACGCCTGCATGAAGTAGAGGCCGTCGGAGGGGGCGGTTTGGCCGGCGGCGGAGCGGTCCTTTGCCTCGAGGATATCCTTCATGTCATCGGCAGTGATCGTACCCCAACCGACATCGCGGAGCGTACCGGTCATGTTGCGCACCTGATGATGCAGGAAGGATCGGGCCGCGACATCAACCCATATCTCGTCACCGACGCGGGTAATATCGAGTTTGTCGAGCGTCTTCATCGGTGACTTCGCCTGACAATGGCTGGCACGGAAGCTGGTGAAGTCATGATGCCCTAGCAGGTGTTTCGCCGCCTTTGCCATCTCTTCGACATTCAGCTCCACCGGGATATGCCAGACCCGCCCGGCATCAAGGCCCGGCCGTGCCCGGCGGTTCAGGATACGGTAGCGATAGGCGCGACCGACCGCCGACAACCGGGCATGGAAATGGTCGTCCACCGCCTCTGCCGTCACGATCGCGACCGGCCATTCTTTCATGTGGAAATTGGTGGCGTCGCGTACTTCCTTGGCGGAATAGCGGATAGGCAGGTTCACATGGGCGACCTGTGCCAACGCATGTACCCCGGCATCGGTCCGGCCACAGACATAGACCGGCGGCGGATGGCCGAGGAATTTCGCCATCGCATCCTCAATCACGCCCTGAACGCTGACGCCGTGCTCCTGTTTCTGCCAGCCGACGAACGGTCCGCCATGATATTCAACCGTCAGCTTCCAGCGCTGCATCGGTGAATTGTCAGGGTTCGGCTGATCCGGCTGATTGTGCAGGGTCATGACAGCACATCACCGACGGCGAGGGTTTTGGCACCGTTCCAGAACGCCGCACCATCAACGGCGGATTTGCCCGGACGCTGCAGCTTCTCCAGCCGCAGCGCGGTGCCCGCAGCACAGGCGATGACCGGGTCTTTTGCCAGAATGGTGCCGGGTTGTGCCGATGCCTGCCCGCCCACAATACCAGCGGCCAGAACCTTGACCACCTGCCCTTCCAGCTCCGCCGTGGTGCCGGGCCATGGACGGAAGGCGCGGATGCGTCGGGCGATCACATCCGCCGGTTGCGTCCAGTCGATACGGCTCTCGGCCTTGTCCAACTTGGCGGCATAGGTAACGCCCGCTTCCGGCTGCGGTGTCGGCGGCAACTGGCCAGCCTCAAGCTTCGTCAGCGCCTCGACAATCAGCGTGCCGCCCATATCCGACAGGCGGTCATGAAGGCTGCCGGCATCGTCGCTGTCGGCAATCGGCGTGCTGCCGATCAGCAGCATATCGCCGGTATCAAGACCGGCATCCATCGCCATGATGGTAACGCCGGTTTCCGCATCCCCGGCCTCGATCGCCCGCTGGATCGGTGCGGCCCCGCGCCAGCGCGGCAGCAGTGAAGCATGAATGTTCAGGCAGCCGTGCTTCGGCGCATCAAGAATGGCCTGCGGCAGAATCAGGCCATAAGCAACAACCACCGCCACATCGAGATCAAGCGCGGCAAACTCGGCCTGCACATCGGCATCGCGCAGGCTTTTCGGCGTGCGTACCTCAATGCCGTGGTCGAGGGCGGCCTGATGCACCGGCGATGGCCGTTCCTTATGGCCGCGTCCGGCGGCGCGTGGTGGCTGGGAATAGACGCAGGCAATCTCGTGCCCCGTCTCGATCAGCGCGGTCAGGGCAGTAACCGAAAAATCCGGTGTCCCCATGAAGGCTAGACGCATAACAGCTCCGGTCCGATCGGGTTAGCCAGCAGCAGATTGTTGTTGCTTGATATATTTCTGCGCCTTCTTGACCAGCATGTTGCGGCGCAGGCTGGAGAGGTAATCCACAAACAGCACGCCATCGAGGTGGTCAATCTCGTGCTGGATCACGGTGGCGAGGAAGCCATCGGCATCGATCTCATGGGCCTTGCCGGTCTCATCGAGATATTTCACCTTCACCGCCACCGGGCGTTCGATATCGGCATATTGCTCGGGGATCGACAGACAGCCCTCGTTATAGCTGCCCAGTTCCTCCGACGACCATGTGATCACCGGGTTGATGATCTTGTATGGCTGCGGTTTCTCGTCCTTTTCTGCCGGATCGAGCACCAGCATCCGCTCCATGATCCCGACCTGTGGGGCGGCGAGGCCAACACCCGGCGCGTCATACATGGTTTCGAGCATGTCATCGAGCTGGCGGCGATGCGCGTCGGTGACTTCCTTCACCGGATCACATTTCACGCGCAGGCGGCGGTCGGGAACGGTCACGATTGGTAGGATGGCCATGGGTTAGTCCGGCTGACAGGTTATCGATATCGGTATTTGCCCTTGGACTTAACCAATCCTGCGACAAGGTCAAGGGCTAGCCGGATTTACACGGGCTTACCCAGCCTGTTTCCCACTCGTTTTGAGGTCAGGTTTCTGGCGCGTCTTCGGTCATTTCCGGTGCGCTCAGCACGCGGCTGGTGCCCTCGACCGGGGACAGGCTGATGGTTTTGTCGCCATCGCTGTCGCTCGGTGCCTGCAGCTCCGCCATTTTGCGCGCGGCGGGCAGGACACGGCTTTCGACCGAGGCAACAAAATCGTTATAGCCACCAATGGCGCTGTTCAGCCCCTTGCCGACCTTGTTCAGATGCCCAGCCATTTTGCCGATACGGTCATAGAGTACCTTGCCCTGCTCGGCTATCTTGCGGGCATTATCGGCAATGCTCTCCTGCCGCCAGCCGAAATGTACGGCGCGGAGCAGCGCCAGCAGCGTGGTCGGTGTCGCGATAATCACATGATTGTCCATGCCTTCCTGTATAAGGTTCGGACGGTGATCGAGGGCGATTGAGAAGTAATGCTCACCGGGCATGAACAGCACGACAAATTCCGGGCTGAAATCGAGTTTTTTCCAATAGCCCTTGCTGCCCAGATCCTTCACATGCTTGGCCACCGCATCGGCATGCTCCTTGTGATAGCGCGCAGCCTCTTCCGGGTGTTCCGCCGCCTTCAGGAACGCCTCCAGCGGCACCTTGGCATCGACGGCAATACGCTGGCCACCCGGCAGTTTAACCACCATGTCCGGGCGCTGCAGGCGACCTTCATCGCTCTCCATGCTGGATTGCTCGCTGAAATCCACATGGGACAGCATACCGGCCATCTCGACCACATTGCGGAGCTGCAATTCGCCCCAGTTGCCGCGATGCTTGGTATTGCGCAGAGCGTTGTTCAGCTTGAGGGTTTCCTCGCGCAGCACCTGATGCTGCTCGCCCATGCTTTTCACCTGTTCCTTCAACTCGGAATAGGCACCGTGGCGGTCCTTTTCGAGCTGGGTCAGCTGCTCACGCATCTGGCCGAGGTTCTCCTGCATCGGCTTGACCAGTGCCGCGATAGCCTCTTGCCGTTTTTCCAGATCACCGCCGCTCACCTCGGTCAAACGCTTGAAGCGTTCCTCGGCGGTTTGCAGGAACTTCTCGGTACTCCCGGCAAGTGCCTTGCCCGCCAGAGCCTCGAAGGTATCGGTCATGTTCTTGCGGGATTCCTCATACGCCTGCTGCCGGGCCTCGGCCTGCGCACGGAGTTCGGCATTGCGGGCCTCAAGCTGGGTATTGGCCGCCTGCAGGCTGTCCACCTCCCCTTCGAGACGCTGCCGCTCGGTCTCGGCATAATCCAGCCTGGCCTTGATACCGCCGCTCATCGCCTTTACCAGCGATGCCGCGATAATACTGCCCAGAAGGGCACCGATAGCGATGGAAACCGGATCGATTGCAAAGGCCAAGTTGTCGTCTCCCTGTTGCTATAGCTGTCAGTACGCCACGTGATCGCGGTGAATGATCGTACCCGCACCGCCCTTGGTGAAAATCTCAAGCAGCAGCGAATGCGCCTTGCGGCCATCTAGGATAACCGACGCCTCGACGCCATCCTCGATCGACTGGATACAGGTCTCGATCTTCGGGATCATGCCGCCGGAAATCGTCCCGTCCTTGATCCGGGCACGGGCCTCGCTGACGCTCAGCTCCTCAATCAGCGTGCCGTCGCGATCGAGGACGCCCGGCACGTCGGTCAGCAGCAACAGGCGTGACGCACCGATGGCACCGGCAACCGCACCGGCTGCTGTATCGGCATTGATGTTCAGGGTCTCGCCCTCGGGGCCGATACCGATCGGCGCAATCACCGGGATCAGGTTCGAGCGCTCGAAGATGGCGAGGATTTCAGGATCGACCTGTGCCGGTTCACCGACAAAGCCGAGGTCGAGAATCTTCTCGATATTGCTGTCGGTGTCATGGGTTGTGCGACGCAGGCGGTTGGCACGGATCATGGTGCCATCCTTGCCGCAGATGCCCACGGCCTTGCCACCAGCGGCATTGATTGAGGCGACCACCTGTTTGTTGATCGACCCGGCGAGCACCATCTCGACCACATCAACCGCGTCACGGTCGGTGACACGCAGGCCGTCGACAAACTCCGACTTGATCCGCAGCCGCTCCAGCATCTTGCCGATCTGCGGGCCGCCGCCATGCACCACCACCGGATGAATGCCGACCTGTTTCAGCAGCACGATATCACGGGCAAAGCGATCACCGAGATCGGCATCACCCATGGCGCTGCCGCCGTATTTCACGACAAAGGTGCGTTTGGCATAGCGCCGCATATAGGGCAGCGCCTCGGACAGAACGCGCGCTTTCGACAGGGCATCGAGGTCCGCCGTGGCGGCATCAAAGGGGGTGTTATCAGTCATAATCCGTACCGGCATGGGTTAAGTGCCGATACCCTAAGCATCCCGCAGCCGATACCGCAAGCGACAGCCCCTGCAACCCTGCCATTCCAGACACTTAGCATCCCGCATGGCACGGTCATTTCAGGCTCCGAGACGGGTTTTGAAGGTTTTTCACAGCCGGAGTCTTGAAAAGGGGTAGAAAGCAAAAATGTTATAATATAACAGTTATAACATAACACAATATAACAGTTATAACATAACACATACGTCCCTACCCGTCAGACAAGCGAGCGATCCCATGCCACAAAACCCGACACAGAAACTTCCCGTCACCGTCCTGTCAGGCTTTCTGGGTGCGGGCAAGACCACGCTGATGAACCATATCCTCAACAACCGCGAGGGCCGTCGGGTCGCGGTCATTGTCAATGATATGAGCGAGGTCAATATCGACGCCGAGCTGATCCGCGAGGGCGGCGCCAACCTGTCCCGTACCGAGGAAACGATGGTCGAAATGACCAATGGCTGCATCTGCTGCACCCTGCGCGATGACCTGTTGCAGGAGGTGCGCAAGCTGGCCAGCGAAGGCCGTTTCGACTATTTGCTGATCGAGAGCACGGGCATTTCCGAGCCGCTGCCGGTCGCCACCACCTTCGATTTCCGGGACGAGGACGGCAACAGCCTCGCCGATGTGGCCCGGCTCGACACCATGGTCACCGTGGTCGATGCGGTCAATCTGCTGAAGGATTACAGCTCCACCGACTTCCTCGCGGACCGTGGTGAGAGCCTCGGTGAGGAGGATGAGCGGACGCTGGTTGACCTGCTCGTCGACCAGATCGAATTCGCCGATGTGATCATCCTGAACAAGATCGACATTGCCTCACCGGAACAGCGGGATACGGCGCGCAAGATCATCACCTCGCTCAACCCCTCGGCCGACATTATCGAAACCAGCCACAGTCAGGTCGATCTCGACCGGGTGCTGAATACCGGCCGGTTTGACCTCGACAAGGCACAGGAACACCCGCTCTGGTATCAGGAACTCTACGGCCATGCCGAGCACGTGCCGGAGACCGAAGAATATGGCATCAGCAGCTTCGTCTACCGCAACAAGCGGCCATTCGATCCGCAGAAATTCTATGACTTCCTGCAACAGGACTGGTCCGGCGTGATCCGCGCCAAGGGCTTGTTCTGGCTCGCCACCCGTGCTGCCTTCGTCGGTGATCTGAGCTGGGCCGGTGCCGTGGTCCGGCATGAGCCCATGGGCTTCTGGTGGGCGGCGGTACCGCAGGAACGCTGGCCGGAGGACAAAGGCTGGCTGCAGACGATCAGGAAGTACTGGAACGACACCTATGGCGACCGCCGTCAGGAGCTGGTGTTTATCGGGCATGACATGGACAAACAGGCGATGATTGCCGCCCTTGATGCATGCCTGATCGACCATCCCGACGATGTGCTGTTCAACCCCGATGACTGGCATCACCTGAAGGACCCGTTCCCGCAATGGACGCTCGGCAGCATGGCTGCATGAGTTTTGCGCATCCCTGCCTCACCCCGAAACCCGGTTTCATGAGGGATCGATGATGTTAGCGTAATCACCTGACCTGATTGCGTGAGTATTGACCCCACATGAACCACATGAAAACCATCGGCCTGATCGGCGGCATCAGCTGGGAAAGCACGGTCACCTACTACCAGATGCTCAACCGTGCGGTACGCGCGCGGCTCGGCGGGCTGCATTCGGCCCGGGTCATTCTCAATTCGGTCGAGTTCAAAGAAGTCGCGGATTACCAGAGTGCCGGTGACTGGGACAGTGCCTGCCGGATCATGGTCGAGGCAGCACAATCGATCGAGCGGGGCGGTGCCGACTGCCTGCTGATCGGTGCCAATACCATGCATAAATGCGCCGAGGCGATTACGGCTGCGGTTGATATTCCGCTGATCCATATCGCCGATGTTACCGCTGCGGCGATCAAGGAGGCGGGCTGTAAGAAGCCGCTGTTACTCGCGACCCGCTATACCATGGAGCAGGATTTCTACCGTGGCCATCTGGCGTCCAGACACGGGGTCAATGCCGTGGTGCCGGATGATGACGCACGCACCGTGGTACATGACATCATCTATAACGAGCTGTGTCAGGGCATTGTTACCCCACTCGCAAAAGAGAAGTACCTGAACATTATCGCGGATGCGGTGCAAAACGGCTGTGACGGTGTTATCTTCGGCTGTACCGAAATCGGCCTGTTGCTGACGCCCGATGATGTCAGCATCCCGGCCTTCGACACGGCCCATCTGCACGCAGAAGCCGCCGTGGATTTCGCCCTGTCTTAAGAACAAGATCGCATCATGCAGGCATATCTGAACACGCTCGGTCGCAAGTCACTCAAGACCTTCATCACCCTGATGAAGATCATGCTGCCGGTGATGATACTGGTGCGGCTCGGCGACCAGATTGGCCTGACCGACTGGCTCGGCCAGATGCTGGTGCCGGTAATGTCACTGGTCGGTCTGCCACCGGAAGCGGGGCTGGTCTGGGGCATCTCCCTGCTGATCGGCACCTATGGCGGGCTCGGTGCCTATCTGACCCTGCTGCCGGGTATGGAGATCAGTGTTGCCCAGCACAGCATTCTCTGCGCCATGATGCTGATCGCCCATATGATCCCGGTGGAACAGGCCATCGTATCCCGCGCCGGTGCCAGCTTCTGGATCACCAGTGCCGTGCGGATTGGCGGCGCGCTGCTGTTCGGCGCGATTATCTGGCAAATCTGTCAGGCGACCGGCTGGCTGTCGGAACCGCTCAACCTCACATGGGCACCGGAAATCAGTGCCAAAACCGGCTGGGCTGACTGGGCCATCGGTACCGCAAGCTCCATGCTGTCGATCCTGATGATCATCATCATGCTGTTCATCCTGCTCGACGGGTTGGAGAAGATCGGTGTGATCCGGCACTTCACCCGCCTGCTCGAACCGCTGCTGCGGGTGATCGGCATCGACCCGCGACTGGCACCGCTCACCACCATAGGACTGCTGCTCGGCATCACCTATGGCGGCGGACTGCTGATACAGGCAACGCAGGAACAGGTATTCAGCCCCAAGGCCAAGCTGCTGGCGCTGTCACTGATCTCGCTCTGTCACGCGATTATCGAGGATACGCTGCTGTTCATCGCTTTCGGCGCTGATATCTGGATCGTGCTGGTTGCCCGGATTATCTTCACCCTCGCCTTTATCGCCATCATGGCGCGGCTGCTCAATATCTGGCCAAGCATGGATGAGGTGACGACCGATATGGCGACAGAACCGGTTGAAAATCCCGCAGGCTGATCAGCCTCAGCTGTCGGCCAGCATCGCCAGACTGGCGCGGATTTCCTCGATACCGATGCCTTTTTCCGAACTGCTGGAAATCACCTCGGGGTGCGCCGCCGGGTGTTTGACCAGCTTTTCCACGGTTTCGGCATGGCGGCGTTCGGCATCGCCCTTCTTGATCTTGTCGATCTTGGTCAGGATCACCTGATAGGGCACTGCCGACCCATCGAGCAGCTTCAGGATTTCGGTATCGTTTTCCTTGATCCCGTGGCGGCTGTCGATCAGCACGCAGACCCGGCGCAGCGGCACGCGGCCACGCAGATAGTCCTTGAGCAGACGGGTCCAGGCATCAACCACCGACTTTGACACCTTGGCATAGCCATAGCCCGGCATATCGACGAGCCGCATCTGGCCACCGAGGTCAAAGAAGTTGAGCGCCTGTGTCCGCCCCGGCGTATTGGAGGTGCGGGCGATGGTGCCACGCGCGGTCAGGGCGTTGATCAGGCTCGACTTGCCCACATTGGAGCGTCCGGCAAAGGCAATCTCCGGTACGCCCTCAACCGGCAACTGGTCGAGATTGACCACGCTCAGCATGAAGTCGCAGGGGCCGGTGAACAGCTTGCGCCCGGCCTCGATTGCCTCACCCTCAGGGCCGGTAATCAGGGATGGTGTGATATCCCCCTTCATGGATCAGTCAGCCTTTCCGGCATCGTCATCCTTGCTGAACAGGGATACCTTGACCCCCATGCTGCGCATGATGATCGTCTGCTGGATGATCGAAAGCGTGTTGTTCCATGTCCAGTAGATCACCAGACCAGCCGGGAATGATGCCAGCAGGAAGGTGAAGACGATCGGCATGAACATGAAGACCTTTTGCTGGACCGGGTCCGGCGGGGTCGGGTTCAGGCGCATCTGGATGAACATCGATAAGCCCATGATGATCGGCAGGATACCGACCGCAAGGAAGGTCGGGCCGTCATAGGGCAGCAGGCCGAACAGGTTCCAGAAGCTGGTCGGATCAGGCACCGACAGATCCTTGATCCAGCCATAGAACGGCGCATGGCGCATCTCGATACTGACGAACAGCACCTTGTAGAGCGCAAAGAACACCGGAATCTGGATCACAATGGGCAGACAGCCGGAGAGCGGGTTCACCCCCTCGTCCTTGTAGAGCTTCATCATCTCCTGCTGCAGGCGCATTTTGTCGTCGGCATATTTCTCCCGCAGCTCGGTCATGCGCGGCTGGAGTTTGCGCAGGATGCTCATCGACTTGTACGACTTGTTGGCCAGCGGGAAGAACACCAGCTTGACCACAACGGTAAAGGCGAGGATCGCGAGACCGAAATTTCCGAGGATGCCGTAGAGGAAATCGATGGCGAAGAAGAACGGCTTGGTCAGGAAATAGAACCAGCCGAAATCCACCGCCCGGTCGAAGCGCGGAATACTGTATTCCTCGCTGTAACGGTCGAGCAGCTGCACTTCCTTGGCACCGGCGAAGATATGGGATTTGACCGAGATCGTCTCACCCGCCGGAATTTCCTGCCCGGCACCGAGCATGTCGATCTGATACTGGTCCCGATTGGCGGTGTAGGTAACGCGGCCCGTGATCTTGGCATTGCCGTCAGGGATCAGGCTGACCAGCCAGTATTTGTCGGTGATGCCGATCCAGCCACCCTGGCTGTCATAACGGTTGCTGACGCGACCGCCGTTGTCCTGCGCCTCGTCCTGCAAGGCGCTATAGCCAAGTTCGGTCAGGGTGCCATTGAACACGCCGAGCGGGCCTTCATGCAGGATGAAAAACTCTTTGCCATGGGGCAGATTGCGACGGGATGCGAGCGAGTACGGGAACAGCGTTACTGCCTCATCGGTATTGTTGATGACCCGCTGGTCGACCGAGAACATGAAATCCTTGTCGACCGAAATCCGGCGCTCGAACACGAGACCGGCGCCATTATCCCAGCGCAAAGTCACAGGCGAGTTGATACCAAGTTCGGTATTCTCGCCCGCCAGCTGCCATTGGGTGTCCTTGTCCGGTACCGCAGGCCCACCATTACCGGCGATCCAGCCGACATTGGCGTAATAAGGGGTTTCCGACCCGACCGGCGAGAGCAGTGCCACTTCCTGATCGCGGTCAACGGTGACGTAGTAATCGCCAAGGGTCAGATCATCAATCCGACCACCGGTCAGACTGATCGAGCCGTGCAGGCGCGGCGTGCTGATACGTACGCGCTCACCACTATCAGCCAGCACATCCGCCCGGTCACGGGCCACGGCCAGGCCGTCATCGGCGTTGCTGACCACCGCACCATCGGGCTGCGGCAGGTCATGGCCATCGGCATCTGCTGTAGCTTCACCGGTATTGCCCGCTTCCGCCTGCTCGAGTTCGGCCTGCGCCTTCAGGGCTTCCTGACGGGGACGCTCATAGAAATAATGGAACCCCAATATCACCATGACCGACAGGATGACGGCCATGATCAGATTACGCTGATCCACTTGCTGATCGGGACGAGGGCGCATGATTTCTATCTCTCACAGCCGCATGGCGCTGCGGCATCTTTACGGTTTTTGTCTTTATCTGAATTGGCTGGCGGCACCGGGTCATAGCCATGCCCACCCCACGGGTGACAGCGGCAGATGCGGCGCAGACCGAACCAGCCGCCACGGAATACCCCATGAACCTTGAGTGCATCAATGGCATAAACCGAACAACTGGGCTCAAAGCGACAATTTTGCCCAAGAAACGGGGATATCAGCAGCCGATAGAGCTGGATCAGTGCAACCGGCAGGGCAATCAACAGCCGGTTGAGCCACTTTGCCATCGGCAAATCGCCCTTCCCGTCATCGCATGTTTGCTGATTACCCATGGTCATTGATCGCTTGCCAGCCATTGCCGGAGGTCATTGTCAGCACCGTCCCGGACCATCTTCAGACGCTTCAGCGCCTCGATAAAGTCACGGCGCAGAGCGGCAAAATCGCGGGTCGCCGTCGCATGGCGCCCGATCAGCACGAAATCATGACCCGGCCTCGCCAGCACTGGCAGCATTTCATCGGCCAAGGCGCGCAACCGGCGCTTGACCCGGTTCCGGACAACTGCCGAGCCGAGCTTCTTGGTAGCGGTGAAGCCGACCCGCATTTGGGAGTCATCGCCTTTCCGGTCAAGACCGGCAGGTATGGGATCGACCTGCACAACGAGACCAACCGCCGCAGCACGTTTGCCACGGCGGTTCAATCGAACGAAATCACCACGTTGTTTTAGACGGGGCAGCATTTCACAACCCCTTCAAGGCGCAAATCGCTGGTGTCTGCTTAGGCAGACAGCTTGGCGCGACCTTTTGCACGACGGCGGGCAAGAACCTGACGACCGGCTTTGGTGGCCATGCGCGAACGGAAACCATGACGGCGTTTGCGCACAATACGGCTTGGCTGATATGTGCGTTTCACGGCACGAGCTCCTTCAGATAGCGTATAAAAGCATGATTGGGTTAGCTCAACAGAGCGAAGTCGGGCTTATAAAAGTTTGAATGCCCCCGAGTCAACCGGGAAGCCACTTTCTTCACCGGAAAAACATTCGAGACCCCGATACTCACGAAGCTGTCACCGGATGGTTATTGGCCAGTGATGGCAGAGGGATATACATCAGAATGACGGCAATAACAGTATTTAATGCCGGATTGCACCAGTTCAGGCCCACCCAGTATGATCGATAACGGTAACCAGCCGACAGAAGCAGTGACACCGGACATGGCAGCTACCCATGCACCGAAAGCCTTCTGGCAACGGCTGCTCCCCCTCGGGCTGATCATCATTGCCATTGCCGTTGTCTATCTGACCGGCACCCATGAATATCTGTCCTTCGAGGCGCTGGCGGAAAACCGTGAGGAACTGGCCGAGTTCGTGAGCGAGAACAAGATACTCGCCGTTACCATCTATATGGCTCTCTACGCCATCGCGGTTGCCCTGTCCCTGCCCGGCGGTGCCGTGCTGACCATTACCGGTGGCTTTCTGTTCGGTCTGGTGGTGGGCACCATCAGCACGGTGATCAGCGCCACGATCGGGGCGATTGCCATTTTTCTGGCCGCCAGAACCGCCCTCGGCAACAGCCTGAAACACAAGGTCGGTCCGTGGATGGGCAAGCTGGAGGACGGGTTCAGGGACAATGCCCTGTCCTACATGCTGGTATTGCGGCTCGTGCCGATTTTTCCGTTCTGGCTGGTCAATCTCGTACCTGCCTTTCTGAATGTCCCGCTCCGCACCTATGCGCTCGGCACGTTTTTCGGGATCATTCCAGGCAGTTTCGTGTTCATTTCCATCGGCAATGGCCTCGGTGCCGTTTTTGATCGGGGCGAAGTGCCGGATATGGGCATTATCTTCAATCCGGAGATATTGCTGCCTATTCTCGGGCTGTCGGCCCTCGCGCTGATCCCGGTAATCTATAAGAAATGTCGTAAAGCACAGGAACCAGCCCCATGACCCGGACAATCGAAACAGACATACTGGTGATTGGAGCCGGATCGGGCGGCCTCTCGGTTGCTGCCGGTGCCTCGCAACTAGGCGTCGATGCCACGTTGCTGGAGGGCGGTGAAATGGGCGGCGACTGCCTGAATACCGGCTGCGTGCCGTCCAAGGCGTTCCTGCGCGCCGCCAAGGCCGCCCATGAGGTGCGCCATACCGGCAGATTTGGCGTCAACGGCCATGAACCGGCAATCGACTTCCCGGCGGTCAAGGCCCATGTGCGCAAGGTGGTCGATGGCATCGCGCCCATGGACAGCGTCGAACGGTTTGAAGGGCTCGGCGTCCGGGTGATCCGGGAATATGGCCGCTTTGTCGATGACCACACGGTCGTCGCCGGTGACTATCGCATCACGGCCAGGAAGATCGTCATCGCCACCGGTTCACGCGCCGCGATCCCGCCGATCCCCGGCCTCGATCAAGTGCCCTATCATACCAATGAGACGATCTTTGCGCAGATGGAGCGCCCGGCGCATCTGATCGTGATCGGTGCCGGTCCAATCGGCATTGAAATGGCCCAGGCCCATCGCCGCCTCGGTTCCGCCGTCACCGTGCTCGACATTGGCCGGATGATGCCACGCGACGATCAAGAACTGGTAGACATCCTGCGCAACAAGCTGCGTGCCGAGGGCGTCGATCTGCGTGAGGAGATCAACATTTCACGGGTGGAGCAGAGCGGTAACGGCATCGCGGTGGTACTGGATGACAATGGCACGGAGAACCTTATTGAGGGATCCGATCTGCTGGTTGCCGCCGGGCACAGCCCCAATCTGGAAAAACTCGACCTCGATGCCGCCGGGGTTACCCATAATCGCAAGGGCGTGGTGGTGGATGCCCGTCTGCGCAGCAACAAGCGGCATATTTATGCAGTGGGCGATGTTGCTGGTGGCCCGCAATTCACCCATATCGCCGGTTATCACGCCGGGGTGGTGATCAAGAACCTGCTGTTCAAGCTGCCATCGAAAGTGGATTACAGCGCCCTGCCATGGGTCACCTATACTGACCCGGAACTTGCACAGGTCGGACTGACCGAGGCACAGGCACTGGCAGAGTTCGGCAAAGGCAATTTCGAGATCGCCCGCTGGTCATTCCATGAAAACGACCGGGCGCAGGCCGAGGGCAAGGCCGAAGGGCTGGTCAAAATCATCATCGTCAGGGGCCGGGTGCGCGGTGCCTCGATCATAGGACCGCAGGCCGGGGAGTTGCTGCAACTCTGGTGCCTCGCAGTGCAGGAGCGGACCAAGATCAGCAAGATCGCCTCGATGATCGTACCCTATCCAACGCTGGCGGAAGTCAACAAGCGCGCCGCCGGTTCCTATTTCACACCGAAACTTTTCAGCACCCGCAGCCGAAAAATTGTACAGTTTCTGCAGAAATTCGGCTGACAGGCCGCATTCTGGGGTAATCAGGGGCTGGGGCAATCAAGGGGCAGTATTACCAATGGCATATAGATCATGTTTGTTCTGAGTTTCGTCCGCAGCCTGTCGGCCAAGCTGCTGGTACTGACCATTCTGTTCGTCCTGCTGGCTGAGGTACTGATTTTCGCGCCGTCAGTGGCACGGTTCCGCGTGGTGTACTTTCAGGAGCGTATCGACCAGTCCTATCTGGCGACGCTCGCCATGGATGCCGCCCCAGACCAGATGGTCAGCCAAATGGTACAGACCGAGCTGCTGGCCAGCGTCGGCGCGCACCAGATCAAGCGCATGGTCGAAGGCCAGCCGGATATTCGCCTCGCCAAGCTGGTCTCCGCCGAACCGGATGAGAGCTTCGATCTGCGTGATGCCAGCTTCTTCACCCTGATCGCCGATGCCCTGTCGACCCTGACCCGGACACAGGACCGGATCATTCAGGTGATCGGCACACCGACCAATGCACCGGATATCACCCTGAAAATCCAGCTCGATGAAGGCCCGCTGCACCACCGGATGCTCGATTATTCCTTCCGCATTCTCTGGCTGTCGATCTTCATCTCCACAGTTGCCGCGATCATGGTGTTCTTTGCCCTGCGTCGCTTGCTGGTCAAACCGTTGCAGGAGATGGTGCGCTCGATGATGGCGTTCCGCGATGCACCGGAGAGTGATGCCGGCACCATTGTCCAGAGTGGCCGCCGGGACGAGATGGGTGTCGCCGAACGCGAACTGGCGAACATGCAGGAGGCTGTACGTCAGGCCCTGCGCCACAAGACCCGCCTTGCCCTGCTCGGCACGGCGGTTGCCAAGATCAACCACGATCTGCGCAACATCCTGTCCACCGCTGCCCTGCTCTCCGAACGCCTCAGCCATAGTGATGACGAGCGCGTGGCCAAGGTGGCGCCGCGTCTTGAGGCCTCGATCAACCGGGCGATTGATCTCTGCAGCGAAACCCTGAAATTCTCCCGGGACGGGGCAATGCCGGTCAAGCGCGCGCCCTTCGACCTGCATGATCTTGCAACTGAAATCGGTGAGGAACTGATCGCCCACGCGCCCGAGGGACAGGACTGGTACTTCAACAACCGCATTCGTGAGGGGCTGGAGCTCAATGCGGATCGGGAGCAGCTTTATCGGGTCATTGCCAATATGGCTCGCAATGCCTTCGAGGCCGGTGCCCTGAGCGTATCGGTGACCGAAGTTCAGGCACCGAGCGACAAGGAAGTCGCCTTCGACCTCGAAGATGACGGACCCGGCATGCCGCCGCGGGCAAAAGAGAACCTGTTTGTACCCTTCGCCGGGTCGGTACGGGGCGGCGGCACCGGTCTCGGCCTGACCATCGCGCGGGAAATCGTCCGCGCCCATGGCGGCGATCTGACCCTCGACAAGACCGACAGCAACGGTACCCGCTTCCGTATCGTACTGCCCAATCCGCGCCAGACCATCAACAACCGTGCAACAGCCAGCGCCGAAGGTAGCTGAACCGGCGGGAAGCGCTGGACAGCCATGACCGCTTGCGGGGATTCTGTTCGACAGAAGAACTCTTTCCCGTTGAAGATTGATGGTGGCTGCCATGGCGATACGCCAGATGATTGTCGGAACCGCGCTTGCCGCACTGGGCGTGCTGTCCCTCACCCCGGTTCTGGTGCCCGATGCCGAAGCCGGGCAGAAATCCATGCTGCTCGACGAGCACTGGCTGGCGAGCGATCCCGACAGCAAGGTAACCATTGAGCATGACGACTGGCAGGCCTTCCTCGACACCTATCTGGAAGTGGCACCGCCCTACGATCCGTCACTGGAAGTGACCTATGCCAATGAGCGCTCCAACCGCCGGATTTTTGCCAATTACGAGATCCATGATCAGCGTGAGGTGGTCGGCAAGCATCAGGGGCGCAAGGAGAACCTCTCGCGCTTCGACTATGGTGCCGTGCGTGCGGAAGACCGGGTCCGCCTCAACAATTACCTAACCCGCATGCAGGCGGTCGAGGTCAGCAAACTGAACCGTGATGAGCAGGAAGCCTTCTGGATCAACCTGTACAACGCGCTGGTGACCAAGATTGTCCTCGATAACTATCCAATCGACAGCATTCTAGATGTAGACCTCTCCGATGATCCGCTGCGGCGCGGACCATGGACGGCGCGGCTGGTGACGGTCGAGGGGCGTGAGCTGAGCCTCGACAATATCGCGCACAATATCCTGCGCCCGATCTGGAAGGATGAGCGCCTGATCTATGCGCTGAGTTGTGGAGCCCTTGGCTGTCCAGAGCCGATCCCGACCGTCTTTGCCGCCGATACCACCGAGTTGCTGCTGGAGCAGGCCGCCACGCGCTTCGTCAATCATCCGCGCGGGGCATCGATCCGGGAGATCAACAAGCGTCGGGACAGCATCAATGGCGATGGCCGGTTGTACGTCTCATCACTCTACACCTGGTATCGTGAGGATTTCGGCGGCAAACGCGCCGACATCAATATCATCAGCCATTTGCGCGACTATGCGGATGACCACCTCCTGCCGATGCTTGAGCGGGCCGGAGAGATCGATGATGAAGGCTTTGACTGGGGCCTCAACGATATCGAGGATTAGATCATAAGGCCAAAAGGGTATTTGATACACAAAACCCGAAATGCTCCCGTGTGCGTCAAATTTTGCTTTGACAGCGATACGTCCTCGGTTACTCTTTTATACAGGGATGTATGAGGGGATTTGATTTTTATGTCTGCATTAGCTGCAGGTTCGATGCCAAAAGCTGATATGTCAGTCAGACCACCGGGTCAGGACATTGTTCGATCCGGGGATATTGCACGGTTTCGCATGAACCGCGCAGCCACACTGGAAAATCCCGGTGCCGCCAAGGCCCGCTCTCCGCTCGCCGACGATTTCAGCATTACACCGGACGCTATCGCCAAGGCCAATTCCGGCCTCGGACAGATGAGTGGTGAGAAATCCGCCGCATCCGCAGACCAGAAAATGCCATGGGAAGTACCCGGCTCGGGCGATCAGATTGTCGCCACGGGCAGCCAGAAGGCACCGACCATGAACGCCTTTGCCGCAACCATGCCCGACATGATGCCGAAGGTTGATGCCGTCAAGCCGACCGCGATCCAGCCGAGTTATGTCGGCAATGGTGCCCGCAGCGTCAGTGTTGATGCCTCGGTCGAGCAGGAATCGGCCGCCATGTCGTTCTTCAACAATTCGGGCGATACCAGCAACCGCACCGCCATAGGTACGGTCAATCGCAATGCCCAGAGCGCAAGTGCTGCGGCCAATGCCAATGCGATCAGCGATGAGCCAACCGCACTGGATCCGAAAGCGCTGATGAGCAAGGTGCAGGAGCGCCGAGAGGCAACCGCAGCCGCAGGTGTTACCGCCAAAACGCCGGATACACCGGCCATGACCCAAAAACAGGCACCACAACCGGCACGCATGGCGATGTAAGCCTGTCGGCGTCCTTGGCTGATTTCATAAAACAGGGCTTTCAGCGGGAAATCATCCCGGTGGTGATTGATGGTTGTTTGTGACACAGCGATCAATTCATTCGAGGTACCGCGCTGATTTTTTGCGCTTCGTCCCGAATTTGCCCATACTTGTCATCTTGGATTCCAGAATGGATGGATAATGGCATGTCCATGACACGATTGACGGCTGTCCGCCGACACCAGGCACAGTCTGCAGCACTCAAACCACTGGCACTTGCCCTCGGTGTCGTCATGATGGCGATTGCACCGGGTACGGCGCTGTCACAACCTGCCTCAGTGCCCGCCCCGGCACGCTGGGTACCGGCACCGGATGCCAAGTTCGACCTGCAATTCGCAACCCCGATGCAGTTGCAGCGGCAGGTCGACTTCATGGTGCTCGATCTGGCAGATGCCCTGCCGGATGAGATCACGACGGTCAAGAACAACGGCGCGGCTGCTGTCTGCTATTTCAATGGCGGCTCCATCGATGTCGAGGACGAGGATTTCGACAGCGTGGCACCGCTGGTCATCGGCCGGAAACTGGAAACCGAACCAACTGCACGCTGGCTCGACCTCCGTAACATCGACGAGATTGCGCCGATGATCCGCGGGCGGCTCGACCGCTGCCGCGACAAGGGCTTTGATGCCGCCCTGATCGGCAATCTGGAAAATTACCTGTTCCGCTCCGGCTTCCCGATCGGTGAGCGCCAGCAGATCGCCTTCAACCGCTTCATCGCCGATGAGGCGCACAAGCGCGGCCTGAGCATCGGTTTGTGGAACAGCCGCAGCCAGATTGCACCGCTGGCAGACAGCTATGATTTCATTCTGGTCAGTGGCTGTTTCGAGGATGGCTGGTGCAATGAAACCGGGGCTTTTATCGAGATGGGTAAACCGGCCTTCGTGGTTGAATTCGCCGAATCATCGCGCGGCGACGTCGAGTTTTGCTCGGCAAACCAGACTTTTGGCACAATGGGCATCATAAAACGCAGGATACTGGATGGCTGGTTACGATTGTGTCCGCCACCTGATATCAATTAAGTTGAGATATGAGCCATTGGGCAGGGATAGATAAATGGCACTAGATCCAAATAACCGTGGCGGCGGCGGCTCCGTACCGGAGCCGATGCAGGCGGAAGTACTCCGCCTGATCGAGGATGCCGTGAAGGCAATGGCCTCCGATATCCACATCGCGATCGAGGGTGGTCGGGCCATTGTCCAGTTCCGCGTGCACGGTGTCGTTATCGAGTTCAACCAACTTGAAGCGGGCATGTGTCAGGAGCTGATGCAGGCCATCTTCAACATGTCTGACACCGGTGACAGCAGCTATAACGCGCTCGGTTATTCATCGGGCCGGATCACCTCCGGCATGCTCAAACTGCCCTCGCAGGTTGAAACCATCCGTCTACAGTTCAACCCACTGGCGAATTATGGTCGTTATCTCGTCATGCGGCTGCTCTATCGCAGCCCGCCATTCGGCGCTCGCGATCTGTCCCGGTTCGGTTTCACCAAATTCCAGCAGCGCCAGATGCGCCGCTTGCGGGCCACCCCGACCGGCCTGATCATCCTCGCTGGCCCAACCGGTTCGGGCAAAAGTACCAGCACCCGGATCAATCTCGAGATGCTGTTCGCCGAACGACGCGGCGAGCACACGGTCCTGTCGGTGGAAGATCCGCCGGAAGCCCCCATTCGCGGTGTGCGACAGATCCCGGTCACCAGCGCCCGTGGTTCGGAAGATCGCCGCAGCAAGTTCGATGAGGCGATCATCTCGGCCCTGCGTTCCGACCCCGATGTCATCATGATCGGTGAGATACGGGACAAGGAATCCGGCAGCCTCGCAACTCAGGCGGCGATGACCGGTCACCAGGTCTGGTCAACCCTGCACGCCCTTGACGCCCTGTCGATTCCGAACCGCCTGCGTGACCTCGGTGTCGATCAGTACAAGATTTATGACCCGTCCATCATGACTGGCATGTGGGCGCAACGACTGGTCAAACGTCTCTGTCCACATTGCCGAATACCGTTCAAGAAAGCGGTGGCGGAGGATAAACACGACCCGGATTTCGTGCATTCGGTAACCAATATTCTCAATCCCAATGAATATGAGATGTACAGCCGCGGGCCGGGTTGCGTGAAATGTACCCGTGGTGTCACCGGCCGTATTCCGGTCGCCGAGATCATCATGCCTGACCAGCGCCTGATGAATTACCTCAAGGAAGGTGACAGCGGTACCGCCCGCGCGTACTGGACCCAGAAACTGAGCGGCTTCACCATGCATGACCATGCCCTGACCCATGTGGCCCGCGGCGTGATTGCACCGGAAGAGTATGAAGCGCTGCTCGGCCAGTTGAGACCACCGAGCAACCCTGCCTTTATTGCCAAGCTCAAGAAGTCACCGAGCACCACAACCCAGGGCAGCAAAGCCCCAGCACAGGCAACAGCAGCCGAGAGTGATGATGACGGTGACAGCGACGTGGAAGATGATGCGTCATGAGCAGTAATCGTGCCCCACGCGGTCATGTGGAAGGCCGCTATGATTTTGTTCTGGAGCCCGATGGCCGGTTGTGGCTCGCCATCATGGCGCGCGACACCGATGTCGATCGGCCAATCATGGTAATGAATGACAATGACACCCTGACCCTGAAACGGCGGGCGGGTGATCTGATCCAGCTGACCGATATCCACCCGGAAGCCCTCAAGCGTCTGCCCTCGCTCAACGAGATCGAGATCGTCGAAGTGGATGAGGATGACGGCCCGGTCCGGCAATACAAGACTCAGATACGCCGCCGCTGACCGATTTTCCCCTAGGCGCTTTCAACAAGCGGATTGATAACTTGATACACCACTTCCTTTTTGAAGTTCGTATCGGGGGATCGACATATGCGCACCATTCTGCCAAGTGGCCCACAGGGCCGTGACAACCGCACCAGCCTTGGTCCGGCAGAAGCCCTGTTCGAATTTGCCCAGCGCCATCCACGGACGACTGCCGTCATCGGTGGTGGCATGATTGGTGGCGTTGGTGCCGTGCCCGCCCTGGCCCTGACCCAGATCGCACTCTGGGGTTCCAGCGACTTCCGGATCATGAAGCAGGAAGCAAAAGCGCGTTATCAGGAGCGTAAGGCCAACCGCTTCAGTGCAGCCGGCAATACCCGCCGCGCAACCAAAGCCAACAATAAAGCCAATAACATCCGTCAGCGCATCGCTCGCATGTAAGCGGAACCTTTTAACGCGATACTCGTTAATCACTCAGACAACCAAACAAGAATACCAAGCGCCAGTGCGCTCATGTGTTGAATGAGGAGAGTATCGATGTTTAAGGGTTTGCGTCTTGCCGGGATCAGTGCCATTTGCGTGATCGGCCTCGCCGGTTGCAGCAATATGAGCGATCTTGAACAATCAACCCTGAGCGGCGGTGCAATCGGTGCCGGTGTTGGTGCCGTTGGTACCGCCCTGACCGGTGGTTGTGTATCCTGTGGTGCCGCCATTGGTGGTGCTGTTGGTGCGGGTGCCGGTTACATAAAGGAAAAATCCGAAGACTGATACGTCAGTCGTAGTCTTGGACAGTCATGCAGAAAAGGCTCCGGTGAAGAAATCACCGGAGCCTTTTTCTATGCCCATTCCGAACAGCGGTACGATCAGACAGCCTTTTCCATCACCCGGGCAAAGCGCTGCGCGAAGGCGGCAGCATCACTGACCGGCTCACCCTCGAGAATACGGGCCTGATCGAACAACAGATGGGCGGCATCATCGAGCTGATTGGCGGCATTGTCACCGGCCTCCTTCGCCTGTTCCGCCAGCTTGCGGATCAGACCGTGACCGGGATTGATTTCCAGCACCCGTGGCGCCTCATCCCGCAACTGGTTATTCGCCTTCAGCATCCGGGCAAGGTTGAGGTCAAGATCGCCCTCATCAGCCACCAGACAGACCGCGCTGTCGGTCAGGCGATTGGACGCACGCACATCCTTCACCGTGTCGCCGAGCACGACCTTGATCGTGGCGACCAGCTGGTCAATCGTCTCGTCACCGGATGATTTGTCCTCGGACTGATCCTCGGTTTCCTCGCCCTTGGCCAGCTTCTCGATATTGTCGAGTTCGGCACCGGCGCGGGTAACCGACTTGAATGCCTTGCCATCATGCTGGATGACGGTCGGAATCCAGAACTCATCGATCGGATCGGTCATCAGCAGGACCTCGACGCCACGGGCGTTGAAGCCTTCCAACTGTGGCGAGCGACGCAGAACCGCTTCATCATCGCCAGAGATGTAGAAGATATGCTCCTGCCCCGGCTTCATCGCGTCGATGTAATCCTGAATCGAGATCAGGCCATCGCGGGTCGATGAGCGGAACCGCACCACCTTCATCAGGGCATCGCGCTGCTCGGGGTCTTCATACAACCCCTCTTTCAGCACCGCGCCGAACAGGTCGTGGAATTTCGTGTATTCTTCCGGCTCGCTCTCGGCCTTCTTGGCCAGCTCACTCAGGATACGCTTGGTCAGGCCATTACGGATGCGCTTGACCATCGGGTTGGTCTGCAACATTTCGCGGCTGACATTGAGCGGCAGGTCGGCGCTGTCGACGACACCACGGGTAAAACGCAGATAGGGGGCGACCAGACCGTCGCAATCATCGGTGATGAATACCCGTTTGACGAACAGCTTGACCCGTTGCTGACGGGCCGGATCGAACAGATCATGCGGGCGGGTCGATGGAATGAAGACCAGCGCATCATATTCGATCATGCCTTCGGCATGGTAATGCAGGCGCATCCATGGCTCGTCAAAGGCGTGGGAAACATGGCGGTAGAACTCGGTATAGTCGAAATCGGTGATCTCCGACTTCGGACGGGTCCACAGGGCCGATGCCTTGTTCACCGTCTCGACCTCATCATCCTTCTCCGTGGTACCGAGGCGGATCGGCAGGGCGATATGGTCAGAATATTTCTGGATGATCTCGCGGATACGATGGCTTTCCAGATACTCCCCGGCATCGTCACGCAGGGTCAGGCTAATGCGGGTACCGCGCGGCGCATCGGCCGGGCCGTCACCGATCTGATATTCACCACGGCCATCGGATACCCAGCGGGATACGGCATCACTACCGGCACGGCGGGAGATAACCTCAACTTCGCTTGCCACCATGAAGGCGGAATAGAAGCCGACGCCGAACTGGCCGATCAGGCTGACCGCATCCTGTTTCGCATCATCACCGGACTTGCCGGCCATTTCCTTCATGAAGGCACCGGAACCGGAGCGGGCGATGGTGCCGAGATTGTCGATCAGTTCCTGACGGTCCATGCCGATACCGTTATCGGCAATGATCAGCTTTCCGCCATCCTTGTCCACAGTGACATGGATCTGCAGCTCGGTTTCCTCGCCCAGCAGGGCCGGGTCGGTAATGGCGAGATAGCGCAGGCGATCACAGGCATCGGCGCTGTTGGAGATCAGTTCGCGCAGGAACACCTCGCGCTCGCTATAGAGGGAATGGGCCACAATATCGAGCAGACGGCTGACTTCAGCCTGAAAACTGCGGGTTTCCTGTTGGTTTTTTTCAGCAGTATCGGTCGTCATGGGTCACTACCATTTAAGTTGGACTTCAAGGTCGGGTTGCGCCGGACAAAAGGCGGCAACAGGCATGGTTATGCCGTGATGGTCATATGGGAAAGCATGGGTGAAAGGCAACCACCCTGTCCTATCTGGGCGCGGCGGTCCCATCCGTGGGGCCAAGCTCACCCATGAAGGTGCTGATCAGATTGGTAAAGGACTGGCCATTGAGCGTGATCTTGCCATTGGCCTCAACCCGCAGGCTGTACTCCCGATTGCTGCGCCCACCGATCAACTCGCCCTCGGTACCAAGACTTTGCAGGGTGCGCAGGATCAGCATCGTCGCCGCATTGCCGTTATTGTTCGCCCCCGGCGCCGACAGGTCCCGCAACAGCTCATCCATCCCGATCATCCGGATATTGGCAGCAGCCACCGTTTTATAGGTCGCACCATTGTCGAACAGGGCAGAAGCGGTTACCCGGGAATCCAGCTTCTCCGAATTGATATAGCCCTTCTCAAGGGAGATCGAGGTACCGGCAACGGCCAGTACATGAAACAGCTTTTCCAGGCCGAAATTGGCACCCGGCAGGGCACCATAGAGCGACATGTCATTCGGTATCTGGGTGATGATATCCCAGAGCTGACTGTTCGGAATTCCCTCGACATCGAGCTCGAACGAGATTTCATCCGGCGTCAGGTCCGGGGCTGGCGGGGCTGGCAGCGAGACCAGTCCGGTATGGCCATACTGTGCATTGATCCGGCTGGTTTCCTCATTCATACCACGCACAAGTATGCTGTAGACAATCTCATCCACCGAATAGCCACGGCTGGTTACCGGATCATTGACCACGAGACCGTTGATCGTCACCGCACCACCGGCATCGGACATCAGGCTTGGCAGATCGAGCAATTCCCGACGCAGCTGGTCGAGGAGCAGGTCTGTCGTCTCCCGGTCGGGCAATTCGCCTTCCGGGCTCGGGATAAAAGCCTGGGCCAGTGACTGGAACCGGCGGGCAAACCGGTTCATGTTCACCATATCGAAGCTGCGCACCTCGGTTTCGGAGACCAGATTCTCGATATAGGTCAGGCGATTACCGTCCTCATCCTTGATCTCGATCCGGGCAGCAGTCAGTTTCGACGGGCCGGTCAGGTGCAAATAGTCATCAACATCGAGCGTGCTCTGGATATCAAGCTCGCCCATCGTGAACAGCGCCACCGGATCACCGTCGACGAGGCTGCTCTGGACCACAATATCACTGAACACGGCATCAAGACCGGTCAGGGTCTCGAACCGGGTGTCCCAGACACCGCGCACACGCTGACCGGCCATATCAAAGCGGCCAATCTCCGTCCCCGTATCATCAAGGATCGGAAACGGCAGCGGCAGGCGCATGGCCACCCGATAGGTTACCGGCGTCTGGGGCGTCAGTGACAGGGTAATGGTCCCGATCGGCATCACCATGCCCGAGCCGAGATTGAGAGTAATATCAGGCAGGGTTACCGCATAGCGCTCACCGAACGGCTCGACGATCACCTGTCCCTGCAGGATGACCGCCTGCCCGCCGGGGCTGTCGGGCGGAAAGAAATCGAGCAGCCAGCGTTCAACCGCCTGCCGGATGGCAACGGCACCGGCGTCATTGGGCTCCGGCGCCCGCCCCGGCTCACTCGCGGCACCACCGAGTTGCGCAACGCGGACATCGCCAGCACCGGATTCAGCGGCGGCCAAAGCGTATGGAGCAGCAGCTTGTGATGCAGCAACCAGCAGGGCACACCCGAACAACCGGGGAAACAACCAACCCGGTCGTCCCTGACCGCCATTCCACACAGTGTTCAAACGCGTTTTGCGCACAACCATCTCCATACTCAACCGGATATCCACCGGATATTCCACTGGGCCTTGCGGCCTTAATGCTGGTGCTGATAACCAATATATCGCATTAGCTATCGCATATTTCCTGCCCTACCCCATGTTTATGGCGTGTTTTCGGGTCAGGATATAGCCCTTGCCTAGCAAATTACCCCTTTCCCACCAATCGCAACCGCACCCATGTCCCAGAGTATAGGCCAGCATTTCCGGGACGATCCGCGTATCACGGCGGTTCTGGGTCCGACCAATACCGGCAAGACCCACTTTGCCATCGAGCGGCTTGTGGCCCATGACAGCGGGATGATCGGCTTTCCCCTGCGGCTTCTGGCGCGGGAAAACTACGACCGAGTCTGCGAGATGAAGGGTCGGCACCTGACCGCCCTGATCACCGGTGAGGAACGCATTGTCCCACCGGGCGCCCGGTATTTCCTGTGCACAACCGAATCAATGCCGGTGGAAAAGGCACTGGCCTTTGTCGCGCTGGACGAGGTGCAGCTCTGCGCCGATCCTGATCGCGGCCACATCTTCACCGACCGGTTGCTGCATTGCCGGGGCACGTCCGAGACCATGTTCCTCGGTGCCGCGACCATGACCAACCTGATCCGCTCGCTGGTGCCGGAAGCGGAGATTATCGGACGGCCGCGCTTCTCGACCCTGACCCATACCGGGTTCCAGAAGGTAACGCGCCTGCCGCGCCGCTCGGCAGCGGTCGCCTTCTCCGCCGCCGATGTCTATGCGCTGGCCGAACTCGTAAGGCGGCATCGCGGCGGGACGGCGGTCGTGCTGGGTGCCCTCAGCCCACGTACACGAAATGCGCAGGTCGCCATGTATCAGTCGGGCGAGGTCGATTACCTCGTCGCGACCGATGCCATCGGCATGGGCCTCAACATGGATGTGACCCATGTGGCCTTCGCCGGGCTGACCAAATTCGACGGCCATAACCGCCGCCGCCTCTATAACCACGAAATCGCCCAGATCGCCGGACGGGCCGGACGCCACATCACCGATGGCACCTTCGGCACCACTGCCAATGCCAAGCCGTTCAGCGAGGAACAGGTGGAGGCGATCGAGGAGCATCGCTTTGACCCGGTGCACAAGATTTCATGGCGCAACAACAATCTCGATTTTCGCAGCACAGCCGCCCTGTTGCGCAGCCTCGACCTGCATGCGGAGGCACCGGAACTGATCCGTATCCGCGATGCCGAGGATCATCTGGCGCTGAAATCCCTGTCACAGGACACGACCATCGCCGGGCGTGCCACCACACAGCATCAGGTCAAGCGCCTCTGGGATGTCTGCCAGATACCGGATTTCCGCAATACCCTGTCCGATGCCCATCTGCGCCTGCTGACCCAGATCTATACCCATCTGTCTCAGGGCAGTGAGCGCCTGCCCCATGACTGGGTCGCCGATCACCTGAGCAAGCTGGAACGTACCGACGGCGATATCGATACGCTGATGGCCCGCATTGCCCATGTGCGCACATGGACCTATATTGCCCATCGTGAAAACTGGCTTGATGACCCGATACACTGGCAGGAACGTAGCCGAGCGCTAGAAGATCAGCTATCAGATGCGCTTCATGATCGACTTACGCAGCGTTTTGTTGATAAACGCTCAGCATCTCTATTACGACACCTGCAATCAGGCACGCCCCTTACAGGGGCAGTAAGACAGAACGGTGAGGTTCTTGTGGAAGGTGAATTTGTCGGCGAGCTGAAAGGCTTCCGGTTTGTAGAAGACAGCGAAGCCGCAGTTGGCGACGCACCAGCGATCCAGACCGCTGCCCGCAAGGCACTGGTTGACGAGATACAGCGCCGGGTTCAGGCCTGCTGCAACGATGTGGACGGCATGTTCGACCTCGCTGCCGATGGCTATATCGCATGGCGCAAGGCCCCGGTCGCCAGACTGGCAGCCGGTGAGGACGCCCTGCGACCGAAGATCGAGATACTGCCGACCGAGCTGCTCGATGGCGGCCAGCGCGACCAGATCCAGCAACGGCTGGAAAAGTTCATCCGTGCCCATATCGAGGAAATCCTCGGCCCACTGCTCGCCTGTGAGAAGGTTGAGGCAACCGGTGCCGCCCGTGGCATTGCCTTTCAGGTCTTCGAGGGTCTCGGCAGCCAGCCGCGCTACAAGGTCGAGGACCTGATCAGCAATCTGGAAAAGGATGACCGCCGCGCCTTGCACCGGGTCGGCATCCGCCTTGGTCCGCTCCATGCCTTTATTCCGAAGCTGGGCAAGACCCATGCGGTCAATCTGCGGGCATTGCTCTGGTCTCTGCACCAGGGCCGCAATCTGCCCGCTCCCGTGCCTGCCAATGGCCGGACATCGGTGAAGCCGACCGAGGGTGTGCCGCACCTGTTCTACAACATGATCGGCTATCCTGTGGTTGGCCCGCTGGCCGTCCGCATGGAAATCCTCGATCGGGTGATTTCCAAGCTGCATGACAGCGCCACCGGCAATATTGCCGTGATGGACAATTCATGGGCTGAACTGCTCGGCTGCACGCTCGATGATCTGAAAGCCGTGCTGACCTCGCTCGGCTATCAGGAACTGCCACCGGAACCCGAAGCCGCCCCAACCGTTGTTGAAACAGGCAACGAAACAACGGCTGCAGAGGATATGGCACAACAACAGACAGCAATTACCGGCGACACCATCCCGACCGGCACCCCGCCTGAAATGCCGGTTATTCAGGCATCAGAGGTACCGGGTGGCCAGCCATCCGAGACCCCGGCTATGCCGGACCAGCCAGCGGAAACCCCGCCAGGCCAGCCGAGTGAGGTACCGCCGGAGACCCCATCCAATCCGGTTATCCCCGACCAGCCGACCGAGGCGCCACCGACCGAGCCGAGCGAAGACCCGGCCAAACCGGCCACCGACAGCACTGCGGAGGCTGCGAAGCCGCCACAGGTTCGCTTCCGGCTGACCAAGCCACGGCTTGGCGGTCCGCGCGGCAATCGCCCGCCACAGGATCGTGCACCGAAGGCCAAAAAGCAGCATGGCAGCAGTGGCGGCGGCGATGCCCCGCGTCATGACCGCAAGAAGCCCGGCAAGAAAGCTGAAGGTGGCGGGAAACACGGCCGTTCGGATCGTCGCGGCGGCAGCAAGGGCAAGCAACAGAGCTTTGCCGGTGACAGCAATCCGATGACCTACTCACCATTTGAGAAACTGCGCGCCCTGCAACAGGGCAATGCCGACAGTGACAAGAAAGACTGATCGCGTATGACCAAGGCCGCCGAAGAGCCCGGCAAGATGCGGCTTGATAAATGGCTTTGGCATACCCGGTTTTTCAAAACCCGCAGCCTTGCCGCCAAGATGTGCAATGGCGGCAAGATCAGGGTCAACAGCACCCTGATCAGCAAGGCGCATTATCAGGTCAATATCGGTGATACCCTGACCTTTCCGCAGGGGCACCATATTCGCGTGGTTCGGGTTACCGAACTGCCGGACAAGCGCGGTTCGGCACCGATCGCCCAGTCATGCTATGATGACCTCGCTCCGCCCGATGCGGCGGAGAAACTGCCGCAGGACAGGGTCAGTGCCGAGAAGCCGATCGCCACAGCCAAAACCGGCCCCGATGCCCGCCCCAACCCGCGGGATCGCAAGGCATTGGCGAAATTGCGCGGCAAAGAGTAAAATCGACAAATATTCGTCAAAAACCATGACGTACTTTCATTGTCGCTCCCCATCTCTTGGATATGAGAGATAACAATAAAATCAGGAGTAAACCCCCTATTATGACGAAGTACACGTATTTGGTTGATCGGGTGAAAAGAGCTGCCCTGACCGATGCTCGTGTCAATGATTTTGACGAAACCGAGCTGGCCGCTGCAGTGCTTCTCGTGAATGCCGCCAAGATGGATGGCAAGATGTCAGAAGCCGAGCGGCAATCCGTCCTCGGCAACCTGCGCCGCAAATTCAACCTTCAGGACGAAGGTGCCGAGAAGTTGATGGATGCGGCACAGGACCAGAACGGCAAGGATGCCAGCCTCTACACTGCCGCCCAGACGCTTGAGAACAACATGAGCCTGCGTCAGCGTCAGGAACTGCTCGGCATGGTCCGTGACGTGGTCTACAGCGATGGCCATCTCGACCCGCTGGAGCAGGCCCTGTTGTCACAGATGGCCAGCATGCTCAACGTTCCTGCCGACAACCCGGCAGCGGCACGCGCCCGCGTCGCCTCTGTCCTCGGCGTGGTCCGGGAGCGGCAGAAGCAGCACCAGAGAGAGCTCGATGAAGCTGCCGAGGCACAGAACGCCCCGGCGCCGAAGATGCAGCAGGCACCGACCACAGCAGCCTGATTGCAGGCAGGCAAACCGGTCACCCGGTCAACTTTTCGCAGCACTGGCGATTGACCGGGCCGGGCCTGATGCTTAAACACCTGCATTACATGACATGACCATCATCAGATAACCGCGCTGGCATCAGGTCAGCGCGGTTGTTTTACCAAGAGTACCGATCATGACCTATGTGGTGACCGAGAGCTGCATCCGCTGCAAATACACCGATTGTGTTGAAGTATGCCCCGTAGACTGCTTCTACGAGGGAGAGAACATGCTGGTCATCCACCCGGATGAATGTATCGACTGCGGCGTCTGTGAACCGGAATGCCCGGCGGAAGCAATTCTGCCCGATACCGACCCGGAAGCGGAGAAGTGGCTCGAACTCAATCGCGACTATTCCGAGAAATGGCCGAACATCACCGGCAAACTCGATGCCCCGGCCGATGCCGATGAGATGCAGAACGAATCCGACAAGTACAAGAAGTACTTCAGCGCTAATCCCGGCGAGGGCAATTAAGGATTTCTGCCACCTTCAGGGTAAACCGGCCTGACGAGTTATGCGCCGGTTTCATGACAGGCATGAAACTTTCATCTCGTGTTTCGACTGTATTTTGCACTTTCGCGCTTTTCTGCAATCTTAAGAGTGTGGCGAGGGCAATCAGACATTTGTTTGCGCGCCGCACCATGGATTGTCATTTTTCTGTAAAAAGCGTATATTCGTTCCTGCTTTGGGTGAATAACAGCGCGTACAGTCGATGAACATGATGTTGCATTATCCCGGATTGGCGAAGCCGATCTTACCCTGCGAGAACGCAGTTCACACCTCGGGAAGTCGATGCAAACAGGTGCGCAGCAAAAGATAACGCCCACAGCTACACACGTCAGCCCCGCATGGTGACTGAACCGATCAGATGATGATCGCGTCCAATACCGTGCGGTAAGCCGAATATCAGGATTCATTCATAACCTGACAATGCGCCGTAATGTGCCGGTCGGGTGAAGAAGGTTTTTGGGTTTAACAGCTGGTCATGCGGATGGGTCAAACCGGTGCCGCGACCGACCAACAGAGTGAGAGTGAGCAGGGAATGAGCCAGGAACAAGAATTTAACCAAGGTGATATGGTCGTTTACCCAGCCCATGGTGTCGGCACCGTGGAAGGTATTGAAACCACTGTTATCGGCGGTGAGAACCTCACCCTGTACACCATTACCTTCAAGCAAGAGCGTATGCGCCTCAAGCTGCCGGTCCAGAAAGCCAAAAATTCCGGTCTGCGTCGCCTCAGCTCCAAAGAGCGCCTGAAATCAGCGCTGTCGACCCTGCAGGGCCGTGCACGCGTTCGTCGCACCATGTGGAGCCGTCGGGCACAGGAATACGAAGCCAAGATCAATTCAGGCGACCCTGTATCCATCGCCGAAGTGCTGCGCGATCTGAAGCGTAACACCGAGCAGGGCGAGCAGTCCTACAGCGAACGTCAGATCTATCAGGCTGCCCTTGAGCGTCTGGCCCGTGAAGTTGCCGCCGTTGAGGATATCGACGAGGAAGCAGCAGCAACCAAGCTGGAAAAAGTTCTGTCGAAAGCCGCGTAATCCTGCGCTTCCCCGGTTTTCGGACCGGACAGACATAAGCCAGATCGGCAAAAATTGACCGATTGTGTGAACCTGGGGCGACACCGCCCCGGGTTTTCTTATTTCCGGCTTGCATCCTTTGGTCGCAGGAATCCCCACACGTACAATTACTGTAGGCGTGGGTTATTGAACTGGCAGGCACCGTTCGATAGCCCGATATGGCAGGCAAAACCCGCTATATTACAAACACTTACAGCGTGACGGGCAGAGCATCAATACGATGGCAGGCAGTGAAAGAATCGCACGACTCGGACAACCCGATCGCATATGGGCCATACCGGCCTGTCATGCGGAAATCGGCCCACTCCGGGAACTTCATGAGTATCTGGCAGCGGAATTCCGCGCCGGGGACCGTATCGTCTATCTCGGCAATATGATCGGCCATGGCGGGGCTACCCTGGAGACCGTCGATGAGCTGATCCGCTTCCGCCGCGAAATCATCGCCCGGCGCGAGGTTCTGCACACCGATGTCGTCTATCTGCGCGGCGCACAGGAAGAAATCTGGCATCGCCTGCTGCAACTGCAATTCGCCCCCAATCCCGGTGAAGTCCTGCAATGGATGCTGAGCAATGGCGCGGCTCCAATCGTTCGTGCCTATGGTGGTGATCCACAGGCCGGTATCTGTGCCGCCCGATCCGGCGCCAAGGCAATCACCCGCTGGACCAATGCCCTGCGTCACGGCATTCGCCTGAATGACGGCCATACCCAGTTCTTCTCGGTCATTCGCAGGGCTGCCCTGACCGATTACAGCCAGTCCAACCAGACCAACACCATGCTGGTCAGCGCCGGGGTCTGTCCGGTGACACCGCTGGAAAATCAGGGCGAAACCCTCTGGTTCGGTGGCAAGCGTTTCGACCAGTACAGCCAGCCGGTCCATGGCTGTGGCCGGGTGATCCGTGGTCGTCGTAATGAGCTGAATGCCCCTATGGAGCCATCCATCGGCGCCGTATCAGCAACCCTCGACAGCGGTTGCGGCCCCCATGGCGGCATGCTCAACCTCGCCTGCATTGATCCATCCGGCGAGGTAGAGATTGCCCGTCAGTTCCAGATCGAGCAGGAAGTCATCGATTTCCGTATCATCGCTTGAACCGGTCACGGTCAACGACCGCCCGGTTCTAGTGATCCGCGTGTCGGGTCAGGTTACCGAACAGCGGCGAGTTCCGCACCATGGCGACAAAGCGCTGGCGCAACGCAATCGGCGGTGCCGCACGTACACGCATACGCCAGAGCACGAACAGGATGAAGCCGGTGTGCAGAATGCCGGTATAGACGAAAAACGATTCCGGCCCGAACGCATCCATCATGATCGATGAGACCAGCGGCCCGACCGCGGCACTGGCGCTGTAGATCATCAGGAAACCGGCGCTCAGGCGGACAAAATCCTCCGGCTCAGCAAAATCATAAGCATGGGCAACCGAGAGCGGGTAAAGCGGCAGGGCAAAGCCGCCAAAGAAGAAGGCACCAATCACCGCAGTTTCCGGCCCGGCAAAGGTCAGACCGAAACTCGCCAGCGTCGCCCCGGCAGTTGCCAGCAGCAAGCTGTGCCGCCGATCGGCCCGATCCGAGTACCAGCCGAGCGGATACTGGAACAGCGCCCCCGCCACAACCGAGGCGGCCACGAAGGTCGCGATCCCGGCAGCCTCCAGACCGACACTCGAGGCATAGACCGGCCCAACAGTTCTGAATGCCCCATTGACCGCCGCGAGTACCGCCACCCCGACAAAGGCAACGGGCGAGATGGACCACATCCAGCGGACCGAGACCTTGACCTGTGCCGGTGGTGCGGGATTGGACAGCTTCGACAGGGTCAGCGGGATCAGCGAGGCGCAGAACAGCATCATATTGACGATAAAGATCGCCGTACCGCTGGTGCCGAATACCGGCAACAGGAACTGTACGCCCGTGACCGAACCCAGATCGGCGATCCGATAGACGCTCATCAGGCGTCCCCGGCGGGTCTTGTCGGTCGCGCCCATCATCCAGCTCTCGATGGTCATGGCGATGCCACCGAAGGCAAAGCCGCAAAGCAAGCGGGAGACAAACCAGATATAGGGCGACTGGCTCAGCGCCATGAAGCCGATGGAGATCGCGGCGGTCGAGGCCAGCCCGGCAAAGACCCGGATATGCCCGGCAGGCCGCAGAATCGCTGGCGTCGCCAGTGCTGCGGTTAATTGTCCGACATAATAGGCAGTGCCCAGCATCCCGATCATGCTGGCGTCATACCCGATATCACTGCCGCCAACCGCGGTCAGCGTCAGGGCCAACCCATTGGCACCAATGGTTAATGCAGCGGAAAGAATAATCAGAATGAGGGCGGGAATGCCGGTCATTTGAACAGGGGTACCGAGTTCTGAAAACGGAAAGGCATGGTGCAACGCACCAGTGCGGATCATCTAAAGTGTGGACCAAGCGCGAGATAATGTTAAGAAGCCTTTGCCGATTTTATCCGCCGACCATTGAATGCCTGTTATGCGCCGACCTGTTTTCCCCCGCCTTCTCGCCTCACTTGCCCTTGCAACCACCGCCCTGTTTATCGCCGCCTTGTCTATCGCCGCCCAGCCGGGGACCGCACAGGCCGATGAGCCGGTGACCCTGACACTGCATCACTTCCTGAGCCCGAAATCGGCAACCCATACGAAATTCCTCCAGCCATGGGCCGAGCGGGTCGAAGAACAATCCGGCGGTGCCCTGAAAATCCGCCTGTTCCCGTCCATGTCTCTCGGTGGCAAGCCGCCGGAGCTGTACCGGCAGGCGCGTGACGGTTCGGCGGATATTGTCTGGACCCTGATCGGTTATACCCCTGGCGTCTTCCCGCGCTCGGAAGTCTTCGAGCTGGCGACAGTGCACCGGGGCAGTGCTGCTGCTACCAATGTCGCCATTCAGGAAATGTTCGACGACATTGCCGATGACTACACCGACATTCACCCGATCCTTGTCCATGTCCATGCCGGCAACGCCCTGCATATGAGCGAGAAACTGGTGCGCCAACCGGCTGACCTTACTGGCGTCAAACTGCGCACGCCATCACGTACCGGTGCCTGGATGATCGAGGCCTTCGGTGCCGAGCCGGTCGGTATGCCGGTGCCGGAACTGCCACAGGCCCTTGCCCGCGGCACGGTTGAAGGCGCGCTGCTGCCGTTCGAGGTCATGCCGCCAATGAAACTCGATCAGTTGACAAAACACTCTATTGAGGGTGTGGATGGCCAGCGTTTCGGTACTTCCGTGTTCCTGTTCGCCATGAATAAAGACCGCTACAATGCCCTGCCCGACAATCTGAAGGCCGTCATTGATGCCAATTCCGGCATGGCAATCGCCCGCGATGTCGGCCTCGTCTGGGACGGCAATGAAGCCGATGGCAAGGCAGCACAAGAAGCCTCCGGCGGCACAATCGAAAAGCTGTCCACCGATGAAATGGCCGCCTTTACCGAATTGTCAGAAGGTGTTACTGAGCGCTGGATTGCGGAGATGAAGGATCGTGGCATTGATGGTGCCAACCTCGTCGAAAAAGCCCGCACCGCCATCGCCAAACAACAGAACCTGCATTAAGCCAATCGTGCCTGACGACGCTGTACCCGACCATCCCCCGGCGGCATTGACCGACCGGGCAGCCAACCTCTTTGCCCTTGCTGGTGGCTGTCTGCTGCTTGCCATCATTGGTGTTACTGCAACCAATACCAGCCTGTTCATCGCAGACCGTATCGCTGCGCTGTTTGACAGCAATGTACATGGGCTGAGCGGGTATGAGGATTTTACCGGGCTTGCCACCGGCACGGCGATCCTGTTGATGCTGCCTTACTGTCAGGCCCAGCGCGGGCATCTGGCGGTAGATGTGCTGGCCCAGCGCCTGCCAGCGCGGCTGAACCTGGCACTTGGCGTGTTATGGGCGGTTTTGATGGCGGTGGCCGCCGCCGGTCTCGGCATCGCGCTGGTCTATGGCATGATTGAACTCCGCAGCGACATGGCGGTCAGCCGGGTCTTGGGTTGGCCAATATGGCCATTCCTGTTACCGGGCTGCGCAAGCCTTGCGCTCTGGGCCATCATTTCGGCGCGACAGGCACTTGCCATGATTATGGTGAGGGCCGCCCGATGACCCCGGAATGGATCGGCGTTATTGGCCTTGCCGCCCTGTTCGGCCTCCTGCTGCTGCGGATGCCGGTAGCGCTCGCCATGCTGGCAATCGGTGTCGGCGGCAATTACGCCCTCAGCATCGCCGAGCCTTATCTGCGCTTTGCCCCCTATCTCGCCCAGTTCAAAAGCCTGCTCTGGGGCACGGTATCGAGCTATGAGCTTTCGGTTGTGCCGCTGTTCATCCTGATGGGCTGTGTCGCCGGGCAGGCCGGGTTGAGCCGTGATCTGTTTCGTGGTCTGCACGCACTGTTCGGGCGCATTCGCGGCGGCGTTGCCATGGCTGCCATCGGTGCCTGTGCCGGTTTCGGTGCGGTTTCCGGCTCTTCCATCGCCACCTCATCGACCATGGGACGGGTCGCCCTGCCCGCCCTCGACAGCCTCGGCTATGCCCCACGGCTGGCGACCGGCACGCTGGCGGCGGGCGGAACGCTCGGCATCCTGATCCCCCCATCGGTGGCGCTGGTCATCTATGCCATCATCGTCGAGGCATCAATTATCGAGATGTTTCAGGCTGCGGCCCTGCCCGGCATCCTCGCCGTTGTTTTCTTCCTTGCCACCATCGCCATCGCCGTGCGCCTCCGGCCCGCTGATGCACCGGCAGCCACCCCGCTCGATCCGATTGAGCGCCGCAAGGCCCTGAAACGCCTGATCCCGGTGGCCCTGCTGTTCGGCGGCATCGTCCTCGGTCTGGGCATGGGGCTGTTCACCCCGACCCCGGCGGCGGCCATCGGTGCCTTTGCCGTCATCGCCTATGGTTTCGCACTCCGGTTCATCACCGATGACGGCCTGACCCTGAGCGGCCTGACCACCGCCATCCGGGAAACCGCCGTCACCAGCGGCATGATCTATTTCATCCTGTTCGGTGCGGAAGTGCTCAAGACCTTCTTCAGCCGTGCCGGCCTGCCGCAACTGCTGGCCGACTGGGCGATGAACAGCGGCTATGAGCCGTTCATGATGCTGGCGATCATGCTGGCGCTGTTGATCCTGCTCGGCTGCTTCATGGACAGCCTGTCGATGATCCTTGTGGTGGTGCCGTTCTTCTGGCCGGTGCTGGCGACGCTCAATGGCGGCGACTTCGTACTGGCGCAGGATGCCGCCTTCGGCATGGATACCGAGAGCCTGAAACTGTGGTTCGGCATCCTCGCCCTCGTGGTGGTGGAGCTCGGGCTGATTACACCACCGGTGGGCCTCAACGTCTTCATCATCGCGCAACTGGCCCCGAGAGTGCCGATGGGCGATATATTCAGAGGCGTCTTGCCGTTTTTCTTGGTCGAACTGCTCCGGATCGCGCTATTGGTTGCCCTGCCCGTCCTGACCCTCGGCCTGCCCGGCCTGTTGCGCTGATGACCGAATAGAGTGCCCGATGCTGTTCTATACCGACTTGACCCAGAATGACCTGCCATTGCCACCGGAAACGGTCGCGATCCTGCCGCTGGCTGCGATTGAAACCCACGGGCCGCACCTGCCGCTGGGCACCGACGTCATTATCGCCGAGGCCATCGTGGACAAGGCGGCACAGGCGCTGGAACTGGTCGATCAGGAGAAAATCTCGGTCATGCTGCCGACACTGTGGCTTGGCGCTTCCGATGAGCATGCCGACCGTGCCGGAACCCTGACACAGGATGCCGAGTTGCTGATCGGCCAGATCGTTGCCATCGGCGGACAACTGGCGGCCAGCGGTATCAACAGGCTGGTGCTGCTGAATGCCCATGGCGGCAACAAGGCGGCAGCGGAAATCGCCGCCCTGCGCCTGCGCCGGGATTTCGACATGCTGGTCGCCTATCCGCACTGGGCGCAATTCGGCCTGCCGGAAGCCCTGCCCGCCGATCTGCCGACCCGCGGTGATGTGCATGGTGGCTGGCAGGAGACCGCGATCCTCATGGCCGTACGCGAGGATCTGGTTGCTGATGACGAACGTACCGATTTTGCCGCCACTGGTCCGATAGCGGGCAGCCTGTTTCCCAAGGGCAGGATCGGCTGGGGATGGATGACCAGCGATATGAACCCGGACGGTGCCATCGGTCGCGCCGATCTCGCAACCCCGATGCTGGGAGCGGCACTGCTCGATCACCTCGGCCCGGCGCTTGCCAATCTGATCCTTGAGCTGTCCGCCATGTCATGGCCACCGGGCGACTGATGCAACAGTGGGATGAGGCACAAGTCACCGCCGAGTGGGAAACATGGCAGCAGGAATCGGCTGACCCGGCATCCCTGCCCGCACTTGCCCCCTATCATCCACTGCTGAACGCGATCTGGCAGGACAAACCGCTGGTGATTGCCCAGCTTGGTCAGTCACTCGATGGCCGCATTGCCACGCCGAGCGGACATTCCCATTACATCAACGGGTCGAGCGCCCTCGACCATCTGCACCGGCTGCGCGCACTGGTTGATGCGGTGTTGGTCGGGGCCGGTACGGTTGCCGCCGACAATCCGCAACTCTCGGTCCGGCGGGTCAGCGGCAGAAGCCCGGCGCGCGTGGTGATTGACCCCAGCGGCAGAACCGCTCTTGAGGCCCGCTGGCGCGATAATCCGGCGGAACAGCGCATCCTGATCCACCGCAGCGATGTGACACCCGATACCTGCCCGAAAGACTGCAGCCATATCAGTATTGCCGCCGATGCAAATGGCGACCTGCCGATCGACGCGATCCGTGCGGCGCTGGCGGAACGCGGCCTGACACGGTTGCTGATCGAGGGCGGGGCCAGCACCGTATCCGGCTGGCTCGATGCCGGTGCCATTGACCACCTGCACCTGCTGGTCGGTCCACTGATTATCGGTGCCGGACCGAGCGGCATTACCTCATCCCGTACAATCGAGACGCTGGAACAGGCGATACGCCCGAGCGCTATCAGCCACTATACGCTACCCGGCGGCGATATGCTGATTGATTGCGCCTTTTAGCAATCAACCTGCCGATCAGCGAGCCGGATGGGCGAAGAGATCGGTATGGCCGACCGCCAGCATATCAGCAGCATCCGCATGGGCGCGCAGCCATGCCTGAATGGTATCCTCGTCCACCGCCATTTCCCGCGCGGCACCGGCCCAGCCGTCGATTACCGCCTGTCGCATCTCGGCATGATCGGACCCGAGTTCCCATGTGCTGTCACCGGAGAACAGGCGATACCCGGCATTGGCGAGTGCAGCCTCCAGCCGCAGGGTGGCATTGGGACCGGCAGCTGGGCCGAAGCCCTTGTCGGTCTGCTGATGCGCATCGAACGCCTCATGCATCACCTTGTCTTCCGGCACCTTATTGGCAAATTCCAGTCGTCCGTCATAGGTGAGCAGACCAAGCAGCGGCAACTGCCGTTCCGCCAGCCGTGCCACCAGCGTCTCGATCCATGTGGTCGAGGTCAGATCAAACAACGCCGAGGCGGTAACAAACCCGGCCTCATCATCCCACGGGGCCGGATCATCGGCCAGATCATGCACCTGATAATGGATGGTCAGGGCCTCAGTTTCCGCCACCGGCCCGAGCCGTGCTTCAGCGGCCTGCAGGTTCTCGGCTACATGGTCGATCAACCGCCATGTCTGTGGCCTTGGCAACAAGGGATGCAGTGCGCGGACGGTTGCGCCGGTCCCGGCGCCGAGATCACAGATCGAGATACTGTCCCGATCGGCAAAATAGGTTGCAACCTGCGCCTGCAACGCCTTGCAGCGCGCCTGTCTGTCCGCAGGTTCACGCAGGTCGAGCCAGTCTGGGCTGAAACCGGACATATTAGCTTTCCCGTCCTCTAGTTCGCGGCAGCATCGGTCAGACACCGGCCGATCACCGCTGCCGTGTCGAACCAGTCGGGCATGGTCTGTCCATAATCCCACGCCTTATCGGATAACGCCTGACGCTGCGATGGGTTCGACAACAGGGCGGCCATGGCGGCGCTGAGCGCATTGGCGTCACCATCGGGTACCAGAATGCCGCCCGGCCCCACCGTATCCGGCACGGCACCGGTGGCAAAACCGAGCGCCGGAATACCGCGCCGCACCGCCTCGGCGAAAGCCATGCCATAACCCTCATAATGCGATGGCAGCACAAACAGCGATGCCTGGGCATAGAGCGCGTGCAGGTCGGCCTCCCCGACACTGCCGGTAAAGCTGACCCGATTGGCCAGCGCCGGGACCGAGGCTACCGAGGTGATAAACTGGGCATATTGCGGATCACGACCGGGATCGCCACAGATCACGGCATGCCATGGAACATGAGTGAGACCGAGCAGACAGGCGAGCAGGATATCCGTGCCCTTGCGCTGGGTAATCGTGCCGACGCTGAGGATCATCGGCGGCTGACGGTTATCGGGTGTCGCCCGTTTGGCCGCCGGAATACCGGGTGTCGCCACATGGATGCGCCGGGCCGAGACATTGAAATCGCGGACCAGAACCCGTTTGGTATGCGGGCTGGTGACGATGATCGTATCGGCGACCGAGAGTGCCGCCTGTTCATTATCGATCAGCTGTTTGGCGCGAACCGGATCAAGCCCGGTTTCCAGTCCCAAAGGATGATGCACCAGTGCGATCAGCGGGTTCGGCACATCGGCGAGCAGGGTTGCGGGCAGCGCGCCATAGGCGAGCCCGTCAACCATGACCGGCATGCCCTCGGGCACCGCGTTCAACAACCGAATCGTCTCGTCCACCACCGCCGGGCTCGGATCGGGAAACCCGGCATCAAGCTGGATGATATTGGCATTCCAGCCGGAGCCGGGCAGATGGTCGATAATCTCCCGCGCATAGCCATAGCCACCGGTGCGGGTTCCCAGATCGCCGGGAATGGCGAAGGCGAATTGCCGGATTTTCGAGCGGGCTTCGGCCATATCAGGCAACCGGTGCCTCATACCAGCCACGGGCCACATGGCTTTCATTCAGCAGCACGCGGATCTTCTCGATCCCGGTGGCGGATGGGCCGAGCTTGCCGTCATGGATCGCCGCGACCAGCTTGTCGAAAATCCATTTCGCCAGCTTCTCGGTGGTCGAGCGGCGATCAGTGAAATCGGGATGCTCGTCGAGGTTCTTGTAGTTCAGCTCGCCCAGAATGGCCTTCAGCGTATCGCTCGCCAGACCGATATCGACCACGATGTCGTTCTCATCCAGCTCGGGCCGGAAGAACGCGGCATCGACGACAAAGGTGGCACCATGGGTCTTCTGGGCCGGGCCAAAGGCCTCACCGGCAAGGCTGTGGGCGATCATGATGTGATCGCGTACTTCGAGCGCGTACATGGGCAGAGCGTGTCCTGACTAAAGGCTGAAAAAGGAGAGAAGAATTTACGGATACCGGATGACGGTCATCAGACCATCGGCATCGTCGGCAAAGACGGATGGCATAGCTGCCGCCGCATCGTCAAAAGCAATTTCACCGGTGATAAGGTGATCGAAGCGATCATCGCACAAAAGCTGCATGGCGGTGGCCAGACGGCGGCGATAGGTCCAGCGCCCGCGCCGGTCTGCCGGAATGCCGCCAACCTGTGACGAGACCAGCGACAGGCGCTGGCTGTGGAATGCACCGCCGAGCGGTACCGATACCGGCCTGTCGCCATACCAACTTGCCTCCACCACACGGGCCTCGTACCCGGCAGCGTTGAGCGCGGTTTCCAGACCGGCGGGATTGCCGCTCACATGGATCACCACATCCTGCCCGTCCGGTGCCTGATCCGGGGTGCAGAAGGCCGCGCCAAACAAATCGGCCAGCGCCGCCCGCTCGGCCACAGGATCACAGAGCGTTAACCCCGCACCGGGCAACCCGGCGGCAAGAGCCGTGACCAGCAACCCCAACACCCCGCCGCCGACCACCAGTATCCGGTCCCCTGCACTGGCGTGACTATCCCAGAGGATGTTGAGGGCGGTTTCCATATTGGCGATCAGGCAGGCGCGTTTCGGCGGCAATGCCTCGGGCAGGAGATGCACATCATCGGCGGGCACCGTGAAACCGGTCTGGTGCGGGTGCAGGACGAAGCCGGGACGACCCTGCATCTCCAGCGGGCCATCAATGCATTCGGCAATCATGGCATAGCCGTATTTCACCGGTCCGCCGAACACTCCGTCCTGATGCGGACAGCGCATGCGCTGATGCTCGCTCGCCGGGACTTTGCCTGTAAAGACAAGGCGTTCGGTCCCGCGACTAATGCCGGAAAAAAGTCCGCGCATGACCACAGGATTGTCAAAATTCGCCGCATCGGCGGCCATCATGGGGCCATCTTCGATTGTGATAGTGGCATTCCCGTGATACCAGACCGCGCGAAAGTGACCGGGTTGGGGCTTGGCGAGTGTTTCAGGTAGGGCCATATCGTCTAACGGCTTGATCACTTTTGCTTTATTTTTCCGCGAAGCACTTGCTGCATATGCGAAATACCATCATTTATGGTGGTGTTCATGTTGCGGTGCGCAAGGCATAGCACTCTTACTGCGATAGGAAAATCGTGCGAACCAAGGGTATGTCAGCCGGTATTGCCACAGAAAACGGCACAACGGCAGCTTTTTCGGATATTTCAGAGAATACCGCATCGACCATTGTCAGCGCGCCGGATTACCGGCTGCGCCGTCTCGGCTTTACCCTGCTCAACCTGCTGACCATCAGCGGGTTGCTGATTACCATGGTACAGCTGCTACGCTATGGCGGCTGGCACTGGACCGACACCCTGCTGCTCGTCACCTATGCCGCAACCCCGCCCTGGCTTTCGATCGGCTTCTGGAATGCGGTGATCGGCTTCAGCCTTCATGCCTTCGCCCGTGATCCGATCCGTCAGGTGGCACCGAGCCTGCTGATCGACGAGAGCAAGCCGATCACGGCTAAGACCGCCATCATCATGACCGTGCGCAATGAAGACCCGGCACGCTCCCTGAGCCGGTTCCGCGCGGTTCAGCAGAGCATTAGCGCACTGGCCGAAGCCGACCGCTTCGATTTCCACCTGCTGTCCGATACCAGCCGCCCGGTAATCGCCGCCAATGAGGAAAAGCTTGTCGCCGAATGGCGTCAGCAGGCCGGACCGGGCGTGAATATCCATTACCGTCGCCGCGCCGACAATACCGGTTACAAGGCCGGTAATGTCATGGCGTTCTGTGCCGATCACCGCGATGATTACGACTTCTTCATCCCGCTTGATGCTGACAGCGTCATGTCCGGTGAGGGCATCCGCCGTCTGGTCCGGCGTATGGAGGCCAACCCGCAGATCGGTATCCTGCAGAGCCTCGCCGTCGGCATGCCATCGGACAGTGGCTTTGGCCGGTTGTTCCAGTTCGGTATGCGCCATGGCATGCGGGCCTTCACCCTCGGTTCCGCATGGTGGCAGGGCGATTGCGGCCCGTTCTGGGGCCATAATGCCGTCGTGCGCATGGCCGCTTTCCACGACCATTGCCAACTGCCGACCCTTGGCGGTCGCCCGCCGCTCGGTGGCCACATCCTGAGCCATGATCAGGTCGAGGCCGTGCTAATGCGCCGCGCCGGTTACGAGGTCCGGGTCTGGCCGATCGAGGATGAGAGCTTCGAGGAAAATCCACCGAGCCTGCCCGATTTCGTCAAACGCGAACTGCGCTGGTGTCAGGGCAACCTGCAGTATTTCGGTCTGCTCGGCATGCGTGACATTAAACCGGTCAGCCGGATGCAACTGGTGCTGGCCATCCTGATGTATACCGGTGCCCCGGCATGGATGCTGTTCATCCTGACCGGTACGGCACAGGTCATGCTCGGCCACTACAACCTGCTCGGCAGCGAATATGCAGCAGCCGGTGCCTATCCGGCAGAGCTTGGTCTCGGGCTGTTCATCACCATCATGACCCTCAGCCTGTCGCCGAAATTCATGGGTGTCGCCTGTGTGCTGTTTTCAGCCCGTGAGCGCCAGCGCTATGGCGGCGGCCTGATCGTTGCCATCAATGCCCTGCTCGAGTTCATTACCTCGGCCCTCATGGCCCCGGTCGTCGCCTTTACCGAAGCGATCTTCATTGCCGGACTGCCCTTCGGTCGGCAGATCAAATGGGATGTCCAGCGCCGTGACGGTCGCGCCGTCAGCTGGTACGAGGCCGCCCATGCCTATCTGCCGCATACGCTGTTCGGTGTGGCGCTCACAGCTGTGTTCTGGAATTACAACTCGGTGTTTATCCTCTGGGCCGCACCGTTGCTCGCCGGGTTCATGCTGTCGATCCCGCTGACCGTGCTGACCTCGTCGCACTGGTTCGGTGCCTTTTCGGTCCGGACCGGTCTGTTTGCCATCCCGGAAGACCGCGATATGCCACTGATCCTGCGCCAGATCGCCTGCCGCGGACAATCAACCCCGGCGGTTAGCGGCGACCTGCAAAGCACCCTGCAACCGGTCACCGAGGCCGCCTGACCGGCGATACCGGCAACACCGACCAAGCGGTCGCTTCTGATAGGCAACAGCCTCGGCGGTGTGCTAAACCTGTGGCCAATCATAAAGCCACAGGTTTTGGGAGCCACCAGCAGATGTCAGCCGTGCCAGAAAACAGCGCCGCCACCCCGGTTCAGGACAAAAACATCCGTCCGTCATTTGACTGGCAAGACCCGCTGCTGCTCGACAGCCAGTTGAGCGAGGAAGAGCGCATGGTGCGCGATACCGCCCATGGCTATTGTCAGGACCGGTTGATGCCGCGCGTGCTTGAGGCCAACCGGCACGAAGTGTTCCACCGCGAGATCATGACCGAGATGGGCGAGCTTGGCCTGCTCGGCTGTACCCTGCCGGAAGAGTATGGCGGCGCTGGTCTCAACTATGTCAGCTATGGCCTCGTTGCCCGTGAGGTAGAGCGCGTGGACAGCGGCTACCGTTCGGCAATGTCGGTGCAATCCTCACTGGTCATGTACCCGATCCATGCCTATGCCACCGAAGCGGTGAAACGCCGCCTGCTGCCAAAACTGGCGAGCGGTGAGTATGTCGGCTGCTTTGGCCTTACCGAACCGGATGCCGGTTCCGATCCCGCCTCGATGAAAACCCGCGCGCGCAAGATCGATGGCGGGTACAAACTCACTGGCAGCAAGATGTGGATCACCAATTCACCCATCGCCGATGTGTTTGTGGTCTGGGCCAAGGATGATGAGGACAATATCCGCGGCTTTGTGCTGGAGAAGGGCATGGCCGGTCTCAGCGCGCCGAAGATCGAGGGCAAGTTCTCGCTCCGCGCCTCGATCACCGGCGAGATCGTCATGGACGGCGTCGAGATACCGGAAGAGAACGCATTCCCCGAGGTACGCGGTCTGAAAGGCCCGTTCTCCTGCCTGAACAACGCCCGGTACGGCATTGCCTGGGGTGCCATGGGTGCTGCCGAATTCTGCTGGCACGCAGCCCGGCAATATGCCCTCGACCGGAGCATCTTCGGACGGCCCTTGGCACAAACTCAACTGGTGCAGAAGAAACTCGCCGATATGCAGACCGAAATCACCCTCGGCCTGCAGGGTGCGTTACAGCTCGGTCGGATGAAGGATGCCGGCACCGGCGCACCGGAAGCGATCAGCCTGATGAAGCGCAACAACTGCGGCAAGGCGCTCGAGATCGCCCGCATGGCCCGTGATATCCATGGCGGCAACGGCATCGCCGATGAGTTCCATGTGATCCGCCATGTCATGAACCTCGAGGCGGTCAATACCTATGAGGGCACCCACGACATTCACGCCCTGATCCTAGGTCGCGCCCAGACCGGGCTCCAGGCGTTCGGCTGAGCCATAGGCACAGAAGGCAATCAGGTCGGTTCCTGACCAGACAAGGCCGAATTACCACCAGCACCGGTGCGTTTGGCATCACGCTTCTGCCGTGCCTTTTTGACCTTGGTGCCCATGCCCATCTTGCGCCGTTCCCATGGACCGGGGTGCTTGGCATTCAGCCTCTCCCGGCGGCGGGATGGGTTTTCCAGCTTGTAATCATAGGCCGTGCGGGCCATGCGCTGGAGCAGCCGCACACGGTCATCAATGGTCGGATGGGTGTCGAACAGGCCGAGGAACTGCTGGCTGTTATCGAACATCATCATCCGCACCTCATCATCCACATGCGCAATATGGGACTGCACCGATACCTTGCGCAGCACGCGGATCATCGCCTCCGGGTTCTTGGTCAGTTGCACCGCCCCGGCATCGGCCATGTATTCACGCCGTTTCGACACCGCTGAACGCAGCAACAAAGCGATGAAATAACCGATCCAGAGGATCACCATGATGATCAGCAAACCGCCCAGAATCTTGCCTGAATCCCGGTTTGAACTGCCACCGTAACGAGCACCACGCCCACCAAAGCGCAGCGTGTGCATCACGCCTTCGGCCAGAATGGCCAAAATGCCGGTAAAGATCATGGCAATGACGATCAGCCGACAATCACGGTTGATGATATGGGTCAGCTCATGGGCCATCACGGCCTCAAGCTCATCATCATCCAGCTTTTCCATCACGCCTTTGGTCAGGGTAATGCGAAACGACCCCTTGGTGATACCGCTGGCAAAGGCATTGAGTTTCGGGCTGTCGATCATGCCCAGCTTCGGCATCGGCAAGCCGCGTGAAATGCACAAATTCTCCAGCATGTTGTAAACACGCGGAAATTCCTTGCGCGTCACCGGTCGTGCATTGGCGTAGTAATCGACCATCCGCTCATGAAAAAACAGGGCAATCAGATACCATAACGCAATAACAGCGGCGACGACCACGCCGATCCGTATCGCCCAGAATTCAATATTTTGTGGAATACCGTCTGTCAGTATCTGGCCGGGATGCGTGACCAGCTGCCATATCTGGTCACTGAGCTTTACATCCACCTCCAGCGCCCAGATGCCAACCACTGTCACGCAAACCAGCACGGCAAAGACCAGCACCGGGAACATCAACAGCAGAAACAGGCTTCTGATATTGTTGTTCCAGATTGCCGTGCTGAGACCGACCGCATTGACCGCCATGGGATACCCGCCCGGCCCTAGCTGAAGGACACCTCGGGCGGCTTCTCATACTCGGCCCGGCTCGCCTCAGGCAGTTCGAAGAAGGTGCGTTTGACAAAGCCGAGCGGCCCGGCAATCAGCACTGCCGGGAACTGTTCGATCGCGGTGTTGAACTCTGCGGTGGCGCTGTTGAAGAAACGGCGGGCAGCCGAAATCTTGTTCTCGAGATCGGTCAACTCGTCCTGCAGGCTCTGGAAATTCTGGTCCGCCTTCAGATCGGGATAGGCCTCGACCACAGCATTGAGGTCCATCAGCGCCTGACTGACCCGTGCCTCGGCGGCCATGGTCTTCTCGATACTGCCACCGGCCATGGCGGCGGCCCGGGCGGCAGTGACATTCTCCAGCACCTTGGCCTCATGCCCAGCATAGCCCTGAACCGTACTGACCAGATTGGGGATAAGATCGCGCCGCTGTTTCAGCTGCACATCAATATCGGCGAATGAATTCTCACAGGTCTGCCGCAATGCCACGAGGCGGTTGTAAATGCCGATGACAATAAAGGCGAGCAGCCCGACAACAATCAGTACAATGACCCAGCTTTCCATTTTCCCCCACTCGATATGTTGTGTCTGACAGGCAGCTTATGGATGCTTGTCAGGTAAACAAGATTATTTGGATATAGGGGTTTAATCGGTGTTTGCACGTTTTTTACGTGCAACGGCACTCACACCGACCGTTACGAAATATCCGATCAGCGGTTACAGAACCGGCGCGGGGCTGCTAGAAACGGTTATTGCCATATAAACCATCGCTAATTTTCAAAATCCGGCATGACTTCATCAAACAGCCTTAAAACCCGCCATACCCTGAAATTTTTCGGCATTTACCTGCGCCGGTTCGATTTGGACCCCAAGGAAAACGGGGCCGAGGCCGTGCTGCGCAAGAGCCCGTGGGTGACCCTGATCCTTGGCATCATGATGGCGGCATTCATGTCGTTTCCGGCGATCATGGCCGGGCTGGATGCGGCAGGATCGAATGGCGACAACCGCGGCGCGGAAGAAGCGGCACGGTTTCTGATGCTGCCCGGTCTGGCCATCATGGGCTGCACGATTTTGGTTTGTTTCTGGAACTGGCGCCGCTATGCTCATATCACCGTGACACCGGGCGGGTTTCATGTGGTGCGCGCCGGATTGTTCGGGAGCGAGAACTATACGCTGGACCACCGCGAGTTCCTCGGCGTGCTGCTGCGCGAATATGTGGTCAAGAGCAAGAACTCATCCACCACCTATCAGGTGGTTGAGCTGCTGCACCCGGACCCGGACAAAAGCGTGCCACTCTATATCCATGCCAGCCGCAACCCGGCGCGCGACCGGATGGAGACCCTCGCCAAGGATATGGACCTGCCGGGCCTGCGCCAGAGTGGCAACAGGATCATCGGTCGCGATACCGACGATCTGGACAAATCCATCAAGGAACGGGTTGCCGCCGGTGAGATCAGGGAAAGCTATGACGCCAAATCCACCCCGCCTGCCGGCCTCAGCCTCGAGCATCAGCGGATTGACGGTACACCGACCCTGATCGTGAACATTCTGGCCCGCCGCCTGCCCGCCTTCCTGCCATGGCTGATCGGTATTTTCTCTGCAATGCCGCTGGTGGGCATCATCTCGGATGGCGAATATGACAAGCTGTGGATCGGGGTTCTGGTCTTCTGCCTGTTCGGTGGCGTCATGTTTCTGGCCGCCCGCCATGACCGGAACACGCCGCGCCGTCTGCTGATCACGCCACAGGAAATCCGCGCAGAAGACGCTGCCGCACAGAATTATGGCCACCGCATTGGCCGCAGCAGCCTGCGACTGGATGATATTGAAGAGGTCCACACCGAAAGCAGCGGCATGATGCACCGGGTCATGATATCAAGCGACAAGGGCGAGATGCGGGTCGGCAATGGTATCAGTGCGGACGCCGCCGACTGGCTCAGCCAATTCATCATTTCCGCCATCGCCAATGCCGATACGGCACAGCCCAGGGAACCAGCATAGATGACCGAGAAAACCGGCCTGATCACCGGCGAGGATGGCAAAACCCGGTGCTGGTGGCCCGGCGAGGATGCCGAATATCTCCGCTATCATGACGAGGAATGGGGTCGCCCGGTCGGCGATGACAACCGGCTGTTCGAGAAACTGTGTCTGGAGGGCTTCCAGTCCGGCCTGAGCTGGATCACCATCCTGCGCAAGCGGGAGAATTTCCGCGCTGCCTTCGCCGGTTTCGACCCCGTGAAGGTCTCGAAATTCACCGAGGCGGATGTGGAGCGCCTGCTGCAGGATGCCGGCATCATCCGCCACCGCGGCAAGATCGAAGCGACCATCAACAACGCCAAACGCGCCCTTGAACTGCAGCAGGAGGCAGGCTCGATCGCCGCTTTCATCTGGCGGTTCGAGCCCGATGACGCCGACCGCCCGGCCAGACTGACCTATCAGGCGGCCACCAGCATGGGCAAAACCCCGGCCTCAACTGCCATGTCGAAAGAGCTGAAAAAGCGCGGCTGGAAATTTGTCGGTCCGACCACGTGCTATGCCTTCATGCAATCCATGGGACTGGTCAATGACCATATCGAGGGCTGCAGCTGCCGCGCGGCGCATGAGGCCGAGCGTTCAGCCTTCAAACGCCCGACCTAACCCGGGCCTGCTGTCTCCGCCTGCTGCTTGCGGGCGAAGCGCCATGAGAAGCGGGAGCGGTGGAAGGCCAGCAGGGCAAAGCCACCATAGACCCACCAGAAATGCGCCGCGATCATCAGCGCACCGAAATAGATTTTATAGCGCGCTGGCAAGTGGTTATAGGAAGTCATGTCGACCGCCAGGCGATAACGCTCGCCATCGCGGTGATAGGCAAACTGGTTGCCGCGCAGATCGGCATCAAGCGCACCGGTAATCAGCGCCTCCACATGGGTTGAAACCGGTCGGTCACCATCGGCAATGGCCGCCCAGTGGGTATCCTGTATCCGCTTGCGCATAGCGGGCGGTCCGACCTCCGGCAACTGTCGTATGTCGGCGACAAGACAATCGACACCGGCACGCTGGCACAGGGTCATGAAGCTCGCCTCATCCGGTACATCGATGATCCGGGCGAGATATTCCCGGTTCAGCAGCCGCTCCTGATCCAGCGTGGTGACCAGCGCGTTGTTGACGATCAACTGGTGAAACAGCGTGGTGGTGCCGAGCGTCGCGGTCATGATCAGCAGCACAAAGCTGCGCGGCACGGTCCGCCGGGACGGGATGAGCACGCTGAGCCAGACCAGCGGGTAAACAATGGCGTAACAGAGCAGGATCGCCAGTTGCACATTCACCGGCCCGTCCGGCACACCATGGCGGAAATACGCCGGATAGAGGTCAAGGCGATCCAGCAGGTTATGCAGGTGATAATCGATCAGGTCGATATTGTTGGCGAGGAATGAGGCGATGGTGATCAGCATCAGTACCCGCGCGCCCACCTGCCGCATGAACAGGGCGGCAATGCCGAGGAACAGCGGCACCTGAAACAGGAACTCTTCGGCATAGATGAAGGCCTCGCCGGTCGCGATCAGGTCGCCATTGCGCAGGGCATCGGTGATATAGAGCACATGCACGGCAAGGATATGGCCGAGGCTGGCGGCCAGAAGGGCGAGCAGCCACGGGCTGTTCCAGACCGCACGCAACCGCGCCCGCCATGCCTGACGGTCGAGGGCAGCATCAAATGCCGGGCTGGTTTCGGTGGTGCTGGTCACTGTTTCCGGGGCGTACTGTTTCTGGCGCTTTTTGCCGCAACTCCTGTCTCAACGCCCGAAACTATCATGTTTTTCAGGATTTTGCGCCTGTGACGCGACAAATGGCGATATGCCCGATGATTATTCTGGGGCTGGCGCAACCGGACCGTTTTGGCTTAAAAGACCGTCATTATGACATGGATCGTTGCCGCCCTTTATCAGTTCACCCGTTTCGACGCGCCGGAAGAGCTCCGCGCGCCGCTGCAGGTTGCATGCGTCAAAAACGGTGTACTCGGCACGCTGCTGCTCGCCACCGAGGGGATCAACGGCACCATTGCCGGTACCCGCGAGGGCATTGACGCCGCCATCGACTATATCCGCACCACCCTGCCCGGCTGTGCCGATCTGGAGTGGAAGGAGAGCATGGCCAATGAGCAGCCGTTCCACCGGATGAAGGTCAAGCTGAAGCGCGAAATCGTCACCATGGGCGTGCCCGATGTCGCCCCGGCGGCCAAGGTCGGCCATTACGTCGAGCCGGAGCAGTGGAACGACCTGATCACCCGCAATGATGTGGTGGTGATCGACACCCGCAATGACTACGAATACGCCATTGGCAGCTTCGACAAGGCAATCGACCCGCAGACCACCAATTTCCGGGAGTTTCCCGACTGGTGGCGCGACAATGCTGAGAAGTTCAAGGGCAAGAAGGTCGCCATGTTCTGCACCGGCGGCATCCGCTGTGAGAAGGCGACCTCATGGCTCGTCGATCAGGGGATGGACGATGTCTATCACCTCAAGGGCGGCATCCTGAAATACCTCGAAAATGTACCGGAAGCGGAGAGCCGCTGGCATGGCCAGTGCTTCGTCTTCGATGAGCGGGTATCGGTCGGCCATGGCCTCGAGCCGGGAGATTACGACATGTGCCGCGCCTGTCGCCGCCCGATTGATGCTGAGGACAAACTTTCACCCGCCTATGTCGAGGGTGTCAGCTGCCCCTATTGCATCGACAAGCGCAGCGATGAGGATCGCGCCCGCTTCGCCGAACGCCAGCGCCAGATTGAACTCGCCGAACAGCGCGGCGAAAAACACATCGGCGGCGCACAGGCCAAGCCTGAACCTGCAGATCAGGACTGATCAGGCAGCTCCTACCGCTCCGGCGTTGACCAGTCGGCGGGTTCGATCTTGCGACGACGAAGGCGCAGGGCGAGGCCGATAGCGACACCGACGGCAATCGCCACGGTGAGGTCGGCGAGCACGGTCAGCACCAGCGTCAGGACCAGCAGGAACAGATCCGACCGCGGCAGGGTCAGGTAATTCTTCCACTTGTGCGGTTCGCTCATATTCCAGGCAGTGAGGATCAAGAGCCCGGCCAGTGCCGGCATGGCGAGATACCCCGCCACCGGAGCCGCCACCATCATCACCAGCAGAATGGTCAGCGCATGGATGATCCCGGCAACCGGCGTACGGCCACCGGCCCGGACATTGGTTGCGGTCCGGGCAATCGCCCCGGTCGCTGGCAACCCGCCAAACAGTGAGGACCCGAGATTGGCAAAGCCCTGTGCCAGCACCTCGGCATTGGGCCGGTGATGGCCGTCGATCATCCGGTCGGCAACCATGGCCGAGAGCAGGGATTCAATCCCGGCCAGAAACGCGATGACAAAGGCCGAGGGCAGCAATTCGACAATCCGCTCCATGGTGATAACCGGCAGGGTCGGCAGCGGCGGGGTCGAGGGCAAAGCGCCGAACCGGGAAAAGATGGTATCGACCGGCAGGCTCGCCAGTACCACCAGCGCCGAGGAGACGCCAACCGCCACGATCAGCCCGGGAAATTTCGGTGCCAGACGCCGCAGTCCGACAATCAGCACCATGGTCAGAAGACCGACGCCGAGCGCCGACGGCTCAAGCGTATCCCGCGCCGCCCAGAGGCTCTCCAGCTTGGCAATGAACTCGGCCGGCACCTTCTCCATGCTCAACCCGAACAGATCACGCAGCTGGCTCGCGGCGATGATGATCGCGATGCCGATGGTGAAGCCGTTGACCACCGGTTCCGGTACATAGGAGACGAGGTTTCCGGCGCGCAAGGCACCGGCCACGATCAGGATCAGCCCGGCCATCATGGTGGCGAGCACAAGGCCGTCATAGCCATGCTCGGCGATCACCCCGAACACCACGACGATAAATGCCCCGGTCGGCCCGCCGATCTGAACCCGGCTGCCGCCGAGCAGGGAGATCAGGAACCCGGCGACAATGGCGGTGACCAGCCCCGTCTCCGGTGGTGCGCCGGAGGCGATGGCGATGGCGAGGCTCAAGGGCAGCGCCACCATGGCAACGGTAATACCGGCAAACAGATCCGCCCCGAACCCGGCAAGGGTATAGGACGGCAATGTGGTCAGAATCTTCGGCTTCATGGAACTGGGGCCTGATCGCCCGAAAAACGGAAAAGCTGGAGCGGGTGAAGGGATTCGAACCCTCGACATTCAGCTTGGGAAGCTGACGCTCTACCCCTGAGCTACACCCGCCCGCGACCGGCATTGTTAAACCTCCCGATGGTCGCCGTCAGCAAAAAATCGATTCATTGACGTGCATCAATGTCGCGCTGGCGGGATCGGGCAAGATTGCGGGCATGGAACATTGCCCTACCAGATTGGCCCTGATGTCAGCAGGCAGCGCGCCCGCCATGCCACCGGCCTCGCTCGACCATGCGGGACCGTTGCCAGAGGAATTGCGCACCTATGCCGAAGCACGGGTGCCGCGCTACACCTCCTATCCCACCGCCGTGCAGTTTCATGACGGGGTGACGGCGGCGGATTATGCTGGCTGGCTGGCCGATGTCGGACAGGACACGCCGCTGTCGCTCTATCTGCATGTGCCGTTCTGTCACCAGCTCTGCTGGTACTGCGGCTGTCATACCAACATCACGCGGGATACCTCGCGGATCAGTTCTTACGCCTCTCTACTGATCCGTGAGGTCGCACTGGTTCGGGCTGCCATGATCGGGCAGCAACATGTGGGGGCATGTAAGCCCGGACCAGTGCACCATATCCATCTCGGCGGCGGCTCCCCCAATGCGCTGGCCCCGAACGACCTGCTGGCCGTTATTGGTGCCATCCGCGAGAACTTCATGATCGCAAGCAGTGCCGAGATTGCCTGTGAGCTCGACCCGCGGCACCTGACCGATTGCTTCATGACCGCGCTGGCCGGTGCCGGTATCAACCGGGTCAGCCTCGGCGTGCAGGATCTGAACCCGATCATTCAGGCACGCATCAACCGGATTCAGCCGTTTATCGAGGTGGCACAGGCCGTCTATGGCCTCCGTCGCCGTGGCATTGAGCATATCAACCTTGATCTGATGTACGGCCTGCCCGGCCAGACGGTCGATCATGTGCTGAGCACCATCGATCAGGCCCTGACGCTGAAGCCGAACCGGTTTGCCGTCTTCGGTTATGCCCATGTGCCGTGGTTCAAGAAGCACCAGAAAATGATCGAGACCGATGAGCCGAATGGCGGGTTGCCGGGCACCGAGGAACGGCTGGCACAGGCAGAAGCCGCGCGTGAGGCGATCACCGCCGCCGGGTATGTGGAGATCGGCATGGATCATTATGCCCTGCCCGATGATCCCATGGCCCATGCCTGGGTCAGGGGCAATCGCCAGCGCAATTTCCAGGGCTTCACCACCGATGACGCCGGTACGCTGATCGGGTTTGGTGCCTCCTCGATCTCATGCACCGATTTCGGCTATGCCCAGAACAACCCGCATGTCGGCGACTACCGCAAGGCGGTCGAGGCCGGTCAACTGCCGGTCGTCCGTGGCACGGCACTCAGCGCCGAGGACCGCCTGCGCCGCCGGATCATCAGTGACATCATGTGCGAGAAGATCATCAATCTCGCCAGCATCTGTCGGCAGCACGGCTTCCCCGCCGGGCATTTCAGCAATCTGCGCCCGGTACTGAGCGAACTGGCCGATGACGGGCTGATCCTGTACAGCGGCGCACAACTGACCCTGACCAAACAGGGCCGCCGGTTCAGCCGCAACGTCGCCGCCATCTTCGATGCCTATCTTGATCCGACCGGCACCGGCAAACACAGCACCGCCAGCTAGAGTACCGGCAGTGCCTTGCATGAAAATGCACGTGCATAACTCTGATTACACGGTGGACAAAGCCCGCACCGTTGCTACATTCCTCAACAAAGCAAGATTGTCCGACAATCAGAAAACGGACAAAACAGGCTACCGGCAACGGTGTCAGGGAGGATCAGATGATTGGTTTCGAGCCAACGGCAAAACAACAGGAGCTGTTTGACCGCACGCGCACCTTCATCACCGACCGCATCATCCCGTTTGAAAAGGACATCCGCTGGGGGCCACATGGTCCGAGCGACGAGTTGCGGCTCGAACTCAACGAGTTGGCCCGCGCTGCCGGGCTGTTCGCCCCCCATGTCTCACCTGAATTTGGTGGCCTCGGCCTCGATCATGTCTCGCAGGCGCTGGTTTTCGAGGCGGCGGGTTATTCGCCGCTCGGCCCGACCGCGCTGCATTGCATGGCCCCGGATGAGGGCAATATGGCGATGCTCGAGAAGATCGCCACGCCAGAACAGAAGGAACGCTGGTTACGGCCCTTGGCCAATGGCACCCAGCGATCGATCTTCTGTATGACCGAGCCGGGCGGGGCCGGGGCAGATCCCGGCCTGCTCCACACCATCGCCGAACCCGATGGCGATGACTGGATCATCAATGGCCGCAAATGGTTCATCACCGGGGCCAATGGTGCTGGCATCGGCATCGTCATGGCCGATGTACCGGCGGGCAAATCCGATACACCCGGCGCCACCATGTTTCTGTTCCAGCCGAGCGACCCTGCGTTCGAGATTGTCCGGGTAATGGACACCATGGACCGGAGCTTCACCGGCGGCCATGCCGAGGTTGCCTTCAACAATCTGCGCGTTGGCCCGGACAATGTGCTGGGTGGTGTCGGCGAGGGTTTCCGCTATGCCCAGGCGCGCCTGTCCCCGGCCCGGCTGACCCATTGCATGCGCTGGCTCGGTGCCGCCCGGCGCTGCCATGACATCGCCTGCTATTACGCCGCCAAGCGCAGCGCCTTCGGCCAGAAGCTGCATGAGCACGGCAGTATCGGTGCCATGCTGGCCGACAATGAAATCGACCTGCATCAGGCCCGGCTGACCATCTGGCACACCGCCTGGTGCCTCGATCAGGGCAACAAGGCCCGGCATGAGAGCAGCATGGCCAAGGTTGCCGTCTCCGAAGCGCTGTACCGTGTCGCTGACCGGGCGGTGCAGATACTGGGCGGCACCGGGGTCAGCGATGACACCGTGGTCGCCGGCATCTTTCAGGATATCCGCGCCTTCCGCATCTATGACGGCCCATCGGAAGTACATCGCTGGGCCATCGCCAGACGCATCATGAAACCGTTTTCCGAGCCCGATAACACCGGCAACGACTAACACTCCCCCCCAAAAAAACTCACGACAAGAAACTCAAGAAAAGACCACCATGACCAGTTTTGCAAAAATCAACACCGCCCCCACCTATCGCCGCCTCTATGATGCAATCGAGACCGAAATCGTCCGTGGTCGCCTGAAACCCGGTTCCAAACTGCCGACCGAAACCGATCTGGCCGGACAGTTCGGCGTCAACCGCTCCACCGTACGCGAAGCCATCCGCCTGCTGGAGCAAACCGGTCTGGTCGAGCGCGCCAGCAGCCGCCGCCTGATCGTCAGCAAGCCATCCACCGACCAGCTCGCCAACGGCATCAGCCGCGCCCTGATCATGCATCAGGTAACCTTCCTCGAATTGTGGTCAGCCATGCGCGCGGTCGAACCAGCGGTCGCCGAGGCAGCTGCCGAAAACATCACCGAAGAGCAGCTTGCCCTGCTTGAGGCGAATGTGCAGGAAAGCCGGGAAGTGGTCGGCAATCCAAAGAAGTTCTGTGAGCTGGATTACAGCTTCCACGCCATTCTCGCCGAGGTTGCGGGCAACAAGGTTCTGAACATCGCCCGCGAGCCGTTCAACCTGTTGTTCCACCCGGCGGTGACCAGGGTCATGTCGCAGCTGTCACAGGCCACAACCCGCTCACAGGAAGCGCATGAGCAACTGCTGGAGGCCCTGCGGATGCGTGATCCGGCACAGGCGCGCATGTGGATGTCGAAGCATATTGACGACTTCCGCCGTGGCTATGAACATGCCGGTTTCGACCTCAACGGTCCGATCGACATCAAGCGGTGACATGCCATGACCAGTGCGACAGAGTCCGGCGCTCCGGATTATCAACCGGCCACGCTGCCCGAACCACGCAATGCGGTTGAGGAAGCGATTGTCTCACGGCACTCGATCCGGGCGTTCAAACCGGACCCGGTTGCGCCCGATCTGGTCCGGCATATCCTCGAAATCGCCAGCCGTTCGCCGAGCGGCACCAATACCCAGCCATGGCATGTGCATGTCTGTACCGGCAGTAACCGTGACGCGCTGGTCGCCGAGCAGCATGCCGCCCTGATGAATGGCCAAACGCCCGATGCGCCGGAATATGCCTATTACCCGGATGAACTCGGCGAGCCATGGAAAACCCGCCAGCGCGGGCTGGGCTGGGGTCTCTATGGCCTGCTCGGTATCCAGCGCGGTGAGAAGGAAAAGATGCTGGCCCAGCATGGCCGCAATTTCCTGCTGTTCGATGCCCCGGTCGGGCTGTTCTTCAGCCTGCACAGCAAGCTCGAATACGGCTCATGGATCGACATGGGTGCCTTCATGCAGTCGGTGATGATCGCTGCGCGCAGCCATGGCCTCGACACCTGCCCGCAGCAATCCTGGTGCACCTATCATTCGATTGTGAAAAAGCACCTGCAGATCCCGGCGGAACACACCCTAGCCTTCGGCATGGCCATGGGATACGCCGATATGTCGGCGGTTGAGAACCGGCTGATCAGCGAGCGCGAGCCGCTATCGGCCTTTGCCGCATTTCACGGGTTTGATGACTGACGCACAGAGTTGATGACCAAGCCGCCGAGGAACAGGCAGACGGCAGCCACTACAATGGATGGCCCGGACGGGGTATCGAACATCATCGACGCCCCGATACCGCCCCCCACCGATGCCGCCCCGAACAGGGCAGCCAGCACGGCCATAATCTCCGGTGACCGGGCAAAGGGCCGGGCGGCAGCGGCCGGGATAATCAACAGTGCGGTAATCAGCAGAATGCCGATCAGCTTCATGGCAATGGCAATCAGCACCGCCAGCGCCAGCACATAGGCAAGGCGCGTGCGCTGTGCGGGCAGCCCTTCTGCCGCCGCCAGATCGGGGCTCACCGTCACCGCCAGCAAGGGTCGCCAGAGGCAGAGCAACAAGCCTAGCAACAGCACTGCCCCGCCCCAGATCAGCGCCAGATCGGACCAGCCGACCGCCAGAATATCCCCGAACAGATAGCCGAGCAGGTCAAGCCGCAACCCGGCCATGAGCGAGATTGCCACCAGACCGATGGCGAGCGAACCATGGGACAGAATGCCGAGCAGGGTATCCGTCGCCAGAGCCAACCGGTCCTGCAACAGGAACAGTGCCACCGCAATGGCCGAACCGGTTGCCAACACACCGAGCAGGATATTCACATCCAGAATAATCGCGAGGGCAACACCGAGCAGGGCGGCATGGGCCACCGTATCGCCGAAATAGGCCATGCGCCGCCAGACTACGAAACAACCCATGGGTCCGGCAATCACGGCAATTCCCAATCCGGCCAGCAAGGCACGCAGGATAAAATCGTCCATATGGCTAATCCGTCTTATCCGTTACTGCTTGCGGCACTGCCCACGGCACCGCCGGTATGCTTGTGACCATGCGCATGATCGTGATTGCAGCCCTCATGATGATGACCGTCAATAACCTGACCATCGGCGGTGTGGTGATGATCATGGGCATGCTCATAGACGGCATAGGCGTCCACTGCCCGCTCACCGAACATGCGCCGATATTCGGGATGCACCGTCACCTCACGCGGGGCACCGGAACAGCAGATATGCCCATTCAGGCACAAGACCCGGTTGGTCGAGCGCATGACCACATGTAGATCATGACTGACCATCAGCACGCCGCAGCCCAGTTTCTGACGGGTATCACCGATCAACTGATAGAGCGCAGCCTCACCGGCATAATCGACCCCCTGCACCGGTTCATCGAGGATCAGTAGGTCCGGTCTGTGCATCAGGGCACGGGCGAGCAGCACCCGCTGGAACTCACCACCGGACAGGGTCTGCACCGGCTGGTCGAGCAGATGCTCAACCTCGGTTTCCGCCAGACTGGCGCGGATCATGTCGAGGGAGGCCGGTCGCAACAGGGTCATCAGCCGCCGCACGGTAAGCGGCAGCGTGGCATCGATGGCAAGCGACTGGGGCACATAGCCGATGGTGAGTTTATCCCGCCGGGTAATGCGGCCCGCATCGGGCGTGGTGAGGCCGATCAGCGCGCGCACCAGCGTCGTCTTGCCCGCGCCGTTGGGACCAATCACGGTCACCACCTCGCCCGGCGCGATGCTCACATCGATATCGTGGATCAGCCAGCGCTTGCCCGCCCGGATACCGAGGCCGGTCGCCGTAATCAGTGGTTTGTCGGTCATGCAGCACGGCCTGCGGTTCGGCAATCGGGGCAGAGGCCGACCAGCTCCACCGTCGCCCCGGTAATGGCAAATCCGGCGCTGTCAGCAGCCGTTTGCAGGGCCTTGCCCAGCATATCGGCGGACAGTTCCGCCACCCGCCGGCATTTCTCACAGATCAGGAAGGCATCGCCGCCAATGCAATGATCCCCGGCCAGACCAAGGCTGCAGGCAATAAAGGCATTCAGGCGATCAATCCGATGCACCACACCAAGCTGGGTCAGGAAATCGAGCGCGCGATAGGCAATCGGTGGACCGGGCTGGTTGCCGTCATCATCGGTCATTTTCTCGAGGATGTCATAGGCACCCATCGGCCGATGATCGGCGAGCAGAATTTCGAGCACCTGACGCCGGTTATCGGTCATGCGCTGACCGGTCTCTTTCGCCCGGCGTTCAGCCTCGGCGAGACCCGTTTCGATGCAGTGATCATGCCCGTGATCATGGGCGTGAAACAGCGGCGTTTGGTTCAGCGTATCGGTCATGACTGCCTTCTATCCTGACTGGTCGATAAAAACAAATCTTGATTTGTTATAGTATAACACATATGCCCTTAACCCTCAGCCCATGACAGTTCAGTTCAACCCAGCCCCAACTCCAGCCACGGAAATCAGCATGGCCCGCCCGATCATCAGAACCGCCCTTATTACTGCCGCCCTTACCCTTGCCGGACAAGCAGCTTCCGCACGCGCGGAAGGACCGAAACTCGTTGCGACCATCCCGCCACTCGCCGGGATCGCCAGCGACATTCTGTCCGGCGTCGCGAAACCGACACTGCTGATCGACAATGGCGGCTCACCCCATGCCTACAGCCTGCGCCCATCCGATGCCCGGGCACTGGCCAATGCCGATTATGTCCTGTGGGTCGGCGAAGGTCTCGAACTGTTTCTGGCTGACAAGCTCGACACCCTTGCGCCCTCGGCCACCGAGATCGAAGCCATGACCCTGCCGGGCGTAGCCCTGATGCCCTATCGCAAGGCCGAAGAGCACCATGATGAGCATGATGATCACGATCACGACCATGCAGATCATGATGAGGATCATCACGCAGAACACGATCATGATGATCATGACCACGAGGACCATGAGCATGGGGATCATGATGAACATGATCACGATGAGCATGACCATGCCGAACATGATCACGATCATCACGGCCACCACCATACCGGCAATGATGCCCATGTCTGGCTGTCACCCGACAATGCGGTTGCCATTGCCCGTGGTATTGCCGCAGCGGTAAGCAAGGACCTGCCCGCCGCCGAAGCCGCCCGTGTCAGCAGCAATCTGGCCAACTTCGAGAGCGATATTGCCGAGCTCAAGCGCGTGATCGCAGCCCAGCTCAAGCCATATGCCGAGCGCCCCTATCTGACCTTCCACGATGCCTATCAGTATTTCGAGACCAATTTCGGCCTCGATTATCATGGGTCGGTCACGGTCAGCCCCGAAATACAGCCCGGCGCTGCCTCACTGCATGAACTGCGTGAAGAGGTGGAAGAGCACGACATCGTCTGTATCTTCAGTGAGCCGCAATTCGAACCACGAGCCATTCGGGTGATTGCCGAAAACCTGCCAGTGCGCACTGGCATCCTCGACCCGCTCGGCGGTAGCGATTTTGCACGGATCGGCGGCTATCAGGCGCTGCTTACCGGACTTGCCGACAGTTACGCCGACTGCCTCGGCCAATAAGCACCAGCACTCACGGCGACGGAATTGACGTGCCCGGATCATTGGGTGACGGACGACGGGCCGCAATCCGCTGCACCATGGCCTGACGGGGGGAGCCGATCTCCCCCTGTTCAAAGGCGACAACCTCAAGTTCATCCATGAACGCCGCCAGCAACTCGTTGGGTTGCAGCAGATAGTCGGGATTGGACGGCTGGCCGAACCGCTCATGCCCCGTCATGAATGTCTCGTACAGCAGGATACCGCCGGGTGCCAGCAGGCCCGGCAGCTTCGGCAGGATCGGGCGATACAGGTAATTGCTGACGATCACCCCGGCGAACTGTCGTCCCTCGAAGGGCCAGTCGCTGCCATCTTGCTGGGCATCTTCCAGATCGCGCTGGATGAACTCCAGCGACGGATCGCCGAGCAGATCGGCAAGGCCAACCATGCGCTTGTCCACCCCGGTCGCCCGATAGGCATTACCGATCAGCAAGCGCAGATGCCGCCCCTCACCACAGGCAAGGTCGAGTACCGGCAATGAGCCACGGGGGATCAACGGCAAAAAGCGCCGGACCCAGGCTGAGGACATATCAAACATCATGGAAACGTAACCGATCTAATCCTTCACCGCAGTGAGGATATAGTTCACATCGAGATCGCGGGGGTTTTCGGAAAACCTGCGGCGCACTGGATCAAAGACCAGCCCGGTCAGTTCCCGCAGGGCAAAGCCACGGTGGCGCAACTGCCCGACCACTTCCGATGGTCGCATGAACTTGCGCCAGTCATGGGTACCGCGCGGCAGCCAGCGCAACAGATATTCCGCCGCGATGATACCGAGGGCAAAGCCCTTGGGTGTGCGGTTCAGCGTGGACATGAAGATAATGCCGCCGGGTTTGGTCAGGCTGGCCAGCGCATCGAAGAACTGGTCGCGGGCATCCACATGCTCAACCACCTCCAGCGCGATCACCACATCGAATTGCGCACCGCTGGCGGCGAGTGCCTCCGCCGTGGTCTGTTGATAGGAGATGGCAAGACCGGATTGACCGGCATGGGCGGCAGCCACCTTCACCGTCTCGGCCTCGGCATCAATGCCGGTGACACTGGCGCCGAGCCGGGTCATCGGTTCGGTAATCAGACCGCCGCCGCAACCGATATCGACAATCGACAGACCGGTCAGCGCATCATAGGCATCGGCATCGCGTCCCAGATGGGCGCAGATGTGACGCTTGAGAAAATTGAGTCGCACAGGGTTCAGCTTGTGCAGCGGGGCGAATTTCCCGTCAGGGTCCCACCATTCCGCCGCCATCGCGCCGAAATGGGCCATTTCATCAGGGTTTACCGTAGTTTCAGTGTCTTTTGGCACCGCGCTCATGGGGCGAACTCGTCTGGTCAATCTTGCTCTTGGCAGAAAAAATGTGATGCCGGGCACCGACAAATGCCAGTGCCTCTTGCATCCTGCGGCATCAAACCGCTAATCATGCGCCGATACAAGTTTTTCCCAGCCCGGATACCGGCATTTTCATGGCTCGCATTGTAATGAAATTCGGTGGCACCTCTGTCGCCGATCTGGATAGAATCAAGGCTGCTGCTGCCAAGGTGCAAGCAGAAGTCGAGCGCGGCAATCAGGTCGCGGTGACGGTTTCGGCCATGGCTGGCGTCACCAACCAGCTGGTCGACTACTGCCGTGGCGTCAGCCCGCTGTTCGATGCGCGCGAATACGATACCGTGGTTTCCACCGGCGAACAGGTGACCAGCGGCCTGCTGGCCATGGCGCTGCAGGCAAATGGCATCGCCGCCCGGTCATGGCTCGGCTGGCAGATACCGATCCTGACCGACGATACCCATACCAAGGCCCGCATCCTCGATATCAAGACCGATGTCATGGAAGAGCGCCTGAATCAGGGCGAGGTCGTCGTCGTGGCCGGGTTCCAGGGCGTATCCCAGCGCAACCGCATCGCCACCCTCGGCCGTGGCGGCACCGATACCTCGGCCGTCGCCCTCGCCGCCGCGCTGAATGCCGAGCGCTGCGATATCTATACCGATGTGGACGGGGTCTATACCACCGATCCGCGCATCGTGCCCAAGGCGCGCAAGATCTCGAAAATCTCGTTCGAGGAAATGCTCGAAATGGCGTCACTCGGTGCCAAGGTATTGCAAACCCGGTCCGTGGAAATGGCCATGAAGCATGGCGTCCGGGTGCAGGTATTATCCAGTTTTGAAGATGCCATCGGCAGCGACCTGCCCGGCACATTGGTTATTGATGAGGATGAACTCGTGGAACAGGAAATCGTTAGCGGCATCGCCTATAGCCGGGATGAAGCAAAAATCACGCTGATCGAAGTACCGGACCAGCCCGGTGTTGCCGCCAGCATCTTCGGGCCGCTGTCCGATGCCGCGGTCAATGTGGACATGATCGTCCAGAACATCTCCGATGACGGCACCCGCACCGATCTGACCTTCACCGTCAACCGCACCGACCTCGACCGTGCCATCGACGTGCTGGATAAAGCCGACCTCGGTTACAAGCGCCTTGATGCTGACAATAAAGTTGTGAAGGTATCTATTATCGGTATGGGTATGCGCAGCCATGCCGGTGTTGCCCAGCGGATGTTCAAGGCTTTAGCGGACAAGGGCATCAATATTCAGGTAATATCGACCTCTGAAATCAAAATCAGCGTGTTGATCGCCGAAGAATATACCGAACTGGCAATCCGCGCCCTACATACCGCCTACAACCTCGACGCGGCATAACCGGGACGGGGTTGCGAAATACGAGACAGACAACGAGACAACAGCCGAGGGAGGGGTCAGAAGCGATGACAGAAATGTCCGATCAAGCCAAAACCCCGCCCCATCTGTCTGACAATAGCGGTACCGGCGAAACCGACAAGATACGCCCCCGTTACCTCACATCCCTCGACGACCTCACCGAAAACAGCGGTTTTGACGGTCACGCCAGCAACGTCAATCACGAGCGGCGGCTGCTGGCCCGGCTGCGCGATATCATGGCGGGCAGCGGCCATGCCCATGCCCGGCTTGGCAAGATCGTACAGGCAATCGCCGCCGAGATGGGTGCTGAGGTCTGTTCCTGCTATCTCCGCCGTGCCGGTGACATTCTGGAGCTGTTCGCCACCGTCGGCCTGAATCCCGATGCAGTCCACCGCACCCGCCTGCGTATCGGCGAGGGTGTGGTCGGTGAAATCGCGCTGTCGGCCAAACCGCTGGCGCTGGCCGATGCCCAGACCCACCCGTCATTTGCCTATCGCCCGGAAACCGGTGAGGACCCCTATCACTCGATGATGGGCGTGCCGGTGCTGCGCGGCGGCCGGGTACGCGGCGTGCTGGTGATCCAGAACGCCAAACGTAAGACCTATTCCGAAGCGGCGGTGGAGCTGCTCGAAACCGTAGCCATGATCGTTGCCGAGCTGATCGAGCTCGGTGCCATGGTCGACCGGATGGAGGTTTCCGCCGGGGTCAGCGATTCGCTGATGCCGATGCGTCTCGCCGGGCAACCGCTGGCACCCGGCATGGGGCTCGGCCTTGCCGTCATGCACAACCCGCGGATCATCCCGCGCGAGGTGGTCGCCGACGACCCGATCCATGAACGCGAGCGCCTCGACGTGGCACTGGCGCGGATGCTGACCGCGCTCGATACCATGATCGCCTGGACCCGCGATATTGCCGGTGGCGGTGAGCCGCTCGATATCATCGAGAGCTATCGCATGTTCGCCAATGACCATGGCTGGCTGCGGCGCATCCGGGAGGCGATTGATGCCGGACTGACGGCGGAAAGCGCGGTCCAGCGGGTACAGAACGACATGCGGGTCCGGCTCAGCAAGGCAACCGACCCGATTTTCCGCGAGCGGCTGTCGGACCTCGACGACCTCGCCAACCGCCTGCTGCAACACCTTGCCGGACGCGACAGCGGCACCACCACCCTGCCGGAATTTGCCGTCCTCGTGGCCAAGAACATGGGACCGGCGGACCTGCTCGATTACGACACCAGCCGTCTGGTCGGCATCGTGGTCGAGGAGGCGACAACCGCCAGCCATGTAGCCATCGTCGCCCGCGCGCTGGGCATCCCGGCCATCGGTCAGTGCCGGGGCATCACCGACAATGTGGAAGCCCTCGACAGCATCATCATCGATTGCCAGAACAATCAGGTGCTGCTCCGCCCGGCGGAAGAGGTACAGGAACAGTTCCTGCGCACGGTCAAGCACCGCGCCCGCGCCCGCGAGGAACTGAAGAAAATCGCCGACCTGCCCTCGATCAGCCAGGACGGCATCGCGATCTCGGTCAACATGAATGCCGGGATGATGATCGACATGCCGCATCTGCATGATTGCGGTGCCGACGGGATCGGGCTGTACCGTACCGAAGTGCCGTTCATGGTGCGCAATGACTATCCGAGCGCCAAGGCACAGGAAGAAATCTACAAATCCGTACTGGATCAGGCGCAGGGCAAACCGGTTGCCTTCCGTACCCTCGATATCGGCGGTGACAAGCTGCTGCCCTATCTGCCGCCGAATGAGGAAGCCAACCCGGCCATGGGCTGGCGTGCCCTGCGTATCGGCCTCGACCGCCCGGCCATGCTCCGCGCCCAGCTGCGCGCCCTGCTGCGCGGTGCCGCCGGGCGCGATCTGAAGGTGATGTTCCCCTTCGTCTCCACGGTTGCCGAGCTGGAACAGGCCAACAGGCTGCTCGATATGGAATGCGCGCGGCTTAAGGCCGATGGCGAGATACTGCCGAGCAGGATCGAACGCGGACTGATGCTTGAGGTGCCGTCAATCCTGTACCAGATACCGGCTCTGGCCGGGCTGGTCGACTTTGTCTCCATCGGATCCAACGACCTGTTGCAGTATTTCTTTGCCGTCGACCGGACCAATCAGCGTCTGGCCCAGCGCTATGACAACCTGAACCCGGCGTTTCTGAAAGCACTGTATCGCCTGCGCGAGGATTGCGACGCCTACAACCTGCCGGTCAGCCTGTGTGGTGAAATGGCGAGCCGTCCGCTGGAAGCCATGGCCCTGCTCGCCCTCGGCTATCGCAGCCTGTCGATCTCGCCGTTCAATGTCGCCGGCATCAAGATGCTGATCCGGGCAGTGGATATTGGCCTGCTCAGCAATTATCTGGTGCCGCAACTGGATGGCCGTGCTGCCACCCTGCGCCCAAGATTGCGGGCCTTCGCTATAGACCACGGCTTGCCGCTCGATGGACAGGCCTGAACCATCACCACACCTACTACACCGGACTTTACGCCGGATTTACATGCTCATATGGTGGGCACCACATCATCCACCCACGCGCAAGACAAGGCTGACCCATGGCTGAAACCGATGCCAGCGCAGAGATCGAACCGGTAGCACCGCCGCCGCCCAGCGTCGGTGAAATACTGCGTCAGGAGCGTATCGCGCGCGGGGAGGAACTGGCCCGGATCGCGGAGAGCATCCGCATCCGCGAGCGTCTGCTGCTGGCGATTGAGGAAAATGACCACGCCAAGCTGCCGGGCGGCATCTATACCATCGGCTTTGTCCGCGCCTATGCCCAGTATCTCGGCCTTGATAGCGCAGTCCTCGAAGCACAGTGGCGACAGGAAGCCGAGGCGCTCACACGCAGTGCCAAATACAGCTTCCCGACCCCGACGCTGGAGCGACGCCTGCCCGGTGCGCTGTCGATCTTCATCGGTCTGATCATTGTCGCGGTGCTGATTGGCGTGATGATCTATGCGAGCCGTCACAGCGACGAGATCATGACCGAGATACCGCCACTGCCCGAGCATCTGCAGGCACTGGTCGGCGACCAGATCGGGCCGGAAGCCGATCTGCCGATCACCGCCGCACCGGGCGATATGACCCAGCCGCTCGACAGTGCCGGGCTGCCGCAAACCGGGCTGCCATCGGGTACTGCGGCCAATCAGCCGCCACAGCCGGGTGTCACCATTCCGGCAACGGCGGAAACCTTCGGGGTTGACGCTGCCGAGGCCGCCCTCACATTGCTGGCAAGCCGCGATGTCTGGGTACAGGTGCGCGATACCGGTGCCGACGAAATCATCCTGACCCGCGTGCTGCATACCGGCGACCGCTATTTCGCGCCGGGCATACCGGGGCTGCTGCTTACCGTCGGCGATGCCGGGGCAATCGAGGCAAGCCTGCCGGGCGGCAGACGTGGTACACTCGGCGAGAACGGTCAGGTCATCCGCGATATTGACCTGTCGGTTGACGGGATTGAGGATGCCTTGCGTTAGCAAAGCAGCATTGTCCCCGTCCGGTCATGTTCCGGTTCCGACTAGACGGTTCCGACTAGACATTGACCTGCCGGGCAGAACGCGCGACAAGTTTCAGGCGTTATTCAGTTGTATTGACACAAACACCGATTACGTAAAGCACCATGCACGATACCATTCGCCCCTGGCGCCATGTAGAACGCCGTAAATCCCGCCAGATCCATGTCGGCAATGTGCCGGTCGGTGGTGATGCACCGATCACGGTGCAATCCATGACCAACACCCTGACCCATGACGTCAAGGCTACCATCGAGCAAATCCGCGCCATGGAAGTTGCCGGTGCCGATATCGTGCGGGTCTCCTGCCCGGATGAAGCCAGTTCCGCAGCACTCAAGGAGATCGTGCCGGAAGTAACCGTGCCAATCGTCGCCGACATTCACTTCCACTACAAACGCGGGATCGAAGCCGCCGAGGCCGGCGCCGCCTGTCTGCGCATCAACCCCGGCAATATCGGTTCGGAAGAACGGGTACGCGAGGTCATCAAGGCTGCGAAGGACAACAACTGCTCCATGCGGATCGGTGTGAATGCCGGATCGCTGGAGAAAGACCTGCTGGAAAAATATGGCGAGCCATGCCCGGAAGCGATGGTCGAAAGCGCTCTCGATCATGCCCGCATCCTGCTCGACAATGATTTCGACCAGTTCAAGATCAGCGTGAAGGCATCCGATGTTTTCCTCGCCGTCGCCGCCTATCAGGCGCTGGCAGATGCCTGCGACCACCCGCTCCATCTCGGCATTACCGAGGCCGGTGGCCTGCGTTCCGGCACCGTCAAGTCGTCGGTCGGCATGGGTATGCTGCTCTGGGCCGGGATCGGTGACACGCTCCGGGTCTCACTGTCGGCCGATCCGGTTGAGGAAGTGAAGGTCGGCTTCGATATTCTGAAGTCCTTGGGCCTGCGTCACCGCGGCGTCAATGTGATTTCCTGCCCGTCCTGTGCCCGTCAGCAGTTTCAGGTGATCGATACGGTCCAGCGGCTGGAAGAGCGCGTCGCCCATATCACCACGCCGATGACCGTCTCGGTTATCGGCTGTGTCGTGAACGGTCCGGGCGAGGCCACCATGACCGATATCGGCCTTACCGGTGGCGGCAAGGGCACCCATCAGGTCTATGTCGCCGGGGTGCAGAACCATCGCCTGAAGGACAAGGATATCGTCGAGCATCTGGCCGAGATGATCGAGAAGAAGGCTGCCGAAATCGAGGCCGAGGAAGCCGAGAAGAAAGCCGCCGAAAAAACCGCGACGGTCGCTGCCGAATAATGAACCACACAGCCGGTATCCCCTCTCACCACTAGCGCATCAACATCCATGCTGGACGAACGTTTCCAGCAGGTCCTCAGCCGCCACCGCGAGCTGCAATCCCTGCTGTCCGCCCCCGATATTACCGGTGATCAGATCGCCAAGCTGTCGCGCGAGCTGTCCGAGCTTGATCCCGTGGTCGAGCGGATCAATGCCCTCGCCGAGGCACGCGCGGAACAGGCCGACCTTGAGGAGATGCTGGCCGAGCCGGGTCTGGATGCCGAGATGAAGGCCATGGCCAATGATGACCTGCAGGCCCTGCGCGAAAAAGTTCCCGACCTGGAACACAACATCCGGCTGGCGCTGCTGCCCAAGGATGCCGCCGATGACCGCAGCGCGATCCTCGAAATCCGTCCCGGTACCGGCGGTGAGGAAGCCGCCCTGTTCGCCGCTGAGCTGTTTCAGATGTATCAGCGTTATGCCCAGATCCATGGCTGGTCGTTCCAGCTTATCGATGTCACCGAGACCGAGATTGGCGGGATCAAGGAAGGCGTGGCCGAGATCAATGGCGTCGGCGTCTTTGCCCGCATGAAATACGAGAGCGGCGTACACCGGGTACAGCGGGTGCCGAAAACCGAAACCGGCGGGCGAATCCATACCTCCGCAGCAACGGTTGCGGTGCTGCCGCAGGCCGAGGAAGTGGATGTGCATATCGATGAAGGCGATTTGCGGATCGATACCTTCCGGTCCTCCGGTGCCGGTGGTCAGCACGTCAATACCACCGACAGTGCGGTACGGATCACCCATGTTCCAACCGGTGTGGTCGTCGCCTGTCAGCAGGAGCGCTCACAGCACAAAAACCGCGATAAAGCGATGAAAATGCTGCGGGCCAGACTCTATGAGGCAGAGCGCGAACGGGCCGCTGCCGAACGAGCCGCCGACCGCAAGAGCCAAGTGGGTTCCGGTGATCGCTCGGAGCGCATCCGCACCTATAACTTTCCGCAGGGACGGGTCACCGATCACCGGATCAATTTGACCCTGTACAAAATAGATCAGATCATGGCCGGAGACGGTCTGGATGAGGCGATCGACGAGTTGATTACCCATGATCAGGCCGAACGCCTCGCAGCATCCGCCTGATGCTCTGAACCGACGACCGACGAACAGGACTTTCCCCGCCCATGGTTGACCAAGCCCCCGATCCGAAGGTTGACCCGCGCACCTTCGCCGAACCGGCCCCGGTCGATGATGACCAGCTGGAAGGTGTCCTGCGTCAGGCAACACAAATGCTGAAGGACGCCGGTATTCCGGCAGCACGCGGCGATGCCCGTGCGCTCATCGCCCATGTGCTCGACCTCAACCGCAGCGACCTGTATCTGCAGGGCGCGCGCCGGTTGAGCGATGCCGAGATCGAAGCAATCTTTCCGCTGGTCGAGCGCCGCGCCGACCGGGAACCGGTCGCCCGAATTATCGGCGAGCGCGAGTTCTGGGGCCTGCCCTTCGGCCTGTCACCGGCCACCCTTGAGCCACGCCCGGACAGCGAGCTGGTGGTCGAAGCGGTACTGGCGGCGATCACGGTTGATGGGGTGCTGCCAGTTGACCGCCCGTTCCGCATCGCCGATTTCGGCACTGGTACCGGCTGCCTGATGCTGGCCCTGCTCAATGAATTGCCTGCCGCCACCGGCGTTGCCCTCGACCTCTCCGAAGACGCCCTGATACAGGCGGAAGAGAATGCCCGGCACCTTGGCCTCGACGACCGGGTGGAGTTTTTGCTCAGTGATTGGGATGAGGCGCTGGATGAGGATGAGGTATTCGACATTATCGTCTCCAACCCGCCCTATATCGCCGGAGACGTGATTGAGCAACTGGCCCCCGAGGTACGCGATCATGATCCCGAACTGGCGCTTGATGGCGGCGAGGACGGACTTGATGCCTATCGCGCGCTGGCCCCGGTTATCCGGGCGCATCTGGCCGATGATGGCCTTGCCGCGCTGGAGATCGGGTTCGATCAGGGCCAAAGCGTACCGGCAATCATGACCGCCGCCGGATTGCGGGCCGATCCGCCATTGACCGATCTTGCGCAACACCCGCGCTGTGTACTGGTCAGACTGCCAAAAACGCCATAAATCACGGATAATTTGCGAAAAAAGGCTTTGCCCCTACCGTTCAACCGTCTAGGCTATTACCCAAGGTAGGGACCGCAATGCAGCAAAAGCTGGCATTTTGCGACCAAAGTGAATAAAAGCGGCATAGCCGTAACCGAACAACCAACCGTTACCGCAATTTCCGCCCGACTTTCCGGGCGCATCGAACAGGTATACGGGCAAGGAACGGATATTCGGGCAACCGGAAAAACGGGTATGAGACGCTTGTCCTGAGGCAAGCCATCCAACTCGATCCAGACGCCCCTGATAATGGCATTATTGAACCAGACAGGACGGTCACCTGAGTGAAAAAACCCGTGAGCAATCACCGTAGTTTTCACCCCAAAACCAAAACGAAACATTTGAACTAGCAAAGAAAGCTGTTTTTGATGAGGCAACATCCACGACGTTCTCGCGGCCGCGGTAATAACAATAACGGTAATAGCAACAATAACCGTCGTCAGGGCGGCGGCAATCGCCAGCAGGTCTTCGACAGCAACGGCCCCGACGGCAAAATCCGCGGTACAGCCCAGCAGGTTTACGAAAAATACATCGCGCAGGCCCGCGACGCATCATCAGCCGGTGACCGTATCGCCGCCGAGGGTTTCTACCAGCACGCCGAGCATTACTACCGCATCTTCTCTGCCGCCAATGAAGAGTCGGAGAAGCGCGCTGCGGAAAACGAACAGCGTCGCAACCGCAATCGTCAGGATCGTGATGATAATGACGACAACAGCAGCAATGATGATGAAACCATCATCGGCAGCAACGACGATGCCGAGACCATCGAGGATGTGACTGGCAAGAGCGACAGTGACGACAGCGATGATGACAGTTCATCACGCGGGCGAGATCGCGGTCGTGGCCGCAATACCCGCAGCAGCACCGGTCGCCGTCGCAAGAGCGACGATGCCGATGACAGCAGCGATGATGCAGCCGCCAAGGCATCCGACAACAGCGATGCGGGCAATGACAGCGATGACGAGACAGCCGAGAAGAAACCGGCCCGTCGCCGCACCACCCGCACCCGCGCACCGAAGGAAGCATCCGCTGTTGCCCAGCTGATGTCCGAGGTCGAGGGCAATGTCAAAGAGCCCGAGGAAGCCTGAGACACCAAGGCCCTGGGGCTTCATCAGCGTTGAGCCAGAATAATAAAGGCCCGCACCATCCGGTTGCGGGCTTTTGTTTGCCCGGCGCATGGCATAAGACGGAGACTAGATAAGTCGCCAACCCTGCCAATACGCCCGGATACCCCGCCATGACCAAGACCATCGCCCTGATCGCCCATGACCAGATGAAGTCCGCACTGGTTGACTGGGTTGCCAAACATGACACCGTGCTGGGGGCCCATCAGATCGTCTGTACCGGCACCACCGGTGGACGGCTCAAGGAGCGCTGCCCCGGCCTGAATATCGAGTTGAAGAAGAGTGGCCCGCTCGGCGGCGACCAGCAGATCGGCTCGATGATCGCCGAAGGCAAGGTCGATGCGCTGATCTTCTTCACCGACCCGCTGTCACCCCACCCGCATGATGTGGATGTGAAGGCCCTGACCCGCCTCGCCACGCTCTATGACATCCCCATGGCCTGCAACCAGTCCACCGCCACCCTGCTCGTCGCCTCAGGCTACCTAGATGGCCGCATCAACCCCGAACGGCTGGTAATCGCAAAATCAGGCTAGGCTGATTGCTTCACCCACCGTCAGTTCACCGCCCTTGGTGATGCGGATGAAGACGCCGCAATCCATGTGGCCGAAGGTGCGGACGATTTTTGGCGGGATGTTCATGTCCTTGACCGCCGTGTCGGGGTCGACATTGATGGCGGCACAGCGGCCGATATGTTCGACCACCTCGGCCTCGATCGTGTCACCGAGGCGGATGGTGCCGCCGACCCATTGCCGTTCGGACCACGGCGTACCGGTATCGACCAGAATATTGCCGCGGAACCGGCGCGGGTCGATTGGTGCGCCCATGACCCGTTCAAGGTCACGGAGACTGGCCTGATTGATGATCGAGACCAGCGGTTCTGCCTGATCGGTCAGGGCCGCATCGGGTACGCGCACGATTTTCACCGGCTTGGGAATTTTGGCATCCAGAAAGGCATTCAGGAACTGTTCGACCACCGCCCGGCCCGCCGGGGTTTTCAGGTCGCCCTGCGTCACCACCTTGCCATGGCGGCTGAGGCTCAGCTGTTCGGTTTCCGGGTCATAATCGCTGGTCAGGGCGGCGAGCTGGTCATGCTTGGCCAGCACCGCGAAATTGCGCTTGGCGACCCATGCCGGATTGGCACTGTCAAACTGTGCCGCGCCATGGGCGATGGCATAGCGGCGATCATGGGGCAGGCAGGCATCAGCCTCGAGCGTCACCGCCTCCAGCGCCTGTGGCGTCAGGGATTTGACCGGATAACGCACCAGACCGGTTATCGTGGCGAGGTTGGCATCGGTGGCGCTGTCGGGTTTTGTATCGGGCATGGTTCGGTCATCGGGGGAGAGCATGGGGCCAGGTGCTTCCTTTTTAACCGGTCGGCAGCTTTTTCGACAGCCAAAAGGCGGAAAAATACTTGCGGCAAATATGGGTCAAACACACATAATATGAGCGATGCTGCATGATGCGGGTCGCATTGACCTCAACTGGCCAGTTCACGCCGCTTCAGGGTGGGCTGCAAGCCGATGATGTTAGAAGGAGAAGCCAACCATGAACTTCGAGAAGTTCACGGACCGAGCCCGCGGGTTTATTCAAAACGCGGAACAGGCAGCCAAAAGCCGCCAACACCAGCGCATTACCACCGAACATCTGCTGAAAGTGCTGCTTGATGACGAGGAAGGTCTCGCCGCGAGCCTGATTGCGGCTGCCGGTGGCAGTCACAAGCGCGCCCTCGAATTCACCGAGAGCGCTCTGCGCAAACAGCCCGAGGTTCAGGGAACCTCACAATTCTATCTCGACCGCCCGCTGGCGGAAGTCTTCGACGAGGCCCAGCAACTGGCTGAAAAGGCCGGTGACAGCTATGTCACCGCCGAACGGCTGCTGCTTGCCCTCGCCCTCGCCGATCGCGGGGAGAGCAGCCGCATCCTGACCCAGGCGGGCGTGAATGCCCAACGGCTGGAGAAGGCGATTGCGGATATGCGCAAAGGCCGCACGGCGGATACCGCCAATGCCGAGGCCGGTTACGATGCCCTCAAGAAATATGCCCGCGACCTGACCGAGGTGGCGAAGAACGGCAAGCTCGACCCGGTTATCGGCCGGGATGAGGAAATCCGTCGTGTCATTCAGGTCCTGTCCCGCCGGACCAAGAACAACCCGGTTCTGATTGGTGAGCCCGGCGTCGGTAAAACCGCGATTGCCGAGGGTCTGGCGCTGCGCATCATCAATGGCGACGTGCCGGAATCCTTACGCGATCGCAAGCTGATGTCGCTCGACATGGGTGCGCTGATCGCTGGGGCAAAGTTCCGGGGTGAGTTTGAGGAACGCCTGAAAGCGGTTCTGGCCGATATTGCCAGCGGTGACGGCGAGGTGATCCTGTTCATCGACGAGCTGCACACCCTTGTCGGGGCTGGCAAAGCCGATGGCGCCATGGATGCCTCCAACATGCTGAAACCCGCACTGGCGCGGGGCGATCTGCATTGTGTCGGTGCCACGACCCTCGACGAATATCGCAAGTATATCGAGAAGGACCCGGCCCTTGCCCGCCGGTTCCAGCCGGTTACCGTGTCCGAGCCGACGGTTCAGGACACGATCTCGATCCTGCGCGGGTTGAAGGAGAAGTACGAAATCCACCATGGCGTGCGGATCACCGATACCGCGATTGTCTCGGCGGCGACCCTGTCGAACCGCTATATCACCGACCGGTTCCTGCCAGACAAGGCCATCGACCTGATCGATGAGGCCAGCGCTCGTCTGCGCATGGCCGTCGACAGCAAGCCCGAGCATATCGACGAGCTGGACCGCCGTATCGTCCAGCTGAAAATCGAGCGCGAAGCACTGCGCAAGGAAACCGATGACGCCTCGAAGGATCGTCTCGAGAAACTCGAGGCCGAACTGGAAGAGATGGAGAAGGAATCTGCCGACCTCACCTCGGTCTGGAAAGCGGAGAAGGAAAAGCTCGCCTCGGCCCAGAAGCTGCGTGAGGAGCTGGATCAGGTTCGCATCGAACTGGAACAGGCCCAGCGCGAAGGTAACTGGACCCGTGCCGGTGAGCTGACCTATGGCCGCATTCCCGAGCTTGAGAAAAAGCTGGCCGATGCTGAAGCTTCAGAAGCCGAGGGCGAAAAACGCCAGATGAGCAAGGAAGAGGTGACGGATGCCGATATCGCTTCCGTGGTCAGCCGCTGGACCGGTATTCCGGTTGATCGGATGATGGAGGGCGAGCGCGAGAAACTGCTCCAGATGGAGGAGAAGCTGAAAACCCGTGTCGTGGGTCAGGATCAAGCGGTTGCCGCCGTATCCAACGCCGTACGCCGGGCGCGTGCCGGCCTGCAGGACCCCAACCGGCCGATCGGTTCCTTCCTGTTCCTCGGCCCTACCGGTGTCGGTAAAACCGAGCTGACCAAGGCGCTGGCTCAGTTCCTGTTCGATGACGATCAGGCCATGGTTCGGCTCGATATGTCCGAATATATGGAAAAGCACGCGGTGAGCCGCATGATCGGTGCCCCACCGGGCTATGTCGGTTATGAGGAGGGCGGTGCCCTGACCGAGGCGGTACGGCGGCGTCCGTATCAGGTGGTGCTGTTCGACGAGATCGAGAAAGCCCATGCCGATGTGTTCAACGTGCTGTTGCAGGTGCTTGATGATGGTCGCCTGACCGATGGCCAGGGCCGGACGGTCGATTTCCGCAACACGCTGATCATCCTGACCTCGAACCTCGGCTCGGACTATCTGGCCAACCAGCCAGATGGTGAGGATGTGGAAGCGGTGCGTGAACAGGTGATGGATGTGGTGCGCGGTGCCTTCCGGCCCGAGTTCCTCAACCGTCTCGATGAAACCCTGCTGTTCCGTCGGCTTGGTCGCGATCACATGGCCGGTATCGTCACAATTCAGCTTGAGCGCCTGCGTGCCCTGCTGGACGACCGGCAGATCACCCTCGATCTGGATCAGGCCGCCATCGACTGGCTGGCCAAGGCCGGGTACGACCCGGTCTATGGCGCACGGCCACTGAAGCGGATCATCCAGAAGAACCTGCAGGATCCGCTCGCGACCCGTATCCTTGAGGGCCGCATCAATGATGGTGAGACGGTCAAGGTAACGGCGAGCGATCTCGGCCTGTTCATCGGCGATCAACCGGCCAGTGCCGAACGCGCCAGCGCCTGATTATCTGGTCAAAACCCCATGAAAAAAGGCTGGTTCCACGGAACCAGCCTTTTCCTTTGGGCGATCCGTCAGATCACCGATCATTGTCGTAGCGGGCGGCAATCCAGCCGACATTACGATACTGGCGCTCGAAGAAATCCTTCGGCAGCTCATAGGCCTCGGTATCGCAGTAATAGGGCTCGTTCCAGTAGCGATCGTCATCATCATAATAATAATCATCACAACGCGAACTCTCATAGGAACGTATAACGATCCCGAGATCATCGCCGAAATACCGGACACCGCTCATGTCATAGCCGTAATGGACCATGTCGTAATACTGGCGGAAGGTGATCAGCCGGTCGCTATAGGCGATCTGCTGGTCTTCGCTCGACATCTCCTGCTGCGGACCGAGCTCCATGCTCTCCTGCAGGAAGAAGTTCTTAGGCATCAGGAACCGGTTGCTGCCGAGCCATTCAAAGTTGCTCGTGTCAAAGCCCCAGACCTTGTATTCGAGGTATTTGTTCCAATCCATGGTCCGCTCTTCCTCGGACTGCATGTACTGGGCCCATGTTATGTCATCGAGATTGATCGGGTCGCCATCGGGGCCATAGGCACCCTCGCCCTGAACATAGGTCGCCGTCAGCGTTTCCTGATTGAACTGGTCTTCATAATCCGCCGGAACATCAAGGGCCGGATCTTCCAGATCGTTCATGGTGGTGGTTACAGGCGGCACTGTGCCACTGCCACCACTGGACACACCGGGATTGGTGATGTCAGTCGACACACCGGACTCAAACGCAGCCTCATAGGCCTCGATATTGGTCGGGCAGGCAGATTCTGTCGATGCCATGTTACATTCGGCATCTTCGGCGAGCATGCCGGTACGATCCTGAAAATCATCGATCTCCTGGACAAAGGCATTGGCCTGATCAACCGATGATTGCGGAATTTTCTCGATATTGCTGTTGATCGAATCTGTGGCGATGGCCCCGGTCGGGGTACCGCCAGCCATCTCCTGATCCACAACCGCCTGCTCAACATCGCTCATGCGCTGCTGGGAGTCTTCCAGACGCTGGTCCTCTTCCTCATCATAGACAAGGCTGTTCTGGACATCCTGTTCGCTCGGCATGCGAGACGAACTCTGGGTCGTGCCAGACGACACCCCACTCATCATCTCCAACCGTCGTTGTTCATATTCCCGGATCCGCTGATCTTCCTCGGCGGAATAATTCACGCCCGATGCCTGCTCACCGGTGTCATAACCGTAAAGGGCGAAGGGGTCGGTGCCCTGATCCTGCGTAGTGCCCGGGGCCGCACCGCCCTGCTGGGCATTGGCGAGAACCGGCCAGGCTGCAATCATCGCCGCCAATGCTGCACCGGCCATCAGGGCCAGATACCAGCTTCGGGTGCTCTGCTGGTCATCGGCAGCAATGGCGATTGCCCGTGCATGACCGCCGGCACCATGCCTTTGCCCGATCTGGCCACGAGTATTCTGCGTGTGATGTACCATCTGCAATCCCCCGATTTCCGGCAACAGGTGCAAACCCTGCCCCCCGCATATGTCGAGCATTATCCCCCGTCGACATAGATATTATGCGGCAGAAACGCAGCTGACCACACAATATATCAGATAGTTTATACCCGAATATGCGCCGATCGTGAACGATTAAGCCGTCCGAAACCGGTTATTTCGGCATTTTTGCTAAAATTTTAGCGGTTTCGGGAAATCAGGCCGCCAGTTGCACCGGTCCGAACCGGTCCCGATCATGGGGTGCCGCAAAATCTATATCAGGCATCGTGGCGACAACGCCTGTGGGATTCACCTGCGGATGGCTCTGGTAATAATGGCGCCGGATATGGTCCATATTCACCGTCTCGGCAATGCCCGGCCATTGGTACAGCTCGCGGGTATAGGCCCAGAGATTGGGGCAATCGACAATCCGCTGTTTCGAGCATTTGAAATGCACGGCATAGACGGCATCGAACCGCAACAGGGTCACGAACAGCCGCCAGTCGGCCTCGGTGATCCGGTTGCCGACCAGAAACCGGCTCTCGGACAGGCGCTGTTCCAGCCAATCGAGCGTGTCGAACAATGGCGCCACCGCCTCGTCATAGGCATCCTGCGTACTGGCAAAACCGGCCTTGTATACGCCGTTGTTGAGGGTGTTGTAGATGCGGTCATTCACCCGGTCGATTTCCGGGCGCAGCGCTTCGGGGTAGTAATCCCCGGCAGTCGCCCCGATACCGTCAAAGGCACTGTTGAGCATACGGATAATGTCAGCACTCTCATTCGAGACGATGGTACCGGTTTCCCGGTCCCACAGGGTCGGCGTTGTTACCCGGCCGGTGAATGACGGATCAGCCTGCTGATAGATCTGATAGAGGTAGTCTGCCTTGAAAATCGGGTCTGGCACGACCCCCGGCCCATCGGCGAAGGTCCAGCCGTGATCGCGCATGTACCAGTGAACGACAGAAACCGGGATGGTACCTTCCAAACCCTTTAGTGCCCGAAAGATCAGGGTGCGATGTGCCCATGGACAGGCCATCGATACATAGAGATGGTAGCGCCCGGCCTCTGCCTTGAAGCCGCCGTCACCTGTAGGACCAGCCGTGCCGTCAGACGTTATCCAGTTGCGGAACGGGGAATCCCAGCGTTTGAACCGGCCCTTGTTTTCCTCGGTCTTGTAGCCTTCGTCCTGCCATTTACCATCGACGAGCATGCCCATGAGTTGCCTCCTGTGCTGTTTCGGTTATCGCGTTGCCACGAGTGTGATGGTGACCGGAATTTCCTGTGATACCCAGGCGGCATCGGGATCTGATTTGGTGCCCATGCCAAGGGCAATACGATCGAGTGTCACCTCTGCCTGCATGGCTGCCCGGTCACCCTCGATAGTCAGCACGAAGGGCAGATCAACCGGCGTTTCCTGCCCCTTGATGGTCAGGGTGCCGGTGGCCTCATACTGGCCATCGCCCAGCGCTGTGATGCTGTCGGTGGCGAAGGTAGCATCCGGGTAATTGGCCACATCGAACCATTCGGTATTGGGCAGGGTCTTGTCATAGAGCGCGGTGCCGGTTTCGGCAGAAGCAGTGGTCACGACCACCACAACCGACGCCTGATCCGGAGCCTCTGGATCAAAATCAATTTCGGCAGTCCAGTCATTGAACTTGCCGCTGAACGGACGAGCCGCATGAGTGCCGGAGAAGGCAATGCTGCTCTCGGCCTTGCTGACCTGCCAGTCAGCCGCATTGGCGACCGGTGCAATCGCCACAATCAGGGCCAGCGCCGGCAGGGTTGAAAGGACAGCACGCAGAAATCTGGTCATGAATTATCTCCGGTCAATGTCGGGGGTTGCAACGCCTCACGCCGCTGAAGCCGTGGCACCATGCGCAGCATCAGATGATCGCGCGCCATGAACTGGTGCTTGAGCGCCGCGCCGACATGCAGGATCAGCAGCGCGATACCCAGCTTGGCGATGATCTCATGGCTCAGCTTGAAGCCGGCCTCAACGCCTTCCTTGGCGCTGTCATCAAGCGTGTAGAGCCAGGGAATATGCGGAATTTCAAATAGCCCGAACCAGATGGTCGGCAAGTCCCAGGGGCTGGTGGAGACCATGGCCCAGCCGGTCAGCGGCACCGCCAGCATGAAGCCGTAAAACGCCCAGTGGGTCAGGTGCGCGGCCCATATCTCCCACCGTTTCATGCCCATGGGCAGGTCCGGCGGCCGATGAAACAGCCGCCAGACCAGACGCAGGATACTGAGCAGGAGAACGGTCAGCCCGAGCGATTTGTGCCACTGATAGGTGTCATAGGCGAGCGCCTGATAATCCGCCTGTTTGATCGCATCAACCATCCACAGGCCGCTGGCCAGTTGCACAATGATGGCAATGGCAATCAGCCAGTGAAGGATGATGGCAATCAGGCTGTAGCGTGCCGTATCGGCAGCTGCTTTATCGGTAATATCAGTGCTCGCGGACATGATCAGGGTACGCGGTTGAACTCGGCTTCGATCAAGACTGTTACGTCATCGCCGACATAGGGCACACCGTAATCCAGACCGAACTCCGAACGTTTCACCGTGGTGGTACCGGAAAAGCCGATGGCGGCATCCTTGGTGAAGGGATGTTCCTCGAGATAACCATTCATGGTGACATCGAGGGTAACCGGCTTGGTCACACCAAGCAGGGTCAGGTCACCGGTAATGGTGCCGGTATTATCGCCGGTAATCTCAATCGAGGTGGATTTGAAAGTAATCGCCGGAAACTCGCCGGTATTGAAGAACTGCTCACCGCGCAGCTCGGCGTTGAAATCCTTCTGCTCGGCATTCGGATAGTCGGTATCGACCGAGGCTGGATCAATCGTGACGTCTACCGAGCTGGCCGCCGGGTCCTCGGCATTGAATTCGAGGGTGGCATCAAGGGTGTTGAAGCGTGCGGTGTAATCCGCCAGTCCCAGATGGCGTACCTTCCAGATCACGCTGGCATGGGTCGGGTCGACGGCATAGGTGCCGCTCGGGATCGGCAGATCGGCTGCGGTGGCAGACTGGCCATAGACCAGACCGCCAACGGTCAGAGCGGTGGTCAGGGCAAGGGCGGTGGTAAAGGTCTTGAGATTGGTTTTGATACCGTGGCTACGGGCAAACATCCGTTATTCTCCTCAATCGGCATGGGTCACGGCGTCATGCCGCAAATCCTTGAACCACAATGAAATGGTATAAGTACCGATTGAAGCAAAGCACTTGTTTGTGAACGTACTGTTCACCCGGAAGAAACAATCCCCGGCGCTATTCTCTTGACGCCGGGGAATGACATTAGGTGCTGCTGTTACGTGCCGTTGTTACGGGCCAGCGACAGGCGCCCGGCAAAGGGCAAACTGAAGAACGGCTTGTCGCTGCCAAGACGGGTCATCAGGAAGAACAGCAGTGACCCGCCGAGGACCGTGACGCCGTTGAAGACAAGCAGAAATGTGGTCTGCTTCAGCAGGATCAGCGCGCCGATATATTGCGCAAGTATCGAGAAATAGAGGATACCAACGACAAACTCACGCGACCGGTTGCGGATGAACCACGCACCGAGCGGCGCACCGAGCACCACCACCGGCACACAGCACAGCCACATGCTCCATGCTTCCGCCGCCAGAGGCTGGGCGGCAAAGCCGAAGCCCTTCCAGAAGAAGGCGGCAACTGAGTTGGATGCCATCAGCACGACCGAGGTCGGGGTGGCAACACGCTCGGAGACCCGCAGGCCAAGCACCAGAAACGAGAAGATGATAATATCGATACCGGAACCGACGATGCCGGTAATAACCCCACCGAGGCCGCCGAGAAACGCCAGCGCAACATAATCAAAGGTGCAGAGTTCCACATCCGCGCCCTTGGTTGGGCGTTGCTTGTCACGGTTCATCAGATAGAGCGAGACACCAAAGCTTAACCAGACAGCGGTGAAGAAGGTCTTGGCCACCGGACCGGGGAACAGCGGCGCCACATAATCGAGACCGATGAAAACGCCACAGGCACCGGACAGAGCGGCGACAATGATCGCCTTACCAACCACCGGAATGCGCAAAGACAGGATGGTGATCGCCGCCGCCGTCATGCCGACAGACTGGATCATTATCGAGAAGTCACGGGCAATCGCGGGCTTGATACCGAGGATCAGCGTGAACACCGGGAACGCAACGGCACCACCGCCCTCACTGGTTGCACCGGCGATGAATGAGCCGAACACCATGGTCAGGCTGGCAACCCAATAGGTGGCAAACAGGTGCCACAGGTCGGACACGGCCATGTAACCGAGCCACGCCAGCCAGACGACAGCTGCGGTGATGAAGGTGGGATGGGTAAGAACTTTGCGTACGGTCGATGGTGCCGCGGATTGTGCCGCAGATTGTACCAGTGACATTGGCTGTGCCCCTCATAGGAATAGCGACGGGCATTTGCATGGAGCAACGCTTTCAATAGCGTTTGCATACGCAACTACCCAATCAATGTCCCTGTTCTACGGCAGCGACAAGAAAGTGGTGCACAAACAATTTCGCATCTGCAGCATTATTTTTTGCAGGGCAGCGAGATAATGAGCCGAACGGCGTCAGGCAGGCTGTTGAAATTGCTCCAGCAATGCATCATCGAGCGCCCGTGCCCGACCAAGCGCCGGACGGGCAGCGTGGTGCTTGACGTAAGCGACAAAGGCCGGACGTTTTTCCACCAGCTCGAATGACATGCCCCATTGCAGCAGCCCGATCATTAACAGATCAGCGGTGGTAAAGCTGTCACCGACCAGATGGGTCGTGCCCTCCAGTTCAGCCTCGGCAAGGCCGAATATCCGCTCAAACGTACCATAGCCGAGCATACCGGTATGTTCCTCACGGACCTCGACACCCATGGCATGATTGACCATCGCCGCCTCAAGCGGGCCTGCGACCATGAACAGCCAGCGATAATAGGCAGCACGCAAGGGGCTATCGGTTGCCGGGGCCAGACCCGCTTGCGGGAACGCATCGGCGAGATAGGCACAGATGGCGGCATTCTCGGTCAGCGTCACATCGCCATGGCGCAGAACCGGCACCTTGCCCATGGGATTGACCGCCAGAAATGCCTCGGTTTTCGGCTCACGTATCGGCACGATTTCGGTCTCATAGGGCTGACCGGTTTCCTCCAGCATCCAGCGGGTTATCCGGCCCCGTGACATGGGATGGGTGTAAAGCATCAGGGTACCGGTCATGATAGCCTCCGTAAAAATGTTTCTGTCTCACTGCTTCGGCGCAGGTTTCCATATGCGACATGCGTGCAAGACAGGTAAGCGAAACTGCGCACAGGCATCACCCATCCGACATGGCGACGGCATGAATAACAGAAAAACACGATTGGTTGTTACCGCAATATTCATGGCCCTGACCGGTCAGCAGGCGCTGGCCGCCGAGCCGGTGACAATCGCCGAGCGCCCGGCAATTCTGCACCGCTCTGCCGCTGCTGGCGGGCAGGCGGCACCGACCCTGATCGCGCTGCATGGCGGTCTCGGCAACGCTGACCAGTTGAAGAGCAGCTTTGATCTGACCGCAGCAGCTGACCGGTATGGCTTCAATCTGATTTATGTAAACGGCACACCCCAGCGCCGGATCGGCAACCGCAATACCTGGAATGCCGGCGACTGCTGCGGCAATGCCGCGAAACGGCAGATCGACGATGTCGGCTATCTCGAACAGGTGATCAGCCACCTGATCTCCGACGGTATCGCCCGGCCGGGCAGCATTTACCTGACCGGTACCTCGAACGGGGCGATGATGTCCTATCGCATGGCCTGTGAGCGCAACGATCTGATCGCCGGTGTCATCGCCTTCTCCGGCCCGTTCGTTACCGGACAATGCCGCAATGCGCGCGGCGTGCGCATCTGGCAGCTGCATGGGCTGCAGGATACGACCGTGCCGATCGATGGCGGTGGCAAGGGTCAGTTTCTGATGGGCAAGCCCTTCCCCTCGGTTGAGGAAACAACCCGGTTTCTGCAATCCGGTGGGGCAGATGTCACGGTCACATTATTGCCAAGCGCCAGCCACCGCATCACCTCCATGGCCGAGGCAATGCAGCAGGACAATCATCAGAATATGGCGGATGCCATCGGCGACTTTATCGACTGATCAGGCGACCAGCTTATTGATCCGGTCAGCGAGTTGATCCGGGGAGACCGGCTTGGTCAGCAGCGCCGAGATTTTTGCCGCCTTGGCTTTTTGAATAACAGTTTCGGACGGGCTGGTTGCCAGCGCGATAATCTTTGCAGTGCCGGCCTTGGCCCGCGCGGTCAGCATGGCGAGCAGGTTGAACGGCGCATCATCCTCACCATCAAGGTCAATGATAACCAGCACCTGAGTAGGTAATTGCGGGATTGTATCAAGCGCAGTCAGCGTCTCCATATGCTGAATATCCGGATAGGCGAATTTGCGCAAAAAGTCATAGAGCGGCACGATTGAAGCGCCGCCAACCGCGATTACAGTGTCCATGGATTGAGTCATCAGAAATACCTTAAATACACATAAGAGTATGTGTCAGACTATATGCAACCTCGCCCGCTATTCTAGCAGTAACGCACGAAGGCGGAAATCTTTTCAGCCCTGTGGCTCATCTCCGCACTCAACCGCGCCCGCGATAGGGCGGCACACCCTGATCCGGCACCCAGACATCGCCCGGTGCCGGACCGGTCTGATAGAACACATCAATCGGAATGCCGCCGCGCGGATACCAGTAGCCACCGATCCGCAGCCAGACCGGTTCCAGCAGATCGACCAGACGCTTGCCGATGGAGACGGTGCAGTCCTCATGGAACGCGCCATGATTGCGGAACGAGCCGAGGAACAGCTTCAGCGACTTGCTCTCGACCAGCCAGTCGCCTGGCACGTAATCAATCATCAGATGGGCGAAATCCGGCGCACCGGTGATCGGGCAGAGCGAGGTGAACTCCGGCGCGGTAAAGCGCACGAGGTAATTCGTTCCGGCCTGCGGGTTCGGTACCTTCTCCAGCACCGCCGCTTCCGGCGAGTGCGGCAACTCGCTCTTGCCACCGAGCTGGGTCAGGTTCTCATAGATACTCTTGTCACTCATCTCACACTCCTCGAAGATTGCCCCAGAGCAGCACATGCAGCTGCGGCAGTACCGTTGCGGCAAACCATTGATCCGCGACCGTTTTGTCAACCAGCCAGCGCATCCGCTCCATGATCCCGGTCATATCGACCGCAGCGTCCTCATCATCGGGCGGTGGCGGTGTATGGTTACCGGGCTGGAGATAGACCGGCAGTGTCGGATAGCGCCCCGCCACCTCGCGGGCAAAGTCATAATCACGGTCGTCGAACACGACGAATTTCAGCACTGTCCGGGCATCCCCCGCCGCCGCGATACAGGCGTCGAGCGCCGCCGGATCACAGACCATATCGCTCGATGGCGGTTTCGGGCTGAGGGTCAGCACCGACAGATCGGCAAACCAGTCGCGGGCGATGCTGCCCTGGGTCTCCAGCCCGAATTGATAGCCCCTGCCCCGCCCCATGCCGATCAGTTCACCAAGCGGCTGGATCGCCGGATTGCCACCGGAGAGCGAGACCATCAGCGGGCTGTCACCGGAAAGTTCGGTAACCCGGTCCATGATCGCCGCCGCCGTCATCAGGGCCCATGTATGGCGATATTCGGAATCAACCGCATGGAGCGTGTCGCACCAGCTGCAGCGATAATCGCAACCGCCGGTCCGCACGAAAACCGTCGGCTGGCCGATCAGCGCCCCCTCACCCTGAATGGTCGGGCCGAATATCTCGCTGACCCGGATCACCTCCGCGCTCATGGCCGATATTCCGCCGTGGTTTTCGGGGTTTCCTTGACCCGCACGGCACAAACCTCGGGCCAGCGCGCATGGCACCAGTCATAGAAGTGTCTGGCCAGTTGTTCGGCGGTGACCATGTGGTCGCCCAGCACCTCGTTCAGATGCCGGTGGTCGAGCGTGTCATCCACATAAGCCTTGAAGGCACCCAATTCGAGATAGTCACGGACGAACCCGGCGCTATCGAGGGTCTCCGACTGCAACTCGACCTCAACCACATAATTATGGCCATGCAGCCGGGCGCAGGGATGCCCCTCGGGCACGCCGGTCAGCTGGTGCGAGGCGGAGAAATGGAATTCCTTCCAGATCCTATACATTGCAGGCCTCTTTCCAGAATTCGGGATCAGCATAGACCGTCGGGTCGATGCCACCGGCAAGATGGAATGCCTCACGCCGCTCGACACAGGTACCGCAGCGTCCGCAATGAATGTCACCGCCCTTGTAGCAGGACCATGTACGAGTGAAATCAACGCCCAGCTTCAGCCCCTCGGCGGCAATATCGCCCTTGGTGCGATGCACAAATGGTGTGTAGAGCCTGATCCGTCCCATGCCCTCGAGGGCGTGGTCCTGCATGGTCTGGAACGCCTCGATAAAATCGGGACGGCAGTCGGGATAGATGAAATGGTCGCCGCCATGAACGGCGGTTGCAACAGCCTCGGCCCCGCGGGCGGAAGCGACACCGAAGGCAATCGACAACATGATCGCATTGCGGTTCGGCACCACGGTAATGCGCATGCTTTCCTCGGCATAATGGCCATCCGGCACCGTGACATCATCGGTCAGGGCCGAGCCGCTTAACTGGCGACCAATGGCTGAAATGTCGATCAGGATATGCTCAACACCGAGGTCGTCGGCATGTTCCTTGGCAAAGCCCAGCTCCTTCTTGTGGCGCTGGCCGTAATCGAATGAAATCAGACCAATCAGGTCATGATCGCGCGCCACCATATGGGCGAGCGTGATGGAATCCAGTCCGCCGGAGCAGACAACGAGCGTCTTCATAATGTGAACCCTTGTTTTCGCTGTAACCGGGTAGGCTGCGACCGGTCCCCGCCCCTATCGGCAGGTGCGCGTCTTGTAACAAGGCCCGAACCAAAAGAAAAGCCGGGAGCAAGCGAAGGCCCGAACATCCAGACATATTGGCCGATTGTCGAAAAATGAGCGCCACTCGCGCGACACGTCTTGCCTCGCGCGCGCCATCGCCTAACCTGCGTCCATGTCTGTTCTGATTGTCGGCCTTATCCTGCTGTTTCTCGTCAGCGCCCTGCTCGCCTGGCTGCGGCGGCGCATGCTCGACCGGCAGGCGATCCGCGCGATCATCTGGGCCTTTGCCTATGCGGTGCTGATCCTGCCGGCGATTTTCGGCTATGCGTCACTGGTCAGCGCCGGATGGAGCGCGGATTATGCCATCACCAAGGCCCGCATTTTTGCCGATGGCCCGTATTGGAGCGGCCTGCCGGTCATGCTCAGCATCGCGCTGACACCGGCGTTCTATCTCTATCTGGCCCTGCGCGCGAAACCCGCCTGGCCGGTACTGCTCACCCTCGGCACAATCATGTCGTGCCTCGTCTTCATCTTCGGCGGCCTTCTCCTGACCGCCGGCCGCCTGGCCGGCGTGCATTTTTGAGGCCGGTTCGCATGAGGGGAACTCCAACCGCCCAACAAAACGCCCTCAGTCATCATTCAAGAGCACAATATGCTGTTCTTCAGGCTTGCGCTCCTTATGACCTTCCAGCAGGCCAAGCCGTTTTTTGACATAGAATGCCAACGCCTTGCGGGGCGTCAGTCGCAAACATCCATCGCTCATGCCGTAATCGATCACGATTGCCTGCCGCTGCGGCTCGGTAAGCCCCGGATGGGGGATGATTGTGAGGGTCTCGTGTTCCATCCATTCGGGATCATCCTCACGACGCATATGGGCAGCGTCACCAAGCTCCGGGCTATCCAATCGTCCCAGAACAAAATCCCGAAATTTTTGTTGCCCTGTATCAAAGCCCCTGACATGCCAGCGAAACCCGTCAAACACCAGAGCAAAGGGTTCGAGAACGCGCGGCTTCAGCTCCATGGTCGAGAAAGAGCGATAGCGGCAATGCACCTGCCGCGACTGCCTGATCGCAGCGATTACTGCTGCCAATGTTGCATCGGGCACCGGGCGAACGGGCGCTTCTGCCACCACGATTTCCGGTGGGCTCGTGAACAAGCCTGCAGCCGCTCCCAGTATACCCTCCCCGATCAACCGCAACTCGCTCAGCAATTCGTTCGAGCCACGATGGGGCACATCGACAAATTTTGGACCGGGGCGATAGGTTTTTTCCTGACGATCATAATCCAGCGCTTCCGGATAATACTCCGCAAAGCGATTGAAATCGCCAGTGGCCTGATTGGGCGAGATACCGAATTGCTCAACCAGATCACGCCGGTTGACACTCCCCTCCCAAGCCAGTCGATCAGCAATGAAGGCAAGGCGTTGCTCAACCGTCCAACGCATCGTTTCAGATTTATCCACAGGTCCGGCAGGGGGCATAAAGCATGTTTTGTTTCATATGTATCAGATCAGGCCTTGACTCTAGAACAATCCTCCCAGAATGTATGCGCACAATTTTTGTGAGTACCTACCATTGCATTCAATCGTAGCGTAAAACCCACACAATATCGGGCTCTCGCGGCTCTCAAAACATGAGGAAACATCGAAATGACCCTTAACTATCAAGAGCTTGATGATTTTGTCAGCCGCCACGCCGCGATCCGCCGCCGTCAGAAGTTGCAACCGGCAGGCGGCCCGGGCGACAAGATTTTTCCGCCAACCTATCCGGGTGATGGCAAGAATGACCCGCCGCGCCACGTCTTTGAGGTCCGTCGAGTCCCGGGACAGAAAGACGGCATTGTCTGCGTCCTGATCGACAGCGTGCAGAGCCAGGCCAACCGCATGGAAGAGGCGCTGGTCAGCCTGATTTATGACGAAGATTTCAAGATACCGCGTGTCACCGTTGATTTCAGTGATACCGGCCTGAATGTCGCCGACAGGATCAGTTCACTCGACGCGCCGCACCGGATATATGATGCAATCCTGCGCGACAGCCTGCTGGATGATGTGCCGTTTCTGAAATCACCGCTCGGTGAAGCTCTGATCAAGGCCAAACCGGCAGAAGCGGCAGCCCTGCTCTCCCACGCTCCGACCGCATTGCTGTTCGGCGCCTGGCACAGTCAGGGACAAGGCGGCGGCTTGGGCGCCAAGTTCCAGCGCTCGCTGACATCGGAAATCATCGGGATCAACGTACCAGCAGAGGAAATGGTCAATCGCCAGACCGGTGAATTTCAGGGTCGAAGTCTTGGAAAGCGTACCGGCAGCCGGATGGACCCGCTCGGTATCCGCAAAGGCGTCGAGATATACAAGACAGCGGATGGCTGGGTCGAAACGGCCCAGAAAGGTGCAAAGAAGTCAAAGCCATCAGAAGCCAACCACGGTAACATTGCCCCATCCATTCAACCGCTCGGCGTCACCTGCGATTATGCCGAACAGGTCGTACTGCTGAGCACGGCCGGGCTGCGGCGTCTGCGTTTCGGCACCCCGGAACAGACCCGCGCCGGACGCAGCCTGCTGGCCAGTCTCGGGCTGGTGGCGTTTCTGGCGCAGGATCGCAACGGCTTCTCACTGCGCTCGCGCTGTGATCTTGTCCCGGATGGCGGGCTGCAGGCACTGGAACTGGTGCATCATGACGGCATGGTAAAACAGATCGACCTCGATCTTGATCAGGCCATCGCACTCTATGACGAGGCAGCGGACAAGCTGCGCACCACAGGTGTCGGTTACGAACCCGACCCGGTCATGCTGAAGCCACAGGACAAGCTGATCTCGATCATCCGGCAAAGTGAGGAAATGGCGCTCAAGGATCTGAGCGACGAGGCGGAGGACGAGTAATGCTGGTTCTCGAAATCGAATATCTGGGCGGGGTGTGCTACGCCGCCCGCGATCAGGTTTCGAGTGAACCCGACTGGCCGCCGCAGCCGGACCGGGTCTACTCGGCACTGGTCGCCACCTGGGGCATGCAGGGCGAGGATGACCGTTTCCGCCCGGCACTTACATGGTTGGAGCAACAAGCCGTCGAGGGCGTCTATGCCAGCGACTACAATGCCCGGCAGATCGGCAATGCCTATGTGCCTGTCAATGATGCCCTGACGCTGGCGGAGCGCCGCAGCCGCCAGCCACGCCAGTTCCCCGCCGCCCTGCCCGATGATCCGCTGGTGGAAATCATCTGGACCGAGGAGCCGGAGCAGGAGATTCTCGACCTGCTCGACGACCTCGCCCGCGACACTGCCAGTGTCGGCCATTCGGCGAGCCTGACCCGTTGCCGGTTCCGGCGCGGTGAATCAGTACGCCCCAACCTCAGACAGGCACCACAGCGCCGCATCGGTGCGGGACGGCTCGCGACGCTCGAGGCCAGCTATCATGCCGGGCGCAGACCGCCCCCCGGCGATATTGTCATCGACCATCCCGCCAATGATGCCACCAGTGCTGGCACCACCAAATTCGGTCGCAACTGGCTGGTACTTGAGCTGCATGCCAATAGTTTTGTGCCCTCAATCACCGCGTTTCCGCTCTATGCCAAGGCCATGCGCGATACCCTTCTCGCTGGCTTCGATGCCATCGGCATGACGGTACCGGAAGTGATCTCCGGACACCAACCGGATGGCAGCCCGACGGCAAAACCGCATATGGCTGTGCTGCCGCTTGCCGATCTTGGCTGGCAACATGCCCGGGGCACGTTGATGGGCTTCGGGTTGGCGCTGCCACCGGCTTTTGACAATCCTCACGACAACCCGGATACATTTCAGTTATTACAAGGCGTGATGGCGGCGCTGAATGCCAAGGCCGTCAACCAGTACGGCACACGATTACTGCAACTATGCCCGCGCGGGGATGATGCAAAACGATTCATGATCGAGCTGCATCTTGCATCAGTGACCGGACGGCAATCGCTCAAGCCAAGTCGCTACAGCAGGCCATCCCGCTACTGGGCCACGGCAACCCCGATTGTGCTGGATCGTCATCTGAAACAGCCACCCGGTGATGCCCGACAGCAGGAGATTGAAGCGATCATTGTTCAGGCCTGCCGCAATATCGGCCTACCGGAACCGGCAAGCATTACGGAAGGGTCCTCTGCAGGGCGTCCGGCAATCCAGCTTGGCAAGCACAGCGGCATAAGCGGTGCCACCCCGGCGCATCCGAGCGTCACCGGCACGCGCCCGCGATGGCGACTGCCACCGGCCCTGCGCAGCCGGGAAATGTGCCATGCGGTGATCAGATTTGACCAGCCGGTATCCGGCCCGGTCATCCTCGGCGCGGGTCGGTTCCATGGCATGGGGCTGTGTCTGCCGTTTACACCCCAGCCCCGCTCCAAAACCCGATCATAACCCCATCATGGAGGATAACGCGCCATGACCAGCACCAGCCTGCCCTCACTATCCACCCATGATTTTGACGGCTATTACAACGAATTGTATGGCTATGCCCCCTTCCCGTGGCAAACGCGGCTGGTCGGGCAATTGGCGACGGGGCAGGGCTGGCCATCCGTCATGGACCTGCCGACCGGCAGTGGCAAGACCGCCAGCCTTGATATTGCGCTGTTCCATCTGGCGCTCTGCGCTGATGATCCGGCGCGACCGGCACCGATGCGGATCGTGCTGGTGGTCGACCGCCGGCTGATCGTCGATGATGCCTTCAGACGGGCAGAGGAGATCGCAGAGAAACTGCAAAATGCAGAAGACGGCATTCTGAAAACCGTCGCCGATCGGCTGCGGCATCTGGCAGGTGGCGATATCCCCGTGATGGCACGTGCGCTGCGTGGTGGCATGCCGCTGGAACATGGCTGGGCCACCAGTCCGCACCAACCGACAATCCTGTGCTCGACCGTCGATCAGGTCGGCTCACGGCTGCTGTTCCGCGGCTATGGCATCAGCGATCGCATGAAGCCGGTGCATGCCGGGCTGTTCGGCAATGACTGCCTGTTCCTGCTTGATGAAGTGCATCTGTCAGAGCCGTTCCGCCAGACCCTGTCCGGTATTGCCCGTTTGCGCAGTGAGAACTGGCGCGAAACCGGTACGGCTGACCGTCCATGGCAGGTTGTCGAGATGAGCGCCACCCCGGGCAACCGGGGCGGGCAAGAGCCCTTCGCGCTGGCAGATGATGACAGGCAGGACAGGACGCTGAAGAGCCGACTGGAAGCCACCAAGCCGGTCCGCCTCGACACAATCAAGGGAACCTACAAAACCGCCTTTCCCACCGCCGCCGCTGCGGAAGTCGGGGAATTACTCAAGGATGACAACACAAAAGCCATCGGCGTTGTGGTCAACCGGGTAGCAACAGCGCGGCAGATATTCGAGCAACTGCGCCTGCAACTTGGTGAGAAGGCTGACATCAAACTGATGATCGGCCCGGCAAGAGCGGTTGACCGTGATATGATTGCAGAGGACCTCGACAATATCCGCACCGGACATAAGCCGCGCCCGGAAAAACCGCTGATCGTGGTTGCCACCCAATGTCTGGAGGCCGGGGTCGATATCGACCTCGACGCGCTGGTGACCGAGGCGGCACCGCTCGATGCCCTGCGTCAACGCTTCGGCCGCGTTAACCGTGCCGGGCGCGATATAGCGGCCAAGGGCAGCATTCTGATCACCGATGAGCAACTCAGGAAGCGTTACGCGGATCCGGTTTACGGCGACGCGGTCAAGGCGTGCTGGGACTGGCTGAATAAGCAGTACAGCGAAAATGATGATGTGCTCGACTTCGGCATTAACGGCATGAACGCGCGGCTGCAGGATATGGACCCGATGGCTCTGGCGCCGATGCTGGCCGAACGGCCCGATGCCCCGATCCTTCGCCCGGTCGATGCCGATACCTGCTTCCAGACCGCGCCGCGTCCGGCGGTGGCAACCGATCTCACCCTGTACCTGCATGGCCCGCAGCGCCAGCCCGCCGGGGTGCAGATCATCTGGCGCGGCGACCTCGAGCGCCGCCATATGGGCGAGAGTGACAAATATCGCCGCCAGACGCTCGACATCCTGAGTCTGCTGCCGCCACGCGCGACCGAGGCGATTGAGGTACCGGTCCCGACGGCCCGGCGCTGGCTGCAATCACTGGGCGATCGGCTGCCAGCCGATACCGACGCCAGCGATGTGCCGCTGTTGATCGAGACCGATGATGCCAGTGAGCGCAAATCGGGTGGCTATCGCGCATTTCGCTGGCGCGGTCGGGATGACGAGAACAGCCGGTCGGTCTGGCCGAATGAAATCCGCCCCGGTGACGTGATTGTCGTTCCTGCCAGCGCCAACTACGGCGGGGCCGATCAGTTCGGCTGGAACCCGGACAGCATGGAAACAGTGCCCGATGTGGCCGACCGGGCTGCCCGGCCTTATGCGCGAAGCAAGGCCGCCTTCCGCCTGCATGCAGCGTTACTGGTGCGCGCGATCACGGATGAGGAAAAGACTTCGGAAGAGGGCTTGAAAGCTCACGAAAAGCTTGTGAAAAAGTGGTCAGACCGGCTGGAAAAATGGCTGGCAGAATACCGTGAGGAGACAGACGGACCGGCCCGCATTGTCGATAGCATTCTGTCGAACACAGCCGAGGAGCTGGATCCCGATGCCCACAAATGGCTGGAGGATGCGAATGCCATACTGAATGGCACAGGACCAAAACCAAAAATAGAGCTGGTGTTTCCCTATGGCGATGAAGCCACCGATGACGTGCTGCCAACCGCTGCTATTCTGGCATTCCCGGGCGGAATCAAACTGCCGGATACCCTCAATGCCATCGCCGATAATCCACCCACCGCAGATAATCCACCCAGCACCGAGGACGATCAGGCGAGCCAAACGAGGGCCAATATCAACGATGCAACAGCAACAGATACTGGCGAGAACGCAGACATTGAACCAAGCGACCGCGAATATCTGAACCGGCATAGCCGACGTGTTGTCGCCGCCATCATGCGTGCTGCCAAACATCTGGGTCTGTCGGATGCACTGACCGATGCCTTATGCCGCGCTGCCTGGGCACATGACTGGGGCAAGGCCGATCCACGCTTTCAGTCACTGCTCTATTCCGTACTTGGTCAGACCTTTGCCAATCCTGAAGAACTGCTAGCCAAGGCTGTTGGCAACACATCCGGCAACCCGGTCTCGATGCTGCCAAAGGGTTGGCGGCACGAGGCGTTGTCGGTGCGCATGCTGTTGGCCGAGCAGGATGTGCTGGCCGGTGCCCATGACCCGGAACTTGTGCTGTGGCTGGTCGGCACCCATCACGGCTATGGTCGACCATTCTATGGCTTTGCCGATGAATGGGAGCAACACACGCTGTACCAGCTCCACACCGATGGCATGAGCGACCGGGAACCCTTTGATCTGACAGCCGACATACCGGCACCAAACCGGCTCGGCTTCGACTGGCAGGGCGATGACTGGGGCGGCCTGATGGCCCGGCTGATCCGGCGCTATGGCTGGTGGCAACTGGCCTGGCTGGAGAGCCTGCTGCGGCTCGCCGATCACCATGCCTCGGCCAATCCGGATATGGCCATAAGCGACTGGCAGCCATCCCACCTGACAGGTGCGGCCTTACCGGCTTCGCTGCCCATCCACCGACACCGGCTGGAGGGGCTGGAGCCTGACAATCTGCTGGCGTTCCTCGCCCTGCTTGGCCTGCTCCGCGTGCTGGAAGCTGTACGGCCCGACTGGCACCCACAGGCGTATTGGGATGATGACATGGGCAGGAAGACCCTGCGCCCGGTGCTGCAACTCCGCGCCGAAGTTACAGAGGACGATATCGCCGCTGCCGCTGCCGAGGGCAGCACCAGGCTGGCCGGTGCCCATGATTTCGCGGGCGAGAAGAACCTGAACCATAGCGCAGAAGCGGCACACCGGCTGCTCGGGGATACCGTCAGGGAGGCCTCGCTGGCCGACCGGTACCGGTCTGACATGATGGCGGCCCTGATGAATGATGGCGCAATCAACCGCAAGGGCAGCATCGACCCGACGCCGCTCTGCCTGATGTTCGGTCAGGGGCACCAGCATTTTCTCACCCGGTTTGCCGGTGTCGTGGAGCAGGGCTCACCCGGCAAACGGGGACGCGGCAAGAAGGCCGTGGAGATCAGTGCCGAACAGGCCATGACCGAGGCACTGTTCACACCATGGCAGCGCATCGACCCCACCGATGGCTTCCGCTGGGATGTGGAGGAGGACCGACGCTATGCCCTGCGCGCAGTGAACCCGTCGGGCGATGCCGCCACCACCCAGCATGGTGCAAACCGGCTGGCCGCCTTTGGCCTGTCGAGCCTGCCGGTGATGGCGACACCTTATAGCGACCGCCATATATCGGCGATCCCCGGCGGGCAGGGCGCACGCGACTTCCGCTTCCGCTGGCCGCTCTGGCGGCAACCGGCAAGCATGCCGACCATCACCGCCCTGTTGGCACAGGCCTGGCGTGAGGGTGAAACCATGCCGCCCAAAGCCTGGGACGCTCAGGAAACCGTCGAGCGCTTCAGTCAGGGCAAGTTCCTCAATGTCACCCGTGCAGCCTTCTCAAGGCGACAACCGGCGACAGATGAACCGAACACCAAAACCGGGAGAAAAAGCGCATGATCGAACGCGCATGGATGGTCAGAACCTCGCGGGGCAGCGTGGCAATCCGCGACAGCATCTACGCCGCGCTCGGCGGCAATCAGGGCGGCTGGCTGCGGCAAGGCTGGGGCTGGCATGACGGGCTTGATCTGCGGCTGATCAAGGCAAAGCGCGAGCGTGGCGAACCGCTCGGCACCGATGAGCAGGATGCCTGGCGCAATTCACCGATGCTGGGCAAGGACGCCGGACGCGGCAATGATGCGATCATGGTGGGCGATTTGGTACTGTTGCCCAATATCCCGGTAAACGGCCAGTTCAGCATCTGCGAAGTCACCGGTGACTACCAATATGGCGAACCGCTGGCTGATCATGGCGATTTCCGCCACATGCTGCCGGTCAAGCGCCTCGGTTTTCCGGTCGCCAATTCCCATGCGATGGTGCCGGATACCCTGCGCACCCGCCTGAAGGCACGCAACCGCATCGTTCGCTTGCATGAGTTTCATGGTAACTTGATGGCGCTGTCCAAGCTGTCCGCAAAGGATGCTGGCACCGCCTCCTCCGGGGTTGAGCGGGTGTTAAGCATCGCCCAGAGCGAATTGCAGGACACCGCTACCGAATTTGCCGACAAACTCAGAGCCGTCTTCAACAACTCCCTGCAGGCTGCCGAGTGGGAGAAGGCAATCGCCGTCGGCCTTGAACCACTGTTGCGCGAGGCGGAGGTAATCCATACCGGCGGCCCCAAGGAACGCGGCGCCGATCTGGAACTGCGTTTCCCCAACCCCTTCGATTCCGAGCGCGGCTGGGTGGTCCTGATTCAGGTCAAGGATTATAAAGATAAGGTCGAGGTCGAAAAGGCGGAACAACTGGAACAGGCCTTCACCAGCCGGCAACAGGATGACAACTATACTGATCAAATTGTCGAAGTGATGATGGTTGTAACCAACGCCAAGCCTTCCGAGGCGATGAAGGAGAAGTTGGTCGCACTATCAAAAGATTACCATATCCCCTTCACCTTCGTCGAAGGCGAGGCCCTGATGCGCGCCATGGCCCAGGGCTATCTGCACAACCTCAACCTGTTCGGCTCCTCACCGACAACGTGACCCTGTCGAATTGATATACCGCCGATAAACAGCAATCACCCCGGCAGGCACACCACAAGCCGAACAACACGTTGTTGGACCAGTTCACTTCCCCAAGAGCCTCAGGCCGAAAAGCCTGAGGCTAATTGAAGTCGCACCGGTGGCAAGGGTCAGGAATATCAAGAGAAGACAATTGCCAGAGCCGTATTTAAGCTATGAAACCGGCAATGGTCATCTCATCTGGAAACGCCAACACCCCCACTTCAAAAGCATAAATCCGATCACTACCGCCCGGCAATGTCAGCCGGGCGGCAGGATTGTTCACGGGGCATCAGTCCAGATCGACCGGACCGCCCTGTGCCAGTTTTCTGGCCTCCGGAAACCGCTTGCCGGTCAGAATTTCACTGACCCGCCCCTGATTGACCCGAAAAGCCGCCGCGATATCATGCTGGAACTCACCCAACCAGGACCGCCGCCAGATCTCAATCGCATCCTCAAGGGTCAGTCGCGGACTCACCCGCCGCCGCGCCATTACAGACACTCCGGCAGGGAGAGCAGGTTGTTGGGTTCGTAGCCATCAGCCTCGGTTTTCAGATACTTGCGCCCTGAACGGCTGACAGCAACCACGACATAGGCCTTCTGGCCGCCCTGCTGGACAAAGAAGCGCCAACGCCCGCTCTCTGCTCCTGCTATTGCTTGATCAAGCAATAGATTCCACCATCTGCCATCGGCATTCCTGCCGCCGACCCGCTCAATACGTTCGGTTGGGTCATGACGGTCGTTTTTGTTTATGCAGTCTATTCGAATTTCTTGGGTCATTATTAACCTCTTTGGTTAGAAAAAATGACCCTCCAATTTGTTTTCGGCTCAAAAACTGCTACATCTATCAATGCTTGCAAAGCAGCCAAGAACCTTCAGCAGACACTGGAGGGCCTAGGTTTCGCCGGGCGGAGTGTCACCTCCGCCCGGCATTTTTAATTATGGTGCGCCGACCTCATGATTACAAGACATCATTACTCCTTTAAAATCCTCTAATTGACTATAAGACTTTTTTCTGAGACCGTCATGTCGCTGCTCGAGCCTCATTGAAGATAGTCGATTAGTGGATCCCTTAATCGAATGTCCCAAACCTCTCGAGCAGCCCCCTAACACATTCCCGATCGCATCAGTTTGTGCTAATATGTCTGCATGTCCGGGGAGACATTGCCGGGCGGGGCGGCCGCCGACCATCACATGCAGGAACAGTTCACGCTGGCGCTGCCCGCGCCGCCGGTGGCGAGCGATGACCTGCTGGTTCCGGCACGCATGGTCAATGAATGGGTGTATTGCCCGCGCCTCGCCTATCTCGAATGGGTCGAGGGGCAATGGGCCGAGAGCGCGGACACCGCCGACGGCACCCGCCGTCACCGCCGGGTCGATCAAGGCAAGGGCAAGCTGCCGCCCGCCGCCGACCTAGACCCCGCCAACGCTGACACCGGAGCCAATGCGGATAACGGGAAAGACACCACCGGCACGCCGGACCGGATGCAGACCCGTTCGGTCGAGCTGGGCAGCCACAGCCTCGGGCTGGTGGCGAAGATCGACCTGCTGGAAATCGAGGACGGCATGGTCGCGCCGGTTGATTACAAGCGCGGCAAGCGTCCGCACCGGGAGAAAGGCGCGCATGAGCCGGAACGGGTACAGCTCTGCGCCCAGGCCCTGATCCTCGACCTCGGCCCCGCCGACCGGATCGACATTGCTGTCGAATCCCTCGGCAAACCCTTTCAGCCGATCGAGCGAAAACCCGTCGTTATCTGAATTATTATCTGAATTTTTCTGCCCGTCAGACAGCAGGACAGGCTATAATTTCCGTCACCGATCCGGATGAACGGCACCACCCGGACACCGCATTGACGACACGCTGTCCAACTGCCCCCACAAATGCGGGCGATCCGATGGTGAGATTTCCCCCGGGACCGCTCGCATGACCCCAAACATCTGTTCGACAAGGCATTTCATGCTATGATCGGAAGTATTCGTTGTTGGACTGGTTTAATGACACACGCCTTCGGGACAGCGCTCGCACCGAGCGGCCTTTTCGCCGCCCGCCCAGCGACATACCCCCGGGGCAGAGCCTCAGGCCCAAAAGCCTGAGCCCAATTGAAGCTCGTTTGCACAGGCAGATAGAACTGCTGGTGATGGACTAGAGCCTCAGGCCCAAAAGCCTGAGCCCAATTGAAGCCTGCAAGGCTCGCTGCCGTCTGGTGTGAATTTCACTCGAGCCTCAGGCCCAAAAGCCTGAGCCCAATTGAAGCACTATCGAGCATCTCCCGAGCGGCAGTCTCGAAGTCTCGAGCCTCAGGCCCAAAAGCCTGAGCCCAATTGAAGCCTACTCATATCCAGCAGTTAGATCAGAGCATTCCACTAGAGCCTCAGGCCCAAAAGCCTGAGCCCAATTGAAGCGAGTACTTTTCAGTTCTTCAATCATTTCTTTTCGTAGGAGAGCCTCAGGCCCAAAAGCCTGAGCCCAATTGAAGCCGTGCAAGCAAAGCACTTCAGGCGGGAAAAGGTGACGACGAGCCTCAGGCCCAAAAGCCTGAGCCCAATTGAAGCCCAAGCTTTGCTGTTATCGACGGAGGTTCTTGCGGTGGAGCCTCAGGCCCAAAAGCCTGAGCCCAATTGAAGCCATGTGGCAGCGCAGATGGAGATGGTGCGGGCCGTGCGAGCCTCAGGCCCAAAAGCCTGAGCCCAATTGAAGCTTAGGTGTTATGGGCAAACAAGCTCACGAACAGCCTCATGAGCCTCAGGCCCAAAAGCCTGAGCCCAATTGAAGCATAACAGAAAGACACCAACCACAATGCTAAGCCTCATGAGCCTCAGGCCCAAAAGCCTGAGCCCAATTGAAGCCTTTCTGATCCTTTTTAAGGGAGGTTATTATGTAGTATCGAGCCTCAGGCCCAAAAGCCTGAGCCCAATTGAAGCTGCAGCCGCTTCCAGATATTCGTGTCTCTCCTTTGTCGGCGAGCCTCAGGCCCAAAAGCCTGAGCCCAATTGAAGCTACGAAGCCTGCAATGGCAAGCTCATGTGGAAACGCCCCGAGCCTCAGGCCCAAAAGCCTGAGCCCAATTGAAGCCGTGTTAACTTCTCGATCTCCTGTTGAGAAGCACCAAGGAGCCTCAGGCCCAAAAGCCTGAGCCCAATTGAAGCAAGTTGTCTTCACAATATCCAGCATAAGTCGCATTGGCAGAGCCTCAGGCCCAAAAGCCTGAGCCCAATTGAAGCTGCGACACACCGGCAGTTTATCACCTCGCTAGCCGAGAGCCTCAGGCCCAAAAGCCTGAGCCCAATTGAAGCGCTGGCTGCATCATCAGTGCTTGGCAACAAGCGTGCAGGGAGCCTCAGGCCCAAAAGCCTGAGCCCAATTGAAGCGGCGCGAACGATGCCAGAGCCAAATGCCTGTGATAGCGAGCCTCAGGCCCAAAAGCCTGAGCCCAATTGAAGCTGTGTCATCCGGCCAGTGCCGTGGCTGTGTGGAGCGCCGGAGCCTCAGGCCCAAAAGCCTGAGCCCAATTGAAGCCGTGATGTATGTGGATCGGTAAGGATCAGGATGGCGGCGAGCCTCAGGCCCAAAAGCCTGAGCCCAATTGAAGCGATGCAATAAGGTCGCCGCCACTGTCGCATAGCATAGAGCCTCAGGCCCAAAAGCCTGAGCCCAATTGAAGCCACTCATCGGTTCAACCAAGCCTTGCTAGGACGGCCACGAGCCTCAGGCCCAAAAGCCTGAGCCCAATTGAAGCTCGGATCATGAAATTTGGTGGACTGGCCGCTGGGCGTGCGGGAGCCTCAGGCCCAAAAGCCTGAGCCCAATTGAAGCTGTCCATGCTTGCGATAATGCTCGACGGCATTGCCGATGAGCCTCAGGCCCAAAAGCCTGAGCCCAATTGAAGCGCGGAATAAATGGAAAATACAGCCATTTTGTGCAAAGAGCCTCAGGCCCAAAAGCCTGAGCCCAATTGAAGCCACTGATGGCAAGCCTAGTGCATTATCCGTGCAGGACCGAGCCTCAGGCCCAAAAGCCTGAGCCCAATTGAAGCGAGTTGATGAACCAGCACGATACGGTGATCCCGTTCCTGGCGGAGCCTCAGGCCCAAAAGCCTGAGCCCAATTGAAGCGCACGGTAAAATTGCCCTATGTGATCCCAAGCGACGCCGAGCCTCAGGCCCAAAAGCCTGAGCCCAATTGAAGCAAAGCCATGGACACCGACACCCGCCGCCGCGTTGAGCAAGAGCCTCAGGCCCAAAAGCCTGAGCCCAATTGAAGCATAATCACATCTCCTGTTGTTCTGGCTGCGTGTCCCAGGAGCCTCAGGCCCAAAAACCTGAGCCCAATTGAAGCGATGTTGTCTATCAGGGTGACCAGGCGCGGGTGCGCAGAGCCTCAGGCCCAAAAGCCTGAGCCCAATTGAAGCCCCGGTGTCCGGGCGGTGCAATGGGATCGTGAAGCCGGGGAGCCTCAGGCCCAAAAGCCTGAGCCCAATTGAAGCTCCAGTGACGCCAGCCGCGCGGACAGTGAAAGCCCCAGAGCCTCAGGCCC